>Ga0209700_100072_pt1 | contig 139380 bp, 70 predicted proteins | sample SiratroredBW_FD_187528 | JGI IMG/M metagenome (GOLD analysis project Ga0209700, IMG submission 187528) | Root nodule microbial communities of legume samples collected from California, USA - Siratro red BW (SPAdes) (version 2) | ecosystem: Host-associated > Plants > Roots > Nodule | place: USA...
TTTTTTTGTTTTTTTTTTTTTTTTTTTTCTAAATGTTGAAATTTATGTATTCATGCACTTGTTGATTTATTGGTTTACTCAAATCGTTAAGGGGGCTTGATTTAGCAGTGGGGATCTTATAAAATACTTCTATGAAACTGAGTTTTAATGATTCATACAATTGTTGACATTGATTGGTTATCAGAATAAAGAACTTGAGCCTCTTATTATAGCTTATCTGGTGAGCTCAGGGAAGTCAATTTCATCAATTTCATGGTGAAAGCAAAGCAACACTTTGTTGTTGCCGAACAATTGTGCTTTTTTACCTATTTCCCAGGGAGGCACCAGAATTTGGAATGTATCCATACACTCTAACATTCAGTTACCGTATTAACTCATGAATGTAAAATGTCAACATTTTGTGCAATCTGTTTGATGAATTCCAAATGTCATTTTGATAATGTTTCTATCTAGTGTTTTATAATGCAAGGTGTCACTCTAAGTGGTGACCACCATTCTGAATCAACCCTTGAACCCAATCAACCCAAACCAAACAAATTGCAAGGAATTGGTTTGGTTTGCTTCTTGGGTTGAAGAATTTAAATTCTGAAATAACCGATCCAAACCAAACATGATATACTATTATAAATCAGCTGTCAATTCCCTTCTCTACTGTCGTAGCATCTGCTTACCACCATCTTAAAGTCTCTATCCAATTCCTGCTCCCTTTAATGCAAAGTCCTATTCAACTAAAAGGGTAAAACCAAATCTGACCTCTCTCTCTTGAATGCCATGGATACCAACTCCAGAATCCTTTTGCTCCTCCTCTCTTACGTTATGTCCTCTCCCTTCCTTCCCTGAGGATTCTTATTTTCTATTATTTGACCTGGGTACTCGATTTCAACAAATGCGAACAACATCAGGTTGTTTCGGTTAAAGTTCTTAACAAATTTGGTATGAACCTAACCAACCCTAACCGATACTAATTACTTAAAATATTCCACTAATCTTAATTAAAATTGATAACACTGACAAATTTGCAATTAACCATAAAAGGTAGTAGATTTTACGCAGAACATAACAATAAATGTTAAGGAAACAAACAATTCAAAAGACATTCATATTTCGAATACGGGACGTCTTCGATATTAAATAAAAATGAAAATGGGTGTTGCACACAAAAAAAAGAATAGAAGAGGTTGATGGTTCAAAGTAGAGGTACAGAAAACTACATCCAATTAGAGAATTTTTAAATTCTGAAAAGGGTGATGAAATTTCAGCTTTGCCTCCCAAATCGACATCGTTTTTAGGGCAAAAGTGGATTTTTGGAGAGCCTCACTACAGCACTGGTACAACCACTATTTTGGCTGTAATTGTGGGCTCATTCGGCTGCTATATGAAAATGAACCACACCTCTCTTCAAACTTTGTTAGTGAATTTTGGGTAGTGGATAGTTTCAACACGTGCCAAAAATTAATGACTAGAACAATGATATATATAAGTAAACATACAGAAAATGTAAGATTAGGATAAAGTGTTTTCAGGGGATAGTTGTAATACCACCAATTGAAAGATGATTGAAATATGTTTGTGGTGATTTGTTCATGAGATAACATCAATAGAGGCTCTAACAAGAAAGTGAATATGTTGGTACATATGGGTTATTTATTATTCTTGTTGCTGGGTGGCTTTGCTGCATGTCTTAGCCACTTGGTGCTTTTGGCTTTTATTTTTCAGTTTAGATGGATACCTTATCTCACCTGGTGGTTATTTCACTCCTATCTCTCAATTTTTTTTTTCCTGAAAGAAAAAATGCTTGTTATTACCAGTGAGCAGTTCATATTTTTGGCTAAATTTTGTGACAATGAATTAAATGGAAAGATTGTAGCTTGGGCATTTCAATTATTAAATGGAAAAATATTTTGTGGATGGGCTATTCAGTTTATACATAAGAGACTTTGGGAAAAAATGATCAATTTAAGCATGTTTAGGATAATTAACTTCGTTATTTTACATGACATGGAAATGTGGTTTGATTTGTATGATTAGATTCCTTGGTTAATAAATTACTGACCACTCTTCTGATATTTGTGGTCATATAAGGAATGAAGTCATCATATCAGTAATAAATGATTGAATCAGTAAAATTGTCTGTGTATATTAGTTTCGATTATTGGCTTCTATGGTTTCTATCAATCAGTTTACTTGTTAGATGCGTTTCATGCCAATATACTTTATATATTCATTGTTATAATTTCAGGTTTTTTTCATTTGAATATGCTTATAACGATAGCAGAGAAGCATATTTCAGTAACAATAGGTGGCTATATTAAGTTTTTATTTTGTTGTCTTTAGAGGGGATGCCTCAATTTGGTTCACGTAAAGATTTTCCTTGACAAGTATTCTGTATGGATTATATTTTTCATATTGTGGAGTGAGCCTGCCCCAGCTTGCTGCATATCTCACCCGTCCTTTTTTCCAGTGCTTCTGCTTGAGACTCCTCAGTGCATCGTGATGGTCAGACAACCTGATGATAAAATATAAATTGAAGCAAACTCAGGGATTGTCGATATCATCACAGAAAAATGATTATACGCAATTACATAGGGACTGAGAACCACAGGGTCTGTCCTCCTGAGGACTGTTGCTTCTTGTTGAGAGACCCCAAGCCTTATCTGTAATCCTCAGCTATACAAAACCAAATGCCTCCATTGGCCACTCTCCACTAAATCGTATATGTGTATTCTGCTGCTGCCTCCCCATAACAAGTTCTCTTTCCTCCAACTGCCTTGGATTATACAAAATTTGATTCTTACTTGTACACTTGTACCTCCCACTCCATTGGGCCAGACGCATTCCTATTTAGTGGTGGATCTTACATCTTCTCTTTTAACACATTTTTCATTAATGAATAAGCAAAGGAAAAGTAGCAGCTCATGTCCATAAGATGCAATGCTCAAAATTATGTTGAAAGGATATGAATGAAAGTTTGTAGAGGTCCTGAACAGAAAAGTATTTTCTGCATCCATGATATGATAATATGGTTTCTCAGCTGGAAGATCTGTGATATTTAGGCTTTTAGCAAATGTGTTTCTGACTAAATATCTTGCATTAAGACTAGTTACATATTAAATTTTCTGAATTTAAGGTTGTCGCGTGTTTGAAATTTAACTTTTTATATTTTCTTAGTATTTAGAAAATTCCTATATTGAAAATGTATAATGTTTGTGATAATCAATCTGGTGTTCTGTTTGAATGATCTTGATCCTGAATTTGTTTTAGGGATACCATAGATGCTATATTAAAAATTAAATAGAAATTTCTGCCATGATCTTTGTCTTTCTTTCTTCAACAGTCAGTATTTTTTTTTTTTTTCAATATTGCAATTTCTGTCAAATAAGATAAACATGCTAAGCTGTGAACTTCTGCAGTCCTACCAGCATAAAAGCTTTTGGATGCCACGGGATGCTGGCTGCATGGCAGAAGAAAATGTGGGATATGAAAATTCTTCCAGAATTGAACCCAAGCGTAGTCATCAGTGGTTTATGGATACAGGTGAACCTGAAGTATTCAGCAACAAGAAACAAGCAGTTGAAGATGTTAGTGGTAGGCCAATTTCAGGAGTTTCACATGTGAATGTTTCCCAATGGGATACCAATTCAGGATTTCACTCTGTCACAGGTCAATTTTCTGACCGCCTTTTTGGATCTGATCTTGCTAGGACTGTGAATTTGGTTGATAAGAATGTGCCATCTATTGTTAGTGGAAGCATGAACATGGGAAGGAAGGATTTTGAGCATCAATATGGTAATGATCCTTCGGTGGGATTGTCAATGTCTCATTCCATTGCAGACCCGTCATCATGTCTCAATTTTGGTGGCATCAGAAAAGTTAAAGTTAATCAAGTTAGAGATTCTGACAATTGCATGCCTTCTGCATCCATGGGGCACTCCTACAGCAGGGAAGATAATAGTGCAATTTCAGTAGGTGCTGGCTACAATAAGAATGATGGCAATATTTCGTTGGGTCCTACTTATAACAATAGAAATGACAACACCATTGGTATGGGGACAATAAGTGGTAAGACTGATGACAATCTTCTTTCAGTGGCTCACAACTTCAATAAAGGGGATGGGGGTTTTATGTTGATGGGCCACAATTATGGCAAGGGAGATGAAAGTATCTTATCTATGGGTCAGCCCTTTGACAAGGGAGATGGAAATTTCATATCAATGGGTCAATCATACGAGAAAGAAGATGGGAATTTAATATCTCTGGGCACCTCATATTCCAAGGGGCATGAGAGCTTTATATCAATTGGTCCAACCTATGGTAAATCAGGAGAGAATTTCATTACTGTTGCTCCTTATGACAAGGGTACCGATCATTTAATATCAATGGGTCCAACATATGATAAGGTGGATTCAAATATTGCATCAACAGTCCCATCATATGACAGAGGAGATTCCAGTTCTTTGCCTGTGGTTCAAAATCACCATAAGGGTCAGAGCAGTACCATATCATTTGGAGGTTTTCATGATGACCCTGAAGCAAATCCCTCTGGTGGAATCATTAGTGGCTATGATCTGTTGATAGGAAACCAGAACTCAGCTCAAGGTTTGGATAGTCAGAATGATCTGACCGAAACAAACACTGAATCACTTGTAAATAGCATTCCAAAACTCAATACTAAAAATGATATTGTTGTTAAGAACAAAGAGCCTAAGACAACAACCAAGAAGGCTCCTACGAACAACTTCCCTTCAAATGTCAAAAGTTTACTGTCAACCGGTATTTTTGATGGTGTTCAGGTGAAATATGTTTCATGGTCACGGGAGGTAAACTCTGTTTTAATTTTGTCTAACTTTATTTCTGAGTTTTTGTACTTTATAGTACGTTTTTAACATTTTCAAGAATATGCTTGGCAGAAAAGTCTTAAAGGAATCATAAAAGGAACTGGGTATTTGTGTTCATGTGACGACTGCAAGCAGTCAAAGGTTGGCATTTCAAATCACTTACATTCTGATAATCTGCATACCCGAAGTGATTGTGCTCATATGTTAAATTTTATCATGAAGGCTCTTAATGCATATGAGTTTGAGCGTCATGCTGGTGCCAAGACAAAACACCCCAATAATCACATATACTTTGAGAATGGAAAAACTATCTATGCTGTTGTTCAAGAGCTGAAAAACACTCCCCAGGAGATGCTTTTTGATGCAATTCAAAATGTGACTGGCTCTACCATCAACCAAAAGAACTTTCGAGTATGGAAAGGTATTAAGAGTTCAGTTTGCTTAGTTATTGTAAAGAACACCTGGATGACCATGAGTTTGCTTCAATTATCCATATGCTTAGATATAAATACAACACAAATTCCTCAATCTTTCTACTTCTAATCTGTTTCCCCCCCTTATCAGCATCATACCAAGCTGCTACTCGGGAGCTTCAACGTATTTACGGAAAGGATGAAGTGATAATTCCGTCTTGAGTTCAATCTTGCAAAACTGTGGTAGATATGTAATCTGTTCATAGTGAGTGATTGGCAGCTTGATAGTTTAGAAGACTGTTTAAAATTGGGAAGTTTTAGCTGATGCTTCTTGTAGGAACTTGATTGTTTTGTTTATGGCAATGAAGATGTCTTTTCGTGGTTCAATGTCATTCTTTCCATCACAATTTGCTGATGTCTTGTCACCTTTGTTAAATTCCTTGCAAATCATGTTCCTCGGTGAATCTTAAGAGATTCCATCCAGTGTTAGGGTTGTCATGTCAATTTTGTGGGTGGGACCCATCCCATCTATAGTATGTATGAAGTTGAACAGAGGTTATTACATGGGAGGGGAGAGGGTATATTCCTGTTACGTGTGGAAATTTGACAATCACTTGTATGTCTGTGTCTCCCATTGAGTTTTAAAATTTTCTTGCAGTATTTTATGATTTTTCGCTTTAGGTATATGCATCTAACGTACATCATAGTTGACACCTTTAACGTCTGTCTTTCCTGTAAAATGCTAAGTGCTAATATTCCCCAGAAGTTTAAATAAAAATAAACCATCATTCTTTTAGTTCACGAAAATATAAAATGTTGATACATTAGTTTCTAAAAGTAAGAAAACTTTATTTAAATATTTGAGAGTGCAATTCATTAACTTATTAGTCTAAATTTAAACCCTAAAACCTAAGCGATAAAATCAATATATGTTTAGTGTTATACACTATGGAGTACTAAGGTGGCACTCCTAAATCTTCACTTGCGTAGCATACAATCATGGTCTCCAACACCTCGGTCTGGTTTACTAGTCTAAGTTTTGGAGTACCAGTGATTTACACCCTATTACTTGATATCGAAGAAAAATTATTTTAATGATTAAATGTTAAATCCTTATAATATAAGTATTAAAGTTGTATTTCGATCCTCCCACGAGCCAACGTCGTCGACTACCCCTACCTCGCACAAAGCAATCATCTCTGCCAGATCAATATTATGAACGACGGCTCAAACCACAAGTCATGACAGTATCAACGTTCATTTCCAAAAATTGCCTGAAATTTTTCCTATCTTTTATCATGCTATTTTGCAAATGTAGAAGACGTCACATTATCAATCTCATCAGTCACAAATTTAATGACAGTTTTATATAACGGATTTTTACTAACCCATATTATATATTATTTGGTCATTTTGCCACGATTTTCCATCCTTTCTATTTTCTGAACAAGAGGTTTTCTTTTGAAATTGAAGAATCTCAACAAAGCTTGGTAGATGCAATATCACAATTCCCATTCAAAAATGATACATAGAGGAGCTACTTAGCTGCCCATTTTTGACCATAAAAAAATAAAACAAACTTTTTGGTAAGAGAACAAAAGCCAAGCTTGGATGTAGCATATAAACCTTCTAAGGTTGTTCTAGTAAATTGTTGAAGATCCCCCCAACCGTAGAATTGGAAACCAACGTTATCCAACTTTCTAGCAAAATACAATAAACACAACACTTTTACCAAGAGTAGGTTATAAGACAAAGATACATAGAAGGTGAACTCAAATTGATTCAAGAACCATTCGAGGGGGAAAACTTATTTGAGGAAGTGTTGATCAAGATCCCGAGGCTACAGTGCCAAGGCATGCCTCTGGAAAATGAAATTACATTGTCAAAAAATTATTGAAGATCAGTTTCCAAATTACAGTATAACAATATAAATATCAAAGCCTCAATACAAGCCGTAAGGCAAACCACCTTTGCGTACCTCTTCGCAATAAAATAAAAATCTTTCAGCATGCGTCAATTGAAATTTAGCTTAGCTGACATTTTGTAAGAAACCAAAAACATAAAAGGTCAAAAAAACTGAAGCAAATGTATGAAGTCACCGTCCTTCCACCTCAACTAAATGCATTATTATCACTTGAACAAAGATGGCTTTTTCTTCAGTAAGGGAAATCGATTGGTTCCTGTTGAAGGGCTTTCTCAGCAATCTCAGCCTGCTCCTTCTGGTGAACCTTGAGGAAACCAGTGGCCGTGGCTGCAGATGGAGCGCGACCCACATATTTGACATCGTCATAACCTCCTCTGTTCACAGCTTTCATTGAAGATACAAGTCGGGGCAAAATGTAAGTGTATCCACCCATGTTCATTGGCTCTTCTTGACACCAAACAACCTCCGCATCTATATAACAATCAAAATACAATATAAAATTTATTCACAAATCAAATAAATATAAGATTTCTACTTCTACAAATACATACTTGGATATCGTTTAAGCTCTCGTTGGACAAGGTCGTAAGGGAAAGGACAAAGCTGTTCCACCCTACATATTGCAACATCCTTTGACTCAGCCTTAGTTCGTTGTTCGTCAAGTTCATAGTAAACCTGCAAGAGATAGTTGCACTTTATAACTTCAAACAGCATATTTAAAAAACAACGGACATTTCAATGTAATTGAAGTAGGACTTAAATATGGTTTTAATAAAATCCACCAGATGAAAGAGCATAAAAACCATTTGAGTTCATAATAAAAACTGGTTTCCGACAAGTACCACATACCTTTCCAGAGCAGAGAACTAATCTCCTAACACCCTCTTCAACATCTGAGAGGTAGTTTTGGTCTTTTATGAGACGTTTAAATCTTGTTCCCTGTTTGTCAAAACCTGGGTGGCCTTGGACGTCATCAAACTCGGATAAATTTGATCTACAAACCTTACTACGAAGCAGGTTCTTAGGGGACATTACAATGAGAGGTTTGCGGAATTCTCTATGTACCTGCAGAACAAAAAGCAGCAGATTATGAGAAAATAAAGAACATAACTTTCAGTGATGAAGCGACCATTAAATCAAATAATCGTTATTAAATACAACGACAACAAAGTTCTCCCTATAAGTCAGGTGTCATTTCGTTTACTCATACATAACCACATTATGGAGTTAGATAGTAAAAAATTCAATTTATTGTACCAACCTGCCTCCTTAGAACATGGAAAAAATTAGCAGGAGTTGTGACATTCACAATCTGCAAATTACACTCTTGAATCTGTTTCCGAAGAGTTGGATCCATCTCAGGGATAACGTGAGGGTTGTCATCAGCCATCTGCCATGAAATTATTGAACATTTATTATTTCAATGATATTTAGATGAAATAGGGAGATGGAGCACATATAACAAGACTTTAAGCAGTTCAAAAATAGGCAAACCAAGATAGCATTGTTTATGTTAATTGCTTGTTTACACAACAATCTAAATTTCACAAAAAGATATGTCCTTTTTTTAGTTTTCCCTTCTGTATTATAGCACAGAGGTCTGGTTTCAGTTTGAGTGTTGGTTCAACTACATTTTTTACCATTGGCCTGTACTTGGTACATGAGATTAAAATAAAGGCGAAATGAGGAGAGAGATTCTGATTAATCTGTTTGGTTTATAGGAGGTTCCTGAGAAAGTAGGGAGTTCCAATTTTCTATTTCCACACTTACCTGTCTCCACTTTGTTTCCTATTAATATCATTTTTATTAAATAAAATATATTTTCAATGCATAATTTAATTTTTCTTTTTTCATTTTTTTGCAACCAAAAAAGTGAGAAATTTACCTTTTTTCTCTCCATTTCCTTTCATATTTTGCTCAGAACAAATAATATACATATTTTTCTTCGCACTTCCTATCTATCCAATTTTTTTTTAATTTTCTATCCTTCCATTTTCTTTCTTAAACCGAAGTATCCCTCGCATACTACTGTAACTATGTACAATCAGTATTTATAGTGTCAACATGAAACAATAAGAAGATGCATACTGATAAGAACCTTGGGAGAACCACACCACAAAAGTTAGTCATTATAGTTGGAAACCCAAAGAACTTGTCAACAAAACTAGAATCCCATACCTCCAATATGAAACTTAAGTCTAATACCTTGCAATTGAATCTTAAACACACAACATTACTGTTTATATCACAGTGCCACTTATTTCAAGTTGACATATCATTCTCAAAGCACACCATATAAATAATAGGATGCACTAGAACCACCATTATGTTTGTTATCAATCTCATCAACTAAAATATCCAACACATTCGCGTGCAGGGCAAATAATAGCCAAAGTTGGCAAGCAGATTCACATTCAAGAATATGGGACAAAAGCTAAAAAGTATTCTCATAATAAATTAGAACATAGATTCACAAAAAGAACCTGAAGAAAGCGTTCCAATCTTGCACTTGAATGCTCTGGGCCCTGGCCGTCATAACCATGAGGAAGCAACACAACAAGGCCAGTCTGACGGAGCCACTTAGCCTCACCAGAAGCCAAGAAATTATCAAATATCACATGGGCACCATTAGCAAAATCGCCAAATTGAGCCTCCCAAATAATCAATGAATTGGGATTTTCCATTGAGTAACCCAATTCAAACCCAAGAACACCAAACTCAGAAAGTGAGCTGCATAATGTTTAAAAGAAATTCTTAGATAATAACCAAAAACTGAAAATTATAAATAATGGGTTAAATATAAATAACAAGCATTTTTTTCTCTGTTTGTAACTCTTAACAGGGTTGTACTGTATCAAGTGGATTACACCACCATTTTTATAATATTTTAAGATGCAATCTTGACATCTAGAAGAAGGCATATATTAAGTGTTTAACACTTGAAGAACAAAGTCATGAATATAAAAGCTCATTAGAGGCTAGAAAACTAAGTATATTAGCAGAGAAACAAAGTCAACAAAAATTGCCGATGGTTTACAATAAGTTCCACATCAAATGCAATCTTTAAGGAATTCTTCATACGTGATGCAAAGCTAAACTGATCTGGCATTGTCCATTATTTGTAGTTAAAAAGATAAAAAATGCCATTTGTACATCATTATTGAGGGATCCATAATTGATCACCTTATTATTCCAATTTACTAAATAAAACATATGAAATGCGACCCACAATGTCTACATTACTTTTTTATTAATCAGTTCAAACAAAAATTCAATACAAGAGCACAAAAATCAAGCTACAAATCAAACAATGAAAGCAATAAAGCAACCATAAATACATATCATACAACTATAATTCAGTGACTAGGATCAATCAACGAAACACATTTAGAAAGCGGATCAATAAGGCACAAGAAAGATAGATTTTAAAGTCTAGAACAGCCATAACATACGATCATTACCAAATTAACAGTGACGTATTAATCTAACATTGAGAAGCTTAAGCCTCATGAATGAGTAGGGTAGAAGTAATTATATGTAAAAAGAAGAAATATTACCTATTGCTAACAGTGAACATCTCTTCATCTTGGTTCATTATAACATGGTCAAGGGGGCAATACTTGTCCCCTGTTTTCTGATCGTGAACCACGGCATGACGATGACTAAAAGTTCCTCTTTCAACATCCTGACCACTTAGTCGAACATGGTTGCCTTCAATAAGCAAGGTGGCAAAAGCAAGAGCCTCTGCAAATCCCCAGTCAATATCTTCCCCAGTTTCAATCATTTGAGCTCGTTGTTCATAAATCCTCTTCACAGCTTTATGAGGTGTGAAATTTTCAGGGATGGTAGTGATTGCTTTCCCAACATTTTTCAAGATCTCTGGTTTCACACTGCATGGGGATAGGCCACAGACTTCAGCATTTTTGTTCAAAATAAAATAAAATAAAATTAGAGCATAAAGAATATAAATTTGGTGTACCCAGTGTTTCGGATACGTGAAAGCTGTTCAGGGGACTTGAAACCAAGCCAATATGCTGAAAGCCAATCTCTTCTTTTTGGAATGTATTCTTTGCTAGCCAAAAATTCTTCATTTAAAATTGATGTGACCTTCTTGTGTATCTTATCAATTTCTTCTTGTGACAGCTCCCCTGATTCCAAAAGCTTCTTCTGATAGATCTCAAGAGTTGATGGATGGCTTCGGATTACCTATATCAACCCCAAAAAGTTGCAAATTGATTAGCTTGTCTAAAAGCAATACACACACAGAAAGAAGAAAAACAAAACAAAAGGGCGAACCTTATACATTTTAGGCTGAGTGAATGATGGTTCATCAATCTCATTGTGGCCAAATCGACGATAACACACCAAGTCCACAACCACATCAGAGTGAAAAGTCTGGCGCCACTCAGCAGCAAGTTCACAGGCATGAACAACAGCTTCCACATCATCACCATTCACATGAAAGATGGGAGCATCCAAAGCCTTGGCAACATCAGTGCAATACTGCGAAGACCTCCCAGAAGTTGGATCAGTTGTAAATGCAACCTGGTTGTTAAACACAATGTGAATAGTCCCACCAGTGGTGTAATTTGGAAGAGCACTTAAATGCAGAGTTTCATAGACCACACCCTGTCCAGCAAAACTTCCATCTCCATGAATCAACACACCCATGTTCTTGGTTCTGTCCAAATCATTTGAGTAATACTGCTTGGCACGAGTTTTCCCAACAACAACTGGATTCACAGCTTCCAAGTGACTAGGATTTGCCACCAAAGACAAATGAATCCTCTTGCCACCCCGAGTAGGCCTATCGTATGAAGTCCCCAAGTGATACTTAACATCACCAGTTCCAGTGTAGAGTCCAACTTCACCCTCAGGCTGAAGGCCACCGCTAAACTCACAGAAAATCTGTCTCAGCGGCTTCCTAACCACATTTCCCAAAACATTCAGCCTCCCTCTATGTGCCATACCTATAACTATGCTCTCAACACCAAGATCAGATGCTCTATCAAACATTTCCTTCATTCCTGGAATAAGAGTCTCTCCACCCTCAAGTCCAAACCTCTTTGCAGATGTCCACTTGGTGGCCAAGAAATTCTCAAACAAAGAACTCCAAGCAAGCCTATCAAAGATAGCCTCACGCTTCTCCCTATTGTACTGTGTAGGGGTGGGGGTTTCAATCTTGTCCCTGAGCCAATTACACTTATGACGATCTGCAATGTGCATATACTCATATCCAATGCTTCCACAATAGGCTTGTTCAAGCCTTGTCAAAATAGATCTAAGGGTTTGCACGGGGCGGTTCTCGGACAAGAAACCAGCCATCCTCCACACCCCCAAAAAGAATTCCCTGTCAAGATCAGCCTCGGAGAAGCCATAGAGTGCAGGGTCCAAATCCTCAGGGATTTCCCTTTCTTCCAGATTCAAAGGATCCAACTTGGCCTTCATGTGGCCATTAACCTGGTATGCCCTCACCAGCAACAACAACCTCATACTCTCCTGAATTGTCTGACCAGAAATCCCAGGTGAGGTTGAGGCCTGCCCCACAAAGTTCCTGAAGAAATTGTCCCAGGACTCATCAACACTGTTGGGGTCAGCCTCCCAAGCCCTCTGAAGCTCCTCCAAATACACACTGCTCGTGCCATCTAAGAAACTATCAGTTAACTTGGAAAGAGGAACCGCTCGTGGAACAGGTGCAGCTTGTGCCTTTGATTTGAAAACCGTACTGTGGAAGCTTCTGCCATGTGAGGACGTTGAAGACGATGGAAGGACCCTTGCCCTTGATACAAGATACGTGGATCCACCCTTCGAAAGGGTTCTCCTGATTGCGTGTTTTGCTATGCTCGTTCCAGCTCTAAACCATGCCATGCTTGATGATGATGATGCCTTTCACTATCACCAATACGATCCTATCCTCAACACATCTGTGACAACCACATATACATACATACACACATACCCAGAAAAGAGTCAAACAAAAAAATGATTTTTTTAATAAAATTAGAAGGAAATAAGAATACCCAGAAAGAAAAATGCGGTTTGCTGGAGAATTTACATGGGATCGAGTGGAGGGCGAGAAAGGGTTCACTTGTGTTGTGATTGGAGTGAGGAAAATGGAGAAAAATTAGGGCAATTGAAAGAGAAGAAGCCCTAGTAGCGTTGATGCGAAGCGAGTAAGAGAGAGAGGATTGAGAGTGTTTGTTTTGCTATTTTGTTGGGAGAATGGAAAATTCAACGCTATGAATAGATTTAGGTTTTTTCGGTAACGGTGGCTGCGATTATATTATATAATATTATGAGTGAATGTATCTTATGTCCCTTTCTTTCTTTCTTTTCTCTTATTACCGTTTTCCAATTTTCATGCTCCTTGTTATACTCTTCTATTTTATAATCCTATTTATCAAATATATTATTATTATTATTATTATTATTATTATTATTATTATTATTATTACAACCGAGATAGAATTATTCAGATAAACTTATTGTAAAATTTTAAAATACTTAATTTTGTTGAAATATTTTAAAAGTAAGTTTTATATAAAAAAATACTATATATAAAATTATTTTTTAAATAATCATAAATAAAAATTATTTAGATTCATGGAAAAATACTTTTCCGAAAATAAACATATTTCATTAAAACCCAGTTGATACGTAAAATATCCACCTCGTTTTATATTGTGTTTTTCAAAAAAATAGCTGAAATTGAAAAACATCTGGAGAAATATATATTTAAACGTTGATGTGATAACATTTTAATTGATTCTAGAAATAGTTCATATGAAAATATTTTAATTGATTCTAGCAATATTTCAATTTCAAATCACCTAACCGTCATTGGTATTTAATCAGACACATAATTTTTGAAGTCAAACCAATTTAATTAATTATTATACAATTTCAGGTTAATTTTACTAACACACATTTTGATAGCCATGTTTAGCAATTTATTTTATTTACTTTCTCAGCTTCTTTCTTCTCCTAATAATTTTTTTTTTCTTTAATCCACTTGCTTACTTTCTCTTTTACATCTTTTAATTGATTTTAACAATTTTTTCCTTATTAATCCTTTCTTACTTTTATTTGTAATTATTCTTTCTTGCTTCCTTCTCTACGCATTCTTATTATATTGTTTTGATTTTTAATGATTTTTTAGTTTGTTGGAGTCAAATCTAATAATGAGAATCCTTATATAATGGTTAATGGAATGAAATCATGATCAAATTATTTTGGTATTATCCGAATTTCATTTTGGATGAAAGGAATTTTGATCAAACTTTGTTTACCTCCTCATCGAATTAAGTTAGTGTAAGACGAAGTTTGAAAATATTAGTAAATGATATTTATAACTTTTTTATTGGTAATACTTATATTTAAACGAAAGTAACTTTTTATATATAATATATTTTTCAAAGTAATTAGGGTATTGCTTTCCTACATGATAGATTGTGAGAGATGATTTTTTCAAGAGTAAAATATTGACACAAACAGATAAATATGACAAGCTATTTACCAATGAAAGAAAGGAATATGCTTAGGAATCAATATATTTCTTTAAATGATTCTTTTTTTTCGGCTAAAGAGTTCATTATATAATAAAACCTCTGCCAACATTTAAATTTTTTTTATCACCTTAAAAGTTTTAAACCTTTTTTCAAACACTAAGATTACATTTAAATATGTTATCCCTATAAGTGTATATTCATTAATTCCCACATTAAAAGAAATATTTAATTATAATCTTTTGTCAAATATAAAACGTGTTTTTATTAAATTATATAGAGTGGCCGCTTAACCTCTTGTCTACGAATTCAGAAAACATAAAAAGAAACATAATAGTGGTATTAATGAAATAATACGAATTAAAGCTAAGTCAATGAAAAAGAAAAATATATTTAAAAAATAAACTTTTTTTCAGAAAGTGTGCAAAAATAAATAATTGTTTACGAAATGAATTAAACCAGACATAGATCGTTATTTGTATTTATCTCGCTCTATACTATTTAAGCAATTCTAACAATAAAATCTATTGACATTCTAACAAGTATGTTATGTTTATTTTGTACTTATTTTTATTTAGCTAATTTTTCTTAAAAATATATCGCTAAATAGAAATCTTGAAATAATATATTTTACCAACAGACAAACTTCAACTTTTTTCACTTATTCACCAAACCAAAATTATGAAATGATAAATTTATATCTTATTTAAAAATCTTATTGTAATTTTTTTTTAAATAAAATAATTTATACACACACATATATAATAATATAAAAAAAGTTACAATTACTAATGAGTTCATTTAAATTATCCAAACTTATTTTGTGATAATTATTTAAAAAAACGAATTACCTCATTTAACTTCCTATCCAAACACACTTGGGAAAACTTCATTGTATCTTTTATTCTAAAGATAGTTTTGAAAGACTTGCACTGGTGACCCAAACATTCACTAAACCAACCATCACTACAAAGACCGTTTGGAATATTATTTGCAACAGATAAAAGTTTTTCTAATAATCAATCTCAATCCAATCGAAGGATATTTTTTTAAGAGTACAAATGAAAGAGGAGAGTCGAGTAAATGAACTAATCACAACAAATCCGACAACTAAGTAACAGAAATTTTAGAACACTAACTTCAAAACACAATTTTTGCAGTTGGGAAATACAAGGACAAATACATGCTCCCACTTCTAAACTCATCAAAATAACTATAGCACCCATATAAGGGATATTGTTGATTGAATCTGCACCCTCTAACCAAAGATTCAATTTTTTTCATGAACCACAGCAAGCAGATTTTTGAGCAGCTAGACCCCCGCTAGCAGCCTGGTCTGGTTGGTTAATCTTGATGGTCTGAGGCTGAACCACAAGAAAAGATATTATCACCATTCAGGATTAAGAAAGAAACAACAATTCCATGTACTTTCTTCAAAAGTTAGAATTCAAACTCCCCAGACAGATATTTCACTGGTGAGTTTAAAAAAACTAGAATTTGATGATGGCAAAATCTGTTTTTCAAAAGAGAAATAAAAGTTGAGTTACAATGAAAGACAAAAATGTAAAATACCTCGGTCTTGGAATCTGTGTCAGCAAGCCTTTGCTTAATATCTCTTGCTATTGAAAAGAAAACCTCTTCCACATTCATGTTTGTCTTTGCACTCTGCAAGAGATCTTCCAATGTAAATATAATGAAGTCACACTTTATTACATGATAATGTGATTAGCAAAGAAGCTCAACTCACGGTTTCAAAAAACTTGATACCATATTCATCAGCAAGAGCTTGACCTTTGGAGGTAGGCACGGCCTAGAGGAGAAAAAAGACCCTTTGTTGGAATACATGGAATATAGACAACATTAATTTAAATAGATAAACACAGAATGTTCAATGCCATAGCACTATAGCATGAAACAAATGTGGCTTGAACAGAGCCAATCAAGTTGTTAAAAGTATTTAGAAAAGGAGCCTCCTAGGTACATACCCTTTTACTTTCATCCATATCAGCCTTGTTGCCCACAAGTATCTTGTTTACATTGTCAGAAGCATGTTGTTCAATGTTGCGAATCCAATTCCTAATATCTTAACAGATAGAACAAAGATACATTAAAAATGAAAGGAATGAAAAATGTATAAAAGAAACTTAACCATAAAAAAAATTATTTGTCCACATAATTCAACCTAAATAAAGAGAAAGACAGTCCAAGTGAACAAGAGAATGGGGGAAGAGGGGAGAAAGAAGAAACACATTTTGAAGGGTCAGCTGCAGCAGAAAAGAAGTTTTTGTACTCTCATTCGTATACTGGTCCATAAATAAGTACAGAAAAATATCAGAAGAATTTGAATGTGAAGGATATTACTGTTGAAAGATGCCTCATCAGTAACATCATAAACGAGCAAGATGCCCATGGCTCCACGGTAATAAGCTGCGAAATCAAGTAGCATTGTAAGAAAATTTTCTTTCATAAAAAAAAAATGAAGGATGCATTTAAAGTAGGCCATTTATCCACATAATGATCTTAAATGACAGCAACATCTGATCAAAATTATTATGCAATAAGACAGCCAGCATATTAAACTAAAGTACGTTGTCTTCTATGTATGCGTAAAGGAACTCCACGTTCACTTTAAATTTATGGGTTATGAAATGCCATTAAACTTCTATGCCTTCTATATATAAACTAAAACTGAAATGTGTTTAAACTTCAAACATATTCAATTAGCTATACCTGTGGTAATAGTTCGAAATCGTTCCTGACCAGCTGTATCCCAGATTTGTAACTTAATGCGTTTTCCATCAAGTTCAATGGTTCTTATCTTAAAGTCAATGCTGCCATAAAAAATATACATATTAGCTTCTATGAAATAGAGAGTTCACAGATAATGAGCTATAGACTAAGTTGATATCCCTGACATGAGAGAATGCTGTTTTAAGTTTGATATTTGATAAGTATGACATGCCATGAAGTCTAGACATTTCATTATAAGTGAATTGGGACAAATATTCCAGGAAGTCTTATTAATTACTTGGAATACAATATAATCAAATAGGACAAATATTCTAGGCAGCCTTATTAATTACTTGGACTACAATATTGTCACTGCCGAGTAACCAGCAGATCCTACAGCATTTTCACAACAATAAGATAAAACAGCAGATACTAACCCAATGGTGGTTATAAAGCTGGTTGTGAAGGAACCATCAGAAAAACGCAAAAGCAGACAACTTTTCCCCACACCTGCAATTGTTAGACAAGATAGCTATTAAAAGAAGACAAAAGTTCAAGTGAAATATAAAAAAGGCAAAACAAGACACCAGATGTTATATGCACACACTTAAATGAATAAATACATAAAAACAAACTTCAATACGTATATCTGTATATTTGGAGAGCATTGTTCATATATATTTTATATTTTGGAGATACTATAAATACTGGATGGACCTTCACTCCAAAATAACTACCAACCGACCAGATTACAAGAATTTTTATATTTGAAATTTACAATACTACCCCTCATCTCCTGTGACTTATTTTATGGATTAGTTTTAATAACTCAATATGGCAACATACATGCACATTTATATTTATGTATTACTTATGGGTTTATTTATATGCTTCACATACATATATCTATATATACAAAAATGACCAGAGGATAATAAATGCTACCATGGTGATTACATGGATTACTAAACTTCATAGGATTCTATCAAAAGGCGGATTTTCAATAAAAAAATTTAGAGTAAGTGGTTTTTTGAATCAAATTAGGTATCCATTTTGAATTTGATCCCTTATTCTGGGTGGAATGTCTCACAAAGCACTGCAAGTTACTAAAATAACCTTGTTTACTGAACACTACTGATAAACTTAAATATCTAGAAGTTAATTTAAAATGCTTGCCAAACATACTCAGTATGTACAATGGAAATTATAGGAAACTATAGTATCTCACAGGCACATTTAACACATGTAGCACATTCCCAGTGCTCGCATATTTAAGTTCGTAGCACATGTCATAATTCATAACACTGACTATTAAAGCACATGTCATAATTCATAACACTGACTATTAAAGCACATGTCATAATTCATAACACTGACTGTTATAGTAGTATATAGACTCGAAGTCCACATTTAGTGCAAACTGTAAACCTACTATTATAGAATCATTTGTGAGCCATACTACAGTTTGCATGCTAGCCATTGCCACATCAAGCATATCTTTTTCATTTATAAATCAAACATATATCATTGGATCATTTTCTTTCTCCGAAGTCTTCCACAAAGTTTATCATAGCACCCTAAAACAACGCAGTTTCCTCTAAATCAATGATGTAGGTCATCTAGTTTTCTTATGTATCATTAAATTAAATCCAACAACAGCCATATATAGCCTCTGTGATTGAGTTTCCTGGCACAAAACCAAATTAGTACACAAGTGTTTCATCTTTAAACATTGTTTAGGACTACCTCATTGGATAACTTTGGACCTGTTAGATATACTCCTCCATAAGCACATGTAGGAGAAGAAAATAACAAAGTAAAATCAATTTAAATTATTCCAGAAATTAAAACCAACTAATGCACTTAATTAAAACTCATTTAACTTCTACAAAAACTGATTTTAACTCATCGTAAGTTATTTTTAACTTAGGGAGAAACTTACTTCATTTTAACTGTTAATCTTCTTCTGTCATAAGCGTTTAATATGAGTACACGCTAGAAAAACTTCACTGCCTATATCATCAAGTGTCATCCCTTTTTCTTAGATATTGTCAAATATAGCAATCACGTGTCGAAAGAACCGATGCTTCAAGCTCTCAACAACATAAGCCAACATCACATTTAACAACCAAATTCCCAAATAAAAAAAAAAAAAAAACCTTAACCATACAACAGCTTTCAATCCGAGTAAAAACCACAATCATAATTCAAAACCAGCAATGAAGCATCTCCAAAAACAACCCACAACCAACCCTTTGGCTCTAGAAACAGAACACTCAAACCCCACAAAAAAAAAGGGGAAAAATAGGAAAAAAAATTAAGATCTGAAATCTGAAATAAACCCATTTTGTTGTTTTCTTAATTTTGCAGAGACACAGAGAGAAAGAGTGGCACGATATAACTAACCGCTATCGCCAATAAGAAGAAGCTTGATGAGGTAATCGTAATCGGCACGTGCCCTCGCAGGTGGTGCTGCCATCGCTGACCACAACATAGCAACAACAACGCACGCAAACTCACTCAAAAAGATCCTCTCTTTCTCTCTCTCTCTCTTTCTCTTTGTGAAGAAGTGTCGAAAAAACGAAAAGGGTATGCGAGATCGAAGAGAGGATCAAATGGGTTTGGTTGTGTTGTGTTGTTCTGCTTTTGGTTTTGGTTTTGAAAGAGTTTTTGGGTTTTCTTTTCTTTCTTTCTTTCTCTCCGCGTATGCTGCGTGGCCCTCTCTCTCTTCACTGTCACCAGTTTCTGTTAACATAAAAAAAAAAAAAATATTTGGATTTTATTATTTAAATATATTAAAATAGAAATTTATGAAGCTATGTCCAAGCCCAAATGGACAGATGGAATTTGAAAATAAAAAAAATGAAATAGAATTTTAAAAAATATTTCGATAATTAACAGGGCTAATAATTGAACTTGTCAACCATTATTAACAACTGATAATGTTGGAGAAAATTTTGGCTAAGTCAGTTGTTGTCACCCGCTTCCAATTGCCAATGGTGACCAAACTTGTTACTAATTAGATTAGATTAGGAAAATAATTTGGCAAATGGTAACATAATAATTGTCATGGATAGTGATGTGGATTGGTTGATTATGTGATGAAAGAGACTAATTAATCTAAACATGATAAAGTAAGCATAATATAAAAATGTGAAAAATCTAGACAAATAATATTTTTCAAAAGTCAATTTTGGATGAGAATTGTTCTATCTAGAAAAACAAAATAAAAAATTATCACATTAATTTGTTTACAAACGTAAAGTCAGAAATTCGACATTTAATTCGTGTATATGATTTTTCTATTTTAAAAAAGTGATCAATCTTTTTAATAAGTCTCAATACTTTGAAGGTTTTGTTTTTTAATTTCGGTGAAAAAAAAAAGTTAACTTAAAGTAAAAAAAAAATAAAAAAATAAAAAACAGGACTAATAGCTATTAACGAGTTCAACTAGATTTTCATACATGATTGTTTTTTAAACAAACTATACGATAGATTTTTAATAATATATATATATATATATATATATATATAGAGTAATTTAAATTTTTTTAAGTGTTTATAGAAAAATTTGTTGAAATAGTTATTGTATATGATAAAATATTATATATGAAGGACTTTTTTACATGTCTCATACTAATAAGGTTTCACAATTCCCATCAAGTAGTATTTTTTGAAACCTTTTTTGTCACTCCCAATAAGGTATTTGCATTTTCCACCTCAATAAAACTCAACTACACCTCATTATTTGAAAAATTTGTTTGCCCTTTTACATTGTATTTTAAAATATACAATTTAAAATATAAAATATGTATTTTAGAATATAAAATTTAAAATATATCTGGTATGTTTTATATTCTACATTTCAAAATATATCTTCTATATTTGGGATTATATATTCTGAAATACATTATTTTTAATTTTTTTAAATATATTTATATTTTTGAATTAATTTGAAATATAATTAATTTATTTTAAAGGATTTTTTGAATTTTAAAATAAAAATATATATTTAATAGGAATGTTTTTTAATAAGCACAATATTAAAAAAAAAGCATTTCGAAATAATGACAATATATAATATATTAATAATCAATTTTTTTAGAATATCAATATTAGATTTAAAAATACAACCTAAGTACTATAATTATGTCTGTCTTATATAGTTTCTGGATGTCTAGTATAAATAATCTTTATCATTTATGATGTTCAAAAAGTTGACTACAATGTATTGTAGGTTTTATCTCATATTGAAATATCTTTTGTCACTTATATAGAATGTACAATCCTTATAAATATATCTTGTATTTATTGACCAAGTGTACCAGGTACTTAAAAAAATAAAAATATGATAACATAATAATGAAAATAACTCATCAGACAAGCATGCTATTATTGTTATTCAAAATGCCACATCACACTCAATTGATCTTCCTTAAACTACAGAAGTCTAACAGCCTCTAAGAGACTGACCCTTTAATCTTTACCCTCTCAAGTCTACATGCCGCATGATCAGTGTAACTATACAATACAATGTATCAATAAATTTCTAAGAAAATCCTACTCTATTTTTCTCATATTTTGCTACAGTAGATAGGTACAACACATCATAATTAATAATTTTAGAAATTAATATATACATTTTGGCTTATATGATTGAGAATATATTTAGAGATTTGAAAACCTAAGTATATACAGAATCATCCAAAACAAAAATATACCGTAAATAGTTACTCGTCCAACGACAATGCAACGAGAATAAAGGAAGAAAATTTGATAGAGGTGCAGGGAGAGGGTGGGAGCGAATAAATGAGAAAGAAGATTACGTATAAATACGAGGTGTGCTTAGAAATTTATAGGTGCATACAGATTTCTGAGAATAATAAATGAAGAGAATGGAAGTACACTTCTAAAATATATAAAGCCCAATAATTACAATATAGATAAGAATCACGGGTTGTTTTCTCACAAGAAGTTGTCTGCATTTTTTTCGTCAAAAAATATTCCTCTTAAAAATTAGTTTCTGAAATGTATTTATAAGTTTCAGAACATAATTTTCTGAATGTAATTTTTCCGATCTAAAACAAAATTTAAAATTGTTCGCGGGTGTTTAGTTTTTATAATGTTAACGTTACATCAAGAAAAGTAAATTTCAGGATATATTTTTTCGCTGTTTATATATTCCAAAATATAAATTTAAGGTTCCGAAAACTAAATTAGAAAATATGTACACACAAGGAAAGTGTTTCAACAATTACATTGATGTTATACAGAATCATGTTTAGGAATAAAAAGTATATGTTTGAGCTGTCTTTTACATGGCTTCTGACCAAACTTGGTCCAAAGGAACATATACAGTACCTGAGGTTATTTGAAAGTTGCCATCTTCGTTTAACTTTCTGATGCAGACGTGTTTAAAAGAATATGCCGTTTGTATTTTTTCTGTAATTTGAAACATATAAATAAACGTGCCATAGAAAAAACTATACCATAAAACAAGTTTCCATGTCTTGTGGTACCTTTGCATCAGATTAATCTAAAATAATGAACATTCTTCATTGATATTTGCAACAATGAAGGAGGAACAAGTTGAAATAGAGCCGGTTTTATGATATGAGAATAGTTTACGTGAAGCTTCTTCATTATGGCAGACACTACACGTGATATTCAATTAATGAATGTTTATTGTATAAATTCGAACACTGAAGAGATGATATCACATCCATAGAACCCTAGATAAGAGTAGAATCATATTCTAAGACTTCCAAAACTTTTAGTTGAAAAGTACTTAAAAAATGGAAACGCAAGAATCATTAGGCTCTGTTTCATGATGCTGCAAATGAGTTTAAATCAGACTAGTTTAGAATATTTACAGATGGCAAAGCTTATATCAAAGCGTGTGAACTGGAAAATGTTTGAAAAGGAAACACTGGAAATATCCTTTTTATTTGTTTTCACTTTTGGTCCTAATCTAGAAAATGTTTCAAATAAAAAATTGAAACAAACGTATTTCTTTGAAAATGACTGAAGTGAAAGTGCCCTTAAGTCTCAATAACAAAATGTCTATGTTGTGTCTACTGATAAATCAGTTGGTACTTGATAAAACTAGCAAGCACAAAACTTATATGGCGTGAAGTGCCAGCTTACCTCGGCTTCTGGTTTGAGGTTGAGCCATTCTTCTTACCAATAGTCTCTGCATGAACACAAACCATCCTTAAAGTGATGAAACCGATTTGCATCCCTTACAATTATTTCCCTTTCAACAAGCTTTGATATAAGCTTTATTGCAGAGTGACAGTTCACACATGCTCGAAGATTCTTTGTTATTCTAAGTGTAGTTCCAGGAGCAGTACTAATAAGCCCATAAGCAACAGCTATCCTCTCACTATGAAAACTAAGATTCTCCTCCTTCTCTTCGTAATTCAGATCATGCAAAACAGATTCTGTATGTGCAACAAACCCCATCTCCTTCAACCTTCTTTCTAATATCTGAAGCTCATTGAATATTTCATTAGCCATTGGGTGTGACTTGTCACCTACATGAAATGCCTGCAGCTTCCCATTTATCTCAATCACACTATAACCAAGGTCCTTATTCAGTCCCTTTTCCTTCATTAGAACTCGAATATGTGCAACACGATCCCACAAGCGGGAGGAAGCATAGAGATTAGAGAGTTGTACATAATGCCCTGTGTTATATGGATCCAATGAGAATAGCTTCTTTGCAGCATATTCTCCCAATGTTACACATCGATGGATCTTGCATGCACTCAGAAGTGCTCCCCATACACTTACACCAGGTTCAATTGGCATTTTCATTATAAAGGCACAAGCCTGACCCAGATAACCTGCTCTTCCCAAGAGATCAACAACACAAGAATAATGCTCATTTCGAGGCTCAATTTCAAAGTCTTTCATGGAATGGAATAGCTCCCACCCCTCTTTTACGAGGCCAGAATGATTGCATGCAGTGAGAAGACCAATAAAGGTAACATCATTTGGGAATACACTTGTTTGCTTCATTGCATGGTAAAGATTAATGGCTTCCCATCCTTGACCATGCAAGCCATATCCCATAATCATGGCACTCCACATAACAACATCCTTGTCAGAATTACGATCAAATACCATGCGAGCAGATTCTACACTTCCACATTTTGCATACATATCAATGAGGGTGGTGTTAACAAAAATGCAACTTCCAAAGTTACTGTTGCTCACGTAGCCATCCATCCATTGTGCTAATTTGAGGGAACCAACATGTGCACAAGCTAAGACTGCAGACCTCACAGTGACAGAATCTGGTTTAATATTTCTTGAGATCATGTCACGAAACAGATGTACCGCTTCCTCAGCATGGCCATTCTTTGCGTAGCCAGATATCATTGCGTTCCACATAATCACATTTGGTGTCTTCATTTGATCAAAGAAAGATCTTGCAACCGTCACCATCCCACATTTAGCATATAAAGCTGCAAGTGAGATAAGCAAATCAGGCTCATCTTCAAGACCCATCTTGATGACAGAACCATGAAGAGATCTCCCTTGCTCCAAATCATCTACATCGGTATAAGCCCTCAGAATGCTTACCAGAGCAATCCAATCTGGTTTCACATCAGCATTTCTCATTTGACTGAACATTCGCAATGCTTCCATAGATTCTCCATTCTGTGCATATCCAGAAATGATGGAAGTCCATGAAACGATCGTTCTATGGTATAACCCATCAAACACCACTTTTGCCACATTAATACGACCACATTTAGCATACAGTGCCACAAGGCCATTCTGCACAAACACATCCGACCCAAATCCATATCTGATTATCTGTCCATGAATTAGGCCACTCAAACTAAAATCTAATAACTCAGTGCAAGCTTTAAGTACATAAGGGAAAGTGAATCCATCCGGATGGACTCCTCTCCATCTCATCCACCTATACATATCAATAGCCTCCCTGAACATATTGTTCCTCGAATAACCCCTAATGATAGCATTCCACATAAACACGTCAGGGAAGCAAAATCCATCAAACAGCTTGCGGGCATAACAAATTTGTGCAAGATTTGAGCTCCCATTAACCAATTTTGTCATGAGAAACCCATTATGTTGCAGCCCAGAGACAACTAACTGGTTATGTATCTGATCAAGGTGTCTCTTGTGGGTAGAATTATCAATAAGAGACGCATAAAAAGAGTCTGTATTGACACTACGATCACGGTTGACAGAATGTTCAGGATGAAAAGCTGATGAAGAACAAATATATTTGACCCACTTGAGCACCAAGCATGTGGGTATTTCAGAAGTTGTAACCTTTCGGTCTTTTGTGGTAAGGGGAGATAAGTTAAAGAATTTCCAAGCCATAGAACTGCGTCCATTATCTTTCAATGTTTGTTTGCAAATTCTAAACTCATATCATCAGATGCACTTAACCTATTCAGTTTCCGGTTTCCAGCTTCTAGCCTATTGAAGCTCGATTTAGTTCTGATTTCTCTTTCCAGCCTAAATTAGAGCACACTGAACTGAAAATTTTAGTCAAACAGCAAGGCTATGTTAAGAGTGGTGATAAGTGACAACAGAACTTGTTGAAGCATTTGGTCGAACACGTAGGCTATGTAAACACTAATGGGTGTAGTCGATAAATTGAATCAGTTGTGATGTGAGTGTATTGGTTTAGGGCTTAGGGTTAGATTAATGTGTTACTTTGATCCATTTTGAAAAAATAAAAATAAAATATGTATTTCTAAAATTTAAGTTATGTTAAAAGAATTAATTTTAAGTTATGTTAAAAGAATTAATTTTAAGTTATGTTAAAAGAATTATAATACATGTATGTCTTTTAGAAAAAAATATTACTTTTATTTTTTAAATCTAATTATTATTTTATAAACAAGTTTACTTACAAGTCAAAAACGTGTGAACCTAACTTTATCACATTTAAGTCATAACATAGGGAGAATGATTTGGGTCATATTTTTTGTTTAACTTGTTTTTGGTGCCTCTTTTGAAGTCCTCAATATAAGTTGCTTTTAATTTATAAGAGAAGTTTGTTTTTTCATAATTTATAAGAGGAGTTTTTTTCCCCATATAAATACTTGCTGTGAAGTTTATCTTAAGATCACATTTAACTTGAGTTTCTAAAGATTTAAAACTAATTACATTATTTTATCTTGTGTGAAGATTTAAAGCATGAATGATAGCATATTTAGAAAGCATAGGTCTTCTGCATTTCTCTCAACAATGCATATATTTAATTGAGTAAATTAAATTAACATGGGTGAAGTTTTTTCAAGATACACTAACACTTCACTTTTTCTAAATTTATACACAAATATCATATTTGTTTTTAAAACATTAGATTAAGAGTTAAACGAGCATGCTTGTATTCAGGAGATGGGACTCGAAAAATGAAACCAAATTAACATACGACTTTATTTTATAGATTCAAGCTTTTAGTCACAATTTCATCTTAAACTATTTGTTTCCGCTCAAATTTAAAAGGAAAGCCATAGCCACACATAACATATTCTTACCGCGTCTCTTCCAACCAAATATCAAACGTAAGGATGTTTATGATACACCATTAATAAAAAAACCAACTTCACAATATCAATATGAACTCTCAAATATATTCCATTATCAAGTAAAATGTCCACTACCATTTCAAAAGATCGTGGTATCTATATTCTATAAGCTATAAGTTTGTCAATTGGTTCAATTTTTCTCATCAACACAAGCCCAAAATCAAGCAGCAATTCTTTACAGCTAATCACAGTCGTCAGAAATTACAATAAATGTCAGCCTGCCATGTCGAAGTCGTCTGATGGCTGGTATAAGTCGTAGTTCTCAGTAGCTTCCATTTTTCCAGTAAGATAGCCGTTCCCTGCAAAAATTAATATAACAGTCTTCATTGTCAAATTCTTTGATAAAGAAAGGCTCGCATACGAAGATACAGTAATCCTATACTAAATTTCCGTATTAAATAAAACTAGGAAGGTAATTTTCACTACACGCAAGCTCCATCACCACACTCCATTGTCTAGTTAAATTCATATACAAGAATATGAGACTCATTAAAATGGTTAGATGCACGAATATGCAAAGTATATTACATATAAAGGGATTTTTGGACAAGGACAGAAGTAAGATCAAGTTCTCCATTTAAATGATGACATTCTTTCCAATAATAAATAACTTGATGTATTGAACATTTTTAAATAAAATATGCATGCCTGGTCATAATTGGAGATGTACGGAACTTGATCTAAGCCTTGTCCTATAAATATAGAAAATCTCAAATCCAAGAAAGTTAATTATACAAGTAATTATCAACACAAATTTTTCAATTATAGAAGTACCAATTTCTGCAAGGAACATCTTAAAAGGGTGGTGCAGGTTAGGGCTATCATCTCTTAACAGGGGAATTCAACGGATTCTAGAAAGGTAAAAGGATATGTTAGATTGGCTCACACTTGTTTTGTTATTAAGGGTGCGAACGGATGAGGGCACAAGAGTCTGCACTGAGATATGGTGGGACGACAGGAATGGAGACTTGGGAGATTGCGACAAAACTAGAATTAGACCTCTTGAATGCCTAGAGTGGTTTTTTCCATAGCTCGTGGAAAATACAGCTATACTATTTCCAGGATCACAATGATCCAGCCTAATACTAAATAATACAGAACATTTTATTTGCCTTTTCTTGGTAATTTTTCTGCCACATATCAACTCACTTCCAACTTATAACGTTCAAAAACAATAATCTTACCTTTATTTGATTAATATAAAGACACGCACATGAAGAGAGGGTAAGAAGTTACATACCAGGGTTCGATAGCAGCCCATCGAAAACAGGCACATGGTTGAAATTTCTAGTGGATCTTAAACTCCCATCAGACGGAAAAACAGAATCCGGTTTGTTGGACTCTGGATTCTCATTCAAGTACTGGAGATCACCATGGTTCTGGAAACCTAAATTATCAGAAGGCCCAGCAGAAACACTGAGCCGGGACCAAAAATCGTCTCCCTTGGTCTTCTTATCTTTGGAATCAACCTCGGTCTCTACTTCTGATTCCGCATTAACACCAGGTGCAGCATTCTGCTGCTTTCTTTTGGAGCGAGCCCGCCTGTTCTGAAACCAGTTATACACATTAGTCTCAGAAATCTGGCCATGGCGGCTGAGCTCAGAAGTGATCTCCTTAATCTTTTCCTTGCCGGGAGTCCCAGTTCCCTGATCAAATATCCGCTCCAGAATCTGAAGCTGCATAGCCGTCGGAGTCCACCTCTGCCTCGAAGATATTTTGTGCCCACCAGACCCCAGCAAAGGATCACAGTACATATTTCCCAGTCTAATCCCTGACAATGAAAACACCAATGAAACAACAGCATTATTACTACTAAATAACACATATACCATCAAAGTAAAGGATTTTTACACTCTTCTCACATAAAAAAAAGCACACATGTTAAGTTTGCTCACAATTACAATTGCCATCCTAGAATGAATTGGTTGAGAGTATATACACCGACATTGAATAGAAATTAAATTAATTAAGCTACCATCTTGAGAATATATATATGCTTTTTCCGATTCAATAAACAAGTGTTGATCACCAAAACTGGTTCATTAAATTAGCTCATACCTTGTACTTGTACAATTTGGCAGTAGCACAGTGGGAGAAGAACTTTATGCAGTTAATTAAATGACACACTAATGGTCATGGCTGAATTAGTAACAGTTTAAACAAACTAACACACATTATAACAGATAACAAGTAATTAGTTAATTAATAACGGAAAAAGAGGAATCGAAACCTGCGAGATCTTGGTGAGAAGAGATGGTTTTGTGCATTTCGACGAGTTGCTCGCAGATTGTTGCGTAAACCGCAATCTGTTTGCGGAGAGTCTCGAGTTGTTCGTCGGTCATGACTTTGACGTACATAATTTCGGCGTTGCCGTTGGGTTGCCACCGCTGCTTCTGCCACTCCATCACGTTCACCATCGCCTTCGCTCTGCGATCACAGACAAACACGTGTCCACAATGTCTTGTATTTATTATTATTATTATTATTAATTGGGCGTGTGAACCCTAATCATGAAAACGACGAAAACGAGAAGCAGAGATAATTAAGAATGAAAGGGAAAAGGTTTCAGATCTGACATGGGCGCAGAGAGCGTTGCTTTGGTGTCAGAGGCGTACGTTAGCACTTGCCAAGACTCGAAGCTGTGTCGGCGGCGTACGATGCGGGGAGAAAATAAAAAGCAAGAATGTCTCCAGGGATATTCTTGTCCAAAACAAATTATTTCACTGTCCCTAGCTCTGGGCTTTTTATTTCGTGAACATTTTAGAGATTTTTGGAATCAAGAAATTTTTCATATTTAAAAAAAATTAATTAAAGGTTTAGAGGTTAAGGATGTTAAACTCTGTATATAAAACAGTTATTAGTATGGTAAAGCATAGTATTATATATTTTTCATTAATTGGTTTGTACAGTAAGCCCTATAGTTTATAATATATATCAGTATAATTTTTATTAATTTATTGTAAACCATTGTAAGCCTTATAGTTAAAAAAATATTTTAATGTATTGATTTATTTGATAATTAAGAAGATTTTATATGGAAAAAGTGTTTTAGGAAGATTTAAAATTATTTACAAAAAAAATTCTGTTTTTAGTATTTTAATTTACGCATTTGAAGTATAATAGAAACTTTGATAAAAACAAAACGCTAAATGTATTATTATTATTATCATTTTAGAGTATACCTGCACCGCCAATTTTGAGGGTAAAATAGTAAAGGAAGAGGTAATTTATGTTTTTAAATTAAGAAAGTTATATATAGCTTATAAGGATAAATAAGAGATTAAGGTATTAAGGAATATTCTATCATTAAGATTTCTTCTTGGTTGTGACTATTTTAGAATATTTATAAACTTTTTTTCGAAATTAAAGAATGATATGATCTTCTTTATCAAATATTTTAATAATTTATAACATTAAATAATATAATAAAAGTAAAATGATATCTTACCATATTAAAAGAAACTAAAACAAGTTACATTTTCAATTTTGCATTTAGTAAGAAATTTAGTTAAATACAATATAAATTCATGTTTGAAATTTGTCGTGAAAATTTTCGGCCAATTCATGAAGTGTGCAAGTTGACCTGATAAGTTGTGAAGGATATGAAACCTCGAAAACCTTAGTAGGTTTTAGGTTGTGGTCGTGTTATGGAGGAGTGTTGTAAATTTGTAATGAAAAGAAAGATTAAACCATGACAATGAGATTGAGCAATATTGCAAAACATAGTCACTACTACCTTCACCTTCTTCGTTCGTGCAAACACTTGAACCCTTTGCTCCAAATCCATGCCCGTTTAATTGTCTCAGAGCAATTCACCTTGGCTCAATCAACACCTATTTCAATCACAAACCCATCTCTGATTCTGTGGAACTCATTGATTAGAGCCTATTCTAGACTCCGTCTATTCCAGGAAGCAATAAAATTGTATCATAGAATGTTATGTGTGGGACTTGAACCTGACAAGTACACATTCACCTTTGTTTTGAAGGCTTGCACTGCTGCTTTGGAGTTCCATGAGGGTGTTGCCATTCACCAAGATATAACTTCCAGGGAGTTAGAGTGTGATGTATTTATTGGGACTGGACTTGTTGATATGTACTCTAAGATGGGTCACTTGGACAGTGCAAGAAAGGTATTTGATAAAATGCCCATGAAGGATGTTGCTTCCTGGAATGCAATGATTTCAGGGTATTCTCAGAGCTCAAATCCTTGTGAAGCAATGGAAATATTTCGGAGGATGCAGAAGGAGGATGTGGAGCCTGATTCTGTGAGCATCTTGAACTTGACTCCGGCTGTTTCTAAATTAGAGGATGTTGGTTCTTGCAAGTCTATTCATTGTTATGTGGTCAGGAGACGTGGATTTGGTGTGGTTTCTAATTCATTGATAGATATGTATTCTAAATGTGGTGAGGTGAATTTGGCTCGTCGGATATTTGACGAGATGCAGGTTAAAGATGATGTCTCGTGGGCAACGATGATGGCTGGATATGTACATCATGGCTGTTTCTTTGAGGTGCTTCAATTACTTGATAAAATGAAACAACAACGTATGAAGATGAATAAGGTATCGGTTGTAAATTCCCTTTTAGCGGCTGCAGAGATGAGAGACCTAGAGAAAGGGAGGGACATTCATAATTATGCTTTACATGAAGGGATGATGTCAGATATTGTTGTTGCTACTCCTATTGTGAGCATGTATGCAAAGTGTGGTGAGTTGAAAAAAGCTAAAGAGTTGTTTCTGAGTCTTAAAGGAAGAGATTTGGTTGCTTGGTCTGCCTTTTTATCAGCTCTTGTCCAAGCAGGATTTCCTGGAGAAGCATTGTCTATATTCCAAGAGATGTGGCATGAAGGTTTGAGACCAGATAAAACGATTCTGAAAATTCTTGTTTCTGCATGTGCAGACATTTCAAATGCCGGGTTAGGTAAGATCGTGCACTGCTACACTATTAAAGCAGACATGGTGTCTGATATTTCAGTTGCGACAACCCTTGTCACGATGTACACTAGATGTGAATTATTTATGTATGCTACGGCGTTATTCAACAGAATGCAGTATAAAGATGTTGTGGCATGGAATACGTTCATAAATGGCTTTACCAAATTTGGTGACACGCTTATTGCCTTCAAAATGTTCCATACATTACAGTTAACTGGGATTCAACCAGATAGCGGAACCATGGTGAGTTTGGTTTCTGCTTGTGCCCTTGTGGATGACCTAGATCTAGGAAGCTGCTTTCATGGAAATACTATAAAGAGTGGTTTTGAATCTGACGTGCATGTAAAAGTTGCTCTAATAGACATGTATGCCAAATGCGGAAGTCTTTTCTCAGCTGAAAATTTGTTTCAATCAATCAAGCATGTAAAGAATGAGGTACCTTGGAATGTGATGATTGCAGGGTACCTGCATAATGGAGGTGCTAATGAAGCAATTTCCACTTTTAACCAAATGAAATTAGAAAGTGTAAGGCCCAATTTAGTCACATTTGTGATCATCCTTCTGGCTGTATCATATTTGTCAATGTTAAGAGAGGCCATGGCTTTTCATGCCTGCATAGTCCGAATGGGATTTATATCTAGTACCCTGCTCGGAAACAGTCTTATTGACATGTATGCTAAATGTGGACAACTCGGGTATTCAGAGAAATGCTTTCATGAGATGGAAAATAAAAGCACGATCTCATGGAATGCAATGCTTTCAGGTTATGCAATGCATGGCCAAGGTGAACTTGCCCTCGCACTTTTTTCACTCATGCAAGAGACCCATGTCCATGTTGATTCACTTTCCTACATTAGCGTATTATCTGCCTGCAGACATGCTGGTTTAATTCCAGAAGGAAAGAACATTTTCCATTCCATGACTGAGAAGCACAATCTTCAACCCAACATGGAACACTATGCTTGCATGGTTGATCTTTTAGGACGTGCTGGTTTATTTGACGAAGTTTTGAGTTTAATTAATGGAATGCCAACAGAACCCGATGCTCAGGTCTGGGGTGCCCTCCTGGGAGCATGCAAAATGCATTCCAATGTGAAGTTAGGAGAAGTTGCCCTTCATCACCTCCATAAACTTGAACCAAGAAACGCGGTTCACTTTGTAGTTTTGTCAGATATATATGCTGAATGTGGTAGGTGGATCGATGCCAGGAGAACAAGATCAAATATGATCGACCATGGATTGAGGAAAATTCCAGGATATAGTTGGGTTGAAGCTCATAAGCAAGGTCATCCATTTTTGTTTGAAAGCTTAAAGCAAAAGATAGATAAATAAGCACTTGAATTGAAACTCAACAGTGGTGAACTGTGATAAAAAAAAACAATGTTGAGTATAGTTAGTTTGAGTTTGCAGTGTGAAAATAATAAATAGATATACATAATAAGATTGTAGAAGGTTGATTGGTGAAAAGAGGTCAAAGAGTTTTGTCTTGTTCGGTTTGCATATCCTCAACGCCGAAAACGCCTTCTCCTTTAATAAGAAAGTGGCAAGAAGAATCCGGCAAATGAGGAGCGAACAGAACACTCATTCTCCTCCTTCTCACAGGCCCATCCTCATCACGTGATAAAAACACCCTCGAGTTAACACAATGGGCCCAGGCCAGGCCCAAGGCAGGGCAGACCCGTCGGCCCGACGAATAAAGCCCATTACTCAAATTCCCAACCCTCACGTCACCATCTCCAATAAAATCCACAACCTGATTCGTCACCACCACCGCCAGCCCGAATCTCTTCGCCAACCGCCGCAATCCGCCTGAGATTCCGAAGAACAGCGAGGACCTGCGGCGAAGGTCGGATCCGGTGTTCTCGAAATCGGAGCGGAAGAGAGCCGCGATGGAGTCGATGACGACGATTCGCACCGGCCGCCACCGAGAGCGAGAGTGCAAGAGGAACGTCTCGATGGTTGGAATTAAGTGGAGGAGCTCGTCGGCGGAGTGGACGGCGCGTACGAAGACGCGGTCGCAGGGGTCGGGGAGGTCGGGGTGCAACGTGCGGAAGGCGCGTGAGAGTTGGTGGAGGCGGCGGAAGGGGAAGGGGAACTCCGTGTGGATGAAGATGGAGGAGGCGGAGAGGCCGCCGCTGGAGGAGGGGAGTTGGGCGGAGAGGGCGAGTTGGAGGCACAGCTGCGTCTTGCCGGAACCGCTCTCGCCAACAAACTCCGTGATGGAGTGGCAGGGAACGCCACCGTCGAGGAAGCGATTTAGTAGGGGACAGCCGACGGTGCACTTCTCGCTGCGGTGGCGCAATAGCAAAAGACTCTCTGGCTTCATCACTCCAAATTCAGGATTTGAATTCTCGCGGTTATAGCTAAATTACCGTGAGAGGGAATAATGGCTCATTTTAAACATCAACCAAGGAGAAATCGGATTCAATGTTAATATTAATAAATTTAATAAATAATAATTCTTAGAAACACATTTAAAAAGATAATAAATACTATTGAGAGATTTTATTTATCTATAACTATAAAAGAGGTTTTTTGGTATATAGTTGACACTGGATTAAATTAGAACAGTTTCATTTAAATTTATTTGCTTATCTGTTAGTAAACAAATTGGATATAATAATAAATTGTTCTTTTTAGATTAGAATACATGTATGGTTTCAATATTAAACAAATATTCTTAGTTGGGACTGATTAGAGCTACATTTTAGATTATGAATAGGACAAAAAAATTATCAAATTTAACATGTAATTTAAGTAACATGTAATTTAAGAGAAAGAGTATTACATAGTTACTATAAATTTACTTATAAATCGCCCTTTTAATTTATTTAACACACGACAGTAATATTTTAATTTTATAATAGGTTGAAAGTTATAAATTTATCAAATTGGGTCTATAGCTCAGTGGTAGAGCATTTGACTGCAGATCAAGAGGTCACCGGTTCGAACCCGGTTGGGCCCTTCTGTAATATTTTTTTTAATTCATAAATTTGCATTCCTCTAATATATTTTTTCTTAATAATTATTTATAAATATTCCATTCTAATAGTTACTAATGATTGAAAACTCAAATTTATACTATAGAAGTTGATTTACATAAAGAAATATCATTTTTCAGTGATTAACATTATAATTGAATTGTAGAGGTAGATTTAGAAAAACAAGTTTTTTTTTTGCTTAATTAGACGTAAGAGATAGTATATTCATTGCAATTTAAAAAAATTATAAGAAGAACGATTCACAAAGTAAAATATAAAGTATGTGACGCCATAAAATTATAAATTTAAATATCTGAGATCAATAAAAATCCTGAATGCAAAGTTAATAAGGATATATTATAAACATACATGGATAGAAAAATAATTAGTTGATAACTTATTTTCTATACAACTAATTGATAATACTTTTATAATAACATAAATCAATTAATATTTTAACAAATAATTGTATAAATGGGTGTGACTAGAATATATAAAAATTTGTTGTATCCCATGTAAAAGTTGAATGGGCAAAACAGAATGAACTCTCACATCACAAGGGACAGAAAGAATATAAAACAACACCAAGCACAAGACCTTGGATAATATTTTCTTTCATTCCTTCTGTCAAGTAACAAACAATCTACAATATTTCAAAAAAAAAAAAAAAAAAAAAAAAAAAAAAAATTAAAAAAAAAAAAAAAAAAGAAAAAAGAAAAAAGTATAAGTCTACAAAATTGGAATATCCAAAATATGATACCACCATGTCCAGCATAATAACTTGGAAGAAAATGATACTAACTAAGCTCTGACACTCTTTTCAACACTATCGGCTAAAACCTCATGTTGGTCATACCTAAATAGAGATTCGGTTCAAATTATTTAGTGTTGCCAGCACGAGATTTCACCTAATAATAATAAAGTGTTAAAAGGAGTGTCTAAGAGTGAGTTACTAACATTTCCCTGTGGTGGAATGGCTTTCACATGTGTGGATACAAATTTGTTGTGTAGGCTAACATCAATTACATGAAAAATGGATTGAATAAACTATCTGCATGCTGAGGCCTTGTGATAAATAAAGCAAAACTGGCATCTAATTTTGCATCAGCAATTATGTTGATCCTACCAAACCATACATTCAATCAGTTCCTAAATCTTTAGTTAATCAAGGTCAATACCCCTTTCTTTTGCCGCATCAACAGCATCTTTTGCTTCTCCACTGGTCATATATAGCTTATAGAAGTATTTCCACAACATGATAGAAAATGGATACACTGACAGAGCCCTTCTATAAAACCTGTCAAATATTCCCTCAATGCCCATAGCATTGTGCAAAAGTTCAGCAGCTTCCACCCAGACGTATTCTGGTGGTATTGGCATGGAATCCAAAATTGCATTTACCAGGGTTGAACAAGCCCAAAACAATTGAGTTCTGGCTGGTCTTGAGTCAGAAGAATTGTATTGCTTGATGAATAGTTTGCACACATTAATAGCTAATTGGAAGTTGTGAGGAACAGCCTCCATAACGGCTTCTACAAAATCCACCAAATGTTTGGGGTCACTAATAGTTTGGGGTAAAAGAGATGAACCAAACCATGATTGAAGTATCAAATTTAGCAGAGAACAGTCTAATAGAACTGGACTAACTATGTTACTAATGAGATGCTGTAGTCTTGGCTTCTTGATGTTGTCAACAAATTTTCTTGTCAACACCTTGGGGACTAGCAATGCCTGAGAGGAAGCATCTGCATATAACTCCAAAATCTTCTTAATGGCACCATCAGGACCATCCTCCTTCAAGCTCAACGCATCATAAACCAGAAACATCACATAGTTTCTCATACATTGCTCTAAACCTCCAAAACAAGTAGTACTCTTTGCCTTGTCAAAAGCTATGCATGCTGCTGTTGTATCATTCTGGAAAAAATTATAGAGAGATAGATTAAGAAATCCAAACATTGTATCTATTTGTTTATGATCAGTGCCGCATCTGTCCGGATCAGCGATCTTCACCCCCCCAATAGGGAGATCTTGTCCTTGCCAAACAGTCTGGAACCATCGAACTGTAATTTCTTTTGCAAGATCAGTTCTTTGATTGTGGAGGGTATTTTCAATATACTGATTCCAGATGCATTGTATACCAGGAACTTCTTTTGGCCATCTGTTAACGGCTTCCTCAAATCCCATGAAACTATCAACATGAATATTCTGTTTTTGTATTCGAGCTGATACCAGGACCAGTTCTAAGCACGATGGATACAGCTTAATGTATTTATCCAGCAAATCTCTCAAGCATTCTTGGCTATCAAGGGCAGCCAGGCATCTCAGATGATTGAGAGCAAAAAGTTGAGCAGACCTGAGATTAACTTCACTTTTTCCAGATTCGTTATAGACAAAAGAATCAATAGATTCAACAGCCGTTTCCACAAGTTTAATAGCCATCTCCTTGTCATCTTCAGATAAATTGACAAAGGGCCATTCAATATCAAGGAGATCTTTCTCAGATTCAAACTTCTGAACTACAGCATCAGGCAATCTCCTGTAAATAACTAAGTAAACACAACAAATCCAGAATACACATTTGTCAGACACTGTTAAGCAATTGAGTATATCTGAGAGTGACAGATGATGAGGTTCATTGGATTTTGTTGTTGTAGGGAATATTCCATAAGTTCTTTCAATGGCCTTCTCAACATTCCCTGAAATGTATAGGCAATGTATCATCTGCAGAAACAGGTCCAATATGCATGCACTATCGTGTATTTTGTCCTTGGGATTGGCAGATGCATGCTGACAGAGAACTGAAAGGGCGGTATCATAGGCAACCAATCGGTCATCAAGCTTTCCCTGACTATTGATATACATGAGCCACAGTACATAAGATTCTTCACAAAGCTTAACCTGGGAAACAACAGTTAAGTGTTTTCACAGCCCACATTCAGTTCTCAAAAGGAAGAATAAACAAGGTAACAAAAAGTTAAAAGAGAATTCAAATAGAGACCAAGAAATTCTCTCTTATCTACATGCACACCGAAACTAAAAAAAAGGAACACACAATAGCCCACCTTCCGAACAAGACTGTCTTAAAATGTTTTTTAAATCAACCATTCACTCGTCATTCCTTGAATATACTTGCCAATAACTAGCCTTTTATAAATGATAGACAGGTTATAACGATATTTTAAAAATGATAGGCCAATATATTCGGCTGTATAACTAAAGTTCTTCTTATATTATGTAAAATGGAGACAATGTATGTTGGATTTGTATTTTACTTCTACGTGGAAATAGAAGCAAATCAGAAAGACACCATTAGTTATCAACAAACCAAACCACGACCTGTCCTGAATCTGGATAATAAATAAAGTCTATCAGTAGATTTACTCAGTTTACCATCTATAGTAAATATATTTTCAAAAATTCCCCATTCTCCTTTCAGATGAAGGAAATATTCTCCAGGGCACAGACTACACAAAATTAGGAAGCAAAGAAAAACATACCGCACACAAGAACATGTCATCCTTATCATTTGGCTTCAAATTTCCATAATAAATGAGTAGATAAACAATCCAGAGAACCACAGATGTTGGATCATTTTCCAGTGCTTTTGACAATACAGATAGGGCCTGAAAAATCCAAAATTTGAGATGGAAATACGTGGAAAAATTGAACACTAATCATCAACACAGTCCAAATACAAATGTTACCTTCCTTACACCCTGCACTTTATTAATTTCATGATTGAGAATAAGAAGAGCCATCTCAACAGCTTGTTCACTATCAGCCATAGCCTGCTTAATTTGGTTTTAAGTATGCAATAAATAAATGGAAATTTAGTATGGAAAAAGGAATACAAGGAATCCATAAATTTGAACTAAGGTATCAAAACCAGATTAATCAACGTGTTGAGCAGGGAAAACGTTAAATACACATTATAGCAAATAAGTGAAAAAGGGAGTTCTCAATAAAACTGGACGGTGAACTTTCCTATTTCAAAATAAATACTTTTCCACTCCAAGTTCCCAAATTAAGTCATTTAAAGTTCCAAGAACTATAACCATGACTAGAAAGAAACTCTTTGGATAGTTCATCAAGCTACATAAAGAACCAGCCAACATATAATATATGTACATACACTGACAAGCACAATTACACAAAATATAAGAATGGAAATGTGTCACTGCACAGAAGCACTAAAGAGACACACAAGGACTGGATATTTTCACCATGTAACCTAGAATCCACAGGGTAGATATTTTGAATTTACCAGAACAAAACGAAGTGTTCTTGGAATAAAATAGAAAATTAAAATTTTTTCTTATTTTTCAATTAGGTCCCTCGATAGGCAAAATAAAACTTATTGGCAAGTATGCATTTTTCCAAGTGTTCTCAATAATCCATCACACGTATAACCAAATAAAATCCTAAAAATAATTCTATCAAACCAAAATAAAATCATAAAAAATCAAAATATATTTACAGTTGACCCATTTTGCTCACTTCTGCATCTGAGTGATAACCTTGGAGTCTTAGACTGAAACATAATTAAAGAGATAATAATAGAAAACCAATAGAAGTGTAATAAACACAAAATAAATAAAAAATTAGTTAAAAGCAACAAACCCCAGATCCACTTCTCCAATGAAAAGAAGACAACTGATTGTTCCAAGCACCATGGACCTCTATGCGTTCATTACCACCATTCAGTAACGGACCATCCACAGGTATACCATTTCCAAGCAGACTTGAAGTAGCTAAAGTAAGGGTGAAATGTTTCTGCCAGCATTGAGCATTTCTACGTGCCACAACAGGTTTATATGCAAATCGATCTGCTTTCAGAGTATCTAAACCAACAAGGTAAGTTGGTAGAATAGTAGCTTTGTGACACTTGGGACCTTTTGCCACATCGTTCCAATTTTGTTGATGCAATGATAATCTCCCTTGACAATCAACCAAAATTGGCTATAAGTCTTCAGAAAAGCAATCTAAAAATAATATACTTCCGATTCTGTAATCAAATTCCATTTATTTATATTCACAACTGGTTCTGGTTAATAGTCGATGATGGAGTTCCAGCATTACTTAATAGTCAAGTTAATACACTATATATTTCTAGATTTTCCAATATTGTGGTTCGCCTTTGAGGAAGAATTAAGAAACCAATTTCATGCATCAATAAGAAATTTTAGTAGTTTAATCTGAAATCTGAATTACAAGGATTCGTTCATTAAATATAGCTCAAGGGAAGTATTAAATGCCTATAAAACAGTGCCATTAGAGTGTAAGTTAGCAAATCATAGGATATTAAAATGTGTTATTCATAGAACAATTTATATACATTTTATCACTTTATCTCTCTATCACATCACATTTCATGTTTCTTGTGTCTCTCATTGATGTAATTCTGTTGTACATATAACATGTTTTAGATATTTTAGAGACTCAAAAGTCTTTTTCCTTTTTTGTCATTTCTCTCATTTCATTGCATTTTTTCTTTCTTAAGTCACTTTTTAAAGAAAAAAAATACCTTTGTCATTTTAAATCCAAGCTGACATTAATTACCATTTTCTCAATTGCACCTTATAAAAAAAGATAAAGATAATGGTTTACGAAATGTCAAAGTAAACAATACAAGGAAACAATTTTAATAAAAATGAGGAGTTTAATTAATTTTCCTAACTGTTCTGGTTTAAAGTAGTGACATAAGTTCAAGTGTTCTCTCTTATCTAGGATGTGTTCTATTTATAGGAACCTCTCCTTTTTAGCATTCCTAGGAAGTGTTAAATACTAGAAAACTAACTAGAAAGATACGAGATACCAGAAAAACGGATTCCGAAATCCTAAGATTCAATTGTTGTTCAAACACTGAAAGTTTCGGACACAGTTTGTTGTTTCCGTCAATCTCGCTAAACTTGTGAATATGATTCTTTATGATCATCACTGTCATTACCTAATAGGTGACCCCTCGCCGATAATCACATCGCCCAAGAGGTGATGTTTCTTTACTCAATACTTACACTCTAATTCCTCAGTAGTATTGATATCACTAGATTTAATGAAAGCAGCATCTCATGATTGTCACGTTAATCGCCTAATAGGTGATCCTTATCACATCACCCGAAGGGCGATGTCCCTTTAATTAATACTTAATATTACGAGATGTTCTTCATCATGTGTTTGTCCAGGACAGTACACTAACTCACACTACATCCAATGTAAAATTGGCTTAACCCAAAACCCAACATGGTTCACGCAATTTACAAGCTTTATTGCACATGCACTTTTTTTACATAGTATTGTTGTTCATTGACCCACTTATATCATATGAACAAAAAGTTCAGCTTTGGAAAGTACCCAAAGAATACTAAAAGAATACCACATGGAAATTCTCAAAGTTTGACATCAACGAAGACAAGATAGAATAGGTTTCAAAACGTTAACTAATTCTATACCTGCATTATTAGAATCAGTGTGCTGAATGTTTTCATCACCATAGTCCTTCGCATGTTGCCAGGGACACTCATCATTGTTGCACTTTCCTCGCAGCTCATACATGCAAAGTGGCCAAAATGGATCAACTGCAGCACTGTGGCCATAGGAGCTATCATCTGAGAGTAAATTTCCAATATTGACAGGCATTGATATTGCTAAAACATTGCTACACTTTCTTTCATTAGAACTGAGGGAAGTAGAATTTCCATTTGGAGCATCATTAGCATTAATAAACATATTTTTACTCTGTAATTGATTTGTATTGAATGGAAACATTCCTCTCAGCTTACTGAATGAACTCCTAAAAATCAAAGGTGGGATGCCAAATGTATTTTTAGACAGGTGACCTTCACAAGGCATATCTCCTTGAACTCTTGAACCAATGCTGTGGTTGACAATCACAGAATTTCTGCCAATGTTTTGCTGACTTTGATTCTCGTTCATGTCCACAAAGACACTCCTTTCATGACTCTCAATGCCTAGAGTTATTGAACAAAATATTCAATACAAGTGATAAACATGCAAGTCCATAAGAAAACATGATAAAGTAGAACTAAAACGGCCAGTCAATTGGAGAAAATTCAGCCACTAAATCATAGCCTATGCTTTTGGAGTACCATCATAAAAACTGAGCAACCAGCCAGGTACCATATAGTTGCCTCCAACAAGCACCTTATAAACAATTTCTATGCACCGAAAGAATGGCATGGATTCGATAAACGAAACTAATTGTACTCAAAAACCAACATTGAATGATAGGAAAACCTTATCATTAAATACATAATAGATACTGTAAGCACATTCATTTGAAATAGCTGACAAAAGACATAAATTATAGTAAAATATATGCATTAAAAACAACATTCATATGAACTGATTTAAAGAAAGTACGACATACCTCAACTATAAAAGCATACAAATCAAGATTTGTTTCTCTTTGGCATTAACAGTTGATACAATCACAGTAATCCAAAATATTTGGTGGCAAATATTCATGTTAGAAAATTTAAATATATATTTTAGTAAAGATATATAAATGTGATGGCAAGGGAGAGGAGGATAGAGCATATTAATTATACAGTTTACATATGCAACATTTATAGCTAAGGATTCATGATCAGTAACACAGGACTTAACAGTTGTATCTATATAAGAAAACACCACACCAGAACACACTTTTTGAAGGAAAAGAAATACCATTAAGATCATCTTCTGCCCTAGAGTGTGGAACAGCAACCTTATGAAGCACCTGGGTTTTCTCATTTCCAACCTCATTTTCACCTCCTCGTTCAGCAGCAGGTTCTACATCATTACACGAATTGCTTCTCTCCTTAGCTCTTGTCCCAAATCGTGCAAATAATTCAGATCTTAATTTTGCTTCAAGAAGCAAAGAATCCTGAGGATTATCACTAGAAAAAATTGCATTTGATGTTGTATCTCTGTCCACTAATTTGGAAACAGAGTCTTGTTTCCTAAAATAGTCAGCATCACGGTTATGATTAGAAACATATCCTGATAGAGAGCTCTCTTCATTTTCATTAGCTGATGTACCTAATTCATCCGAAGGAGAGTAAACTTCATCTACAGCATAATTATTCCTTTGAGGCAATGGCTCTGATGTACTGGCATCTGGCTCACCAAAAGGTTCAGACCCTAAATTTGCTCGAGTGACGTGGTGATTGGATGTATTGGAATGCCTATTATTGATCCCTTGGTTATTAGAATCAAAACTGGGATTATTAATATCATTATACTCAGCCAACCTCTGACAGCTTGATGTGGGCACTTCATATCCAAGTCTAGGTAAGTAATCCAACTCTATATCATGATGTTGGTGCTGCCCTGAAGGCCAAGATAAGCCAGAACTGCTTAAAATTAAAGACCGTAATTTAGCTGAATACAATTCGCTCTTGTGATAAAGATTGGTGCATCGTGCATTAGCCTCAAGCAAAGACCTCTGAGCTTTAAGATAAGCCTTAAGAGCATTTCTTTCTTCAATTTTACATTTGTGCCTGTGCTCTTGAGCTTCTTCCAGTTCCTTGTCTATCAATTCTTCCATACCAAAAAATGACTGTAAATCTACGTTGGTATGCTCTGAGGCATTGCTTAATGCTTCCTACAAGAGAGGATAGGAGGGGAGAGAGAGTCAAACAAGATGAAAAACACATAAGTATACAACGTCATACATTTTATAAGCCTCTTCAGGACGGAACTTGATGCATAAACAAACCCTACACTTTTCGACATTGTTAAACCATATTTCACTAATAAATCATAAAAGAAAGCAGTCTATTACAAAGATCAAATGATGGAGTTTTCTATGAAATCACAAAGTAGAAAGGGAAAATGTCAAGTAAAATAAACTATAACTCACAAAACTTTTTGACACGGTATCGGAAGTTCTATTTGCTGGCACTGCATTTTGGTTCAAAGCAACACCAGGGGTCACCAGCTTACTACTCTTCTCAGTTTGATTGCAACCATAATTGACATCACCTAAACAGTATAATTAGATCATGAGAGATTATAAACAGAAAATAACTTAAACATGCTTGACTCTCTAGTGTTTGGGCTAGGTTGCTATCAAGTGATTGGATTTGTAATACTTACTCAATATTTAAATCAATAGCCAAGTAGGATTAGATAATAATACTTTACACATTCATATAACACGGCAATATGATTTTATATTTTGACTAAAAATACGTGATATAAAATTTGCAACGGCACATGGAAGCTCCTTTGCTTAAACTTGTGGCCAAAATCTGGAGATATGATAATGAAAACACTGCATCATAAAAGCTAAGGGGTTGTTGAAAAGATAAAAGCAAAATCGGGAAACATTTGTTCAATTTTAGGGATTTGGGAATCTGATGTAGAGTACAAGTAGCTTGATTAAAAGCTTTCTTCAATTTCTAAAATCCAGAATAGTACAACAAAGTTCATTAGCCAGTTTGCAGACCAAAGTTACTAAGGTACAGGTGGCATATGAAGAAAAAGTATTTACCATCACTTGATCTACGAGGCATATTTTCCAATGGATTATCAAGATTACTGTCAGGTTGTCTTCGTGATACGCCAGGTTTTGGCTCTACTCTATATAATTGAGTCTGTTTTTGGCCCCGATCAACCTTGTTTCTTTCCTGAGGGTTTCCTAATGTAGAGTCTTTTGGAGGCAACATAGATTTAACAGCTGTAACTTCTTGCTGACTATCAACAGCTTGAGAGATACCATTAGATGTGCTATGTTTCAAGCGCTTCTTAGATGGCTCTGTAGGCTCAAATTGTGCAGGTCCAGAGGAAACAGGAGTACTTTTACTGGGCGTTAACACCGGCTTCTTTGGGTTCATGGCACTGTGGTCCTTACTCAAAACTGATACACTCTCCTTATTTTGCTGGGCTGCCTTCAGCTTGAGCTCGTTTTCGCGAAGTGCAATCTGATGCCGTAAATCCTGAAGTTTATTGTCATTTGACACTAATCCTTGATCCCGTCCACGCACCAAATTTTTGTTCACTAGATTGAAATTTCTAGCTTTTGATCCTTGTACTGGTGGCATGGATCCAACACCCTTAGAATTAGAACCAGATATTTTGGTCATTGATGAGACAAAGGTGCGACTTAAGGATGGTCCCTTGGGCACTTCCTTGGGTAAACATGTTTGCTTTAGCTTATTAGATTTTCCCAAGGATGAGTTAGTCCTCTTTATACTGCTGTCTAACCTGGATGCATTACCTTTAGTTTCATGGTCACTACCACTGTCATCATCAGAAAAACTTATCACAAGATTTTTATCAGTACTGACATGACCCGTCCATGGAGAAGATTTAGGAGGTAATTGGTTCTTTTTTAAGTCTTTCTGCGAAGTTTGTTGTATGGTAGTTTGCAACTGTACATTAGTTGAACCTGTAAAATATTGCCATAAAAATTTACCATTTAGATTCTGTACGAGTCGGTAAATGATTTTTAGAAGATGATGTGCACAGTAAACCAGTAAGGTTTCAAAGAAAAATACATTAAAAAGCTCTTACCCCACCTGTAAAACTAAAAATCATATAAGCAATCATAGATAGACATATCATCATATATACCCATTTCCATCTCAACAGCTCAGATGAAGTTTTCAAATCCATAAACCAGACCAGTAAGCCCGGACAAGTGATATATACCGTTCAAGATTACGCCAAAAGAGAAAAGTGATGCTCCAACTAGAAAAGACTCTATAAATTATTCAGATAATCCACGACACAAGGCTGATAACACACTCAATTTTTCCTTTAATAGAAAGTTAGCAAATCTCACCATCCTGAACGCCTGTTGTACTCTTTCGCACCAATGGGACAGAACTACTCCCAACAGCAGGAGTGGATTGCACATTCGAGCTTTCAAGGTTATCCTGGTGCACACAAAGTACTCATTAACAAAAAAGAAAGTAAACAAATAATCGATAAATTTAAATCCAGCAAGAAAACAAGAACAACACATGCAGTCAAATTTCGACACTCTTCCATTCCCCATATCCACTACTTTATCCAAATAAAAACAAAATCAAATAAATAAACACAAAAACCCAACTCTGCATAGCTCTCAAATGCCAGAGAAACAGAACCGAGTAGTGTTCTCCAGAAACTCTTCAGATCTACAGCAACCTAGATAAATTCACTAGCTAACAAACACAAATTACCGAGTTCGCAATTCGTAATAAAAAATAAATAAATAGAGACAATCAGAACAAACAGCGGGACTGACTAATAATAATAATAATAATATTAAGAAGAAGAAGAAGGTCAACAATTGTATCACACTAAAAAGAGAGAATTGGAGAAAAATAAATAAATAAATAAGAAAAAGTGAGGGTTTGGTGAAGAATACATCGACATCGTCCTCCGCGTCAGAAGAGAGTTCGCCTTCCTCTTTAGTTTTGGGAGGAAGCATGGGAACGTCAATATTCACCGGCGGCGCCACCGTGGTGGTGGAAGGTGGGAGGTTAATCGTGTGGTGGTCCATGTAACGTGTGTGATTGTGTCTGTTGGTTTCTCGAGAGGAAGAGTGGCGACGCAGACAAAGGAGAGAAGAGAGAAAGGAAACGAAACGACTGGGACGGGGATTTGCAGAATCTGAAATGACTTTTATGTCCTCACTTTCGTTAAGTTTTTGCAGTTTAGGATCACAGTGATTTTATTTTCTTTTATTTTTTTTTTCTTATGCAAATGTCTATCCGTGTGTAAAAGTTTTTTTTTTTTTTTTTTAAATAAGCCCAAAATAAAGTCTATTCTGGAACAGTTAGTTCCTGAATAACAAAATCAATTTCAGAACAGTCTTTTTTAAGAATTACACTACACACAGTCTTCCTCGGAAACGGTGTCATTGGAGCGATAATATCTTGGCGAATTATAATCGTTGGATGAAAGATCGACGGACGATATAGTTATTACGTTGATTTACATAGACAAAATAGTGACCGTTTGATCTTTATCAACGATTCTAGAATGCCAAACAAACGAATGCATGCAATGGCGAATACACCAAATCCTTCTTTCTTCTTCGTCTCACTCACACTGCACACGGTATTCAAATATTCAGAGCAGCACAAACACACTTCACAAAGACACTACACTCTTCGCAAAACCCTAAGCCCTCACTTTATTTTCCGACGAGAATGGTCGCCGGCCTAGACATGTCACTCGACGACATTATGAGGTGCTCCGCCGAGGCGGCGGCGTCTCGTCGGCGGTTCACGTTTGCTCGCCGCGCGGCCAGAACGACGCCGTATCCCGTCCCGCGGGTGAGTTAGGGTTTCATCCACTCATTGCTCATTTCTGTTTTCCTTATTATTACTGTGACGAAGAAAAGAGTGTTAGTGCTGACGCACCGTTTTGATTGTTAGGCAAGGCAACACGGAATAATTCCAGAAATGGATTTTGAAGATGACGGTGACGCTGTGATCGAAAGTGGCACCAAACTCTTGATATCTAACTTGGATCACGGAGTTTCAAACGGGGATATCAAGGTTTTGTCACCATCTACATAAGAAACTCTTTCTTTGCTTTCTTTTCTCCCTCCTTGGTTAATGTTTTCTTTTTAATGTGTTGTGATCCATTTTTTCCTCGCATCTTTCGTATGCTAGTAATTGTTTTTTTTTATAATGATATTACAAATTTATTTTTGGGTAAAACTTAGTTTAGGCTATTCAAATTTGGGTCAAAATTGGTCGTGTCGTGCTCCATGTACTTGTATTTTGTAGTTCTTATAATTCATTAATTTCGTCTCTCTCTGGTATCTTATGTTTTGTGAAAAGAGATGAAATTCCCAAATTGACATGTAAGAATCAAGGTCATTGTCTTTAAAGCATTGGAACCAAGGTATTGCTGCATGATACCCTAATGGCCTGTATCAAACATCTATAATTTTTCTGTCGTTGTAGAACTCTTCCAATAATTGTGATGAGAGATACCCTATGTTTTTTGGTCTACAAATAATGTTAAGAATTGAAAAATCATGCATGACTTCTCAGCGGCTTTTCTCGGAAGAGGGTGAACTGAAAAGATACTCCATTCATTATGATGAGAATGGGAGATCAAAGGGAACGGCAGAAGTTGTGTTCGTGAGACACTCTGATGCTTTATCAGCCATCAAGAAATACAACAATATGAGGCTTGATGGAAAACCATTGCAGATTGAGCTCGTTGGAACTAGTTCTCCTGTTGTTGCTCCTTTTCGTCAAAATAACTTACTGGGAAGACCAAATGATTCGCTTCTAAGGTATGAAATTCTGATCCTTGATCGTTTTAGCTTTTCAGTTCTATATATATCTCTATTACCTAGTCTCAACATTGCAGCTGCTCTCTTGTTACATGAAATCACCTTATGTTTATCCTAGATCTTGAGTAAAATTAGAAATTTAAGTAGTTATTTTGTCTGAGTGAATGAATATTTGTAATAAATAAGGGTCAAACGTATATAGAGTTTGGAGCCACATTCCCTAATATGTTACCATGGCCATGCCATGGAATTGTGAGTATATACATTGTCAGGTTTATTCTTGCATGTCCCTTTTCTTAAGTAAGTTCTATTGATTGTAAGTTCTGTACTACGTTGTTTGCAGCAAAGGAGGAAGAGTTGGTGGTAGGAGGTTCCACGATGACTTTGTACAGGGCCACCTTCCAAGGGGCCGAGAAGAGGAGAGATATATTCGAAAGTTAAATTTTAGAGATCTTGATCATGCCTTGGAGAGGTCTCACCGCGTTCAAAGAGGCCACGCAAAAGTAAAGAGCACTAATAGAAAAGTGACTGCTAAAGAACTTGATGATGAATTGGAGAGGTATCACCTAGAGGCTAAGCAGATTAAAACACAAAATGGAAAGTGAGATAATCATTGATAGCTATATGAATGGTATTATGAGTAAATGGGTCAGAAAAGCATTGGATATAACACAATAGTAATTTTGTTGCAAAATCTCACCTCTTCTCTTCTGTCTATGACGTTTGGACATATATTTTTCGAAACACTACGAACAAAGAGTTGGTTACTTTGGATGGACGAAAAGAATTCAAACAAAATACTATCATCTTTCTTTGGTTCAGTTCTGATTTTTTTCAAACTTTTTTTCATCACTCAAACCACAAATTCATCAAGAATGTGTTGCTAAGCAGCACAATATTTATTTTGACATGATTGAAACAAACTTAGAGAGATGAAAGTAGGCATAACTACCAGAATGTCTTGTAGTGTGCATAGGAATTTGGATTACTTAACTGCTTACTATTAGGCTTACTCTTAAGTGAATATTTTATGTTTTTATTTTCGAATAACAATAACTAAAGTTGAAAGTTACACGTGGTTGTTTTATTACAATCAATTATTAGAGTTTCACATCACTTACGACAATGTATTTCTCCAATTTGGTATGAACAATTTGTTTTCTTATTTTACTCTTCATAAGATTTGAAAGTTACAATACAAAATTTACAATAAAGGGCTCTAATATAAAATGAAAAAAAAGTATATTGGAGAAAAAATTAGAAAATAAATAATTAGGAAGAGACTCTTAGAATTTATAATTCTATACAATCAAACGGTTTTATCACAACATGATTTTAATACAATGTACAATAGATAATAATATTTAATTATCTTATTTTATAATAGCAAAAATATATGTACTTCCTGCGTTTACATTTTTATTACATTAATATATATATATATATATAATTGTGTAAAAATATATTAAAAAATGATGTTACTGCTGTTTATGAAAAGAAAAAATATTTAATTATTTTAAAATAAAAGGAAGTTATTCAACTATTTATTTTATTTTAAATAAAAATTTATTTAATTAAAAGTTGAAAAAAAAATTGTCAAATAATGTATCTTTTATATAATGGTATAGATAATAAATAAAATTACATAAAATAAAAAGCAATACATATATTTATTTATATAAGGTGATATAATAAGAAAGAGCGGACACATAAGCATATGTTTTCCCGCTAATTGATATAAAGGATTTTTATTCAACAATAATATCCATTACATTTGTTGACTATAGCCAACTTCAAAGCTACAATGGTAAGTTAAATAAGAAATTAAAATTAACTAAAGAAAAGAAATTTAAAAGGTATATAAGAAATAAATAAAAAAAATTGAAATCTTAATATATTGAAAATGAAAGGAGACATTTTTCCAACAAAATACTTCTAAATAGGAGAGACTGGATGAGTGACTTAGTGGCTAGGTATCTTACACTTAATCTTTCATCATAAAAATCAAGGTCTTCAATCTTCACATTCTAAGTTCAAAGAGCTGAGCTAGTGTTTCAAACAATGGTCACTCTATCACTTAATAGTGCAAATAATTGCTTGGCCTTCTCCACTGTTGAAGCTGCCCCTGTTCTATTTTTATTCAGCTTCTCGTTCCCCTTCTCCGTCACATATTGCTTCCCATTTCCATTTTCTTCCATCGTGTACCTTCATGCATTTCTCCCTTTACCTTATTGTTGCACATGTGACCCACCTTCTAACTCACCCCTAATCATCTTTTCTTGTAATAGTCTACTCCCCATCCCCACAATATTGTCACTTCCCCTCCATAGCTCAAAACTGTTTCCTTTGTCTCTGAAGCAGTTGATGGTGACAGAAGTCAGTTACAGCAGATGTGGAGATTTTGTATAGATTCATTGATTAATGAATCTTTAGTTTTCTCATGACGACATCAGTGGGGTGGTATGACTGCCTCGCACCATCCAAACAATCACATACTCAATTAAGTTAAAACAAACAAAATTAAGAGCATGAATATTTGATATTAATAATACTTTTTCTTATTATAGTAACAACAATATATATTAATACTAATTATCTTTTTCCAAATCATTTTGTTCCTATTAATTATTATTATACTTATCAAGATTATAGACACATAGGTTTACACTGTAGCCAACACTTTCGGTTTTATTGCAAATATATTAAAAATATGAAATCATCCCAGTTATATATACAGACGATGATAACTCTATATAATCAACAATTTTTATGCCATTTTTATACCATGTACTATACTTACCAAGATATTATATGCATTCACAAACTGTCCTACACAACCATTTCCATCACAAAGCCCTGTATTCTATATAAATCATCTACAGTAGTACATATTAATTTCTCAATTCATGTTACAGTTTTCGCAATGAAGGTTGGACCAAAACGGGGAAAAATCATAACATATTTACAGAAAATAAGAGCAACTTGGATGCCTCTAAAAGTAGACATCCCATGATGCCCCTATCAAAGGATTTTGTTGGACCTGTGATTCTATTGACAACGCACAAAATTGAGTTCTTCCTTTTTTCCCATGAAAGGTCCTGTATGCCAAGTAAAAAAAGCAAGCATAGAGGCAGCCTTCATGGATGAAAAAAAAAAACTGAAGAAGGCTCGGCGGGAATCTAAGTCCTGTACAAGAGAAACAATCATATGTAGTTCTGCACACATTTTGGTTGGAAAAGTAATGTCCGCCCACCAGCAACTGCATGCACACAAAATGGTCATGTCAAAACACGTCGCAAGACTTTGAATATCAGAGGTCTATTGACATCTACTTAGGGCAGAGTACTAATCTCTGGACTCAAGACAAAGTAGGCGTGAATCTCAGAGCAAAGCAAAAGAGAGAGAGAGAGAGAGAGAGGAGCGAACCTGGTGGCAGATCAAGATTTTCAACACTTGAATCAAAATCAGGGACATTCAAATTTATCCCTCAACAGAACTCTGGCTTCCCCCAGTAGTTGAAATAATGGCAGATACAAGTATACATTGCTCTCCAAACTAGTGATATCAGTGAAGAGATCAACAGGAATTGATGGCCTGCAGTATGTTTCCTAGTTCTCTTAATTACTTCTTAAAGTAATTAATTAATATTAAGAGTGCACTCAATTCCACGGGCTCTCTTTCTCTGGATACAATTGTACTCTGCAATGTTGACAATCAATCGCAATTATGTTGCAGGAATGAAACATACGAACTTAAGTATGTCCTTGATATGTATTTCAATCTGAGTCAATCCAACGATGGAAGTTTTTTCTCAGAATCATAGCAACAATTCCTCAAACCAATGCTGATGTCCTACCCCATATAATATAGCCTCCCAGAAAGTCATGCCTTGAATATCACAGGTCAATCCCAAGATCATTTGCCAGTTGAAGTATGCCACACATTTGAAGATATGGATTCTCTAACAGCTTTTCATTGTTACTCTACATTGCAAAGACAACATGTAATAATTTAAGCAACAAAAAATATTAAATTCACCAAAAAATATTATATTATAAAGAAAACCACAAAAAGTTCAAAAAATATATTGAACATCTAGAAATTTTAAAGAAAGGGACTTTTATTTGGAGAATATAATAAATTCCCTGGAGTGTTTTTCTGTAAAGAACAACTCCATAGAGATATGGACATGACGTCTCAAGTCAGAAGAAATAAAATGCAACAACTCAACAAATACTTGTTGCACTATCTCTAAAGGGGGCATAACTGACATATGGAAACTTATCAAGCACTATTACTCTACTGCTGCATACTTTTCCATAAATTCTGATGGTCTTAACCGTAAACTCATAAGAATTCACTTAATATAAAAAATAATATTAAGGAATCTATTCATCAGCACATAACTAGTAATTCTTCTGCTCACATTGTTGGACTGCTTCTTTACTTTCTTCCATGTCATCTCTCAAATTTCCTCACCTTATTACTTTAGCAGATGGGTCCAACATTGTTTCCAGAGGAATTAGTCAAGGTATTTTTTTCTCCCTCGCTGAATCTGAGCTGTTTTATTTCTCCCTGATTGTCGTATCAACCTTATCTATCTAGGATAGTAAACTCCCAAGAGTTTAAGAGTTATCCTGTGAGTTTGACGACCTTCATAGTCAATGGCAAATTGATTGTGCACTTTTTGCCAGGACGTCATTATATTTCCCATTGAAATTATAGGATTGGATCAAAAATGAAAAATGGGGAAAAGCAATGAATGATAATAAACACTAAAACCTAATGCTCCGATCTTATCTTGACATACTAAAAGTAGGCAAGTTTATGGTTTTTTCTGTTTACCCTGACAACTTCTTTCCTGCCTACAAGAGTGGTCTTCTTTACCGTTTGTTCATGGCACATGGTTTCGGCACCGGAATAAACCAAGAAAAGGGGAGAAAAAGGAACTAATCAAGAGACCTAGAGTCAACTAATAGGACAAGTAGACCAGCAGGAGGGAAAGAAATGTGTTATTTGCTTCAAAACTTTTTGTGCCCATAACATAGGTTCGTATCTATTTTAATAATTTTTTTCTATCTTGCTGAGTTTTCTTTTATATATAATATCTAATATTATTTTTATGTAATCTATTATTTTCTTGATAATGTAAATTAAACAAAAGAAACAAGCATATAAAATACTGAATGATTAAATTAATGAGTCTTCTTTTTTTAATTTCAATTTTCATTAATTATTTTTTCAGCCTTTATTTCTAATGTATGCAAAAAAATGAATAAATGATGACAAAAACTTCACTCGTGATATCCAAAGTTAGCCAATAATCATATTAACATCTCAAAATAAATTATAATGTGTTATAATTTTTAAGATTTTATATTTATTTTATAATAATTTTAATATAATGTAATTTTCAAATATTTAGTATCTTATGACTTAACAAAGTTCTATAATGTTATTTTATCTAATAAAAATTGAAATCACTTTAAAATAATTATCTCAAAAAAGGTAGGACAATCATTATTCTTTAATTTTCTTAATAGAGTAATGCTTACATCTAAACTTATTAATATAAAAAACATGGATAAAACACCGACACAAAAAAGTGAAAATTTTGCATCAATTACACTCCAAACTATAATTTTTATTTTAATTTTTGTATCTTTCTATAATTCAATGTTTTAATAGGTTCAATTGAATTTTTTTTATCCAAATAAATTCAATTTTTAGCCAATCATTTTATACATAGTTACATCACGAAATATAAGTAGTTCCATGTAACTATCTTTTCCAAGCAAAATTAATTTCTAATTCAATTTTTAAGTAAATCTTTATTCATTTATAATTGATTAACTTCCACTAATTGAATAGTTAAAAAATTTCTTTTACAAGAACAGGGTTTTTATATTTTATTGACATGTACATGTAAGCTTATTAGTATAGAAAATATATATATTAAATAACCAATGTGGATGATATTATTTTTAGCCAAAAGAAGTAGGAGAATTAATATTTAATTCATGAGGATACACAAAGTACTTGAGATAACATTTAAGATTTAGATTATTACCATAATATTTTTTGAACTCATTATGACAATAATTTTAATAATTTCAAAAGTATTTTCAAACAATATAAATTATAATTTAAATAACTAGCTTATACTAACAAGTCTAAGCCAAATAATAGTACAAACCCATCCCAATATGACTACTAGCATAGCAGGACTCATAATAAACGAATAACCCTAATATTCTGATATAATGACTTCTGCAAGCATGTTCTCAAAATCTCGTCTTTTAGCCTAATTTTCACTGTAACTGGAAGTTCGAAAGCCAGATTGTTACCATTTTGTTGTGTTTCATTAATATAATCATGAGAATTATAAAAACGACAGAGTTACGATATGAAGCTCATCAAATGTAAGATTAATATTGAATCTCAGTTTTACTAATAGTATGGACTTGAAGCAAGTCATTATAAAAAATAGAGGTACCTGTTGAGCCTTAACAACAAGATTCTGAAGCATGTGTTGATATTTCTCTGGCTTCTCGGTCATCATTCGCTGCAGCAATGAGAAATTATTACAAAACAATTATATATATGGATCTAACACATTTCCAACACCAAAAATCAATTAAAATCCATGCCTTCAGAAGAAAAGCAGAAGAATAATATGCCACTCTTGAATCTGTGTCATCCAAAAGTACCCTGCAAGATGCAAAAAAATTTCACAATTTATATATCAATGTATAAAGGTGATGCAGTAAGAAATCCAACAAATTCACAAAGTGCAAAGTTAGGAATCACCTAAAGAATTGTTCCTGACCAACCTCCTGGAAAGCAACAGGATCTGCTGTGCATTTACCAATAAGTAGTAGAAGAAGTGTGGCCCGAATGTCTGATGTAGCACCGGGCAGGTTTCCTCTTCCTTTACTTCCAACAGCAACACCCAATGCAATATCATCTGTTGCTGCTCCAGCCAATTGAATTAGTGGCCAATATAGTATGGCAGCAGGAACACGTGCAATTAATTGCATTGGGACAATGGCTCGTCCTTGGGAAAGTGCTGCCATTGATGCAGTCTCATGATCCTGGTGGTAGTTATTGTGGTAGCCGGATCTCCTATTAGCTTCTTCCTTGTGTTCATCCCAGTGGAAAGTATCTTGCTTGATAACATGATTGTCACTATCAAACCTTTTGCTTACATTAGTGTGATTTAAATTTCTGCCATGGTGTACATCATCTCCAAAGGGCAGAGCTGCAGCTGGAGGAACTCTTAGGCACAATTGGGAGAATAATATGTCACACATCTGTTTAGAAACAGAGAAAAGCGTTGAGTGCATAGGGTGAAGAATGATAGATCAAGCAATACCTAAATAGAAGCCCCAAACATATAACCAAATACAAATTCTCCAAACATTTGTTTAAAGGAATCATATAAACAATTTTTTTATAAAAAATATTATTCTTAAATATAAATCTGCAACAATATCAACAATTTTTTCGGCTATAAAAATAAAGTATGTCGAGTTCAGCAATAGTTACTTTCAGAATATTAATGCGATCTGTCTCATTTTTCTGAAACACCAAAGACAAAGCTCCACTCATTATGTCAATCACTGCATTGGCTTTCTCAAGATGCCAATCCCTCTTCCCATGACCCAGATCTCTGCTGCTTGATTGTTGCATTTCATGCTCATCCAACAAAAATTTGCATCTCATGAGAAGCCTTTCAAGGACAAACAAAAATCCCCATCTAATATAGTTGTATTTAGACTTTAGAAGGCCACACAAAAGTAAAATGGGCAAAGGAACATCTGAGGCATTGAAAGAATCTTGAGTGCCAGCTTGAGCAATTTTCTGCTGGAAGTATGTGATACTTGACCATATATTTCCATCTCTTTCTCCATTAATTTCAGAAATAAGCAGATCACCTAACCAAATATACCCATTTTGACGGTAAGAAATTCTTTCAGAATGAAGAAGAGAATGTAAAGTGGACCATGAGTGCTTTGCCTGCAAACCAATGCCATTTCTCAGAACAACACCTTCCATGTTTTCCAGAAACTTGAGAGATTTGGTTATCTGATTCATATGAGAGAACTCTTTGTCCAAATGAGTGAATGTACTTATTACAGCATCAAATTTTTCTGCTACAACTTCGAGTAGCTGCAAATATTTAAAAGAAACCAACAATATACAAAATGAATATCTGGAAATTAAATAAGACTTACTTTAAGCCAAATCTATGAGAAAAGCATATTAAAACTAAAATTGACAACTTTTCATAATCTTTAATAAAAGGTATAATGAATGTAAAAACAAACTATAATTGAACTAAGCCACTGAATCCTGATATTATGTAATGAATTAGAGCAAACTGTAAAGTAAATGCATATGCATGCAGCTCAGTGAAAGCAATAAATCAGCCATTTACACTTGCAATCATGCAAAGAGAATAACAGAATAGCACAGGGTATCTTTAATGCATAAAACAAATACAACTTTAATGTTGGCTACCAAAAAATCCTCCCTCAAATTATAAAATTTAATTGAGATAAGCCATCAACTGAACAAGAATTCAATTTATGAATGATTATAATGTGTGAATAAAGCAACCTCCAGGATATTGATGATGCCATCTGAAGTATAAACAAATTTAATGTCTAAGACAAAATGGAAGATAAAATTATATTAACTGGAAATTTACTTTTTACACTTCATAATCTTGTGTTTTTAGTAGCAGATCTTTTTCTGTTTGATGAAGTTATTGCAAATGCTTGTATACAAATCCATGAGAAGCACTAGACAAACAGATACACATGCTTTCTCCATAGCCCAAATGGTTAAATGTTTACCTGCCTTTACAAACTAATCCAAGTTGAAACCTTTTTCCTCCACGTTAACAAAGAAACCAATGTTGCAGGTTGTTACATTTAATGAAGTATTCAGTGTAATTATGTCCACCAAAGGAGGGAGAAAAGGGACGCTCACTAAAATCATGAAAAGGAATAGCCCTTAAACAGATAAGAAAGATGAATATAGAAGTACCATATTTAGTCGTTCACTATTGGGATATCTGGACAGTGCTGATGCAATCGATCTTCTCAGAATCTCTCCAATACCTTCTACCCCAAGTTTAACGGAAATATAAAATGCCTCAGGTGCATTTGTTTGAGCAAGTAGAGCAGCAACAGGTTGGATCTCATCATCACTATATTCATTGACTCCAGAAGCAAAGCATGTTTCATTTATTTGATGAAGAATGTAATCAAAAAGCACTGAATACAAATTTTTCCTCTCTTCTCTTGAGCTTGCTAGGGAATACTGCACCCAACATACCAAAAAGCAAGGGGAAATCATATAATTTGAAACTAACATTGTAAGTAGGACCTTAGTTTAGGGCTTTATCAACATTTTATTCTACAATGTAAAACCAAAAAACAGGAATCTTATTATTAATATTAAAAAGTGAACTTTAAAGCTAATTCAACCTTACAAAACCGAATGTGGGATCAACCAATTACAACCCTAATGACAAATTGATGATTAGCATTAAAATCCCCAAATCAAGCAACAGGACAAGGACTAAGTGTATCAAGTCCATTGCAATCATTGGCTGCAGTGCACAACCAACAAAGGATGTGTAAACATCAGCTCCAGATCCTAGAAAAATCATTTATCATTAACTTTTTGTGCAGGACAGACCAATTTTCACAGAAAATAATTTCCTTTCTGCATAAAGGTCTCGTCCTGAAAGTTGTCTTGGTCCATTATGATTTATAAGGTGTACCAAAAATCAGACTTCTTAAGCAATAATTTTTATAGTGGTGATTACCTTGCATCTGCTTTTTCACAATCACATATCTTTCTGTGCCATTAAGCCATCATGTCAACCAACCTCAGTCCCTTAACGTTAAATTTAGAGATCCAACAGCCCAATGTGTCACAATCTTTATCTCTAGTTTTTTCACAATCATTTAACTTATAATCCCCAATACTCTTTTACACTCCAAAAACTAATTACAAAATCTGGAGCAGGCAACTATACTATTTCCAATACTAGATTTGTTATTTCAACATCATAGACATGTTGAGTACTGCAAAATAATGAACATCATAGATCACCAACAATATATATTTTTTTCTACAGATTAAAAATTCCACAATTGGCCATATTCATGCAGATGGATACAATAATTATACAAAGTAGTACTGTTGGTAAAAAGGGGAAAAAGTATCAGTGATAATAAACTCAATTGGAAAAAAGGTATGCACACCTCAATAAAAATAAATTGAACTCCTCCGATCAGATCAAGTTGATCCACAAGAAACTTTGGTTTGCAGGGTACAGACGCTGCAACTTCAGGAACTTCATAAAACATATTGGTTAACATGGAAATAAGCTTACAGTGAACTAATTCTGCCCAAGAGTTCTCCCTACTGATTCTTACAAGTGCCTTCAGAACCTATCGGCAGATTGGAAGTAACTAAATTAGACAGTTATATCATAATGACATACAGAGCATTACCAATCAATAACAAAGCAGTAAGCAAATAGCTATGCATTAAAAACTCAAGATAAAACACCTAGGGTTTACAAATTCTTGTATTAAGAATTATTTCATGGCTGAGATGCTTAAAACCACATAACTTACACACAGACTTAAGTGCCCAAATGGGAAACAAACTGTATTAATATAAAACGAAAATACAGTACTGAATACCCAAATAACATCCAGAGTACAGAAACGAAAGTACTACAACCTTATAGTTTGTAAGTTTTAGTTCCTCGTAGAAATTCTAAAACATAATCCAATAACAACGTTAAAGAAAATAGCCAAAAACAATACATGGATAATTTTTTAGAAACAAGATTTATATATAACAAGTAAAGAAACAGTTTAGTAGGATAAGAAAAAAAAACTCCCCCTTTATTAATCTTTCTTCATAAGTTGCAAGCTACACAACAATTCCAGTCAAACAGAGCTAATGTCAGTTAGGTATCTAAAAACTGAGTTTTTTGAGTGTTCAACCTTTCTGGAATCATTCAGGGGTTAAAAAACAAACATATGCAGCAACTGTTCAATCAAATGAGATGATCGTGTGAGTAATACCAAGACACCAAAAATTGGTTTTGCTGATGAAAAATATTGAGAGAATTACCAGATGTACTGGAACAGCAGATGGCAAAACAAGTTTCCTCTTTAAAAAAGATTGGTTCTGATGATGACAAAAATGGAGAGAAATACCAGATGTGCTGGAACAGCAAATGGAAAAACAAGTTTCCTCTATAAAAGGGGGATTGATAGAGAGGAAGCTAGAAATAGAAAAGTGAATCATAGGGAAAATCAAAGTGAGACAATGAAGACGCACATTCTGGAATAGCAACTATGAGAAAACTAGCACCAATCACTTGTTCCCAATAGATGGCTATCTCTCATAACAGAAAACAAAGGGAATGAAAGAAATAAGGTGGCATTAGAATATGAAAGTAAAAGGAAAAGGTGACAAATAAGAGGCTTAGGGAAGAAAGTTGTCATTTCTAAGAATAGCGTTAGTGAAATGTTCTCCTTGCAATACAACCGCTGAAAACATTGCTTACAAAACCTCTTACACTTGTTCTAGTTCTCAGTTCTAAGAGCAGTGGCACGACCTCTTGGTTTAAAAAGATGTTTGAAAGAGGCTCTATTTCTCCTTCTGTGACGCTTTTTATTTTTTCTACTTTACTCTGAAAAATATTAATTATTAATGTTTTACTTGTTTTTTTGCTTAATAAAATATAATTTCCATGAAATACAGGTAGAATCAAATAGGAGAGGAGGATATTTCTCACCCTTATGTCAAGCCCTACTAAACGGTTTCTCCAGATCTTTCCTCTATCACAGACAAAATACAGCAAACAGCTGAGAGCAGATGCCCAAACAGATTCATCCTTTTCTTCAGACTGTATAAAGCAAGTGATCAGCATAAATGATAATTTATGACAACAGCATGATTAAACCATTATGTTTGAAAAACGGAAAAAAGCAGATAGACAGATGACTAGGATCTAAATGTAAGCATGCAAATCCAAAATTATATTATAAGAGACTAGAGTACAAGATCATATAAGCTTTGACATATAACTCTATGCAATATTGAACAAAACAGTTTCCTTGATGTGTATGTGTGTACACGTGGTTACCTTTGAATGTACTATAATGCTATCATTGAATTCATAAGTAGAACTTAATTGCCCAGATGGAAAAATCATCTAGAAGCATTTGACAAATTAAAAGAAAAAAGTTTTATTTCTTATCATAGCAAATATTTTATGACACAGAAACAGACAGACCAACCGTTGCTCTACGTACTTCCAAGCACATACTAATATCACAACAAATCCATATAGAATTGCTATCCAACTCCTAAAACATAAAATAAAGAAACATTCCCAATCTCAATAATGGCAAGAAAACGATGTAAACTTGCCTTTGATTCTTATATTTTCAATCCATTTAAAAAATGTCACATCCTCGCTATACTTTCCAATGGAAACTCATCAACACCATATCATTTACGCAGAAATTAACATATCATGACTAATGTCGAAGATAAAATATTAACACCATTCAATCAGATGATCCCAGCCAAGAAAAAAAAATAGAAATAAGTAATGATTATGTTCAAAAATTTCATTCTGTCCAATGATACCTGAACAAGAAGAAGTAGTATCTCATACAGAATATTTAAAATCCAAGACTCAAAATTATCAATTGCAGAGCCTGCATCTGACTTATTCTGAGAACTTGCTTTTCCGCCTCCTGGCACCATAACTTGAGTTTCACTGTCATAATAGGATTCTTGAGAATATTCTTCTTCTATAGTGGAAGTATCATTAGCAATTATCGGTTCTAGGAGATGTGCATGAACCCCAAGGTTTAGAATTAAATCAAAAGCACGAACCCTGCATGCTGTTTTAGAAGAACTAAGCATCTCCTGAAAGATGCATTTCAAATAAATTAATACGCAAAAATATTACAGATAGCATAGCATAACAGAGAAAAAGTGCTTTATTTATGCATCACCTCAAGCATAGAAAGAATGAGCGGAGCAGCCGTCTGAGAATTTAAAACATACCTGGAAAACAATATCTCTATGATCATTACACATAATTGGCTTGCAGAGCAGTGTAAAACCACAGAAATATGAAACAACATATTAGTTCAATCAACGAGTTGTCCAGAAAATTAATCTGTGGCTAAGCATTTGGCACTCAACATTATAATTTTACCCAACACGAAAAGCATTATAAATTTTGAAATACTACATAGCCATATCTCGACAATGGTTTTACGTTAGCATAAATTGGCAATTGGTTATCCAAAAACCTAAACTACGATAAAATAGACAATTGCAAAAAATACCAGTCAACAAGTTATATATTCGTACACCTCTGTAAAACCCTCCCTCCTTTCTATAAAACCTTCAATAAAACATAGTTCCTTCAACTGTGAATGGCACACACCAGTCTCCCCATGGATAATAAACAAATTTTCAATGAGATTTGGGGAGAATATCCAATGTTAGGGCACGAATGTTGAATGGCTATTCATATTCTTTGTACATCACACATTTCTATCTGTTTCAGGGCTGAACCTACAATTCGCTGTTGGTCAAACAATGTTGAACTGTGCCTGTTTTCGTCTCTGTATGATTGCTCACCTAGTTAAAACAGATTCTAAGCAAGGCATTCCTTAAATTAGTGCCAAATTGCAAGAATTTCTGGCTGCTTTTTGGAATATATTTTTACTTGCAGGGGACCACCTTCAATGAAAAATATTTCGCATTTGCAATATCAAACCGTCTTCTTCTCTACTTTAAAAATTAATTCAACTCATACTAGTTTAGATTTTGGGAGAAAATGAAACTCAATTAATATTTTGATCATAGAAATTGGGAATATACAGTAAAACAAAGAGAAAATGTATTCAGGGCTAAACAGATGGTAACCAGAAAGGAATAAAGCATGAAAGAAAGAAGACAACAATTAATTGAAACATACATGTCAATAACTAGTTTAATAAGGACGCTCACAGCCACATCCGTTGATGGTTTGCCACTGTTATTATTTAGTGTAGTTGAGGCTCTGACAACATTGGCATTTGGGACAGAAACCTCTGCACAAACTGCAGCAATAACATCATGTACCTCAGTAGGGTTCAATCGCAGAGGTTGTTGCTCGCTGGTCAGCATAAGAGAACATTTTGTGAGATGTAGAAACACATAAATAAACAATATGATAAAAAAATTGTAATTGTTTATTGAATACATATGCAAAATGTTAGAAACCAAGGAATGAAAAGAGAGAAATTTCAAGAAAAACAATTTCATTGAGAAATTGAGATAATAAAAGGAAATCCCCTTGTCCCCCCACCCATAATTTATCTAACTAATCTCTTACTAAATCCTCCGAAAGTCCCTGACAGTTTTTACTGTCCAGTTTTTCCTAATAACAACCTTGCCCACTAGATGTAACTGAGAGATAGATATTTTAGAATCCTATAGATATAGTAACAGATGATATTAGGATCAATTAGATTGAATAGTTGCTACACAGAATTCATCATACGCCTTCTTGCTTTCCCTCTTCTCAACATGGTATCGAGAGCCTAACAAGACGGGAACTTTAATTCGTGCTTTCCCAATAGACCGAAAGTATAATCTTTTTAGAAACCCTATATGTTTGCCAATTTCTTTTCTTTTTCTTCCGTTTTTAACTATTCACTGCCAACGACTTTTTGGCAAGCTTTTTCCAACTAGTGATCACCACCACTGGCATTGCTTTGTCATGTGATGACCAACTTCGGCATCCACCACAACCTTCAAGCATGTTTGCTCTTCGGCAATTGCCACGTCCTTCAAACAGTTTTTGCTATCCAACAATTATCGTGCCCTTGACACTTTTTACACCACTCTAAGCATTTTTGCTCTCTAGTAGTCACCACGCTCTCTGAGCGTTTTCTTTTTTTATCTCTAACAACAATCGCTCCCTTTAGGAATTCTTCCTCCCTCCCTGTTAGTCATTGCTTCCTCTGAGCATTATGCCCTTCAATAATCGTTGTCTCCTTTCACCATTATTGCTCTCCAATAGCCATTGTGTTTTCAAGCAATTGTTCCAACAAAGGATCGTGCCCTGAAAGCATTTTTCTTGCTCTCTAATGGTTATCTTGTCCTCTAAGCATTTTCGCTCTCTCTAACAACCATTGTGCCCTTCGATAATTCTTTTTTTGCTCGCTGACAATCGTTTTGTCCTCTCACCTGTAACGCGACCATCTGATTGGAGCTATCCTTTTTTGGTAACCCCTTTATTTAAGTCACAACCAACCACTAACATGTGTCACCAGCTCCTCGGCACATCATCACACATTTGCACCAAATAGATGAGCGAAGCTTTATCATAATTTATTTTGTCAACTCCAACAACCAACTAGATGACATTTTCAATTAGTCTATCAAATCATACATATGCTCCAACGTGAGGGGAGTATAAGAGATATGACTTCAAAGGATGGAGTATATTGAAATTGATTGTCACTTTGTCAAAGAGAAAGGTTTTTCTAATCTACTAGCTTTGTCAATTCACATGACCAACTAGCAAAGTAGTCACTAAGGGGTCATCAGATTAACTACGTATGTAACAAGCTTGGTGTATATCACCTATATGCTCCAACTTAAAGGGGAGTGCTCGAACGTAGATATGTTTGAATCCTATAGATATAGTTATTGTTGATATTAGATTAGATTGATTCTATATTTATATTATTAGCCTAAAATAGGGTAACTGAATATTCTATAATTATGTTTTCTACCCTATAAATTGAATAGCTTCGTTGTGGTCTAAATAAATGGAATTCGCCATATGCCTTCCCAGTTTTTCTCTTCTCAACAAAGAGATTGAACTTGCATGAGAATTCCTGCTGATCATCTCCCCACAATTCTAAACCAGTGTAGTGCATTACCCTCCATTCTAACGAATGCCATCAGAACCCTTTGAGTAATTTGCTGCACTTTAAAAAGCATGTCAATTTAGCAGTCAATTTAGCAATCTACCCAGAAGGATCACAACCATCAAATGGGTTAATCCCATTTTTCTATGCCAAGATAGAATCTCCGGACCACCACACTCTAACACACTCCCATACAAGTTTTCCTCCAGCTGATTAGACAAATGGGAGCTGAGCCTCCTCTTAAACAAGTTCCTCATTTGCGGTGTTCTCCTCTCCTCCCATTCTGTGCCTTATTTCTGCATCCACATCTGCAGAAGTTGTTCTATAAAGGGTTATAAATAGCATGCTATAGCGATGGGGCGGCCCTTTGCCACTAAAGTCAATGCCGTAGCAGAACAGTTAAGTGCAGCAGCTGTTGCAGAAGGAATAGCTAAACTATGTGTGATTCAGAGATAGCCCTCTAAAATGGACATTCAGGCCTTTTGGGGGTTATTTTAGGGATTTAATTTACCAAATAAATTGTTGGCTTACAATATGTCACCTAAACCTTGTTTCTCTCTAGTCTCTTCTACAGTGATTTCCACTGTTTATAATTCTCTGACTGCCTACTTCGATCTTTATCCCCCCCTATATTTTTAACAGCTCTAACGATTCCTGACAGTTTTATAGACAATAAGAGTGTGTAAAATTTATAGACAATAAGAAATTGAAAGTGTAAATCATCAATAAGGGCAGCAAAACTAACAGAGCTCAATAAGCAAGTACAAATCGAATATACTAAGGTAAATATTGGAAATCACTTAAGGAAACTTAAGAAGCTTTAGGATGAAGTAATAATTACTTTGAAAGAGGTTCCAGATATTAAATAATTGCATTTTTCCAAATCTAAATTGGAAAGCAACGACAGCAAATTCTCTTACAATGAAAGACCAAGTTAAAATTTAATTTATGGCATGCATATTCAGATTTGATAAAATCAGGTTCAAACAATTGTTATCCAATTCCTCTGAAGATTCTCTAGAGTCAAAATGATCTAAACCTGTAATGACGATACTGGAAAAGCTGTCGAGTTCTGGGACGGAATGTAATCACAGGAAAATCCTCCCTGTAGAAATGGAAGTGTTCAGAACAGCAAATCAAATCATGAAAAGCATTGTTGCGTGCCAAAGTAGTGAAAAAAAGAAAAAACATATCTTTTACACATCTTGTGGATAAAAAGAGTATCAAACAGTATAGGAGTAATTCAAATACTTATCACATAATTTTGCCCATACAAACAATAGAACATCACAGTCCTTGTTGAAATGAGCAATAATGAACCAAAGAGAACCACCTAAAGTGTTGCATAAAGATATTATGAATGCAGAAAAAAGGTGTATATTGAAAAAACGATACAATGAAGAGGGAAAGAACAAGAGCCCAAAAAACAGAATGAATACAGAAAAAAGTACAAAGAGAAAACCTGAATTTACAAAACTAATTCAACATGTTTCCCCCTTCCAGCCCAAACCAATTAATTAATCAACAGGACATGACAATATAATGCATTTGTCTTTAGAAAGCTAATCTAAAATTCTAGAACCATTGCTTTAAAATTGGAAGTACTTCAATTGCACAACAACTAAAATATTATGAAGGTAATAGTTCAAATTTTTTAATATAATATTTGGCTCAAACACAACAAATCATGAAAGATTTGACATGGCATGAACTTAGATAAAAAAATAGAAAAAGAAAAATATAAGTGCAAGTTCATATAAGAACATGCCAAATCTGACGAGAGCCAGGTTTTATGCGCTTAGATGCTGTTATGGCTCTCAGATGGGGGCGAGCAGAATCAGAGTCAGTAATTGGCGTTACAGGGGAAGACTGCAATAGCTGATCCAGGTAAGGCATATCATCAGTTCCAAAATATTTCCATGGCTGCCCCTTCATCTTAGATTCAATGTCTCCTACAAGTAGAGCTGCTGCACCTATTTCTAAGAAACTATGTGATGTCATGTCTTGAGAATTCACAGCACGATCACTGCATTAAAACATGTAAATCAACAAAGTTAATTCTGAAACGCTAAAAAATAATTGAAAACTAAAAGATAAAGTGGAGACATAAGCTAGAGTGGCCACTAACAAGCCACCTAAACCAATATAAAGCACAGATTATTACTTTTCAGTTCCTATAGATGATGACAGTGGTTCCTCGAGCCAGCGCCATTTCAGAACATCATGTGCAATGAACCCTAGTTCATCCATTTCATCAGCTTTTTCGATTTTTGATAACCTTGAAACAGGTAGAGAACTTGACTCCTTCTCTAGTTGTTCTTGAACACTTGTGGAACTTTGTGTTTCTGGAATACTTGCAGGAGTTAATTGGGAATTGAAGGATTTACTCAGCAAAGATGACAATGTTGGTAGTGACTGTCCAGATGAAGGTGGTCCAGCAAATGAAGCTGGTTGAAAAAGCCGTTTAGGAATGTGTTGAGACACTAAGGAACGAACATAACTTAGTGACTTTACAAGTGCCTCAGAAGCAAAGGTAGATACAGGTAAAGGAGATGTATTTGTTGATGTTATTGAAGCACCAGATTGACGATTCAAAACTCTTGACCACGGCTGAGTTGGGTTAATATCACATTCTGCAATTATGGTTGAACAAAAACGATCTATCTGAAGTAATGTCTCCTCACTTGGTTTGTATCTGTAGTAATAAGTTGTGAATACTTAATGCACAAATAGAAACTATAACAAGATTGTATATTGTCCAAGAAGCAGTCAAATAAGGAAAGATACAAATTGCATGTTTTAGTTATTCTACGAATCTAAGTAAACAGCATTCAGATAATGAATATCAGGTCATTTAAACGAGAAAGAAATCAGCAGAATCGTAAAAAGATTCACTAACCGCTTCCCCAGGCCTGAGAAAGATAAATTTTGTTACTAAAACAATTATTAATATAGGGAACAATGAATTCCAGGACCAGAAAGCCAACTTATCCCCCTCCAACAAAAAATGTGCATGCTTTTTCTTTCTTCCTAGACTTGCATATTTGGTTTCTTTTGAGAGGATACTTTATCCTCATTTCTGTATTTCTTTCTATTCAATTAGACAAGGAAGCTATTTGCCTAAAAACATTTGTGTTTTTATCCTACAAAAATGGAAAAGGAATCTAACTGCCTCATTTTCAATAGATTTTAAGTGCAACTCGTTTGGGGAAGTGAGAGACCATTTGACCCTTGCCGCACAGATATGGCAAAACAGGTGTGAAAATGTTTCCCATACATGACAGAGATCTCTATCTTGTTTGTTAATTTTGTTACTATTATTTTATTTGCCAAAGCAGGTTGAACTGGCAAAATCCATTTCAAAACTCCAAAAACATTTAAACAATTTCCAAAATGAGTGATATGCAACATCTGTCATATCATAACTCTATAACCATCCGAGTTATTTCAACTATAGAGCTTAGATGAGTTTTAGTTACTAGAGCATCTTTGGATTAGCTTATTCTTCTTTCATAAGTATGAGAAAAGCTGATAATCAAATTGTTCAAGAATCAAACTGAACAGCTAGTTTTTGAGTTTGAAATAATCAAAATCCAGCAAACACTAATTTAACAAATAATGATAGGCATTGACATGCCTTAAAAAACAGATAGCTAGAACATATTAATCCTTACACATAAGGATCTATCATATTATTCTATTAGTTGATTATTATGAGTTCTTTAATGTCCATTAGCCATATATATGTAAATACATCAGAAACTTTAATACACATCAGAACAGTAAATTTTGAAAGAATCCCTTTCCCCAATATTCAAGACATCTTACTGTAGAATGTAATGAAGAAACATAATGCTCTAGCACTTTTGGTGGTACCTTTAATTATCAACTAATCATCATCATTGTTGTTTAAATAAATGGACTTTATTGACTTTACATCACTTTTCTGCATGTAAGATGGTAAAACAAAACACAATTCTTCCAACAAAGTACTCAAGGAGTAGAAGTTCAAGTTCAGCATAAAGCATGCAAAACATACAATATACGAATCACTCTTTGCCATTGATTAAAACACCTACCAATACTCAACTGTTTTTGGCATTTTATCTAACATAAAGATTGACATAAAATTGTTTAAGTAAATTCATATATTGAAATAAGCAACATTGTAGTAAAATGAAGTGCAAGTCTATGAAATGAGGATGGAAGACTAGAGTAATAGATAATGTCCCAAAAATAGAAATCCGGTATACTGTTGATTTTTGACTTAATTAAGTAACTGGAAACATACCTTAGGAGATACCGCTTCAAAAGAGCCACACACCTTGTGACTACCGCAGGACTGACAGAAAGTATCAAAGTTAGAAGCTGCTGGAATTTGAAATGGTCTAACAGGAAAGGGCAATAAAGAAATAGAAACAATATTTGAGGTACCTAACTGACAGTAATACACATTAAGCAACAATCTAATCAGCTTGGCTGAAGAACATTCTAGTACAAAAGTCAATTACAATAGTTCAACTGAGGAAAAACATTAACAAATTCATTACGAAAAGCAACTAGATTTTGGATGAATTGTATCAGGTCCAGTAGCATAACAAAACGACAAGTAGATAAGAGAAGGGAAATCCTTTATATATATAAATATTATAATAACTATTTTGAACGAAAGCTCTTTTAAGATTTATTCTTCAACGAGAATATTTTTAGGATATTTCCTTCAATAGAATTTCCTTTTCCCTTGTCTCTCTCGATCTATCATTTTCATTTTTTATTTTTAAATTGAATTTCATTCTTTTAAAAGAAATTATCAATGGTTAAAGTATTAATAAAAACTGTTTATCATAAATCTATAAAATATCATATAAGTTAGTAAATAATCATTTAATTATGTAAAACAGGCTGTTAATCAAGTTTGTGACTTTTGTTTATCAGAAGATTTAAATATTTTGATCACTAGCAAAAAGAGCCCATGAAAAATCTCAGTCCCTGGTTTAACAATGACCATCCATGAAATGAAGTAGACCTGGGAAAGGTGGCATACGAGCTAAAGCTTCCTTACTACAGTCAGATTTTACACATCCAATTCTATCCTCAGTTTCTGCTTATACTCTTATTCATCCTTACCTAGCTTGCTTCTAAGAATTAGAACTCCAGGTTCAAGCAGCTGAGATCCTAAAAGTCAGGACTAGCCCTGCACGGACTGTAAGGATTTGATGGCAGGACGTCGTAGATTTTGAGGATTATGGAAACCGTCATAACCATTCAATACCAAATTTATGACTCTCCCATTGAGGACGAGGTTAAATGGCTTGGGGGGGCAAGTAATGTTAGCAAACCAAGAACTAAACAGATATATTTGAGGAAGAAAACCAAAGAAAGCACATAATTAGAATCACACTTGAGCAATGCATGTGCATTGAAGAAAAGGAGAAGGGTTATAGCCTGCACATGTGGCAGGATGCATCAATGCACATAGGAAGACTCAGATAGTCAGAGAAGTGGATAAAAGAGAGAATTGAAATAAAAGGACCAGCCATGACTGGTTCAGAGTAAATAGAAAGGATGGACAAAGGTGTCTCAAAAACCTAGGGTTATCTATTTAATTTTCAATTTTTCAGTTTATTTTCTATGTACTTTTCTGTTGCTGATACTTATGACGATATCAATAACAATGATGATAATAATACGCACTGCATATGTCATATCTTGTTACCTTCCATAGTTTCCATCAATGTCTTAAAACAACAATTGGACAACTAGCCTCACAAATACATCACCATCCACATGAAAAGAGGTGCATTACCTTCTTAACCAAGAAAAAAAAAAATATTCAGCTACTACTGAATAGAAATTATAAGGGCGCACTCCACACCTTTCATCCAACAAAATTAGTTCACTTCGTGCATGACATTGTCTTAAGTACATAGCAGAATATTCATAGAGCTATGGTTTTAACAATCTGGAAAGCATCACCAACTACCTCATGGAAATAAATAAATGTAACAATTACCTGCGTTCCCTCTCAGCAATAGTATGTTCCAGAATTGCATTATATGCCAAGTCTGTGGCTGCAGGGGCTTTCAGATAGTCCTGCAATCATATATTTAAGCTATAAAATAAAAGTAAAATTGGTAAAGTTTAGAATTTGGCTACTGCATATCAGATACAATGGTACAATAATTTGCAGTCAAATGGGATTTGGTCATAGATCAACAGGAATGACAGTATGCATAGCATTAAAATCTGGTTATATTTTAAGCTACAAAATTATGTTGCAGTTGGTAAGGAACTTCAATAATAGGAAACTAGTGCTTGTGTGATCAGCCTACACGTACAAATACTTGACTCACTGCCGATAAGAATCATATTTGTTGCATAAAAATATGATAGTAATCTTGGTACAATAAATGCAAAAAGAAAATATTGAATGTGACATATGCATTACAACAGTTGCAGTAAATGTTAACATTTTCCCTGCTGATACACAGCCTGCTTCATGAGTTCAAAACAAATACAAGAATACTCATCTATTTCAGACAGTACTTTTAAAACTTGTTGCACCTGATCACAGCATTACTCAACTGCTTAAAATCATTAACTTACACAGAACAAAATTAAGAAAAAAACTTTTAGCATCATACGCACATGTATGTATGTATGCACATGTATGTATGTATGCACATGTATGTATGTATGCACATGTATGTATGTATGCATATGATATGTACATGTATATGAGAATAAAAAAATCAATCATTACATTAAATAAGAACTCCACGAAGAGCACTTTTAAAACTTCCCGCATACATGCACAGCATTGCTCAGCCATCTAGAATCATTACCATACAACCAAAAGATTTACGGGAACACTTCCAATATCACATTGATAAAGACAGAATCATCACACTAATTAAGAAAAACATATTCCCCATCCCTCATAGCCTACACTGGAAAAATTAAGGACGAGAGTAGCAGTTAACTAACTCCCAAGACTTCGCACAGGGAGTTTGCTATGGTGCCTATCAAGATGGGTATGGCAATCTGGGAAGACTTCTCAAGCAATTACTGAATACTAATTCTATAACTAATATAAAAAAAAAATTAAATTAAATTCTTAAAAAGAATATACAATGAATTAACAAAGATGATAATTATAGCTTATCCAAAAGAACATCAATATAACTAGAAACCTTGTATGCTACACACTCGGTAAGAAATAGTATGAACAGGAGTAATGCCCCTTCCCACAAGTTAACCTAAAACCAACACACAACATTGACCAAACTACCCCTCCCGCAGCTCAGTAACAAGATTCTTATTCAGCTAAGTTCGTAAAAGAAGCTAAGACTACTCGATCCCACTTTCTTCCCTGACCGTGAAGATAAATAACTTCCTATTTTTACATAATAACATAAGTGAAAAAAAAAAAAAGGTAACTACCGTCCATTTTTTAAATAATAATAATAATTATACTAAAAAATAATTTCGTTTAGTGCGCAAATTCATTTGCCACATCCAGTGCTAAACACGAATCACGAAGCGAAAACGAAGAAGAGAGAGCGACCTGAAGAGTTCTGGAAGGTTCGTTGGAGGGAGAGAGAGTGGAGGAGAGGCAATCGGCGACGGCTCGCCGCAAGGGTTCCGGCAGCTTCTTGACGGCGGAGGATCTCAGGCGGGAGACGCCGATTAACTGCTGCGGCGGGCGCGAGGGACTGAAGCTGGAAGACATTATCGGATTCGGTTGGATTGGATTCGGATTCAGCGCGAGCGGAGGCGAATCTGGAAGCGCGTTGCGAACGAATTGCACATTTGAATTGGATTGAACGATTCTCAAATCGGAGAATGAACAAAGAGAGATTATTGCAGAAGTGCGTTGTGGTGGTGTGTTAGTGAGTGCGTTTCAGGTTTTGAGATTTGAGAAGAAAAAAAAGGGAAAAATAAAATAAAATAAAATTCTTAAATTTCGCGAGTGTTGTATTAGCTGTACGTAGCGCCGTAGTTTTATGAACACAACACTTGTGACCGAGCTGGCATGCGCTAAACACTTTCTCTCTATATATATAATTATTAAATAAATATTATTTTTTTTCTATTATTTTTGGTAAGTTCCGTTTCAATTTCAAATCTCTTCCTTCTAGGGTTTTTCTCCTACAGTACCACCTCCTATTTCATAGTTTTAGTTATTTAAAGCTAAATACATAAACTAAGAAATGCAATTAAAGTAATATTTGAATTAAAATATCCTTTTTTAATGTCACTATTATTAAATAAAAGTTTTAAAATGATGAAATGCAAATTGTTTTGAGAAAATGCAAATTGAAGTTATGAAGGGCACTGGATGTTAGTTTTGCTAAAAGTTTAAGAAAATAAACAATCACACTGGTGATTTTATTCAGACGTTTTTAAAAATTAATTAATTAATAATATAAATTTTTATATGTTATAAACTATGGTTTAATCATTTTGTATGAATAGAAAATGTTAAATTGTATAATTATTACTTTAAAATCATTTTATCACTCTAGTACTAGGAAATTAGTGATTTAACAACAAAAACATCATTATCACTGCTGTGTACTCTATTTTTGTATTCAATTAATTAATTAGAAGTTAGAAGGTTGATTTTAGTTATTTATGACATTAAAGTTATTAATAATCTATATTAAATTTTCCAATTTTATTTGAAATTAGTAAGCATCATATCTCTTCTTTTGATCTAACTATTTTTTGCCTAACTAGTTAGTATGAAAAGGAAACTATGGTTACATGTTTTATTTATTAGTTAAATATTTTGTTATAATTGATGTTTAACTTTTAAGTAATTAAAATATTTAATACTCTCTAGCTTTTGCAATTTTACTTAGGTTAGAAAAAAAAAATTGTGGAGGTTTAATTCAGGTTTGAAATATCTCAACTTAATTTAAAGTCCAATAAATGACATTTATAATTCACTCAAGATTTGACATGTATAGATAAAGTTAAAATTCAATAAATGTCAGTAATGAGTTTTTAAGAATTCATTTTCTGCTCCCAAACAATGATACAACCATGACAAATATTAAATTTCAAATATTTTACCTTATCTGGGTCCATAAATATTTTAAATGAAGAATGCTAAAGAAGTAAAATGTTGGATGTGTTATTAAGTAGACCAAACATAACAATAAAGGTTACATCTACACAGTGAGACGATTGCTTTATCTACCCTCTCAATTTCAACCTGCACTCTGGTAGTTTTGAAAATGATTAATTTATTTTATTTTTTAAGTGATTTTTATATTATGTATTCTAGAATTTTTGTTTAAAATATATTTTTTAAAATTTATGAAATATATTATTGAACGCATGTGAAATAGAATAAGATGTTCAGAATAAAATTATAAAATACATTCAGAATTTCAGAACAAATTCTTCAGAATGTATATACTATATATATTTTGGAATGTATTATTTTATACAAATCTTATAAAATATTTTTTTCTTTTACAGTGGTGATGGTATAACGGTCCAATATATAAAGTTACATGGTAGGATTGTCAATATACAATTCAATAAAAAAAGTTATAAAATTTAAAAATCAAAATTTTATTACAATGATAATTTTGTGTAAAATCGATCTGACTGTTGTCTTTTAAAGTAGAAATACTATAATATGTTCGGTTTCACATGTAACTTCTATATATATTTTTTGTATTGTATTTCATGGATATTTCTATTATGTTTTTTTTATGTATCCAACCAAAATATCATAACTACATATATTTCATTACACTCTGTTTCTATTTTTATTATATATAAACTTAATTACATGCAATTAATGAGTGATGAAATTATATTAATATAACTTTTATTAAATAGTACATTGTTGGATATTTCTTGATTGAATTATATTTTTTTCAAAACTTATCAATTGAATTGATTTTTTTTTAAACTAGTTGTTATATGGACAGTTGATTTCATACAAATCACAGTTAATCTAAATCTATTTGATAACTAGTTTATATAAATTGCATAATTTTTAAAATATATCAAAACATGAATCATTATATTATTCTATTATTTTCAATTTAAAAAAAATATTTCAGATGATCATGACAATATAAAATTATAATTTAATTATTTGACTGGTAGAACTTTTTTTGTAATGAATTTCTGATAAAAAATCACTAACACTCAATAATTTGTCATGTGCAAATTAATCCAAATCATGTTATTTTTTATGCACCCCACCTTTTCTTCTCCATAGTGAGCATGTTGGATTTGACTCTCTTTTGCTCTATGCTTAAGAGGATTAAACTTGACTCATGCAAGTCAACCACCTTCATTTTCCAAATATCTCTATAACTTACCAACAAAGTGGAGAAAAATTAAACTAAGTGAGATTCTAAATTTAAGTATTTAAATATTATAAGTACAAATGAGATTAGAGAAAGAAACCTCACAAAAGATTATTAATTAATTTCCATCACTTCCATCTTTTTCTTATTTTATTCATAATCCAAACAAAAAACAAGTGTCCCAAAGTTCCTAAAAGACAATGAATGAAAAGTCTTTTGTTTTTCTCTTATTTTTTCCTTTTTTAAGTCTTGTCTCTCATATTACCGACCATGTTTTCAATAATGTGCAATAGTTAGTTCCAAAACCTCTACAAATTTTATCCGTATAAAATGTTTCAAAATAACTAAAATTTTCACCTAACAATGGAGTATTACTTTTTTTTCTTCTTCATCTCATATGTTCTCAAATCAATTATTTTCAATTTCTTATTCAAAACAATTTATTCATGAAAAGAGTGAGGTTATTTACTGTTTCAAAAATTAGTATATGTTATTGATGTTGGAACAGACATAGTACTATTGTAACATCCCTGAAAGATCACAGTAACTGAGGTTTATGTATATATCTTTCCCTGATTTTTGTACAAGTGTGGTTTCTTTACTTAGTTGAACTTTGGGTTGGTAATGGTATTTGTTTCTTCCTCTATCATACCTTTCAAAAATTGTTTGCATGTTGTAATCTACACACATCTTATCCTATTGGCTAGTAGAATGTGAAAAACTAAAACCAATGGATTCATATTAAATGGTTAGATTCTCCTTCATGGCAAGAAAAGATCCAACTATTTTTCCTCCCACATCTGGGAACTCTTCTTGGTCCGGAAGTGATCTAACCTTGCCCTTTCTATCAACTTCTACAGGGTATTTCAGTAGATGCCCTTTCATCTCCGTTATTTCATTTGCTGCAAATTGTTTCCAGTTCATTTCTCCCATTGCTTTAACCCTTCTTACACATTCAAGACTCTCAGGTTGCAAGAAGCAGTCCTCAATTGTTCCTGTATGTTCTGCCCAAAGTGACATCCTATATCCATGGATCTACATAACACAGATTCACAAAGTATTGCTGTTAGCTTATACATGATTACATGTTAATGGATTCAATAATGTGTTTACTGAAAAATCAAATCAAACCATATTATTAACATTGTTATCTTTTTGTACATTAAGTATACAAGAGTGATATGCATGCAAAATCCCATTTGCTGACCCCAAAATAATACCAATGAGTGTTTTATTTCTGACTGAAGTGAGTAATCTTTCTGCATTTAAACAGTGTTTTTTATGGCAGTGACTTAACCCCCTTTACTTTGTTATCTCAATTGGAATTTTTTAGAAGAAAATTCTATTTAATATTTTTACATGACCATGAGATATTTAATGAAAATTTGCAGTTTCATCTTTTCAACTTGAATAACACAAGTGAAACATGAGATTATTATATTAATAGTAGCCAAATAGTATTGTAAAAAACTTACTTGACCGTGTGGATAAGATTGCAATTTTGCCCATGTATGATGAGGTTGATAGGCTCCCATTGCAATCTCACTGTCCCTGGTTCCTTCCATGGAGCGCTGGTTGATGTTTGCAGACCCCAATATCACATACTCATCATCAACTATCATGCCTTTTGAATGAACATAAATCATGAAACGTTGGCTATTTCGGCAAGCCATCTGAAAATAGAGCACGTACAAAAGTTTTACTAGAGCATTCACTAAATAAAGATTGCATGCTCTTAAAAAATAAATAAAAACATTATAAACACCTATCTGAAAATTGAGTAAAAATTATCAAGACAGTTGGATAGAGCGGATAGAGCAATAGAGTACTATCTGATATATTACAACTTGTTATGTTCTGATGAGCAATTTACATGCTAACATGTTAAACACGTATCTGGAAGCATTTATCCCCCTAATCCCTAATATCTACATTTGGTACTAGAGAAATCTATATGGACTCCTTGTTTCACATAATGACATTCATAAAACTAATGTGGTATGGTAGCAGAAAAATATAATTGGAAAGAGTGCAACAAGAAAAAAGGGGGTGGTAGTAACATACTTGAGGACTATTTGCTGGGGGAGGAGCTCCAGTCACACCAACATTATCATACATACTGGTGACCTCTCGATTACCAAGACAGAAAAAGTTCAAATAATCTTGTGGAGAAAATGCTGCTTCAAGCCCTGCTTCGACCAAAGCCTTGTAAATGGTCTCATACATCATTTGCATTGTTTTGTTCTGAAAAATTAAGAAAATAATTTCATATTAACAAATGCAATAACCAAGTGCCAGCATCTGCTCTAACTTTCTCAGTTAACATTTGGCAATTACAAGTTTTCAACAGTTGAGTCTTACCACTCATTTGGCTGAAGATTAAAGATTCCTTTATTAAGAAAATTTAACGGGGTTTGATTTCTTTTTTCCTCTAAGCCATAGTATTTGGAATCATTAAAGAACAACAATTAAATGAAAAAGAAAGATGATGTTATTCTAGCTCTTTAAAATTATGATGGTCACAATTGTATTCTTTTCTTAATGACTATACATTATAATCATAGCTAGAGATATGATTCCATTATGTTAAAAATATGACTTGATTACATTAATTAGGAAGATATAATATGATTCGATAGAGAAATATCTTACCCAATATTTTTCATTACTAGGTATTGATTTTGTTCCTTATTATTTCTATCTCTTCTTCATTATAAACAAGAATACTCATGTGTACAAAACGCAATTACAAGTAATCATTTCAATACTACTTTTACCAAAAAGATGTTACTCATAAAAAATACATTATAATCCTTTTCAGTAAAAGGACAATGAACAACTTAAAATAGAAGAATATAGGAAAATGATCTAGTATGATAGTGAAAGAGCAAACATATAATTTGATGTAAAAGTGAACAATTTCAAATTAAAACCAATTCAATAATAGTTCAAGAAAATCCTTGCCAAAAGTAGAAACTTGGCTTTCATATCGTGTGTTGAATAATACCTGCCAAAATAGAATCCTTTGCGTGGCAGCCCCTGTTGGAACTCCTTCTGGCCACATGGGAATAACAACATACACTGCAAATCTTTCATTTGCTTTTATCTTTTCAGTAATCTTTAGAGCAATTTCCATTGGGATTAAGTTATTAGCACCTGCCAAAGTAAGAAATTAACACATGAAAGTGTTTCAAAATAAATTTGTGGCTCCACATTGACAATGTTTTCTCCTTATTTATCAAATAAGTGGTTGAGAACGTAGAAAAGATACAGTTGATAGAGGCTTGCCATGGGCATAACTATAATTTATTTTTAACGAGTTTTTTCTGTAAAGCCTGAAATGACATGCTAATTGAGCATTTAGCTGTTTATTTTATTTCATCAGGGCCAATTCTATTTGTTCTTGTAACTCACCCTACCTTAGGAAACTAATCATAAGCCTTAGCCTATAATCTGTGAAGCCAATGTACAGAATGGTCATTCAGAAATATAAATATTTTCCCCCTTCAAGTTGAAACTAGTAAAACAAACAGCAGTTGAAAATGTCCAATTCAACATAACATGATCTAGTAGATCTGATTTACATGTGTTACTTCTACAGCCTTTGATGTATAATCCAAGTGACATGCTGCACATCTGAAAGATTGTTTTTCTATTACATAATGCATAGCTTACTCGATTAAATTAGATAAAGATTAAATCTCCAAGATGGACTCTGGTTCAGGATGACTTATCCACCTCAAAGTTGATACACCCTTAATTTATGTTCTCATAATGTCCAGAATAGTATTGGATGCAATTATAAGCAACAATTACACATAAAGAGGAGTTTCATACCAAGGTCTTTATGTTGACTCCAATTGAATGAAGAGCCGATAAAATATTGATTCTCTATATAAATGTAATGTTGTGCAGAACGAATAGCCTTAACATATGCTGTATGTATGCTCATGTCAATCAGCACATTCTTTCCGCATACTAGGTTCTGGAAAAATACAAAAAGCGTTAATTCCATAGTACATATAGCACAAATTGATCAAAGTTTGATGGGTGTACCAAGTCTAAAAAAGAAAAATTGAAAACAAGGCTTTTTATTCACCTTGCTTGTTGCATCTTTTGGATCCTTCGGAAACCCCTTAACCGAATTTGAATCAATTGAACGAAATATCTACACTCCGAAGTAAACACAATCAATAATTTCATTTTAGAGCAAATTAGAAATAATTGTTTAGCATTGTTGTTTACAAATCTGTTTCATATGTCATATGAGCAAATTAGAAAACTCATATCATATATGTTTCATATGATGGCATATGATTGTTGAAATCTCGAGTGTCAGCCTAGCTGAGATGTCAAGTTTCATAATGATGCCCACATGAATTTTATAAAAAAAATTAGAAAATAATTGCTTAGCATTGTTAAATAACTAATTACCTGAACATGCCAAACTTCAGGATCATCTTCACCAACACTTGGAGTATCATTGATGCCAATAAAATCTGGAATTCTTTCCAACCTAAGCAAAGCATCATCGTATGAAATTTTCAACTTTTTAATCCCGTGAGGTTTTGAAGCTTTCAACCAGCGTTCCTCAAAATTAGTTAAAACATCATAAGCTGCTGGACCATCAATTTTAGAATGCAAATCATGCCAAGGCTCTCGCGGACAACCACCAACATTACCCTGTCATGAAATTTACTCTTATTATAGGAATTAATTGGTCTGCGTATTTCAAATAATAATAGTTAGAAATTGCACCTAACAGATTTCTAGATACAAATTCCACCATGATAGAAATATACTGTTGAACATTTCCTTCATAAACTGTGGCTTTTATAGATAAATTTCCGTCGTGCAAGTAGGGTACGTGAATATAGGTAACAATATATCAATGAGAGCTGCACTATACACAGCATGTAGTGATGAAAAATTTATCTGATAAAAGAATGGAAAATATTTTTTTACCGCTGCTTTCATTCATTCTTTGCGTATCATATCAAGAAAATAGTAGAAAACTGTAGTTAATCTTTATTGGTCAATAATGGAATCTGAAATAGAGATTACCGTGAAAGTAGGGTTGTGGTAGTCATCCTTGTGTGTTGTATTCAATGTTCTAAGAAGAGGGTGGTGGGGAGTATCATATCGCCCGTCACACAAATCAAGTCCACCAACAAATGCTATAATTTTTCTTCTATTACTTCCAGCATCAGCATCCACAATAACAGTTTTCTGATGATGTGTATATATTGTTCCAACTTCCTAATAAGAAGAAGACAAAAATTCAATGTTGAACTTTCAAACCAAAACTGTAGATGCGATAACATACCAAGAGATCCAACACAAAAGAAAGATATAACAGCTTCAAAATTGAATATTGCCCAAAAGTATGATCCATGAAGTTTTAGTTTCATTGTGTGCTGACCAAGTGGTAGATAACATAGAGCATGAGTGAATTGAATTATTCGTTGATGCTGATCTCACTGAGTTGTAGTCAGTAAGTAAATGCATTTAACTGATTTATCATCAACAAGTATGCAGAATATTACACTTGCAGACTTGGCAAATAGTTTTTTGTTTGTGTCATTAAACACTTCAATGTCCAATCATCACACTCATAATTGTGCTACTATATAATTCGGTAATCTACCAAATTTGGTCACACTATCAGCAGTAAATCATAATATATTTGTTTAAGTCCCAAAACTGCAAGTCTAAAAGAATGACATCAAAGAGAAACAGTTGAGCATAAACTAATAAAAAATATTTCAATTAGTAAACTAGTTGTCAAAACCAAACCTTTTGCTTGATCCAGCTATGTCGTTTACCACTGCGAGGGCAAAGAAGCACTTGCACTGAAGAGTGCTTGAAAAATCGTCGAGTTTCCTCATCATGAGTTGCCATGACACCATCCTAAACATGAAGTCCACGAGTGTCTCAAAACTAAAGCTTAAAGGGAAAATCACAAACAATATATTCGTTATTGATAAAATAAAATAAAATAAATATTCACTCAATAATCTTTATCTTACCTGAAATAAAGTAAACATCTGTTGTCACACATGAAAAGTATTAATGAAGAGGATAAGAGAATGGGTTGTTGGTCACTTGATTTACTTATATTACCATCTAATCTAGCCAAGAGCATTGCCTGCTCAACTATCTAGTTAGTGTGACTCTCGAGACAGATTCTAGGCACAGGATCCTAGTTACACAACAAGATGCAAAGTCCAAAAAAAAATATAAAAGGTTTGTCCAGATAACAAGATAAAGCAAGGATGTGCATGTGCAGACAATTGCTAATAAAATCCAACCATCCAGTTGAAACATGGCAATGCAGAGATATTTAACAGAAAAAGTTGTTTTACTTACTGTTTTATAACCTAAAATGCTTCTTGATGTAGGATCATCCCAGATAAGCAGAAGCACTCTTACTCCTTCCTGTGACTTTGACCTTAGAAGATCCCCCAAGGTAAAATCTGAAGAATAACCAGCAGTATCCCGAACCAACAATACTTTGTGCCACACTGACCACCCTGTAATATAAATCAAACGCCGAGCTTGACTTATGGCATCAAAGATATCTTGCCAACACTTTCCATGCACATAGTACATCCCACTGTCAAGCAACACATTAGGGAGGCTTCCATCTGGAACATGAGCATCTTGATACAGAGTAACGGTTCCACCTCTCCTCAAAGGAAAGTATGTTCCAGGAATCCCCATGTATTCAGGCCCTGCTCCAACTCCTTTGTGATAAATGCTCATTTTCTCCATAGGTATGTACTGAATGGATAGGCTCAGGACAGCACCTTGCTTACATGGCTTCCCATTACTATTCAGGATTGGGAAGATTCCTTCAACTATTTCTCCTGAGTATATTTGCTCCACTGGAATTGCCACAATGCCAATGAGCTGTGAACCCACAATATCACTGTCTTTAACAAGAAAGTGTATTTCTGCAGCGTGATGTGCAACAGGAACATAGAAATGTTGCAACCAAACAGGGTTTTCAGAGTTGCTAATGACATAAGTCCTCCCAATTACAGCATTGGATACTAAAATCGATACATAAGGATCACTAGTAATCTTCTTATTCATAGTTCCTTCAATTTTATTGCTCACACTACCAGGCAATTTACCAAACATATCCCCCAAAGTTTTGTGAAACATGTCCATATTTGGAAGATTCTTGGCTTCATGGACCCATATATCTAAATTTCCATGGAGGAGCAAAACTCTCAAGGACCCTTTATTCTGCGCTGGGACCATCTGCAAACGCTGACTATGCACTGAATCATTAAATGAGCCAGAAAAATCTGAAAGCCTCGAAGAATCCATCCTAGTGGGGTAAGAGGATCCCCACCCGGAGAAGGAGTTATTAGAATATCCATAAAACTCCTCTCTCTTCTGTTGCAACTTAGGCACTGAAATGGAATGCATAAAGGGTTGCCCTGCAGGCGCAGGAGGTGATGCAGGAGCAGTTGGCTGGTCAGACAACTTAACATTGCTCATAAGATCTTCCAAAGGTGGGTAAGAAGAACCCTGAGAAGGCTTGGAATTATCACTAGTTTGTGAAACTTTACCTCCTGCAGCAGTGCTTGTGTTCTCCGGCCAATAGGGACTGCTAGAGAAGCTATTGGAGCAGGAATGGATATCAGGAGCCGAATAGGACTCCTTTGGTGGATAATAGTATTGAGGTGATCCATGTTGGTAACTTGCATGGTGAAAAAGGGGAGGCCTTTGAGAATCATGATTTGGTGGAGGCACATGGTAGGGATAAGGATAAGTGGGAGGAGGAGCATAAGATGGTGGAGGAGGGGGAGGAAAATCCATAGCATTAGGAGGAGGATAAGAATACTCAAAATGGCCAGAATGTGAAGAAGGCCTAGGAGGTTGATGGTGAGAATAGTTCAAGGAATGTGAAGAAATGTAAGGATATGAAGGATAAGGAACATGTGCATATGGATCAGGAGCTGAACCTGGAGGAGGAGGGTATGGTTGATGAGGGTTGGGAGGGTAGGCATAAGGGCTTGGATACCGGTATGGAGAAGATGATCCATAGTTATCCATCACACAGAAATTATCACTATTATAGCTAAAATCACAATTTGATTCTCAACACAAAAGGGTAATGTAAGAAGACAGCAAAATCAAGAATTGGAGCCAATTAAACAAGAATCGGTGCCGATTGAATTTGAATCGACACAGCAGATAGAGATTTGAAAAGGGAGAAAGGTGAATTACTGTGATCGAAAGATGAAAATTTTGGTGGGTCTGGAATGAATTGAATAAACCCAGTTGAAAAGGAGATACCTTTGTCGAACACGAGGAAGAAGAAGAAGAAGAAGAACACGACCAGGGAATCAAAGTCCACGTGGACTGCTGGCATGGCACGTTATTTAATATACCTACCGTTTCTTACATTTTTCAGTTTTCCTAGTTAAAAATGTCGTCGTTCCACGTGGCAAAATTTGATTGGGTGTTACGATGGTCATGCATACCTGAGAATAGATCTTGAACTTTGTTATACACGACACTGAAAACAACGGAACTTGTGGGATTAGAAAAATAATAACTTGCTTCAGTAATAAAACTATATTTAGATGACTACAATTCCAAAATATAAGGTGTTTTTCTTTCATTTTAATATTTAATTAACCAAATATACAAGTTTCTATGAGTAGTTTGATGGAATTGGGTTGAACTATGAGATTTTGGTTGGTGTGAAGTTGTTAGCAGTAATTATCAATAAAGTAGATTTGGTAGAACATTTCAATCTGATTCTTCCAAGAAGAAGCAATTATTCTCACTTTAGGATCAAACAAAAGTGACTTTTTTGTTTGGAAGATTATGTTCAAGAGCAGTATGAAAGAAATTTTTAGATTTTTTAGGATCTCAAGATAAACTATTTTTCATGTTTCATTTATATTTTAAAAAATAACATTTTCAAGAAATCATGTTTCCTGACAATGAATTTTGACAATTTTCTCAAGAGAACAGTCCCGTAGAAACTTGTGAATCTAACTTTCTTGAATTGATATCAAAAGTTTAAGGGGAAAATACCATATTATCTTTATGAAATTGGTTAATGTTACTAATAGATTATAAATTGTAGCGATTTTCAAGAAAAAAATGCGTAAATATATTTAGCAATATTTTTTACTGGTCAGACATAATTTAGTTATTAATGGAAATTATAATTTTCATTATTCATGATTCTTGGGAGCGATTTCCAATAATACAATTTTTTTTTTTCTAAAACGCCTTCTGAGTTTTGTGTACATTAACAAAAACATTATTTTTAGTAAATAAATATAGCATTTTTAGAAAGCTTCAAATATCACTTAATTTCCTGCTCGTGTAATTGGTCTTTTACTTTAGAACAATGATTAATGGGTATATAATATATTATTTGATTATTTATATTTATATTTTACAATAAAATATTACTTCTAATTGAATTTATATTTGTATGTAAGGTTCGGAGCAAATTTATAACATCAGGGTCTGTATAACTTAAAATATAAATCACAAGTTTTTGTTAAATTATTTTTAGCTTTAATTAGTTTAATTGCTAATTATGTTGTCTATTTAATACATAAACTATAACTTTAATTTTCTATATCAGAAAATAATAACTAAAACAATACTGAAAAATAATTAGCAAAATGCAATTTAAACTCCCCTTTTGTCACAACTGAACTTATTATGCATATGATAGAACTTCCAACAACAATGTCATGAGTCATCAATAAACTCTGTTTATTCAGCCAAACACTACCCTTGACAAAGATTTTCACTATTGCCAGGTTACTGCTATAGGACTTCTAACTTTATATCTCTCAGATACCCAAATTAGTGACCCAAATGATGAGGCACCACCAACTTTAGCTCCCCCAGTTGCCAAAAATGTCACTTTATAGCTTAATTTCTGACCCAGTTTTTCAAACTTCAATTTCCTTGGTTCAACACTAACTGAAACTCCATTCGGTTGTTCCACTTTAACTGCATAAGAACTTTGGGATTTTCCAACATTTGTGACAACCCTGCCGTATGTCACACTAGCATTAAGGGCACTTCTGCCAAATAGAACAGCAAATGAAGGGTAGTTCAAGTCACCAGCTTGTAGAACTGCTCTTTTAGAACATACAAAAAAGTTTCTTCTTGATAACAAAGCAATCTGAGCAGAAGTGTAGTTTATGCTGCACAAATAATTCAAATAGTCTTTGGTGCTGATATCATATACCAACCCTGGATCAGAAGCACTTACAGGGTTAACATGACCTGAACCAAACACAAAAGGGGTGGCCAATGGTGAGTTATTAGAGGCCATGTCTGAAATTGGAGCTCCTTTGTTGTTCAATGTGTAAGCAGTAGTCATCAGAGCAGATTTAATGGCTGCAGGGGACCAATCTTTGTGCAAAGACTTGAGCAGTGCTGCTATACCACTAACATGAGGACAAGACATTGAAGTACCTGAAAGTATGTTAAATAACACTTTTCTTTTGTCACTCTTGAGAAAACTTGGGCTAGTTTTGGGTGGCCAAGCAGCCAAGATGTTCACACCAGGTGCAGTCACATCAGGCTTAATCACATCTGGTCCCACCAAACTTGGTCCTCTAGAAGAAAATGCCGCCATTACTGGAGCAGGATCCCCGAACCTTGTCCCCATAAAGGAAATTGAAGCTGTTGGTTTTTTAACAGATTGAATATAGCTTCTAAGAATCTTACTTGCTGAAGCCCCCAAGGATGTGGCTGGCAAAATATGAGGGTCAGCAAAAAGTTCTTCTCCTTCATATTCATTGTTGAGTAGTATCATTCCTGCCCCACCTGCTACTTTCACTTCCTCTCCTTTCTCAGTTCTACCATTTATTCCTCTTTCACAAGCCACTATTTTCCCATGCACAAGCTTTGGATCAAGGGAGCCTCCAATGCAATACTGTGCTTCCTTGGTTGTACCTGCTGATTTGCCATATACAAGGGGCAATTGGTTTGTCTTCTTACCTTGATATAAAGATGACCCTTTGAAAATTTGTCCATTTCCAAGCTTTACTTTTGTTGGAAAGGTTCGGTCGGTGGAGCTAGCAGCAACTGTCATGATCCATGGAGCACCATTTCCAACGGTTGATGGAAAGGGACCTGAATTGCCTGCGGAGCAAGCAACCAAAACCCCTTTCTCCGTTGCCCCAAATGAAGCTATGGCAATGCTATCAGTATAAAAAGGTTTGGGAATACTCCCTAAAGAGAGTGATAACACATCAACACCATCAGAAACTGCTTGGTCCATAGCAGCTAATACATCAGAATTAGTACAACCAGAAGACCAGCATACTTTATAAGCTGCAATTCTAGAAGTGTACCTCATTCCAGTTGCTGTACCTCTAGCTTGGCCCAAAAAGTTGGCATTTTTCACCACATTACCAGCTGCAGTTGAGGCAGTGTGTGTTCCATGCCCTTGGGAATCTCTTGGAGAAAGGAAATCCACTGTTTCATTGATTTTTCTTCCAAAAAACTTTTCATACCCCTTGAAATAGGCTCTTGCACCAATAAGCTTCTTGTTGCAATTTGAGGAAGAGAACTTTGTGCCTTTCTCACAAACGCCTTTCCAATGAGAAGGCACTGGGGACAAGCCTGAGTCTTGGAAACTGGTGTGTTCAGGCCATATTCCTGAATCAAGAACCCCAATGATCACATCAGTGGCCAAGTTAGAAGCAGTCCAAAGTGCTCTTCTACTCCTTAGGCCAAGAAAGTGTGGAGTGTACGTTGTGTGGAGTGTTGACAGTTCATCAGGTATGGCTGAGAGGAAACCCTCAACTTGGTTCAGGTATTTGAGGTGTTTCTTAGAAAGATGAGCAGCAAAACCAAACATGCTGGTTTCATAGGTATAAAGGAGTTGAGGGGCTAAAATCTCTTCTTCTCCATCTTCTTGCATTGAAGCTTCAGAAATGAAATCAATGATGGATTCAAACCATGGCTTTGAGTTGTCTTGGGAATGAATTGAGGCTCTGATCTTAGTCTTGTCAATGTGAACTATATATGTCTGTTGATCCGAGAAAGCTGTTGAATTTGTCACCATAAAAGTCAGAAATAGGACAAATGTCCTAAAGATCATGATGCCTGCAAAAAATGAAGAAAGGGATTAACACTTCATGGCTGCTAAGGTCCTAAAATAAATCCATAAGAATCTTCAATTCAAGAAAATTTAAAATATGAAATAATGTTGCACTATTTCCAAGCTTCTATGGATTAGTTTTCTTCACTACTTCCTTTTACTACATTTTTCTAAGAGACATAGTTTCTAGCTACAAACCGGTCTCTAATATTAAAATGTTGTGTACTTTAGGAATATAGATAATTAAAAGTAAGTTTTGATTGTATATGTATGCAAACTATACAATGCAGTGAGATAGAGATCACAGAAGATTGAAGTAAGGGTCTGTTGTATAGACTGTACCTGTGCTGGGCTAGTACAAGATCACGAAAAGAGTTAATGGAATATGAAATGCTAACAAAATCATCACATCAAATATTAAATCAGCTGTAAAATGAGTAGAAGTTTAAGTTTTAACTTTATGTATATGCTCATTGCAACTATAGAAAAGAGTTCACCTTTCTTTACTTTTCTTCTACTTCAAGAGAGCACGCTTCGAATTAGATGCATCAATCCAAAGATCTTCAAAGATATATATAGAAATGGAGGGGCAACAAGTCTAACTGTATGCCATTGACACGTTTCATGCAGTATCAGATGCATAATTTTTTATGGATATGTTAATACAAATTTTAGAAGTACACGTGACAATATCTCATAATAAGAAACACTATCATACAGAAGTGTTTAGCAATCAATATTATAACACCTAAGCAAGACATGTAACAACAACATAATGAAACTGAGTAAGATCAAAGAAAATATCTAGTTTTTTTCACTATGGCCCTATATGCATGAAACTGAATAATCGTTTTCTTTTTTGTGAAATATTTTTAGTATGTAGTCCATGCAAGTTTACAACATGACTTGAATTTATGAGCACCCATGTTTAAGAGGTATTGGTTATCAAATATAGAAATAACTTTTTCAGTTTGTACCACTTTATATCACCTGCTTTCGGTTCTTCCTTTGGCACGCTTTTCCCTTTTCAGAACCTTTTTGTGTCTTATTTATGAAATTTGTAAACACATGGTTGAGACAACATTATGAGTCATCTCCATATCTATTGGTTACTCAATCTTACATGTAGATTCATTTGTTACTCACTGTCTCAGTTCCTTAATGTTTCATGAGGTTGTGAGAAACTGCATAATAACAACAATAAAATCTTGTCTCTTAATAAGGTCAATACACAGATCAGATGACACCATTTAACTCATTTAAAAACTACTAAGGGAAAAAGGTTGCACCCTTAAGTCAATATCTTATCTTTTGGCTTATAATACTCATAAATGTACACCTAAAACCATAGACCAGTATGAATAAGGGATTTCATGAACATTCATTGTAGCAGTAAAGATACTAAACAGATCAAGGGATTTCATAAGACGGCACTGCTCATTTATTCTGAGTTAGTTGAATCACGTGGTAGTTTGGCTTGAGGCTACAGATCTTAAGGTGAGACCAGTGGAAAATAATGAATTGAAGTTTTTGATTAACATGTTCACATTTCTTTCAAGGCTGGTTTCATAATTGTTGTTGATGTTACACCTAGAATTCACATTATTGCCAATGTCACGGCTAGTGTTCATTCATACTATTGCCAATGTCACAGATAATATGCATAAGTTCATACTATTGCAATGCCACAGAGTGTTCATGATATATATTACTCTGGCAATGTTTTCTGAGTTGTACATTTCAGCTATGAAAGGCTCATTCTTGTTAAGGGACCACCAGTTCAAGACCTCAAGTGCTGTGCAAGGCATGGATTCAACAATTTTCTGCTCTCAAACCATTATGCCTTTTCAATTTAGTGATTATTGTAGGGTTTTGTACTTTGAGTCCAATTTAAGGCACCCCTTTACCACTTTTTCCTTTTATTTATTGAACGTGTTGTAGCTCATAATTAGGCACAATTGTAACATTAAAATGGAGACACATTAAATGTAAATAGTCTTGTACTTGTAAAAGAGGGCATCGCAGAGACTTTAATTATCATGGTATGGGATACGAGAAAAGTTGAATAGGTGAAGTTGGATCCTGTGAGGGAGGAACTGCATATTTTCACTACTAAGATCTCTCAGCACTCATTCACCACGTTTCCAACTAGATCAACTCAAAGAAATGAAGACTTTGAAGAAACGAAGAAATTCTTTTTAAATTTTTAGAAAAAAATCAATATCAATTATCTTACTGTCTATACCATCTATTTTGTTATTTTATCTTTTATAACAAAATTCAATATTATTATTTTATTTTTTATTGTCTTTTATGAGAATACAATAATTTTATTTATTCTTTTTCTTTAAATAGATTTACGATGAGTACTTAGATATATTCGGTTTTTTACTTTTTTTTTTCATAATAAATAAACAGAAATAATATTTCATTTTAATATCTTTTATACGTCTTTTCATCTTATAATATCAATTAATAATTATACGATTTAAATCTAAATTGATAAATAATTTGGCGAAAACACTAAACAAGTATAATTATTTTTGGTATTTATTATATAAGTGTAAATTTTCTTTTACAAAAATAAAATTACTGAAAACTTCAGGAAAACACGATTTTTTTTTTTCATAAAGACATGTTTGTGTAACACAACTTATCCATTTTAAAAGAAAATAAAAGTTTTATACCCTTTAATAAATACAGAAAAAAAATACACCAATTGAGTACTTTTGCATAATATGCATAATAGTTTATCCTGTAACCCTAGTTTTTTCAACATGGGGTCATAAGAACGCAGTCCAATAAATGGGTTTGGGTGATAGAGTGATAGGTTTGGTGGCTATGTATCAATGAATGCTGTGCGTGGTCCACCAACAACTATCTATGTTCTCACAATAATTCACATTCACATTAAGCTTCAAATTAAAACTCTTGTCGAATGCATTATTTACAGACACAAAACAAAAACAAGTTTCGGGTATCTCGCTATTTCCATGTTTTAGTTTGTCTTTTTCGCTTTTTTCTCTCTTCTTCAAATCAGAGAGACAAAACAAAAAGAAACTAAGATAAAATAAAACATCAAATTCTTAAATTTGTTTCCTAGTGACTCTCCCTATTAAATACAATGTAAAAGCACAACAATAACTCCAAAAGAAGTATGAGTGGACGATACGATTTTATTTTGAGAAGTAAGATATTAAAATATAAATTCTTATTTAATAGTTATTTCAAAATGCTGATATGAATAACGTACTGAAATAAGTTAAAAAAGTTATTTTACCAAACACGAATGAAACAACTTTATTATAATTTTATATACCAAATTTATCAATAATCTAAATGAAATAGTTTACTGAATGTTAAGAATAAGAACCAGTTTAATTTAAATCACTGAGAAATGTATCCTTAGCTATAGTAGATAGCAAAGGTACTAATACACCACAATCCTAAAATAGAAACTATCTACTATTCTAAAGCTATCAAGTAATAATTAACGTCTAAAATTAATTATTATACCTAAACAAAAGCTAAATTACTATTAGAGATAAAATGACCCATCAAGATAAAGACCGGACAAAAATAGAATAAATAGATAATTGTCTCAAGGTATTCATCTGCACCTCTGTATTTTCTTATTATACTTTTGTAGTGAAATAAAAAATTCATTTTATCCCTGTTATTTTCTTTATTTTCTTAATGGCACTACTCTTTACCTCTTCATATTTTAGATTATATAATTTAAAATATTTTTTTTTACATTTTAAATTGTATAATTTAATATATATATATATATATATATATATATATATATAAAAAAAATATATAAAAAAAAAAAATAAAAAAAAATTAAAATAACTTTTTATATTTCAAATTATGTAACTTTAAAATATAAAATATTTCATATTTCAAAAAATATTAAAATATTCCTCTAAAATTTGTATTAGGAATCATAATAATTTTAGTATTCTTCGAATTATGATATTTTTTTAATTATAGGAGATTTGAAATAAAAACATGGTGTAAAAAGAAAAACATTCTTCTCTCGAGATCTACATAATTGAAACTAAACCAAAATATTACATAATTGAAACTAAACCAAAAATATTCCTTGAACAATTCTAAATTGAAAGTAAACAAAAAAAAATCGCTAAATCTAAATAAATAAGAGCATGTAATTTTAGATAAAAGAAAAATATTGGTTTAACAACTGCATCTTTATTATAATCATATGTTAATTGTGACATGACACTTGATGTCGTGACTGAAGACATAAATAATATTTTATTCATGAATTAAAACATTTGAATGATATAATTTTGCTTAGAGTTGTGAGAAGGGAAAGAAAAAATAAGGGAGAACTAAGAGTTTTTTCGGTTAGGTTTACACTGAAAGGGTACAAATTTGACTGGAATTGAATAATTGTTTGGTGAAATTGTTAAATGATTGGGTTGTAGTAGTTATGTTCTAGTAAGAAGATTTGTTTATGGCAAATATGCGATTTTTGAAGGATGAACCTTGGATTTATCTAAAAGAGAAGAACCCTAGTTTGGTGAGTTATGATGAAGTGAGGCAAGTGTTTGTGTCTAGAGATGATGGGTTTGAAGTTTGGTCAAGGGTGATTCTTTACCTTTCTCTATAAGTCAAAATTTGTCTTCCATTATCTTCTAATACAATCATCTGCAAAAAGGATTATTTTTAGGCATTTCATTCATATTTAAAATCTAACCAACCTAATTCTTCATCTAGAATATAACACAAAAAATAATCACAAGGCACTATAATAGAAACATTTAAAACTGTTCAAAATCCAACACAATTGAAGAAGACAAATATAGATAAAGACATACACAATTCCAAATGATATTACAACACAATTTTCAAAACACCACACAAACCACGATATTTTCACTCCATACCTTTACCTTTATCAGTCACCACAACAGTAAACCCTAAACAAACACATGTCATAAATCCAAAAATTAACCCACAAAGGAAAACCTTACTGCAAATGACAAGTCACACCACACAAAGACATAGACAATGCACAAGAGGGAGACAAAGTCGTACAAAAAAATCACACCTGAAGACAGAGAAAAAAAAACCCACTTATATAGGGAGATAGAATTAAGATAAAAACAAAAGACATTTACTATATGAAAAGGAGGGAGTCGCAGGGACGAAAAAGACAAAAATTTTATAAAAAATTGTGAATAAAGATGCAATTTCCAACCCTAATCCTAACCAAATTTAATTTCAAATTTTACATTTGAATGTAATGACACATGAACCAAATTTAATTTCAAATTTCCCATGGCATTGTAATGATACATGAGTTTATCACCGTATTAAAACCATTCTAGATATGTATTCTCCATTTTGGAAGAATAATAAACCTCACCAAACACATAAATTCAACTTCTCATCTTTATTCAAAATTAAAAAAAAGAATTATAACCTACAAAATAAAATAAAATGTCGTAAAATCTGTAGGAGAAACACTATTTCTGTACTTTCTTATACACTTTTATTATATTTACTAGACTTTAAAAGGATAAATATAATAAAAGAATTATTCATCTTATTTCAAATAATCTAATGACAATAATGTACTTGAAAAATAAAAACATAATAACAAAATTTGCACCAACAAAAATCAAATCACAAATTGACAAAAGTTGGATTTTACGATTTTCGATTAATTTTGTTTATGATCTCAGTTCATGTAATTAATTTTTTTTATAATATCAGTTCATGTTCAATTAAATTTTTATTACAAGTAAAGTAATTCAAAATAAACTTGTTTTTTATTCCACTGAGGTCAACGAGTTTGAAAGGCTAATAGAAGATAATAACTAAAGCCGCGAAGTAGAAGTTTGAGAGGTTTCTTCAACGGCCTGGATCACGCCACGCAGAAAGACCTTCCGATTCTGAGCGTACACGTGTCCATCCCACCCTCTCTTGACCAAACGGGCGGCTAAGTCCAGCGCAGCCTCAACGGTCTCACCGGCGCCGGAGTGAGCCGAGTCGATGACGCCGAGCCGAAGAGCATCCTCGGCTTTGAGCTTAGCCGCGGTCATGACGATGTGGCGCCGAGTCGAGGGCGCGCCGACCTTGGCTTCGAGGAGAGCGAGGAACCAGGCGGGAATGACGAGGTTGATGTCGAGTTCGCTCATGTAGAGGAATCCCCTGTCGCTGCGCATGAGGACGTAGTCGTGGGCGAGGGCGAGGATGTAGCCGGCGGCGGAGGCATGGCCGGTGACGGCGGCGATGGTGGGCATGGGGAGCGTGAGGAGATCGGAGACGACGGAGCGGAGGAGGGAGTCCATGAGGATCATGCGCTCTTGAGAGGACTGGGCCCACGCGATGTCGTAGCCATTGGAGAAGAATTTGCCGTGCGCGGTGGTGATGAGGGCGGAGGAGACGGTGGCTTCTTGACGGACGCGGCGGAGGGAGGATTGGATGGACTCGAGGAGAGTCGGGTTGAGACGGTGCTCGCCCTCGCCGGTGAGGGTTAGGATGAAAACGTTGACTCTCTTCTCCAAAGTGCACATCTTTGTTTGGGTTTGAATGAGTGAAAAATGGTGTTTCTCACTATTTATTCCAAAATTTCCAGTAGTTTTGGAATTGAATACTTCGCCAAAGGTATTATATTAAATTCTCGAAAAAATTCTTGTTAGAACAATAATATTTTTTTTCCTTGATGATACACTGTTCTTAGTTCCTTTTATCACCTTCTTTCCAACTCATTGGATAGGCCTATGTTGACTGAGTAAAATAAAATAGTTTGATCATCACTGACAGAACAAAATATGATCAAACTATTTAATACAGTGTGAAAGGAGAAAATTCACTTTATCGTATTAGCCCTTCTTTCTGCCAGTATTAATATTTCATTATCAAGGGTCATGTTCAAGCTTCCAGAGAAGATTCAAAGCATCTAAATTTTTCAAAATGATAAAACTAATGTACAGAAAATTCTTCTCTAAAGCCAAAGAGAAGAAACATGATACAATGCTAAGATTACATGATTGTCGTTGATTATGCGGCTGCTACCTAAACCATATATTAAAAGGAAGCAAGTTGTGATTTAACAAAAAGGGATTCAAAAAGGCACACTGCACCAAAAGTGTTTTTCATTTGTACACAGAACCAGATTACCAGCCCATCAATGTCCTTCTAACTTTGTCCACAATCTGACTTCTTGTTTGGCTTTTGGTCAATGGGAAGTTACGGTTTTCCTCCAACAAAAATCTGTACACTTCCCATTGGCGTTCTTGTGTTGAATGTCTTACAACTTCAGCCTACAGGAAAAAAGTGAGAAACAGCTTTGATTCAGAAACTGTAACAAGATTTCTTTAAAGAACATCCAAAGTTGTCACAAATAACTAGTTTTTGTAAATAGATACTTACGGAGAAAATGCACACTCCCAAAGCTTTTAAAGCCAATGTAACATCATAGAATACACGGGGCCTTCCCTTTCCAGAGAGCTCCACAGGATTAGCAACGAGAAGTTCTGTGTCTGGACCCCGGCTCACTATGATCACCCTCAAAGGATGAAGCATCTCTTCTTTTAAGCATGAACATAAGGTTTTCTGACTATCAGGATCTATGATCTTTTTCCCATCATTTTGCTGAACAAATAAGTCTATGTTTCGAAAGCCCTCCACGCTTGAAGAAAATCGCCCAAAAGCGACCTGATTCAGAAATATGTAAGAACAACAGATTAAAAATGGCAATAATCAAGTCCAAACTGAGTAGCAAATATGGCAGGACTTCATAACACCATTTTTCAAAATCGTTTAATCTCAGCTCAGGTGGCTTCCTTTGATTCAGTTTCATGTATAATGGTTCACTAGCCATCTGCATGCATAAATACCGACTCAGGACATAATACCTTAATATCAGAGTCCTTAGAAATCCTCATAATGTCATAACACAGACCCTTCTGGTCAACACACTGTATCTGAAGTAGGGTATGAACTGGGCTGAGTGAATTATCTACAGTAACAGTAGGTGTCTTCAGTGTTTTCATATCTTGGCTGAGAGGATGCAAAGACACCTTGTCCAGCAACTCAGAACTAAACAATTCTTCGGCAAAAGCTGGTGGAAGAGAAGAAAACCCCTGCAGATGTCCATATTCTGGCCCAGCCAATTGAAGCTCACTGGAGATACACCTCTCTCCTAAAGCGTCCATAAGAAATTCACACACATAATCTTGCCTCTTTTTCGTGTGAAGCAATTCCCTGTTTTTATTATTAAAAGAATACAAAATGTCACTAATTATATTAAGCTACAAGCTACCTACAAAGCACGAGCAGAAAGACGTTTAACTAGTATATATTCCATCCAGTTTCTGTATAAACTAATCATGAAGAGCAGAAAAAGTGGGAGAAACTGTAAAACAAATTTGTCTCCTTTTTTTCTCTGTTCATCTTGGTCCAATTCCGAAACCAATTTCACTGTCCTTCACATATCAATCTATTAGAAATAGGCTTTTTAAGATGAGCACTTTTCAAGTTTTATAAATTCTATTTAAGCCATATATCTCTAGTTGTCGTGGAATTAAACTACCACCTTGATGCTGCAATTAAAGCAAATCCTTGAGATACCGCAACTAAGGTGGGTTAGGAATGACCACATTTAAAGTGACTTTCAACCAGAATCAAACACCAACCTCCCAGGTGAGCTTTTAACTGACTTCCCACTTTCACAGTCATATGTTATAGAAGATTCTAAATAAATTGAATGGTGTAAAGAAGAGCACTCAGCAGATGCAGAATACAAACAAGAATCTCATACTCACATCCCATCTGTGACAAAGAGCATCTCTAACACCCTGCCATCTGGGGTTGGCATCGCTTTGACTCTCTGAATAATAAGTTCAAGGTTGCACAGGGTTTCATTAATATCTAAAATGACACAGAAAAAAAACAAAGTGTCAAAAACTGCACACCCTGTGTGGACCAACCAAAAGAGAGAACAAAACAGAAACTAGTTACCATGTAGCAACCCTTTTTTATCAACACACCAAACCTTCAACAGGTAAATTGGAGAAGGTGAAGGACTCGTGGAGAGTTGATTGAAGTGGTAAGAAAACAAACATGAAGGGCAAGCTGAAAGCAGGCGAGTCTTCAAACTCTCCCAATCAACTTTGACCGATGCTGGATGTGGAAGAACCCAATACACGATGTAGCACCACCTTCCATCCGTTGAAATATCTGCACCACCACAAAATCAACACATTAAAACACCCACAACAACAGCAAATCATACCTCCAAAACAACGAAAAATCCCAACATGGTAGCTATTGTTACTTCAAGTATCCTCCGCAGAACTATATCAGTAAATCTCGAAACTCGAATGTACTAATTAAACTGTACCACGAACAAACTCAATATCAAACTATACAAATGGTTGATAACTTTTCTGTAAGAGCTGCAAGTATCCGTTTTTGTTTTTCTTTTCACAACCACTTTGCAGAACAAAACTCAGGATTTAAAACTGATTACATTTGAAGTAACTTTACATTAGTTGATCTACTTGTGCGTGTTAAATTGTTGTTATTTGCAGAGAGGGTAGTGGAAAAAACAGAGTTTCCTAGAGAAAAGTCACATAACAGTAAAACGGATAAAGGTTTGAGATTTGCTGGAGAAAGAAGAAACCCAGATGAAAAAAGCGAGGTACCGGCGCGTGTAATGCGGAGACCGAACTCGAGGATGATTCTGCAGAGATCACAGCCGAGACCAGCCTTGTCGGGGCAATTGACGGTGACGATGCAGGGCTCATTGGGGTCCTTCCCTTGCTGGATCACAACGACGTCGTCCCATGGTATTCCCATGACTGCGAAGTGGTGGGTTCAGGGGACGACGGCCACCGTGAAAAGCATTGCCGGAGCTCAAAATGGTGGCTGTGGAACAAAACGAACCGTGAATGAAACTTGTGGAAGACTTGAATTGCACTGAGATAACGTGAATATATATGTGCTTGTGAAGAAGCAGTGAATTTTTTTTATTTTTTATTTTTTTGCAATTTTCAGAATTATTTCAAATATGAAAATGGATAAGATTTAATTCCTTGTTAAAATCATCTTAAATGTTTTATTTATTTCCTCAAACTTCAAATATAAACAGAACTGAAAAATTATTAAAAAATTAATTGATTCCATTTAATTTACGAATGGCATTTATAGAACATTTTTTTCCTTTTTCCGAAACAGTCATTGAAACTATAATATCAATTAATTAAAATCCACTTTCGGATAGATATTTCTATAAAGTTAAAATTTGTTTATATTTCAGTCAAAATTTTCATAACTATGTTTTAATTATTAATATTTTAGATAACTTATTTTAAATATTTTAGTTATTAATATTTTAGTCAGATCATGTTTGCTAATGGATAGAATTTAATTCCTTATTGTTTTTATTTATTTCTTCACACTTCAAATATAAAGAGCACTGAAAATTTGTACATTAATTAAAAATTTAATTAATTCCATTTAATTTTAAGAATGGCATTTATAGAATAATACCAATTAGTAATACATTTTCAGAAAGGTATAAATAAAGTTAAAAATATGCTTATATTTCAGTCAAATTTCCCATAATTACGTTTGGAAACATTATTTTGGTTATTAATATCATAAAAATAACTTAATCCAAAAATATACATAAAAATTAAATAAAATATATATAAGTTACTTATATTCCAAAAACATTTTTTTATTAATAATGTTAAGAGAGACTTGTATAAGTTCATGAATATATTCACAGATGAGTGAATATTTCATTTATAGATTTCAAAGTAAAATGAGATATAAAAGTATATATTTAATATATTAAAAACGTTTTTTCTTGTTTTATTTAAAAAATATGCTTCATTATTCTAGTTTGTGATATTATAATTATTGCTCATCCAAAAATCTTGGCAACTATAAAAGTCAAACAAAATTATTAAAACGCATGTAAATAGATCAATGCATTTATTTATTGTTTACCATTGATAAAAGTAATATATTTTAAACAATAAATAAATTAAAATTTAAAACTTCTGAATCATATATTTACATATTAAACTAACTATTATTCAATGTGCTTTGTGTGCGAGTTTTGTATTATCTTTTATTAACTTAAACATGTTAAATTTGTCCCTCTAACATGAATTTTTATGGTCAAACATTTTTTTTTCATTTGATATATACTAAACGTTTTAATTGTGGCAGATGTGCAGTGTAACTCTAAATTAATAACGGGAATTATTATTATTGTGAATTATCTCAATCTCATTAATAAACAAAGAAGCAATGATGTAAGGTAAAGAATACTATCGAGAGTGAAATTTATGTTATTAAATTAATTTTTTTAAATATAATCAAATTAGAGATTAATCCGTATTTAATACTAGTGTAAAACTTTACATTATTAATGTTTCATAAAATTAATCATAACACGCGTAAAGTAATTTTAATTTGCAAAGAAATTCATTTACTTCTTTCCTTATTAAATGTTAATAAAAAATTATCCAAATATAGTATTATTATAATTAAAAATTGAAAAAAAATTAAAATTATACATTTACATGTAATAATGATAAGAATTATAATGAATATTTTTTTTATTGGTCTTTTTTATTAGTGGAGGTAAAATTGAGTGGGCCACGTGAGAGGTCCCTGGTGTGTCATATCCACGTCAACGCTCACTATACTCTGTTTGGCCACATCTTTATTTTCATTTAAACGCACTTTTTTATTTTAAATGGCCTAACTCTTCCCATGTGTCCAACTCATGTTCTATTAAAAATATATATATGATTTTTTTATAACTTCAAATTACTTTATGCATAAAGACTCTTTTTTCTTTTACATATTTTTAAGTTCTTATTTTTAACTTTTATGCTACCTAATTTCAAAATTCATTTTACCCTTTCTCTTCTATAAAAAAGTTTGTCTCGATAATTTTTTTTATTAAAACTAGCATATACTAGTATCACTATGGTACATGTAATCATAATTGGACTGACACTCGTGTAACATCAATTATGTGCATCATACTTAGATATTATTAATAAGAAAAAAACAAAATGATTATGGGTACAAATCAAATTCGTTGATAAAAAAAAAATAAACTAAACAAACATATAAAAAGATAAATGATAGAGGTCCGTGCTAATATAAATATTAGCCATTTAAATGTATTTTTAATTGTGGTTTTTAATAATTAATTTTAAAAACGTGTAACTATAATTTTGTAATTATTTTAATATTGAAATAGCGAAATTTTGTTGTCTATGTTGTGTGTTAGTATTATGACTATTGTGTATTCACAATGAAAAAAGACGAACGATTATGTGTACATTCATAAAAAATATCATGCTTTTATGAGAATAATAATAATAAGTGTGTTAATTGTTATTATTATTGTACTTCAACAGGAAAAAAGGAAAAATATTTATCACTATTATATATATATATATATATATATATATATATATATATATATATATTATTTTTTATTTTATTAAAAAAATATTGATAATTCTTCTTATAACTATTTATTGTTATATATCAATAAAAATAATTATAGTTGCAACTATCCTCGTATTATTAATCTCTTGCAGCTATCATCATAACCTTTTAATAACAGTTGAATTGGTGATAATTTTAAAAATATTATTATAAGTTGTTTTCATCACCTTCATTTTTTTCTTTTCTAATGATGAAAGAGAATGATAAAAAAAGTTACATAATACATTACGAAGTATAATTTTGATATTTAATCTTTTCTATCAAAACTCTTTTTTTAATAATAGCCATACAATTCAATCATTTATTCAAAACTTTCTTACAATGCTTCAAGGTTGATAATGTTAAATTTCCTTATTGAAAAATTCATGCACTAATCATGGTTACCGTTTATATTAACATAATTTTATCATACGATCTTATAGTATTCTCAAAACGTGTCAAATTACAATTATATCTATTTCAGAAATGACATATATAATGGTTGCAATCCATATAACTCCGGCTTGATCACTCATGTGATCTTGAAATTAAAGAAGATAAGTTAAAAAATAATCAAATTAATATGCATCAAATCATTAAGTCATTTTCAAATTTAGTTGCCTAGAACACTGGTGTTGTTCTAATCAGAAATAGTATATATTCTTAAATAATTGTATCATTTTTGAGTTATTAAGTTTTTTTATCCATATACGTTTTTATCGTTCGCTTGACTTATTTAATTGATACAACTAACTTGATGGTAAATAAATATTTATGTATAATTATTTGATGAACATTTTAAAAATAATATTTTTTTTTTCTCTTCACTCTTTGTACCAATAATGATAAAAAAGGAGACAAAAAAAAATCTCTGTCAATGTACTAGAGTTTCAGAAATTTAAGTCACTTGTTCCTTTAAAAGCACGTTTATTTTGTCTGCTTGTGATCAAAAGCTCGTCTTAATCTTCCAGCTAAAGTTAAGAGACTGTTTAAACCTCGTTATTGAAATTAATTAAGTGATTAGACAGTGATTTTTTTTTTCAGAAACTTTAGCACTGTCTATTTATTAATGGTGAGAGGAAGAAAAGTCCATTGTTCTGGATTGAGATTAGTCACTTTTGTCTAAGTAATATTGTTAATTAAAATCATTAAGCAGCCATACTTTTCCAAAAAAGTTGACAAAAACATTCAATAAACAAATGAGTGGTGCACGTAGGCATCATCATTATCAACCATGTGAATGTGATGGAGGAAGGAAACAAAATAAAAAAAAAATGTAGAAGACAAAGCATCATTTTAAATAATAATATGTTTAAATCATAAAATGCTGTGTGAATAACATTAAAAAATATTGTCACACTGACATGCCTATTTTTAATTTTAATCTAACCATTTTTCATCCATATTCAATCTTTTCGTTTAGACAAAGTTAAAGTAATTTAAAATCAAGATTTTCATTGATCATGGTCATACACAAAATTAAGAAACACATTAAAAAAAAATTGTAGCATAAAAACAGCAGTTAGTTAATTATTTGTGGCTTTGTTTTATTCATAAAAGGAGGCTGCAAACTCAAATCATTGAAAAAGATAACTTTGTATATATATTAGTGAATTGTTTATGGTGCACATTGCATGCCATTTGAAACTGGATCTACTCAAAATCAAGCTCATACAATCATTAGTTTAATTAATAATAACAACAATAATAATACCACACCAAGTTGGTGTTTTAGAACAACAATTTGATTGCAAAAAGACAGAAGTTGAAAATGATAACTTGTCTTCCTGAAAATGAAACATTTATCTTTTACCTGATGCATTTTAGATACCCATACAAATGATTCAGAAGACACAGTTGAACAAGTCCATTCTAAGGAAAATTCAATTTTATTTTCAAGGAAATATAATTATATAGTTAAAAATATTTTAAGACACCAATAAAGTCCATAGCAATTTATAAATCACTAATTGTTTAATCGTGTTGTAAGACATTAATGTGGGAAACACTTGGTGAAACCTACTTCAATAGTCTCTATTCCATAGCTACACAGATATATTGCTTCCAACGACAAAAAAAAATATATTTAATTATAAACTTTTATAAATAGTGAAATTAATAATAACTATTTGAAATTAGGAATTTATTAATATATGCATTTTCTATTTGTTGCTTTTGTTGGTGAGTATGAAAATTAAAGTATAGTGTTTTTTAAAAAGATCATATTCAGTACTTTAAATTGGTTTTGTAAAAAATATTTACAAATTCGTTTAAAATTTAAAAGTTCTTTAGTTAATGAAGTTGGATGTTGATTAGCAACAACACAACCTAACTAAGTTTAACTTTATCACAAGCTCTGCCAAAAAAAGTTTGCTAATAGTAAATATAATTAGAATAAATTGGTAAAATATTAACTTGAAGTAAATTAGATTTAGGTAAGTAATTCATTTTCTGTTAAAAATCTTATCTTTTTATATTGGTTAGAGCTTTATATTTGGAGACTTACTAGTAACTTAATCGAAGTATGTAAATAAAAGGTTCCTAACTACTTTAATATAAAAGAAGTTTATTGGTACACCAATTTAATAAAATATTCGTTAGACGTGTGAATGATACGCGTTTGGGATTATGAATGTTGTGAAGATATACATGTGTGTTAGCAAGTGATTATGCGTATAATAATCAATAATTGTTGAAAGCATGTTTTTAATTATAAGAATATTATGTTGTCATAATGCGTGAAAAAATTGATAGAAACTTTAGATTATTCAAATAAAGAGCATGTATTAAAAATTAATTGTTGTATATTTTATTGATAAATTATGCCTCTGAACTTATGATATTGGTCAAGCTGTAAGATACCAGTAAAGGAATGTCCAAACGATGCCATAATTATAGTTCAGTATCCTTCTAGTAATAAAATGTGTAACATACTATCCTACATGAATGTATTGTCCTTTATGAACATTTGGTATTAAATATGAAATTTATTAAGAAAAGGAAAATAATATATTGTACATTTCACTAGTGATAACGTAAATTAAGTGATAAATACATCACTGTTTGTCTAAAACATATGTAAATAATAATCTAAAATAAAAAATTAAGATTGATTTTTACAAATATTCGTTCTAATGAGTTTAATTAAGATGCGATAAAGGATATACATCTTAATTTAAAGTTATAGTAATTTAACTGTAATTCATTATGTATGTGACATGTAGATATTGTGATTATATATATATATATATATATATATATATATATATATATATATTATGTTCTTGTTATATGATGAATTTTTTAAATTAATTTTCTTATGAGTTAGCTTAAATGATAGGAGCACGTACATTATATGTAACAGGAGGTGAGGCCCAATTGGTTACTTCACCAAAATAATATTTGGGCCTCTAGGACGTAATAATTGGGCTTATTCAGAATATTTTTTGGTTGGATTTTTCTTTTTCTCACCCTATAAAATCAGCTCACACTCTTTTGTTAATTAAAATTGGCGTCACTTCTAAATATTTCCGTTGTCTGTTTTGAATAACGCACGTTAAGAGTCGTTTGATAGAAAACAATATTTTAATTATTTTCACTTTATTTAATTAATGCCTAACTTCTAATTACACCAATATAATATTTTTTAAACAAACTTTGCATGCAAGATATTCTAAAATACATTTTTCATAATTAATATTAAACATATACTGTAAATAGCCTTTTTGAAATAGACATTCTAAAATAATAACACTTATTTATAAAAGCATAACATATTTGCAATTTCCTCATGCAAAACAAATTACAAATTACATTTATATTTTATATTTATTGAAATGTGTAGTAAGAAATAATTTTATTCCAAATCATGTTTTTCATAAATATTTTGAAGTATACATTTTGATCATAAGTACTCTAGAAGAGCAACGCATATATTTGTAAGGTGTTTTAAAATGTCTCTTCTGGAAAATATTTAAAATATCATTACAAAATTTGATAACTTGAAAAAATAGCCAATAAAAAATGTGAAATATAAATTACTTCAAATGAAATATTTTGTATTCAACAGGAGAGTATGTCATTTTAAAAATACAATGAATCATTAATATAATAACTAAGCAAAAAATTACTATCGTGTACCAAATTTAGTTTAATAAAGATGTTTCTTTAAAAATAAAAATAAAGGTTGAAATATAGTATACAAATTAAAATTCACTGTTTTGGCTTTTTTTTTTAAATTCTCATCTTCGGTGTAAAATTTGTAGAATTTTTGTGTATATATATATATATATATATATATTATTTTTTATTCTACGAGTTTTTGAAGATGTTTCATGTTTTCTTTTTTTCAATCAATGGGATGATCATAAAGTGAAGATGTATTACTCACTATTTGAATTAGAGTAAGTGTTTTTCTTTTTCTTTTATCATATTTTAAATTTTATCTTTTTCTGGTTTGGTTTACATGTTTGGTGTTTTCCTTGTCTATTCATGAGATTTAAGTTAAATAGATTAATATATGCTAGTTCATGGTCCACTAATACCTTTCTTTGTGAATTGAGTTTTCTATTAGCAAATTGTATTTTTTCTAACTTTACCTAATTTTTAGTTTTTTCAAACTAGACTTGGTAAGGAGAGTTAACTCTTTTTATATTCAATCATTTGAATAAATTTAAATGAGATAATCTTTTACGATATTGGTAATTTGAGTATAAATTAGTGGATTTTTGATAACTTTTAGTATTGTTGTGGTTATTTGAAATCTAAAATTTACAAAGTCATTGTTTGAAGTTTTTAAGTAACTAATTTGAATAAAAAACAATTTATTGATGTTATAACATGTAAAATATGTTATAATTAATGTTTTAGTTACAATGGGTTGGAAATGTATTATTACGATAAATGTTTGTACATTTACTTCAATCATTGTTAAATTATGTGATTTTTGGATTGGATAGAGTAAATTGAGTTATACTTTAAAACTGATAAAATAACCATAAATTATTGTTTAAACAAAAAATCGAGATAGAAATGTAGATTACTTAATTTTTTTGATAAATTTGATTAAATTGAACATATTATAGATTGTATATAATATATTATTAACTTTTTATTTTCTATGATAAATAATAGGCGAACTAAAATTTGTTTCTTAAAATTAACGATTAGAAGAAAAATATGGTTTAGAAGAAAACTTATAATTGGATTTAAAAAAAATACATAAATATATTAAACAAGGTATTTAATATTTTTTTTTTTTAAATTTCAAAGTTGAAAAAGAGCTGTTGAGTATACAAGCTGGCAGATAGAAAGAAGGGTCTGGAACCAACCAGAAGCTGAGAAAGGCGTTCTGCATATCATCGTGTTCCCATGTAAGCAAAAGAAGATTCTAGAATTACAAAATTTTAAAACGATAAATCCTACACTTATATAAACCCCTTTTGCTCTCTACCCTAACAATTCGTAACCATCGTTCAGAGTCTTTTCTTTTCTTCTCTTTTTCTTTCTCAGATTCGGCGCTTCACAAGCTAAAAACATTTCTCTATATTTTCTGTTATCTCGTTTGCGGATCTAACAATGGCCGGAAAAGGAGATGGTCCTGCCATCGGAATCGATCTCGGCACAACCTACTCCTGCGTCGGAGTATGGCAGCATGACCGTGTCGAAATCATTGCCAATGACCAGGGTAACAGGACGACCCCGTCTTACGTTGCTTTCACCGATTCCGAACGGTTGATCGGTGACGCTGCCAAGAATCAGGTCGCCATGAACCCTATCAACACCGTGTTCGGTAAGATCCGCATCCGAATCATCGCTTTATTACTATCTGTTTATTGCTTATATTCCGTCGTAACGTATCTATAATGTTCCTAGATTTCTGGATCTGTTCTTTGCAGCTCAATTGTTCTCATTTTGTAATTTTTGTTCTGTGACATTATTATTCTTGTTATTGATTTTATTGACTTGTTGCTGTTATTATTATTATTATTTAAAATAATGAATGTAGAAATCCTGACCTAGTTTGAACTGATTTACTGCATTATTGGTTTTCTATACTTGATTCGTTTGCTAGAATATATATTTGTATTGTAGATTGGAATGTGATTTTTTTTTTGTGAATAATATCATTATGCTTACGCTGTTGTTTGTAGTTGAAATCTGATACCGGACGGAGTTGTATTATTAATTGTTGTCATATATATTTTTTTTTATTTTTTTTAGCAATAGTGTCCATGCAACATTTACTCTGATTATTTGTTGAAATTCAGTGTTTAATTGACTATTAATATTATGCGCATGTCTATTGTTAGGAGAGTTGGAGTGTTTATATGTTGTAGTAACAGTAGTCATCGTAGTCGTTGGTGATGTTATTATTTGAGGCTTGGTTAGTGATGGATTATTGATAATTTGTTTGTGATCAATTAGATGCCAAGCGTTTGATTGGAAGGAGATTTTCTGATACGACCGTCCAGAGTGACGTGAAGCTGTGGCCATTTAAAGTTGTTGCTGGTCCCGCTGACAAACCTATGATTGTTGTAAACTACAAGGGTGAGGAGAAGCAGTTTGCTGCTGAGGAGATTTCCTCTATGGTCCTCATGAAGATGCGTGAGATTGCTGAGGCTTATCTCGGATCAGATGTGAAGAATGCTGTGGTCACAGTTCCTGCATACTTCAACGACTCCCAGCGTCAGGCTACAAAGGATGCTGGAGTCATTGCGGGCCTTAATGTCATGCGTATCATCAATGAACCCACCGCCGCTGCCATTGCTTATGGTCTTGACAAGAAGGCCTCCAGTGTGGGCGAGAAGAACGTCCTGATCTTTGATTTGGGTGGTGGTACCTTTGATGTCTCTCTCCTTACAATTGAAGAGGGTATTTTTGAGGTTAAGGCCACTGCTGGAGATACTCATCTTGGAGGTGAAGATTTTGACAACAGAATGGTTAACCATTTTGTTCAGGAGTTTAAGAGAAAGAACAAGAAGGACATCAGTGGGAACCCAAGGGCCCTTAGGCGGTTGAGGACTGCCTGTGAAAGGGCGAAGAGGACTCTGTCTTCTACTGCACAGACCACAATTGAGATTGATTCTCTCTACGAAGGTGTTGACTTCTACACAACAATCACCCGTGCCAGGTTTGAGGAGCTCAACATGGATCTTTTCAGAAAGTGTATGGAACCTGTTGAGAAGTGTCTGAGGGATGCCAAGATGGACAAGAGCTCCGTCCACGATGTTGTCCTAGTTGGTGGATCCACCAGAATTCCCAAAGTGCAACAGCTGTTGCAAGATTTCTTTAATGGCAAGGAACTTTGCAAGAGTATCAACCCAGATGAGGCTGTTGCCTATGGAGCTGCTGTTCAGGCAGCAATATTGAGCGGTGAGGGTAATGAGAAAGTGCAGGACCTCTTGCTGTTGGACGTCACACCCCTTTCTCTTGGTTTGGAAACTGCCGGTGGTGTCATGACTGTTCTCATTCCGAGGAACACCACCATTCCCACCAAGAAGGAGCAGGTTTTCTCTACTTACTCTGACAACCAACCCGGTGTCTTGATTCAGGTGTACGAGGGAGAGAGAGCTAGAACCAGGGACAACAATTTGTTGGGTAAATTTGAGCTCTCTGGCATTCCCCCAGCACCTAGGGGTGTTCCTCAGATCACTGTTTGCTTTGACATCGATGCCAATGGTATCTTGAATGTCTCAGCAGAGGACAAGACCACCGGGCAGAAAAACAAGATCACTATTACCAATGACAAGGGTAGACTCTCAAAGGAGGAGATTGAGAAGATGGTTCAGGAGGCTGAGAAGTACAAGGCAGAGGATGAGGAGCACAAGAAGAAGGTTGATGCCAAGAATGCATTGGAAAATTATGCTTACAACATGCGGAACACTATTAAGGATGAGAAGATTGCTTCCAAGCTTACTGCCGATGATAAAAAGAAGATTGAAGATGCTATTGAGAGTGCTATTTCGTGGTTGGACGGTAACCAGCTTGGTGAAGCAGATGAGTTCGAAGACAAGATGAAGGAGCTGGAGAGCATTTGCAACCCAATCATTGCCAAGATGTACCAGGGAGGTGCTCCCGACATGGCCGGAGGCATGGATGAAGAAGTTCCTCCATCTGGATCGGCTGGTGCTGGTCCCAAGATCGAAGAAGTTGATTAAACTCCTTAGTCGTTTACATCTTCTCCTGGACCTATATTTTTCCCAATTATTTTCGTTTTTTTCTTTATTTTATTTTGTTCAGAATTTTGGCCCAGCATTTTGATCGTTTCCCTTGTTTTAGTCTGGAATAGTTTATCCGGACTTAACCTCGATTGAAAATGTTAAAATTCACAAACAATTTTATTGGCCAAATATTTCTGTTTTCTTTTTCGTGTTTCTTTTTTAAATTTCCATCTTTAATATTACGGAAGTGTTTCATATTGAAGCAATGAAGTTATTTAAATATTTTTAAACAAGTAAATATTATAAGATGATCATAGTCATTTTCGTCATTATCATCAAGTTTCTATGCTTGGTCGCATATGTGCTTGATATGAGTAGTAAAGAAAGGGGGTGATCTCGGAGTTTCTTAGCTGAGCCTGAGGCTGGGAGATTCTGTAGCGTGTAGACAAGAGAAAAAAAAAATAGAAAATAAATTGCACTATGAATTGTTAAGCGTTGTGAATTAAGCCAAGAAGATACTAAGAATTTGAACATTAATTCATATAAAATTCAGATCATAATCGCTTTGATGAAATTTTGCAGGGACGACATATAAGGTAGCTTAGATATGTTTGAAATAAATATCAGTTTGACTTTATGTTGAATCTATCATATGTATTGTGCCAGATTATATGTTATCTCACCATCTGTATTACCCATGCCGCTCTGACAACATTAATTCTGAATTACATTCCATAATTAATGTTTGATGAATTAGAATCTTTATTTTTTTTATGTCAATTTAAATTATTCTTCTAATTCTTTGTTTTTCAAAAAAAGATGATTTTCACCGCTATTCCTTCCCACCATTTTCATTATTGAAATAGATATTAATCTTTGAAAAGTTACAAATATAGCCTACTACCATTTAAATCCATCTTATTAACACGATCTTTCAAACGAATTTCTCCTAAACAAATTGAAAACAAATCAATTACTGTGTTTTGTTTGAAGTTTGAAGAATCAGCAAAGTAATAAGACAAATTAAGTATCAATGGAATTGTGTGTAAAGTGACAAAACTATTTACTTGGGCCTGCATTTCCAATAAAACTGAAACTTATCATGGATTTCTTTTTAGCACCTCCATATCTTCTTATTTACTTGTGGAAAAAAGGGTCTCAATTATCAATAAGTAAGAAATATTATGACATCATGAATTATATGAAAATATTCTTAGATTTTGAAATCCAGAATTCAAAAATCTATTTATACAATCCAAAATTTAAAATATTATACATTCTGAAAATTTATTTTGAATTAAACAAATTTAAAATATTTTAAATTATATATGTTTCTGTATTATTTAAAAATCATTCCATATTGTATTTAGAATATACTTTAAATCATGTAACTTAAAAATGTGCTATGATTTTTACAATTTAAAATAATTTTTTAAATTTAAAATTATTTTGAATTATATAATTAGAATATATATGTGGATTATATAGTTTGAAATGTATTTTTATATTTGAAAATATATTTTAAATTGCATCTTCAAATTACTATTTTAAAAATTCAAAACATGAACATTTTTTTCCGACAACCTACGGTATACTATATTTATTTTAAGTGTATCAAAGAAGATAATTAAAGTTTTAAACTGTTTATATAATAAATAATTACTTAAATTTCTTCTAAGTTAAAATTAACTTATGGATTTTTAGAACATATACCCAACTGCACGAAATAGGGGTGATGGTGAGTGTTACAGTGTGTTGTTTATTTATTCATTTTTATTTTATTTTGTTATTTTGACTTGTGCTCTGAGAATCATAAGTTTATAACCAACCAAAGCCACCCTCAAGAGTTCATAGGAAAAAAAATGTTAGTAATAAGATTCAACATGAAGAAGAGAGCAAGTCTTACATAAAATTATAGATTTGAACTTTATAGATAAGAAAAACATATTTTATCAAAGATAAATCACTCAACAAAGTCCACGAATATTAAAAAAGATATTATGAAAGATTTGAAAATAAAATTCAAATCAATCACTTTTTTATTTGAATCCTTTAAAAGAAAATTAAAAATCCAAATCAAAAAATTGGATAAAAAATTAATCGAATATGGAAATTTTGTCAATAACAAAAACAAATAATAATTTTGTACAGTAATTCATGAACTAATTATACAAAAAAAAGGATAAAAAAGTTATATCATTACAGTATTATATAATAAAATTATATATATAGTAATTAATGAAAAAAAGTACATAATTGATTTGATTCAAGTCTATTAAATTTATAAATCACAACACAAATTTAATATCTGAACCACTTACTGTTATATTTGATTGGTTTTGATCGAGTGAAATACTAGACTAAAAGTTCAAATAACTTAATTAATCTTTTGTTTGAATTACAAATGGATTCAAACCCTTGATACACTTATAAAAAAATACAAATATTAAATATAATAATTGCTTTTTATTTGAGTTGCTTGATTACCAACATACAATTCTAGAAACTTTAAGTTACATGTAAAAAATTATTTTTCATTAGTTTCTTAGAAATTTAACTTTTCGTATACTTATAAACTAATTTTAGTTTACGAAAATTTAATTAATTATTGTTATTTTTTCTATCTTAGAGAGATTTATAAAAAAAATATTTTAAAACAGGCTCTTAATCTATTTTTTATTTATAAGATTTGAATTCGAAACTTAATATATACAATGGATTACTGCATATGTAGTATTTAACTCTTAATACGTATGAAATATATACATACCCATTGCAGAGTACAATAAATAGAGGTTGCTTTAATTGTTCCTGTTTGATACACATTCAATACAGCTAATCTATTAAGTTAATAGGTTCATTAATTAATCAATTACTAATAACAGAAATAAAATAATCCCAACAACATCAAATCCATAACCTGCTTTGACTGACATCCTAGGGTTCTGTGGCCCACCTTCCAATATATTAATTGAGATGTTATGCCATCAAATAAGGTAAGGAATGAAAATGTAGGACTCTTGTCCCAAATGCTTCACCATATACTAAAATGGATCTTGCTTGAGTGTGCTAATTTTCTTGAATTTTTTTCTACTTGAATATAAGTTCTAATGTATTAAATATAAATATTAGATATTTCTAAAGAACTTACATATCAAATTTTCATGAATTAGATAAATTTTTTTAATTTAAGATATACCAATGAAGACATCAATTCAAAACTTTTGGAGCATCATGATCTAGCAAAAGAATCAAAGGGAAGCAATAGCAATATTGCTTCACTTTCACATAACAAGTTCTGTCAAAACAAAAAATCATGGTAGAATATAAAGCATTCAACAAAGACCATTATTAAGATTTTAAGGAGGAAGCTTTCAGATATGGAATCATTGTCCCTCCAATTTGTCAGTGAGTGCATAACATAACACCAAGCAGTAGCAACTAGAGTCATGGGAAAAATGAAATCTTCCCTTGTTTGAAGGATCTTATATTACAAGTTACATTGGATATGCAATGACATAGTGACAATGTGACAGGTCCCTTTCATGTTTTTTCTTTTTTTTTTTTCTTTTAATTTTCTGATCCCATGTGAGTCTCTCTCGAAGAACGAGACCCTCCAACCATAAGCCAGACAGGTACATGCTCACACTCTCTGTAGTTATTTTCTGGCTCCTGGTTTTGGTGCACTCTCAAAGTGGTTTATGGTTTAGGGGATCTTTCCTTTCCATTCTCTTTTCATCTGTTCAAAAGGGTTGCATCACATTCTTTGAGGCTAATGATGAGACTAATCCATATCAGGGTGCTTAATCTCAAATGGGGTTAGGTTAAAGCCAAGGGCTTATCATGTTTATGATGATTTGCATGTGTTGCTTTCAAGAGAAAAAAGAGAGCTTTTTGGTTGGTTGGTTCTTTTAGCAGATTGCTGTTCTGAGAGGCTTTGCAATTTGCAACCAAGGTTTGTCATTATGCCATGCTTTATTGGTGGGATGGATGTAGTCATTTGTAGTTACAGTATTACATTCATACAATTAATCTTTTTTACTGAAAAGATTATCCACACTTGAATTCAGAATCTGAGGATAAAGGCGGAGACTTTTAGTTAATTGCTCCTAAGATTTTCTCAGAACTCATAATAAACATGTGTATTCTCTTTTGTTGAAACTGGGTTTTGATTTTGTTTTTGTAGCCCACTATGTGTTTGATGTGATTTTCTGGGTTAGATATATGTAAGTTTGGACATTGAGCATCTTTGGAGGTTGTGCAAGTTCAAGTGTTTTCAATGTGATTTGAGGAAAAAGATGAAATCCTTGAGTAGTGTAGGTCTTGGTCTAAGTATTATTTTTGGGTGCCTTTTGTTGGCTCTGGTAGCTGAGGTTTACTATTTGCTGTGGTGGAAGAAGAGGATTACCAACAGAGAGATTGAGAATGATTATGGCAACCCTGTGAAGGAATTGTTCTACATGTTTTGCTGGAAAAGGCCATCATCATCTTCTTTGAGGCAAACAAGTTTCACTCCTCCTGATCTTTGTTCTTCAATGAGAATTGGTGACACCCTTGTTCATGACCCAGAACAAGTTCATTCTCAAAGTGGAAAGGACTTTGTGTTCAAACCCTTTGGAGAGGATGGCATGGATGCAGAATACATGAGGCAACAGGACCTCTTAGGCCCTCCAAGATTCTTGTTCACCATAGTAGAAGAATCAAAGGAAGACTTAGAATCTGATGATGGCAAATCCAAGTGTGACAAGAGTAGAAAAGGTTCAAGGGGTAGAAGTTTGGGTGATTTGCTAGTTGTGGAGACACCATACATGACACCTACTACTTCTCCACCCTTTTTCACTCCTCCTTTTGGTACTCCTATCAGTCCCTATAACCAGCGTGGATTCAACCCTCTTTTTGAAACAGCAACTGATGCTGAGTTCAACAGATTAAAGTCTTCACCTCCTCCAAAATTCAAGTTCTTGCAGGAAGCAGAAGAAAAGCTTAGAAGAAAACTAGAAGAAGATGAAAATAAGGGAAGTGGAGATGAGGTTGAAGGGTCTTTCATCACAATAGTTGTTGACAAGAAAACAGAAAAAGAGGTTAATCACCACCATCCTCGGCCACCACAGTACCATTCAAGCACTTCACAGGTACTTCCCTTAGCTTCCTGACACATTCACCAACAAGAAGAAAGAAACCGGCTAACACCAAACTTCTGGCAAGTCAATTATGAGTTTATTTCTTCATTAATCTTTCTAATTACATGTTGAAAAATCCCATCTTTTTCGTAGTGGGAATTTGTTTCTCCTCTTGAATTGTCTTGGGATGCAGTTATGGTTTAATCTGCTAAGCCAGTTGTGAGATGTACTACTCTCAATGCTTCATAACCATATGGGGGACCATGTTTTCAGCACATAAATGCTCCAAGGTGGGGCTGATGAAATTCAAAACTTTATTTTTATTTTATTTTACTATAACTTACTGAGAAATGAGATAGAAAGATCAAGAATTTTCAAGAAAGTTGTTATGTCATGGTAAATATCTCCAAAAATCTAAAATCTAAAGACATGGTATCATTTGTGTAATCAGTTTTGCATCAAGCATTTGTTTTGTTGTGTAATTAGAATTCCAATGGCAATTTTTTTCCCATTTTAATGATGCATCTGACACTGTCATGATAATTATTTTCAATTGTTTTTGAGGGATGAGATGGTCCAACTTCTTGCATACAAGTAGCTGTCTTGTGAGGGTAATTGAAAGAATTGTTTCAGGGTCATTTTTTTTTCCTCTCTTTATTAGCCTGCTAGTGAATGAGACATAAGTTACACCAACCTTGTCCCATGTCATGTTTTTCTGCATATTTGTCTCCAAGTCAATTTTCCCACTAAACTTTTACTATAAAATTGTATGTACCCTGTGATGAAAATCAAATCTGATGAAGATGAAAGAAAGGGTAGTGGTAAGAAGGGTTAATGTGAAAATTGCTCAGAGACTGATGAATTCACCACTGGACTAAGTGACAAATTTGGTTAAAGAGAGACTCTGATTTTGTGGCTTTTTGGAAAACAACAATAAGGGGTGCAATTGCCCGTGAATATGTGTCGTGGGTCATGACCGAAAGTGTCATCTTTTCTAACCCCACCACCACGTTGAAGAATCATAACAGGTCAGAATAAAGAATAAAATATGGCTTTAAGCATAACCTTTTGTGGCATCTTTTTGTGTTGCATGTTGAAGGTACACGCATGTATTTATCAGCCATTAACCTCCAAGTAGAAGCTTAATAATATCTAGATTTTTTAGATTCATTGCTATTATCTATGCTGGCCCTTAGTTTTTCGATCCAACAACAGATGCTTCTTTGCCTCTTCAATCTGCCTTTGCCTAATTAAACACATAAACGACAAGTGGAAGATGAATATTGATTTGTTCGGTTATAAAGGAGGAAAAGATCTTAATCATAATTTTAGTGGTGTGTGATTGACATGTTATAGATAATTCTAAATTTTAATTCAGAAATATGAAAAATCATACTTTTTTTCATAAAGATAATCTCAAGTTATCATAGCACTCAATAATATATGAACACTACCATTGGTCTCACATCAATTTCTCCCATTGTAAAAAATGCATGAAAAGAAGTGTTTTTAAAGATTTTTTTTTTCCCTACAATAGAATTCAAACTGCACCCTTTTAGTCCCTCTCTTGTATCATCTTAAAAAACTATAGTTATTACTGAAGTGGAAAATAGTTGGAACTTGGAACAGCAAAAAGTAAAACAGTACTTTCATGCTTGGCCAAATTACTAGAATATACTACTTTTTTTCTCTTAAGATTCTCCAGCAACAGAGATGTTTTATTCTATAGACAAGTGCAGCTTTAATTGATGTTTTTATATTGTTGTGACAACTTTTAGTTGAAAAATATGTACTTCTGTGTGCAAATATAGCGGATCTTCAAAATTACTTGGATTGTGTACCATTGAAGATAAGTGACAAAAATGACAGATTCATTTTCTTCTTACATCTACCTTCTGGATATGAAAAATATAATATTTAAAATAGTTTTTAACTTATATATGAATTATAAATCTATGTTTTAATTCTCATCTCAGTTATGAATTCAACAGAATTTTAATACATTTTTTTAATATGTATAGACACATAATAACATCGAAATTAAATTTTAATTCTAATCTGAGATGTGTAATATTAGTTAGTCATAATTCAACACATTCAGGATTTGTTAACCACGGCATTAATGATTTTTTTCATCAAGAGATCAATCACTTTATTATGTGAAATAAATGGTTCAATAAATAGTTATAACTGAACTTATCTGAACAGTCAAGATCATCAGCTGATTATTTGAGTCACTAATATAAAACTACATATTTATATTTACATAATTTTGCACTTATCAATCACCACATCGAACTTCAGCGTCAAAAAGTAAATAAAATCAATGGGAAACAATTAGAAGAACACAAGTAAACAAAAGCAATGGAAAGCAATAAGAAGAACACAAATAACGAGAATTAATGCACGCCAAATACAACAAATTTGAAAGAAAAATTTATAGTCCACCTAAATTTGAAAAGGAATAAGAAAGAAATGTCCAATAACAGTGCATTTGTGCTGAGAGCTTGATATAATTCTCAAAAAATGTTAGGTTGAAACGTGCATCCATTTATAATTATAAGTTAGAGACCCATTGCAGCATTTTCAGTAATTCCCAGTTGAGAACAAAGTGATTTCAAGCCAGATTCTTCCAACAGGCTGAAAGCAGTAAATCCATAGAAGGAATGGTACAGGTCTGGATACTCTCCAGGGAATTTGCTGAAGCCACCATACTGGTCAAAAACAAAAAACATGAGTTTCTAAACTAGTTCAATTACTGATATCACATAAATAGTTTACCCCTTCATATAAGACCTGAAAATAGAAAAGGAAACAAAAAAACTAGTGATCTTGACTTTTCTTTTTCATGGGTGGACTGAAGTACTAATGCAATGATTTTCTGTAAAGCATAATTCCTATCTAACCAGAATAACTATGTCTGGCAAGGTTTCAAGCTTTAGATTCTTATCTTATTATTTTTGTGCACTTAGTTCTATCAGAAGTACCAAATCCATGTGTAGGACACAATTATAACTCAAGGATTTAAAATACTAACTTCTTGATTCTTTGTATCTCTAATCCAAACAAAATATGCTAGCCCTGTCATGATTAACATTTAGTAGAGGGGAGAGGTAATTAAAGAGGTAGAATGATTGTTAAATCATGAGGTTGAGAGTGTAAATAAAATAAATGAAGGAGATTTTTTTATCAATTCTTTTATGTTAGGAGAGGGGGATTAAATCACCCCAAAGAAAACTCAAAGTAAAAATAAGATACAGTAGTTTCACAAACCAGGAATAAAGAAAGATAGTTAACATAACTCAAGATTGCACTCATCTTTCCTTGTTCTTTGTTAATACACTAGCCCTCTCCTTTCCTTCTAAAACTAAATTGACCAACTGAATATTGTTATCTCAACATCACGTATACCATAGATATTCTTTTACTTCTTTGATAGAAAACATGGCTAACCATCTAATCTAACCCACAACAAAGAAATTGTGAATTGATACAATTTTTTTTTCAACTAGAATCAAAACACAGCGCATAAAATACCAAGATGCTTTTGACAGCAGTATAATCCTAACATAGAAGTACAAGAAAGACACAATTGGAAAATAGAAAAACGAGAAATGAAAAGGCAGTAACTTATGTCTTCTGTAATTAAGAAAGATCAGGTTTAATTTAAATCACTGTCACTACTTACTTTACCTTTCATTTCCTTTCATTCTTGTGCTACAAATATAATATACCACAAAATTTCCTCTCCATAAAAACATACAACAAAACGTTGCAGGGGAACTGACTGGTAGATGCTGTACCTTATATTGACAAGACAGCAAAAATACACGTAGAGCCTTATGGTCAATAAAGTTGCTGCCCCCTAGAATCCTTAAAACGGCTCCAATCCTAACAAACATGTATGATGCATGTCAAAGCTCTGAAAACTTGCAAACAATGCAATATCATAGAAATTGATAAAGGGAGCATAATTAGCTTACCAAAATGCATAACATGTATCACTAGATTTATTTGGTCTACCCTGAAATCCACCATCAGTTCCCTGCCTCTGAAAAGGAAGACAGAATTAATGAAATCTTGATCCATGGGCAACCAATTCAAACACTAAAAGTTAACCAAGCTTTAAGTGATCAATAAAAATAATCAAGCCATTATTTGAATGGAATTTAAGAATAAACAGCTCATGAAAATGACTTCTGTTCCCATATTTTTGTTTACAAACTCATTCGATCTAATCCCCTTATATTGGAAAAGTTCATACGTACAAACCTGCAAGATCCAGTCCAGCAGTAATGACACATCTATTAAAGATGACGAAGCACAACTTGAGAGAATATTATCTTCAATGAGTCCCATTAATCGGAGAGATGCAATAGCACAGTAAGTTGCACCTCCTGTGACACTAAAATAAGTAATGTTGATAAATATCATTTAAGAATTAACAAACATTAAAAATGGATTAAGACCACCTTTCAAGATACATGCTCAGAACATAAAAAACCAACAGGCATGAGCCAGAATCATCAAGGAACACAATTTAAGTTCAATGGGGGCATGAGCAGGTTGTTATCATTGTGCCTGTAACATAACTAGCCAATGTGAACCACTGCAAGCCTACAAGTATTAAAATGGTGACCTCAAGGATACAGGACAGCAGCCAAATGGTCAGTTAACAAGGATATTGACATACAGACAAAGTCACTCCTAGTAAGTGAATATTCCAAGTGTAAAAAAGATTTTCAATCTTATGAAATAAGGTTTTCACTCTCCCACGCACTCATATTTTATCCACAGTGTATTTGGTTTGGTTATACCACTGCTCTGTTTTCAGCCTTATAAACCAGAGGCGTCACACACTAAGTTATTACTCATGATTTTGTTTTGTGAGGCTTTTGGGTATTTCTGGTTTAAAATTATCACATTTGACTACTAAATATCGTTTATAAGATATATTTCAAGCTATTTTCATTATGTTCCTCAATCTTAAGATTGGATACGATTTATGACTCGCAGCTTGAATTGCAATTCAATAACCTTAATGATAACAGAAACTATGAATAAAAATATTAAGGCTGCCTCAGAAGGCAATCCACAATCAATATTTTAACGAAAAATATTAAGACCACTCTGTCCAGCCAACCAAAGGAGAAGAAAGAAAAACATGCCAAGTTGTAAAGAGTTTACACTCTTGAAGTTTCATACTTATTGTGTAGGATTTCATGAAACAACTTTAAATCTTGTGAAGTGTGTCTTTTAAAAGGAAAATATCTCCTAGTCAGATAGTAACAGTATTAAGCCCTAGATTTCAACCTCCTACCAACCAAGACCAATGTAAAAAATATACCAAACAAATATATCATGTGATGGACAGTAAATAAAAAATAAATAAACTTTAGGGAAAATATTCCAATACTTGATGCAACTAACAACATTGCAATGCCTTACTCACAGATATTGAATCTCATCTATATTGAGACAAATGATTATTTCAACTCACCATGAGATTCTGCACCAGGAACTAATCCAAAGCCACCATCATATGACTAGAAAAATAGAAAAGAACAAAAAACGTATCAATTTCATTAATTTACATTTCAACAAACATGTATGTCCACAATATAGTACAATCTTGAGATAATTCTCTTATTCCTCCACCAGTTGACACACTAGGATCACTGTTCACATACCTGGCAGCGTAATATGTAATCCTTCGCTTTCTCCTTATCCATGCCACTCCAGTTATTCAGCATGGAACAGATTGCAGCTGGTACAGTCAATCAGTTAAAAAGAGATATATCAACTCCAGGATTATTACTCAATGAAATAGCTAGCACCGGCATTTCATAACTTTATTTCCCTTACCAGCACAATATACAAACCTAAGATCCGTTTCTCCTCCAGTATGAATGGGAATGAAACTGTCAACATAGATCAGCGAGATAAGGAATAAGAACTAGAAGTAATTCCACTAAAGTATATCATTAGGGGCATAAATCTTGACATTAACCTCTGGTACCATATATAACCAAATTGAAAAACAGAAGTGAATTCTACATTTTCAGCATTTGATAGGCTTAAATGCCATGGATCTAATCCAAGTTTCAAAACCATACCTTCCATCAGGCTGTTGAAGGTTCCTCATAGAAGACACGATTGATTCAGAATCAAGGTTGGATAATTCATAGCCAACAATTTTCAATATAGCAATGCCACAATAAGTACTGGCCAAGTGACTGTTGTTGTGAATCAAAACCTTAAAAAAGAAAGGAAAAATAAAAACATAAAAAAATCAAGATCCTTCAACAAAAAAAAAAAAAAAAAAACTTTTAGCACTTTCAAATTTCAAACGTTTTCCATACCCCATTCTTATCTGGAGGAAACTGAGAAGTTCTGGACCCATGAAAGCCATAGAACTGTCCTGCAGCAAAACCCTTCAAATGGGTCAATTAAAAATCAAACTTCGGAGATCAAATCGAACCACCAAGTGCATTTGCACACATACCATTGTTGAGATCAGCCTTGGCACCAGGGTGAGCTTGGAAAGACAAAACCCAACTGACAACAGCATCCTTTGCAACCTTAAATCACACAAATACTAGGTTACATATGAACAAGGAATGCAACAACAAAAACATCATAGAAAAATACAAAAAACATAGGAATAGGATAATTGTGTGTACTGAGTGGAGAGAGTTGAGAATGTCAAGTCCGGATATGACAAAGTAAGCGAGAGTGAGATGATTGATCTCTTGGGTCTCGTAAGGAGATGGGAGCAAATAGTACATCAACTCAAGAAAAGTGGCATGAACATCTTTCTGCATCATCTCCAAACCACAGCACTCTTCTTCTTCTTCTGTGGAATTCATCACTTCTGATTCTCAATTTCACTATTGTGAAATCAGAAACATATACATACAATTAAAAAAACAACTATTTAATCAAGGTTTGATGGTAAGGGAGATGATGAATCATCATATATTTTGTCTGTGAACAGTTTTTGGTGACTATTACTTTATGCTAGAGAATACCATAAGAAAAGAATTTAATCATATAAACATGAAGAATATAAGCAAGGAATCCATGGCTTCAAAATATCTAAGCAAGTATGATAAAATTCTATCATTTTCGTTTGTGAAAATTAGGGTTACACTTCTCTACTTCCAAGATTTCAATTCTATCTTCAGTTGTACGTTTTATACATTATCATTTTTTTTTTCTCATGTATAATGTTTAACTTTTAAAACCAATTATTTCTCTTAAATTTAAAATCATATTTAGGAAATTAAAAGATTCATTTATTTGGTATTTAATTTAATATCCTTTAAAAACTTATTTGAAAATTATTTGTTTTAAACAAATTTAATAAGTATAATGCCTATTAAAATATAATTAAACCATACGAATTGTTTCAAGGTACTGGAGTATTACAAAATTTCCAAATAAAAAAATATATAATCTCTTTTTATTGGTTGATGGATTCAAAATCTACCTTTTATATGTGTTAAGACACAATTTAAATACAAAATTCGGCTTAGGGTTATAAGAGTAATAATATAATTTTCTTATGAATTATCGTTAAGATAATATTGTGATAAGCACATTAAATTTGAATTTTATTATGCACAGAACAGGGATTATCCAAATATTTTTAAAATAGTATTTTAAAATTTTCACATAAGAATAATGTATGAAGAAGCAGTACTAGTTTAAATAACCAGAGGCAAACCTTTGAAACATAGGAGTTTTGTTTGTGAACAAAATAAATGTTAATTTGACTTATTTATTTAAACAAGTTTAGTTGAAAGCTTAATGATCCTTTATTGAAAACAACTAAACATGAGTTCAGTTTGTTCAAAGGCAAATTATGTTTACCTATGTAAAATAAAAAATTAAAACATAATTTGCTTTTATTTTATGAATACATATTTTAATTTTAACTAAACAAATGATAAATAGGAAATACAAGTTTTTTTTTATAAAAAATTAATAGTAAAAAATACATAAAATCATTTTATAAAAAAATATCATATACATAGTTAAATAAGTTTCTGCTATCTAAAAAATTGATTCATATTTTAATTTTAAACAAAATTTTAGTATTTTTATACGTAACATTTAAAAAATATACTAATCTGGTTTAAATAATTATTATATTACTTTTAAATTAACGGTTGATATGTTAATTTTAACAGCTACTAAATTGTCATACTAAAACAATCATACAGTAACAGTATAAAAAAATAATAAAGTGAAAGTAAATTATCAAAATAAAATATTGATTAAATATTAGGTATAAAAAACACTCAATTGATTTAAAGATACTATTTTCAGTATATACTACTTTTAAAGCATAAAAGTTTATTTAATTAAATTTTAAATACACGAAAAAGGAGTCAAATTACAAAGAAAGTGACCAAATTACAATCTTATTCTACCAAAGTTACATTAAAGTTAAATTATTAACCCAAGATGATTTCATAACTTTTAATATTATTATACAGCGTATAATAACTTTAATATATTTCATTTCGATTAATAAAGTAATTTCAATCAATCTATTAAATTGTTAGATTTACTATTTTAATTATCTAATCGTTTTTTTAATTTTTTAACTTTCTACTTTAATTATTTTATGTTTATTTTAAACTATTTCTAAAATTTAAATTTATCTCATTCACAAAATTGTTATTTATTTCATGCATAAAGAATTTTGTTTGATACAAATTCTGTTTAAACATAAAAAAATTTGTTTAAGATATTGGGTTGGAGTGTCTGAACTCCCCAATGCATTGGTTGCAGACCCTAACGCAATAGAATACACACTCATTTCATCGAGCAGGTGGTGTGCACACTTCAGACCCATGAAACGCAACAAATCATCGCTCTTCACATTCGCTGAGAAATGCAGGGTTCTTCCTCTTTCTCTCTTTCTCTTCAAATCTTCATACCTTCAAATTTTCTGCATCATTTCAACTTACATATGCGACTTTGTAATGCATGCAGAATGTATTGGCATCAAACTGGCAAGGTTCCCTTAATACTATCAAAGCAGATGCCAAAGGAAGGTACCTATTTTTCCCCATTCTTTTGCTTCATCTCACTCAACTCACATATCTTAAGCCAAGCCTTAACTGCTTGCAGAACTTAACGTGCTCTATAAGGTTTTCTTTCATTCTATCACTTGTATGTGAAAAAATTTAAGGGCATGCCGTGTGATGATTCTGTCGCAGCATTAGTACTTTGCTGATTGGGTCTTTGTTATTTTTGTATGATTTCAACAGCAAAGGGAATATCCATACATCTAAGGTTAAGTACATAGTTAGGAGGGGACAGCCATACCTTTGGGTGCCAGAAAACGATATGCACAATGTGGTATGTTTTTTTTTTTTGTTTCTATTGCTTTTTTGCCCTGAAATGTAGTAGAACTTTTTGGAACAAGAAATTCAGGAGGCTACCATATTAATGTTATATGTTAATAAATCATCTGAATACATTGTGTGGTTGCAGAGATTACTGGTTTGATTTTTGTTGTGTGCAGAACACAATCATTGATGAGCGTGGTTCATTTGCTGTGACCAGCCCCTTTCCAGGTCCACTGGGAGCCTTATTGAAATCCTTGAAAAAGGTTGTGCATGGAATACACGTGTTTTCTTTTGAATATTATCCTATATATGAGAAATTTGTTATACCCTAGCTTGATTCACTGTAAAAATCAATAATGAAGGGTTTTTGTCCTAATGGAGTCAGTTTCTCATATAATTAGAAGAAATAAAGGCATAAGCTAATTGGTTTATTTATTCCCGTGCTGCAGTTACCAGCACGGATTGCTTTATCTGGGGATGTTCTACCTCTTAAAGAAAATAAGGTAATGCTACACCAACTTTGTATATGTCTACCTATCTTTTCAGATTCACTAATACAGTTCAGCAAAACAATGCTTGTCCTTTTTAACTGAAAATGCCCGTCCTCTTAAAGCTTTATTGTATATTCCACTCTTGAGAAGTTTAATCACTTAATGAAAAGTAAAATAAATAAAACAATTTATGGATTTATCATATCAACTATCTATGTCTCCCTCACAATCTATAGACCTTATTTTTAAAAACAAAGTTAGGATGATTTTCTCAAAGTTTTAAATACTATTATAGGTCAATCATTTGAACTGATAAAGTTGCACACATTCTAGCATTTTGTTGAGGATCATCTTAGCAGATATAGGGGAGCCTTATTGGACAAAATTGATCCCGAACAGGATCAATGTAAGTGTAGGTTTCATTGGACAAGATAACATTTGTGGCTCGGTTACATGGTAAAATACTAGCTTGTTACATTAAAGTTTCAACCTTATCTAAAACTATTAATAAAGATGATACACTTTTATATCTAGTTTTTTGGTGTACAAATTTTCTTATGATTTTACATCTCAATAATTGTTATAATAACTTGTATTAATTGTTAGATTTTTTACCGTATAAATGTGGACACTCAAGCGCGATAGGGCTTGTAATGGATGCTTTCATTCCAAGAGCATGATTGCTCTTGTAATATCTAAAGCTCTGATAAAAGAAATTTCGAGCATTTTGACAGGTCCTAATTGGAAGAGGGGAAGGTTAAGTCTATATTTTCAGGACGCTGTTTTCTTTCTGTATAATATTTGAATTTTAATTATCTGAAAATTGTTATAGTCTTCGGACATTTTCTGCTCATAAAATATAATTATGTGTATGGATGATACCGGAAAAGATGAAGTTCTATATTATTTTTCATATTTTATACTTTGGTTTTAGAAAACATAAATCAATGGATCCAATCCAATACCAAACTGCTGATGCAAAATGTTACTTATCATTTTTTTTCCCCATCTCCGTTTCTAATGTAAGCATTTTAGTCCTATTTGTATCTTACAACCGGGTACGGTAAATATTATGAAAGTTGTCCTCCTGTTCATATATTACTAAGGGAAAACGGAATTCTGTATATTCCTGTAGAGTTGTTCTTGACTATTACATAAGCTATTGATCTTTGTGTAGGCGAAGTCTCTTGCAGAAAAACTTCAGGAAGTCATAGTATCTGAGCAGAAAGCAATCAAAGAGTTCACTTATACTGTTTCTGGAGTACTAAGTTCTAGTGCTAGCAGTACATCAAGAAGTGATAATCTTCAGGGTCTATTGGGAGACAGTGAAAGATACACTGTATACAGGTTTAAAACAAGGTAAGAACTTGTATGTTTAACTCTTTATCTTAAATCTTGAGTTGACCCCCCAAATAATCTTATCTTGTTTTGTTATTTTATTGGATGAATGCAAAGCTCCTATTTGGTTCTAGCAGCTAGGTTGACTCTGCACCTATCCTGATTCCTGGATGGTTGCCCTCATATGAAATATCAAATTGTTATAGAACAAATTTATGTAATCTATCATTTTATTTAAAAAAAATTATATAATTATAAAATTTTTATTATAAATAGAAATTTGTTCACCCCTCCAAAACCTAACTTCCAAATCTTTTATTTCCTCTAATGTAAGATTTTAATGCTCAGATCCTGCACATTTATTGATGGCCTTGGAGGCACTTTTGATGTGGATATTGAAGATTTGGAAAGATCCAAAGTCGATCCATTGGGTAAATATCTAGTTTGAAATGTATAAAGTAGTATATCTCTTATATGTGTAACAAAAGATTAACATCTCTTGTATGTTTCTCATTTAGCACAATTGTCTGCAAAGATTATTGATGGAATTAACCAAAGTCAGACGAGACGAACAGCACTCATGCTTTTTTGTTTTGTTTACAAGGATGCTAATGCGAAGGTAACATAATGATCTTGATTATTATTTATAATTGTTAGAATAGGTCTTAAACAGGCCTTATTAAAAAGTTGTCTGTACGTATCTCTGTACCTGGGATGCTAGATATGACTTCTTTTTGTTTTTTACTCTTATCTTTAGAACAACCATGTTAATAATGAGCGAGAACCTAAGAGAGGAGAATTAAGCTATCTAAAATAATATTGTCTCTATTTTTATTTATCTCGAGTATAATATCTCATTCTGCAGTTTTTCAAAAGCTATCTTCTTAAATACAAGTGTGGTTACAAGATACATTCGTAATTTTTAGATAATGGAGAACTGTAACAAAGCATTTTATAATCAGTAAATAAGTAGGTTGCCCAATTATTTATACAAAATTTATAAACTTTTAGATTGGGCATCCTTGTACCGAGGTAAAAAAAGAACTTTGTGATGCATGTTTATCTTTTTTTAACTATTATGGTAGAACCTCTATAGTTTCTTTTGGTTTGCTGGATTTGTACCGTGCTCATCTAAAGAACACCAATTATGTTCTCTGCTAAACGAATAATATATGTCGTAATAATATTAAATTGGAACTGTGAACACCAAATTATCAACTTATGTCACTCATCTGATGACAAAGTTGATGGCAATTACACATGTAGTGCCCGTTTCTTACGAGACCATATTCATTCCTTTACTTTTCTGTTCTTGTTATATAATTTTAAGGACTAACACCCATCACTGTTGTTGTATTAAGGATGCATATATAACGTCTATTGATCGCAAGGGTTTTGATGTCCTGGCAAAAGTTACCAGTCCAGCTTTGAAGAATGGCACTAGTGATCACCAGTGGAAAGAATTCAGGTTCATGTTCAAGGACGACGCAAACGATGTTGAAATGTTCTTTAATCAACTAGTCGAAATGGAAGAGGAGGTCATCAATAAGGTTTCGATCTCTAGTGGGCTAAAATAATCCTTGGTCAGATCTGCTTTCTTGTATAAATTTTTTGTCAGCTCTAGATATGGCAGCCACTTATGCAAGAGCAGCACATCTTGACATGTATCATTAGTTCTTTTAACCTTTTACTCTCTATTTTTCTTGATCAACTGTTACTGTACAAGGCATTCACTTAAGGTATAGTGCAGTCTCAACTATTAAGTTTACCTTTAGGCTCACAGGTTTTGGCTTTTTTACGACTATATTAAAAACTTTAAACTGCAGGCTGCAGCTCCTGATTTAAGAAATTCTAACATTACTAATATCAGTAAATTATCTTCATGAGTGTTTCGTGTTACATGGCCACATAATTAACTGATATTTCTTGAGCCATTACAATGTAATTGTGAGAGCACTCATGAAAACGTCCCATTTTACTAAATGGATAATGTTATTTCCTATAATTTCTCTTTCACTTTTTTACTCCCTATTTATAATAATGATAATATAAAAACATGCAGACACACTCCAATACATATTTTTTATACTATTTAAGGCTTAAAAGGTGAGAATATTACGTGATATTTTTGGTGTATAAGCAATCCGCGTGATACTGAAATATTTCAATACTGGATACTGATTGATGTTTAAAGTAATGATTTGCACTGTGTGCTAGTTTTTAGCACACTAAGGAGAACTTGAAAAACCAGTACAGTTCAGAAAGCAAAATTGTATAATATGTGCAGTCTTCTACACACAAGACACGATGAATTCATTTTGACGCTTAATCTGAATAAATTATTCTCTTAGAGCAAGATCTAGTGGATCTATTGCTTCATAATAAAGCAAAAATTCCCTCCATCAGATTTGAAAGAAAATTGTTGATTGAAGGAACCACTTCATAATATCACCTACGAAATAATGAGTTCTAGATCAGAAATAAACTAAAAAGCACTTGATTGAAGTAACGATAAGATGCTTTGTCATTATAAGAAATTTTCAGAAGATGGCTTTCTTTATCGAAAATTTAAAATATTTTAACAAAAAATGTTATTTAGGTAATAAATTTTTAAATAAATTAAAATTTTAAATTCGATGAGAATAATTTTATTTCACAAAAAGTAGAGATTCATAATTCTACTTACATGAACATTTGAAATTATTGTATTCTTAAATTTATATTTATTTTTCTTTTCTCAATTTAGTTTAATTTTAGTTTGGACCTCGTCAATTAGTTAGGATAAAAAATCATCTAACTGGTCAAAATCAAAGTATCATAAATTTGATATCGTTTTTTTTATTAATGTTGATAAAAGAATTGTTATAGACTAAAGTGAATTGCGATTATTTTTTAGCTACTATTGTTAGAGTTATTTTATTATTGAAGTAATTGACATTAATAAAAAAAATTAGCCTGTTTATGTTAAATCACAAATTTTTTAATTATTTTCAACTGCCATGTTAGTCATTTAACTTTTTCAACCTACATTGATGATAATTGTTTTTTGATCAATTTATAATTATTTCTTAATTGACATTAATCAAAATTTTCCCAAACATTGGTAATCTTTTAATAGACTTAGTTTTTAGTTGATGCGAACTAATATGCTTCTATTGATATTAATAAATTTTTGTTGTTGTCATTGCTAGAATTATATTTTTCATTGTTACATATTATGATTAATTTTCGTTCGAAGTTAATTAAGGTTTTCTTGATTAATATTAACCAAATTCAATAAATTTAAACTTACTCGTCAAGGCAAAACATAAAAAATAAAATAAAATAAGCAAAGGTGTTCAAATTCAATTAATTTCATACTTAGCCTTACTATTTCTTGAAGCAATTTTAACTTTCATGAAGAATATCTTCTAAAAGAAAAATATCTCCTTTTATGTAATAGACAATATAGCATGAACCGTTGTGGATCTTTTGAACGAATACTATTTAGTAGTAAATCTTAAACAAAAACACAACACTAACTACAGCAAAATTGGATGATAAAATTATATTACCCAAAGTACTAATTTGCAATGCGAGCCAGTTTTCAACCAAGAAAACAGCAATACAACCAAGAAATGAAAATTCTAAAACAAATCTAAACACAAACAACCTTAAAAAAAAAACATTATTTCCTACTAAAACTAAACAGTCCACTTAGTCAACCTCCTCAATCTTGGGGCCAGCACCACTGCCACCAGCAGGTGGAGCATCATCATCCACGTCACCACCTGCACCAGCTCCTCCTTGATACATTTTAGCTATAATTGGATTGCAAATACCCTCAAGCTCCTTCATCTTGTCTTCAAATTCATCAGCTTCTGCAAGCTGATTGCTATCAAGCCATTGAATGGCCTGCTCAATTGCATTATCAATCTTTGTCTTGTCCTCAGAAGATAACTTTGAACTGATCTTATCATCCTTTATTGTGTTCCTCATGTTATAGGCATAGTTCTCCAAAGCATTCTTAGCCTCAACCTTCTTCTTGTGCTCCTCATCTTCCGACTTGTATTTCTCAGCTTCCTGAACCATCTTCTCAATTTCCTCCTTTGACAACCTCCCTTTGTCATTGGTAATGGTAATCTTGTTCTTCTGCCCAGTTGTTTTGTCCTCGGCAGAGACATTCAAGATACCATTAGCATCAATATCGAAGCAAACAGTGATCTGAGGAACACCACGAGGAGCAGGAGGAATGCCTGACAGCTCAAACTTACCTAATAAGTTGTTATCTCTTGTTCTTGTTCTCTCACCCTCGTACACTTGAATTAAGACACCAGGTTGGTTGTCGGAATATGTAGAGAACACCTGTTCCTTCTTGGTAGGAATGGTAGTGTTCCTTGGAATCAACACAGTCATGACACCTCCAGCAGTTTCTAAACCCAAAGACAATGGGGTGACATCCAAAAGCAACAAATCTTGAACCTTCTCATTTCCTTCACCACTCAATATAGCTGCTTGAACAGCAGCTCCATAAGCAACTGCTTCATCAGGGTTGATGCTCTTGCAGAGATCTTTTCCATTGAAGAAGTCCTGCAAAAGCTGCTGAACTTTAGGAATCCTGGTGGAGCCACCAACAAGGACAACATCATGAACACTGCTCTTGTCCATCTTTGCATCCCTTAGACACTTCTCCACTGGCTCCATGCATTTCCTGAAGAGGTCCATGTTGAGCTCCTCAAATCTGGCACGAGTGATGGTGGAATAGAAGTCAATGCCCTCAAACAAAGAATCAATCTCGATGGTGGTCTGAGCAGTGGAGGATAGAGTCCTCTTTGCTCTCTCACAAGCAGTCCTTAACCTTCTAAGGGCTCTTGGGTTTCCACTAATATCCTTCTTGTTCTTCCTCTTGAACTCCTGCACAAAGTGGTTCACCATTCTATTATCAAAATCCTCTCCTCCAAGATGAGTGTCTCCAGCTGTGGCCTTAACTTCAAAGATACCCTCCTCAATGGTGAGGAGAGAAACGTCAAAAGTACCACCTCCCAGATCAAAGATCAAGACATTCTTCTCACCAACACTAGTAGCTTTCTTGTCAAGCCCGTATGCAATAGCTGCAGCAGTTGGTTCATTGATTATCCTCATAACATTGAGGCCAGCAATGACTCCAGCATCTTTGGTGGCTTGACGTTGAGAGTCATTGAAGTAAGCAGGCACAGTGACAACAGCATTCTTCACATTCGCCCCAAGGTAAGCCTCTGCAATCTCCCTCATCTTAGTTAGGACCATAGAGGAGATTTCCTCAGCCGCAAATTGCTTATCCTCGCCCTTATAATTGACACCAATCATGGGTTTCTCACCAGCACCGGCAATAACCTTGAATGGCCACAACTTCATATCACTCTGCACAGAAGGGTCGCTAATTCTCCTACCAATCAACCTCTTCGCATCTGCCAAATCACAATCTCACCCTTCAACAATCACAACCACTACCATAACTCAAATCACACCAAAACATTCCCATTAAAGACACATACAAAATAACATCTTCGTTACTTTTTTCTTTCTCGAAAATAACATTTTCTAAAAAAAATCAGACCCCTTCATAAAAAGTACGTATTCCTCTTAAAAGAATTATTAAAAATAATGTTTTTAAGGATGTCGGAAACATGGGCACTACATTATATATCTGATTTTTTTAATGTTGTCTTGACTACAACAGAAATACTAATCTACAATAATTCAAAGCAGAGAAGACAATTATGGAAGAGAAAAAGAATGAATTTTACCGAAGACGGTGTTGATGGGGTTCATGGCGACCTGGTTCTTGGCAGCATCACCGATCAATCTCTCAGTGTCGGTGAAGGCGACGTAAGAGGGCGTTGTGCGGTTGCCCTGGTCGTTGGCGATGATCTCGACGCGGTCGTGCTGCCACACGCCGACGCAGGAGTAGGTGGTGCCGAGGTCGATTCCGATGGCAGGTCCTTCACCCTTTCCGGCCATTATTCAATGTGAATTGAAAAGGGTTGGAAATGTGGATGGAAAAGGATTTGGAATGGAGAGGGAAGATTGCTGCAACTTCAAATGGTTGACGGTGAATTGAGAGACATGGTGGTGGCAAGTGAAGTTTATATAGGTTTGAGAGAAAGTGTCTAGAATCTTCTATTCGTTACGTGGGACCCTCGCCGTAACCTTAGCAACTTTTAAGGATCATTCCTTTGAATGCTTCGTTCCTTCGACCCAGGTTACTAAATTTATGGTAAATAATAATAATAATGATAATAAGTTCTGTATAAAATTTGTGATCTAATAGGTTCGGTTTGTATACTAGTATGAATAAATCAAAAGAAGAAATGAAAGAAAAATATAAAAAGTCCTTTCTAAAATTTTAATTTCATATTTGAATATCTTATAAAAATAAAAATTTACTATAAATATAATAATTAAAAATACATAAAGATATGATTTATTATTTAAGACCATAAATAAGGAAATGAGGAAGTATAATGTGAAAAAAAATATATCAAAGTAGATCATGAAATAAAATTTATATTATATGATATTGATCAAATCATGAATGTAAATAATTAGTTATATTTGACATACAAACAATACCATAAAATAATAGAATATTAACAAATTCAATGCTTGTTGTGAGATGAGTGAGAATCAACCCTGTATTTTAGTCTGCACTAGCCATATACAAACTGACAAACTTAGTGAATTCATATCGTCATCCTTATAAAAAATTAGTTAGTTAAAAAGAGACATACATATAACTATTTCAAAAATATAAGTATGATATCATACACAAAAAATAATTCAAAAACTTACAATCCAAATATTATACATATTTAAAAAAGTTTGTTCCGAAAAGGTTCTGTAGAAAGCGTCTCATGTGTTCCAAAACGCTTTTTCTAGAAGTTTTATTTTGAAAAACTTATTCCAAAATGCATTTCATACATCTGGGAATTTTGTTTCAGAAATTTTTTTATGAAATAATGTTTTAAAAATCATGTTCTATAAAGTTTGTTTTGAAAGATTTCCAAAAAAAAAGTAATCCAGAAATCACATTTACTATGGATAAAATTATCATTTTAAGGGTGCATGAAGAAAAAGCCCTAACCCAAATACCTTTTGTGGGAGCCAAGACTTTTTGTCAAGAGGTAGGGCCTTTTTTCTAATCAAGCCCATTTTCTCTATGTTTACTTTTGGAGTTTGCACCTTTTAAATTTTAGTTACACTCTTTTCAGAGTTTTGGTCCTTTTTATAAAAATCAATTAAAATGTTCCTTACATTAATTGTTTCTTTACAAAAATACCTTTAATTGAATTCGTTTCTTTTAGTTCAATGAGTAGTTGGTGGAATATATTGCCTTTTAATTTATTTTAAAAAATTTTATTATGTTGGGTATAGCTTTTATAATATATGTATATATTTAATGCTATAAACTAATCCATTTCTTAATCTGCTGATCTAATTAATTGAGCCAAAATCAGTAAAAATATTTGTTATTGAAAAATATCATTGAACACCTTTTCACGTAGACGAAAAGATATGAAAGATAAGTCATGTATATGATTAATTATATGACAGGATACAAACGAGAGAAAGATATTAATGAGGATTTTTTTCTTGTTGGCATAAGTTGATAAGAATTGATCGATTTAGATTTTTATTTTTTAGGTTTTTAATTTAAACTGAACTAATCCAATCATGTTTAGGTTGGTTCGGATTGAGCGATGAAAATTATCACTAAAAATTTAAATTTTAAAAAATGGAAATTAATGTTAGATAACTTATAATCATCAAATTTGTCATAATTCATGAATGGAAAAAGTTCAAAATAGAACTAAATTTGCAAAGACATAATGATTTCTTGATATACAACATAAGGATTAATGAGAATATTAAAGATAAAAATTATTTAATCGATTAGTTTGGGTTTTTTAAAATACAAAATTTGTATATAAATTGTACAAATAGTATTTACATGTTTTTAATCCAAATCGAACCAATAATCTGAATTAATCTTTTCTTTATTTGGATTACTTTATGTATCTAAAATAATAAGGTGTGTTTCTCTTATAATTTTAAATGTTCTTATTAATATATTTAAAAATTTATCTAAATAAAAACCAGTGTAATACAAAAGAAAATTTTAAAAAAATATACTACAGTTAGAAATATATATGTCAACAGTATTACCTCTACTTATAATATTAATTTAAAATGATATATATATTATCTTAAAAAATTATATATTATACCAAGTAGACCATTTTATCAATAGAAAAAGGGATTTATATTGAGCATATATTGTGATTACTTATAATCACTCTTTCTTTTTTTACATATTTAAGACCACTCCCTCGTTTAAATATTATTATTATTTTTTAATATCAATAAAAAGTAAACAGTTAATGCATAAAAAGCAAAATTGCTTTGACCTTTACTAGTAACAAATAGTCTTGTCTTGGCCATATATTGCAAATAACAAATTATACTCCCAAAATTATTAAATCAATCTTAATATGCATGTACCTTATTCTGATCTATATATGGTTAAATCATACATTTTAACCTATTATGTTTTCTGGTGGATCTTTTGATCCTTTTTCTTAGTATCTATCTTACCGTAATTGATTGTTCTTATAACTGCATAGAAATTAACATCTTTCCTTTTTTTATAGCAAATTACTATAACGTGGTTTTGAAGACTCTTTTCATTACTGAATAAAGCAAACAAGACTAATCACAGACATTTTCACTCACTTCCTTCATAAATGCATAACTGTAAAGTTTACAGTGACTCAACATTAATGTGTGTGTGTCTATATATATATATAGATATATTCCCTGAGAATGAGCTTAAAATAGTAAGAATCTTTAAGGTAACTAAGAATATAATAGTTGGTTTTGTTGCAGAGAGTTTGATAGATATATAGCTAGCAATGAAATCTCAGTTGGATGCTGAGGATTTCTTTCTTTTGTTGAGGAAAAGAAAGAAAAAGAAGCACACACGTCTTTCTTTGATCAGAATAAACGTTATCAAGAAGGTTGCATGCTCACGTTTCTACACAGTAGAAGATGTTGATATAATTATTCAAAAGCGAGGAAGAATCTAATATATATATGATTGAGGTTATGTGGGACAACCTTCACCTTGGAACCAAGAAGAATAGATAGGAATCAAAGGGAGAGAGAGAGAGAGAGAGAAAATGATCATGTTGAAGAAGGACGTCACGAAAAGCAAAAGCTGCTAGGGTAACAGAGAGAACATATTCACGCCTAGACATGTGGGCATCATCAGCAACTATCTATGCTATAGTAAAAGCTTGCTTGGGATTCTGAGCCACACCACAACCTACCTTTAGTTCTTCTCTTCTGATGCTACTACTACTTCTTCTGGTGGACCTCAACCTCTTTCTTCGAAGTTTCTTTGCTTTTTTCATCATCAGAGTTTTTATGTGCATTACCATAGCCATGGACAGTTTTGTGATCACTATCCCATCACTATACTGCGACCAACCGACCAACAAAAACCACCCTCCACTGCTTCCTCCAACAAAGAGAGATTCGCTTTTTTGACTATGTTGTGACACCTTTATTCCTTGTAGTAAGCAAGCAATTAGCTAGCTTTGAAAGTTGCAAAAAAGCAAACCACTCAAAGTCCCAGATTCCATCTCCAAAGCCTCCTTCAATTATCATATATATCAGTGACATCATAACCATGATTAGGTTATGACAAATCTGCTTTACCAGATTGATTTCCTTGTGTCTTTATTCTATTGTTTTGTAGCAGCAAAGTTAAACAATAATGAACTAAGGATAGACAAGAAAAAATACTACATATAATATAATATTGTTTTTTAGTTAGAAAACTTACTTTTGAAAATAAAAATTTAAAGTGTGTTGTCTTGTACCTTTAAAGGTTTAAATTGGCAATTATTTCTCGTTTTGTTTTATTGTTCTTTTGTTTTGGAATTGAAGTCAGATCTAGAGTTATGGTGCATGAAAGAGTGTTGCATGGTTTTGAGTGGTGTTTTGGCGTTTCTTTAACAAGAAATGAAACATATCTTCCTTTTCCATCGTTAACGCTCTCAGTTCACACATATAAAACAAACAAGTACGATGGATCCATTTGGTCAATTTCCTTATAATTTGATAATCATTTTCGACACCATATTAGTACATATTCGTATTGCTACAATTCTACCAAATCAACGTGACTCTTCTCTCTCACTCCCATGGTCCCAATTTGGATGTATTCAAACTGCTTTTTCTGTGAAAGGTTAATCAAGATGAAAAAGGGCTTCTCATCAAAATATGAGACCAATATTTAGATGATTTAGAAAGCAAGTTGGATGTACTATAGCAGCAGTGGGTCAGATCAAACTAGAGCTTAAACATGATAAAATTGATGCACAAAATGTTTCATGAAACTGAATCTCATGCAAAATTCGTTAGAACCTTGCTAGCCCTCCAAAAATGGGAGTCTCCAGACTTTAAATTCTGCATTGGCCTTGAAAATCAGGAAAAAGATACAATGGATGCCAACTTGGTATAATATATGTCTGTGAGAGAGGAAAAGTGTGTTGGCCACCTTACATTGCGTTGGAAAATGTGTCTTCAAAACTCACTTTCTTTCTCTGCATCTCTCAGTGTGTATTTCATTTGACTTTCTAATTGTGGTTATATATATCCCTCGGTATGCAAGAATTTCTTAGATATTGTTATACTCAAAAACGACCATTACATGCATAAATATTATAGTTTATCTTTTTATGAAAGAAAATGATATACAGTAATTAGGGATATTGAGATTAATGAAAACTAAAAGGGTTAAGAAGTCAGATACATTAATGTTCAAACTTTCCTGAACTTAAATTAATTATACCTGGTGCAAATCGTCAATGGAAAATATAAAAATGACATCATCATCACCATATAAAGAAAGCCTTCTAGACTAGTCCAAATATATATAGCTTCACACAATTAGTAAACTTAACCGCTCATGTCATTACAACACATGCATATAAACAAATACACCAATATTACTACATGTTCATACTTGGATTACAACATAAAATATCAACGACATCCAACATTGGAAAAAGGAAAATTACTTCAAGAGTTGCGTACCGTTTTCTCGTCTTGATGTAATAACACAAAGTGTTTCTGAATTTTCTGTCCTTCCTTCCCATTTATCCTCGTAAGACAGGACTCGTGCATAAAGGGTAGAATTCCATTCCAAAGTTAGCAAGTGATTCTAACTCTTATACATTCGATCATGTTTTACTATGATGATCATAAAAATCTGTGGCAACTAGGAAAGCAAAAGCAGTGGAATTGAAGTATAGCTCAATTGCACGGATCACAACAAGTGGTTATGTGAAGGAGTGAAACAAGGAACTTCACTCCATGCATTGCCACTTCCATTCCAAACTACATCATTTCCCGAACTACCCATCAAGAGATTTTTTGGCAAACTCAAACCTTGACTTTCTTCCAGCTTTATCATGTTAACCTGAGGCATTATCCCACTTAGACTAGAAATAGAATCCATGTTAGAACGAATGTTGAACCGGCTTCCATCCTTTGCATAACTTGGCGGTTCAGCATTACTATTTTCTGCACCACCAAACTGAAACAACCCAATTTGTGGCTCCAAATTAGTGCTCAGAAAAGGAAACTGCTGCTGAACTTGTTGCAGATTGTTCAACCTCCATTGCTCTCCAAGGCCATTCATAGCTCCACCACTGTTACCTAGTGATGAAGCTGAACTAGTACCGATTTGAAACTCAACATCACTGCCATTTCTAGCAGCCACCAAAGGTGTTGTGATCGCCCCAAAATGAGATCCAATGCCCCCAGAAACGTAGTCACTGTTGTAATGATGCAAAGAGGTCAAGAATGGAAATTGAGTTTGTGTTGGAGTTGGCAAGTGAGCCATCATCACGTGATCAGTGGTGCAGCCACTGGAAGAAGAATTAGCACTTGCAGAGGTGGAACCTGTTGAGGGTTTCATAGGAGACTTCGATCTACCGCTACTTCCTTTGCTTCTCTTGTTCCTTCTGCAACCACCTCCCACTGGCACGTTTCTGAGTGCACCTCCTCTGGTCCAGTAACGGCGGCAAGTCTTGCAAAAGTGGCGAGGCTGAGAAAGGCTATAGTTGTTGTAGTAGCAAAACTTGGTGTTGGAAGATTCACATCGTGGACATTTGAGTGCTGCATCAGGTTGGTGTATCTTCGCCATCCTGGCTCTATCAGCCATTGATCCTGGTCTAATTGAGCCTTGGTAGCCACCACCACCACCACCTCCAATAACAGCCGTCACCGATGAAGGTGGCGGCTGCAAAGGCGGCGGAATCTCCGGATTCTGGGTGGCAATTCCTGCTGGCTGATTACTTTGCTGTGAATTTTTTCATAAGGGTGTGAGCCAAAAGAGAAAAGAAACAAAAAAAAAAAAAAAAAAAAAAAAAAAGAACTGCATAATTGAATATCTGTAAGTGTACACATAATATACAAAGAGTATATTCAGGAAAAATAAAATAAAAGATTGATAAAGTGTGTATGAGTAGGAATATTTGATTGTGTGATTAATGGTATTCTTAGCTTTATTGATGAAGAAGCTTAGAAAAAGGAAGAGAAAGGGAAAAGAAATTGAAGAGAATGAAAGAATTAATCCTTACCTGTTGTGACCAGTTGGGTGGATCTAGATAGATTGGAAGGGACGGGAAGACCATAGCTCTTGTTAATTAGAGAGCTTTCTTTCTCTTTTGTAAAAGTTTGATGGGTTCTTTCTTTGGTGGTGTGTGGGTGGAGAATCACATCAACATGAGAGAGTTGCAGAGAAAGAGATCACAGGGGACGGGAAAAGATAAAGGAGGTTGTGTTGTGGGGGTGTGTCTATATATATTTTTTCCTTTTGTTCTTAATTTGCTTCTTCTTTATCTCTCTTTCTTTTTGTTCCTATTAAAATTATTGGAGGATTATGGAGGAGCACCAAACCAAACCAGTTTCTTATTATTCCATAAGCACCTTTCTCTTCTGCTTTTACTGTGGCATTAACACTAAAGACTTTACTCTCCAATGGCCATGCATGTTAAGTGTTAAGAAAGAGAAACCCTAGCCCTAGGGTTAGATTAATAACATAGTATATTTTGAAGTGTGAGGTTTTTGAGGATTTGAAATTTTTTTGAATAATATAATTTGGAATTGAAAAGCAAAAAGGTGTTGAGTCATGGACTCATGGTGGGGAGGTCATCGGTGGATGCGTCACAATCGAATGTACCTTTGTTTCCCTTCCGCCAGCTCTCCTTCAGGAAAAAGTGTTCATTATTTTTTTCATTCTTTATCTCATTAAGCTTTTTTTTAGCATCAGCTTTTTTCCTTTGTGTCAAATTATTCATTAATACATGTGTATCATAAAAAATACACACCTTTTTGGATATTTTGCTACTTGTTTAGCACTTGATTCATACCATTAGAATCTAGTAATATATATATATATATATATATATATGTTCCAACAGTAAGATGCATTGCCCTTATTATCTTACCAGGAGTCACTCTATAAATTCAAACATTTGATAAAAAGATGCAGAATGAACACAAACACACTCATTAAACTTGGAAGGTACTGGGAGTGCAATAATTAGGCATAATTAAACTGAAAATCATTCTTCAATCACAACAATAAAATTTAGACATGATTGGAATTTTCTGCATATCAATTCAGGTTGTTGTGCAATTAATTAATGCATTTTAAATATTTAACTTAAAGTAAAATAAGAATGAATTTACCAAGTTTAATCTAAGATTAATTACCACTAAGAACAATTTGTGTGAGTCATATCTCAAATATTATATCAATATATGCTATAGTATATGAGACTTTATTGTATAGAAATTTTTTGATAAATTAAAAACTAATATATTTTAATAATTAAATTAATAGTTATATATGGAATAATTTAATTAAACCAATGTGTATAAATAATACTCGCATAATTTTGAGGATAAATATTTAATCTCAGTTTCATTTTCCATTGAGTGAGTTTTATCTTTTTTTTGTGTTACTTACCCTATCTACTGCAAATATTTGTAAAATTGTTATCCCTAAAGCAGCATGTTGTAGTATGAAATTTGCAGGACAGAACACAATTTTTTTTGAAAGGACCAAAAAATAATGAAATTAAAAAAACCAAAATATATTTAAGTAAAAAAAACAGAACATTTATAGTTATTTTGACTAAAAAAAACTTTTAATTATTTTACTTTAATTTTCTTTCATTGTTGGTATATTGTCTAGAAATTTCTTATTCCGGATAGAAATGGTAGGTTGGTACAAAAAGAAGTTTATTGATGTGGATTGACTTGGAGTATTCAAATCATTTATGGGATTTGGATGAAATATCTTCTAAGTTAAACCTTCTTGAATTTGGTTAGGAAGATATCAATAAAAATATTATTATGATGATCAAGTCAATATAAATATAATTAGAGAATAGTCATACATCTGCCAATATCTCCATATTTATAAAAAAAAATATTATTGTTCATGATACTTATAATGATAAACTTTAGTAAATTCTTTCCATGGTTGGACAGTATACTCAGTTCGTTTCCCTTTAATTTATAAGCATGACTTCAAACCAACTTTTAGTAAAAGGATTATTATTTCTATACATTTCATTTCCTAAAGCTGGACACAACATAATTTGATTCTTAATTTTCACTTCCAATTTTTTTTTAATTATCATCACAATAATACATAATTATAAATCCCTGTCTCCATTGTTTATAGGTATTATCATGGTCATGGTTCTTATGTTTCTTACATAGAAAATAGTGATATGTGTTACCACTGAACCACTAAATTTACGTTATGGTCGTCTGCCAAACTATGTTGAAATTGAAATGACAGATTCTGAGTAGACAGTGATGGAGCGGCTGTGCTCACTTCACACAAATAAAACGTGCAAATTAATTTACTACCTTTGAGAATATTTACGTTGCTGGTTAATATAATGTTATTGTTAGATAATTATATTGTTTTAATTAACATTAATAATTATGTGTATTGTTGAAACCAGACTCTTCATCATTATTTGAAGATTTAGATGTTGGCACTGTGATGAGGTGTGAAAGATAGCAACTTGACTCATGGGTTGAATTATAATGAGTTGATCTAAGTTAACTTAATTAGGCTCTTTTTATAATTAGTAAGTTGAATCCGGTTATAAATTTAGATTAATTGACTTACTAAATTTATAGAAGTATAATAGTTATATATTTGAATACCTAATCAGCATCAAGAGTTTTAATATTTTTAAATTGTATTTTTTTAATATGAAAATGGTTATTTTTAAGTTAGGTATAGATTATAACTCGCTTTGAACCTACTTATAATTCAAGTTAAACTTATTTTTCTCAAGAGTTAAGTAAATAAGGTGAATTTCATTTATAATTAAAAAAAATCATTTTTCTAAATCAACTTGACTCAAACTCATAATGAATTAAGATGGTTTAGGGGTTTTCATCATTTTCAAACCTTAATCCAATATATATTTTCTATCTCATCTATTAAAGTATTAACGCTTGATAGCTTGGAAGAAAACACTTATTATAGTTAAACCCATGTATTGATGGTTAAGATTTGAAATGATGAAAATATATATTTTAGGTGTAAGTTCTAAGTTAAAATATATAAGCTGACAAAACTAAAATTAAAGTTAATAAATCGATGATAGGGAAAAGTATGTTTTTGTTTCTGAACTTTTTTTTTTTTTTTTTTTTAAGTTTTTTTTTT
>Ga0209700_100073_pt1 | contig 138340 bp, 64 predicted proteins | sample SiratroredBW_FD_187528 | JGI IMG/M metagenome (GOLD analysis project Ga0209700, IMG submission 187528) | Root nodule microbial communities of legume samples collected from California, USA - Siratro red BW (SPAdes) (version 2) | ecosystem: Host-associated > Plants > Roots > Nodule | place: USA...
ATTTTGATTGAATCACTTTGACCATGTGTTACTGGATTCCTTCTTCACTTATGTCAAGGTTCTTTGCCAATCAATCTCGAACACACTCACACCAAATCAAGACCAAAATCCAATTGCTTGCTTGCTGCCATTGCTTAGCTGAACTTGTCTTGTATGGCTTCATCAAATCCATTTAGTATTGTGAGAATACTAACAATTTCTATTCTTGTTATTGTTGATTGTGGTGTTGTTGTAGTTTACTTGATCTTGTGATTGGTTATTAGTATATTGTGCCTTGAGTATTCTTGCACTGTTTTTGCCAAGTTATATTGTTGTGTCTTATCTTTGTTGATTTCTTTTCTCAAACAGGGATGTTGTGACCCAAACCTTAACTCGCTTTTATCTCAAAATCCTAAACAACATTACCCGATATACAAAATCCAGATAGAAACATTCTCAGAATCCATAAACCCTTCCCATAGAAACTCTTTTATGAATAATAAACCTAGACTTACCCATTCACAAATTCGATTAAGTAGAGTTCCTCCTATCTTTGTTAACTTCTTGTTGCTTCTTCTTGAGGTAAAAATCAATAGTTTCAATTTATTTTCTTAAGGGAGAATAATGGTAGAAAGTGTTAGGTATCCAAGTGTGAGTCTAAGTCTCACTACTAGAAAAATTACTGATAGTGACAAAAAAATCGATCATTAAATAATTAAAATCGGTCACTGATTAAAACAGTGACCGATTTAGTAACCAAACGCTTCAGTCGCTATTTTACTGGTCGTTGATGTATAGTGACCGATTCTGTGACCGATTTTGTGAGCGATTATGTGACCGAATCTGTGACCGATTCTGTGACCGATTTAAAAAATATTTTGAAAATTTCTGAATATTATTTTTATTATAAAAAGTTATTATTTTAACATTTATTATTCCTATTATTATTTATACTATTTTTGCTTGTAATTTTATTATTTTTATTACCTACTATTAATCATTTCAATGAGATTTTGGCTAAAGTGCACTAAAGGAGACTTGAGCCTATAGTCATCATACCAAAACAACTTTTCTGTAATGTTACGATTATTATTATAATTATTATTACAATTACAATTGTTATTATTGATATTATAATAACAGTAATAATAATTAATTTTATTATTATTATTATTATTGTTATTATTATAATTGTTAAAATAATAATAATAATAAATTATTATTATTATTATTATTATTATTATTGATGTATAGTGATCGATTCTGTGATTGAATCTGTGACCGATTCTGTGACCAAATTTGTGACCGATTCTGTGACCGAATCTGTGAACGATTCTGTGACCGAATCTGTGAACGATTCTGTGACCGAATCTGTGAACGATTCTGTGATCGAATCTGTGACCGAATCTGTGACTGAATCTATGACTGATTTTTCGGGCACTGATTTGATCACTAAGAACGACCGATTTTTTCGGTCACTGATTCGGTCACCGATAGTGATCGATTTTTTTATCACTAATTTCATTCACTATTTAACAATTTTTTAATAGTATCCCACATTGAGTATAAATGAGAAAGTTGAGCAACATATAAGAAATAAGACCCACAAACCCAATGCTTTAAGGCTTTGGGTTGAAGGTGGTGTCATTCCCTTGTGTGGGTCAAGGTCAGCTCTCATTGTTTGAGATCTTCCCTGTGTTTTCCTTCTTGATTTTCTAAGCAAGTGGTATCAGAGCCGATAGTTTATGATGGTGACCAGCTCAAACGAGTATAGTTCGATCCCTGTATCGAAAGTATCCTTGACGGAGGTTTTCAGGCAAGCATATCCCGTTAAGTGTGTGAACATTGGTACAAGTGACTGTCAGTTCCTTGTATCGATCAGGCTCAGTTCTTATTGTTTGAGATCTTTTCGATATTTTTCTCCTCAATTTTTCTAATAGACAGATAGAAGGTTTTATAAAAATGAACTACCCCATTATTTTATTCATAGATTTAAGAAAGTAATTAAATAATAATATAATATCTTTATATTTTATTATATTTTCATACGTTACAAGTGTTGCTAAAGTCACGTGAATTGGTTTAAAAATTTGACCTCTTGTGATAAAAATTTTCTTATTAAAGAGGATAAAAATAACCAATGACCATGGTTATAATGAACCAAGAAAAATCAAGATAATATAAATAAGATGAAAAGAGATAAACACACATATTTTTATAGTAGATTGTACAACTAATTTAATCCAACCAACCTTAGTTGGTTTTCTGTTATGTTATTCAATTATTTGATTGCAAAATCACCTCTGTAAGCAAAACAAGAATTACATAACATTTCTAAAACATTCTTCAAAAATAATTTTAAGATATTGAAAACATTCAATTACCTACAAACACACCATAAGTTAGTGTATAATAACACAAAAAGATGCAAAGGAAAGGAAAGATATCACCTAAAGTGACAAATATTTCTTAAAAGAATTACAATGTAAAATCTATAATACTTTCAATCTTGATTGATGATTTTGAGTAATAAATTTTCTTCAAAAATATAAAAGATGGTTCTTCAATAACTCTTGTTTTAAAAAACGGCTAAAACTTTTGTAAGTACTTGAAAAAAATTGTTGAGAGTTTAAAACAATAATGGGATGCTATTCTTTTCTAAAGAAGTTTAAAAACATTTTGTCAATAATAATTGAGATAATCAATTATAGTTAAACATAATCTATTATGTCTTTCATGTTATTAAAAAAATATTTTGTATTGATATAATTGATTATTATTAAACATAATAAATTATTTGTGAAAATATAGTCTTCCATATTGTTGAACATAATTGATTATTTCAAAAAATAATCAATTATTTGAGAAACTTATCAAAATATTTTTTTATCAACATAATATATTATTATTAGAAAGAATGGATTATTTGCAAACATAAAAATTAGATTTGTTACATATAATCGATTATTAACTTAACATAATAGATTATTTGTTCATAAAAGGAAAAACCTAGTTTTTAAATTAATGTGAAAAATAATAAAAAGAAACAAAAGAGGGTCAAATTATGTTTAAAGAATATTTAAAAAGTTTTAACTTGTATTCTAAATCGCACAATTCAAAATATAAGAATTATATTTTTGAATTTTACAACATATACTTGGTGAAGTAAAAGCAAAGTGAGCGTCATTTCGGGGCAGCTATAACCATGTCACAAACTAAGCATATTCAGCCTAGTGTTCCATTTAGATAACTACAAAAACTCCTTGAAAAAAACACCTACATTCTTACTTTCTGAAAAAAAAAAAAAAAAATCATTTTGCTTCGTCTACTAGTACTTCTTCTCCTTCTCTTAAAGTGAAACAAAGAGCCATATTTGAAACTTCACCATAAGCAACTGGGAAGAACAAATTTATTGGCCGTAGAGAGAGAAGAAACTCAAAACTTATGGATGTGTAGAAACATTTTACGGCCTTGTAAGAGTTTCCTCCTCGGCAAATTCTTCCCGCACCTTCATTATTTATTTTTACACCTTTACGGGGAAAGTAAAAATACAGTTTTACCTTGTTCATTTTCTCAAACGCATCCTCTTTTCACATTTTCATATTTTAGACTGTACAATTGAAAATATAATTTTTTTATTTTAAATTATACAATTCAAAATATAAATTTTATTTTATAGTTTGGATCATATAATTTAAAATACAAATTTTAGAATAGTATTTTAGTATTTTTAAAAATACGAAGATGCAGGAAGAAAAGCACGGAGGTGCAGGAAGAAATATCGTCCTCTTGTTTAAAGTAGTGGAAGTGTGTTTGGACTTTAGCCCAAAGTCATATATCTATAATACAGTTAAAATATGGGATTGTAACTCAAAATACTTTCATGGAACTGAGGAAGAGAAACGAAGTTGAGATTCTGCTAGATGAAACAATAATTTGGACAATAAACATGTTGTGTCGACAATAGTAGTGCTAAAATGTACGATTGTAATATCTGTCTTTTTGATTGGATCAGGTTGATATATTTGTTAAAAATACACATAAGTTTGACTCAAAATCAGAATGCGTGTTAAAAATGGGAGCTAAAAAAATATGTTACGAGCCTTTCTCAAATTGAACAAAGAGCTAGCAAAGCATAGTTAAACTTTACATGTAGGTGTTAGAAGAGGAGGTATTTCTCTTACCACTCCTACACCTTCTTGATACATTTCCACAGGTGTTGCAAAAGTCCCGAATTGGAAATATTTTAGAATGCATAATTCAAAAATTTATTTTAAATTACACAATTCAAAATTCAAAATATATGTTTTATAATATATAATTCAGAAATGTATTAGAAAAATGTATAATTTAAAATATATTTTTAAATTTAAAAACTACATTTTGAACTACACAATTTAAAATGTATTTCAAATTATAAAATTATATAATTTGAAAATATATTTTGTATTGTACTTATAGATTACACAATTAATTTTTTTTTCTATTACGTATTTTAAAAATTTATTTCAAATTGTATAATTTAAAATAAGATTTCAAATTTTACAATCCACACACTTCCATGGAAGTACAGAGGAAACCACGTGGGTGAAAAAGTAATTGTTTAGAAGAGTTTATAAAGTAGTGCTTTTTAGGTTTTTAGCCATATCATCCTCCAAAAACAAAAGAAGGAAGGAACTCCACATTTGCTTTCCGGATCACATTAGAAATTGATAATGCCCTTAATAGAATAGTAGAAGGGAGAGTGGTACATTAGAAATTGATAATGCCCTTAATAGAATAGTAGAAGGGAGAGTGGTGCAGTGGGTGTTTTGCATTATACAGGGGTGCAGAGTTGGTATAGGGTTTTTGATTTTCGTATCGTTTTCTGTAGAAGATTTTTATATTATGGAAACGTTTTCTAAAAAAAGGGGTGAGGACGATTACTTAGGGAAAATATTTTTTAAAAGAGAGAAGTTGCTTTGCTTATAGAAAATGTTTTTCAAAAAAAACTTTCATATTTCGGAAAATATTTAAAGTAAATTACTGAAAAGCTTTTTTGTAAATCACTATCAAGTTTTCCGAAATAAGAAAGTTGTCTCTTGAAAAACGTTTTCCAAAATATAAGGATATAAACGTCCATTCAAATGTTATGATGGGGTGCAGGAAGCAATTCTCAAAACAAAATCATGGGACTATCCGTGTTATAGCTCTCCTATCAAAGACTGTTTATATGGTTCTTAAAAAATATTATAGGTACTATAGGGTTGAATCTATATTCGGGCTATACTTAGGTTATAATAGAAAGGGTGTCTAGAAAAGTGATTACAAATTATAATTATTTAATGTTCATTCTCTTGACCAGGGTTAGCCTTTTAAGACTGCATAGAATCATTATTCTACAGCAGAATTGTGTGCTAGAGTCATACCCTCTTCTTCTATTACTGCGGCTGCAAAATCATATAACAGAACTCATTCCACCAACATGGTACTCTGCCAGACACTATTCAGACATAACTACAAGCCTTTGACATGTCCAAAATTTAATGGCACAGTGTGTTTAGTTGGACAAAGAGCTCATCTCCGAACTAGTTATAGAACCGTTATAGCTCCTTTGTTCATAACAAATGGATCCAATCCTCCTCTCACCACAAACTTTGCACCCTGCAAAGCAATAGCATGCCCTACCCCCTCACCAGAAAATGATGCAAACATTGTTAACAACTCCACCAAGGATGAGATTTCTGATGGAGCTTCCAAGGGGAAGAGCTTCTGGGGTGCTGTTGGTTTGATCATTGGTACTGCTGTGGGCCCTGGAATGCTGGGTTTGCCTGCTTTGACCATTAAATCTGGTCCATTTCCTTCAACAATCATAATTCTTGTCTCCTGGCTCTATGTCATCTCCTCAATCATGATTGTTGCTGAACTTTGCTTTGATTTCATGGAGGAAGATGGGCTTGAAGAGGTGAGCTTCACAAGCCTTGCAACCAAGACATTGGGAAGTGGTTTTGGTGCATTTGTTGCTGTGGTTTACTCCAGCTTGTCCTTTTCCTTGCTGGTGGCCTGTGTTGCTGGTATTGGATCCATTTTCTCTTCATGGTTTTCACAAGTTAATGTTTTGGTTGTTCATGCCTTGTTTCCCCTTCTTGTTGGAACATTGATTGCCTTTTTCCCATTTAAGACCATTGATGTTGCTAACCGGTTTTTGTGCTTCCTTATGCTTTTCTCTATAACTGGACTTGTTGGTATTGGAATATTTGTGGCAAGAGCTAACATCATAAACTCAGTTGCTTTAGCCTCATGGAATCTTTCATCAATACTTCCTATTATACCTGTGGCTGTACTCACATTGGGGTTTCATGTCATCACTCCTTTTATATGCAAGGTTGCTGGGAACACTGTACATGAGGCTAGGAAAGCAATACTAATTGGTGGGGCAGTTCCTTTAGTCATGGTTTTGTCATGGAATTTGATTGTGTTGGGGCTTGCAGGAACTGACAGCACACTATCTACTTCTGGTGACCCCATATCCCTTTTGCTTTCTGTGAATCCATCTGCTTTGTCAGCTGTTCAAGGCTTTGCTTTCTCTGCTCTGGCAACTAGCTTGATAGGATATGCTGTGAGCTTGCCCAAACAGCTTCTTGACACTTTGGAGTTGGTATCTGGAAGGGCTACAAAGCATGATAGTAGTGGAAGAGTTGGATTAGCCTTTTATTCAGCAGGGTCTTGTGTTGGTAATTCAGGGAAGGTTTGCTTCAAAGGTTCAAGAAATGTTGGACCTAAAATGAGATCAAATGAGAAAACATATGATCCAATTAAAGTCCTTATAACACTCTCCCTCCTTGGTTTCTCCGTGCTGATAGCTTCATTTTTTCGCTCTACGTTTTCAACAGCCCTTGATTTTGCTGGGGTCTATGCCAATTGCTTTCTGTTTGGTATCATTCCTCCTGTGATGGCTTACATCCAACAATCCAAGAAGAAAATCAGGTATGTAAAGCTGTTAAATGTTTCACATAACAAAACTGAGCATTCTAATGAAACCTAAGCTATATATTTGTATACTCGCACAGATATAGCAGGTTCTATTTTCCTAAGCTCTTTAAGATACATATAATTATGTAATAAAGTTTCAACACAAATAAGATTGATTTCTGAAATATGGATGATTACTACCTTAAAGACTTATTCACGGTTATTGCATAAGCTTCTCAAGAAATAACAGGAGTTTCTTAAGTGATACTAAACAACACATCGTGGATGATTATTGTCCTTAAATATTTATCTATGGTGTGTTTGTAGGCCTGCATGATACAACAGAATCCTTTCAAGTAGCACTAAGAAACACAAAACTAGGAAACAAGCTCATAAGAACAAAAAAGCAAGAACCAAAGTAGGAGAAGGGATGAGTAAGTGAAATTATATTGGCAAAGAGTAAAAACACCTATTTAGGACAGATTTTTTTTTGGAACAGAAGACAACTTTTGTGAATGAATCGCAGGAGGGATACAAGCAAATCAATTACAGATCTTTTGTAATACTTTGTTGACAACAATTATGTAATGCATGTTGTTGCCATATATAGTTTAGGTATCCAAGTATGAGTCTAAGTATATATGGGTAGAAATAAGTAAGTTGAGCAATATATAAAAAAAAAAGAAACTTCTAAATCTAATGTCTTAAGATTTTGGGTTGAAAATAGTATCATTCCCTTACGTGGCTGAACTTATTTCTCATTTTTACAAGATCTTCGGCTATGCCCCTATTATTCTCGTAATAGTGTCTCAGAGCATGTTTAATTTTAGCATGGTGATTCCAACCCTGCATAAAGTAGAGACTATAGTATTTTACAGTATAAGATTATCAAAGGTGTTGCATCTTTTGGCTCTAACCAATTGGTACCTCCTTTTCTCTGTTATACAATTATGTAATGTGACCCCCTAACCTTGTTATGTGATTTTCAACATTTTTTAGTTTCTTGAAAACCGTATTGGAGAACTAATTAATAACACTTTTACCCAATTTATTGATTTCCCAATGCTTCAGTGTTGTGAAGGAAAAGACTTTGATCATTGGCTTCTAACAGTAATTTTATGACTTTGCAGGCAATCAATCATTCCAGGTGGAAATGGGACACTTCTATTGCTCTTCATCATCTCTGTGATTTTGGGAATTTGGCATTAGAGATTCTTGCCATGTTTCAACTTAGAAAGTTGTCAGAAAGGTAATTAACATACAATAAGTAACAAGACTGAGGTAACTTAAACCACTTTTGTGTTTCTGTTACCCTTTTAGACAATATAATCATTCATGTTGGGTAAAGGGTGCAATGATATCTCATTATAAATTGAAAATATTGCACTTGCAATCAAATGAAACAGAACAAAACGAAGAAATCTGATAAGTTGAAATGAAAAACATTTGATGTTTACAGTAAAATCTCTTCCAACCAAATAAATTAAAGAGCCTTGTTCATTAATTAAAGTTCTACTTTTCTTTTTAATTTATTTGTAATATATATTAAAAAAATTCTTATTACGCAATTTTTATCTCTAAAACACATGTTTCTTGCATTTAGACTTTTAACTTTATTCATCAGGTACACTAATATCCATTCTAAATCATTATGTCCTACATTGCTTACATCACTACTAGAAAATTACTTATTACTTATAGATTTTTCAATCATTTTTTTTCAGAAAATATATGTGATTTTTCGCATGTAATATTTATTGTAAAGATTTTTTGGGTAAAAGACTTTTCGCAAGATATACATACAAATTTTCTTACGTCTATGTTAATTAGACATTTTTCTTGAATAAAATTTTACAGCAAAACTATTAAAAAATTAAAAAATATTTGTTGGGAAATTTCTTGTGAATATAAGTTTATAGGCAATAACATTGTAATAATTTGCAAAGAATATAGTTAAATAATATTTTCTACCAATTTTCTTGCAAATTATTTTTTACAGAAAAATGCAATAAAGTATTATTTATATGAATAATTAATTTTATACATTTTTAAAATTAATTAAAATTTAAAAATGATAAATAAAAATAGTATAAACGCTTTATAATAATAATAATTATTATATATTGATATTAAACTAATTAACGTAAATTGTTTTTTTTTTTTATAGAATATTCAGTTTTGATAATATTATGATACCATTTATATAAAACGATTCTAGTATTTATTTAAATAAAACTATATACTTAGTTATAGTATATAAAATTAAGAAAATAAAATAAGATATATTTAGATAAAATCAGAGACATGTAATTTTTATAAAAAAATTGGGAATTTTTTTTTATTAACTTTATCCTTTGAAATTATTATTAAAATGAAATTTTTAATTCGATTATAATTGTTTTTTTTTTTTTGTTCACGTGCACTCTGCTCTATTATGAATAACATTATTTACACTTTTAAATAACTTTACCTTTAACCTACTGGTACATTTTAACTATCTAGAAATAGATCCACGTTTCTTATGCTCTCGTAGGGTTTCTGAGACGAAGGATAACGGTTCTTGGTGCTTAAAAAGGGGGAGAAGTAAAGGGGGAGCAGAACTGAAGTATGGGATCATAATTGAAGTGAAAGGAAGAGTGAAGAATAGTAAGAGGGGAGCACATGTTAAGGGGAGCTATCAAAGTAAGTGAATTAAATAATAGTTTAGAGTTATTTTCCTTTTATGTTGTTTTGTAATTGTGACTAAAACGTAACAGACTGAAATAAAGTTTATTGTATTTATAGAACAAAAGCAATAGGTATTTCTATGGTAAAAACTCTGCTAAAATTGTTGTTTCTCAATTTCTCTAAATTTTATTAATATAATAATTTCTGAATATACTCTTTAAAGGAATGAAAAAGATTTCATATAATGCTATTAATGAGAATTGAGTTTATCTTTCACCACTTTGATCATTCATTAAACTCATGATTTATTTTATATATATATATATATATATATATATATATATATATATATATATATATATATAAATTTAGTTTGGTAATTAATGTTTGATAAAAACCTAAAGAACCTTGGTTTTAGGAAAACATCATGGCTAATCTTTTAATAATTTAAGTATTATGAAAAACGTAAAGATTGTTAAGGAAACATCTAATATCTTATGATTTTAACTAAGTGTTGAAAATAACAAAGCATAAAACATAAGTGTGCTTTGTCTATAAGATGTAGGTTGTGTGAAAACAATAGATAATGAAAGACACAAGTGCTTTTTATAATAAATTATATAACACTATGCAGTCTAATTTCTACATCGGATAAAAACTTATATGCTCAAATGATATGCACATAGTTTAACCTAACCTCATACTTCACAAATATTTATATTCTTACTCTATGTTGCAGGAGATGTTTGTTTCTTTCGTATGATCAAAATATCCATTTTAAAGATTATGTCACATCAATGATCTTTTCAAACACAAGCTAAAGCTGCTTTGCCTCACCAATTCCGTGACACTTGCTTGTCAACACTAGAAAAGACTGTATGTTCAATACGAATTTACACTTTATATAATTTCAAATAAAGACTTTTCATCAAGATCTGATATTGGTATGTTCATAGAAGAAAAGATGTGAATTTAATGCATTCATGCAATGCATTTAATGTTTCTCAACATTAAAGCTTATCAAATGTAAGAAAGACACTCAAATGAGTCTAAAGTTGACTCAATGATCAAAAAATAGATTTACAGCAACTATTTTCTTCCACAACTATATAAAGTCATCTAACATGAAGAAGTAGAGAAAGTTGACATTACAAAAAGTACCAAAACACTGTTGAAATATATGTATGCCCTAAATAACTTTGTAAGAACATTGTCTATTTTCAACCTTTAGTGAACTAGGAGAGAGAGCTTAACCTTGTAAATATAAAAAAATACAACAACTCTCTAGTGAGCAAACCTTGTGATCTATCGATCACAAAGATAATTTTATTTGTCTTGATCCAAGAGTGACTTGTTGAAAGAATACTCGAGTTGAACTAGAGTGGTTTGTAGAAAGAATACTTGTTTATATTTCATAGTGGTAGTCTTCCTAGTTGAACTTGACTAATTGATCAAGAACTAGATACAATTTGTGCTATCAGATGAACTAATATAAAAATATTGAGTAATCCTTCTTCCTTTAACTTTTAAGCAAAAATTTCTATCAGATCATCATCTAACCATTCTTAAACTTATTGTTTAACCGCTAAGTATCAAATGATACTTGAGAAAAACAAGAATTTTTGAAACACAATTGAACCCTACATTATTGTGCTTTTTCCATTTTTCACATTATGTATCTCAATCTCCTAGCTTTGAAGATTATTAGTTTCCAAATCATGTGTATAAGCTGAAGAAAGCTTTACATGATCTCAAACAAGCATCAAGACAGTGGTATGAGAGGCTTAGTAACTTCCTTCCATCTCAGAATTATGAAAGATAAAGAGTTGACAAGACTCTTTTATAAGAAAATTTCAAAATGATAATATTCCTGTACAAGTTTATGTAGATGAAATAATATTTAATGCCAATAATGGTTGTTTGTGTGAAGAATTTGTATTATTTATGTACGACGAATTTGAGATGTCCATAGTGGGAGAGGGGACTTACTTCTTAGGACTTCAAATCAAACAAATGACACATGGAACCTTCTTGTGTCAATCCAAATACTGTACAAACTTGTTGAAGAAGTTTGAAATGGAGAACTACAAAGAAGTTACTACACCTATGTCTACAAAATGCTACTTAGATTCTCATGAAAAATGAGCAATTGTTGACACAACCAAATTTAGAGGGATAATTAGATCATTGCTTTAGTTGACAACAAGAAGACTTGATATCATGTTCAATATCCATATGTGTACAAGATTTCAGTCCAACCCCAAAGAATCACACTACAATACTCTTAAAAGAATTTTGAAATATTTGAAATGAACTATACATGTTGGACTACGGTATCCGGATGATGCTCCTCTAACCTTAGTTGGTTTTTCTAATTTAGACTTTGCAAGCTGTAAGATTGATAGAAAAAATACAAGTATTACCTATCACATTCTATAAGCAACTTGATGTCTTGGCAAAGTAAGAAGCAAGCATGTGTTGCCTTTTCAACAACTGAAGCTGAATATACAACTATTGGCAATTGTTGTGGAAAAATTTTCTAACTAAAATAACAATCACTAGATTTTGGACTTTAATTATAAAAGGTACCTAATGCCATAAATTTAACCAACAACCCAATCAACAATTCAAGAACCAAGGATATTTAAATAAGACATTTACTTATTAAAGACCACATTATAAAAGGTGATCGTGAAATGAAATTCCTTGATACTGTGAACTAGTTAGCTAACTTATTCACCAAACCACTAGCAAGAGATAAGTTCAGTTATCCGACAACTGAACTTGATGTTCTTGATTACTCTAATATTATGTGTTTCTTCTACCTTAGTTTCTCTTAGATTAAAAGGTTTATTCATATCTCAAGGATCTATATCTCCATATTTGATGTTTTAGTGTAGTTTAAATAACTATATACAATTGTGTTACTGCATTTATCTTCATATTGTTTTGTTTTTAATAGATTAACTTGTTGAAATAACCAATTAAGTTCCTGACTCAAAACATTGATCTTGTATTTCTCCTATGTTTTAATCGATTCATCTAACAAATTAATTTATTATATTGAAAAATACAAAGATAACAATTTTATACTTGTTTACCCCTACCACTTAGGCTACGTCTAGTTCTCCCTTGAACAAACTGTTTAAGAGGTTCTATTATACTGTAAACGTTTCCAAGGAGTACACAAACCTATCCAAATTAAAATGAGCACATAAACCTCTCCAGGTTATATGAGTACACAAACATTTTCAGGTTAAACCAGTCCTTATCTCCCTCTAAGATCAAGACCACTCAGAAATGAAGAAAACACTCTCAAAGAGTGTACAACTAAAGCGCACAAGGATTTACTTCACATTTGTGAAGAATTACAAGAGATTTTTGGACAACTCAAATTGATAGACGCTCTTAAGAAAATATGAATTAGACGCTCACTACATGAAGTAGACGTTCTTTGACAAAGTAAACGCTCAACTTTTTACAATGTATTTTACTTTGTTCTCTTGTCTATCTTGTTGTTCTTCATTTTCAAATTGATGTAAAATATACAACTCAGAAGAAACTAGTCATTGGAATCCATGATATGCTAGTTTAGATGCAACAGTTCTTCATCTTCCATTTTCTCGTTAGACACTCTATAAGGAAACTCTTGGTTTTATATAAAACTTGATTGATATTGCAAAGGAAAAAATTCAAATGTAGATGCAATATTATAAATAAAAAAATAGTAAAATTCAATTTCTATTTTGAAAGCTTCCCATTATAGATTACAATCAAATGTTGGATTTCAAAAACCTTGTGAAAACAGAGTAAACTTGAATGTTGCTTTTTACGCGTTGTGTATCTGATTTAGTAAATCACTGAGCGTGTTAATTTGAAATTGTTTTTCAAAGCAATTGAGAGAATAAATCAAACCAGAGCTAATTCGCAAGTTTCTAAATTTATAAGAAATTAGAACTTTGGGTTCTTCGCAAGCGTCTATAGGAAAATCTAATATGGAAATAAATTCCATTATTTCCAAAAGCATACGTAATTAATCATTGATTAGAGAAATTAATATCTTTGATTTGATATTACGATTTGCTATATTCAAAGAAAATATTTTAGTTCAAAAGCTTTCACAATTTGGTTTTAGACGTTGTTCTTACATGTCTTGAAATTAATTCACTTAAAACCTTATCAATCCTTTGATTTTGATTTGTACTTAATCGATTAAAGGTTAGGCAAAGTCAAACGAACCAAAATGAGCCCAAAATGATCTTGGAAAATGCTTATCTAGTTCAATACAGTGACTGGACCATCTAAAGAAAAAGAGAAGACTAAAATATCTAATGTTTTGTTGATCGTCTAATGCTTGGTTGACGAGCTAAAATCGCTTTGACCAACCAATAAGAATTGACCTTCTAATACAACTTTGACAATCTAATGAGGTGTTGACCATCTTGTCTAGAGTTAACTATGTAATGCAGCATTGACCATCTAATCCAGGGATGACCATCTAATACCGTTTTGATCTTCTAAAACTGCATAAATTCTTTGCACAAACTAGATTTCTTAAATTCCAAATAATCACTTGGAGTATTGTTATCATCAAAAATAAAATTAGATCATGAGATGATTTAATGGAGTCTTGGATGGTCTAGCATGACTACACCATCTAATGGTCTAACAATCTCCCACTTTTTTGTGATGACAAAAGAACAAATTTTAAGGTCAAAACCAACAATCAATAATATGAATAACATATAAAACACAACAAATTTACGAGTAGTGGAATTAATATGAATATAAATTTGTATTATGATCAAAGAGAGCATACCCCATTCAAATCATATAACAAAAACAGAGACAAAAACTTGCAATGAAATTCTACAAAAAGATCCAAACCTGAAAACTAAAACTGTTAAACTAGAAAAATACCTATAACATCAAACTAATTGTAACACCAATAAAACTGCAACATTAAAAGAAATTTTCTCAAATATCTCTCCCTATTTTCGGCATCATCGAAAAGGGTTTATAAGAGAAATCATCGTGGATACTTGAGACAGGACAATGGGTAGAAGGTTTTTCTTTAAGGAATGTCCTAATACGTCTCATTTGATAAAAAATCTTTAAAATATATCCATCAATATGAGAAGTTAAGGAAAACTCTAACTCCATAAATATGTGATTCATCATAACAAGCTTATGGCTTTGCGTACTATTCATAAGAATATCCTCAGTTTCTTTTTGTATCTCTCACGTATAATGTCTTATATACAAGACAAATGAACAATATTTAGGGGTAAGGGTAAAGGTACAAATTTTTCTGATTTAATGCCATTTTTTAAAGTCTAAGGGTGAAGCCTTAGGGAAACTAGCGTAAGCAAAAACAATTGGTAAGATCAAATTGGGCTCAAGATGTGGAAGACAAATCAGGTTTTGGGAATTCATAAACTTTGACAGAGGTGTTAAAAATAGTTTTTGGGGACAAAAAATTGTAGCTCAAATTCTCAATTTCAAAAACTTCCAAAATTCTCCTCTTAATTTGTGAAAATTTTGTCGAACATAATCAATCATCAAAAACAATTTTCAGAATATATTTTGATTTAAACCAAAAAGGAAGTAATTTTATATTGAAAGAGATTTTATAAAACAATAAAATATCCTTCAATAGATTTTGATTTAATTTTGAAAGGAGTTATAATTTATATTTCAAAAGAATTTTAAAAAATATTATATCTATTGTTAGACGTTTCAGCAAGTGTACTGAGTCCTCAAGTAGTATAGAAAATAAGTAGAGTATCGTCTCCACAGGGAACAAAATTTATAATTGAAGATTGAAGAGGTATCAATGTATTATGAATGAAATACGTAATAAAGGTTGATTTGAATGTGAGTAAATTGATGAATGCAATAGTAAAGCAATTAATATTAAAAGTTGCAAAATTAATATGAATAAAGGCCTTGGGATTGAATTGTAATACTCTTCTTCTCATACACTCTCAAACATATATTAACATCATCTTTTCCAATTACCAATCTGTGCAAATAAAAATCATTCAACCTGATTCCTCTAGCATTGAAATTTTTAAATTAAAATACCTAGCTTTGTCCCAGTTACTAGAATAGATTAATTAGCCTTAAGAGTTGTTGCTTTAAACAGTCACTGCACTATAATCCATCCCTGAACTTATACATGCAATGAGTTAAACGTTGGTTCCAATTTCAAAAAGTGCTTTCCAATCACAATAACAAATATAAGATAAATCAAAGTATAAGTAAAACATAAACAAAGCTAATTGAATTTAATGATATCAAACAACGTTAAGAGTGCATTTAAAGTTGAGAAATTACATCCAATCCCAAGAATAAGAAGTTTAGATACGCATGGTAGCCATGAAAATATAAGAGAAAAGAAAAAGAAAGGATCTTGATCAACCATGGTGCTCCAAGAATCTCCAATGAGTGATAAGTGATCCCCAAGTTTGACCTAAATTTAACCTTTTATAGCTTTCGCTCCTTGCATTAGGTCAAATTGCGGCTGTTATTTTGTAACTCATGCTCCTGCCACGTTGACGCCTTCCAATTAGGGCTTCCGTATAAAAGTCTTTAAGTGAGTTTTAGCCTGAGTTGTAGCCTTTGCTTAAGCGAAAAGTCACTTATGCCCCTTTCTTTGCTCCTTCAGTGCCTCTGTTTTCTCTCTCTTCAGATTTAACCTAATTGCCAACAAAATCACTCTTTTCACAATAAAACGCATTAAATAGCAAAATGAATAATAACAAACCTAAAAATCAAAATTTAAACCAAATTAATCAACACCAAATCTGCAACAAATCAACTAATAATTAACGCTTATCAAAAGTCTCCCCACTTAGGTTCTTGCTTGTCCCCAAGCAAGACAATCACAAAACCAAGTTCTCAACATCTCACAATTCATGTTTGGTCATTTTTTTCCAAACATTCTCTTAAATTCAAGCAATTATCTGAAGCTCCATAGGTTAGAAATCCAACAATCAAATGTTTAGATAACAATACACAATTCATGATAGGATACTCTCAACTCACACAATCCTCTCCAGTATTTCTCTCAAAAGTGTCATACTACTCTCAATCAAAAGTTGTTACTTATTTATTAGCAAATTAATCCCTGCAATTCATAAGTCAGAAGGTCTTCATAATGTTATAATGAGGCATGGCTACAAAGAATTTTTGTTTTTCTTGGAACACAAAATGTATGAGTATTTTCTTGGAATAGCAAGCATGTGTTGCTCTCTCTACTGCTGAAGCTAAGTACATTGCAATAGGGAGCTGTTGTGCTCAAATTTGTTAGCTTAAACAACAACTTAGTGACTTTGGTCTTAAAGTCATAAAGGTACCTCTATTCTGTGACAACACTAGTGCTATTAATCTCACTAAAAATACAGTGCATCACTCTAGGACAAAGCATATTGAGATTAGGCATTATTTCATTAGAGAGCAAGTGAGCAATGATATTTGTGAAATCAAATTCATTGAGTGAAAAAACAATTATCAGATTTTCTCACTAAACCACTTGCTGAGGATAGATTTAATTGCTTGAGAACTGAGCTAGGCATATTGGATATCTCTAACATAGCATAACACATGAACCATGAACTGCTTAATATTCTGCTCACAACAGCAAAAATAAATCGATTTATTCAAGTTGAAATCGATTTATTTCTGCCCTTGGAGCATTTTTTTTTTCAGTTTTCGGTTTTTGTTACTAATGCTTTGTTTAATCTGTTCTGAGTTATCCATGGGGTAAATAAGTTTCGTGAAAGCAAATTAAATGCATTGAAGAGACTCAAGCATGCAAATTACATTGAATGGAGCTCAACTTCCCAACTAATCAACTTTGACCATCTTGAGCCACTCAAGAGACACTTGTCCTCACTTGATTGGAAGTCAAAAAGGTGAATTCTGAAAAGTTAAAACTGTGTGTGCAATTACTCTGCCATTTCCAAATATAGATTACTCTTGCCCCAAAGGGAGAACAAGGTAATACACTCCAACTCATAATAGCTAATGGGTAAAAACGAAATTTGCTTTTGTCTATGTGTTTGATGCTTATATAAGTCATACTTTGTGCATACATTCTGCATAAGTGATAGCCAAATATCAGTTGCAGAACCACTCTCTCCTTACATAAAAACAGCTTCTACCAACAACAAAACCACTCTTCTTTCACAAGAAAAACAATTTCCATGGCTTCATCTAGCAAACCAAAAAAGAGAATAAAACAAACAGTGAGTGAACCTGTATTTGTTGATAACAGGGGGCATTTAGAGTCATGGTTTGCTAATGAGAGTGAAGAAATAAGCAATAAAAGCATTAATGCTTACTTGACAACTTACAACAGGAAAATCATCAACACTCCAAAGTTTATAAGGCTAGGATGGCTCAAGGAACAACAACTTCGTGATGTATGTGAGTTGTTGGAGTTTCAGGGACTAGAGAAGTTCCTTGGTACGACTGGAAATATATATCCAGATCTCGTCTAGGTTTTCTACACCAATTTGAAGGTGCACGAGGATAAACTGGAGTCAAGAGTTAAAGGTGTTAAAACGTGGGTGAGTTCATTTAAGTGGCTATTAGTTGCTGGTATTAAATGTGAAGGAATCAAAGTAGGCAAAGGAAATATTCAAGAACTGAATGATTATAACAAGATCACTTTCTATAGGAGCTGCTTACAAAAACCTCAAGGTATCATGAGGGGGTTTCAAGTTGGAGAACTAACCTTGATTACAAGATTGGTTGCATTCTTCATAGTGTGGATTTTAACTCCAAAAGGGCATAATCATGCAGTACTTCACGAGGAGGATCTCATTCTTATGTACTGTATCATCAACCGTGAGAAAGTAAATTGGGCTTATGGTATTAGGGAACAAATGGAAAAAGCCGAGAGGTTAGCTGATTATAAACTTCTCTATGTAATATTGGTGTCAAAGTTTATCGAACACTATGAGGTACCTCTTGAGGGGGAGCTAACAGAACTGGTTAAGCAAAGCTATGAAGTTTCTAAAACAAATGTACACAAGATTGGATTAACTCAAGTGAACAATGGCCAATGGGTGTGCCAGGCTGATGCTGCTAAAAATGCTGAAGGTAGAGCTGCTGCTGAAGATGGTGAAATGGAAACAAATGAGCAAAGAACCAACCGTGAATTTTACACAGCCCATTTTCAACACTTGGATCTTCAAATTGAAGTTGTGCAAGACCAGCTGAACACCATGGTTGCATGGAATGAGCCTCATGAGTAAATCATGCATATCATAACTGTTTTCTCCCATTTGATGAATACATAGGGAGAGAATGGAGTGTGTGAAGAGGATTTGCTGCTACGGATTTGCTACTACTATCATTTGTTGGGTGTGTTGCTGTTGTATTTGGCTGCTCTGTCATTTGCATTGTCATTTGCATTTTGTTTTTAGTTTAAGTCCTATTGTGTATGTGCATTCTGTTTTTAGTTTAAGTCCTGTTGTGTATGCTTTAATCTGTTCTGGTTTAGGTTTATCCGATTACAGGTTAATCTGCTACTTCATTAGGTTCTAGAGGTCATTTCATGTTTTAATATGTCAATTTCAATTGTTATATTTCTGTGATATAACTGCTACTTTGCTATCAGATATGTGTTGTAATTGTGTTCCATTTGATATCTTGTAAAATAGCAAAGACTAATGGAAGCAGCCTATGTTTTATGGTTAAGTAAATCTGCAACTTTGTGCTATGAAACTGTCTACTTTCACAAGTTTCTTTTTGTGTAGAAAAAGGAAGATACCACTCATACACTCAATTGTCTTCATCAAATAGGGGGAGATTGTTTGTACTCTCACAAGACTAAGGGTTTGATGAAGCTAAGCAAGCCAAAGCAAGCAAGCAATCAAGCAAGCAATTGGATGTGTCCTAGGCTTTGTTCTAGTGTGAGTGTGATTGGCAGAGAACCTATGTATAGTTAAGGAGAAGTCATCAGCACGTGGTCTAAAGTGATTAAAACTAACCAAAATATATAAGCTAAGAGTTTGGTGCAAATGGTTTTGAAAAACATTGCACTGGACAAAAATAAGTCGATTTCAAGCTAAGCGAAATTGATTTATTCGAGTCGTGGACAGAACTGAATAACTCTCTTTTTCAAAAACTATTTTGGGTTTTTCTCTTATAAAAACAGAAGGTTTTCTAACATGTGCAAAAGAGATACGAATTTGAGAATCAATCGTGAGATCATTGTGAAAAATAATTTTGGGAAATTAGGGATTTCTTGATCAAATTGATCGAGGCTTTTTCTTGAAGAATCACTCTTGACTATTGTACTGTGCAATTGAATTTATTGAAGACCGAGCAAAGGCCTCTCCTATTGCACCAATCAGGGAGTTTTTCTCAACCCTTCTTGATCCTGTTTGACTCAAGATTTGCGTTGATTCATTGTAATTTTTTGAAATTCTTGAACAATTGTATTGGTTTTGGGTTATAGAAGTTAGCCTTGTGTGTTTGTTGAATTGATTGGGGCTGCGGGGAGTAGTCAATCAATTTAGTGGGTTTCTTGATTCTTACAGAGAGTATTAATTGTTTGGTTGATTGTAAGTGAACAATTCATTGATTTATTGGAACTTTCTTTGCTTGAGGGGCAAAGGAGAGTGGACGTAGCCCTTGAGGAAGGGTGAACCAGTATAAAATTGATTGTGTTCTATTTTCTCGACCCTCATAATTTTGACATGTTCTTGCGCTGCCTACTGAAATTAATTGATAATTGATTTGATTCTTGATAATTTGCTGCAAAATTAAACTATCTCTTGTATAACGAAACTGTTTAGTTCATCACAGATTTGGTTTTGATAGTTATATAGTTCTATTTGGCATTTGTGGTTGTGCATCTTTAAAGGGTTATGGCTGCTGCATAGTTATTAATTTTCTTACTGCAGAAACACATTTTGTCCATCATCGTAGCACTATAATTGGGTTTTTACTTGACTGATTTTAATTAAGAATTGTTCATTTTTTTTAATTCATTGTGTGCGCTATCCAATCTTGATTTGGTTCCTTATAATTGACTCCTGTACAATTGTGAATCTATGATTGATTAATCTGTTGAAACTTTGGTTTTCAATCTGATTTAATACAAAATGTTCTGTATAAGTACATTGGGTCTTTTGGTTGATTACATATTAGTCATCTTTTAAATCCATCTTGTGCTTTGTAAATATTTTAACTGCTGTATTGAATGCTTTGAATATTCTGGATCTTTGTTGTTCTCAGTTTCATATTGATCTGGTGGTTACTACATATATCTTGTCTCTACTGCAGATTAGTTAACTAAGTATTTGCAAAATCACGTAATATTATATAGTGGTTATCAATTTTACATGTGTATATCTAGTAGCTTTATGTGGTATATCTTTGAGTGGATGCTATACCGTATTTTAATTGCTCTTGTACTGGGTTTGCATAGCAACCTTGCTATGATTTGATTTCTGCTGCTTTAGAAATCTTGCTTGTGTATAATTGTGATAGTTATTCACTCTACAGAAAAATAAACCAATTTATTTGTGCCTGAAATCAGTTTAATTTTGCATTGCACCCTATATCATTGATCTGTGAGATTCCTTAAAAGTTTTCTATTTTCAAAAATTGTTTTTAGACTTTTAAATTGCAAAAATCTTTCAAAGTTCAATTCAATCCCCCTCTTGAACTCAGCCAAATACATTTTAGAAAATAAATAAAATTAGACAAATATATCAAACACTTTAGCAAACATTTTTTATAAATAAAACTACGTAACCCTGATTTTCCATCCCTGATGGAAATACATAGGAGCAAGATAAAACCTTTTCGGGCCCCAAAAATAAAAAAAAATTGTTTGTTTTACCTTCACTTTTATCTTTCTTTTTGGAAAATAAACATTTTGAAAATCATACTCATTTTACTTATTTAGTTAAAGGTACCGTCTTCGGACGGAATTGTGGGGTGTTTTCCTCACACATAACCGACTCTCGAACTCAAAATCCGATTTCCCAGACCATAGCCTTAGTTTTCAATTTTTCCATAGTTTCTCATAATAAACTATAGTGACAACTCCTTTTCTCTATTTTTTTGAAATGATTTTATTTTTTCTTTGAGATCGTCGTCCCCGTCATGATCCTGGTTGCGACAGATGGTAACTCCACTAGGGAGATTTTTTTGAGAGTTAGGCCATTTTGATTAAATAAGTAAAAATGAGTGTGATGTTTAGAATGTTTATCTTTCTCTTTTCTTTTTTTTTTGTATATATTTATGTTTGTTTACTTTGCTAGAATAATTGAACCCTAGGTTAGATGACATGTTGTATATATTTGCATGAGATTTTCTGATTGTTTTGAAGGTGAAGGGTGAGGTATACATAATTCTCCCTTCACACACACATAATTGCATATCATGAGTGGGGCTCTATACCCGGGTCTGAGAAAGATTACAAATAGAAAGGTTTGTGTAGCAATACTGACAGGATGAACTTCCTTTCTTAGTTTTTGCTAGAACCCCAACTAGAGTTTGTTTGCTTTATTCACATTCTCACTAACAAGTTGTTTACCAGTTGTCATGAGCAATGTGGTGAAGTGAGCCATAGCTCTAGTGGCCTCATATCTTTATGGATTAGGAGCCATCCTGTGTGAGAATGCATCCAAAGTCCTAGATCTTTAAGTACCACTACGTTAAAAGTCTCAATTAGGGCACAAAGGGAGATATATGTGCATCTCAACCGTCCATCATTTTTCTTAAAAAAAAGAAAAGAATAATAAAAAGGGTTTAATGATTACTTAATTTTTGCAAAATAAAACGTGGGAATTTTTTTGTTATAAAAGCATGCATTGCATTTGTGTATATCATAATTGGGAAAGAATGTTCCCCTCGTGGCCTTCCTCACCCATACATTTCATGCATTTTGGTTCTTACTCGTTTTATTTGTTTTAGGTGAAAATTTTAAAGTCATGTGTATTTTTGATAAGATGAAATTCAACATGGGATCTGGAATCAAGAGAAAGTCAGAGTCAGAGTTACTAAAGAAAAAACTCCGCATAAGGGTGAATGAAAGTAATTTGACTGCCTCAGAGATTTGAGCAGAAAACTCAAGACGATAGAGAGAGATGTCTTCAAGAAAAAGTATGGGAATCTGCTAGGTTTGCTGGAAGTAGAAGCACAAGTGCTTACGCTTACTACTTTAGCGGCATATTATGATTCACCTTTGAGATGATTTACATTCTCGGATTTCCAGTTGGTACCAACTATCAAAGAGTTTGAGTAGATTCTAGATTTACCCTTGGAAGGAAAGACTCCATACAAGCACCTGGGACAACATGCCTCTATTATCGCGCTAGCCAAAATTATGAAAATAGAACCTGAAGAGCTGGAAGGCAGAATTGTAAGTAGGAAAGATGTGAAAGGTTTTCCTTAGGAGTTTCTGGAGGACTATCTGTGTCAATTAGCTGACAAAGAAGATTGGGAAACATACATGGATGTTTTCGCCATGACAATTTACGGAGTCCTGATGTTTCCCAACATTGAAGACTTTGTGGACTATGTTTTTTCACTAGCAAGACACGATCTGAAAATCCAGTTATGAAAATCTTGGCCGACGTCGATAGAGCTCTTGATTTGTGTTGAGAGGAAGAAGAAGAAAATGTTGTGCTGCTTGCCCATAGTATACGTTTGGCTCACGTCTCGTGTTGGGGAAAGAGTTGTTGATATCAGCTGTCCGGTGGAAAGAGTACTGCAGCATGGCCTTAGGGTTAAAGGAGCACAAGACTGGGCACAATTCTTCCCAACTTTGGCGGAAGAAAAAATCAAGTGGCATCTTTCATGGCAACAGAGGTCGCGCCTCATTTATTACTGTGGGAAATACTCTAATATGCCACTTATTCACACCAAGTGTTGCATTAATTATAATCCGGTAGAGGCAATTCGGATATCCTACCAGAGGGTCTCCAACACCTGTTGCTCTTGCCACTTTGCTGGCGTATTATGAAAATGGACTAGCTATCGACACTAGGTTAGAACCGCCTAGGGCCATTTAATTCGTATGGAGAAAGATTTTAGATCGTGAACTTTGGATATAGAAGTTCCTTAGCTTCGGTGGGTCATCAAAAGTTGCCCTTCAAGATGATCACTCCACATCCAGTGAATGAAGAAAAAACACCAGACACAGAGCCAGAAGAGATGAAGTTGTTAAAGAAAGAAATACAAAAACAGAAAGCAAAGAATGCCAAGGTAGTCGAGGATCTTCAAAGCCTACTCCATGATTATGTTGAAGGGTTTGATAGCTCGTGCTAGGGGTTAATTAGTCATTTCTTTTGTTTACCTTCGAGATGTATTGGGTTGTATTTTCATATAAGTCAGACTGTCTTTGACCCAAATTTATGTTAAATTTTCATATGTGTACTATGCAGTTTTCACACAATTTCCATATAATTTAAATGCATTCCATTTTTTTTGCTTGTCTTATTGTCATCTAATTCTTTTAAATAAAATAATAATAGTAATAACGGCCAAAGCACCGCGACACCCGTACAGAACACATGCCAATGGAAGAGCATGGAAGATTGGGGAGCCACCCAAGGAGAAATAAAGGCTAACATTAGTCAACTCAAAGATCAAATGACCCGAATTCTGGAAGTTTTGATAGCTTTAGAATCTCAGGTCTCTAGAAGTGAAGAGATGGATGTACAAGCGGGTAAAGCGACTTCTGTTGAATTTCTCCCTTTTGGTCTCCCTGCCGGGTACACTCCACCAACTCAGAATATGTTGAGCAGAACCAGATTTCGCTTACTATCCCTATTAGTGCTCCCGTTACATATACTAACAAGCAAGAAGTACTCCAAGGGACGTCGAATGATAATATGGCAAGCAGTAATGTGATCGGGGCATCTACTTCAGAAGGGCCACAAGTGACCATTCCTCCAAGAGTTCTGCAAGTATTGACGTGTGAAGGATGACAACCAAAGTCAACCGCTTTGACTGTTGGTATTGAGGGAGCAAAAGGAAAATTGGAGTGCTTGGAAGAGAGGCTATGAGCAATAGAAGGTGGGTATAGTTATGGATTAGGAGAGGCGGAAGAATTATGCTTGGTACCAGATGTAGTCATTCCATCCAATTTCAAGGTCCTAAAATTTGAAAAATTTAGAGGCATTACTTGCCCTAAGAGCCATTTGACCATGTACTATAGGAAGATGTCAACCCATGCTCACGGTGAGAAATTGCTGATACATTTCTTCCAAAATAGTTTGGCAAGGATGACCTTAAGTTGGTATATGCATATGGAACTGACACGCATTCATTCTTGGAAAGACTTGGTGGGTGCTTTCTTTGAAGAAATATAAGTACAATATTGATATGACACCTGACAAGATGCAGTTACAAAGCATGACAAAGAAATGAGCAAAACCTTTTAAGGAATATGACCAAAGGTGGAGGGAGATAGTTGCACAAGTTGAACCTCCACTACATGACAAAGATATGGTAGCCAGCTTTATAGATACGCTGCAGTCGCCCTTCTATGAGCACATGATAGGTAGTTCCTCCTTTAATATTGTCGATATGGTTATTATCGGAGAAAGGATCAAATTCGGGCTTAAGAGTGGAAAGATTGCACATGGCCCGCTCGCGCTCGCAAACACCAAAAAACTCAGATTCGTCCCCGGAAGGCGAAAGGAAGGAGAAGTCCAGGTGGCATCCACTATCTCTCATTGGGCGAGTCATGCCACACACCACTTTAGATCAAGTTATCAGTAGCCCGCAATGCATTCCCCTTTCATTGCAAATACAACACCAATATACCACCATCCACGGGCCCGTCTACAAGGGTTCCCTAGGCCCAGGGCTCCGTATCAAGCCCCACCTATGCCAAACAATGCCTACCACCATGGTGTGGTTTCACATTCCAATCAAGGTCAAGGACAAGTCTCAACCCCAAAAAGAATCCCAAAAAGATACTTCGTTAACTTCACTCCCATTCCGATGACTTATATGGAGCTTTTATCGACTCTTATGCTCAACTCATTAATCGCTATATCCCCCATGAAGCCGATACAACCTCCATACCCAAAGAATTATGATGCAAATGCCAAGTGCGACTATCATGGCGGGGCAATAAGCCATTCCACTGAAAGGTGTTTTTCTCTCAAACACAAGGTGTAGTCACTGATTGACACTGGATGGATAAGATTTAAGGAGGATAAACCCAGTGTAGAAGTCACTCTTTTGCGGGATATACGAGCTCATCGGCAAACACCATTATGGAAGGAGAGGGGCATAATTTGGTAAGAGTGGATTCAGACTCTGATGAAAGATATCTTTATCGCGCTCTATTAGGCGGGATGTTTAAAAGTTGAAAACAGAGAAGAAAATGAATGTGGCTTTCACCCGGGCATCACACATTCCATATGTGATTGTTCCGAGTTTAAATGGATACTGCAAGATCTAATCGATAGGCACATCTTACAAGTCTATCGGTAGGAAGAGGAGGAGGAAGTATTCACACAAACAAGTGAGGAGACGACATTGTCTAGCCCTAAACTGATGGTAATACATTTTACCAGGGCCTCACACTTAGCATAAGAGCGACGACCTATCATGATACAGGCTCTGTCTTCCTTCTTGTATAAGAATGAAAAGGCAGTTCCATCGAGAAAGAAAAAAATTGCTTGTATAACATGGATTGGACTAATTTGAGTAATTTCAATTATTGGGTAGCTTTCAGAATTAATTTGATTGATGTTGCAAAAATATCATGCTCTTGCTCTTTTAATAATCTTTGGATGTTACCTCAGTTGTCAAAAAAGAAAAAGAAAAAAAAATCCTACCCAATACCTTAGCCTCATTACAAACTTAATAAATTCCTCTTGAATGATGCAAACTTGTGTTTCAAAAGTGGAGAATTCGAATGCTTGAAAGCCTATGGTAAGGCAATGTTCATTGAGATGGTTTGAGTGCTATACACCTTTCCTAAACACTCGAGAGTGAGAAAGATACACTATCTTGGGAGGTCAACATACACGACTGTCAATTGCATAATTGGTTGCATAAATTGATTAATCCAAGAAGAGAGAAATTCACGCTTTGTTGATCAACCTTTGAAAATGAATTTTGATTTGATATTCCTTGCTCAAATACTTTTCTATTGGTAGCTTGTTGAATCTGGTTACAGTTTTGATTACTTAGCCTTCATTTTCTTTTATCTAGGTAAAGATTTTGCCTAGAAGTGCAAAAGGACAAGTGTGGGGGATTTTAATAATTATTTATTTTTATCACTTATTGATTGCATAATTATAACAATAAAGATAAATTAGTTGGTAATAATTAGGGTTTTACACCGTTTTGGTGTAATTGGGTCAATTAGGTTTCAGTTAAAAGTTTTTTATTATTTTTGACATTTTAATATATTTGAGTGTGTTTCGTATTTTGTCCATAACTTTTGTCACAAAACTCGGATTTAGTTGACTTTTATTTTGTTTTGCAGATAACTTAAAGGTCTACAAATGTTATTCAAGAGCTAAGAGAAGATTCAAACTGGAAAGTGGTTAAAACTGGAATTGAAGTCGATATGCAAAGGCTGGACAACAAGGCGACACCTGAATATTTTAGGCAAGTTTTTCTTTATGAAGGGCTATTTAGTCATTTCATATTTTAGGTAAAATTTTTTATAAATAAAGCTTTCTTGGTAGAGCTAAGAGACATCACATCACTATAGATAGTAGATAATTAAAACAGTTTTTCTTTTTCCTTTCTTTCTCTTTTGTTCAATCCGATCTCCAAGTGCTCTTCCGTTCTTAATCCTGAGATTTATGTTTTGTAATTCTTTCCATAATTACATGCTGAATTATTATTTTAATTTTATTGTTAGATTTAATAATTGGATTAATTTATTAATTGAATCAATACTTATTGGATTGTGTTGTGGAATTTCTGAACCAATGTTCAGGTCAGAATAATATTATTGTTCACAGTAGGCGATTGCAGTTGTTCAACATATTGTGTATTTGGCGAGATGCTTCATGATTGTGGGGTGTTCGGATTGTTAAATAGATATAGAGATCTCGGTCTATTTAACCCATACATGTACTTAGGATTTTCTTTTGGAGCCAATGAGGGATTTGGGAGAGCCGAAGAGAGGTCAGATTGGTTTTTATTTTATTGCATTTATCCAATCTATTTTTATTTTGTTATTTGGATTTATTTAATTTGTTTAAATTCTGTTTTTATTTTATTACTTACATTTATTTAATCTGTTTAAATTTCTATTTTTATTTTATTACTTGAATTTATTTAATCTGTTTAAAATTTTGCTTTTATTTTATTACTTGAATCTATTTAATCATTTTAAAGTTATGTTTTTCTTTTTATTTTATTACTTAAAATTTTGATTTAATTTTATTAAATTTAATTATTTCATTAAAACCCCTGAGTTTAAGAGAACGACTGAGTAGTCTTTGGGAAGAATGACCTAGGTCACATGTACTACAAATTTCGTTTCCTAGTTTAATTTGGGGCACATTCGACAGCGTGTGCAACTATGTAACCCTGATTTTCCATTTCTGATGAAAATACGTAGGGCAAGGTAAAACCTTCACTTTTATCTTCTTTTTTTTGGAAAATAAACATTTTAAAAATCATACTCATTTTACTTATTTAATTAAAGGTACTGTCTTCGGACGAGCGTTGTGAGGGTGTTAATACCTTCCCCACATATAACCGACTCCCAGACTTGAAATCGGTTTAGCAGACCATAGCCTTAGTTTTCAGTTTTTCTATAGTTTCCCATAATAAACTATGGTAGCGACTCCTTTTCTCTATTTTTTCAAATGATTTTATTTTCTCTTTCGAATCGGCGTCCTTGTCACGATTCTGGTTGAGATAATAGGCACATGAATCAAAAGACAACAACATAAAAGAGAGTACACAAGGGATTTTATACTAGTTCACTCTTGCTCAAGAGCTACATCCAGTCTTTTGCAAAGCCTTGCAACGATTTCACTTAAAACAAAAAGTTTACAATCAAGTATACAATGAAGACTCAGTCTTGAACCATACAAGATTGATATAACCCTTATGCAGAACCCTACCACATAAGATGTAGAACCCTACTGCAAAATGTACAATCCTATTCTAGTGTACAATGCAAACTTACACCCAAAATGAAATTACAATGAATTACAACACCAATTATACTCAAACACCCTATTGAAGTATAAAGCAACACTAGAATGAATGAAATTCAAACTGTAACCAATTAAGAGCACCAAAAAATAGCAAAACCAATCTCAAAACAACAAGAAAGACTTATCTGTAGTGAGAACAAGTTGCAGACTGCTCCACTCAATCATATGCTAGAAAAAATTCACTCAAGAATGAGACTCAAGGGTGATTTTGATCCAATCTTGATCAATCTCACAATTCTTGATGGTTTCTCTTCAAAGAAATCTCAAGTGAATGTTTGAAATGTTTTTCAAACTCAGAAAAGTGCAATTCGCACGTGAAAACCTGCAGCCCACATGGTTTTATAGTGAAACATGCACTGTTAAGTAAAATCAATCGGTATATTTTACTTTAGCATAAAAACAATCAACTGTTTTTTCAGAAACAATTTGTTGTTTTTGTTCTGCAGTAAACTTTTTCAAAAAACAAGATTCGAAAATGATTTTTCACTTGAGTAAATTGTAGTTCCTTGTATGCAAATGATATATTGATATTAAAGAAATGCAAGCAATAACTTAAGATATTCTACTCTACCCTAGCCAAAGCTCCAAAGCAAATCTCCATCAAATCTTCCTAATCTTCATAGGAATGCTTCGTCAAATCTCCAATCCAAGGGATGTATCCGACAATAACTACTATGGATTAGTGGTTGTTGATGATTACTCTAGATTCACATCGACATTAGTCATTGTAACTAAGGATGATGTGTTAATAGCCTTTAAACAATTTACAAATTTTTGCAAAAGAAAGATAACTATAATATTTCAGCAATCAAATTTGATCACGGGAGAGAGTTTTAAAATGATAGGTTCGAGAGATTTTGTAACAAACATGGTATAAAATATATTTTTTTCTGTTCTAAGAACTCCCCAATAAAATGGAGTTGAAGAAAGGAAAAATTGATCTTTGGAAGAGTTAACACGAACTTTATTAAATGATTCAAAACTTCCAAAGTACTTTTGGCCAGATGTTGTTAATATTGCTTGCTATGTTTTGAACCGTGCTTTAATCAAACCCATTTTTAACCTATGAACTTTATAAGGGCAAAAAACCAAATATAAGTCATTTTAAAGTGTTTGGTTGTAAATGTTTTGTATTGAATAATGGAAAGGATAATCTTGGAAAGTTTGATGCAAAGGCTGATGAAGGCATCTTTCTTGGTTACTCATCTCATAGTCATGCATATAGAGTTTATAATAAAAGGACTATGACTGTTGAAGAATCTGTGCGTATTGTAGTTGATGAAGCTAACCTTGAATTGTAAGATGTTTCTAAGAACAATGTAGATGAGGAAAATAGTATTGAGTTGTTGCAAGGAAACAATCGATTGATTTAGAAATTCAACCGATTGAATTTATCAGATGAGGAGCCAACTGTAGATGTAGTTGGACAAGAAGCTCCAACTCATGAAGAAGTACCACCTGTACCTTGTGAACAATGCAGACTTGCGAAAAAGAGTGGAGAATTTCTCGTGACTTATCTTTGGATAACATCATCAATCAAATAGAACAGAGAGTTTCAAATAGACATACTCTTAATCATTTGTGTGGAAATATGGCTTTTGTTTCTAAAATAGAGCCTATTTCTATACACGATGATTTTAATGATGAAAAATGGATAGAAGTAATGCATGATGAATTGAATTAGTTCTTTAGGAATAATGTGTGGGTTTAGGTTCCTAAAACATAATATATGCATGTAATTGGAACTAAGTGGGTGTTTAGGAATAAACTAGATGAGTAAGGCATAATAGTCAAAAATAAACTTAGACTGGTAGTTAAGGGGTATAAAGAAGAAGGCATTGATTTTGGTGAAAATTATGCTCCTATTGCTAGATTAGAAGTTGTCAGATTATTGCTTGCTTATGTATGTTTCTATGGTTTTAAACTATTTCAAATAGATGTGAAAAGTGCTTTTTCGAATGGTTATATAGATGAGGAAGTATACGTCTCTCATCCACCGGGCTTTGAGGATCACAGGCATCCAGATCATGTATACAAACTGCAAAAAGCTTTGTACGATTTGAAGCAGGTCCCGAGGCAATGGTATGAAAGGTTGAGCAACTTCCTCACTTCTCAAGGCTATGAAAGAGGCAAAGTTGACAACACCCTTTTCATTCGAAAGCTTAATAATGATATCATTTTAGTACAGATGTATGTGGATGATATTATCTTTGGTTCTACTAATGAAAGTCTATGTCAAGACTTTATGTCACTTGTGCAGGATGAATTCGAGATGTCCATGATGGATGAATTGAATTTCTTCCTTGGGTTGCAAGTGAAGCAAACAAAGAAAGGGACATTTCTCTGTCAATCTAAATATAGCAAAGAGCTCTTGAAGAAGTTTGAGATGGATAAATGCAAAGAGGCGACAACACCTATCTCCACCAGTTGCTACTTAGACTTGGATGAAAAGGGGGTTTCTATAAACCAAACTAAATATAGAGGTCTTATAGGATCATTGTTGTATCTAACTGCTAGTAGACTTGATATTATGTTTAGTGTTTGCATGTGTTTCAGGTTTTAGCCAAATCCTAAGGAGTTGCATTTCAAGGCTAGTGAGAGGATTGTAAAATACTTAAAGGGAACTATCAATGTTGGCTTGTGGTACCCTAGAGGAGCTTCATTGATTTTGACAGGCTACTCAACTTCAAACTGTGCTAGGTGTAAGCTTGATAGAAAGAGCACAAGTGGAACATGTCATCATCTACTTTGATCTAGCTTAATCTCTTGGCATTACAAGAAGCAAGCCTATGTTGCCTCATCAACTGCTGAAGCCGAATATATAACTGTTGGGAGTTGTTGTGCTCAAATCCTATGGTTGAAATACAACAAAGTAACTATGGACTTACTTTGTCTAAAATTTCTTTCAAATGTGATAATATAAGTGCCATTAATTTGACTAAAAACCCTATGCAACACTCTTAGACCAAACATATTAAAATTCACCACCATTTCATAAGGGATCATGTGAGCAATGGTGATTGTGAAATTCAATTTGTTGGAATTGAAAAACAACTTGCTAATTTTTTGACAAAACCCTTAGCAAGAGATAGATTTAACTTTTTTTAGAACTGAACTTGGAATTTTGGATGCTTCAAATGTCTTCCATTGATTGAGACTCTAATGTTATTTGATAAACTATTTTCAATTGATTATTTTCAAAAACAGTGAGTTGAAAAACTAGTGTTCATAATCTTCAATTGACTATTTTTCAAAACAAAAGATTGAAAAATCTAGTACTAATACTTTTAATTGATTGATTTTCATAAATAGCGGGTTGAAAATCTGATACATTCTGGTTAATTAATTGATTTTAAAAAAACACCTAGTTGAAAATATGATTTATATTGTTTTAATCGAATATTTTTCGAAAACAATTGATTAGTTTCACTTACAGTTTCTCTAGTTTGTGTTTTATGTGCAAATTTAAGTGGCTAAATAGTGTATTAAGTGTGCAGGAACTACCCAACTATTTTTTTACAGCTTTCAATGAGTTAAAAACCATGACAATGCACTAAAACCAAGCAATTGCACCACTGAATTGTACCTCACTACATCATCTGGTTGAGTCATGGTCAAAAAGAAGTTATGTTGCTTTGATTGGGCCAATTAACGGGTTTTTTTTGAAACTGCTCAAACTTTGACTACACAAATGCCCAATTGTTTCAATGAATAATTGATTGAATCTTTGAATTGATGCATTGAATTGGTACTTGTCGCATCACATGCATTTTTCTCTGCTTTTGCTTTTTAAAACTTAGTAGAATTTCATGTGTTGTACGTCACTTGTATTCTGCATCTAGCTCCTCTTCATCCACAGTTTTAAGCCTCAAAAAAGCTTTAGCAAACAACCATGTCTTCTTCTAAATCTCCAAACAAGAGAGCTAGAGCCATATCCTTCTCACAGGATGAAGAATATGGCACTTGGAAAAGTGGTTTTTGGATGATCAAAATCAATTGTTTTCATACCTTCATGAATTTAGCAGGAAGGTGATCATAAGGGTACAATTTATCAAACCAGATTGGCTGAAGGAAGAGCAACTAAATGAAGTCAAGAGGCAAGTCAACCACTAGAAGTTGAAGAAGTTCTCAGCCCTCTCTGAAACCGTGTATTTAGACCTTGGCAAAGTGTTCTACAAAAATCTAGCATTTGATGAAGAGAAAATGTGGAGCCATGTCAAAGGAGTTGACATGGTCATAACTCTAACGATTTGGTATGCAGTTTGTTAGAGCTAGTGGATAAGCCCTTTGATTGGAGATTTGATGAAGAAATTGCTTGGTGACTTGGCTTGGATGAAGGAAGACCTTAGATTCTTAGTTTGGGGTAGTTTTAACCTGGTTTAGTTCTCTCATGCATTTGTGTGTGTCACTTAATCATTTGTTTGCATTTCTCTTCTTCAAAATCAAGTGAAAATTACATTTTAAAATGGTTTTTCTACAATATAAGTGTTGCAGAGTAAAAATAACCTAATATTTTTCAAAACAACCTATTTTTTTTCGTAACAATTTTGACTAGTGCGCATTAAATAGCACTGCAACATGCATTTTCAAAAACAGAACTCTTCAACAAAAGGCCTTTGAATCACATTCTAAAGATTTACTTCACAACTTCTTGGAGAAAAACCTTCTTGTGAGAAAGAGAGATCAAAGTTTAACAAAATTCATCATGATTTCTCACTTTTGAAGAGAGCAAGGCATTTATTTGATTCGGATTTTTGTAGCAGCTATCATTGTGAAGAGATAAGTGACTCTCTTCTGAGTTTTACGCTATTTTTACTGCTGCATAATTGGTTCATGTAATTGTAATTCGTTTTTGCATTAATTCTTTGTAATACAGTGCTTAATAGGGTTTTTAAGCATTTTGGACTGTGTAATCTTGTAAGATTTCATTTTGGGTGTATTGTTTGCATCAAACACAACATTAGAGTTTTGCGTATTGCACTAGGGTTGTGCATCTTGTGTGGTGGGGTGTCGTACAAGGGGTAGAGACAATCTTGTAAGGTTCAACATTGGTTTTGTATATGTTTGTGTATGTAAACTTGTATGATTTAGTGAAATCTTTGCACTGTTGTGCAAAGTACAGGACGTAGTTGTCGTGGAAGAGTGAACTATGATAAAAATAATTGTGTGATCTTCTCTTTCCCTCTCTCTTTACATTTGCGAATTAATCTTCTTCATTTGTGCATTTTCTGATGTGAACAACCTCTTAAAATCAAGAACAACTTGTTGTTTGTCTTGACAGATTCACAATACTCATTATGGCGGCGTTTTTAATCGGTTAAAATCTGGTTTTAGCCTGTTGTATATTGGTATCTTACTGCAAACATACTATCTTGGTTTATTGTTTGAGTTACCTTGTTTCTTTTAGCTTGATTGGATACTCCTTTGTTCTTCACTGGTTTGAACCATAATTTTTGTCATAAATATATCAATTTTTCTCATTTCATTAAGAATAATGGGTTTGATGGTTGGTTAAAGCCTTAATCATTGCTTAATTTTGATTGATCAGTTTTGCTTAAATCTGTATTGGAAAGCACAACAAATTTCTTCATTTCAGCTAACTGTTTGAACCAATTAAACTGCTACAGTTTTCCTGCATTTTCAATTTCTCTATTTTACAATTCTTGATTAAAATCTATTGTATAATCTTGTAAATCTACTACTACTGCTTTGCCTAAGTGTTCTGTAATTCCAATTTTTTGATATATAGAAACTTTTAAATTGTATTTCTTTTATGCTGTGACAATTGTTGAAATCAGTAATCTTATTACAGTGTTAGGTGTTTGAAATATGGTTTGACTATTAGAATTGGCTTAAAATTTTAGTCGTTATATTTCTGCATCAATTCATAATTTCATTTCTTCATAGCTGTGGAGTTTTCATCCTGTAGCATTATGCTTCTGTTAATACTAAATTCCGAAGAACTAGTTTTTCATTACAAAGTATTGACATTGCTGGAATTCCGTATATACTTTCGTATATAGTTTACAAAACTGATTGTGTTCATTCCTTTGTTACATAGAGCATTTTATTTTTTGTTATATTGGTAAATTTCTCTTATTCATATTAAAACTGTGTTGCATAACTCTTTTTGGTTAGTCTGCTGCTAGTGTTCTTATCCATATAGGTTTACTATTTTTAAACATTGTTGCAGTACTGTTATTTCAATCTGTTGAATTTTGAAATAACCTATTAATTTTTTGCTGCCTGCTAGAAATCTATCTAAGTGTTGAAAAAGAATTTTTTACAAGTTGTTTTAATTTCATTGTTATCTGGGTTTTCCAGAATTGTTAGAAAACTTTTAACAAGTTGATTTCACTTTTAACAAGTTGTTTTACTGTTTTGCGCATACTTAGTCTCATTTCAACTTGTCCTTTGCGCTTTTAACCTGTTACTTTAAGTACTCTTTACATTGTAATCATAGTTTAATGAAATTACTCACTCATACTTTCCAAGTTTTCAATAAGAGTTAATAGTTCAATTCAACTCCCTCTTGAAATATGGCCATCATATTTTTGAACAATTGGTATCTAGAGCGAGTTCTTGAAAGTTATTCGAGTTGATCCTAAATGACTAAAAATAAACTTCCCTTTGCTGAGGTGCCTCGATTAATAGGCCACCTACGTTTTTTTGGTTGAACTATCAGTTATCAAAAGTCAGAATGAGAACTTTTATTGAATCTATTGATCACGGTGTTTGGGATGCTATTGTTAATGGACCGTATGTGTCTAAATTGGCTGTTGATAAACCTTGGTGTGACTGGACTAGTGAATAAAGTAAGAAAGCTCAGTATGATAGTGTTGCTAAAAATATAATCACCTCATCGCTTAATCCTGATGTTTTTTCAGGGTCTCACAGTGTACATGAGCTAAAGAGATGTGGGACATCCTAGAAGTAACACATGAGGGAACGAACAACGTCAAAATAGCAAGAAAACACTCTTTAATACAAGAATATGAGCTATTCAGAATGAAGTCAGGAGCAGAAGTACAAAAGCGATTCACCCATATTGTTAATCACTTGATAGGTCTGGGCAAGGTGTTCGATAAGGAGGAGCTGAATATCAAAATTATGAAGTGTCTGGATAGAAGCTGGCAACCAAAGGTACAACCATTTCAGAAACAAGAGACCTAACCACCTTGATAATTGCAGCACTGTTTGGCAAACTAAGGGAGCATGAACTGAAGATGATCAGACTAAATGAGCAAGAGCATGGTGATAGAAAGCAAAAGGGAATAACGCTTAAGTTTGTCATTCAGAAAGAAGATAATGGTGATGAGTGCTCTAGCAGCTGTAGTGAGATCGAGACATTAACACTGCTAACCCGAAAATTTAGCAAGTTCCTAAAGATAAAGGGAAAATACAAGAGTCAACCATCCAAGAGGTATAATAAAAAAAAGGTTGACAATTCCAATAATTTTACTTGCTTTGGTTGTGGTAAGCAGGGACACATAAAGATGGAGTGTCCAAATCAAACATTGAAGGAAAAAGCCCCAGAGAAGAAATTTGCAAAGAAAAAGAAGCAGAGAAAAGTGTACATGGCATGGGAAGAAAATGACACTTCTTCCAGCTCTTCAACGGATAAGGAAGAGGAGGCAAATCTCCGTATGATGGAGGGGTAAGACACGGAAAGCAGTGTGAGTTCTAACATATCCTTTACTCATGAGAACTATAGTACTTTGCTAAATGCTTTTAAAGAAACTCATGAGGAGGCTAACCGTTTGGCTCTTTCCAATAATAGAGTCAAGGGTTTGAATAGTTGGTTGGAGAATAAAGTGATACAATTAGAAGAAGAACTTTTGAACTTGAAAACCGATTTTGAAAGTCTTGAAATGATATATAATAGTTCTTCTTGTAGTTGTTCTGAAATTGTTAAAGTGACCAACTGTAAAAATTGTGAAGTTTTGTAAGGAAAGGTGAATTATTGATTAAAATAGTTTCTATATTCTCTATGGGAACTGAAAATTTAAATGCGTTGCTTGGTTCTCAAAATTGTTCTTTTTAATAAAGCAGGCATCGGTTTCCAAAAAGGTTTTCCAAAGAAAGTGAAGAAATTTAGTAACTTCTTTAATCATGGTAGTATATCATCTTCATCTTCTGTCATTGTTTCTATTGTTTGGAAATAGGGCATACGGTTAGACATAGTAGAACTAGATTTTATTATTTTCCTAAAGGCCTTGTGAAGTGGGTTCCCAAGGGTATCGTTAACATGAATGGACCCAAGTTTAATAGGGGACCAACTCTTGCAACTTAACTAGTTTTGTAGGTACTTTGGACATCTAAGAAGCAGCTATGGTACCTTGATAGTGGTTGTTCAAAGCATATGGGAAGAGATGCTTCAAAGTTTATTAACTTAAAGATGAGGCAAGAAGGCTTTGTGACGTATGGAGATAATAACAAAGGAAGAATCCTTAGTAGAGGTGATGTCGGGAGTCATGACTCGATAATAATCAAGGATATGTTGTTGGTAGATGGACTGAAGCATAACTTGTTGAGCATCATTCAGTTGTGTGATAAAGGCTACGAAGTCACATTCAAACCAGACTTATGTCTCATATCAAATCCATCAACTCATCACACCTTATTGGTAAAAGAGTAAACAATATTTACATGCTTAACATTTACAATACTAAGCACATTGAGATCCATCATCACTTCATTAGGGATCACGTGAGCAATGAAGATTGTGGAGTCAAGTTTATTGAAACTGTTAGTACTCTCACAAGAATAAAGATTTGATGAAGCCAAACAAGACAAAACAAGCAAGACAAAGCAAGCAAGCAATTGGAGGAGATTTGGGATTTGGTCTTGTGTGAGTGAGTGAGAGCATGATTGGCAAACAACCTATGCATAATTGAGGAGAAGTCCACCAGCACAAAGGTCTAAGAGTGATTAAAAACTAATCAAAGTGAGCTAGCTAAAGTTTGGTGCAAACTGATTTGAAAAACACTGCACTAGACAAAAATAAATCGATTCCATTTTTCATGAAATCGATTTATTCGTGTCTGGCAGCACTTAAATAATTGATTTGTGAAAAACAGAATTGGGGGTTTTTCTTTTATAAAAACTGCAAGGTTTCTAACGTCCGCCATAGTCTGAATTACAGAAATTAAGAGTCAATTCTTGAGATCACTGTGAAAAACACTTTTGGTAATTGAGAATTTCTTGATAAAAATCAATTGGGGCTTTTTCTTGAAGAATCACTCTTGACCAATTCACTGTGCAAAAGCCTCTTTTGCGTGCTAATCAGGGAGTCTTTCTTAACCATTCTTGATCCCTTTTGTATCAAGATATGCGTTGATTGTTTGTGATTCTGTAAAACACTTGAATGTTCATATTGTTTTAGGCTATAAGATTTAGCCTTGTGTGTTTGCTGAATTGATTGGAGGACTACAGGGAGTAGTTGATCAATTCAGTGGGTTCTTGATTCTTATAGGGAGTAGGAATTGTGTGATTGATTGTAAATTGAACAATTAATTGATATAGTGGAACTTTCTTTGCTTGAGGGGCCAAGGAGACTGGACGTAGCCCTTGAGGAAGGGTGAACCAGTATAACTGACTGTGTTTTGCTATTCTTGACCTTACTCTTTCAATTCTAAATTGTTCTTATGCTGCTCATTGAAATAAATTGGTAATAGAATTGATTCTTGATAATCTAAAGGGTAATTGGTTTAAATTGCTATACTGTTCATTGGGTTTGTTTTTGTGATTTGAATTGGGTATAACTTTTCCTTCACAAGGGTATGTAACATCTCTGAAACTGAAAAGCAATCTGTTTTTGATATTATACTAAAACTTCAAATTGTAATCAGTTTTGTGATTCTTCTACAGAGATTGTGTCTTTGTTTTTGATTTTAAATCACAACTGATTTGTTCCAATTGAATTCTGAATAATTTGCAGAACTACTATTATTGTAGTAATTGAATTTCAATATTTGTTTTCAATCTTAGTGGCTGTCCAATCTGATCTTGATAGTAGCAGTGTTAATTCTTCTTAATTTTTGAAATCCAAAATAAGTATTTCAGTACTGATTTGTAAAACTGTCTTTGGTGTGCTGGTGTGATACTATTGAAGTAATTGTGAATCTTTGGTATTGATCATCTTTATATTGAGTCTGCTGAACTGCTGTGTTTGATATAGTTGCATTGGACTTGACATTCTTAGTTGATATTGTTTTTGATATATCTCAGTTACATAAACTTGCAAATTGAGTATTAGTATTTCTCTTTGTATTCTATCTTGTGTGCAATTTGGTGTGATTGAATCTGTGTGATATATTACTTTGAAATTGTATTTAATTTGCCTCATACTGTCTTTGCTGGATAATATTGTTTAGAATCATTTCTGCTGCATAAAATTCAACTGGTGTGTGTGCTGTTTGAAATTTGCTCTCTGCCAGAAAAATAAAATCGATTTATTCGTGCCTGAAATCGATTTATTTCACCGCTGCACCTTAAATCTTTTATCATTGAGATTCATAAAAGGTTTTCTATTCACTAAACTGTTTTCAGTGTTTTAAATTGGAAAAATCTTTTAAAGTTCAATTCACCATCCTCTTGAACTCAGCCAAATATATTTTTAGAAACAGATAAAAAACTAGTTGATTTCTTCACCAAACCATTGCCAAGAGATAAATTCAACTTTCTAAGAACCGAATTAGGTATCTTAGATGTTTCTAATATTCTAAACTAATATTGCCTCTATAATTATGTGTTTATGTGTTTTATTGACTAACTTAGTGCCTTGGAACAGTTTTAGCAAGCTTAAACAAGTGGTTCTAGCATTTGGTATTTTAATCTATTGATTTCCTTATTAATCTACTGAAAATCTACTATATTATATGTTCCAGTTATTTCAACAAACTGTTTTTCAAAAACAACATGCTATTAGTCTATGTACAATTTAAAAGAGTTTATTTCCAGTCTTTTAACATGCTATTTTCGAAATCAATACATTGTTTTCCTAAAGTTGATCCTATTAATCTGTTAATCTCATAAAACAGTCTATTAATAACCTTGATTCTAGGCTTTTAACATGTTAAATGTCGAAATTAACCTGTTAATATAATATTCCAGACTTGACAGATTTCTGTTTAAGTGATATTTTGGTGAAAATGAGTACCTTGGAGCTACTATAGTGACACCCAATGAACCAAGAGGCCATACACATCACATTAGGACCCGTGAATAACATTGGAAAGGGTCAAATATCACAAATCAAGTCAGAGTTGGGCAGAGGTGGTTCAATTTGTCAAAAAATGGCTTTACAGAATTCCAGATTCTATTGTACAAAGAATCTTGGACTGGGTAGGTTTGAATATCTTGATTTTTCTGTTGAAACTGCACATGGGTGTATCATAATCATATGCATTATAGTATCATGCATTTATCTTTGAAAAATTGCTTTTAAAATGACCCTAAGCAGTCACATAACAACATGCACTATATCTGCTTCTGCACCTAAAAAACCATTATGCATTATCATTTTTCTCTCAAAAACCAGTAGCCACATCTTCCTCTACTCCCACAAAACGCACCAAAACTCAATCCTCAAACCAAGATAAGGATTATGGTCACTTGGAAAACTGGTTCAATGGAGAAGTTGGTCAAATGTAGAAGTATATCCACGACTACAACAAAAAGAGTCTAATTGCTCCAAAATATTTCACCACTGAATGGCTAAAGGAACAACAACTTGAAGAGGTTAGAAACATCTTAAATCACCAAAACCTGAAGAAGTTCCTTGGTTTGAATGGTTGTATTTACCCTGATTTAGTCAAGGTGTTCTACACCAACCTTACTTTTGATGGGAAAAATATGTACAACCATGTGAAAGGAGTGGATATGGAAATAACACCAAAAGTTTGGTTTACTATAACCGGCATGAAGGACAACAGGTCAAGAAAGGAACTATAGATACTTTTAACAAAACACAGTTTTACAAAGCTTATATGAGAAATTTAAGTGAAGAAGTGAAGTCATTTGGAGTTGGAAAGCTGGCCATGACTCCAAGAATTTTGAAACTACTGATAGTCTGGATAATAACACCTAGAGGCAACAACCATGAAACTCTTACTAAAGAAGACTTGATGCTACTATACTGTTTGATGAATAAAGTAAGAGTTAATTGGGTTTTCACAATGAAGGATCATATGATGAAGGCACAGAAGCTTAACGACTACAAACTGCCCTATGCTATTTTGGTCAAGGATGCTTGAGTTCTTTGAGGTAGACTTAATGGATGAGCTGGCAAAAAGCCTCAAATAGACGAGTGAGATTAATCACTCAATGCTGAACAGAATTGGCCTACAGAAGGTAAAGGGGACATGAACCTACAAAGGAGGAGATGGAGATGGAAGTGGATCAAGTGGAACTGCAGGCCAAGATGAAGGTGAAGTTCCAAATCCAGCAACAGCACCAATGATACCTTTTGTGCCTCAAGCTACAAGAGAAGAGACTATGTCAAGCTTTGAACGTATGATGATAGAGAGGCTGGATAACATGACTGAAGAGCAGCATAGGCATCATGAGTACTGTGTCACTCACTTCCAACAGCTTCACCAGCAAGTGGATGACATCCATGACACTCTCAACAACTTCAACCTTTAAACCTTTCATGCATCACTTATATCTGCTGCATTCTCATCATGAACATTCTGTGTGTTATTTATAATTATTGTTGTTTTAAGTTTCCTCCCAACTTGATGAACTCAATTGGGGAGAATTGTGTGATTGTGGTCTATACCTAACTAAGTCACTTTTATGCTTTTCCTGCACTGCACACTAAACTGTTGAACTACTATGATAACTACTAAACTGCTATGTTGGTTTTAACCTGTTATATTTCATTTTAACCTGCTGATTTCTACTGCAGTTTTGGTTTTGCTTTGGAAAATTGTTTGAAGTATTTTACATGCATCACAGTATAGGGAAGATGAAAGCAAGATTGTCACAAATGCATTTACCACCAAACCACAAGAACTGTCTTCATCAAGTTGGGGGAGATTGTTAGACGTAGGTGGAGAAGCCCCTTGATTGGAGATTTGATGAAGAAATTGCTTGGTGACTTGGCTTGGATGAAAGAAGACCTTAGATTTTTAGTTTGTGGTAGTTTTTAACTTGGTTTAGTTCTCTCATGCATTTGTGTGTGTCACTTGATCATTTGTTTGCATTACTCTTCTTCAAAATCAAGTGAAAACTACACTTTAAAATGGTTTTTTAAAATAGAAGTGTTGTAGAGTAAAAACAACCTATTATTTTTCGTAACAGTTTTGACTGGCGCGAATCAAATAGCATGCAGCACACATTGTAAACAATAACTCTTTGAACAAAAAGGCTTTTGAATCACATTCTAAAGATTTACTTTATAGCTTCTTGGAGAAAAACCTTATTGTGGGAAAGAGAGATCAAAGTTTAACAAAATTCATCATGATTTTTCGAAGATAGCAAAACATTCATTTGATTGGGATTTTCGTAACAGCTGTCATTGTGAAGAGATAAGTGATTCTCTTCTGTGTTTTACATTGTTTTTGCTGCTGCATAATTGGTTCTTATAATTGTAATTCATTTTTGTATTAATTCCTAGTTGTATAGTGCTTAAATAGGGTTTTTAAGCATTTTGGATTGTGTAATCTTGTAAGACTTTGTTTTGGGTGTATTGTTTGCATCAAACACAGTAGTAGAGTTTTGCATATTGCACTAGGGTTGTGCATCTTGTGTGGTAGGGTGCCGCACAAGGGGTAGAGACAATCGTGTAGGGTTCAAGATTGGTTCTTGTATGTGTTTGTGTATGCAAACTTGAGTGAACCAGGATAAAAATAATTGTGTGGTCCTCTCTTTCCGTCTCTCTTTACATTTGTGAATTGATCTTGTTCATTTGTGTATTTTTTTTATGTGAACAACCTGTTAAAATCAAGAACAACCTATTGTTTGTTTGGACAGATTCACAATATTCATTCTAACAGAGTTTTTAATCGGCTAAAATCTGGTTTTAGCCTGTTGTATACTTGTATCTTAGCATAAATACTATCTTGGTTTATTGTTTGAGTTACCTTGTTTGTTTTAGCTTGATTGGATACTCCTTTGTTCTTGACTCGTTTGAACCATAATTTTTGTCATAAATATATCAGTTTTTCTCATTTGATTAAAAATAATGGGTTTGATGGCTTAATCATTGCTTAATTTTGATTGATCAGTTTTTCTTGAATCTGTATTGAAAGGTACAACAAATTTCTTCAATTTAGCTAACTGTTTGAACCAATTAAACTGCTACAATTTTCCTCTATTTTTGATTTCTCTATTTTACAATTCGTGATTAAAATATGTTGTATAATCTTGTAAATCTACTATTCTTTCTTTGCCTAAGTGTTCTGTAATTCCATTTTTTGATATATAGAAATTGTTAAATTGTATTTCTTTTATGTTGTGACAATTGAAATCAATAATCTAATTACAATGTTAAGTGTTTCAAATATGGTTTGACCATTAGAATTGGCTTATAATTTTAGTGGTTATAGTTCTGCATCAATTCATAATTTCATTTCTTCATAGCTGTGGAGTTTTCGTCCTATAGCATTCTACTTCTATTAATACTAAATTCTGCAGAACTAGTTTTTCATTACAAAGTATAGACATTGTTGGAATTTTGTATATACTTTCATATATAGTTTACAAAATTGATTGTGTTCATTCCTTTGTTACATGGACCATTTTCTTTTATCTTATATTGGTAAATTTCTCTTGTTCATATTAAAACTGTGTTACATAATTCTTTTTGGTTAGTCTGCTACCAGTGTTCTTATCCATACTGGTTTACTGTTTTTAAACACTACTGCAGTATTGTTATTTCAATTTGTTGAATTCTGAAATAACATGTTCATTTTGTACTGCCTGCTAGAAATTTGTCAAAGTGCTGAAAAAGAAATTTTTAACAAGCTGTTTTAATTTCAATCTGTTATCTGCATTTTCCAGAACTGCTAGAAAACTTTTAACAAGTTGTTTTACTGTTCTGGGCATACTTAGTCTCATTTCAACTTGTTGTTTGTGCTTTTAACCTGTTATTTTGAATATTCTCTACATTGTAATCATAGTTTAATAAAAATACCCACTCATACTTTCAATGTTTTCAAAAAGAGTTAATAGTTCAATTCACCCCCCTTCTTGAACTTTGGCCATCATATTTTTCAACACAATTGTAGGCCTAAAATATGTGGGATTGAAGGTCACAAAGGGATCAATTGAATACTTCAACAAGATCCAATTCTGTAGGTCTTGTTTGAGAAAACCGAATGCAGAAGTGAAAAGCTTTGGTGTTGGAAAACTTGCCATGAACCCTCAAATTCTAGTCTTTATCATTGTGTAGATTCTCACTTCTAGAGACAGCAACCATGCCACTTTGATAGAGGAGGACATACTGCTAATGCACTACTTCATCAATAGAGTTAAGGTGAATTAGGTCTTTGTGATGAAAGATCACATGATCAAGTCAAAGAGGTTGTCTGATTATAAGTTACCTTATGCTATGTTTATTTCAAGGTTGCTAGAACTTTTTGAGGTAGATTTGGAGGATGAAATGTTAAAAATTCTGAAGTTTACCAGTGAAGTGAACCAGACTATGTTGCATAAGATTGGACTAAAAAAATCCAATAATGGCATATGGGTGTGCAAGGCAGAAGGTACTAGAGAAGCTGGACCTAGTCGCACTTCAAGAGAGGAAGCAATTGTTCCTGCTGCAGGAGACTATGCCATGTTGTCTTACATTCTACCTGTGGATCTTGGAAAGTCCCTTTCCATATTTGAGCATATGGTGTTGTAAAGATTGGATCACATTTCTAGAGAGCAAAGGATGCACCAGGAGTATTGCGCTGCAAGGTTCTGATTGCTACATAATGAGATTGAGCATGTGCAAGACCAATTAGACTCCATAAACTTTCGGAATGAGGACTAGACACCTTTGCATCTTTACATTTGTTGCATCATTACACTGGAACGTACCTTTTTATTCCATTTTCATGCATTATGTTTTTTATTTTTATGGTTTTTTTATCTTTTCCCATTTGATGAATTCAATAGGGGAGAATATATGTGGTTTTGTACTGCATTAATCTTGCATACTGCACTTCACTCCACTAGTTCTGTGATGTTGAATTGAACTAATTTTTTTATTGGCTCTATAATGTGACTTTTTACTATTGCTGGTATGTTATAGTTTTATACTACACTTAGAAATTTGTTTCAAGGTTGTATGCATGTCACATTGTATGGAGGGCAAGTGGATGAAAGCTGGAAACTCACTCAACTGCCACACTCTCAACCACAATATTAACTTCATCAAATTAGGGAAAATTGTTGGCAACACTCCATGCTTGAAGATTTGATGAAGCAATCCTTGATCTAGCTTGGTTTGGGTTTGTATATTGAGTATTAGGTAGTGGTGTGCAGTTGTTTGATTTCATCATGAAAATAGCATGCAAGAGCTCCAAATGAGTCAAGCTTGAATTGGTTTTCAAACTAGATTTTGGGAAATTTTTTACTACAGAGTAAAATAACCTACTACTTTTCAAAAACATTCGACTGATTTGTACTCTAGTAAAACCAATCGATTGATTTCACTTGGGCGCGAATTCTACTATATATAAACTCGCTCTACAGTTCGCGATTCATTCTTCTGCACTTTTCAAAGTGTGAGAACACTTAATATTTTCATAAGAGAGAGATTTTGAGAGCATATTTCTGAGTTTTGAGAGGTTGATCACATATTTTTTAAAGATTCACCTTCAGTCTCAATCTAGGAAGGATTCTTGCTTGTATTTGACTGATTGGAGCACTTTGCAACCAAAATTGAGTATAGGGAAGCCATTTCTTTCTGTCTTGATTCGTTTTAGTTGTTGTATTGGTGCTAGTTTTGATTGATTCGTTGTGATATTAGTCTTTTTTGTAATACAGTTAGATAGGGTGTTTAAGTGTGTTTGAGGTTGTATTTTGTTTGGATAGTGTTTCCATGTTGTATTTACAATAGGGTTCTGCAAAACTGTCTAATAGGGATCTACACAGGGGTCTGGATCAATCTTGTAAGGTTTAAGATTGGTTCTTGTACTTGGTTTTATTTGTAATATTGTGTGTTTAGTGGAACCTTTGCTAGAGTTGCAAAGGAACTAGTTGTAGCTCTTGAAAAAGAGTTAACCATTATAAAAATCTTGTATGTTGATCCAGTCCTACCTCTAAGACTACAGACAAGAATAAAGAAGTCACTGAGCTAGAGCCTTGATCAGGAGTTTGGGCCTAATTGGGCTTGTTTGGAGCTCTAAACAAACTTTTGGGCCCAAGTTCAAAATTGGAGAAGATCACACTAGAGACTTTGGAGCTTCAAGATTATAAAACCTCTACTTGTAAAAAATTGTATAAAAGTGTAGAATTTATTTTGGGCCTTGTATTTTGGGCCATGTTAGTATAGGAATTTAAATTTTGGGTCTGGTATTTGGGCTAAATAGTGGAATAGGTTACCTTGAATTTTTTGAGCCTTGTATTTGGGCCAAACCCTAAGAAAAAGACAAAGAGAGAGAGTTAACTCCTAGGGTATGAACTAGGGTTTATGTGGCACTTACACATGCTTCACATGCTCCTTATCACACTTCACCTTGTCAATGGCTTGACATGTGTCATTCTTTAATTGGAGAGTTTTTAAAAAGCTTGTCATACAAGCTAGGGTTAGTCTTAACTTTTTTCCTACAAATAGAGGTGCTCTCTTCTTGTAAAATAACTTTGATGAATATGTTGAATTGCTACCAAAATATTTTCAGCACTTGTACTCTTGTCAAGGTTCTCTCTAGATGAGTCTTACACAATACCTTTTCTAAACTTCCTCCTAAGTGTTGACCTAACCTCACTTTGGAAAATTCACCTCCAAATCTCCATCTCATATAACCACAACAACAATTCTTTCGTTGCAATTTTTATTATAAACATCAAACCTCCGTGAAGAAGCACATTGAAGCATGCAATTGAAGCTAGAATTGCATCATGTGCTCTTACATATTTTGTGTCATTCTTAATCACATGTTATATTTGCACTACAAACTATTTTTCTAGTATAAACAATCGATTAAAAGTGAAAATTAGCCAATTAATTTTCTGGGCAAAACTTAAGAATTTGCATGTGGTAATAAAAATAATCGACTGAAAGTGAATTCAACCAATTTATTTTCTAGACAGTCTATAATAATTGATTTTTACATCTTTCTTGATTAACAAAAACCATGTATAATTTGTTAATCATAATTGAATTTGTTTTTACTCTCATTTATGGTTTTTTATCGACTGATTCAACAAATTAACTCATTGTTTTCTCCTGCATTGGTTTTAAAAAACTGGTTTGATACAAGACTGATAAATTTCAACCTATTGTTCTCAAATTTAATTTGTTAATTTTATGGATTAAATTTTCATAAAGATCTTTTTAAGTCTTTCTTGATCACAAAAAAGTTTTTGGAAGAATAATCCTTCAATCAAGATCACTGTTAAATTTCTGAAATATAGTGACTGGAAAATTTTAATTGTTTGAAATGCAATTTTAATCAATTTTTTTTTTGCGCCAGTGCAAACTGAGTTTTATTCAAGTACTGCAGGTTTAATTTCAATTGATTGTATTGTATTTTAACCTGTTATTTTTTTTTTCACTCACTATCAGGAAATTTTAATCGATTATTTTCTTATTTTAATCAACTGTTGGGCACATGTGAAAATTGTTTTTCAGTTTACTGTTTTGCGATTTTAATTGACTGTTCTGTATAGACTATGTTACTTATGTACTGATTAATAAAATTTTCCATTCTTACCAAAAAAATTTTCAAAAAACACTAATAGTTCAATTCATTTTCCTCTTCAACTTCATCCGACTTATTTTTCAACAATATATTGGTTAATAGAGATAGTCTCACTTGGTTTATCTTACTAGTGTTATTCTTATCTTTCTCTTTATGATATTATTTTTACTTTTGTTGTGCTTTGGTATGTCTATACAGTGGTTTGCATAAGTTTCGAGGTTAATCTTAAAATAGGATGTTATAAGGTGTATAATGTTGAAGACTTAGGTTGTTGTGTAGTTTTTTCTTTCATTATTTTTCTCTGATTGATAGATTCTTTTTCTCCCCTCATTACTTTTCTTGCTTTATATTTCACTTGTTTGAATTGATTCTATATCTTCCTTACCTCAAATTCTATATTCAAATGTTTAGTAAGATTTGTCATTCTTGATTTACAAATATTTGTGAAAATTCAATTCACTTTCCTTAAATTCAAACCCTAAACATTAACGTAATATAATATTTTTTTCGTGTTTTCTTATTATATTGATTTGAGATCCTAACAAATAGTTATTTTGTATCAATTGATTTGAAATACCTCTCCATGGAAAAATTGCCTCAAATTGTCTCGTCTAGTAACAATAACTTGTGAGAAAAAAATTCTAACTCAAGAAAAAAAAAAGTTGGAGGTAATATAGTATGTTAGATACACAATATACCATATAAAAATAAATTATTGTAACTATGATTGCGATATAGAGTTTGAGAAATTACGGGCGTGGTTCACCGTAACCATAGTTTGAAAGAAAAACCCACAAGAAGAAAGATGCATTACTTTCTCCAATAAAACTACTTTGACACCCTTAAGTCCTTTTCCGTTATCTCTATTAATCTTTAATAAGAATAAAACTACAACTTTTCACTTAAATATTTCAAAAATTTTAAAGACCAAAATAAAATAAATTCTACAAGACTGAAACCAAACTCAAAATAATATTTCCTATATTTAAAATAAAATAGTCCTTTTATGGCTCTTTAATTGCTACATGCACTTTTCATGTCACAAAGATTCCACCTGAAAACAATGAACCAACAAAGATATGAGATGCAAAGCAGTGAAGTAAACTTGTCAAGAAGAATATCACTTGGAGTGAGGGAAGATTATACAGGTGGGGATTTCATGGTCCCACAAATTTTCCAGAATTCCCTCCATATAAGAGAAATTTTAATTTATTTTATAATAGATGTCGTTTAATTTTAATAAATATTATCACATAAATTAAATATAATAAAAAGTAAAGAAAGAAAGTGATGAAATATATAGAGTTGAATATTAAGATATTTTTTATATTTTCTCTCTCCAGTTGTTCAGTTCATTTTTTTCAATAGTAAAATACAAACTCATTTCTTTTTCTTTTCGTTTCTCACATGTTATTGAGAAAAGTAAAAGAGAAGTAAAATGCAAACTCAACTCGCTCTTTTTACTCATCTCTCACTTATTTTTGTTCTACTTTTGAAGAAAAAAAAAGATAAATCTTATTGACACAATTGACACTAAAATATTAGTCATATAGTATAATATTTCTTATATATGGGTTTTTAATGTTTCTCATGCAAACTTATTTTTTTACTTATGAATAATGTTTGAAATATAAAAATTTGATTAATTATATGTTATCTTTCTTTTGAAGTACTCTCTAACTAATTTAAGTGTTTTTTTTTTATTTTTTTTTATTGTAAGAAAGCAGTTTGGACGGAAAATAAAATCTTATGATATATATTTTTCTATAATCAATTTTTAATTATAACCTTTTTATTATAAATCATTTTCCTTTTAATAATTATATCTCTTAAAATTTTAGGTTCAATTTAATTTTTGGATGAGTTCGAAAATTTAATAGAAGTAAGGATAAATTTAAATGTATAAATTTTTTCAATTATAATTATCAAATTATTTATTATTTTTATTGTATCAGTAACAATGATATATATACATACATTTTGACTTTTCAAAATTACTTGTGTAAGATCTGTGCCTGATCACTTGCATTTCCATCATCGATTTTTTTTGTTGGCATTCCTTCTTCTCTTTTTGGTGCATTTGACCCTTAACAGAATCTTTTATAGCAAGCATATATATGTAAACTCTATCACTTTTGTTACTTTTGTTGATGTTGGGAGTATGGTATCTATGCCTCATCACTTTCTGTGTATATGGAATCATATTCTGGACTTTGAAGTGCCATCTTCTCTGATAAGAGTTCTTGATAACAAACCTAAATTTTTAAGTTCTGTTAGAGAACTATTCCTTTCAAATTCATATATAACATTAATTTGGTGCGTCATCTTTTACATTGAATTATGGAATAAGGCATGTTTTCAGACAAGATATTGTAGAGAATAGCACGTTTAGTTAAGGAAAAAAACTAATTTTAATATTTATATTTCTTTTTGTTCAATTTCATTTTAGTTTATATGTTTTCGAAATTGATAAAATCAGTCTTCTAAACTTTTAAAGATATATAATAATGTTGTTTCACTCTACTAAATTTATTACTGGTAAAATCGCATAATGAAGGATGAAAAATATATCCTTTTTAAAAGTTAAGAGCAAGGATTCTAGTTTATCATAAACCCAATCATTATTCAGGCTTTATTTGGGTGAAGAATATGTCTTTTATTTAGAGAAAATTAAAACATGTTTTTAGGTTTTCATTGATTACACTGGCCCAAAATTTCTTTTAAAATTTTACAAAAATTTTCCTTTTATATTAAAAATATTACACTATCGTTCTTTTTTTCATTATGCCTCTACTTTTGTTAAATTTTAAAAACATCAAATATAAACTTTCTTATAAAAAAAACATATATAAATGTTAGAAAAAAAGTAAAATGTAATATAAGAAAATATCTTGAATGTCATTTTGTGATTTACTGTTTTATTTATTTAAAAAGAAAATGGACTAAAACTAAATTTAATTAAAATAATAGAATCTAAAAATCGATTTTTGTCCTTTAATTAGATTGCTTTTGAGTGAATTAAGGGAGGGTAGTGGAGCAGAATACCTTTAACTATCTACTTGTGGCATGATATTTATATATTCCAGTTGATTAATGGAACATATGCATATTCATAACTGTCAAACGAGTGTCAAGAATAATGCCAACTTCTATTTTTAAAAATCAAAAGATTTGGATGATCAACATGTGAGATTAAAAAGGAGAAAGGGACGCTTTTATTAAAAATATTAGTGGGTTATACAACCAATAATGACAGATCTTTATTTAATGAAAAAAATTCATTTTTTTTTCTTTTATTTTTATTTTTATTTTTTTTTATTTTTTGTCTTCATCTTGATAAGATGGTAGTACTGAAATTAGAACCTACAAAAAAAAAAATCTTTTTCTTTTTAAAGTTTAACAGTTAATTATACAGAGTACATTTTTTGAAGTGGTAATCAATAAAAACAATATTTATATATACTCACTGAACCGTTTTATATGAAATTGTATTTTATGAAAAATGTGTTATGATACATTTCTTCTATGAACATATTATAGACTACTTTTGGTTTTTGTTAAAAATATTTTTGAATCTACTAAAGATTTTAAAGATTCTAATTTTGAAATAAAAAAAATTAAGTATGTTTTTGTCAAATAGTGTGGTGTAGGAGATTATTTATCATTTAGATATAATAAAATGATTATTAAAAAGGTAAGTTTGATATTATTACCTAACAGGACCTAAAATTATATACAAACTTATCATGAAAATGATTATGCTTTATGATGATACATATCATCTGGGTGTGTTGAAAATGAAGCATGAATATTATCTATAATAAGTAAAGAATAAGGTGGGTGGGAATTGGGAATCCATTGTTTGTGGCTTCTAATAGAGAATCATTAAGTTCTTTGACTTCAAAATCATATCTCTACTCTAGTACTATCTTAATTCCTTCTTTTTCGCTCAAACATTATAATTATTTTTTCCTAAGATCAACACAGTTTGCAAGTGATTCTTATAATCAACTTCACCTTATGTGTACAGCTTTTATATCAAGTGGACTTTTATTTTTGGTCAGCATAGGATGAAATTTTTATTGCATCAATTAATTAACTACAATTGCTGATAAAAAAAATTACTTAAATACAAAATATTATATCCACAACAGATTATTAATCAACAAACTAATTAGTTTATTTAAATTTTTGAATAAAATAATAGCATATTATATAGATAGATAGATAGGTAATCAATCTGCAAAATTTTATTCAAGATTGATAAAAATGAAATTTACTATTTGAACTAAATATAAAAGTTTTCATAGTATTTTGGAAAAATAGTTATGTATCATGAACAAATCATAGGTAATTTTGCCACGTAATTTTTGTTGATGTACGACTTAATACTTTGAAAAGGAATCAATTAACAACAACTTTACAACTGTGATTTTTCCGTATCACATTCAAGTTTCATATCCGTACAACATATGCCCTTAAATATGTCAATTTCATGACAAAACATAATCCTTAAATTTGTTTAACTTCCGAAAGGCACTAATTTGTCAGCATGAAGCTCACATGATTATAAATGGAAGCTTTTAAAACCCAAATCAACACATTTTGCTTATTTTACAGAAAAAGAAATACGTATCTATATATATATGGTCCACATCAATCTTGATATTTTTAGAATGGAATTTTCTTTCTTTGGATCAATGGTTGGTACCGCCAAAGGCACTGATGTTTAAATTAGTATTGAGATAATTATAATATAAACATAATATCTCTTATATAGATGAAAAAAAAAATATAAATCTAATATCTCTTATATAGATGAGAAAGTTTATCTCTTAAGATATTCTTGGAAAATATCTTAGATATCGGTATCCTTTTGGGTTTAGTATTACAATAATCATAATCATTAATGAAAATATTTTCTTCATAAATCTTGCCTTAAAATATGTTAAACTAAAAATAGAAAAATATTTCATCCTAACACAAATCATAGAATGACCGACCTGCAAAGTACATAGGCTCCCATACTCTTAAGCTTGAAAACATGAAATAGTTTATTTTAAAAGTATTTTATGTGATTAAGCTTCATTATGTTTTAAAATTATACTATTTAACTAAGAACTTAATAGCTTTTTTCATTAAACTTGACTTTTTATGTTTAAACTCCGAATTTAAGAAAAAAAGAGTTTAGACACACCTCATTTAAAGTTTAGATTTAACCTTTTATAAGATTGGCATAGATTCACTTAAATATTAAAATTTAAACTAAACCCTGAACTCAACCATGAATTCGAACTTGACTATTAGAAGTTGTTGACTTAAACTAGATTATGGAATTGAACTCCGTCCTAGGATGTGTTAGGTTTACCTATAAACTTAAACTCAACTTTTTAATAAATATAATGAAATTGGACTAAGACTCTTAATAATAGTTTCATTAAGTTCGATATCAACTTAATTTATATATAATTTTTAAGAATTTGTAATCGACCCGTATATGTAATTTAATTTTAATTATAAAAAACTCATTTTATTTTCTTTAAAAATATTTATGAAAATTTTACCATAAGAAGCGTTGTGACCAAAACTATCACTTTCGGAGGTTCTCATGCAGCACTTCTTTTATTATACCCCTGGACATTGACACCAATGTTGCTCTACTACTTTTGCAGGACTCTTTTTATCTACATGCAGACAGTGTATTCGGGAATTATGCTTTAGCACTTATCATGGCTTTGCAAATTCTTCCTAAACACAATATCAACTATTAAATCCAAATTGATCAATTCATCTTCCACATATAGACTTTATACCATCATTGGAAACTATTAAGTTTAAGCAAAGTTAAGGTAAAAACCGTTTTTGAAATTAATTTCATTAAGGTATTTCCTTACTAACACTTAAGTTAAGAGTGGTGCATCCTCACAATTAATAGTATTAGGTAAAGATTAGTTAAGTAGTTAAGGTTTGAAAACCTTATGATTGTATTATACCATTCAGTAGAAGATAGAAACTCTTAACATGTGCTCAATAGTAGATAGAAACTCTTAACACGGTGAATAGTCTCGTTATAGCATCTAGTCTCTTAGTTTCTAATAAGATTAATCATTTAGGAAAACCGCCCAAGTGACATCTCAATTCAATAATAAGAACTCTCAATTCAATAATAAGAACTAGTGTTAAATTTATCTACAAATTTTTTTTTATCCATAAAAATAATCAATAAGTAAATTAAAAATTTTCTTGTAGTGCACACTTTGGAGCTAGGTACTTATTTATAATAGTAGACGACTATTCAAGAGGGTTATGGGTCTATCCTCATAAGACTAAAGACTAAGCCTTTGAGAATTTCAAGAGTTGAAAGCATCTACTAGAGAACCAAACTAGTAAGACAGTGAAACGGTTCAAAATTGATAATGGTTTTGAATTTTGTTCATAATTATTTAGCACCCTCTTTAAGAAGAGTGACATAGTGAGACATTGGATGATAGTTGAGACTCCTAAACAAGATTACCTAACTTAGAGATTCAATAGACCATTTTGAAATAAGTGAGATGTATGTTGTTGAGTGTTAGAGTTTCAAAGATATTTTGGGACTACTACTGCTACCTATATGAACATCATTTGATATGAAGACTCTTACGAAAATATGGTCAAAACATTCTCGTAACCTTGAAATTCTCGTAACTTAAAATTGTGTTTTAAAAAATTCTTTAGTTTTCAAAAATATTGTCTGATGTTTCACAATCAGATGATAAAGTCAGTTTGTTTTAAATAGATGAAAGACTTTTAATTTTTGCAACCTTTGTTTGAACTATTCACTCTTTAAGTTAGTTATGCAAATAAGATGCAATATATAGAGAGAGATACACAAAAATGTTTACACAATATTTTTGTAGTGATTTATTTGATACAATAGACTACGTCTAGTTCTTGACTAACAAGCGAAGCTCTATTAAGCAGACCATCATTGGAAAGTACAAATGAGTATTATTTGATCAAGCCATTCCTGGCTAACACCGAATATTTCTTAGACTCATATCCACTCCTAGCTAACCTGAGTCAAGTATTCTTTACTCAAACCACTATTGACTAACAACTAAGTATTCTTTCACAAGTCATTGTTGTCTCAAAACAATTTCAAAGTATGAGTTATTCAAAGCACTATTTTTGTTGACTAGAGATAGTAGTGTCTTTCGATGTATACAAGGTTTAAGCTATCTCTCTACTAGTTTGGACGAATGAACACAAATTGTGTTCTTACAAAGCTTTTGGGGAACAAGAAAATTTGAGTAGAATTTCAACACTTGCAAATTATGGTTGTTCTTCTCTTTAAAACATGTCTTTAAGCAAGCAACAAAAAAATAGTCTGCATTCCTTTTTCTAGCTATTGAGTAGCTTTGAACTCTCATGATTGTCTTCTTCTTCCTCTGTTATTGAGAAGCATTAAATGCATGACATACAACATTAATTTCTCTTATCTTCTTCACACAATTTCTATGAAAACTAATAGTATTTCTCTTCCTCAGTAACAAAACCTTTTAGACCAAACAATGGTTAAAAGTGCACACAATACATGATAGATAACTAAACCAGAGCTGCAAATAGCTTGTGTCAGGAGAGTTGACAAATGTTGCACCTTTTTCTCTACTCTCAAGATATATTCAAAAATTGTTGTTTGGCATGGATCTCCTTGGGGACAAACATAGAAAATATTCTCTGTAATACAGGCTCAAGCTTTAGGAGTATTCTTCTTGAAAGTGTCAAGTTAGTCATTTAACTATACTGAGCATCTGATCTTCAATTTCCAATTATCAAATGTTGTGGGTGGTCAACATTGCTCTTATCGACTGGCAAACAATGCACTTGTAAAATATAATCTTCGTCATATCAAACGTTGCTACATTCCTTGTTAGTTTATGCACTTAATCAAAACTACAAGTGAACATTGAGGAGGAGTATAGCAGAGTGGAGGACTTTATGTTCCTACATAATATTGAGTTTATTAGAGTAAAATACCAACATCCTAAAATTTTGATTATGTGTAAACGTTGCTAAGCATAAAACTTTTTTTCTTCGTCTGTAAGACGATAGTTTAATTAAAAAATAGATCATGCAAGATGCAAGTTTTTTGTTTGTCAGAGAATAAAATACTATGTAGTCTTCTCTTTATATCTGATAAACATAGTTGATGTGTAAACAATACCTGTAAGCGAACCTCATATTACTCAAACATTTGTATGCTTATTCGATGTGCAAAAAATGGTTGTTGCTTCCATTTTCCAAACAGATTCGTTCAAGTTCAAGTACAACCCCATATTAAGATGTCTTAGAGTACGAGCTAAAGTTGCACTACTAACCAACTCTCTTGGCATAAGTTATTTTCAACCCTGACTCAACAATTTGCTTTATATGGTGTGCACTTTTACCATTGTTTAGTGTAAAAGTTTGACTACCAAGGAAGATAGCCAATACTAAGTTCATCATACACGGAAGGACTATTTTCTTTCAACGTCCAGAATGATTTACAATGACTATCTTCTTTCAACGTCTATATAAGGCTTTTCATCAAGAAGAAGAAAAGAAAGTTGAGGTGGTACTTTTATGAAATGATGCCTAGATTTTCTATGCCCCACAAAGCTTCATACAGGACACTATAAGCATTCATCTAGCAAACTAAGAGAAAATACTCAAACCATGTACATGCCAAAAGATATAGTACCTCCTTAGTAGGCATATTCATGATCTGATGATTGTACACTCATATAAAGTTTTTATCTATGCTAGGAGTGGCTTGATAAAGAATACTCAATAGGGTCAACTAGAAGTGGCTAAGACCAGAAATTAGCTAGGAGTGACTATGAGTCTCAATAATATTCAAGGGATTAGCCAATATTGGCTATGAGCCCAAACAATAATTCAATGGTTAACTTGGAGTATGAGCCCAAAAAATATTCAAAATATACTTAGCAGTATTAGTTTGCCTAATGGAACTAAGTTTATTGAATGAGAGCTAGATGTAGTCTTATGAGTCAAAGCTCTAAAAGGTATGGATGTGTAGAGCTTATTGCATACTCTTAGTTGCAGTTAGTGAGGTATTAAAAGATGAATCTTCTAGTTTATCCTCTACACTTACAAGTACAAGACTCAATGGTTAGACGTCAGGAATAAGGAGCTGAAGTCATTTCACAATAACAATAATTTGACTCTGGTTTGTAAACTTGTTGGTTCTATGTTGGTAAGATATAAATGGATTTTCAAATATAAATATGGTAATCTAGAAACATATCAACAAAAATTCAAGGCAAAATTGGTGGCTAGAGGCTTTACTTAGAGAGAATGATTTGATCATAGCATCACATCATCTATCAGATGATAAGAAATTTCTTATCGATAACAATTTTGATCAATTGAAGAATGGATAACAAACAACGAACATTGAGTGTACCTTTCACTTCTTCTGATATGCATTATGAATGTCAGATAGAAAGAGTATAAGATGATAAGCTTAGAGTATACTCTAACCTAACATAGGATTGAATAATATTCTTCAAGCTTTAGTCTACCATACAAAGATTACCTTTTACATATTCTTCAAGCTTGTCTTGTATAATATGCACTTTTACTATGCAAAGATACCAAAGGCTTTGCTACCGAGGGAAGTATATACTACTTGACATCCAAAAGATTGCGTAAAAAAGAAGAGCATTTTAAGCTGCATAAGGTGCATTAAATGCAACGATCAAGTTGAAGCTCGTAAGACCAAAGGAAGGTGTGAAAGAAGAACTAGAGCCACTTAAGATCTACCTTCCTCTAGCGACTATAAAAAGCCTACCATCAAGAAGAAATATATAAGATTAGAGGATGCATTATGCCAAAATGATGTTAAGACGATAAGCAATCCCCAAAAGCTTTAGAAAATGATCCAAAATCTTATAGTAGGATATGTGCCAAAATGTATGGTCACATTAGAGCTTAAAAGAGAACACTAGAAGTCTCTTTTGTCACTTAAGTGAACTTTTACCTTGTATTCATCTGAAGGCATAACCCCTCCCTAGAGTGCAAAATGATTTGAACGAGGAGGGAAAAGTTAAATCTTGTATTCGTTGAAAAGTGCAAACACTCTCCGTTAGTCAAAAAATCATTCAAACCTTCAAGCTTTTCTGTTAGTCGGGAGTGCTAAAGAGTAAAAAGTACTTAGGTTCAGCTAGGACCCAATTAAGCCAAGAGTGGCTTGTGTCAAGAATACTCAAGGGGTTAGTCAAAAGTGGCTATGTACCCAAAGAATAATCAATGTGTACTTTGCAACATTAGTCTACTTAGTTGAACTTAATTGTTTTGGTAAAGAACTAGATATAGTTTGTTGCAACAGATGAACCAGTATAAATTACTGTGTGTAGTTTCTCTCTCCCTTTTCCATTTATATTGCATGTTATCATCATCTGCACTAACACAAGAAGGAGAGCTAATGCATGAGTACTTACTAACAATGTTTTACTGAACACTTTTAAACTAAGTATTTGATCTACACCTTCATTGGTTGGTCAAACACTAAAACCATGATCTATTTACTTACTAAAGTACACACGAAGATATGTTAATCAAGTGATTTAGTTGAGAAGTAAATATGCATCTAACTTGATCATTAGGAATCGATGAGCTAAGAATAAATTAAGCATTCAAACATGTATGTTTGATCATATTTGTTCTAGGTTGCATTTAAGAAAAATGGTTTATGCTTCATCAAAAGAAATCTATTGAAAAGTGTTTGTAGTATGATCTTTACATAGAATAAATGAGAAAATATATAGACAAATAATCGAGAGAAGTTGACAAAGTGCGTGTGACATGAGACCTTAGATGAATAATAATGAGCTATTGTTTTAAAAACTAAACCACCGTTTTAGTATTATTAATCAAATAAGATATTTTTGAAAACTTTTCAAAATTAATTAAGTCATAATTCATCCCGTCCTTCATGTGATTTTCCTATTTTTCATAGAAGCGCTAGGGTTGAAAGTTGGGAAAATAGAGATTGGTCTAATGGAGTTGTTCGGGGTGATGATTGAGGAGGAAAGAGGATGTCAAGGGTGGCTGGGTCAAAAGTGATCTTAGGTAGGGGAGATGATGGTGGAGTAGGTTCAAAATTGGTAATTAATGTTAAGGGTGTCCAAAAGGATGGCATTGAAGGCAATCATAATTAGTATTAGTCTAGATTTTTTGCAATTTTCTACTTTCCAACGCTTGACCTTGATAGACTTATAAGGATAGGAGACCCTACTTTTTGAAATTGAGGGCCTTTTGCAATAGTTTTGGCTTTCAACAGAGCATAAAGATCTAATATGGTGTAATCATTAACATCTATGAATTCATTGATTATTTATGTCTCCTCAATCAAATCAATTTATGTTGACAATTGAACTGTGTTTGCCATGCATTGTTGTAGTTAATTGTTTGCGACACCCAACCTTAGAGCTTTTTCCAGTTGCATTCTGCATCAATATCACGTTGGGCAGTAATAACTTTCTTCTCAGACTCGATCAAGGCATCGATGACCATTAGGTCTTCTTCGTTTAATGTGAGCTTGATAGGGGTAAGCCTGAGTTTTTTTTTTTTTTTTTTTTTTTTTTTTTTGTGTTTAGGTTTCATAGGAAGAGTTGGCCTCTCATGATAAGGAACAAGATTTTTCTTGTGGGTAAGTGCTTAGTTAGGGTTTTCCTCAAACAGAAGTTTTGGGTAGGCTTGGCTAGGTGAGGGTAAGGTTGTTCATGTAGGTGGTAAGGTTAAAGAGGACATAGAAGCGTGTACTTCCATCTTGACAGACGATGTGGTTCCTCCATGAATCATATAGACGCATGATTCTGGAGAACAACATGCACTACGAAATAGGAGTTTTGCTTCTCTTTTGTGCAAACTTGTCTTTGAATGCAGTCTCCCAATACTCTAGAGTGAGAGATGACAGGTTGATAGGTCTCACTTGTAGTAGATGAAACAATACAAATCAATCCTTGTTCAAAATGTGATCTTAAGAGCCTATGAACAACAATACGATGTTAAAAACATGTTGTGGATCACCCTTTGCACAGATAGTAGAGGTAATATTGTGCCAAAATGTTGTTGAAAATACCAATGTCTCTACATAGCTTTAGAAGGAGATCCTATAGTTAAGAGCAAAGAATTTGTCATATCCCTAAATCGGAAAAAGTCTCCCAAAGAATACTGAGACTGTTCATTCAGCTACCTAAGAGAGAGAGAGAGGGAGTTTTTCCACTGTAAACGTCAAAAGATGCAACCCCTTCCTAGGGAGAAAAGAAAATAATATTAACAAGTAGAGAAAGCCTAAACTTTGTACTCATCGAAAAATCTTATCCTCCCTAGCAGTCAAATGCAATGATTTATTGATCATTAAAAGCCTTCAACCTTTCTACATTAGTTAGGAGTAACTATTTGGTAAAGAATACTCAGTTAAGCTATGAGTGGCTTAGTAAAGAATACTCAATTGAGTAACCCAAACTGGTAAGATGCCCAAAGAATACTCAGTTAAATAAAGAGTGACTTGGTAAAGAATAGTCGTTGAGTCATGCGTGACTTAGTAAAGAATACTTGGTTGAGCCAGGAGTAACTTGAGGAAAGAATACTCAAAGGATTAGCCAAGAGTGACCACAAGCCCAAAGAATACTCAGTTAAGCCAAGAGTGACTTGTGTCAAGAATACTCAAGGGGTCGTTAAAAGTGGCTATGAGCCCAAATAATACTCAATGTGTACTTTGTAGCATTAGTCTAGTTGGTTGAACTTAATTATTTTAGTCAAGAACTGGATGTAGTTTGTTGTGACAAATGAACCAGTAGGTGCCCAAAGTGTTAGTACTCTCACAATACTAAAGGATTTGATGAATCCAAGCAAGCCAAAGCAAGCAAGCAAGAAGATGGAAGTGTGTTTTAGGCTTTGTCTTAGTGTGAGTGAGTGTGATTGGTTGTGAAAGAGAACCTATGCATATCTGAGGAGAAATTCACTAGCACATGGTCTAAAATGATTAAATCAAATTATAAAGTATAAGGTAAAACTTTGGTTAAAAGCAGTTTTGGAAAATAAGGCATTGGATGAATATAAGCTAATTTCAGGTTAAGCATAATCAATTTATTTGTGCCTGGACAGAACTGAATTAACTATTTTTTAAAATCTAGTTTGGGTTCTTCTCTTATAAATCTAGTGGGTTTTCAAGTGTGATATATACACATACAAAACAAGAATACAATCTTTGAGCATCACTTGTGAGAACTACTTTGAGAGAATCGTTTTAAGAAAATCTAGAGTTTTTCTTAATCATTTTGAAAGGGGTCTTTTTACTTGAAGAATCTATCTCGACCAAAGTAGTGTGCTACTGGATTTCTTCAAAACTGTGTACAGGCCTTTCTTTCTGCGCCAATCAGGATAATTCTGTAAAATTCTTGAACAATTGTATTGGTTTTGGGCTATAGGAGTTAGCCTTGTGTTTATGCTGAATTGATTGAGAGTTACGGGGAGTAGTTGAGGTTTCTTTATTCTTACAGGGAGTAGGAATTGGTTGATTGATTGTATGTGAAACATTAATTGATTTAGTGGAACTTTCTTTGCTAGTGGTGCAAAGAAGATTGGACGTAGTCCTTGAGGAAGGGTGAACCAGTATAAAATTGATTGTGTCTCTTCTTCATAACCCTTGCCTCACAATCTTGATCTGTTCTTGCGCTGTCTACGGAAACTAATTAGAAATTGATTTGGTTCTGATTAATCTGTGGCTTAACTGAATTACTTACTGGATTGCACTTCTGTTAATTTCTTTACTGATTTAAATTTCAGGTTTAAATTTGTTTTGACTGAGTCTATAACCTCTCTGCATCAAGAAAGCGTGTTCTAATTTTCTGGAGTTATAGCATTTTTAAAATTGTGTTTCAATTTGAGTATATTCTGCAGTATCTGTATCTGTGTTTAATTTAATTTTGAAATTAGTGTGATCAGATCTGTTAATCTAATTTTGTAGTAGTAATTGTGTCTTAAAATTAGATTTTATTCTGGTAGATATTCTCATTTGATATTACTGTGTGAAGTTGTTAGTTCTTCTTTATTTTTTAAATCAATATCAGTATCTGAATTCAGATTTGTGATACTATCTTTGATGTGTTATTGGTGATTGTGAATCTGTGATTGATTGCCTTTATCTTTAGCCATTGCAGAACTGTTGTTTTGTTGTATTGCATTAGACTTGATAATCTTATATAAATTGTCTTCTCTGCCAGAAGAAGAAATCAATTCATTTGTGCTTGAAGTCAATTTATTTTTTGTTGTACCTTATACTCTTGATCATTGAGATTCATTAAAGATTTTCTAGTTGCGAAAAATGTTTTCAGTATTTTAAAATTGCAAAATCTTTCGAAGTTCAATTCACCCCCCTTTTGAACTCAGCCAAATATGTTTTTCACAAAGAATACTCGGTTAAATCAAGAGTGACTTGGTAAAGAATACTTATTGAGCTAAGAGTGACTTAACAAATAATACTTTGTTGAGCCAGGAGTGACTTGGGAAAGAATACTCAAGGGGTTAGCCAAGAGTGGCTACGAGCTCAAAAATATTCAGTTAAGACATGACTGATTGTGTCAAGAATACTTAAAGGGTTATCAAGGAGTGACCACAAGCCCAAAGAACACTTAGTTAAGCCAATAGTGGCTTGTGTCAAGAATACTCAAGGGAACAACCAGGAGTAGCCACAAACCCAAAAAATACTTGAAATACACTTTGCAACATTAGTTTGTCTAGTAGAATTTAATGTTTTGATTGAGAATTTGTTGCGATAGACGAACCAATATATATTGTGGTGTATATTTCTCTCTTCAATAATCTTTTTACATTATATGTCATTATTGATTGTATTAACTGAAGAAGGAGAGTATTATGAAGACAAAAATTTGGAAATTATCTTTTATTCAATTATCACACTTGAGATTTTAATTTGCACCGGTCATGATCTATCAGATACAAGAATTGCAATCTGATCATTTGTTAAAATCAATAAGAAAATGTTATAGATAAATGATTTAGTGAAGTTAGTTAGTTGTGTATGATATGATACATCAGACGAAAGGATTATAGTCTAATCTTTTGATAATTTAAATGATCATCTAAGTACAATTAATCAGATGATATTTGGAAAAAGTTTTTAAACTTGATAAAAATATAATTTAACTCTCTCTACTTATGTTTTCCTTATTTTTAAAGTATAAAAATCATCGAATGATGATTGTTAATCTTTTTCTATTGCATCTTCTTGTTAACCATACCCACAAAAGAAATAACGAATTTCTTTGTTACCCAAATTTTCTTGGCTCCATTCTTATTAGTGTTGGGAGGTTTTTTCTCGTGTTTGCTTTTTACACTAAAGGGTCCATGTTTGTTACCATGAGAAAGAGGACTCTGCAATTGTTTTGAGATCATTTTCTTATAATTTTTTATATTTTGGAGATCATAGCCTAAGTCAAAGTTATCTAACGCATGCCTGGAAGTTCAGAATAAAAGATTTAGAGTTTTATAGTTCTCTAAAAACCTTTCAAAATCATGTTTATTGTATGTTATTTTTCCTTACAGAATTTTCATTTTGTTTGTGTCAGGTGCTATAGCCTGCTTAAGGCAAATTTTGTCTCATCAGCTACAATCTTATCCTTTTTTAGCTTGTCATTTTCAAAAAGTAAGACTTTGAATTTTTGTTTGCTCAAAAATGGATTTACAAGGGCAATGAGTTCCTCATAAGAAAGATCATTTTCATCTTCATGATTAGAAAAAGAGCATTAAGAATTAGAGACTATAATAAAATTAAAGAAAGGCTTAGAGTTTGCCTCTTCGTCTATATCAGCTATTAGATGTAACATCCCATATTTTTCATGTATTAGGAACTTAACTACATAAAATTATAGAATAAATTTGAATATATACAATCATCATGTATTTTGAAATATATTTCTCCATATAAGATTTAATAAAAATATCTTCATAAAATTACAAATAAAACAAAAATAAAATAAAATAAAGTTTCTCCATCAATTCATTTGGAGACTCACACCAACTGTCAAATCCTCTGCTCACGTGTAATACACGATCATTGCAGTTTAAGAAAACAACAAAAAAAAACAACACACAAAAAGAAAGATAAGTTAGAGAGTTTTAAATAATGTATTTTCATAAATTAAATTTCTATCTCAATCAAACAACAATAATTCAATATTTCATAATTCATACAAAGATACTAGGCTCTCTACTTCTAGAAGACTTGTGCATTGAGTTAGACTTAGAGGTTTGCACCTATTATACACAGTCTGTCCTGATCAGTTCCTATTTCAAACCTTAGTTATAGTTCCCATATGCACATGGTTAATCCATATGTCCTATTCCAATCAGCTCATATTTCAAACCTCAGACATGGTCATATAAATCTCCTTCAACTCTTCACTAACTGATATTCTTCATCTATATGAATCCAATGTACCAGTAGAGTCAGGATACCTCCTTAGACAGATCGAATCCCCAAACAATGCACATCCTAATAATCTCAACATGGGTATCTCCTTTCCTGAAGATACTATGTCTCGATCACACACCACATCATTCAAAAATATTGATATTACATCATACTATACATAAACATTCATACCATTCAATTTAAATTCATCCAATTCATATTTAATAAAATAAATAATTACAATATCCATTAAAAAAATATGCAACTAGCTTCCCTTACCCAAATTCACAAGAAAAGTAACTACAATATCTAAAAAAATGTAGAACTAGCATTCCTTACCCAAATTCATGAGGCAAGTAATTACAATATTTATAAAAAAAACATACATCTAACTTCCCTTACCCAAATTCACAAAACAAGTAAATATAATATCTACTAAAAACATTCAAACTAGCTTCCCTTACCTCTATAGGGTAGAGATACTCAAAAACCCTAAAATCACAAGCAAGCCAACTGTGTTCAAGAATCTGATTGGACACTCTTGATCTACTCAACGCTAGGAATCTAGGGGTGACCTCTAATTGTCAATCTGATAACCTATGTGATCACAAATCCAGAGAGGAGGTAGAAAACTTCTAGGAGTGTTATAGAGAGATGGTGGTTTCACAAGAATGAAACTGTATATCTTCTTAAAGAAAGAAAAAGAGTTGGTAGTTTTTATAAACATAATTTCACCCAAAGTCAAAACTTGAGTTTGACTGACCCTCTATGTTCTCCTCATAATTGATCTTCAAGGAGTTCCATATTTCCTTAGCTGACTTTAACATGCATGTCTTCTTGTGTTTATCTTTTGATAGGGCACAGGTTAAAGTGTATCTGACTTTGTTATTGAGTGGCATCTAATTGAACTCAACTTGTGCCTAATCTTGCTCTAGAGTTTTGATATGCGTTGCGGAACGCGTCCCAAATTAAACTAAGAGGCTAGATTTTGCAATATAGTTGACCTAAGTCATTCTTCCAAGGACCACTCGAACGTTCTCAGTCACTAACAATATTAAACAGTAGCACGAGGGGTTGGCAAGTACGACACTTAAACAAAATAAACGAAAAAAAATGATTAAAACAAAATAGAGAAATTCACGTAATAAAAGTCAACCCGACCTCTTTTTGGTTCTCCCAAATCCCTCACTAGTTTCTAAACATAATCCCAATTACATCCATGAGTTAAACAGACTAGAATCCCTGCATCTATTTAATATCCCGACTACTCCACAATTGTGAAGCATTTTATCAAACACCTAGTGTGCCAAACCAATGCAATTGAATGGTGACCAACATCATCGGTTCGACTTGACTCCCGGGAACTCCACAACACATTCTAATCGGACTGTACTCGTCTATTTACAGAGTCAATCCAACCATTAAATCCAACAATCAAATTAAAACAACAAATGAATAAGTAATTGTGAAAACAAATGCAAAATGCAAACCTAAGGATTAATGGAACAGGAGAACCTTCGAGAACCAGATTGAACAAAGCTTTTAGCAACTCATCATCATCGTTGTCATGAACATGAACACAAATAAAAAGCGAATGAACATGAAAGTACAGAAATGAAGAAGAAACAAAGAGAGTCAACGAAAATTGTATTTCCAAAAATGACTAAATGTGTAGTGGTTGCCGTACACAACTCACTACAATATTCAGAGTTTTTCTTGACCTAAGGTGGCCCAGAACCACCTCTATATTGCCCTAATAAACCAAAAAGAAATGCACAGTTTTGATTTCAACTCATTTCGGTGTGAAATTACTAAGTTGTCCTCAGTTGAATATTTCCACTCAAAGTGTTGTCCAGATTCCGTACACAATTTCAAGGCTGATTTCGTCCACTTTAAAGTTCGAATTTGATCTTGAACCCTCTCACAACGTTTGTAGATCTATGAGTTATCTACATAATGACATAAAGAGCAAGTTAATGACATAAAGAGCAAGTTAATATGAGGTTTGTAGCAAAAGTTATAGACAAAATATGAAACATGCTCAAGTTTGAAAATTTTCTAAAAATTTCATCGAATTGAGTCAAACTTTCAATTAAAGACCAATGAGCCCAAATGCATAAAAATGGTCCAAAACTTGTCATTATTCTTATCACCATGCAGTAGGAAAGTGGTTAAAATAAATACGTATCAAGTTTTGATCTCAATGTCTCCTTTGGTTATGATGTACCATAATCGATAGTTTATCAACTTGATGAAGATTTTCATTTTGTCCTTCTAGTACGTGTAATCTTCTCTCAAGAATACTAGGGGTCTTGTGATGGATACTCCTTCAGTTATAATCTATTCTTTCATGTCTGATGTGTTAGATCTTTTTCTCTAAATGTTTCAGACGCTCAACCCTTTAAAGACTTACCTTTCATACGAACCATAGAAAACTTGAAAAAAAAAACACAAGAAGGAAGGGTTGAATTATGATTTTATTTCTTTTCAAACATTTTCCCAAATATTATCTGATATTGATAATTCAGATTATAGTTTATATTAAGGACAGGTGATCTATCAATGATTTTCTTGATAAGGATTGTGTTTGACGATATGTGTCAGATGTAACTTTTATTTTAACGGACTAACTTGTTTAAAAAGAGTTCTCTAACTTAGTTTTTATAACCATTTTTCTTCCTATATTAGTACAAATGATAGTAATGTACAAAGTAAAAGAGATAAAGGAAAGAAGAAGTATGCACTATATTTTTATACTAGTTTGTCTAACACAGAAGACTGCATCAGTTAATCAAAAGATTTAGCTCCACTAAGCAAAATAATGTTGTCAAGTACAACACGAGTTTTCTTTGGGTACATAGTCATTCATGATTAATCCCTTGAATATTGTTTTGAGTTATAGAAACTCCTAGCTAACTCCTTGAATATTATTTGGAACACAAACACTCCTAACTAAAACTAATTATTCTTTGGATTTAGCCATTTCTAGTTAAAATTGAGCATTCTTTAGACCTAGTCACTCCTAGTTAAAATTAAGTATTCTTCAGACCGAGCCGCTCCTAGCAAAAACTGAGTATTTTTTGGAGTCAACAACTATTGGCTAAAACTAAGTATTCTTTTAAACTAAAGCTAAAATTTATTATTCTTTAGACATAACCACTCTTGTACAAAACTAAGTATTTTTTGAATAGCAGCCAATCTTGACCAATAACCGAGTATTCTTTGTCAAATAGTAACTCCTGACTAAGATAAGTAAATTATCTTATTAGTGATCCACATATCACATGGTTGCTCACTAGAGAGAGATAGCGTCTTTTCATGTATATGAGGTTATTCTCTATCTTCTAATTTGTTAAGAGAACATGAACAATGTTCTCTATGAAGCATCTAAAAACACAGAAGTTTGAGCATCATTTTAGCATAGTGTAAGGTGGTCTGCCATATTCTTCTTCTTAGTTAATGGCTTTAGATAGGCGTTGAGGAATATAACCATCGGAAATTCTTTTTTGGCCGTTGAGCAGCTTCTGAACACTTGAATGTTGTTCTTTCTTCTAATGAGCTTGATTGTGAAGGATGTATTAAATGCACTTCATGCAACATTAATTGCTCTTTTCTTCTTTGTGTAATATTCCAGTGGTTGGATGTTTATATCTCTTCTTGGTAATGCACCTTTGCTTGATTTTGTTTAAAGTATAGAGTCATACAAAACATGTAGTATTTATGGAGTTGACAATGCTAGCATCAAGGAGTTGTAGAAGGAAAATAACTTTAACTTTTCATCAAAGAGATCATTGATATGACTGGTGTTTGAATGAATCTTCTTGGTAGACAACAGTAACAAACATTCCCTGTAACGTAGAATAAGCATATATGTGTGTGTGTAGCACAAGGTTAGCTTAATTCTATGTTCATATTGTCTGAGCATATTCATAATTTATTTTTGTAAAAGAACAAACATAGTGTTGTATAGTGTAATAGAAAAATACTTACGTCTTACATAATTTGTTAGTTGAACTGAAAGTATCATCTTACAAATGAAGCGTAACCATATTTTATATTTAGTTGTTTTGAACATTTAATCAAAATCATGGATATTGAATTTTTCTCTAACAATGATTGTTAGTCTTAGTAGAATGTCTAGTCTCTTAATTTCTACAAAGACTAGTACCGTATGAAAAAGTCATCTAAGTGACACTTCACTTTAGTAACAAAAAACATTGTTCATGTATTTTCTTTATTAGTGTAGGTGCATTTCACTAAAGTTAGTTATAATAATTTTAATGTAAAAGTAAAAGCTTGAATCAATAGTTATTGTTAATTGAAAGTTGTTGTTCAACTATTCTAACAGAAAACTGTGAGAGTTAAGGCAGAGTTTATCAAAATAAAAACTTTAAATAGTGGTATATGATCACTATGGATTATCGTAAATATATATTGAAGTTCATTAAATATAAAGAATAGAAAGTACGTTAAGAAAGAAAGAAAAACACATAAAAAAGTAACGTAATTTAAGTGAAGTGATTTTATGGATTCATCTTCAGTGTAATACATACCTTTACAAACACTTTTATGAGTTTAATTTGAGTCACTTGATAACAATATAGAATTCATTGATGAATTAGGTGTTGTCCCTTATTATTTATAGATTTTTTATTGATAAGCTTAACGATTGTATCACTTTTATTTTTTAAATTCCAATTAAATTGAGTACCTAACCATCACAATTGTGTTCTCCTGTATTTGTTTATACATATTTAATATATTTATTTATACATGTTTATTATATTTATTAATTTGTCTATTAAAGTACTAATTATGTTATTAATATTATTAGTATTAAGTTATCAATAATTCTTATTGAATGAAAGAAATTGAAAATTCTAATCTCAATTTTAGTTTTTTTTTTTTTTTATATATCACATTACCACAAACAGGTCACCATGAACACAAACTTTATTGTCTTTATTTTTGGTATTTTGATTATATAAGTTGTCATGTTTTTCATATACGCACTTTGTTAACAATAGATAAAAAAAAATTGGTTCCTGCACGATACAAAATGTCTGCACTTAACAAATTTTTAAAATATTAATAATATTCTTATTATTTTATATATTAAATAATTTTTCTTTTTTTCATATTTATATAAATATCTCTCTCATATTTTATTTTTTTTAACAATAGTAAAAATAATATTGGATATTGTTATGATATTTACAATTTAATATGATTAATTTTAAAAATTCAGTTTAACACATTATTTTTAAATATTTAGTTTTTTAATAACTAATTCAATGTTACTTAAAAAAAATATAAATATTCCTTAATATTTATTATATTTTTTTTATTATTTATAAAGAAATTTTTTTAATATTTATCAAGAAAGAGACAAGTTAATAATTTTTTACATGATCGTAATTATTTGTGTAAGTGACAGACTCAAAAATATATTTAATAAATAAATTTTAAAATAAAAATAATAAGGAGAGATTGTTGGCATATTTAACATTTATTAAGTGTAAGAAGTAATATATATTATGTAGAAAACTAACAGCCTATAAATTTTATAAATTTGAATGAGTTAGGTTTCTTAGTAAGATAAATCTATTTTAAGAAAAATACATAAGTACATACGTAAAATAATTTTATATTATTTAATTACAAAACATTATGCATATATTAATTAACGCTCATAATAACTATCTTAAAAATCATACCAACAACTACTTTTTAATAGATTAATAATATAAAAAGGTTTTACATTTCCATTGTATATCAATTAAACTCTTAAACTTTTAATTCGACATTCAAATTCTTTTACGAACTGCATTTTTGGTGCACTGCTTCAAAAAAGGATAATCATTTGTGTAGTTTGAGACTCTGAAACAAAAATCACATGCACTGATACAATTACGCTGAAAAACAACTTGAAGGGGAGGACCATGATTGTTTTTACCTCATTAGAACTCTTTATTTTTTAATTTCTAAAATAACACTCCCTTTATCTGTAATACTATTTCTTTTTTCTCTAATAGTTATTAAAAATTGTGTTTATTAGTTTATTAAAATTAAGATAAAAAATAATTAAATTAAAATTTAAAAAAACACACAAAAATAAAATGAAATATTTTATAGGTTTTTTAACTAATTAATTATAATAGAAAAAATAATAAATTATTTTATTTTATATTTTGTAATAAATTTAAATTTGACATAATAAATTAAACTAAAATAAATTATAATAATTTTTGTGATTGTATTTTTATATTAAAATTGATATTGAATGAAAAAAATTATAATAATTTATAAAATTGTTATTTGAATTAAAATTTGTATTTTTAGTTTGTTAAAAAAATATCTAAATAATTAATGACAAAAATCAAATTAAATTTTGATAAAGATAAAATTTGACTTTTGATAAAGATAAATTTTGATTTTTGATAAAGATAGAATTTGGTTTTTGATTGAGATAAAATTTGATATTTTATTAAAGATATTATTTGATTTTTTATAAAGATAAAATTTGATTTTCGATAAAGATATAATTGATTTTTTGGTAAAGATAAAATTTGAATTTTGATAAAGATAAAATTTATGTTTCATTTTACACAAAGTATTTCGTATATCATTAAATAAACTATTTAGTGAATATATGATTGTCATTTATTTTCGTCTTTATGTTCAACGTATATTCCATCATTTTAATAATTAACAATTTTTAAGTAATAAACATAACATTTAAAAGTAATTAACAAATAAATTAAATTTTATTTTAAATTTTTAAACAATTTAATTAATATTTATTTTATTAATTATTTAGATATATTTTTAACAAATAAAAAATACAAATTCTAATTCAAAATAACAATTTTATAATTTATTATACTTTTCTCTTCCAATGTCAATTTTAATACAAAAATATAACTAGTAAATTATTATAATAAAATACAATCACAAAATCATAAAAAATAAATAAAAAATAAAAAATAAAACAAAAATAATAATCATAATTAATGTATTGTCTGTACAAAATATAAAAAGTAAAAAGAAAAATAAAAAAAAATAAAAAAGTATTATTTCAACGTCAAAAAAATATAAAAATATAAAAACAAAAAAAATTCATTTTAGAAATTAAAGAATAAAAAATATTACTGAGGGAAATAAAAAAAAAAAAGTGCTAAAACCACTCAACCACTACAATATCATGAAAGTGAGTTAAAATTTGAGAGTGGTTTTTACTCTTTCATGCAACAATAAAGGGGACTTAATATTTTCTACAATCTACTCTATTTTCTCCTCTCTCTCTCTATTTTCTAGATAATTAATCAGAGAGGCATATCTGGTAGAGTATTTCTCAATCTTCATACCATGTTTTGGTTATCTATTTTAACATACTTTTCATTATTCTCTTTCAATAAATTGATCTAACTTACTACAATATAACAACTATAAAAAAATGTTAAAGGTAAACTAAACGAAGTACAAAGTCGATAGGTTTATCAGTCCAAGGGAGTGTAAAGTTGATGTACTAACACATGATTGGTAGAAACACATTTTACTTAACACACTGATGGTTAAAATTTATCAAACACTACAAAAATCAAGAAAGGGTCATTAAGTAAGCTGTGACATTTGCCCGTGATTTTCAATAAACTTCAATCAGCAAGAGAGAGTTGGTTTAAAAGAATATGTGAAAGAGTGTGATCCTAGTACTTCTCTAAAGATATGTGCATATGCATGGATTCATAAGGGAATATGCAACTCCAACCACTTAAAGACAAGTGTTCCACTCAACTGGTTGCAAGTGTTCTAAATGAAATGCAATTATAAAGGAACCAAAGTACACTCACTAGTCTTTTGTCTTGTCATATGGTCCCAGCAACTTAGGATTCGTCAAGGCAAAGCCGGCATCATGAATACTTCTACTTCCTCTTGTTTTTTAGGTTTATTCTCTATTGGTCACATAAGCACCAAACTTACAAGACAAGACAAAACAGAATGTGTTCTTATTCTGTTCCTTTCTTTCAAAAAATAAAAAATTAAATCAATGGACTTCCAAGAAAAGCATCTCTCCATTATAATTCTTTTTCTTGAATGTATCTGCAACATATCTATTTCAAAGTTTTCTGATTACAAGATTACTGCTTTCTACACTTTCCACGTATAACTAATTTTACATTTTAATCTCTCTCAGTTTGTACAAAACAAATTTTGTCCACTTTCCTATTGAAAGGCGACATATGATTAAAAAAAAAAAAAGCTTCTTAATAGAAAATAGTCTACCAATTGACATACACCGACAATGTATATAGATTTTATATTTGTTTGACTAAACTTTCTCTATTAGTATTTATAAAGAAATTTACACAAATTGATATGTATAACAAGTTTGTTGATTTTTACAATGAATACTTTAAAACTCTTACCTGCCATACCTGCCATGTTTTATTATTGGTTCACATTAACAATATACTGAACTTAAACCCCTTTTCTTTTTCAAATATAACATAATATTCTCTGTTAGTTATTACTCTTTTTATTGATGTATTAATTTATATTAAAGAAGTCACAAGTGATCAGCTACAGCCTTAAATTCAGCCAATCCTCATTGGCATTATTGAAGAAATTGCTAGATAAATTCATCTACTCTAAATTGTCTCAATTACCTATGCTAGTGAAAAGGACTAAGGAGTTGGAAGCCAAGAATATTTCTTGAAAAACATAGGGGAAGAAGAGTGGTTTCTGATGCTTTCAAGGAAAAAGGAAAAGTTGATTCTATAATTCAAGTCACAAAATTCTTCTCTAAACTTTTGGAATATGATTCCTGCATTTGCCAGTGGGACAAAAACAAATACAGGTGCATACTGATATAAATTGATGGGTCAATTTTGATACCAAATGCAACGTGTGAGGTGAGGTGTCTCAGAAAGTATAATGCACACAATTCCAATGGACAAGTGCTTTCTCCAAATCAAAAGTAGAAGTGAAGAGAGCCCACAATGAAGAAAGTGGGAAGTAGCTTCGAAATATATTGGATCAATTTCAGTTTTGAGTTGCTTCTGTCCAAGATTCTATGCCTCGCAAGGCCACTTTCCTAAGGGCATTTTCTTTATAAGGACATCATTGAGTACAACCAAGGCTTGTGAAGATCTTGTCAAGGAGAAAAAAGACATGCAAGAGCAGTTGTAGAAACTTTCACATATTTGAGTTGAAACACCAAAGAAGTGTTCTTCAAAATTACAGAACAATCATATTTCACTTTATTTATAGGGTTAGCTGTTTGGCTCCACAAGGAGTAGTACATAACAGGTAATATATGATTTTGAACATAATAAAATTTTGAGGGCTAGCCTCGGCACAACAGCAAAATTGTTGCCTTGTCAAAGTCTTAAGTTCTAGTCTAGTTCGTTGCCCTTTTAGTATTTTCTTGTGCATCTATACCGAGTAATAAGATCATTTTTTTTTTTTTTTTGCTTGAAAGATAATGTACTATCAGCAGCAGCAGCAAGCTAGAAACATGCATGCTTTAAGGATGAACAGCCCCACTGAAAGGCATATGATCATGCAAGGAGGCAATGGGACTGGTGATTCAGGACTTGTTCTCTCAACTGATGCTAAGCCTAGACTAAAATGGACACCAGATCTTCATGAACGGTTCATAGAAGCAGTCAATCAACTTGGAGGAGCTGACAGTGAGTCAATGAAAATGATAAACAGATTTTGAATCAGAAATCTGTAATTTTGAAGCTAATATTGATTACTCTTGCTATGCAGAAGCTACACCAAAAACAGTTTTGAAACTGATGGGGATTCCTGGACTTACTCTCTACCACCTAAAGAGTCATCTACAGGTAACATATTATTCCAATTACCATAATAATTATGATAATTTTTATTTAGGTTTTGTGATGTTATATATTTAACTACCAGTACAATTATGATAATGTTTTGTAAAGACTAAAATTCAGATAGTGAAAGAAAACACCAAGACAAATATGCTACTTATATTGCTGAACTTGCTCACTCTTCTGTTTTAACTGGTGGACCAATTAGCTTTTGTAACCAAATTAAATTTCAATAAAACCTCATTCTAGTCACTGGCATTCATTGGGGAGACAGTGTTAAAATGATTTGTATTAATTAAACTTGTTAGTGCATATGTATGCGTGTTTAGCTATTGATTTTTCTTTCTCCATGGCAGAAGTACAGAATCAGTAAAAATATGCATGGACAAACAAATACTGGCAATAATAAAATTGGTGAGAGAACTTCTCTTTTGATGTGTTTTCCATGTATTTTTATTTGTATTAATTACCTTTTTTACTAATCATATAATTTGAAAATGAATTTATCTTACCGGCATCAACCACAGAAGCACCAGGCAGAATGTCAGAAGCAAGTGGAATTCAAATGAAACACTTAAGCATAGGCCTACAGACAAACAAGTAAGAAAACTTTCCAGTTTCCATCTTTATGTTCTGTCATCAAGTTTCCATTGTTCAAACTAAATTCTCTGTAATGGGAAGCAACACTAACAATAATAAGTCCTCAACCCAGAAATACAGAAATAAATGATGCTTTACAGATGCAAATTGAAGTCCAAAGAAGACTGCATGAGCAGCTTGAGGTATAGAACATCTTTGAACTTTTAAATTTAATGTATTTTAATAAATTACGAAATAAGCCAGAAAACATTTGTAGTTGCCACTTCTACTTTGAATGTAAGATTTTATGCAGAAGCAAAATATAGGTACCTACAAAATGAAAATGAAAATTCCTGAATCTGAACTGGAACTCCATCTGAACCACTGTTACAAAACTTATTCTTTGAGTCTTGCATTTATTCACTGGTCTAAACTTTTTTATAAGCTCAAATATTTCACAATTTTGTTTTCAGTATCCAAAATTTTTCTGTTTTCAGTATACATTGGAGTTGGTAAATTGTTTCTGTTCTGATTCTTTTTCTTCACTCTTTAAGCAGGTACAGCGACACTTGCAGCTAAGGATAGAGGCACAAGGGAAGTACCTTCAGGCAGTGTTGGAAAAGGCACAAGAAACACTAGGAAGACAAAATTTAGGTGCTGAGGGAGTTGAAGCTGCCAAAGTTCAATTATCTGAACTGGCATCAAGAGTATCTTGTCAAAGTCTTGACAATAAATTTTCAGAACTGAAAGAATTACAGGTCCTGTGGCCTCAGCAAACACAAGAGGGCCAAGCCACTAACTGTTCACTGGGTAGTTTCTTGACCTATAGTGAGGAATCTCAAAGAGACAGAGAAACACATAACATGAGTCTGAATCTGATAGCCTACAATGGAACTCCATTTTCAGTTTCAAAAGATTGTGTGGAAGAGTCAATGCATTTAAAGCCTGGTCTCACATTGAGTGAAGAAGTGAAGGAGAATATGATGTTTCTTTCCTCATCAAGTGATACTAAAGTAGTGAAGGGAGAATTTTTACAAGAAAGGCCCTCAAGCCTCTTATCCATGAATGTTGGTGTTCTAGAGGAGGAGAAATTTGGGAGAACAACTCTTTCAAAGGAAGAAGGCTGGAACGTAAGAGACAGCACTGAAACGGAGAGAATGGCAGTTAAATTGAACCATGAGAAGATTTCTACAGATTATAGACTTGCAAACTTTGAAGTGAAACTGGACCTGAATTCCCATGATGATAATGATGCTTCTTCCCACTGCCAACAGTTTGATTTGAATGGTTTCAGCTGGAATTGCTAGCACTTTTTTATTATGTAAAATTTGGACATGAAAGGCTAAGAAGATTTCATGCTGAGTTCCTACTCCATATGAGTTTTCATTTTTGGGGAGTAACTTGCAACTAGTTTTTGGCACATGCCAATTGCAACCAATTGACAATAACTGAGATGAATAGAATAATCTGCTATATCCAATAGACTGCATGAAGAATTACTTATGTACACTACATCAACCAAAAGCCAGTAGAGTATACAGTATGACCCTTTACATGTATGATCTTAATTTAAGAGTTCAAAGGTTATTTCAGAACTGATTTCATTAATAAATAAGCAGTAAAAGTCCATTTCTTTATCACCAAGATTCACTTACATGTTATTGTTGTTAGAATAAAATAGTGACGATTAAACTTTTTATAATTCTTACCGTTTTCTCATTCCAAACTTTTATCTGTCAGAAACTTTTTTTTGTAGCCTCTTTTAGTTGTTTAAGTCCTGTGATTACTCCTTGAGTGATGGATACTCTTCTTAAGTCTTCATCAGAATGAGTTTACATGCACTGTTATGTTAATCTTCAGGAGCAAACCGGATATTAGGTTGCACAATAGGTCAACTGGAAATTGTTTTACTGGAGAGGTACATGTCATGACAATTTTTTTCTTATTTCTCTGATAAACTTCTAATTACAAATTAATGAGAAAGACCATTTTCGACAATTTTCACCAGCAATTAAAGAGTAAAAAAATTGGAAAGGAGATAGGAAAATGAAGAAAACACGACATTCAAATTGTTCTTCAAAAGAATCTAGAGAAAAACTCAACATAAACTTCTATTTCAAAATAGTCTAAACTTCTTAAAAAAAGTCAACAAAGACCTATTTATTTTATAAACCTAAGACTTGGCATCTAATAGTAGAATCCTAAACAATGTCCAAATAAAATCTCTAATCACATTAACATAGAAACAAATATAAATGCCTAATACAAAATACACAATTTGTATTCCAGTTGTGATTAGCATTAAAGGTACTTCATATAATGTTTGTTTTAATATTTTGAGATTGTTGATTCAGGAAAAAGTATTTTGTTAAGTTATAACAAGATATCGTAATCATTACAAGTGTGATGTTATAAGATTCTAAAAATCATTTTTGTAATCATTATTTTAGGGATAAAGTTCTCTATATATAGATGCTCATGTGTTTCAGTTATTCAATTCAGTATCATGCACCTTAATCCTTTTCAAGTTGCTATGAGGGCTCTGCTTTTGCATTTTTTTCATCGTTGTCTTAGTTGTATTTTTCTTTTGTAGGTTGTCTAAAGTGAGCCCATATCCTCTATTTATCTAGGTTGCTTAAAGTGCACCTAGTTTGTGTTTTACAGCCACGTATGTACCACCTTCTCTGCACGTGGCTATAAAAATCCATTACTACAGAAATCAAGAAAAAATATATGCTCTACTAAACGTGGGAAGACCTCGGAAATACTTTTTTCATGCGACATATCTCTATATGTTATGAGTTAGAAAATAAGATTTTTGGTGTTAGACATGACGTTCTCTATATTGTATAATATTATTGAATAGTAAAGGGTCTATGAATTAACTTGGATGAGTATCAAAATTGAAGTTTGAAAATAGAAGAGATGATGGAAAACTAACATGTAAGATTATTTCTCACAATTTTCACTGAAAATTTTGACCAAAAAGAAAATGTGGAAGAAGATGTAGAAGAGATTAGAGATCAAGAAACTTTAATTCGTTTTGATTGATGTTACAATCAAGAGAAATTGATGAGTGGAGGAAGATTTGTCACTTTGAATTAAAATTTCAAAGATAAAGACCAAAAATTCTAATGAACAATTTCGAGTGAACTCTCTCTTTAAGAAAATTATTCAAATTATAAAATGAGTAAATTTTGAATAAAAGAGTCAACAAAAAGGCTTACATACTACAGAACTTGTACTCATAGACCAAACACTACTAAGGCCCATTAGCAAGCTTTTTAAAACTAGAGTCTATAAAATCTCTAATCGCAATAAAAATAGAAACACATAATAGGCCCAATACAAATAAATAGAATTACAAGGCAAATACAAAAATTACACAAAATTACAAAAAAAAAAATATTCTAGCTCCAACCTACTCTATGGCCCTTAAAAAGCTATCATTCGTTTTAACGTCAAGAGAGTTGTCACTCTTGCTTAGTTTGTTGAATGATCTTGGATATTTAAGTTCTTATTTGGATTGAATAGTGAATATAACCTTGTTAGGGCAGAAATTCTTGGCAAGGAAAGACTTCCCTCTCTTTCTAAAGTCATATACATTGTCGAGTGGGAGACTTAGCCAAATGGTGATGATGAAACAACTCTCTGTTGAAGGAGTTGCTATACCTTTTGAAAAGGCTTTCAAACTTGGAACCACAAACCTTGGGAACATGAAACTCAACTCAAAAGATAAGAAGGATCAATGGTGCTCTCATTATAAGAAATCTAGCTACATCAAGGAGACTTGGTTAAAGTTACATAAAGGAAACAGGTCTAATGTCTAGCAAAACTAAAAGATGAACCCTCAAGGAAGGTTTATCAAGAAGATTTAGATGTTGAAAATTTTAGTGGGATTCCTTTATCCTCTTCAATTGAAGGAATGTTTGTACTACGTGCTAAAGTTGAACGTCTAAAAACTTTCATAGATCCTATCAATAAGTCATCTTCCAATACTTCTCTTTAACCATAACTAGTAAAACCAATTTCTCTTTTAATATTTATATATATATATATATATATATATATAATGATTCTTCAGTTCTAGACTCTGGTACAACAAACCATATACCCTTCATTCATCTCTTTTAACATCATGTATATTCCGGTAACCACGTCATTGTTGCTAATACGACCCATATCCCAATAATTGGATGTAGCATTATTTTTGTTTTGTCATCTCTCATTCTTAAAGATGTTCTTCATGTTCAAAATTTTCTAATAACTTTATTTTTGTTGAGAAACTTACCCATGACCTAAATTGTTTTGTAACCTTTTTCTACTACTTTTATTGTGTTTCTTTATTATCTTATCACAAGGAGGACAATTGAGGAACAATAAGGGTTTAGGATTGCATGCCCATGAAGACTTGGGAACCAAGGATAGTATTAGGGGACAAACGAGTACCTCTTGCCTCCAATCTTGCACTATTTTTGTGTCCTCTCAAATTTGACTTCTCTAACATCTTCTAAGACATCCTTATTTTTATGTTCTAAAGTTTATGTTTTCTTCTTTATTTTCAAAGAGTTTATTGATTCATTCAAGTGTGATGTATGTCAATTTGCGAAGCACCATTGTGTCATATATCCAACTAGTAATACAAAAAGTGTTCACCCCTTTGATTTCGTTCGTTCTAATGTTTAGGAGCCTGTGTCAAACTTTAGTATGTATGGTCTTAAATAGTTTGACACTTTTATTGATCAGTATACTTGTGTCACATGGATTTTCCTCATAAAATAAAAATATGAATTTTTTACTTTATTTTCCAAACTCTTCCATTTGTCAAACATACAATTTGGAAAATAAAAAGAAAAATATGAATTTTTTACTTTATTTTCCAAATTCTTCCATTTGTCAAACATACAATTTGGAAAATCAAATCTACATTTATGTGTTGATAATGTTAGGGAATACTTCAATCATGACATTTTAAATTCCTTTGCGAAAATAGTGTTGTTCAAGAATTGATGAGAAAATATGGGGGCATGATCGTCTTGATATTCATTTTGGGAAAAAGATATTTTTGGAAAAGGATATTGACACCACACTCAAGAAAAGGTGAAAAGGGGAGTGATAAGTCATGGGGTTGATCGCCACAGGATATCCTGATAAGATCAAATTTGGGTTCTTGTAAATCAGAACACCATAAATTCTCAAAGAGAAAAACTGAATTCTATTCCAAAATTCATCCCCCCTTACATTTCCTAGTACATCCTTTTATAGGCTAAATCTTTCTAGAATCTATATTAATCCTGACATACCAAAATACCTAAGACCTTCTAGATTCTGTATTAATCCTAATATTATTTCCCATTGAATGTATCATTATTTCTCACTGAATGAGAATATGAATTATTCATCTTCTTGTAGTTTTATTTTTCCATGTGACCCATTCAACCACTCAATTAAAATACATCACAAAAATTACAAAAGAAAATCATAAATTATATTTATCCCCTAAAGATCATATCATTCCTTTTTCTCTAATGTTTCACTCTTGCCTTTTACCACTCCTTCCCTGACTTAAAGTTTTTACTTGAATCAAACAATCTATAACCAAGAATTATTGTTAAGTGCAACAATCATAGAGCTTAAACAAAATTTAACAGTCAAAAACAACAAGGAAGTAGTAAAGAACAATTTTACTACCAACAAACAAGCAAAACAAACATTAAACAATGATTGGAGAAAACACTTGACACTTAGGAATTTTATCAAACAAGTGGGATGCACTTAAATTTAGAATACAGTGTTGTACCTTTTTTTTTCTTTCACTTTTGCTGCAAATTTTTTTTTTTTTTTACTTATGACAGTAAAAACACTTAATAGCAACTTTAACCAAAACACATGGATTGAAAGGATTGATATGATTGAACAATGATGAACATGTGATGAACACTAAGAACAGAAATGCAATACAGAACCAGAATTGAAGAAAAATTGACACACTAGAAAATTAAAAGAGGAATTATGACCAACTTTGCTCTGATTATCAAATGAGGTGATTCCTCATGCAAATTTGCACAGAAACGTAAGATTAATTCTGTGATGTAAGATTAGCAAAATACGAGATATGAAGTTAACAAAGATTAGACAAAATCTGAAAAAAAATAATAATACGGAAGAAATACAAAACAAGGATAAGATTCGAGTAAAGGAAAGGATGGACGCCACAAACGATTGACGTTTGATATGCCCTTAAGATAGCCATAAGAATTGGGTAATTCTTGATAAGATCGGATGATTCAAGGTAGAACCCTAGCAGAGAATATCTCATGCTCCTGTAAAGAAAGCAACCAAAAATCCCTCTTTCGTTCAGATCCAAATTATTTATACAATCTGTTCTCAAGTACTAAAAGTATATAAAAGATAAATAAATTATTAACATTACAAACCTAGATAAAATGCCTCTATGGTAAATAGAGACCTAAAGAAGTGAAAGGTCTTGGTCTCAAAATTAGACCTAGACATTTTATGATCACTATTATTATGGACTTGGGCCTGGATAAGTCATGGGGTTGATCGTCACAGGATATCCTAATAAGATCAAATTTGGGTTCTTGTAAATCAGAACACCATAAATTCTTAAAGAGAAAAACTGAATTCTATTCCAAAATTCATCCCCCCTTACATTTATGAGTACATCCTTTTATAGGCTAAATCTTTCTAGAATCTATATTAATCCTGACATGCCAAAATACCTAAGACCTTATAGATTCTATATTAATCCTAATATTATTTCCCATTGAATGTATCATTATTTCTCACTGAATGAGAATATGAATGATTCATCTTCTTGTAGTTTTCTTTTTCCATGTGACCCATTCAACCACTTAATTAAAATACATCACAAAAATTACAAAAGAAAATCCTAAATTATATTTATCCCCTGAAGCTCATATCAAGAATTCACATGTGTAGATGCCCACAACCAAATGGAATCACTAAAAAAAAAATTGTGTCAAAATAGGAAAAACACAAGAAATGAGGGTTGAATTGTGTTTTAAAAACCTTTGACAGTTTTTGGCAAATATCATTTGAATAGATGTAGACATACAATAGGTCATGTTAGTTGGACGAATGGACAAATATTTTCACAAACTAAGTTCGGAAAGTTTGTTAACACGATAGGTATCATGCAATATGTATACTTTTAAAATGTTAAAGCATTTTATACATAATCAAAATTCAGTGATCTCAGAAACACAAATTTGAGAACTAAATCATAAACTTAAGCATTAAGTTTAGAGATACTCCCTATAACGATAGATCGTCTGTCGCGAGAAAACGTTGAACTCTTCGTATGATATGTTCAATATGAAATTCATCTGTTATGAACATTGATCAGATCATCTGGCACTCTTTGATCTTGCTTGTTGTGTCTAGCGAATTCGTATAACATGATCTTGTGTCTTTGATTCATCTGATAACTTTACACTATCAATGCATCCATATAGTTTGGATTGTCTAAATAATATTTCATCAAGTGTATCAATACATATATCTAATTCGTTCATTCTTACATGATTGTCTGTCATATTGAAACTTCCTGTTGTTTTCTGTTAAAACTTTACTTTCTACATATATGTGAGCTTTGTTATCTCCTTTAATTTTTCTTATAGTGTTTGTTATCATCAAAACCCCTATAAGTTTCACATCATTGGATCGTCTCAAGGGATTATATCATCTAGTGACTTAACGAAAGATTTATTGCAAATCATTTTCTGGTTGTTTTTGCTTTACATCATTTCAAGTAAAGTCTACTTGATTAAGACTCGACAAGTGCAATAACCTATTAGGATGTTGCTAGAAGAAGAGAAGTTCATTTAATGTATTCATGAAGCACATTTAATTCGTCTTCTACTACAAAAGATGTTCAAACACAAGTTAGACATTCAAGTTGATGTCACAGAAGCTTTAAAATAGATCCTCTTGGTCAAACGTCAAAAATGAACATTTCCTACAAAACAAAATAAGTATAAGAAGAATTTAATAAAAAAAATTGTTTTAAAGGTTGAAGGTGAATAAATATATATTCTTTATGCTTATCTTTCAAAACATAATATTCCTAAAAAGCCACGAAATAATATTCCCAAAAAATTATGTATAGTAAAAATGATTAATATTTTTAACTTAACCAAATTTTTCTAAATTAATTTTATTAAATCATTGTGGTAGTGAAATAATATATTGATATATTATTATTTTTTATATGTTGATGTCGATCTGTAATTTGTAATTTGACAGTATGATCATTTCTATAACTATTTTTACTTTTATTACATATAACATTTTAGTGTTTATAAATTAAAACTTATTCCGTTTATTACATATAATTAATTTTTTCTCATATTTATTTTATCTTTTCTTTATTAATACAATTTTTAAAGAAATACCTATTTAAGATGTAAACTAAACTGAAAATTGTTTATGTTAAAATATTATTAATATAAAGTAGATTCAAATTATTTAAAATTGTTGGTGTAAACATTTATTTAACACTAGAGTATTAAAAGAATATTATATATCTTTTTATTAAATGTAATCTTTTGAACTCATTTGTATTTTGGTGATTTTTATATATAATATTCAGTTTCTACTAAAAAAAAATAATTACAATCTGATAATGTCATAAAAATAAATAAACAAAATTGATGGTAATTTGATTCTATCATAAAGACAAAATCACATAATTGATATTAGTTTCCTTCTAGAAGCCTTGTATCCATATCCTCTGAAACCTCCCGCAAAGCTGGGGAGTAAATATTGATGAGACCCAGCTTGGAACAAATATTCTTAAAAGACTAAGGACTTAAAGCTTTGGTATAAATGTCTGCTAGTTGCTCTATGGTAGAAATGGGAAGCAAATAGATGATACCCTTCTTTAATTTTTCTCTAACAATGTGACAGTCTATTTCTATATGTTTGGTGCACTCATGAAACACCGGATTTGCTATAATATATCTTGCTGAGTCATTGTCACAAAATAAAAAAGATGGTTGCTCAAAATGAACTTTCAAATCTTAAAGAAGATAGACTAGTCATTGAATTTCACAAGTAACAGTGGTCATTGCCCTGTATTCAGCTTCACAGGAACTCTTTGATATTGTTCCTTGCTTCTTTGATTTCGAGGATATAAGGAAATTCCCATGATACACACTAAAACTAGTCACTGATTGTCTTGAATCACTACAGGTGTCCCAATCACTATCACAAAAAGCTTTGAGATGGGCAGAACTGCTAGAAGAGAAAAATAAACCAAGACTTGAAGCTCCTTTAATATATTTGAGAATTCTAATTGTTGCATTATAGTGAGCAATTGTAGGCTTATCAAGAAACTGAGAAAGTTGTTGAACAGAAAATGTGATGTCAGGTCGGGTATTAGTGAGATATATAAGTCTTCCAATCAACCTTCTATAGGCATAAACATCAGTAAAAGGAACACTTCCAGTAGAAGACAATTTAACAAGATTATCTATAGTAGTGACTACAGGTTTGCAGACTAAAAGACCTACATCTTTTAACAATTCCAATGCATGTTTCCTTTGATTCATCATTATTCCTTTCTTACTTCTTGCTACTTCAAAACCAAGAAAATATCTTTAATCACCAAGATCCTTGATCTTGAATGTCTTATTCAAAGCTTCTTTGACTCAGTCAATCTCTTCTTTATCATTTCCTGCCAAAATTATATCATCCAGATACACCAATAATGTTGTAAAAGATCATTTAGAAGAATTAATAAATAAGGAATAATCATTCATAGATTGAGTATATCCCACAGAAATAAAAAAGGATAACAATTTAGCAAACCATTCCCTGTTAACTTGCTTAAGGCCATATAAAGCCTTTTTTTAATTTACAAACTTGTCCTGGTTGAATAAAAGTCAATCAAGGAGGAACAACCATGTATACATCTTCTTTCAACTCTCCATGAAAGAAGGCATTATTTATGTATAATTGTTTTAACTCCCAATTATACATAGAGGCTAGAGAAAGATGCAACCTTATAGTGGTCATCTTTGCTATTGGAGAAAAAGTTTCAAAGTAGTCAATGCCCTCTATTTGTGTGTATCTCTTCGTCACTAATATTGCTTTATATCATTCAACAGTCCCATCACCATTATACTTTATTTTGAATACCCATTTGCAACCTATGGCAGTTTTGTTCTTGGGAAGAAGAACAGTCTCCCATGTTTGATTTGACTCCAAAGCAGATATCTCACACTGTATAAACCTCCTCCAACATTCATATTTCACAGCTTCAGAATAAGTGTTTAGCTCAACATGTGAAGAAATAGACATAACAAAAGGTTTATAAGATGGTGATAATTTATCATAAAACAAAACAGAATTCAAAGGATATTTAACTCTAGAAGATGTATTGGAAACATTGAGATTACAATTATAATCCTTTAGATACTCAGGTGGTCTTTTTGGTCTGGTACTCATTCGAATGGACTGTGTTGTTTCATGATTCTCATTAAGGTTTTGGTCTCTATGGGAACAAACTTCTTCAGGGATCTGAATGTCTGATTCATAGTCATCATTAACATTATTTTCAATATTATCACAGGGTGTAAAAATTACTTGTGATGGCTGATTCAAAATAGGTTGATCTTCTGTAAAACGATTTTGATCATGAATGTCTCGACTGTCAGTTTCATTAATAGTATCTTCAACCCTTTCATATGAAAAAACATGTTCATAGAAGACAACATCCCTAGACACAAAAATTTCTCTTGATTGAATATTCAACAAAATATAACCTTTTGTCCCTTTTTAAAACTAATAAAAACACATTTTAATGCCCTTGGATCGAATTTACTTTTATTAGTTGATAAAGTGCTAGCATAGCATAAAGATCCAAACACATTTAATTGATTAAAATCTGGTGGAGTTTTGTAAAGCATTTCATGAGGAGAAAAATCATTTAAAGTAGGTGTGGGAAGCATGTTTATAATATGCGCAACATGTATCACAAAATATGACCAATAAATTTTGGATAAATGAGATTGTATAATGAGAGCTCTTGCTACATTTAATAAATGACCATGTTTTCTTTCAATTATACTATTTTGTTGTGGTGTATTGACACATGAAGTTTGATGTATTATTCCTTTGTTGATAAAAAAAAAATTAGTCATGAAAAATTCATTCCTATTATCACTTCTTATTACTTTAATTACTGTCTCAAATTGTGTTTGAATAAAAACAACAAAATTTTCCAAAATCTTAACAACTTCAGATTTTCGTTTTAAAGGAAAAACCCATGTGTACCTCGAATAAGCATAAACTAAGGTCAAGAAATATTTATGACCATGAATTGATGATAATGAGTATAGTCCCCACACATCAACATCAATCAAATCAAAACATTTTTTAGATTTAGATGCATTAAAAGGAAAGGGAAGTCTTTTTTGCTTTGCAAAATAACAAATATCACAAATAAAAGATTTGTTATACTTAACAAAAGGAAATTTATTTTTGATAACATAAATAGATTTGTTTGAAAGATGTCCTAACCGAAAATGCCAAAGGGTTTCGAGATCACTAGTAGTGAAATTGACGGTATTGGTGATATGTGGAGATTTGACAGGTTTGATTTGAAGGTTTTGATAAGAAGGGACCCTGAGTATATAAAGTCTATCTTGCATCTCAGTGATCCAATAGCTTTCAAGGAGTTTTTGTCCTTAATGTGACAACCATTAAAATAAAAAATAATCACACAAGATAAATTATCAATTAAATTTGCTACTGAAAGAAGATTAAAAGTGAAGTTAGGAATATACAAAAACATTATCTAGGACATGATCTTTATTAATGAAAACACTTCTAGAATAATTTGCAATGACTTGATTTTCATTTGGTAATTTGATAGAGATAGGATTAATTTGATGATATGAAGTGAAATGAGTCAAGGATGAACAAATATGATCTGTAGCACCACTATCAAGAATCCAAGAAATAAAGAAAGAGAAAAATTTATTACCAGTGTGTGTTGTGTTGGAAGGAATGATAGAGATTTGATTAGAGGCATTGTCACTGGATTTAAACTTTCTAGAAGGGCTAACAATGTTTGATACTTCTCAGGAGTAAAACCAATGTACTTCTGACCTTGAACCTTCATGATTCTGTTGGTTACTATTACAATCTGCTTTCTGATTTTTAAACTTGAACTGATATGGAAAATTATGTTTTCTATAGCATGTATCAATCACATGCCCTATCTTCCCACAATGACTGCAGACTTTTGAAGTATATCATCTTTCGTAACTTCTTCTGCTAGTATCAATATTTGCCTTTGACTAATTATAAAAAATTGTCTCTCTTGTTGTGTACCGAGAGAACAAATCATATGTTGTTGAGAACTAACATGGTAAGATGAACTAAAATCTTTTGAGGGATCAACAATTTTGGCCATGATAAATGTAGCAAACAAAGCTCTCAAATTAGAGTTCTGATACCATATTATAAAAAATAAAGAGATGAACAAAAATGAGCATAGGATATGAGAATGAAAATATTTTCTCTGTTTTTCCATCTTTGATCCAAAGTAGAGAATTGAATATATACAAATATTATACCCATTCTAGGTATAACTAAATCAAGAAAATAAAATAAAATTATTAGAATCTGATAATGTCATAAAAACAAATAAACGGAATTGATGGTAATTTGATTCTATCATAAAGACAAAATCACATAATTTATATTAGTTTCCTTCTAGAAGCCTTGTATCCATATCCTCTGAAAAACTTTAAGCTAGCTTAAGAAAATCTTCTTTAACAAACAATTTATTCAATTGAGTATTTTTCAGACTTTTTTTAAGTTATTATCTTTTTATAACTACCTTTCACAGCCTAAATGGTTTTTAACAATTTTTCTTAGACAATTAATTATTATAATCATATTAATTTCATTTTCTATAAACTTGTTACTTTTAATTTTGTTGAATATTGTTTTAATGTTCTTAGTTCTATATTTTTCTTTTACTTTTAATTCTTCCTATTTAAATTTATAGAAACTTAAATATATTATTAAAAAATTTAAAATAGATTATTTTCAAATGTAAAAAATGCATATATATATATATATATATATATATATATATAATAATAATAATAATAGTTTACATTTTAAGTATAAACTCTCAATAGCATTTTGGGTAAATAACTAATTAATTATTTAAAATTTTGAATTTTATATTTTAAAACTAATTATTTAAATATATAACGTAATTAATTAATAGATTATCATATATTCAACTAAATATAATGCATATAATTGTAAAAATCTTTAAGTTTAAAATAAATTACTTTTAAATATGATAAGTACAAAATTATGTTAAACTATTATCATTAAACAAATAATAGAATGAAAGAAAAATATTATTATTATTATTATTATTATTATTTTATTCTTTTAATAGAATTATATCTAATTAACTAAAGAGTAATGATACTTTGACACCTACACGTGGCATACATTTAGTTGACATTGCTGATGTGGTGAAAAATATTAATTTTTTAAGCCAGCGTGTAAAGGGTCCAAATTCAGAAACAAAAAGTCTCTCCCGCCTTCTCCACTCTCACTCTCTCATTGTCTTGGCTCCCTCGTTCTCATTGCTCTCTCGCTCTCCCGTTCTCTCATTGCTCTCTCGCTCTCTCGTTCTCTCATTCTCTCATTACTCTCTCGCTCTCTAATGCTCTCTCGTTCTATCATTGCTCTCTTCGCTCTCTGTCTCTCTCCATCCCTCGTTTCATCGTCGGTTTAAGGTAAAGGTTGGGTTTTTATATCATCTATGTTTGAAAGAGAAGTCAAGGTTACTCTTTTAAGTCATTTTTGTTGTTTATCCTATGATTTTCGTGTGGAGTTTGTGATGGTTGAAGTAAAGTTAGGGTTTTTATGTGATTTTTGATGGAAAAGGACATCTTTTTATTTGTTTAACAGTTCCTTTTCTTCGTAGTTTCTTAAGTTGTGGGATGGTTTTTCCATTTGTCGTTTGATTTTCGTTGGTGGATGAAGTAAACTTTTGGCCTTTATGTGATTTGCAGAGTTCTTTTTCGTTGTTAGTGGAAAAATAATGTTTTTTGTAAGGTTTTTAGGTTTGTAACCACAGGATGTTCATCAGTCGCCATTTCTTGTACTGATTTGTCCCCTCATTAAAGAAGGAGTAACCACAGGCGGTTCATGATATATTTTGCTCACAAGCTCTTCACAGGTGTATACTGTTGAATCTGGTGGATTTGTGTCACTCCTCACATCGCTAGGAAACACAAAAGAGTCATCATCTGCAACTGGTTACCTAAGCTTCAACGAGAGGACTCCTCAGTAGCTTGTTTGGCGACTAGTTGCAGTAGGACCATTTTGACTTTTAAATTCTTATGGTCATAAACCATTTAGTGGAGTTAAGTTCTTTTGTTCTTAAGTTAAAACCATGTGAATTGCTTGGATGACTCTTTAATGTACCAAAATATGCTACAAAACATCAAGGGTTACCCATGTCTTAACGAGGGGACACCTTAGTTTTTGGCGACTAAGCGAGACCATTATCTCAGAACCATTTTGTGGAGTTAAGTTCTTTTGTGATATCAGTTACAACCATTTGCATTGCTTGGATGACTCTTTAATGTACCAAAATATGATAAATTGACACACAGGTGTGTATAAATAACATCTCTCAACTCACAAAATATCAGGGGTTACCCATGTCTTAACGAGGGGACACCTCAGTTTATGTTTTGGTGACTAAATGAGACCATTATCTTGAAGACCATTTTGTGGATTTAAGTTCTTTTGTGATATCAGTTACAACCATTTGAATTGCTTGGATAACTCTCTTATGTACCACAATATGCTAAATTGACACACAGGTGTGCATAAATAACATCTCTCAACTCACAAAACATCAGGGGTTACTCATGTCTTAACGAGGAGACATCTCAGTTGATGTTTTGGCGACCAAACAAAACTGTTATCTTGAGGACCATTTTGGGATCACCCATCCATTGACCAAATTATGTTAAATTCTGACACCTCTGTGCATCAAAACTTCAGGGCTTACTCCTTATATAATGGGGTGATACATAAGTTCATGATTTGGCCAAAGAAGTCATATGTTACAACATTCAACACAAATGTAAATAACGATTTAAATCAATATGATGCAATAACAATTTCATTTGTTCCACAATAATTTGTTACATTACATTGACAACAATTAATTGTTCGGACGTTTTACATTCCTAGCACCACCTCTTGTAAACCTTTTTCTCTTCTTAGGATATGAGTTAAAAGGAGGTCCTAATTTATAGGGTTTAACAACATTCCTCTTTGCTAGAATCTTACTTTGAGATCTTCTCGAAAGGATACCCACTAGATTGGACGGTGCTTCTGACTCTGTCATCTGGGTTGGTGGTGGGGATGGTGGTGGGTTTCCTGCTGGGGGAGTGGCCATTCATATAAGGCTTCAAATATTCGTTTCTCCTCAACCAATTTACTGACCTCAATGATCTCCATCTCAAGCTCCCTAATATTATCCTCTTGTAGTAGGATAATATCATCCAATTTTTTAATCTCTGGATGATCTTTATGCACATTTCTCTTTTCATTTTGCTTTGATTTACCACCACCATCTTCTAATGCTTCTTTGACGATGTCATATTGAAGCTCTTCATTTGATACTTACAAATCAACCACCACCTGCTCATGGTAAAAATCAACACACATAAATAATGTGAACATGATTACACCTCAATATTACACTTAAAACACTTACCAAATTAGTATTGAATGTTAAACGAACTATGTTATCCGTAATCTTCACATCCTTCCAATAAAGGATGCGGGGAAATTTACCCCTCATTTCCCCATTTTTTTTTTTGAAATAACACATGTTCACACGCCCAAATCTATGACACAAATCATAACAAAAGATCAAAAACACAACTTAAAAGCTATTACGAACAATATACCATAGCACTTTTCAACTTATTATAGAAATTACCTGCAATAAATATGTACACTCAATAATATACACATCTGAAGGAGCTGGCACAATCCGAATGGATGCAACACCTTCACATAAACTTCGTACCAGGTATTGGTAGACAATGCCACCCCAATTGTATTTACATAAATCACCTAAATTGTTATCCACAACACTAAACAAACCATTATGTATAGTACCCTTTCTGTTGGGCAAAAAAAAAATCAGACAAACCTAACAATATATACAATTTACAAAAATCTATAATTACCGAATCATTTACATTCTTAAGTAATTCATCATAAAGCATTGTAATATTAACACGATTGGAACCAAATAAACTCCTCATATTAAAGTCATTTGGTTCCTTTTCTAGATCGACTTTTTGTCCACAAATTCTCAAACCTAACCCTACACAAACATCAAGTAATGTAAAAGAAACAACTTCAGACCCAATTTCAAAACCACACTTCTTCTCAAGAAATTTAAAACATAGCTCCTTAACATCCTCCTCATTTGCAATTCTCTATCAACTGTGAGGAGCCAACCAAAAGGGGTGCCCTTTATGCAAGCCTTATGGTCATTAGTTAAAATGTTGTTCACCTTCACCAAATATTTAGTCCTGCAACAATGGCGGACTCGCGTGCACTCCTACATATAATTAAACTAGACAATATAGGCATTACATGACAATATATTTCATTATCAAAAACAATTATGTAGAATACAAATCAAACCTTATTCTCCAATTCGGATCGTTGGCGAATAACAACATAGGATGACACCATTTGTAATCCTGCAAAACCTTATACAATTCAATAAGACCAACTAACATCAAACGTGCTATGAAAACACATCTGGTTACCCCTTCATTAATGAGGTGACATCTTAGTTATAGTTATGGCGACACAACACATGAACAAATGAACATATCTGATGTGTGTCGCCAAAACTATAACTAAGGTGTCACCTCATTAATGAATGGGTAACCAATGGTGTTTTACAAAAAATTTAGCCAGTCAAGTTTTGGCGACACACATCAGACATGTTCATTTGTACATTGGTTCATGTGTATAGTCGTCAAAGCGCGAAAGAATGTGTCCCTCATTACTGAAGGGGTAACCATTGTTGTTTAGTAAAATAATTATGTCACTTTGTTCTTACAAAACACCATTGGTTACCCCTTTAGTAATGAAGGGACACTTTCCTTCGCGTTGTGGGTTTACATGTCAGATATGGTCATACAGCACACACCACAACCCGTCTTTCCTCAAAATCCTAAAACCTTAACAAAAATCATACAAATAAAGTTGTTTCTCGAAACCCTAAACCGTGAAACCAAATAAAGATATTCCCTTTTCATTAAAAACCTATAAAAAAGCAACCTTTACTCCACAAACCCTAAACCCCATACAGAATCATACAAGACACATTTAAACAATGAAAAACAGTTCCTTTTGCATGAAAACCTCATAAAAGACTCGCTTTTACCAACTTTTGATGGAAAACAGAAGAAAATCTACCACGGAGAAGACGAGAGCAAAGACGAAGCCAAGTGGAAGACTTGAGCAGGGAGACGAAGCGAGTGTAGAGAGAGCAAGAGCAGAGCCGAGTGTAAAGAGAGTGAGAGAGCACACAAAGAGTGATAGAGATCGAGAGAGAGTGATAGACTGAGAGAGTGAGAGGGCAAAACGTGGGTTTTTGCAAAAATTTGGGCTTCAGATTTTCACTTCCAAAATTGTCCCTGCCATGTAAGATACATTAACACAATTACCCCGGTGTCAAGTGGGGGCAATAAACCAATGGTTTCAAAGTATCATTTCTCTTAATTAAATAAACATTTAGGAACATACTTGACATTTTGAATCTGTGAAGGCGATCACCAAGTATCACTCTACCGCCATACTTGATGGCTTCTTCATGTCATACGAAACTCGTATCCAGGAAAGAAATTCAGAGGTATTGGTAGAGAAACGGGGTAGAAATGAGGAGGCACTTGATTTGTTTGGCGATCTTTTGAGTTGAGAAACAACAATAACTTTATAAAAAACGATGTCGCCGAAGGATGTGTTCGTTGGTGCCATCGACCAAGGTACGAGTAGCAGGTTCATAATCAACGTTCATAATCTACGCACATAATCTACGACAGATCGAGGATGCCACCATAAAGAGTTCACCCAGTTCTACCCGCAAGTAGGGTGGAGTATGACGCCATGGAGATCTTGAAGAGCATGAAGGTGTGGGTGGCCAAAGCCATCGACAAGGACACTGCCTATGGCTTCAACGTCAACAAGGGACTCAAGGCCATCGGTCTCACTGATTAGAGAGAAACCACTCTCGTCTGGAGCAAATCCACTGGTCGTCCTCTCTACAACGCCATCGTTTGGATAGATGCTCGCACTTCTTCTATTTGTAAGAGACTAGAAAAGAAGTTATCTAATGGGAGAAAGCATTTTGGTGAGACTCTTCTTTACAGTGTTTGTTTGAACCAATTTGTCTGGATGTACTGTTCAAGAGGATGGTTTGTTATGGATGAAGTTTGTTTGGTTGCATTATCTTGAGAAGATGGATTTACATGATGAGATTTGAAGGGATGGAATAAAAAATTACGAAACAGTCCTTGTAAGTGAGTTGGAAATTACGAAATACCCTTTTCCATAAGAGTCAATTAGTAATTTTACAAATATATCAATTAAAAAAATAAAAAATATATAACATCTATCACATCATTCCCAAACTTTCACAAACATTCTTTTCCAATCCCTTCAAATCTCACCATCTATCCATTAATCCAAACAACCTTGTCATCCACACACAATCCACTCAAATTCATTGAAATTCTTTCTCTCAAATCCACTCCTCCAACCAAACAAAGTCTTAGTGCAGTGAAGCTGATCTGGGTGAATGTCGGTGTTGTGAAGGAGGCTATATATAGAGAAAAACGATACACTGTTTGGAATTATAGATACTTGGTTGATATGGAATTTAACTTGGGCTATGAATGAAGGCGTGGGTGTTTTTCTAGGTGTAATTTTTTTATAAAATTTTCATAATGGCTAATTTTTTTTAATTCTTGTCATGTACACATCATGCTAAGTACGATTTTATTATGAAAAAGATTTTATTTATTTCAAAATGAAAATTTTAATACATTAATTGAGATCATGTCATCATGACAAAATTTCAGTTGACACGATTTTTAGAACAATTCTATTATATTAAAATCATGCTGCTGATGATACAATTTCAGTTCAATTTTTTAAATTGTGTCATAATGGCACGATTTCATTAATTTTTAATAATAAAATCATGCCAACTTAACACAATTTATCTATAATGGGAATAATTTATTTTACCCATGTTGGGAATTTTGTAAAAAAATTGCACTAGCCTCGGAAAAAAACTGAAGGCGTGACTAGGGTAAGTTGAGTGAGAGTGCGAGTCATAAGTTGTTAAAACATTACTGTAGCGGCGGGCGAGGGCAGAGATTTGAAAGGGAATTTGATGTTGAGAGGAGAGGTTTGGAACGATGAATGAAGGGCGTGAGTGGCGATGCCAATCGTGAGATGAGATATCTTAAAATCAATACTTTAATACTAAGATGGAACAATAATACGATCTTATATGTTGTGGAGGTAGGAAAAATTTTAGTTAGCCCCACATTGGACACCAATTTATTCTGGTCACTTAGGTTTTTCATGTTCTCTAGGCTAGTCAAAATAGAACTTTTCAGTCCCCTATCTCATGATAGACCTGTTCTATTTATTCCTTCACTTCTCTTCAAACACAACTAATTCTGGTAATGAAATTGTACCTAAATTGTGTAACAATATTTCAATATTTTATCTACTTCCTCTTTAGCATATATTTGTTCAAAGATTTGAATCAGTAGTTAAATGTCAATTAGTTGAAATATTTGATTCTCTTTTCGATTACAAGAATCTTAACATATTATTATTCCTCACAGATCCGTTGAGGCCACTAAAAGTAAGTATATACATATTTGGGTTTCCATTATCTATGACCCATTTTCATGGATACATGATCCTGTTTAACACTTTCATAGTAACAACACTTCCTTGGGCCTAGGACCGGTCAAATTCGTAAACTCTTCTCTAAATGACTATAGTTATTTCAAATGTAACTCTTGTGGGTGACTTAACAAGTGGCTTGTATTTATTGGTTGAATATTATTTTAATGTTCTTAATTCTATATTTTTTTTTACTTTTTAATTCTTCTATTTGTAGAGACTCAAATATATTATTAGAAAAAATTAAATAGATTATTTTCAAATATAGTAACTACAAATATATAATAATTCAATTTTAAATTTGAAGTATAAATTCTTCACAAAATTTTGAATAAATAACTAAATTAGTTACTTCAAATTTTAAACTTTATCCTTTTTTTAAAAGGAATAATTAATTATTTAAATATATAAAGTGAATAATTAACTAATTTTCATACATTTAATTGAATATCATGAATAAAATCGTTAAGGCTAAAATAAATTATTTTTAAATATAATAAATAAATAATTGAATGAAAGAAACACTAGTAGAAAATTAGGCTTCAACGTCTTCCCATTAAGACGGTTAAATTAGCAAACGACGTGGAGAAAAACGCGGTGGCAATTTTGTAAATAAATGAACATAACCACGTCGGTTCCAGAAAACAACAGTCCTTGATGTATTTAAAAAAAAGAAAAAGACCAAATTTTGAATTTTTAAATACGGGCTTAAATCCCACGTCGGTTGGGAGCTCCTAACCGACGTGAGACTTTTACTCACTACGTCAGTTGCCTAACAAAAACCGACGTAGTCTTCACAGTGAAAAAATTGGGGCAAATTGACTGAAGTTAGGGCACACACCACGTCGGTTCTGGGCTTTGTAACCGACGTGGTGTGTTAACAATAATTCTTTTTTAAATTTCAGGGCATGCATCACGTCGGTTAGGAGTCCAGAACCGACATGGTGCTTCTATTTTATTTGAAACGCACCTTTTTTCCTTCACTTTTCTTCTTCTCTGCTGGGCGCGCGTTCTCCCTGGCACTGTTCCGGCTTCTTCTCCTTCACTTTTCATCCTCCATTTGCACCTCATTCTACTCCATTTTTACTCCCTCTTGTTTGTGACTTCGAGAGCTTCCATTTGACCGGTTCTATTTTCGATTTCTCTGCGTTTCGTTTGAAGCTGTGCGCTGATTTTTTCTCTTCCATTTTCTTTTGCTTTTACTGATATTGTTATTATATTGAGCATTTGTTTGTGCTTTGTTGTTTTGGTAGAGTTCGTTTTGCCGATTTGGGTTCGTTTTTGTTGTTGGTTTTGGCATCACCACTGCGCTACAAGAGGTGTGTTTTTATGTTCTTCGAAATGGAATAACAATATGTGTTATCAAACAGAAACGGTGTGCGGTTGCGGCAGACAAATACCTCTCACCACTTGCAGAAACTGCTTAATGAGAGAAGTTTCTGGGCAGCTTCAGAAAGCAGGTTATAACAGTGCTGTCTGCAAAACAAAAATGGAAAAGCTCACCAGATATTCCATCAGGTAAATACAGCAATTCCAATTAATTAGCCACTTGCATGTTTTTTATCTCTTAAAAAAGTGAAAAGTGATCTTCAAGGGTGGTTCTTAAGATAAGATCCTTTTATCTCTTAAAAAAGTCGAAAAGTGATATTATCCACCTGTAAAATGTTCATGTCAAATTAGAAACAAGCTGTGTGAAAATATTATTATGACTAAACTATTTCAACTAGTGGATATACATTGTCTCTGTCAAATTGATTATATAAAAGTATTAAAAGATGTGAAACGATTTTTCAACTTTTGTTACCAAATTTAATATTGTGTTTAATTTAGTACTATAAGTGTATTAATCTTACTATGAAAATTGTGCAGGGGAACACAGTTTTTTGGATGTAATAGAGAACACAAAGAGGGGGGAGATGAGGGTAATTGTGGAGCTGAATTTCAGAGGAGAGTTTGAGATGGCAAGGGAAAGTAAGGAGTATAACAGACTTGTTGAGAAGCTGCCTGAGGTTTTTGTGGGGAAGGTAGAAAGATTGAGCAACCTGATAAAGGTACTGTGTGTGGCAGGGAAAAGGTGCATGAAGGAAAAGAAAATGCACATGGGGCCATGGAGGAAGCATAGGTACATGCAAGCCATGTCGGTTCTGGTACCCAACCGACGTGGATGTTCACTGCACCACGTCGGTTTATTTGTCTTAACCGACGTGGTGAGTTTAATCACTACGTCGATTTAAAAACCGACGTGTGATTCAACGTCTCCTGGGTCAACATCGGGTCGAAAACCGACGAAAAAAGCCTCTCAGAACCGACGACGATGGCTGTTTTTCTACTAGTGAAATTATTATTATTATTATTATTTTATTTAATGAAACTATATCTAATTAATTTCAATAAAGACTTAGAAAAGTATGAAATCAATTTTTCGCCATGAAAAGTGAGTCTCTTCTAAAGTTGGAACCACTATGGTCTTTTCCATAGTTTTCTTCATCCTTAATTGTTGATTTCATATGCTTTATATGCAAGTCTTCATCGATTCCACGTGAAAATACTTACCATATAGAAGATTATAAAAGATTGTTTCTAATTTAGACTACAACGTGGTGGGAGAAACCTATTAGTGATAGAGACGGCAAGGGAGGATGAGGTGAGGTGATGATTTCATAAAAAATAATCTCATATCTTGTGAAGGTACGAAACCTCTACGGTAGGCGCCAATTTTTTCTAGTCACGAAAGTTTTTTATCTCTCTAGACTACTCTAAATAGAACTTTTCAATCTTCTTGATTCGCATGTACAAATAGCAAGGAACCGAGTCTGGTACTTCCTTTCATTTCTCTTTCATAGAAGTTGCTAGAAATGAACATATACATAGTACTTGTATTATCTACTATTCATTCTACATGAATAGGTAAATTTATTTTTCTCTTTTGACACGTCTTTTCTATTAACAAGACATCGAAATTGGTGCAAAATATTTGATTCATATTATATATTTAACTTATTTGAGTGTGTTGAAAAAAATCAAATTTCAAATGCTTATATCTATTAATTTAATTTAATAAATTAAAATACAACTTATTTCATATTAATGATTAAAAATATAACCGTTATATATTAAACAAATACTATATTTAAGGTTGGGATTTTCTAGACATTTAATTTAATAAATTAAATTACAAACTATTTGATGATAGTTATTAAAAATAAAATGGTGATATAAATAAACAAATATTTTTTATAGTTAGAATTATATAGACATTTGTTTGATTATATATATATGTATATATATATATATATATATATATATATATAACAAATTTAATATTTAATAAACAAACTATATAATATTGTTTTGTTAATAACAACTTAATAAATATATTTAGATAATTATATATTATAATATTAATAAAAAAAATTTATCAATTTTTAAAAAAGCAAATTAACAGTATAAAATATATCGAAAATAAGAATAATTTTGTTTTTAAAGATATAAAATTAGACATAAAGTTTAATAAAATATATATCAAAAATAAATTTTAACTTTAGTTTTTAATTTATTAATATTTTAATAAGACTCAAAATTTAATTTATTAAAAGTTTATTTAGTAGATTTAATTAAAAATCATAATTTGGTAAATTCAACATTTAATTTAATATATTAAACATTATGTAATGTTTAGTGTTGGTTCCATCTAAACTCACAGTAGCACAAAACTCTATTTTCTTCCTTCCTTCCTATATTTTCGTTATATACTCAAATAAATATGAAAATACATATTCTATTTTTTAAAATTAAAAATCAAATAATTTTTTAACTCTAAAATCTAAAAACCTTTTATAAGAAAATGACTTTATAATTATGTAATCTAGAAATTAAAAATAATTTACAAATTATAATCTAGAAATTGAAAATAACTTTTAAATTATACCATTCAAAATTGATAAAATAAAATAAGATTTTCATATGTATAAAAGTGAAAAAGAAAATTTAAAAAGAAAAAGAAAAAAAATGCCTACCAGCCGAAACCATCAAATCCTCAAAGGTGTTCATGATATGTTGAATCAAATTCATAAGAATTTTTTCTTTCCTGTTTAATTTTAAAAAGTGTTGATGATATGTTTAATCAAATTAATTTTTCTTACTGTTTAATTTTGAAAATTAGTTTTGTGGAGGGGTATTGTTCTAATTATATGCTTTAGTCGTTGGATAATATCTTTATAGTTATAAGTTTGTGACTTTTATGATAGTGGAATCTGATGTATATGACTTTTATTAATTTGAGAATGATATCTCGCTATTATACGAGAAAAAGAAATAAAGATATTCATTATATAATTAAATATAACAAATGTTGTTTGTGACTTGAAATTATTTATTAATAGTAGGAATGCTTAGAGACAAGAGGCATAGAAAATTAAGCCCTTCTTCACTCTTTCTTAAATGGTTAGTCATTTCCTATAAATTGTTTATCTCTTCTCCAAAAAAAATAACTTCAATATATAATATTCTCTCATTGTTAAAGCATTGTTAGGGAAGTTTGTTTTCGTTTACTCTCTTTAGTTGCTATTGAGTTATGAGAGTATAGGTGTATTTAGGTTTGGGATTGTAAGAAGTATATAAACTTCTTTTATAATCTTCATTGTATAATTATATTATTCATAGAGTTTGATGGGTGGAAGTAGGCTATAAGCTGAACCACATTTCAGTGTCATTTTATTCACATTCTTCCGCTAGTTTTATAACAAACTGGTATCAGAGCGCTAGTAGCGAACTGGGTTGACTCTGCATAAATAAATTATGGCAACAACAAAATTTGATCTTCAACAATTTGATGGGCGTATCAACTTTGGAATATGGAAGGTTCGCTTGATGGTTGTTCTTGTACAACAAAATTTAAAGGCAACATTAGATGTGAAAGAAAAAATACCTTTGAAAATGGAAGAGCGGTCCCGTTCTATGCGCATCTCGGATTCAACCTGCACATATCACTCTACTTTCTTTCTGGAAGAGCCAATAGAGAACTCAAGGGTATCAACTTTTGACTCAACTCGTTGGTTGAAAGAAAGAGTCAAAGCTCCTGACTAGCTTTAGAGCACACAACAATTGGTACTACTTCGCTATCGGTCACCTCATTGAAAGCGATCTTTATACGTTAGATATTGATCAAAAGGCTCTTTCTACAATCCAACTATCCATCACTGATGATGTATTGCAAGAGGTCATAACAGAGACATCAACAGTGGAGTTATTGAATAAATTAGAGTCATTATACATGAAGAAGATGGTGGCCAATCGTCTTGGAGCCTTACAAAAATTATACATGCTACGCATGCACAAAGGTACATCCATCAAAACATATATTTCTGAATTTACTTCACTAGTCATGGATTTAAAAAATATGGATGAGATGTTCTCCGATGAGCAACAAGCAATGATGTTGCTTTGTTCTTTTACTCCCTTTTACAAGAACTTTTGGGAAACACTTATATATGGGCGTGAAAGTCTTGTTATAGATGCAGTAAAGTTAGCACTATTGAATCGTGAACAGATGGAGCACGATAGTAGACGTAATGATCCTGCGGTTGGCTTGTTTGCAAGAGGGCGGACAAGGGATGTTGCATCGAGAAGTCATATTAAAGGCAAGTATAGATCGAAATCTAGAAATCGAAGAGGTAAATGTCATTATTGTAAAAGAGAAGGGCATTGGAAAATAAAATGTCTGAAATTGAAAGAAAAGAAAGAGGTTGATATAGGTAATGCAGCAATTGTTGCTAAAGGTGATGACCTCGTTCTCTCTGTTGCTTCGACTTTAGTTGGAGATGCATGGATCATTCCTACCACATGTGTCCAAACCGAGATTGGTTTACTACTTATCAACCAATCAAAGGTTGTGTTGTTCTTATGGGAAATAATATGTCCTGTAAGGTTGTTGGCATTGGTAGCATTAGAATTAAGATGAATGATGGAGTTGTGAGAACATTGACAAATGTACGACACATACCAGATTTGAAAAAGAACCTTATTTCCTTGGGCACTCTTGATTCCCAAGGGTGTAAGTATTGCACTGAAGGTGGAGTTTTAAGAGTTTCCAAAGGTTCTCTTATTGTGATGAAAGGAAAGTTGGTTAACGGACTCTACTTGCTTCAAGGTGGCACAATAGTTGGTGTTGCAACAGTGTTATCCTCTCTAGATCATGAATTAGATACTACTCGTTTGTGGCATATGCGTTTGGGGCATATGAGTGAAGCTGGAATGACTATTTTGAGCAAGTGTGGCTTGCTTGGTAATAAAGTTGGAAAACTTGACTTTTGTGAACATTGTGTCTATGGAAAGCAAACTAGAGTCAAGTTTAGCACTGCTATTCACAGGACTAATGGCACAGTTGATTACATTCACTCTGATTTGTGGGGTCCTGCCCCTGTTCCATCAAAAGGTGGTGCTAGATACCTATTGACTTTTATTGATGATTTTTCAAGAAAAGTGTTTTTTGAAAAATAAGAATGATGTTTTTTCAAATTTTAAGAAATGGAAAGCTCTCATAGAAAATCAAACTAACAAGAAAATCAAGCGTTTTCGAACAGAAAATGGTTTGGAGTTTTGTGAAGGGAAATTCAATGAGTTTTGTGAGAATGAAGGCATAGTAAGGCATCGTACTGTGCGGAAAACACCTCAGCAAAATGGTGTTGCAGAACGTATGAACAGAATCCTTTTAGAGAGAGCTCGTTGTATGTTATCTACCGCTAACTTATCAAACGATTTCTGGGCAAAAGCGATTAATATGGCTTGTTATTTAGTGAATCATTCTCCTTCTACTGCAATTGAGTGTAAAATGTCTGTTGAGGTATGGTCTGGTACTCCTGCTGATTATTCTGATCTAGAATATTTGGTTGTCTTGCATATGCTCATACTAGTGATGGAAAGCTTGAGCGAAGGGCACAAAAGTGTATATTTCTTGGATATGCGTCGGGGGTGAAAGGTTATAGGTTATGGTGTACTGATCTTCATCCACCTAGGTTCATAATTAGTAGAGATGTAAAGTTCAATGAATCAACCATGCTACACTCGTCAAAGGAGGTTAGAGATGTAGAAAAAGAGGATAATATCAACAAGCAAGTGGAGTTTAAAGTTAACAGTTCACACAAACTAGATACAGATACTTCTAAACAACCTGTTCAAGAAGAAGTGCAAGAATATGTTGATAAGCTAGATGAAGCTCCATTGGCACAATGTAATCTTGCAAGGGACAGAACAAGGAGGCAAATTAAACCTCCTCAGAGGTATGTTCAAGCTGACGTAGTCTCTTTTGCTTTATCAGTTGCAGAGGATATTGAACTACAAGATCCTGTAACATATCGTGAGGCTATCACAAGTAATGAGTCTTCACAGTGGATTGGTGTCATGAATGAAGAACTACAGTCTCTTTATAAGAATCGTACTTGGGAGTTAGTGAAACCACTAAAAGGTCAGAAGGTCATTGGTTGCAAATGGGTCTTCAAGAAGAAAGATGGATCCTCTGGAGTTGATGCAACGCGTTACAAAGCACGCTTAGTGGCTAAAGGTTTTAGCCAAAGGGGAGGAATAGACTTCAACAAAGTGTTCTCTCCCGTTGTGAAACATAGCTCCATTCGGGTGTTGCTCTCCATAGTTGCATTGTTTGACTTAGAGGTTGAGCAGCTCGATGTTAAGACAGCTTTTCTACATGGTGATCTTGAAGAACAAATTTATATGAAGCAACCAGAAGGTTTTGTAGTTGAAGGAAAGGAAGATCATGCTTGTCTTTTGAAAAAGTCGCTATATGGCTTAAAACAGTCTCCGCGACAATGGTATAAAAGATTCGATTCTTTTATGATTGGTCATAATTACTCTAGAAGTAATTATGATAGTTGTGTGTACCATAAAAAGTTACTAGATGGTACATATGTTTATTTAGTACTTTATGTTGATGATATGGTCATTGCCTCTAAGAGTATATATGAGATCAATAAGCTCAAAACACTGCTCAACAATGAATTTGAAATGAAAAATTTGGGAGCAGCAAAGAAGATTTTGGGCACGGAAATTCATAGGGATAGGAGTGCTGGAAAATTATACTTATCATAGAAAAAGTATATTGAAAAATTACTTCAATGATTTGGAATGCAAAATGTGAAGCCTGTGAGTACTCCATTAGTAGCTCATTTCAAATGTTAGTTGCACTTTCACCACAGTCTACTAAAGAAGAGGAACAAATGTCACATATTCCTTATGCTAGTGCAGTCGGAAGCATAATGTATGCTATGGTTTGTACTCGTCTAGACATTTCACAAGCAATTAGCATGGTCAGCAGGTACATGGGAAATCCTGGAAAGATGCATTGGCAAGCTGTGAAATGGATACTTCGATATTTAAGAGGTCCTAAAGATATTGGTTTGGTATTTCATAAGAACCACAATACATGTAGTAATATTGTTGGTTATGTTGATTCCGACTATACTGGGGATTTGGATAAAAGAATATCCCAGACTCGATATGTGTTCATGCTTTCTGAAAGTGCAATAAGTTGGAAAGCAACTTTACAGTCCACTATTGCACTATCCACAACTGAAGGTGAATACATGGCAGCAGCAGAAACGGTGAAGGAAGCTATATGGCTTCGATCTTTGGTGGATAACTTGGGATTGAAACAAGATATCATAGTTGTGTACTATGACAGTCAAAGTGCCATACATTTGAGTAAAAATCAAATGTATCATGAAAGGACAAAGCACATTGATGTTCGCTATCATTTTTTAAGAGAGATCATTTCACAAGGTAATATTATTGTGAGAAGGATTGGTACTTCTGATAATGCAGCAGATATGTTTACAAAGACAATTCTAGTTTCTAAATTCCAACACTGCTTGGACATAATTGGTGTTTGTATCATTTGAAGAAAACACATGAGTTTCAGTTTTGAATTCAAGTCAAGGTGGAGAATTGTTGTTTGTGACTTGAAATTATTCGTTAGTAGTAGGAATGCTTATAAACAAGAGGCATAAAAAATTAAGCGCTTCTTCACTCTTTCTTATATGGTTAATATTTGCTAATATTTCCTATAAATTGTTTCTCTCTTTTCCAAAAGAAATAATCTCAACATATAACATCCTCTCATTGTTAGAGAAGTTTGTTTTCATTTATTCTCTTTCGTTGATATTGAGTTATGAGAGTATACATCTGTGTAAGGTGTATTTGGGTTTGGAAATATAAGAAGTATATAAACTTTTTTTGTAATCTTCATTGTATAATTATATCATTCATAGAGTTTGATGTGTGGGAGTAGGCTATAAGTTAAACCACATTTTAGTGTTATTTTATTCACATTTTTTCGCTAATTTTATAACAACAAACTTTATCATATATTTTAAAATAATTTAACTAATAGTATAGAAGATAAATTTTATTTTTAGAAATATATTTAAAATTACAGACATGGAAATGAAAAGAGGAAATCAAATTAAAAGAAAGTGTGAAATGTGTTATCAAGAATTAAATAAATTATAAGAGAAAAATTTTAGAAACTATTGTAATATAGGGTGATGGGATGAAAAAATAAAATACAAAGAGAATAAATATAATATTTTTATTAATAGTAAGTATAAATTGAAGACTAATAAGTTATATTTTCTAGTTAGTTAAGCTTAACAAATGTATTATATTAAAGTCACAATAGTAAAGACAAAGCCTTCATATTAGTATGTTATGCCTAAGGAGGTGTGTCATGAAAATAAAAACTTTAAATCAATTACATATACATCTAACTAATGCATCATATAATGAGTATGTTTTCTGGTTGGATAGAAATAACTTAATCCAAATCATAACTCATGGAAATCTAATGATATCTATGAAAATTATTGACGATAATCACTATGACAATATTGATAAAGATGATAGTTTATATAATTTTGAAACAAACTTTGTTATTAATTAGGTTTATTACTTTTAATGATATAAATTTAAATTAATTCCATCTATCCATTTATTTGATCCATCTATCTATATAACTATTTATATATATATATATATATATATATATATATATATATATATATATATATATATATATATATATATATATAGAGAGAGAGAGAGAGAGAGAGAAATAGTTTAGGTGATTTAAATTTTATATGATGAATTTAAATTTGAAGTAAATATTTTATTTGTTAATGTCATAATAAATTATAAATATATGAATATATTTGCATACATAATTTAATATATATTAGCAAAATAAGTATTATAAGTAAAATTGTCTCATAATAGAATATCATAACTTCAAATCTAAAGAAAATTTAATATAAATTACTAATGATATAATAATAATGAAAGTAATATTATATGATCATTATTAATTTATAAACATTCAATATATTTTTATTAATTACATTTTATCAAAAAAGAAAATAATTTTATCGTAAATTTTTATATTAATGAGTAATTATTTGTGAAACTTATACTTTGTCCTTTTTATATTAATTATATTCTTATTATAAAAAATATAATTTTATTATACAACATTTTTTAGCAATTACTTATGACATATATTTTAATATTTTTTTAATATAACTATTGTGAAATTTTTAATTTCGTCACTATTATGAATAATATTTGTGATAAATCAAACATTAGTTACAGATAATATATAAATACTAAAAAAAAGTATATTTATAACTAATTTTTTTATCCCAAAAACCCATGAAAAAATCGTCACTTTAGTTTTTAGGAATCAAGATAAAACTATAAAGAAAATTTATTATTCTCATAAGAGTAAACTTTCAAGAATCAGTGTGTGTACGGCCGAAAATTTAATATAAAATGGTGGTGGGTGGAAATATGTATACTTAATATAGTATTTTTTTTATACGTTGGGTAAAAATTTAATATATGAAAAATAAATTCAAATTAGGATGGATTATTATGGTAATAACATTAGAATTCATTTATCTAAAGAAAATAAAGACATCTTCAATTTGATATAGTACCAAAAATAATTCAAAATTTGAAGTATATCACAGTTATGTCATATTATTTCAAAGGATTACAAATTTATAAATAAAAAAAAAAAAACAGAAAACTGAAGACTTTATAATTAAAAAAATACAGAAAACCTAATTGAAATGACACATGAAATAGTTATAGTTTCTGAAGATACCGTTACAGATAATTTGATTATGTGACATTAATCTTTTAAGGATTTTATCATAATCTTTTGTCTACAAGATTTATCGGTTACCTATATACAAGATTTTTCCGTTACCTATATACAAGGGACTAGTTTAACGGATTTTACTCACTTCAAAATCCTTCAAATCTTCTTCTTCTTCTTTTGTTGAATTCCAATTCTTCTTCTTTTGGTGAATTCCAATTCTTCTTGTGAGTCTTCTTCTTGTGAGTTTCAACATTGTTTCTCTGGAAGTCAATTACACGGTACATTATATTCGATTTAATTAATGATTGATCACATCATGTGTGTACTTTATGAGCATATTCGTTCTATTTTCAAGTTTTAACCGTCAAAAGTTGATCGTGCATATGATTTGTACAAGAAAGCACATACATTGTATGGACAAATTTGCTTGGGCTTCAAGCTAATTTGTGAAATAAGTTTTTTGTGAAATAAGTTTTGTAGCATCTTGCCATGCCATGTACTACATATATATATTCCTTGTGCAAGTGTCAAAGATTGGTTTTTAGATTAACCCTTTTTCTTATCAATATAAAGTTCTTATTTTTTGTGCTTTATTTGTGTGACAATTTAGCAGGAAGAAGAGCACATTGATATCTAAGGAGGAATAATGGAAAAGGTGTTGATGGGTGGAAGTATGGAGAAAAAGGGTGTGAAGGCAAAGACGAAGATCGTGTGCACTTTGGGACCATCAAGTAGGTCTGTGGAGATGCTGGAGAAGCTTCTCAAGGCAGGGATGAACGTGGCTCGCTTCAACTTCTCTCATGGCTCTCACTCTTATCACCAAGAAACCCTTGACAATCTCAGGAATGCAATGAACAACACTGGCATTCTCTGTGCTGTCATGTTGGATACCAAGGTTTCAAAACTCTTTCACCCTTTACTTGCTTTTGCTTTGCAAGTTACTTTGTTATATTATTTTAATTTTCAACTTTTGAATTTAGTTATATTGGTAAAAGAATAGATTAAGTAGGTATACAACAAATTCAAATGAGTGAATTGTTCTTTTTGTGATATTCTTTGACGTACTTCATGGCATTGGTGCTGCTTCTTTGAGAGAATGGTCATTTGACATATTTGGTGTTTGTGTTTATGTTTGAAAAAAACTGCAGGGTCCAGAGATCAGAACTGGGTTTTTGAAAGAAGGGAAACCTATACAAATCCATAGAGGACAAGAAATCGTAATCACAACTGATTACAGTATAAAGGGTGATGAGAAGATGATCAGCATGAGCTACAAGAAGTTGGCACACCATTTGAGTCCAGGGAGTAATATTCTGTGTGCTGATGGGACAATCAGCTTCACTGTTTTGGAATGTAGCAAGGAGAATGGCCTGGTTCGATGTCGGTGTGAAAATTCTGCAGTTTTGGGAGAGAGGAAGAATGTTAATCTTCCTGCAGTTGTTGTTGATCTTCCAACCTTGACAGAGAAGGACAAGGAGGACATTTTGGGGTGGGGGGTTCCTAACAAGATTGAGATCATTGCTCTGTCTTTTGTTAGAAAAGGTTCAGACCTTGTGGAGGTCAGAAATCTACTTGGAGAGCATGCAAAAAACATACTTCTTATGTCCAAGGTATCCATCCATCCATCTTATTGTCAAATCATCAAATGAAATATCAACCGTTGTATAGAGTTCCTAAATAAATGCAACAGGACTAGTTTGATTTGACAAAATGTTTGTTTTGACCCTTTTTATCAATATTACTTGTAGAAATGTCCCGTTGTTTTCACTTTGATTCCATTTTGAAAGATTCGCAAGTCACCAGTACAATTACTTGAAAACAAGAAAAAATGTTAAAGCAAAAAGTTCCAACATTGATCAATCTCACAGATTATGCTTATTAGTCCTCTTCTTGTCTTTTTTAGGTTGAAAATCAAGAGGGCATTGCTAATTTTGATGAGATACTTGCAAATTCAGACGCATTCATGGTGGCAAGAGGTGACTTGGGAATGGAAATTCCAATTGAGAAAATCTTTCTTGCTCAGAAAGTAATGATCCACAAGTCAAACATACAAGGCAAGCCTGTGGTGACTGCCACCCAGATGTTAGAGTCCATGATCAAATCACCCCGGCCTACGCGAGCCGAGGCCACTGATGTTGCCAATGCAGTCCTTGATGGCACAGACTGTGTTATGCTTAGTGGGGAAACTGCTGCAGGAGCCTATCCAGACATTGCTGTCCAAACCATGGCTAGAATCTGTTCTGAAGCAGAAAGTTTCATAGACTATGGTGACCTATTCAAAAGAATTATGGACACAGCTCCCACTCCAATGAGTCCTTTGGAGAGCATGGCTTCAGCAGCAGTCAGGACTGCAAAGTGCATCAATGCTGCTCTAATCATGGTGCTGACTAGAGGTGGAACCACTTCAAAACTTGTGGCCAAGTATAGACCCAGCATGCCTATTCTGTCTGTGGTAGTTCCTGAGATAACCACAGATTCTTTTGAATGGTTCTGCAGTGAAGAAGCCCCTGCAAGGCATAGTCTTATCTACCGTGGCCTAGTACCTGTTTTGGCTACTGGTTCTTGTGGAGCCTCCCAGACTGAGTCAACACAAGAAACCATAAAGTTTGCTCTTTCATATGCAAAGAAAACTGACTTGTGCACCCCTGGAGACAGTATTGTAGCACTGTTCCGAGTTGAATCCAGTACTGTGATCAAGATATTGGATGTTAGTTAACTGAGGACAAAACAGTCTAGGACTAGGACTAAACCCTTGTTTTTAGTTTTTTAGTTTTTCAGTTTTTACGCTCTTGTAGTTTAGTTTTCAGATAGCTCTTTGTTCTCTTTCTGATTTCATTGAAGGGAATCTCGTGTGAGAATTAAATATTAATATACCATTATTCCTGAAATTTGAGCATTACTCAATTTAGTTCTTGATTTTATGAAAAGCAAATTTGGATGCTAACTTTTACAACAATTAATCTAGCCTCTGAAATTGACATCACTGTTAATTTGGTTCTTGCATTTGACAAAATAGTCAATTTGATCCTTGACATTAGAAATCAAATTCACTGTCTAAAACAATATGAGCGACCAAAATGATTGATATATACGAACCCAAGTTAAGAACTAAAATGATTGATAATTTTGCTAAAGTCTCTGGGTCGAATTGACCAATGTACAACAATATTAGGGACCACATTGATTGATGTGAACCAAAGTTAAGAACTAAAATGTCAGTTAGAGATCATGAACTAAAAGTTGTTTTTTTGTAATTTTAAAAACTAATGTTATTGTTTTCTCCGGAATTAAACATTAACAGTGATACCATGTTCATTTTCTGTTTATATAGGTAAACAAAAGAATGCATTATATTTTACCAGAAAATAGTACTAAAACTTATTCTTTTTTTGCAAATATTTACAAACATATACGTATTTGAATTGTACAAGAAAATCAGACTAGGAAATCTAAAACATAGAATTAGGAAGGATTTAAGAGGCATGACAGTGTCTAGAGTTATCTGTTCATGCTTGATGCCCAAAAGGGTTTAATAAAAGGTTAACTTTCAAACACAAGAAAGTTTTGATCAGGGAGAAGGAAGAAAGTTGCTGAATGATTGCAGCACTGGAAACCAATTCCTCCTTCCATTTCTTGGTCTCTCTTCTCCAGCTCTGACTAGCTCACTGTTTTGATTGTCATTTCCAATTCCCACATTGGCTTCAACATTTGGATCCTCATATGGCATCTGAAACCTGCATACTGGACAAGAACCATGAAGTTTGAGCCATGAGACAATGCAATCATCATGGAACTTATGCTTGCATGGCATCTCCTTTGCTTCACTCCCAACCTCAACATCCTCCAAGCACACTGTGCACTGCAACTTCTCCTCACTAATCACACTAGGCAATGCTTCAATTGCTGCCTTCTGTGCTGGAGGGTTCACACTAGCATACCCACCAGGACCAATCTGTGCCAAGTGTTGTAGCAACAAATCAAAGCCAGATCCTACCACAAGGTCATTCAGGGAGCTGCCAACAGCATTATTCTCATTTGGACTACTTGTGTGGTTCAAGTTAGGGCCTCTCACAATAAGGGCACCTTCATTGAATGGATCAATCACAAGTATGCTGCTGCTATCCATGTTCCTATTGTCCTCAAGGTTTTCAAATTCAGACACCATCCTAACATGAAGTCCCCGGAAAAGATGCATCATGTAGGATGAAGTTCTTCTTCTTCTTCTTCCAAGCACAAGCTCATTTTCCATCTGTTGCTCAACCTCTTCTGCCTCCCCCCTTGAGCTGCTACCTCCATGTGGACCAATCCTTGCTAGAGAAGGACTGAAAGCACCCATCAAACCAAGAAATATTGGGGCATAAAGTGAGAACACCCAAGCTGACCTCAAGTCAATAACATCATTCTGGTCCCTTAGGTTCTCCATTACCTCAGAAAACTGTGTCTCACAAAATGGGCATATGTTCTCAGCATCACTATTTGGGTTCACCATTTTAGAGCATATGTTGCACCAATGCACACCTTCCATCTCATTCTCCATCTCCCTTGTTGAACATAACTTGTGCCAATCTTTTCTTCTTTCTTGTTTATCTAAATGTGCAACAACAATAGCTTATCATTAATAACCCTTCAATGAAGGTGCCATTCTTTTCAAAATGGTAATCTTCTCTAGTTACCTCATGTTATTTTCTGAAATCCCTTCACAGTTGAAGCACCATCATCCGAGGAAGAGGAGAAGAATCTGAAAGAGACATGTTATGCAAAGAACAAACAATCAAATTTCAATAAAATGTGGTTGTGAAAATACTAATGAAAGGGTTATTCATACCATTTTTTATTTTTGAGTAGTGAAAGTGGATGAACAATTAACATTCCATGGTGTAATGCCATCTTATACCTTCTGCAAATGTTCTTTTTTAGTTTTGGTTTGTTTTAGGTGGGAGGGTTACACCAATCATTTTTTGCTTTATTACGGGTTTTTAAGTTTAAATTAGAATTCAGTTTTTGCTTGATTTGCTTTTACTATGCAAAGCTATGTTGATTGGAAGGTAAATTTAGAATGTACTCTTTTTTAGCTAGATTATTACATGATATGGCCCATCAACTTTCATTTGAATATGGAGTTTTCTAAATTTAATGAGAACGAATTTAGGAGAAGATTAACCTTTAAAAACCAAATCTTCATATGAAGAATTGACTCCATGGATCTAGAAGAGATATTTTACTGTGCTATTACGATGCAAACTCTTAAACTCCATATCATGCAAGTAGTGTGCCACCATGGAATTTTAGTATGTACTTCTAAAGTATTAGAAAAATTAATAATTTTTGCATTACTTTGAAATAAAAGTAATACATAAATTAAAAGTAAACCATGTTGTTACTCTCCTAAATGTTCGAGTTTTTTTCACTTTTATTTTTAAATATCGAAAACATTAAAATAAAAAATTAAATTCGATTTGCTTTTTATATATATCTTTTGAAATACCTCTTTGTATAATGTTTTGATTAGTTGAACACCTTATTTCTTTCTGTATTAGAAAAGTCGCATACTATTAATTCAAATGTTTATACATCAAGCCTTAACATGTAAGCATTATAAGTTCACAATTAGCATGTAAAGATATATTTCAACTTTAAATTGAATGCACTTTTTACGTACTATGTTGGGAAAATTAATAGATATGAGAGACATTTAAATTAATTAGAGATAAAAGAAATTAAATTCAATATGACACAATTTAGAGAAACATAAACCATTTATTCATGCATCAAAGTAGATTTTATATATTTCGTAATCAAAATTTCTTGGTTAGTTATATATTAAATTTTTTAGAATATGGTATTCAGGATATAATAGAATAATTATCTTGTACTATAATCAAATATTTGATATCACCATTTATTTATTTTACCTCATGAATGATAACTATAAATATATTACCATGGTAATCACTAATATTATTACATTTAAAAAATAATACTCTTTTTATTATTAAAGAGTAATTACAATCCTAACAAACAATTGAAGTGAATAGTCCCGAACTTTAGGATTTTAAAATACCGAGTAAATATATTTTTTTTTTCAATGACAAAGGAATAAGAACTTATCCATAGTTGTATAAACATCTTTTAGGAAAACTAGGATGTGGGGTCATTACAAAATGATTGTTTATTTGCACGTGAGAAAATGTAGCAATATAAACAATATATTCTTAATACTCTAATATGTTTCGTTGTAAAAGGTGTATAAAACTGTAATATTTGCCTAGAAATAAGCTTGATATGCTTACACTTAACTATTAGGCCAACAATCTTTGCGTATGCTATGATGATTTTAATTTTCTTTTATTTATTTTTAAATTAGGCAAACTCATAAATTAAATCTATATTTAAACATTTTAGAGAATTGAGGATGACAGGTGATATCTTTTGTAAATTGGTGAGAGTAAATCTTTTAGGTTTTTAGCTGAATCAACTACTAGACTTATTAAGGATTTTTCCACCCTGTAGCATCTCTGCAACTTATCCTCCTCCATGGAAGTGATGTTACTTATCCCTATCATCCATTTTACCTAAAACCTCGATTTCTAATAAATTCAATCTTTACCCTGAACTTTCCATGTTTTTGTTCAGAATTAACTTATGATTTTGAAGGTCTTGCATGTTGATCTACAATCCTAAACAATTTCCTACTCTAGACCGGTCGGTTTTTGCATCCCAATTGACAATTTCTCATCATTTGATTTTAGAGCTTAGTTATAGGGCAAGGATTGAGATTGTGTGGCTTGGAGAAATTGATAAAATCCTTTTTTTAATTTTACTATTAATATCATCGTAAGTTAGTGGTTGAACCATTGCAAAAGTCAAGCCTGACAAAGAAAAGAAGAAGAAAGAAAATGGAAAAAAAGCAAAAATTTGTGTTGTGATTGAATGATTCATGTCATTACAACATAAATTCAAGTACTTATGAACTGATATATTGATATATTTGTTTTCTTGTTACAATTATACTAAGGAACATAATAACGTTAGAATGAAAGTAACTGAATTTTCTGATTATGCACACATTTGGTGGAACAAGTATCAAAAAGAGAGGCGAAGAAATGAAGAAGAACCAATGGTAAACACTTGGGGTGAGATGAGAAGTATCATGAGGAAAATATATGTTCTAACTAGTTGCAATAGAGATTTGCAACTTAAACTTCAAAAGTTGACTTAAGGAAATATGAGTTTTGTAAAGCTGTAAAAATATGTTGAGATGGAGGATTTGCTGCATAAGGCCACTCAGGTTGAACAATAGCTAAAGAGGAAAAGTATCACAAGAAAGAGCTCTTCCAACTTCAATCCAACAAGTTGGAGGGAAAAGTCCAAGAAGGAGGGATCATCATCCTCCAAACTTATCGAGGTTGTTCCACATGGAAAAGCTCCAAAGAGTTTCAACGAGAAAACCACTAAAACCAGGGATGTAAAGTGCTTTAGGGATGTAAACCACATGGAACGAGACATTATGCTTTTGAATGTCCTACTAAGATAATTGTTGTCCTTAAGGATAATGGAGATTATACTAGTGAGTCTTCAGCTAGTGAAGAAGATGAGGAGGAAAAATTAGAAGTGGAATCAATGGAAGGTGATTTATTAATGATTAAGAGGTTTTCGGAAGTCCACTACAAGCTTTAATCTCAAAGAGAGAAAATTTTTTATACTAGATATTATATCAATGGAAAATTGTGGTCTTTGATTGTTGATAGTGGAAGTTGTACCAATGTGGCTAGCTCTAGACTGGTGTCTAAATTAAATTTGGAGACTAAGCCACATTTTAAGCCATACAAACGTCAATGGCTTAGTGAAGATAGGGAGTTGATTGTGAATAAGCAAGTGGAGGTGTGCCTTTCCATGGGACAATATACTAACAAAGTGCTATGTGATGTGGTTCCAACCGAGGCAAGCCATATCCTACTAGGGATATCGTGGCAATATGATACCAAGGCAATTCATTATGGGTTCACAAATAAGATTTCTTTCACACATAATGAGAAGAAAATTATTCTTAAACCACTATCTCCTAAGGAGATTTGTGGGGATCAAATAAAATTGATAGAAAGAAGAATGCAAGAGAAAGGAGAAAAGAGTGAAAAACATAAAAAATAATGGAAATAAAAAAAGTGAAACACATTATCAAGTAAGCAAGAGTGAAACCCTTGAGAACAAAACAAGTTGTTTGGTGAGACTCAAGAAATTCAAAGGCAAGTTGATGACTTGATGAGCAAAGGGGTGGGTGCAAGAGAGTATGAGCCGGTGTATTGTTCCCATGATATTGGTGCCTACAAAGGATGGGACTTGGAGGATGTGCATAGACTGCAGGGCTCTCAATAACATCACAATCAAATACAAACATCTTATTCCCAGGTTAGATGATCTCCTTGACGAGTTATAGGGTGTTTGTGTGTTTTCTAAGATTGATTTGAAAAGCGGGTACCATCAAATTAGGATAAGGGAAAGGGATGAGTGGAAAAATGCATTTAAGACTAGGTATGGTTTGTATGAATGGTGGGTGATGCCCTTTGGGCTAACTAATGCCCCAAGCACTTTTATGAGGTTACTGAACCATGTCTTAAGGGAATTTTTGGGCAAGTTTGTTGTGGTATACTTTGATGACATTTTTATTTATAGCACTAATATTAATTTGCATGTTGAACATTTGAGTGTTATAATGAATGTGCTTAGAAAGGAACAATTATTTGTTAATCTTGAAAAATGTACCTTTTGCATTGACCATGTTGTATTTATGGGATTTGTTGTGAATGCTAAAGGGGTACAAGTGGATGGGGAAAAGATTAAGGCCATTCAAGTGGCTTACACCTAAAACTGTGAAGTGAGAAGTTTCCAAGGTTGAGCTAGTTTCTATAAGAGGTTTGTTAGGGATTTTAGTACCTTGGTTGTACCTCTTAATGAGATAATTAAAGAGCATGTGGGATTTAAGTGGAAAGAGAAATAAGAGCAAGCATTTGTTACCTTTAAGCATAGGCTAACTAATTCTCCAATTCTTGCATTACCAAATTTTACAAAATCTTTTGAAATTGAATGTAATGCATCTAATGTGGACATTGAGGCTGTTTTAATTCAGGAAGGGCACCCAATTGCTTGTTTTAATGAGAAGTTGAATGGGGCAGACGTAAAATATCCCACTTACAACAAGGTATTGTGTGATTTAGTATGTGCGTTTCAAACTTGACTACACTATCTTTTACCCAAAGAATTTGTAATTCACAATGACCATGAAGCCCTTAAATATTTGAAAGGACAAGGTAAGTTGAATAAAAGGCATGGCAAGTGGGTTGAGTTCCTTGAACAGTTTCCATATGTCATAAACATAAAAACGGAAAGGGAACATTGTTGTTGATGCATTATCTAGAAGATATGCATTACTTTATACTCTTGAAACTAAAACTTTTGGACTTGAAACTTTGAGAGAGATGTACTTGCATGATGCTGAATTTTTTAAATGTATATTGCTTGTTAAAAGGTGTCTCAAAATGGATACTATAGGTACAGTGGTTACTTATTTAAAGAGAAAATATTATGTGTGCCTAAGTGTTCCATAAGGGATTTACTGGTAAGAGAGGCACATGAAGGTGGTTTGATGGGACATTTTGGGGGTACAAAAGACTTTAGAAACATTGCATGAGCATTTCTATTTGTCCTGTATGAAACATGACATGCATAAATTTTGTAAGTATTGCATTGTTTGTAAAAAGGAAAAATCAAAAGTGATATCTCATGGTTTATATACACCCTTGGATTAAGCTTTCTATGGATTTTTTCTTAGGATTGCCACAAACAAAAAATGTAAGAATTTTGATTTTGTTGACAACTTTTCGAAAATGACACATTTCAAGCTTGTAATGTAGCTTACTTATTTTTTAGGGAAGTTGTGAGACTTTATAGAGTGCCTAGGAGTATTGTAAGTGACAAGGACACTAAGTTTCTAAGTTACTTTTGGAGGACATTGTGGGGGTAAGATTGGTACTAAATTACTTTTCTACTAAGGTAGTGAATAAGACATTAGACACTTTGCTTAGGATTATTTTAAAAAATCTTAAGTCAGATTTTATTTCATGAGAAAATTATTTTACTATTTTGTTGTAAAATGTGGTAGAATATAATATTTGCCTAAGGATAGGATTTGAACTCAAGTTCACTAGCTTAATATGCCTACACTTAACCACTAGGACAACTGATCTTTGCTTGTGATATGGTGATTTTAATTTTCTTTTATTACTTCCAAATGAGATTGACTCATAAGATAAATCTATATTTAAACATTTTGACGAATTGAGAATGACAGATGATGTATTTTCCAAAGTAGTGAGCGAATATCATGGGTTCTTAGCTAAATCAACTACTAGATTTATCAAGAGTTTTTACATCCCCTTGTCATGTCTCCGCAGCTTATCCTACTCCATGGAAGTCGTGTTGATTATCCCTATCACCCATTTTGATAAAACCTTGATTTCCAATAAATCCAATCTCTACCCTAAAATTTTCATGTTTTTATCCAAAATTAACTTATGATTTTGAAGGTCTTGCGTGTTGATTTACAATCCTAGGCAATTTTCTATCCTAGGTCGGTCTGTTCTTGAATTTCGAAAAATGAATTTTCATCAACTGTTGATAAGATGACATGTATATTTTTATTATATTAAGTTTTGATAAACTGAATATTTCATCTAAACAAAATATGATTTTATTATTATAAGACTATCAAACATAAGAATGACCAATCTTGCATAAAATACAAGTTTTCTTTTTAACTTATTAGACCATATAAAACATACAGAAGTTAACTCAAAAATATCACTGAAGATTCTGACAAAAATAAATAAATCTTTTATAAGAATGTATGTTAAATATGGTATTGGCAACAGAGAAAAGGTTGTTTAGAGTAAAAGTAATTAGGCAATTTGAGGGGGATTCATCAAGGGGATTCGACATTAATGAGCCATGAGGTAATTCATATAAGAAACTATGACATCATCTTCAACTCAAAACCTTAAGACAATGAGTTTGTTCGCTCTGATATATTGCTAAACTTTCTCATTTCTACTCAATATGAGACTTAAAGTCATACTTGGAATTCCTAACAATCTCTCTCTCAAATGTGACTACCCCTCGTGCAAAAGCATTTTTAATCATGAGTACCTACTAGTGACTCTTACTTATACTGTTCAAATGTGACTGACTACCCCTCGTGCAAAAGCATTTTTAATCATGAGTACCTACTAGTGACTCTTACTTATACTGTTGTTTTACACAATGAGAAACACTTGCTGAAACCCCTATTAGGAAAACTTTAGATAAAAAATTCACAACCTAGGATTCTTCACCCACATACTCGTTCGAGACAATTACCAAGATGAATCATTGGCTCTAATACTAATGTTGGGTCATTCAAGGGGATTCACAAGAAGATTCAACACTAATAAGTCATGAATCAAACCATATAAGGGACTATGAGACCACTTTTAACCCAAAACCTTAAGGCAATGGGTTTGTGATAGTGTTATGTCTTATATCTTGCTCAATTTTCTCATTTCTACTAAATGTGAGATTCAAACTTAAAATGACTCCTAATAACAATTTCTTTAAACATAACAACTTGATGCAACAATAAAAATGTCAGCTAAAAGCTTGGTTATTAAACGCTAGGGTTAACAAGTAAACCCTTTCGAGTTTACGTGTCCAATGTTGGGTCACGAGTTAACACATGTGTAGACAGACTCGCAAGTCGGAGGTCGAGTGAACAGGTGTGGAAGAAAAGTAGAAAATGATCCATACATGGGTCATTTCGTTTACTCATACCTAGATGTTCCTCTTTCGGATCTGCTTACCTTGCCACACCTCTCCTCTTCTTTCACCTCAGATCTTCATCGTATTCTTCCCTCACCATTCTCGTGTTCTTGCCTTATGTTTTCTCTCGTCATTCTCATCTCACTTCTGCCTTCGTCATGCCATCGGGTCATCTCACCTTATGTGGCCTCATTGTCGCTTAACCTGTCATTTCCTTATCGTCGCCTCATCTCATTGTCACGTTCGTGCTCGTGTCCTATATATTGCCTCATTCTCCTTGTTGCAAGTGGCATCAATTGTCCCATATCAGAGTCTAGTTGGGTCAACTCATAAATGAATTGTGGTGTTTTGGTTGTTACACTCTTAAGTACAAAGAGTTGCATCATAACTATTAGTTATAGCTTTAAGCTTCGTGGTAATCACTCGATCCAACAATTGATATTAGAGCCAAGGTCACAAGTTTGATTGGTAGTGGGAAATTGTTTAGGGGAGATTGTTTCTGGTTGCACAATTGTTTTATGGTATAGGTCAAGTGGGTTGAGTCATAATCGAAGAGTTTAATTCTTAGTGGGTTGATTGCTGAAGGGGAGAATGTTGCAGATAACATTGATTGTCTCGTGGCGAAGACTAAGTGGACCAAGTGAAAGCAATCATGGCACTTGGGTTGTTACACTTTTAAGTAGAAAGAGTTGCTCTAACTATTAACTATAACTTTTGGCTTAATGGTAAATACTCGATCCAACACTCCTCCAAATCAACTTTTATTTTCGAGTAGGGTTTTCAATTTCAGGCTTTACTTTTATTTAGGGGATTTTTTTTTCATTTGTTGGCTTAACTTAATTAGGGTTTTATTTTCATTTTGTGGCTTCAATTCAATTATGATTTTATTTTCATCTAATGGTTTCATTTCAATTTAGGGTTTTATTTTTATTTGGGTGTTACTTTAATTTCATTTCGGGTTCATGAATGTGGAATTGGTACCAAGAATGTTAACTATTTTGTTGAATTTTCATATGAAATAGACTCTTACAAGTTTACGAGTTGGGTTTACAAGTTGAGTTTACAGACCCCGCACCAGTTTTTGTAGACTCTTGAGTCTACTAACTGTGGCTAGAAGGTTATGGTACCAACTTTTGATTTAGCTCTAACATTTGAACAAAAGATCTGCATTCAATCAACAACAATCTTATTCTTGAGGCTTATAAAATAGGACTTTGCCATGTAAAACAACTGAAGATCTTAAGTAAATATGCATGATGTTAATTTTTTTGTAAAGACAAAAACTCTATATCATCTAATACATATAAAACAAGTAGTGAACCTTATCTATAAATCATTCACTTATGTGAAGTTTCCTCAATAAGGAGAGCCTAGATTTCTCATCATTTCTTAAAAAAAAAATCTTGTATTCAAAATCATTTTATCTTTGTTGTAGTCATGAGCGAAAATGATATAATACTTATGAAAGCCATAAGTGACATGATGACCAAAGAATATTTTTGTGTTTTATCTTAGAATGAGATAAAAAGAATAATTAAGAGTGTCATTGCATACTCATGCAATTCAAAAGTTATACTATTTATGTAATTTTTTATTATAGTAAAACCCTTTAAATTTTTCTTAAAAGAGAACGTAATGTAATTTGGTTAAACTGGATCAATATAAAAATCAAGTTGTCATTACTTCTTTTATTACTTGTTTAACTGTAATTTCTTATGAAGGTAGACCATGACAAGGTTAGGGATTTCTATGTGAGAGTAGATGAGATCTTAAGATTTAGAAATAGAATATGTATTTTCGAAAAATAGAGAATTGAAGTAGAAAGTGATATTAGAGGGAAAAAAACAAGTTTAGTTTACATTTAGATATTATCCAGTCATTAGATGATATTATTAGTTTTATATATTAGACTATTTCATTTTTCACATTTACGAATATGTTTTGATGATAACAAAATCAAATTTATATATTAATTATTTATCTTAATAATGATTATAAAAAAAGAATTAAATTAGTTGTGTAGGATTAAACTGTTAAGATTTACAAATATTTTCATACTTTAACTTTTAATTTAAAAGTAAATTTTTGTTTGCTGAATTTAAAATTAAATTATGAATCAAATATTAAAAAAAAAAAGTTGGAATGACATATGATTCACGTCATAATTTTATGAACAAAATTTTAAAATAATAAAAAAAGTGGGATGGCAGGTTGAATTTCACGTAATACTAGATTTATACATCATATTTGATTTATATCTTTGGTTTACCTTTTCCTATTTTTTTACTACAAGGTTACATGAATTTTTATCATATCTTTGATTTGAAATAGAAGTATTAAATTTGTTCCAAATAGGCCGCACATAATTCTGAGATTTGATTCTCAAATTTGATTCTCGACAGAATCTACACCTTATCTTTTTCATATTTTCATTAACAGTATTAACTTGATAAAAACTGCACTTGCTAATTTTTTGTTTTTTATAGATTTTACTTTTACCTTTTTGCATGATATTAGGAAAAGCAATTTTGGTTTTGCATTGTTTATTTTATATTTTTTTTTTTATGTTTCACGGTACAACATAATAAAAAAAATCTGCGACTTATTGTTTTATACTTTTCCATATTTTCCGCTGAATTCAAAACAAACCTACACCAGATTTAAAAATTATAAAACATTTTGTGATTGTTTATCGGTACAGTACCACTCTAATGCTTATTTTTCTTAGTTTAATTTTAGGTACATGAGTAAAACGAAAAGTGATATTTTGAGACATGTTTACCATAGTGACACAGTTTTCAACATTAATTACCCCAAATAATATTGTTTTATCTTTATTTCTAAATAACACCAGTACAGGATAAGAAATCAGCTCTCCGGGTCAAATTTCAAATTAAAAATGTATAATTTTGCTTTTGAAAATCAATTAGAATTCGAGTTTTCAGAAACTGAATTCTGAAAAGTTTTTTTTTTTTTTAAGTTTTATAATTTTCTTTTATTATTTTAAAATAAAATAAAGTAAGATTTTATAATTTTTATTATTTATTTATCTGAAAGATATAAAAGTAAATAAAAAATTGCAAAAACTATTTTTGTAAAAAGTTGCGATAATAAACATACATAGGAAAAAATTATTTATAGATATTTTAATTATTTTATAAGAAACTAAATGATAAAATATTTTATTATTGTATTTTTATAATAAATAATAATTGGGTACAAAACTTTTTAAATGTATTTTATATTAAAATTAAAATGTGAAGAAAAATTATAATAAGTTATAACATTGGAATCATAATTAAATTTTATATTTTAAGTTTATTGAAAAAACATTTGGAATAACAAAAATCAAATAAAATTGTTGGTTATTTTTTGTAAATAAATATTAATTAAATGGTTGAAAGAATTAAAATAAAAGTTAATTTACATATAATGATAAAGAAAATAAGTGAATAAGTATATCATTTGGTTTAATGAAAATAAATAAGTCCAAGTCCATTTTATACAACTATTTCTATCAATATTGACTGTGTGCTCATAATTTCCAAAGGTTATCCCCTATTTTAATACGAGGACATCTTAGGTCAAGTTTTGACATCTCAAACCATATGTCTTCATGAGAACCAATTTCAAAACTTAAGCTATTCTCTTCTTATATAATACCCATAACAAGAATTACTCAGTGTTAACTCACAAAAATAAGTTCATATTATAAACTGTGTCTATTAATAATCATTGTGTACTCATAAAATCCCAGAGGTTACCCCTACTTTAATACGGGGACACTTTAGGTGAAGTTTTGATATCTCAAATCAAATGTCTTCATGAGAATCAATTTCAGAAATTAAGCTATTCTCTTCTTATATAATACTCATAACAAGGATTAGTCAGTGTTAACTCACAAAAATAAGTTCATTTTATATAATTGTGTCTATTAATAATGATTGTGTGCTCATAAAACCCCAAAGGTTACCCCTACTTTAATACGGAGACACCTTAGGTGAAGTTTTGGCATCTCAAAGTTCTTTAGTTCAAAATGTTTTTCATTTGTGAGAATGAAGAAAATAAAAAAAATACTATTAATGTTATTATTAAAAAATAAATAATATTAATGGTATTATTGTAGTAGATAATTTTAAAATAGTAAAATCAATTAATAAATTTATATTAAATTAAAAAATAAAATGTGAAATTTTACATTAATGTTATTAGTAAAATTAAGGTGACTTTTTAAAATTTAAAATTTTGTTTTGAATAAGTATTGAACATATGGATAATGTTGAAAAGAGTAGGTGAACTTCTTTATTAATAACTTGTTTTTTTGTTAATAACATCTTTAATGACATGTAAATATGTTAGTCTCCATAATGGTGACCGGTTCCACAATGGCGATGACGTCTGTTACGTGGTGGGTTGCGTCGTGGTGATTGTGGCTGTTGTGGTTGTGATTCTTCGTTGGATTCAAATTGTGAGAGTGTTGTATTCATTTGCATCATAGCAGAAGAACTTCGTGGTTCATTGTCAAAGTGTGTTTGATGCATATATTGCATGTGATCATTAGTAGAAGGTGGTGTATTTAGATCTGCTCCAAACAAGTTATAGAAGAAATCGATTGAACTGGACAGAAATGATTGTCTTCTATCGTCCATTATAGGTTGTCGTTGAGGTGTATTGAATTGTTCAGATACAAACTGTATGTCGATAAGGTTCTTATTGTGGCAAATAATAATCAGTTGCAGCTACAAATGAATGTCGAAAATGATCTTCTTGTGGATGACTATAATTACTTGTAGCTGGGAATGTGGGCACCGGTGGTGGATTTTGTTGTGTTCGTGGATCATTTAGTAGATGCAACACTGACAAAAATATATTGAATTCGTCATGTACCATTCTATGTACTCTCTACTATGGAACAAAGGTCCATGAATTGGACGACCAATTAATGTTAGTTCATGACGGTTGTTCCACATGTTTATCCACCTGCATGCTTAGTCTGCCAATTTTCGTCATGTCATCCCTGCATATCAATTTTCTGTAGTTTTTCCAAGTTGTTAGGTGGGGTAGGGACTTCTTGGAACATACCAAATTGTAATTGAACTCTATCGGATTGGTGTCATTCCACTATGGCATTTAAACTCCAGTAAGTCATTGTTTTTAAAAATTTGTGTTAAAGTTTAAACTTTTCAAATAAAATTCAAGAGAATGCATTTTTTCCATTACTTTATCAACTTGTATGTGGTCAATCATAGACCTATACCCCACTAGGTTATTGTGAGGGATGTTTCTAAAGTTAAGAACCCTACCACCACTCCATCTACAAACCAAGGGGTATGAAGGTTACTGTCTGGAAAGGGACACAATGTATGACATGTGATACCATGCCCATGATTGCAGAAGTGATGCACACCCACTCATTGTTTTTGCTTTGACATTTGTTGACCTGCACAATTCCCTATACAACACAGCCAAACAAGCAGAACCTCAACTATATTGCCTTGTTCTACGTAGGTTAGTCAAAAATGATAAATACATAAGATGAACTTTGTTTCCAGTTCTATCAAGCATTAAAACTCCTCCGATCAAACCTAGTATGTATGCCCTATAATGGGTATGTAGTTGTTCTTCTGTTGGCTCTTCACCTAGTGGGAGCATATTTTCTATAAGCCATTTTAGTTTGACTTGTGAACCAATGAGTGATTCACCTTTCACTGGTGCAACACCCAGATAAGTGTCACACATTTTCTCCCAATCACACATTGTTGGGCCAACAATTGGTGGACCATCTAAGTTGAGACCCAGTTGAAGTGAAATGTCTTGTAATGTGATGGTACGCTCGTCAGTTAGAAAGTGGAATGTGTGAGTTTCAGGTCTCCACCTTTCAACCAAGGAAATTACTAAGGCATGATCCACTTTTAAATGCCTTAGTTTTACAATTTCACCATATCCTGCTTCATCCAAGATTGGAATGGTTAAAGGGTGTGGCTCTGCCATTTAATGACAATAAGACTCAACAACAACATCTTTCGGATCCTGCAAAATTAAAGAAATTAATATGAAAAGGTTACCAAAAAAATGGATTTTGAAAAAAAAAATTGTCATGAACTTACCATACTGCAATGTATGCAGACCTATGTTTTTTTTTATTCCACAAAAACATGTTGTTGGAGTGAAAGTTAGTTTGCAATGAAAAAGAGTTCAAGAATGTAGTTACAAGGAGTGTTTTCTAGAATATCTTGAATGGTGAGATTTGGTGAAGTTAAATTTATAGATGATTTCGATTGAATTTGGATCATTGATGGGGGTAGATTCAATCCAGGATGTTAATTTATGGGCTAACACTTTGCTCAAGAATATGTGCCATGTTCAGGAAATAAAATGGTTGAATAGTGCCTCGTGCTTTGTGGGAGTTCATTTTGGAACTTTGGTAGATTTAATTTGGGACATTGCTTTTGGCTTGGCACTGTAGTAAAGAATCTCTACCATGTTCAAGAAATGATGTAGGTGAATAGTGCCTCATGCTTTGTGGGAGTTCATTTTGAAGCATTGATGGTGCAGATTCAATTTGGGACATTGCTTTTGGCTTGACACTCTGCTAAAGAATCTTTGCGATATTCAGACAATGATTTGGGTCAATAGTGCCTCGTGGTTTGGGTAGGTTAATTTTATAGCGTTGATGAGGATATATTCAATCTAGAACGTCAATTTATAAGATGGTTCTCTATTAAAGAATCTGTCATATTCAGGAAATAATGTGGGTGAACAGTGTCTCGTGTTTCATGGAAGTTCATTTTGAAGCATTGATGGGGTAGATTCAATCTGGGACATTGCTTTTGGCTTGACGCTCTGCTAAAGAATCTTTGCGATATTCAGACAATGATGTGTGAACAGTGGCTCGTGGTTTTGTGTAAGTTAATTTTATAGCGATGATGAGGGTACATTCAATCTCGAACATCAATTTATAAGGTGTGTCTCTATTAAAGAATCTCTGTCATATTCAAGAATTAATGTAGGTCAATACTATGTAGTGCTTTTGTGTGGTTTCATGGTTTTTAATGGTTCATTTAGAATATCAATGGTAGAAATTATAACACTTCTATGTTGAATAACGGATGCATGTTGAATGTTTGAAAATAATTAGAAAGGGTTACTAATGTTCAGTGTTTGTTGAAATAAATCCCATGAAATAAAAAACGCGCAATAATAAATCTTAATATAACAACAAGTAAAAGGAATTATGATAAGGTTTAACAATGATTTTTGACACAGAAATGCAAATGATGAAGAAGGTAACAATGAATTACATACTGTGACTCAATCCATAAAGAGTCATTTAATTTTTTTTCCATGACCGCCCATGTATTGGAAGTAATTTGTTCACCTAAATCATAATGTTGTTGGAAGGCCATAAGCTCAAACCTTGCATGAGGTTCATATCTTTTTGCAAAACCAATGACACAACATACGTCATCATCATCTTCGATCTCGAAACATCAATAAGAATTCCTAATGTCAGTCATATACACTAGGCATCGGCAATATAAATCAACAGCATATGACTTGCCATCATCTGGACAAACAAACGTAGAATGACTTGTTTAAGAACTAATAGGGGCATCAATCCATAAACCTCAACTGAATTAGTTATTTGAGTGACAAATATGGTAGAGTGAAACTCATCAGTGATGATTTGGTCATTGCAATGCACCAAAGCCACGATAGATGACGATGTAATTTTGTGATAATCATAAAGATGGCGAAATTGATTGGATGTTTCCTGTAGGTGTAGGTAATGATCACCTGTATTTATAGTTGATAAGAAATAACTTGACCTTCTAGAGAAATAAAATTATATCATATTTAATATACACTTTTCAACTAGGTTTCTTTGTAATTTTACATATAGGGATGGGTAGTCCCATAGTTTTGCATTGGATTTCTTAGTACCAAATGATAATGATGCATGTACGATTCCCTAGACCCACTTGGCCTTTATGAGAAAGAAAGTTATATCATATTTAATATACACTTTTCATCATGAGATTCTTTGTAATTGTACAGATGGGGACGGGTAGGTGGCATAGGTTTGCATTGGATTTCTTAATACCAAATGATAATGATGCATGACCCCATATGATTCCCTAGACCCAATTGGCTTTTCAGAGAAAGAAAATCATATCATATTTAATATACACTTCTCAACATAGGATTCTTTATAATTGTAGAGATGGGGATGGATAGGTAGCATAGGTTTGCATTGGATTCCTTAGTACCAAATGATAATGATGCATGTACGATTCCCTAGACCCACTTGGCCTTTATGAGAAAGAATATTACATCATATTTAATATACACTTTTCAACATGATATTATTTGTAATTGTACAGATGGGGACGAGTAGGTGGAATAGGTTTGCATTGGATTTCTTAATACTATATGATAATGATGCATGAACCCATATGATTCTCTAGACCCACTTGGCCTTTTAGAGAAAAAAAATTATACCAAATTTAGTACACACTTTTCAACATCAGATTCTTTGTAATTCTACAGATGGGAACGGGTAGGTGACATAGGTTTGCATTGGATTTCTTAATATTAGATGATAATGATGCACGAACCCATATGATTCCCTAGACCCAATTGGCTTTTCAGAGAAAGAAAATTATATCATATTTAATATACACTTCTCAACATAAGATTCTTTGTAATTGTACATATGGGGATGGATATGTGGGATAGGTTTGCATTGGATTCCTTAGTAACAAATGATAATGATGCATGTATGATTCCCTAGACCTACTTGGCCTTTATGAGAAACAAAATTATATCATATTTAATATACACTTTTCAACATGAGATTCTTTGTAATTGTACAGATGGGGACGATTAGGTGGAATAGGTTTGCATTAGATTTCTTAATACCAGATGGGGACGAGTAGGTGGAATAGGTTTGTATTGGATTTCTTAATACCAGATGATAATGATGCATGAACCCATATGATTCCCTAGACCCACTGGCCTTTCAGAGAAAGAAAATTATATCATATTTAATATACACTTTTTAACATGAAATTCTTTGTAATTGTACAGATGGGGACGGGTAGATAGCATAGGTTTGAATTGGATTTCTTAATACCAGATGATAATGATGCATGAACCCATATGATTCTCTAGACCCAATTGGCTCTTCAGAGAAAGAAAATTATAAAATATTTAATATACACTTCTCAACATAAGATTATTTGTAATTATACAGATGGGGATGGATAGGGGTCATAGATTTGCATTGGATTCCTTAGTACCAAATGATAATGATGCATGTACGATTCCCTAGACCCACTTGGCCTTTATGAGAAACAAAATTATATCATATTTAATATACACTTTTCAACATGAGATTTTTTCTAATTATACAGATGGGGACGAGTACGTGGAATAGGTTTGCATTGGATTCCTGAATACCAAATGATAATGATGCATGAACCCATATGATTCCCTAGACCCACTTGGCCTTTTAGAGAAAAAAATTATATCTTATCTAATATACACTTTTCAACATGAGATTCTTTGTAATTCTACAGATGGGGACGGGTAGGTGGCATAGGTTTGCATTGGATTTCTTAATACCAGATGGTAATGATGCATGAACCCATATGATTCCCTATACCAAATTGGCTTTTAGGAGAAAGAAAAATATATCATATTTAATATACACTTCTCAACATAGGATTCTTTGTAATTATACAAATGGGGACGAATAAATGGCATAGGTTTGCATTGAATTCCTTAGTACCAAATGATAATGATGCTTGTGTGATTCCTTAGACCCACTTGGCCTTTATGGGAAAGAAAATTATATCATATTCAATATACACTTTTCAACATGAGATTATTTGTAATTGTACAGATGGGAACGAGTAGGTGGAATAGTTTTGCATTGGATTTCTTAATACCAGATGATAATGATGCATGAACCCATATGATTCCCTGGCCTTTCAGAGAAAGAAAATTATATCATATTTAATATACACTTCTCAATATAGGATTCTTTGTAATTGTACAAACGATGATGGATAGGTGGCATAGGTTTTCATTGGATTCCTTAGTATCAAAAGATAATTATGCATGAACCCATATGATTACCGAGACCCACTTGGCCTTTCAGAGAAAAAAAATTATATCGTATTTAATATACACTTCTCAACATAGGATTCTTTGTAATTGTACAGACGAGGTTGGATAGGTGGCATAGGTTCGCATCGGATTCCTTAGTACCAAATGATAATGATGCAACCCATAGGATTCCCTAGACCCACTTGGTCTTTATGTGAAAGATAATTATATCATATTTAATATACAATTTTCAACATTAGATTCTTTGTAATTGTACAGATGGTGATGACTAGGTGGCATAGGTTTGCATTGGATTCCTTACTACTAAATGATAATGATGCATGAGAGAATGTTGCATGTGGAGTGGAAGTAATGAAAGGGATACAATGTTCATATGTATCATACCAAGAACTTCACCATAAATATCAGTTTCCATATCTCTATCTTTTGTCTATAATTACACTGAATTTCTTCTTATATTACACACCTAATATTTTGTTTGTTGTAAGCAAATGGCTTCCGTATACGTCATTGTTCACTACGATGGATCAATGAACGAATGTCCTATTGAAGGAGTTACATTCACTTCAAGAGCACCAAAAGTAGTTGCCCCTAAAAAGGGGCATCAGCCTACAAAGAATGAAAGAAGTTATCCTGTGAAAACTGCTTAGGGAAGTTGTTGCAACCGGGATCACGCGGGGACGGCGATCCGAAAAAAAATTAATAATAATTTTAAAAATTTTAGAAAAGGGAGTCGCCACCACAGTTTATCATGTAAAACTATGGGAAGACTAAAAAACGGATAAGGCAAGTCTGTGAGAACTGGATTTAGGGTTCGGGAGTCGGTTACGTGTAGGAAAGGTGTTAGCACCCTACAACGCCCGTCCTGAGATGATATCTTTAATTAAATATATAAAACGGGTGTGATTTTCAAAATGTTTATTTTCTAAAAAGAGAAAAATGTAAATAAAACAAACAAAAAATATGTTTTACTTTTTAAGGCTCAACAAGGTTTGACCTTACTCCTACGTATTTTCATCAAGGATGGAAAATCAGGGTTATGTAGTTCTTTAGTAGAAAATTTGTTTGTTGGGATGTTTGATACTTTTTAATTTTGGATATTTTTTATGTTTTTTATATATTTTTGAAATTTGATATTTTTGTAATTTTATGGTTTGTTAATTTCGAAAGGTTCGGATTAAAACTTGAACGTCTACACGAGACAAAGTAATTTCGGATTAAACAACGTATGATGCGAGCGATCAATTGGATGTTTAACTGAAATAATTATTTATTATATTTTTGTATTTAAAATTTTAGAGATCGAACGATAATTTCAATTTAAACACCATGTGACGTGCGCGATCATTTGGTATTTAATTAAAATTTATTTAACATATAAAACAATAAAAATCAAGTGTAAAAATCCTTATTATTATTATTAAAAAAATGCACAAAAAAATTAAAATGATATAAAAGAAAACAAACAAATAAATAAATAAAAAAAACACTCGTTCAATGATAAAAAAAAAACTCTTTGTTTGCCTTTTTATTATTATCATCTTTTAATATTTTTTATTCAATGCTAATTCAAAAAAAAAATCAATACCAACACAAACTTAATTCACATACACTAAATCCCATGCTAATATTCACTCATGCTTAATTATGTAAATTCCAACATCATTCTCTCTTTTTTATACAAACAGCATAACCCATTTCACCAGGCCCAAACTAAATAAATCCACTTCCTGTACTCTTTCCAATTATGCATTCTCTCTTTCCTTCATTTTAATTAGTGTCATACCAAAATAAATTGGTTACGCCGTTTTGCCAATACAACAACTCCACTGAAGTGGTTTCAAAACCATTAATTCAATGTACTTTCATGCTCATTATTTGTGCCAGAACAAACACCACGCTCCCTTGCTCAACCAATTTCATCAATCTCATCAATAAATGTTATACTGGGAGCACACTTTTCAAATCCACTCATTCTTCTTACCCCTCTTTTTTACTTACACAGTACCAAAGAAATTAATACACCAAGTCCAAAATCTCACCCTATATTACTGCAATCCAATTCATTCACGTTTACTATTCTTGTATTTTTCTTTTTCTTCGTTTATCTCTCTTAACAAGTCAAGCCCAAACCTGTTAGGCCCATAATCACCTTGATACCCCTAAAACAAATAAGAAAAAGAAGGCTATTGACTTTGGTGTATGCTTATGAGGAAGAGAACGACGCCACTATTTGACAGAGAAAGCAGTGGTGAAGCAATGTTGAATCTAGACCAAAACTTTGGCGACATAAAGCTATTGCAAGGAGCGACGATGGTTATGGTTCGTCAACGGCAGCCCGTGGCGGTTGGGGATGGAGGTCGAGTGGCGGTAAGGCTTGGTGAGCCGGCCCTTCCGACGGCAGCTACAGCAACGAATGCTCGCGGCGATAGCAGCAGGAAAGGAGAGTATGGCGACTGCAAGGAGAGAGTTCATTAGGGTTTTTTCTACAAATTTTTGGCTTTCTTTGGAGGCATGGCGATGAGGTATGGTGGCTAGGGGGTGCGGTTTGGAGGTGTTGTTTTGGCAAGGTGTTTGGCATTATGGTGTTGCGATTTGGAGACAACGCTTGGCTCATTGTTTGGGGAGTGGCTGGGTGACGCGACACGACTCAATGACATGTAGGAGGGGCTTTGCAAGAAGGAAGAGGCAAAGTGAGCAGTGGCTACGACGGAGGTGTTGCCAAGGTCGAGGAGAAGTAGGGCAGATGAGGCGGGGGCAATTGAGCAACTATTGTGATGAATGAAGAGGGGATTCTGAAGGATCTAGAGGAAGTGAGGGGTTTGACGGTGGTCTGGTCATGGCATAGTGAACCGATGGCTGTTAGGCTAAAGAGGACGATAGGGGTTTTGGGTGACTATCATGGTGGATCCAGCATAGCTGTAGTAGTGCAGGGTGATTGCGAAAGGGGTTTTGGCTTGGTGGCTTGATGGCGGAGGGAGAATGACGGTGGCGGTGCAAGGCGTATCAAAGGTTGAGGTTGAAACTTCTCTACTTCGTAATTTTTAGTCCTAAGTTCTAGCTCATTTTGGGTCTCCCTCTCTGTTGTTCTCACTTGGTGATGTTATGTTATGTGTGTCTATGGTTTCCTTTCCGCTTAGTGGTTTGGTTTAATCTTGATGAATGCATAATGTAGGATAATGTTATGTTGAATGTATCAGGTTAACGCTTAACAAGATGTGCAATGAGAATGAAAACAGCGAAATTAACAGAGTAAGTAAACAAATGTTACGTGTTCTTTCCTTCTTCTGTTGCTCCCGATTCAACCCTTCACTTCTTTTCTTGCTAGGTTTTTTATGTGCGAGAATTGGGTCTGGGGCCGAGAGTTTAATGAGAGCTGAAGATTTGAATGAAAGTTGAAGATCTCCCTCCTTCATGAGGGGGAAAATATGTTGTTATATGGGTTGTTGAGTCGCAGGGCAATGAGGTAAAACAAAATGGAGTCAATGAACGTTGGAATGTAACTTGGTGCTATTTGCAGGGATGAAACCATTTTGGTGATAAGGCAGTGCTAGCTGGAAGAGGAAGTGGTGTAGAGGGTTTTATTTTTTGTGAAAATAAGGTAATGTTGGTCCCGGTCATAGATAGGGGAAGCCTTGTAGGGGGTTGAAGCATTGCAGGCGGTAGCACTGTAGGAGAGCAAAGCAAGAGCAGTAAAAACAACCTTGTGTTTGGGACAAGGTTTGGAAATTTGGAGATTTCTCATACAAGGATGGTGCAACTGTCAAAGAGGAGGACTCCAATTCAGAATTTTCTATTTTTTGGTTATTTTATAATTTTCAGAAAAGTAAATGTAAAATGAAAAAGTAATATACCTTTTGTTTATATTTTTTTTTGTTTGTTTTTTCTTTTTTGGACTCTGATAAAGAAGATAAAAAAAAAAAGAACAACAAAAAGATAAAAGTGATTGCATTTTATTTTTTATTTTTTTAAGATGAGAAAGAGATAAAAAGAAAAATTAAACCATACCATTGAAAATTTTTTACTTTTTGAAAATGAAATAAAATAAGAACAAAATCCAAAATTCTAATTAAAAGAGAAATTTTTTATTATTAACATTTTGAGAAATCCGGACAAAATTAGGTGTTGACAAAAGCACAAGAAAGGGTTGCGATGATGCACTTCCGCTACCCAACTAGATGTGGTGGAGGGGTAAGTCATTATACTGCCACTAAGATCACTGAGGATGATGACATTGAGGCGTTGTTCGGCATTTATGACTCCATTGAACTACAAACTAGAGCCTAACTATATGTCACATTCCAAAGGTTTGCATCTTCCTCAACACAATTTCACCCACATCTTTACCATCTTTTCATTGTGAACAATCACAAGTTCCACCCTCGTACTACCACCAATCACAATTGTTGTCCCACCAAACACCACACCCTCTAACATTAGACCTTAACAAACCCACCATCAACATCTTGAGGACTGGGAAGACCAAATTCGGTCATATACCGAACTACTGAGTGGTCTATATGTCAATTTAGATGAACACCAAAACCAACAACATCTTCAAGAACCACTACAAGAGCATCAAGTTGTTGGTTTTCCCGATGAAGTCTTTAATCCTTTTAGTGAGGATGAAGACAACATACTTGAAGCTGTAGATGATGATGAGGGAGAAGATTTTCACGCACAGCAGACAAACAATGAACCACATGAACATAACTCACCTTATGTCCCACCAGTGCACTTTCTACATTTTTCAGTTAAACCAACTGCATATGACCCAAAATTTGGTTATGCCTTTAATCGTGACACGGTGGTCTATCCTCTAGGGACACTTTTTGTAGGACAACGGTTCAACAAAAAAGAAGAAGCTCAAGATGCAATCAATCGTTTCCACATTGTCAACCATTGCACGTACAAGGTAGCATATTCAACTTAATAAAGGCTTATAGTGCAATGTATTCATAATGATTATGCATGGAGGTGTTGAGCAATTTTATGCACCAAAAATCAACACTGGGAAATTATGAAGTTGGAAGGTGTTCACACTTATATGTCCCCTATGATCTCACAAGACCACAATAAGTTGGGGTCCTGAATGATTACACAAAGCATTCATGAAATCATCCAAGCCGACTTCCACACCAGTGTCTACCATAGTAGCTCACTTGAAATCAATCTTGGGATATACAGTCTCCTATATGAAGGCATGGCTAGGAAAACATCTAGCTATAGAAAAGGTATATGGCAATTGGGAAGAGTCGTACCAAAAATTGTCATCCCTTCTAAATGCAATGTAACTTTATGTTCCTAGGTTTATTTGGAAAATAAAGACCCAACCCGCATATGAAGGTAACCAGTTGGATACGAACCACATTATCTTTAAGAGGGTATTTTGGACATTCAAACCATGCATTGATGGTTTTAAATTTTGCAAGTTGTAGTCCAAGTTGATGGAACTTTCTTGTATGGCAAATATAGAGGGACATTATTGGTCGCAGTTACGCAAGATGGCCGCAATAACATATTACCAATTGTGTTTGCCACCGTAGAGGGTGAAACAGCTGAGGCTTGGTTCTTTTTCTTGTGAAACCTACATAGATATGTCACTCTGCAACATGACATCTGTCTCATTTCTGATCGCCACGAATCAATAAAGAGTACATACTCTAGAAAAGGTAGTGATTGGCACAACAATAATTCTATGCATGTGTATTGCATTCGACACATAGCACAAAACTTCATCAGACGATTTAAAAATACAACACTTAAGAAAAATGTTTCCAATAAGGGTTAGTGTCTTTATATGTCAACTCAACCAACTATTTCAATTTTTTCAATTTGTTTTTGTCAATTTTATTAACTGACTCGATTTGGAACAAATAATTATAGCATATGGAATGACAGAGCCACGCTTGTTTTACTACTACAACATAGTTAGAAAGGAAAATCCTAAGGCAGCTTAATGGTTAGATGATATCCCGAGAGAGAAGTGGACTCTTGCATGGAACAACGGTCAGTGGTTGGGACATATGACAACCAATCTAGTTGAGTCAATTAATTTTGTCTTGAAGAAAATAAGAAACCTTCCAATCTCTTCAATTGTAATGGCTACATACACCCACTGCAACAAATTCTTCACAGAAAGAGGTAGACAAGTAGAAGCCATGATGGCTGTCGGACATGTATACTCTGAAGTTGCAGTAAAAGCATTAGAGGATGCACAATCAAAGGCAAACACTCATACAATCCTTTCATTTGACAGAAGGAGCACTAGATTTTTGGTACAAGAAAGACAAAATCCAAGATAAGTGCGACCACCAGGTCGATTTGTAGTTCGCTTGGACAAATTGTGGTGTGATTGTAGGAAATTTCTAAAACTACATCTACCATGCTCCCATGTGGTTGCTGCATGCAAACATGCACACCATGATTTTGCTATGTACATCTGACCCGTGTACACATTGGAACAAGTCTCTCATGTCTATGAAGGCTTATTTGGCGAACTCGGAAACAAAGACTACTTGCCTGCTTACACTGGTCAAATATTATGTCCAAGTCCAGACATGAAAAGAACATCAAAAGGGAGGCCGAAATCAAGTCACATAATGACTGAAATGGACATGAGGGAACAACATGCTCGATCCAAAAAATGTTCATATTGTCAAATGTCAGGACATACTAAAAGAACATGCCCCAACATTACTGAAACATGCACTTCTCGCCATTGATTATGTAAAGTATTCCATGTATAATCAACTAAAGTATTTAATGAATGTGTATTTCTAATCTATTTTCCTCTTTATGTTCAACATGTACTGCATCATTTAAAAAATTAACAATAATTTTTAAGTATTAAACATAACAACATTTAACAACAATTCACAAAGTTGAGATGCCAAAACTTGACCTAAGGTGTCCCCATATTAAAGTAGGGTAACCTATGGGGTTTTATGAGTACACAATCACTATTAATAGACATAGTTATATAAAATGAACTTATTTTTGTGAGTTAACACTCAGTAATTCTTGTTATGGGTATTATATGAGAAGAGAAGAGTTTAATTTCTGAAATTGATCCTCATGAAGACATCTGACTTGAGATGTCAAAACTTGACCTAAGGTGTCCCCGTATTAAAGTAGGGGTAACCTTTGGGGTTTTATGAGTACACAATCACTATTAATAGACACAGTTATATAAAATGAACTTATTTTTATGAGTTAACACTGAATAATCCTTGTTATGGGTATTATATGAGAAGAGAAAAGTTTTATTTCTAAAATTGATCCTCGTGAAGACATCTGACTTGAAATGCCAAAACTTGATCTAAGGTGTCCCCGTATTAAAGTAGGAGTAACCTCTGAGATTTTATGATTACAAAAAATAAAAGAATTTATCATTTAGTTTCTTATAAAATAATTAAAATATCTATAAATAATTTTTTTTTCTATGTATGTTTATTATCACAACATTTTTACAAAAATAATTTTTAATTTTTTTTATTTACTTTCATATCTTTCAAATAAATAAATAATAAAAATTATAAAATTTTACTTTATTTTATTTTAAAATAATAAAAGAAAATTATAAAACTTCAAAAAAACTTTTCGATTTTCGTCGGAAACCCGAATTCTGATTGGTTTTCAAATTCAAAATTATAAATTTTTAATTTGAAATTCGACTCCCGAGAGCGGATTTCTCAATGTATACAGGAAATGGTGTTATTTGGAAAAATAAAGATGGAACAATGTTATCTGGGTAATTAACGTTGAAAATTGGAAACCATATCACTGTGGTAAAAATTTCGTATTTTGATGGTTTCATGAATTTCAATTGTGATTCTAGAGGTTCACATAGCCTAAAAAAACTATCTATTGTTATCTTTTACTATTTTGTTGATTTTAAATAAAAAGAAAAAGAAAACTACACAAGTTATTCTCGGTACATATTTGATTTTATTTAAAGCACGATTAATGAAAAAGGCTTTAACATTTTTGTTCACTGAATTTAAAATAAAAAAAAAAAATCTGCACTCGTTTTTTTTTTTTCATATTTTCAGTTTTTGCTAATATTCAGCACAGTAGCATAATATACAACACTGGATTTTAATGTTTCTGCGCACCTGAATGTATGTTTTTGTTATATACCAGATTTGAAACCCATGAAACTAGCATAGTAATTTGGTTGTTATATTTGTTCAGCATTATTTTTGGAAACAGATTATTTCCATGTTTATTATGGATCAGCTGCACCATACATGGTTTTATATTTTAAACCATTGTAGAAATATCAACAGCACAAACGAAAATAATATAAAGTGAAAGATAAGATTGTTTTAATTAATTCAAAACAAAAATGTGCATGTTTATTTTTCTGGTTTTCATTTAGAAGTTTGGGAATCAGAATTCAAGTATAGAATCTTAGAGAAAATATATTTAAGTTGCACATGTTATTTTCAACATCTATAAATTGGATTCAAAGGAGTATAAGAGATATACCAAAGCAAGTAATCGACTTAAAGATTAACCAAAAGCTTTAGACAATAAGCATTTTAAAAAAAAAATTGTCTAGGTTCAAAATTTAAATTATTTTTCATATTGTAAAGTTATATTTAGTGTCTAAACTTGGAGAAGTGATAATATTTGTTCTAATCAAATTGATTAGTGAAAGCTTTTAATTGATTAAGAGAATTGAATGAACCAGGATAAATCTAGTGTGTCTTGAATTTAAGAGAATTAAATGAACCACGATAAATCTTGTATGCCTTAAATTTATTTATTGTTGGTTATTTATTATCGGCTGCAAATGGTGTTGTAGACTCCATTCAACTCTCTTCTGGAGCCAACTGCACATTTAGTTAATTGTTGGATTAAATGTTTACACTAGGCCAAAAGTTATAGTCGTTAGTCAGAGTATAACTCTTTCTACTTCAGGGCATAGTAACCCAAGTGTCATGATTCGATTGTAACTTGGCCAACTTGGCCTACGTGGGAAAATTGATGCAACCTGCAACAATCTCTCTTTCAGCTTGTCTCAATAGGAATCGAACTCTTCGATTGTGAGTTGGCCCACCTGGCTTACACCACAAGACAATTGTGTAACATGCAACAATCTTTCTATGAACAATTGCCCTACTAGGAATCGAACTTGTAACCTTGCCTCTAATACCAATTGTTGGATTACTACTAAGCCAAAAGTTATAATCATTAGTTAGGGAGCAACTCACTAGGCCAAAAGTTATAATCATAAGTCAGGACATAACTCAATAGGCCAAAAGTTATAGTCATTTAGTCAGGACACAACTCTTTTTACTTAAAAAATATAACAACCCAAATGTCATGATTCAACTGTCATTTAGCCCACTCGATCTTTTATCTTTTATCCAATTTCTCTTTTCTCAGCACAAAAAATACGAAAACAAAAAAAGTGAAAAGCTAGACAAATTAAATCAATGCTTTAAATACACCGTGTATCATAAAGAAAAAAAATTATCAAAGAATTATAAAAAAAAAAAGTCTTCTTGAGATAATATATTCTACCTATATTAAATAAGGATTGCCTTACTAATCCAACATTTGTTCAAATCATAGTAAATCATAGACTCAAAATTTAGTAAGCATTTCCACTTGCCATTGTACACTTTTATTGTAAAAATCTTGAAGTAAAATACATTTTGATATAACTTTTGTTTCCTAGGCTTCCTAACATGTAAATATAACATTTTAGGTCACAACCAAAATATACAACCATGAAAACATCCTAAAACAGAATAAATAAAATCTTGGACACCGGTGATATATTTTTAGCAACCACAAAAGGTAAATATGATATAACTTTTTCTTTTCAAAATCTTTTTCAAAGAGTCTTGGTTGTAGATGGTCATAACATGTCAAATAATAACTTTTATACTTGAAACAAGAGCAAAGACAACATTAAAATACACCTCCAACACATACAAAATAACCATTAAAAAAACACTTAAAAATTAGTCCATTCAGTGATTTCTATTGGTTTCATTTTCCTTTTTTTTAATCTAGGTCCACACTCCATCTCTATGTCTGATTTCCATTATTTCAAGTCCTATGGTCTTACCTATTTTCATATACCCTTCCATTAAGTAGGCCCAAAAATCGTAATTCAATCAAAGCCGCATACAACTTCCCTTCAACAAAGGTGGAACACCAAATAACCCAATAACTAAAAGAATGTTCATAAACAACAACCTCATTGGTTGTGAGAAAGAGGAAGAAAAACAAAGTAAAAATAGACAACCAAAAGACATAATTCAAATAAAACTTCTCTATACCTTGATTTTTTTAAAGCTTTTTCTACTCTTAAAATCATTTTATTTTGTTGGCCTAGAAGAGGTAACAGTTCTTGCAAAGTTAAAATGGTTGTTTTCTAGTTCTTTTTCCTAGCATAAGTGTCTTTCAGTACAGAAGAGAATGATAAAACTTCAGAGAAAAAATATAGAGTGAAAACTTTGGAGGTATAATAATAATAATAATAATAAAAAAAAAGAAATATATATATATATATATATATATATATATATATATATATATATAAAAATATTTTGTTTAAT
>Ga0209700_100074_pt1 | contig 138153 bp, 42 predicted proteins | sample SiratroredBW_FD_187528 | JGI IMG/M metagenome (GOLD analysis project Ga0209700, IMG submission 187528) | Root nodule microbial communities of legume samples collected from California, USA - Siratro red BW (SPAdes) (version 2) | ecosystem: Host-associated > Plants > Roots > Nodule | place: USA...
AAAAAAAAAAAAAAAAAAAAAAAAAAAAAAAAAAAAAAAAAAAATATATATATATATATATATATATATATATATATATATATATATATTAACGGTCAATCCTATCATCGATAACAAAAAATATATTAGCATTCTTGGGTCTGTTATAGAAAAGAAAAGCATAGCAATAGAGGGAGTTATAAACCAAAGGATTCAAGTAGGGTAGCCAATCCCAATTAGTGGCAAAAGGCTTAGTTGTATCAGCAGAAGTTTATAATTTGAACTTAAAAATATATTAGTCAAAGGGTAGACTATTGGATTTTAAACAAGACAATTGAAAAAACAACTGATTGCTTTAAAGAATGGCTGCAGCTAATTTGATCTCCCTGGTTCCAACGCTGATGAAGGCCTTAGTCTGACCAACAACTTTTAAACTATTTTCTATTATAAATAGAAAGCACTTAATAATGGCTGCATACACTGACCGCTTTAAGTTCTTTGTTACATTGTCTTTTCTTTATGCATATCACGGCTGAGATTGCCTTCTAGCACTTATTGATATTTCGGAAAAGATTGTTCTTTTTTAGCAGTCATATGAAATGGCAAGAAGGAATTAAATTTCAAAAGTATAAATAATGTTTGTAACATATAGTATACTTGCAACAATCAATGTTCTGATTTTTTGTTATTGTTAGATAGATTTTGTATAAGGGCTTGGCCAACCCTATGTAATGCTATGTATATAGTATACTATACCTGCAACAATCAATGTTCTGATTTTTTGTTATTGTTAGATAGATTTTGTATAAGGGCTTGGCCATCCCTATGTAATGCTATGTATGATATATGTATATAAGTTCCACAGCTGCGCTAATACACACAAGGGGATCCTATCTCATGAATATATACCATTTTTCTCTACATGGTATCTAGAGCCTAATTTGAATTCATGCCATCCCAGTGGACTCACTGTTAGTTGGTGCCAAATATTTTTCCATAAATCATGTCTCACTCTGATTTCCTACAACCTCTTTTCGCCATGCATTTTTTCCTCTACTGTTATTAGGTTTGATCAACAATTGGTGAATCTAATGGTTCCATTCAAGGACTTTAATTAACTTTCGATTTTTCTACAAAATAAAAGTTTCCTATTCGATAAGTTCATTTAGAACTTAAATTAGGGTTTATAAATAAAAATAAAATTAGTATCAATTTGTTACTCCAAATATACATCACATTAACTTACATATTAAGTGATCCATTATCTAGTTCAAAACCTATAACTCAAAAGTCCCAATTCCCAGAAAAACACTGAACAATTGCTAAAAAATGCCCACTAAACATAGAGATATGAGTTTCAGTAACTTACAGAAACATCCACAAATTCATCAAAATTGGTAGCAACCGTTTCCCACTGGTAGGTTGTATTAGAAAAAACCTGGGAACCTCTTGGTTTCCCTTTCTTCATTTGAACCACCTCAGTTTTCCTAGTCTCCCGATACAACCTATGACCAACATTTTGGTCATCTTCATACCTGCACTAATCACATTCCATGTGAATAAAAAGAAAAAGAAAAACAGAGATAAATGTACATTAACTTTCCAGTATAGCACTTCAAACTTTGAAGAGATTGGAGTCAAAACGCATGAATATTACCAATAAGAAACTCCATGTGAATCACCACCAATACGCTCCTTACGGAATGTTGAAAGAGGAATGCCATGTTTGATTGAGCTGTCAATGTAACTTCTGATATCTTCTTGCTGCAAAATACAAGTCAAGTTTAATCATGTGCATTACCAAGAAGGATGATCAAAGGCAAGATTTGTCAGTCAGGCTATTAATGATTTGCTCTGTACTTTGCAGGTTTTGATCTTGGGAATTTGAATCCTTCTCACTGCTCCAATCCCCCAAATACAGTTATTGCAGAATAGGGTTAGTTCGACACTAGCCATTGACCAACTAAAATAGTGCATGGTCATGAATGTCCAGGAATCTGTGTGAATTGTATTACAAGACAAAGTATTGAGGCTGATTATCACACCCTTGTTAAAGACAAGCCCAAAGAACCACTCAATATACGAGCTAGGATAAAATAAACCTAAAATGGGTGGTTGCAACTTGCACGCAGAACCAGGCAAACAAAACTAGTGAATGAAGGATAAATCACATGCATAGATCATAATAGAAGTTAATTCAGTTCTCAATCTGAATTGATTGCATAATTTTGAAAGATCCAACCTAAAACAAAGGAGAGTGGCCTCATTCTTCGATACTAACATTCACCCATTCAAAGGAAGGAATATAAGAAATATAGATACATACATAAACGTTAAATGGGCATCAGTACCTCAACACGAATGTCACATAATGCTTTTAAGATGACCACACGAACCCCTGGATCAAGTGATTTATATACTTCAATCTCCGCTCTGCCACATCAACATAACATGAGACTTGGTAAACACATAAAGTGGATTTGAGATATTGCAAAACTAAGTGATTACTTACCCATGTGAAGCAACAATAGGAAGATCCCCATCCGCAACCTGCATTTGAATTCCCTTTTCATATTAGCTCTGGAAACTACAAAATGTTACACAGAATATTCAGCTTGCTGAATAAAAATTGTCTTATTACCCAGTGCCACCAATCTCTTAATTTTCTGCATAGTACGGTTATCCAAGTATCACGTGAGAGTGCCATTCGTGTAATGGGAGGAATTGCCTATAAAAAGAGATACAATTAATGTTATCCGACCAGTAGCAATTTTGAAAGCTTGTGACATTGTAAAAAGAAGAAAGTATTGATCTTGCAGAGCAATAGATTTTGAGAGGGATCAGGGCCCTATAACTCTGGCTTAAAAGACAATGGCAAACAATATCTATTATAATAATATCTATCTATCCACCAACAGAAGAGACTAAGCAAGATTAATACTTTTATAATATCGAATCTAACTTTACAAACTTAATTGAGTTCAAGTATCACCACTGTTCTGATTAGCCACACTGCACATAATTCAATAGACGAAGGACAAATGGAAGTAAATACTTTATAATGGTATTGACCTTGAGACAGAATTCATTGCACTACTGCAGCTTAAAATATAAAACTTCAAGTACATCTGCAAGATCTGGAAGTGTATGACCAATAACATCAAACAGTCTAAAATTTCTTTCTCCCCAGTATCTCTTTATCACTCAACCTAAGTACCTAACATACAAGTCAGACTTGGGATTTATGTCATTATAATAGTCAACCCAAAAGCTAAAATTTCAAAACAGTTCAAGTAACACTGTTTTAACCAATTCATCTTCATCCACAAACTCATTACATCATGGATAAGTAGAGTATGCACCATGTCTATAACAAACACTTTCTCATTGCAGCATGGGAGTTTCAATACAGAGCTAAACCCTCAAACAATTGACTGAATAATTTTCTCACAATATTTAAATAAAACTTAGCAATAAGAATTAGGTAGAACAAAAACTCTTGTCTCAGAAGTTCTGAGAAGTCTTCAGAATAGGCCTTTTCTTCAGTAATTTCCGTGATGATGCCAGAACACTAATATAAACTGTCCAGTAAAGTAGACATCCGCCTCTTGCAAGAATGATCATGATTATCTTTGACATTTATTTGGACTCAGAAAATCAGGGACAGGACCAACAAGGCTGAAACCCAGCAAAAAAATCCAAAGGTACATTTGGAAGGTGCAACCATTTGATACAGCATAGTAGGTTGTATTTAGAAACAACAGAAATAAATAAACAAAACTTAATAGTTGCACACTTGAACACTATCCTTCAATAGCAAATTGGGCCCATAAATCAGGGCAGACAGCAAAAACGATCAGCAAAAGTCTCCAGTTTAACACTCAAGAAAGGGTTTCCCATACATGCAACAAAGACCTCCAATCAATTACTTGCTTTGTACTTACCAATTCCTGCCCAATTCAACTCAGTTGCAAATAATCATGCCCATCTCCCAACATCATATAGGTCAACCATATTGTGGCAATGAATCCATCAAACAGGCAATGCACTTATGAACTCTAAATTCGATAGAGTTCAGTTTTTGGCTCCTTCCACAATTCCCACATTCAAAAGAGTTTCAACCACCGCATTGAATAAAGAGTCATTCGAACAGTCACAGAGTGACTAATGCTCAAGTTTATCATTTGGATTCAACTCACTCTCAGAAAATTTTGAACAAGTTCTCACCTTTCTCAATTGAATTATATTCCCAAAACTAAACATATGACTCATACACTAACCAAAGCACTGACACCCCAATTATTCTATTTCAGCCACAGCAACCTCCAGATACCCTACACTATAAGAACTCCACTTTACAGATCTTAATTTCCCTCGCTCCCAGGCAATGGGCACACTCGAAATCATCACAAAACTAAAACTTCAAATTTAAGGCATACATTCATAACCAAAAGCACTGCAATATTACTCAAATTTTAAAATAAAAAACACATCAATGCAACATCCTACAAACTCCTAACAATAACAACAAGCACAAAACTAAGACAACCCATAGACTAGAACTTCAGTCATCACCCATATTCACAGAAGAAAGAAGAAATGCAGTGCGTGCGTACACAAGACAAAACAAAGGGAGAAAAAAAAAATCAAAAAGCACCAACCTTTAGCAAAGGCATATGTATATCACCCAATGTGTCATTGGGAGTGAGTAAAGCAGTCTCAAACTCTTCAGCCGAGAATTCTACTGAAATATTCAAAAGATGCCTAAAAAGCTGCAGCAACAACAACAACCTCAAAAACCTTAATACAAAGCATGCACAACAAACCCAATGAAAACCAAAAAAAAATCACAGTCTCGAAGCTCACATTAAAAAAATTGAGTATTGAAGCCAATTCCCACATGGACCGGAGGTTGTAACGCGGCAACTGAGCCGGCGTGGGCGGTTCTACCAGCGGCGTCACGATCTTGCCGCATTGCTGGGGCTGCGGCGACGGCGGCGACGGCGACTCCTCCCGGCGAGTCTCCCTCTTGGCAGCCTTCGGCCTCGCCGGCTGCGACGCCGTGTACAGTCGTGCAGCCGTGCGAATGGTACAGGCGCGAGAGGGGCGGTTTCGGGTGGGGGCGGGAGGAGCAGCATCGGCGGCGGTGGTGGCGGTGGCGGCGGTGTTGGTGGTCGTTTCCTCCTTGTGCGATTCGGGTTCCGTCGAGGGTTCCTTGTTATCCTGCGGGGGAGATCCTTGGGACATGGTGTGAGAGAGAGATCAAAAGGGTTTTAGGTTAGGTATGGTGGGATTACGTGTAGAGGATCATGGTTGGGTTAGCATTGAAGACGCAAAATCAAAGTGAAGAACGAGGGGTTGTAGAGAGAGAACCAAAGGAGGGCACTTTCTTTTTTTTTAGAGAGAGAAACAATTAATGTTAGAAAAAAAAAAAAAAATTGGAGCAGTGGTTTTTTTTTAAAGGGTACCAAATAGAGGGACACAAACCCTCAAATTCAAAGGTGCATGTACCTTTGTGCCTGTGTGGTTCTGCAAATATAGGAAACTCAAGGCTGCAGAGAGAGATAGATTGGAGAGGGTCAGAAACACACACACTGTGCCAGGAATTTGGGTTTCAACTTTGCAGGTTTCATTTTCATTTTTATTTATCTTTTAAAAACCTTTTTTTTTTAATCCTACGGTTGCTGTGTTTTGTTTCAGAGTTAAGCTGGTACTTGATTTTAAATTTAATTTTAATTTTTTGTTACTCTTTTATAAATTTAATATAACAATAATAATTTATTTATAAATCTTAAACGAAAGGAAAACAAGTGTTGTGTCAGTTGTTTCTCTTGCCAGCTTATGCAGCTAGTATCCTCCAGAGATGAATTTTTCAAAGGTGGAATTAAGGTAACAAACTAGGTTGCATTTGCAAACTTCATTGCTGAAATATGAAAACTTGAAATTTTAACAGAAAAGACAAAATAATTAACCAAAAAGAATATGAAAAACACTATATAATATTAATTTTTATTCTAAATAACTGAATATGTTCCACCAATCAGTTTTGGGCCTATTATTCCGGCGAGGTCTATGAAACAACTCTGCATGGGCGGAGAATTAGAGTGGACTCATCGGAAGATCTCAACATCTTTTCACCTTTCACATTGATAATATTCAACTTCTATCTTCAAATGGGGTGAATTTTAATGGTAGAAAAAATGAAATAGAAAAAAATATGGATATGGCAAGTAATATAAAGAAAATTAAAAGAGATGAAAAAGTAAAGTAAAAATGGGATGAATAAAAAATTGATGTATACTTCTAAATAAACTTTATCAGAGGTTTTAAAATATTTACCAATCTAGAAATATCAAATTTTTAGAAATTAAACTATGTTTGTTTTTGAATATCATGGTTATCACTCTTCTGTAATTAAATTTTGTAACTGATATAAATAGAAAACGTTTTACAGTACATATCTTGTTACTCAATTAATCTATACCCTAATTTAAGTTTAGAAGTGATTACCTTATATCTTTTGACTATACTTATAACCTAATATATACATATTAAATTCTTTCAATCTAAAATATTTTCGCCTAAAATTAAATGTTTCTCGTTCATCCTAAATTAAAAAGTATTGATGGAAGGAAACATTTAGATGAAATATACTTTTCATTTAAGATATATTTATAAATAGTAAATCGTATATTAACTTAATAAAATTATTTTTTTAATCAACTTTGTATTCATCAAGTCATATAAAATTTGAATGATGTCATATAGGGTATGAAATAAACCACTTTAACAAAAAAACTTTATATTGTATTAGCTTCAGTTCCCTATATTTTTTTTAATGTCTCATATTAAAAAGATTTTGATACTTTACTAAAAGCACCCAATTTATTAGAATTTATTATTGATTAATTATTCGATAATCAATCATCTACTTTAAACACATTATATTAACTGTTATATGGAGAAACTTTGATTAAATTCCATAACTTCTAATATTAACATGGGAGTATACGGTTACCGATTTATGATGAATTCATCTAGTTTTTATTTCATATTAGAAAGAAAATAAGTAAAACAAAATTATCCAAAAAAAATTAACCTTTAATAGAACAGTCAAAAGCAATGGTAAATGAGTTTTATACACAAAAGGATTGTTCTTGATAACCCTATTTATGAGATAGTGATTCACGTTATTTACTTTTATATGAATATGAAAAATACTAACATCTCATTTAGTTAGGTCATGAATGTTTAATTATTGATTAACATGAGATTATGAAGTGGTGTTACTATTAATATTGAAATATATATTATGTTTATACAGTCAACTTAACACATGATTTAATGAAAATTTCCTCTCCAAACTGTCTACAAGTTATACTAGAGAGATAGTGCTCCCACTTTGTCAACGTAGCTTGAATAAAAGACTGAGTATCATATTATCTATGTAAAAGTGTGGTTACATATAACACCTTCTAAGCCATTGGAGAGAGCGTCATACAATAAGGTCTAGTTAACATTGAGCTTAATGACAACCTAAGGAAGATAATATCAATAAGGAATCATGGAGTGAATGGAACATTCTTGCCTTGATTTCTCAAGTTAATGACTAATTTAACATTCATAAGTTGAATATTTTGTATGATATGTTGAATAGTCATGCAACTTCCTTGAAAGTTTTAATATTTCTCCATCATCACAACCAATAAATGATTGAGGCAAAGAGAAAACTCATTAAGGATGAAAGTTGTGTTTTGATGCAAAGGATGAGATTGTTGATCCGAAAGATTGAGTGTCAATGATTCTATCAACCATCTATAGCTTGGTTTTAGGAAAAAGATCAATAACCTATTATTTTGATTAAACATTAAATACAACAAAGTGTAACATATGATCATGCTTTGTTTGTAAAAAGATAATCTTTGTTGTAAGATATAAATGTTTTGTCTGTCAAATGATATCTCGTTGTGCAATATTATTTTTTACATATTCAATAAGCATTGATATGTTCTCGTGACACATCAAGCTAACGTGGTATTTCAAGAATATCCGTATACTTATTTTACGTTGAAGGGAATGTTTGTTTTTTACGTCTCTAAAAAATTCTACACACAAAGCATATGTTACGCCAAAGGTCTCTTGGAACATGAGCTAAAGCTACATTGCGCAACAACTCCTTGGCACAAGCTTTGTCAAATATGGAAAATATTATCTTCTTGGTACAACTTGTACCTTACACAAATTCAAGTAAAGACAATACGTAGAAGATAAGTACATCAAACTATCGGGATATTGCTTAAAGACGTGAAAATAATTTAATGTAATCATGGATTACATTTAATGTCTCTTCTACATCCAAACTACTTAGAAGAAAGACGTTTAAGTGAGTCTAAAAAGCTACTTGATTATGGAAAGTTGCATGACATGAAAATAACTTTAAATAATAGGTATAAAAGCTTTCTAGCACTTTTTGAATTAACAAGATAATCAAATTCAACCAATTAAATTGATTCATATTTATAGCCTAATCAAATTTATCCATTTCTAAACCAATTAAGCTGGATGATGATTGATTTGGATCTTGGATTTATGTTTATAAATCCAATAAATACCACTGCCTTTTAATATTGTGTTGTTTTGTCCATTAATTGTATTTAAAGTGGAGTTGATGATGTCAACTAGAAGTTGTTAATTATTTATTATGGTTAAATGTTACTTTAATACCTTTGTTGTTTTTGCATTTTATTACATTATTTTTTGAAAGTTCAAATTTAGTACTTTATGTTTTAATAAAAAATCATTTTAGTAATTTTTAATAAAAAATGTTAAATGAGTTAACAAAGTTGATTGAGATGTTTGTTAACTTATTTCATGTTTTAGCTAAGAAAAATCCAAAATGAATATTTTTAAATATAAAATATATGATTGGGACATATAAAGTTATAGTAAATATACAAAATATACCAAAGATAACGATTGATTATCAACTTAATTTACATTACATTATAAAATAAACATATAATCATGTTCATCAACACATAGAAAGCAACACATTTATTATGTTGTTTCACATTAATAAGAATTTGATAATATTAGTATAAATATATGGTAATCTTAAGGTATTTATTATTTATTAATTACATATTTATTAAGGTCGAGTTGTTTACTTGCCAGAACATGATACAAGTTTCAGCTCATCAGACAATTACTGACAACAGTAAACTGGCAAAAAGCTACTCTGTTTGAAAATCTTGACCAATCACAATGATTTTGTACAGTTTGACTCCTATAAATACAATGCAAAGTCAAGCCCAAATACCAAAATCTAATCCCTTAAATTGCCGGACATCTGTGTATTAACTTTGCTATCGGAGTACTTTGTAGGTATCCTCCTATACCCTGCTGGAAACCGAGAACTACCTTCGAGACCAAAGACTACGCCCAAAACCAAAGATTACAACTGAGACGGAAGACCTTCCAAACATATATATAAAAATCATATAACAAAGTTTTCATGGATTGTAGAAGCTTCATGTAAGGAAAGTCATATTTCATGCAACTTTGTTAACTTATTTAAAATTTATGTTTTTAAAAAAAATATAATGAACATTTTTAAAACCATACGTTACTTTAAAATATTTAAAACTTAGTATATCAAAAGAGAATAAAAACAAATAAAGAACTAAAGGAGTTACAACATTTTTATATATTGGTAGTAAAATATTAGATTTTAAATATGAGACTCACAAATACCGGTAAATGTGATCGAAGAAGCTATATTTTATATGTAATATTACTTGAAAATAATATAAGTATTTGATGAGAAAAGATGGAAAGAATGGAAGAAAACCTGAAATGGAGATAAAAAAAGAAAACTAAGTGGATGCTAATATTTATTATATGAAAAAAAAAATACTAAAAGTGAATATGATAAATTCAAGTTTCAAATATTTTATTTTAATTATATAAATTATACAAACTTATTCATTAAATTATATGAATTAGTTTACACAAAATTTTATTGTAATTTTACACAAAATTTATTTATTTATTGTTTATTTAATATATATCACATTTATTTTATATATTTTACATATTTTCATTAGCTTACATACATTTTATTTATTTACACATAGATTTATATAGTTTATAAATGTGAATAATTAAAAAAAAATACTTGATGAATAAATTGATATTTTAAGTACCACTATTTTCATACAATCAATAAAAGCAAACCCTATTCCCCCCTTTTTTTCTTTTTCTTATTTTCTTAAATATTTCTCTATTTCTTTTTTTCATCATATTAATTATGTATATAGTATTATTTATTTTAATACTAATATATATATATATATATATATATATATATATATATATATATATTAATATATATATATATATATTAATACTAATATATATATATATATATATAATTTATAAATTAGAATAATAAAATGTCATTTTGTGCAATTGTAATATTTGAGAAATAAAAAACTACAATCAACCCATGTAAAAATAATCCTATAAATAAAATATTTTTTCTATTATAAATCAAAAGATAATAATATTCATACATTTTCTTTTGAAACACACCTATTATACACATTTTTCTCTCTTTATATTTTTCTCCTCTTATCACGCCATATATCCTATCAACTTATGTTATTTTCTTTGTGTCTATTTGGATTGAAGGATCGAGAAAGAGAGTAAGAAAATCTATATTTCGATTAATGCTCGACGAAGTGGTAAGTAGATAGGTTGGGATGAAAAGCGAAGGCAGTTTAAACTTTGTAGGCAACACTGAAGATATTTGCGCAAGTTTATACCTAGTTAAATATGTTTTAAAGATCATTAATTATAGGTAAATATAAAAGCTTTTATTAGTGCCAAATAAGTGAAGGATATGTGTAAATTTTATATAATAATCCATTATCTTGTATATTGTATACTAACGATTTATGAATAAAAAGAAAAAAAAAAACTGTTATCTCTCTTGAAAAAGCTTCAAAAACCCTTTATTTTTTTCTCTCTTTTAAATCCTAAATCCATTTTCACTTCTTTCTTCTCTTTTTTTAATAATTTTTTTTTGTTCAAATTAGAGATTAAGAGTCTCATCAAAATTCCCAGTATAGAGTAAAGCAAAAAAAAAAAAAAATGTAATGGATCCCAATTTTAATTTAGGTAAGCTTAAAATTTTCCCTCTTATTTAGATAAGTTCAGATTTTCCTCCTCTTGAGTAGTTTAGGATTTTCTTTAAAATAAATATGTATTTTCGATTCAGATCACTGATCAGAACTATATGTTTCAGATTAAATTATCCTTGTAAGTTGTAGGTTAGAATTTTTTATAGGTGACTATCCTCATAGATAGGTAAGGAAAACTGACTCTTAAGTCACTCTATAAAACACAAATTAGGAGACCTAATATGCTTGTGTTACAAATTAATCTATAATTTTGATATAGTTAGGAGTTATTGAGGTGTTGTGTTTTATGTTTAATTTGAGTATGTAGGTTTTGAAAAGTAAATGTGTTTATAATGGAAACATTGTCATTATTTCAATTAGCAGGTCTGGACTAGTTTTGAACATGGAATGAGTTGAATTAATTTGATATTTTATGTGAATATTCCTTGTGAGATTGAATTTGAGATTTTAAAAACCTAAAATTTTATTTGGGATGTTGGGCACCACTTATTCGGCCAGGCGTGAAGCAGTGTACTACTACAGATTTCTAATGTACTTCCTTCATGATTTTGATAATTATTTTAATTTATTGAACATGGATGAGTAGTAGCATATGATTTTGATGTGTTGATAACTGTTGTGAAATAGTATTCTAAACTTAATATTCTCAGGAAGTTAAAATACCTTGTAGGAATGATATAAGATGTGCATTTTTGAAGATTTGTTGAGAATGGGGTATCCTGACTCTGCTAATATCTTAGAATCATATAGATGATGGATACTAGGATGTGAGAGTTGAATAGGGTTCATTTAATGCAGTTTGAAAGAGTTGGTCAGGACAAATAAATGGATTTACCCTGTCAGATGATGGTATGATTGGTTGAAAATAGTGTGGATTCACAATTATAAAGAGTCATCCTATAGAGGCTAACATCTGAGTCAAATTCAATACACAAGTCTTCTGAAAATAGAATGAGTATCTATGAAATGTTGAAATGTGACTTTGATTAAATTTTTATTGATGAAATATTTTATTTTATGTCTTAAATAGTTTGTTTTCCCTTCTTATGTATTTGTGTGATTATCTATCTTTTCTTATCTATAATAGTTATGTGTTGCATGAAAAAAAAAATATTGTTACATAAGAGAATGTATCTTAAGTAACAAAGAAAACTTTAAAAAATAGATTTTTTTTATATTTATAATGTTATATTTTGAAAAAATATGTAAAGTTTAAAATCCTTAAGAAAAGAGAATATATTTTGATTGAGTCTAGATTATCCTTTAGTTATATAATATTTTATAGTAAAACTTTGTGTTTTCAGTATAATGAATTTTATGAAGTGTTATATATATAAATCATATTTTGATATCATTGAATACCTTTTATGTACTTTATGTTAATATTTTATTAATATATATATATATATATATATATATATATTATAATAAAATAAATATTAAATAAAAATACTAATATAACAAATAAAATAAAAATAATTTAAATCTTGCTATTTTGTAAAAGAATTTCAACTTACTATTTTAAAACATAACTTTTCATTAAAATTTTATAATAATTTTTATTTTAATTTAAAATTTATTTTAATTCTAATTTATACCTTTAAAATTGATTTTTTTATTAAATTATCTTACAAAATCATTTTAACTTTAATTTAATTTATCTTATAAATCAAATCGATTACAATATTCTCATTCATTTCTTCTCACTTTTTCCTTTCTTTTGTCGATCCAAACAAATATCAAACTGGTTTATGCAGATTGTGACATTGTGTTTAAATCTAAAGCAGATTCAGAAACTCAGCTCAGTTATCTCATTTATTAAAGCAAAAGCAGGGAAACACAAATGAAGAAAAGGCAGAAGAAATTATAAACATACTCTCAAAATCTCCACTACTAATGTACAATGATCATCACATCACCTTACATAAAATCCAACACAATCAACAAGAAAAATGAACATTGCAAAAGCAGATACTGAGAGAGAGCACTCCAACGTGTAGCATGAGAAGAAGAAGGAAAAGGAATTGGTGTTGTGGTGGTGGTTGTGGCCTTTTCATGCGAGCAAGCATAACTGTAACGACTTGGCCGAACAACTCGGTACCCGCCAGTGCTTGCAAGGATATAAACATCTTTGTTGTTGTCTTCAACAAATGAGAATATGTAGCCATTAAAAACATTTCGGGAATGGGCAAATCCGGAAGCTATTTGTCGATCCGGAATTAAGTTCCAAATTTATATATTCTAAAATTATTTTTTTATAAAAATTGAATTTTGAAATAAATAATTTCGAAATCAATTCCGGATCTGAAAATAGCTTTCAGAATTACCTATTTCGAAACTGAAGGTGTCAACAAAATTATTATATAATTAATTATCTCATTATATCATTGTTTATTCTGAAATTGCTTATTTTAAAAATAAAGGTGTCAAAATAATTATATCATTGTCTATTCTGAAATTATATCAAAATAATTATATCATTGTCTATTATGGAATTATATCAAAATAATTATATGATTGCCTATTCTGAAATTATATCAAAATAATTATATCATTGTCTATTATGGAATTATATCAAAATAATTATATCATTGCCTATTTTAAAATTATATCATTGTCTCATTATATTATTGCCTATTTTGAAATTCTTAAATAGACAATAATATAATTATTTTGATATATTTACTTTTGAAATAGCAAATTTTAAAATAGACAATGATATAATAAGATAATTAATAATATAATGATTTTTTTACACATTCAGTTCTAGAATAAACAATTTTGGAAGTTATTTATGAATCTGGAATTGACTTTCGAAATTATCTATTCCGAAATTCATTTTCTAGGAAAAAATACTTTTGGAATGAGCAAATCCAAAAGCTAATTCTGGATCCAAAAATAGCTTTTGAATTTGTCTATTCTAAAAGTATTTTTAGTGGCATCTCCTTTTTCGAAATAGGTAATTCTGGAAGCTATTTTCGAATCCAGAATTGGCTTTCGGATTTGTCTATTCTGAAAGGTTTTTTATTTGATTTTAAATAATAAGAGGCATAATAGTCTTGTTAAACGGGGCAATTTGGGAAAATTTTAAAAAACTTGGAGGTGTCCCAAAAAACCTTGGAAGTGCAGGAAGAAGCAGTCTATAAATACAATGCAAACAAGTCAAACTCAGGTACAAAAATCCAATCTCTTAAACTGCTAGTCTTACATCCGTATACTGACTTTAGTATCAGAATACTTTTTGCAGGTATCCTCTTCTACCTTGCTGAAACCGAGGACTATATCCAAAACCGAAACTGAGAACTACACTCTATACCAAAGACTACAGCTGCAACTGAAGATCCTCCAAACATATATAAGAACAAGATATATATATATCAGTGTTTATAGATTGTAATGTAAGGATAATAAGTCATATGTCAAGCAACTTTGTTAACTTATTTAAAATTTATGTTTTTAGAAAAAATATAATGAACATTTTTAAAACCATAAGTTACCATATTAAAACTTTTAAAATTTAGTATATCAAAACAGAATAAAAACAAATAAAGAACTAAAGGAGTTACAACATTTTTTATATATTGATAGTAAAATATTAGATTTTAAATATGAGACTCACAAATACAGGTAAATATTATCGAAGAAGCTATATTTTATATGCAATATTACTTGAAAATAATATAATATAAGTATTTGATGAGAAAAGACGGAAAGAATGGAAGAAAACTTGAAATTGAGATAAAAAAAAAAAGAAAATTAAGTGGATGCTAATATTTATTATATGAAAAAAAAATACTAAAAGTGAATATGATAAATTCATGTATCAGATATTTTATTTTAATTATATAAATTACACAAACTTATTTATTAAATCATATGAATTAGTTTACACAAAATTTTATTGTAATTTTACACAAAATTTATTTGTTTATTATTTATTTAATATATATCACATGCCTTTATTTTATATATTTTACATATTTTCATTAGCTTACATATATTTTATTTATTTACACATAGATTTATATAGTTTGTAAATGTGTATAATTAAAAAAAATACTTGATGAATAAATTGATATTTTAAGTACCACCATACAATCAATAAAAGCAAGCCCTATTCCCCTCTTCTTCGTTTTCTTATTTTCTTAAATATTTCTATATTTCTTTTTTTCATCATATTAATTATGTATATAGTATTATTTATTTTAATACTAATATATATATATATATATATATATATATATATATATATATTTTATAAATTAGAATAATAAAATTTCATTCTGTGCAATTGTAATATTTGAGAAATCAAAAACTACAATCAACCCATGTAAAAGTAATGCTATAAATAAAATATTTTTCTATTATAAATCAAAAAATAATAATATACATACATTTTCTTTTAAAACACACCTATTACTCTTTATATTTTTCTCCTCTTATTACGTTATATATCCTATTAACTAATGTTATTTTTTTTGTCTTTTTGGATTGAAGGACAGAAAAAGAGAGTAAGGAAAACTATATTTCGATTAATATTCGAAGAGGTGTTAAGTAGATAGATTGAGATGAAAAGCGAAGACAGTTTAAAAAATCCGAAATAAATTATTTAAAAAATGAATTATTTTACACGTTAAACTTTGTAGGCAACACTGAAGAGATTTGCCCAAGTTTATATCTAATTAAATATGTTTTAAAGATAATTAATTATAGGTAAATGTAAAAGCTTTTATCAGTGTCAAATAAGTGAAGGATATGTGTAAATTTTATATAATAATCCATTATCTTATATACACTACTAGGTTATATGTGTATACTAACGGTTTATGACTAAAAAAAAATTCCTATCTCTTTTAAAAAAAATTTCAAAAACTCTTTCATTTTTTTTTCTCTCTTTCAAACCCTAAATCTATTCTCAGTTCTTTCTTCTTTTTTTCAATATCTTTTTTATTTGGATTAGAAATAAAGAGTCTCATCCAAATTCCTGATTTAGAGTAAAGCAAATTTAATGAATCACAATTTTAATTTAGTTAAATTCAAGATTTTCTCTCTTCTTTAGATAAGTTCAAATTTCCCCCTCTTAAGTAGTTTAGGATTTTCTTAATAGGGTTTTCTTAATAAAAAAATATGTAATTTTGTGCATGTAGTCTTAAAAGCATCAAGAATTATTTATATTCCCTATATATCTTAAGGGTAGATCTAGATCACTCATCAATACTAAATGTTACAGGTTGAATTATCCTTATGAGTTGTGGGTTGGAACCTTTTATAGGTGACTCTCCTCTTAGATAGTAAAAGTAGAACACAAATTAGGAGATCTAAATATGCTTGTATTATATATTAATTTATAATTTCTGATATAGTTAGGAGTTATTGACATGTTGTGTTTTATGTTCAATTTGAGTATGTAGGTTTCCAGAAGTGAATGTATTTGTGCTAGAGACACTGTGCATTATTCTAATTAGTAGGTCTGGACTGATTTTGAACATTGAATGAGTTGAATTAATTTGTCATTTTATGTGGATATTCCTTACGAGATTGGATTGGAGAATTTAGAAACTTGAAATTTTATGAGACGTTGGACGCCACTTCCTCGACCAGGAGCGAAACAGTGTACTACTATGGATTTCTTATTTACTTCTTTCTTGATTTTGATAATTATTTTAATTTATTGAAACATGTATGAGAGTAGCATGTGATTTTGATGTGTTGATAACTGTTGTGAAATAGTATTCTAGACTAGTATTCTCATGAAAGAAAAAACTGAGTGGGAATGATATAGGATGTGCATTTTTGAAGATTTTTCTAGAATGGAGTATCCTGACTCTACTGGTACCTCCGAATCATATAGATGATGGGTACTAGGTGGTGAGAGTTGAAGAAGATTCATTTAATTGAAAGTGCAGTTTGAAAGAGCTGGTCAGGACAAATAAATGGATTTATCCTGTCAGATGACGATATGATTGGTTGGGAACTGTGTGGATTCACAATTAGAAGGAGTCATCTGATAGTTGCTAACCTCTGGTCAGGACAAATAAATGGATTTATCCTGTCAGATGATGATATGATTGGTTGGGAACTGTGTGGATTCACAATTAGAAGGAGTCATCTCATAGTTGTTAACCTCTGAATCCAATTCAATGTACAAGTCTTCCAAAAGTAGGGTAGTGTTTATGAAATGTTGAAATGTGACTTTGATTTAAATTGTTATTAATGGAATATTTTATTTTAAGTATATCTTAGATAGTTAGCTTATCCTTCTTGTGGGTTTGTGTGTGATATTTATCTTCTTTTATCCATAATGATCATGTGTTACATGAGAAAGATGTTGTTACAAAAGAGAATAGTAGCAAAAGAAACTTTAAAAAAATATATTTATAATGTTATATTTTGAGAAATATGTAAAGTTTAAATCCCTATGAAAAGGAAATATATTTTGAATAATTCTACTAAATTATCATTTTAGTTATGTAATATTTTATACTAAAAATTTAAAGTTTTATATGTCTTATGAATTTTATGGAGTGTTACATATATAAATCATATTTTGCTATCATTGAATACCTTTTCTGTATTTTTTATTACCTGTTCATACCTTTTTAATATATATATATATATATATATATATATATATATATATATATATATATATATATATATATATATATTATAATTAAATAAACAAATAAAATAAAATAATTTAAATCTTGCTATTTTGTAAAAGTATTTCAACTTACTATTTTAAAGCATAACTTTTCATTAAAATTTTATAATAATTTTTATTTTAATTTAAAATTTATTTTAATTCTAATTTATACCTTAAAAATAGATTTTTTTATTAAATTATCTTACAAAATCATTTTAACTTTAATTTAATTTATCTTATAAATCAAATCAATTACAATATTCTCATTCATTTCTTTTCACTTTTTCCTTTCTTTTGTCAATCCAAACAAATATCAAACTGGTTTATGCAGATTGTGTGACATTGTGTTTAAAATCTAAAGCAGATTCAGAAACTCAGCTCAGTTATCTCATTTATTAAAGCAAAAGTAGGGAAACACAAATGAAGAAAAGGAAGAAGAAATTGTAAACATCCTCTCAAAATCTCCACTACTAATGTACAATGATCATCACATCACCCTACATAAAATCCAACAAAATCAACAAGAAAAGTGAACATTGCAAAAGCAGATACTGAGAGAGGACACTCCAACGTGTAGCATGAGAAGCAGAAGGAGAAGTAGTTGGTGTTGTGGTGGTTGTTGTGGCCTTTTCCTGCGAGCAAGCATAACTGCAACGACTTGGCCGAACAACTCGGTACACGCCAGTGCTTGCAAGAACATAAACATCTTTGTTGTTGTCTTCACCAAATGAGAAGATGTAGCCTAAAGCAGGAAGGGAGTTTCCAGGTGTAGACTGGCACTGTATAGGAGAATCACGTGCACAACTGAAGGCTATTCTGCTGCTGCTGAAATTTCCACTGTTTTGTGGCTCCTCTGTTGCTGCCCATATTGCACCAGCGTATAGATCGCCATACAAGTACCTGAAATTCAGTCATTCAATACTAACCAATGTCATGGATTATTTTCTAAAACCTTAGACAAAATTATAATATGATATATTGGAGAAGCTGCATTATTTGGAAGAAGCTTATTTACCTTCCAGTCATGCAAGGATCAGTGGTAGATCGATAGACATATCCTCCAGTGATGGATGCTGATCCTTCATTCTTGTTTAACTCAGAATGGTTGTATCCCGTTATTGGAAAAATTGGATTTATGGAATCTACGGAAGTGTTTCCTCCAGGAGATTGTTTAGGTTGGAAGAGATAGGGGCCCTCATATACACGCCAGCCATAGTTTCCACCCTTTGTGATCAGATCCACCTCCTCATAAAGATCCTGAAAATCAATTATGTAACTGAAAATGTTCCACTCACAAAATTTGGTAACACTCTTTATCCGAAACACAGATAGATTGCTAAGAATAGAGTACAAGTTGAAGTCAGGTTTTGTACTTGTATTTTTACAGTTTTTAATAATCAAGATGATCAAGGATCAAATTTAAGGAAAAGAATATCTCAAGTTTCTCTAGAACGGAAAAAAATTGGCACCTATGTCTAACTTAAGAAATACATATTTTGGTCATGGCTAGTTATATTGCCCTAATGTTGTGTAAAGTGGTTGCATAATGGAACAGACCACAAAATTGTTTTCGGATACGCATTTCACAAACCTGTCCAACATCTGCACAATAAAAGTAGGAAGGTCTTTCTGCATCAAAACTGCAGCGCCAAGGATTCCTCATTCCTAAGGCCCATATTTCAGGCTGCAGATCTTTATCTTCGCTAAATGGATTGTCATTTGGAATGGAGTAGTTACCCCAAAGTCCGAGTTTGCTAATTTCTGCTGCACCTGCAGATTAAAGATAGATACTTAGAAGTCAAAGCCAAGAGTAACAAAAAAGCACACGAGCATAGTTGTATTCCAAAAGTTAAATCTTCCTGTGTCAATAAATACACTCCCCATATATATGAGTACTACTCACTTGGGATGTTGTCTATATCAAGCCTCATAATCTTTCCAAGCAATGATTTCTTGTTTTGTGCAAAATTGTAAGGATCACCTGAACCTCCTCCATATCCCATCATTAAGTATAAATATCCATCATCAGGTCCAAAGAGTATTTGACCTCCATGTTGTGATGTAAACGGGAGCCCCATGGTAAATATTCTTCTCACCTCAGTTGGTTTAGCACTTTCCACCTGAAAAACATGAGCACCATGGTCTGTATTTATTGAAAACTCTTAAAATCAAAACTAGTTTTCTATTTGTGAAGAGATGTGTACCGAGGAAGGCTGAGATCCAGTGCTATTAGCAGAATACTCTGCAATAACAGTTTGATACTGGCATGGTTGGGCACCATTATCAGTTCCTAACTTTGATGGGTCACAATTAACATCTGAATTACAAGAACATCTTCCATTACATCCTGACCACTTGGACTTATCACATGTGAATGAAGCAAAGAATCGTCCATTTTTAGCAAAATCTGGATGAAATGCCATGCCCATCATTCCAAATTGAGTATCAAAATAAACTTGATCAGTTAGATCAACAAAAGGACTTGATTCATCAAGCTCAATTGTTCCTCCTGATCCCTCTTCCGGAAGTGTTGCCAGCCAAACCTTGCCCATTTGGTTAGAGAAGAATGCCCGGTTAGAGCCATCGGGATGAGCCACCATGTTGAGATAAGATCCATTACCAATTTTCTCAAGGCACAAGCCATGAGGGGGAGTTATAGAGGTCTCAGTTTTATTCAGTGAAACAGGTTCCCCTTCAAAGCACACTGATGAATTATCAGAGGCTCCACCAAATGCAGTGCAAAAGTCCGTTTTGGACTGCCATAAATCAGTGAGTTTGGTAGCATTGGCGTGAGCTGGTGCTCCAGCTTGACCTTGTAATGAAGGGGCAAATGGAGAGTTCACTATGGATACATCTTTGCATGTATTCCATACTTCAGAACAAAAATCTTCAACTTCTGTCTTTGACTGAGAAGAATTTGCTGGTACAGTGGAATTGCAAAGCACAGGAACTGATCTAGCTGACGACTGAACAGTAAATAGCTCCGCTGAAAATGGGTCGCACCTCTACCAACAAAGGGTATCAAAGAAATTAATCCAAGGCACAAGTCAACATGGATGTCTTGTTTTTTATTTATTCCTGCTTTTAGAAGTTATTATTATGACACTATCTCAATATATTGATAAGCTAATTATAGCTTCAAGAGAACTACAGCCATACTATCCCCTTTCAATACATGAAATTTGATTGAAAAGTTTAGATCTTAAAAGAAATGTAAAGTGCACTATCCATCCATGAAAATATGATAAGGAAGTTATTGATATGACCTGAAATATGGGTGTTCTGGAATGATGATGGGTTGATTTATAAGCTAATGTCATTGTTTGAACAATTTAGGGGCAGAGAAAAGAGACAATTTTCTGGGTCCTTATCCAAATACAAAGTTTTTGGGAAAAAAACAAAATCTTACCGCACAGAGTATTGATTTCAAAACTGAGGCACAGCCAGGATCAGATACGTTGTTCACTTGGAATTGCTTCTGTATCTGGGCATCTTCAGTGGAGTTGCAACACGAGCTTCCATTGTAAGGACAAAATTCTAGTGTCTTGTTCAGAGTAAAGGGTGCTCCTGCAAGAAACAAACGATGAAAAATAATAACTAAGCGGGTTGGAAATCCATAGACCAAAACATTGGATAAAACACAAATAAAGGCCAAAACAAACAAAAAAAGAGAGGAAAACTCACTGGAATCAACACATAGAGGAAGTGCAATCGAAGAATCCAAAAGCAGCAGCAAGCAACAAAACAAGAAGCTGACGGAAAGAACACCCTTCATTTCACCAAACCGGTTGAAAGCTCCCTAAACCAATATCATATCCACTTCAATCCAAGAACCCCAGTTCGAAAAATACGATCTTTCGAGGCCAGTGCACTTGATAGGAAAAAGGAAGTGAATTTATTTGAAAACTTCTCTCTGGGTTGTTAACTTTCTTGCTGTTGCCAACTACTTTATGTGTCATGTCATGCTCCCCTCTCTCTATCCAACTTCATTTTTAAAGTCTCGGTTCTAGACACACAATCCCTTTGTCTTTTTCTATCATTTCCTTTAATATTCACCCATTGTCTTCAACTCCTAGTTGGTCAACTCTCCCATGGTTTCATTCAAACCTCTCAATAAGAAAAGAAACTCCCTCAACCACCAGAAGTAAAAAGACCCTTTTACTTGCCCTTCCCCTTGTTCACAAGCATAATTTCTCAGTTGGAAAAGGACAGGAATATCAAGTTGTACATGTTTGGTTCTCGCCGCAGTTGACTTTTCAACATCTCTCTTAATTTAGTATTGCTGGTGGTTTCGACTTTATAGACGATAAAGAGACAAACAAAGCACCTAGCAGTTCATGCTGACTTAGTTCATTACTTCATTCACTTTTGTCGTGTTCAAACTCCAGGGCCTTTTTTTTTTTTTTTTTTAAATTTTTTAAAAAAAAAAAAAAAATTTTTTTTTTTTTTTTTTTAAATTTTCTAAAACAATTTACGTAAGTTGAATAAGAAAATCTAGAATATGCAAACAAATTCAAATAGTCTCTGGCTGTCAAAAACATACTCTATTTTGGAGTAAACAGGTGTTTGTCTAGACTTCAAATGTAAGAATGTTAACTTTCTGACATGTGAATCTTTGCTGATAAAGAAAGTGTACAAATGCAAATGTTCCAATTTTGGTCGTGAAGACCTCATCTCCATATTTTAAATATGGAACTGGATAAGGGGAATGTAGCATGAAATGACACGAAATTATAAGCGTCAAACAATCAGTCTTATAGTGATCGAAGGCGTACACGAGTGTCAACAATCCCCCAAAAGAAGATAATTATCTAAATCTTATTTCTAACTATATATTGTATTCAGAGGGAGTATTCAACAAGAAATTTAAGATTTTTCTTACATAAAAAATCCTTTAAATTTAAAAAAAAAATGTTGACATTCATCTAATGTAAATTGTAAAAGAAAAAAATTATTTATAATAAAGGACATAATAATAAATTATCTTTTTAATCTATGAAGAAAATATGATATTCATTAATTCTTTATATATAATAAAGATTAAAGCACATTTATATCACAAAAGTAGTAAATATTTCTAGTTCTAACATCATTAGGTTTATTATGATTTTATTTATTTACCAAAAAATATTATGTAATTTAAGGAAAATATATAAAGTCTTCAAATTGATTTGAATTTCTTAACTCATTTCACTCTCACTTTTTTAAATCAAAATAGTCATATTTTTTTATCTATACTGTTAAGAAGGCAAAAGCGAACCGTAAAGTCACACAATAACTTATAACTTCACCTTCAAACATTAAATATAACATGTTAGATCACCACCACCATAATCTAAGTCATAAAATCATGTGACATGATTAATAACTTTTTTGTTCTTATCAAATATTAATTCAACATTACTTAAACTCTTTAAGTATCTTCACAACTTGCAGTATTTTCTAAATAAGTCATGTAACAACTAACAACACTCATTAAAAGTGTAATATTTGGTGTAGTACAAATTATAACATACATTAAACCTTTAAGTGCATTAGAGTAAGGTACTCAAGACATAAACTCCTCTTTCTCTTTTGTTTGAGGTGACATATTTGCAAAAGCTTAATGACTAGTATTGCATTGTAATCCAAATCCTTATAGAACTTTTTCAACATAATTCTTTTGAGATAAACTCAACTTCTCATTCTGAAATGATTTCTATGCCAATAATTATTTTTTACTAATCCAAATTCTTCATCTCAAATTCGCTACTTAATTATGTCTTACCTTATTTATCTCACTTATTATGCAATTAGCGTGTCATAAGCATAAAGAAGTAAAATAAGAATCATCACATAGTTTCTCATGATAGACACAACAATCATTCTCACTTCTCATATATCCCATGTCACCTCAAACAAAATCTTTGTATATTGTTATTAAGCTACTATGTTTTCATGATTGTAAATTCTCTGTGCTTTTATTTGATCAATGGTTGATCTGAAAATTTTCATAAAATAATATAAAACTCTTTAATTAAACCATGATTTTAATAAATTAAGTTAATTGAAAAATCATTCAAGAAACATTATAAACAATTAAAGTATCAAATTAATCAATTAAAAACATTTAAAGCATATAATGTCATCCTGTTCTTATCACAAGTACTATGTATGTGTTTAAAAAAGCTTAAAATTATCTCACGATTTAAAAATAAATAAATCATAAATATATTTTAGTGATCATCATGGATGATATTATAAGATAAAATAATATTTGATATTAGATTACTTGTCCATTATTAAAAATAGTAAACAATTTTATTATTTGTCACACATTACTCTAAATGGATACAATATTACACATTTAATTAAAAAAAGTATCTGTTAAAGAGAATATGCTCAATAATTCCCTATCTTTAGTAAATAGAACTTGCCAACAAAAAATTTTAAAATAACTACCACAGTGAAAGGGAGAGATAACAAATTAAGGATAAGTTTTCATTTAAAAAAGTATCACCAATACAAATTATAATAACTAATAAGATTTTTCCACATGTATGAAGTTTATAGTAATCATAATACTATTAGTTATTATGTGACTATAACAGTGTGTAGTCATTCTCTATAAGATTTTTCCACATATATGAAGTTTATAGTAACTCTCCATGTGTTGTTAATATTTTCTCATTCTTACTCAATACAAAAAAATATTTTTTAAGAAAATATTTTAAAATCTAAAGTAAATATACTCTAAGTTTCATTTTCTAGAACTACCAAAAAAATTATATAAACGGATTTTTCACCTTATAGCTCTTTACTAATTTTATCAACCATTAGTATATTTAGCAACTAGTCCAAACTTTCTTGGCGTGCATTTATTTGCCGCCAAGTTTGTAATGAGTGTCAAGAATAGAAGCATCTTATGATATTCGCGTTCACATTTTATATTCATATTGTAATAAAGAATGAGTCCACTTGCATTGCCACTAACCAAATAATTCATAAAAATAAGAAAAACAAAGAGAAAGAGTTGCAATTCAACGATGACCATCCCACAATAATGGTATTGAAATGGAAGAAACAAATATAATAAGAGAGAGGTACGTTTAATTCAAATATGAAAAAAAAAAAAATGTGAAAGTGAGCTGATTCATACATGATAACTTTTTCCTTGATTGAGTTGAAAATGAGTTTCACTTTTGGTGAATCAAAAATTCTATAATCGGGTTTGACTTATAATGAGTTCATAAGTTAAATAAGTTAATTCGTTTAAATACAGTTTGTTCTTCTTCTAACTGTTTGATGTATTTATTGGTAGTATAATTAAATTAAATATTCAAATCATTTAAATACTATTAAATATTTTAATTTTTAAAAAAGCAAAATATTAATTTATATATTTAAAAATAGGGAAATAATCATAATAAAAGAATATGAAAAAATTATAATATATTATTATCAATACAACACAACCCAATTCAAATTCATTTAACACTAGGTTAAGGGAGTCACATGCAAACTGACCAATATTTAAAAAGTTTATATTCTTTTAATAAGATCAACTTGAATCCATGGTTAACGAGATTTGCGGGTGAATATGTATCCATTTTAATACACCTATATAAAAATATGTGACATCACATCAGAACATTATTAATGTCATGTATGACACTGCAAAAAAGTGTATCTTGGGAATTGTACATGATGAGTATCGACCAATATTTTTCCCTTGCTGATAAATTAATGATTAATAATTAATGTTGAAAGTAGTGGAATGATAACAAAATAGGATCCCAAAGTTTAAGTTGAGAATTTACCAATATAAGTGGGACAACTCAAAGCTACATGTGAAATAATTTAGGTTTGAGATTTGAATGATTTCGTTTTAGATATGTAACAGAGCACCTTGGAGAAAAGCATCAGGATTTTAGTATTAATTATTACCTTTTGAAGATCAATGATCAGTATCAATAGAACAGTCAAAGCAGTTTTAAGAAAAGAGTTTAAAGATGTATTTTTGGTAAATTATAAGGATTAATAAGTAAGTTTGTTATGTTTCTAGAAGAATATGAAGTTGAAACTAATTTACAGAATTCAAAATTTGAAAGTACTTATAAAATTAGTTGTTAATTAATTGATAATTGTAAAATTGTAGAAAAAGATATAACTAATTACTTGTTTACAACTTGGAAAAATTGACATTTGTATTTTTCTAGATAGCTGTAAAATATCGTATACTTTTGGTTTTTTAAATAATATAATTTTTAAAATTTATATTACTATTCGACAATACTATATAGGTTAATTATATTTTTACGCCTAAAATTGAGGTTATTTAAAGTTTTGATTCCCTGTAAATTTTTTTAAATATTTTCAGCATTAAAAAAATATTTAATAGTCCTAAATATTTTATATTAAAATCACTTTTAAAACTAAATTTTAAACATTACAAAAAATCTAACTCCTTTAAAAGTGAAATAAATACTTCTCAATTACTTAATAAAAATATTTTTTTCTTAAAAATAATTGGAAGGTTTTTTTCTTATTATCTAATATATATCTTTTGAATAAATGAGTATATTTGTCCATCAAAATAATTAGAGGTTCAAGTTAAATAAGAGATAAATGAGGTAATAAATGAATAATACATTCATTAGGACTATTACATATTTATATTATTTTAGTAAAATTTTATTTATCATATTTATATTATTTTAGTGAAATTTTATCTAGATAGATTATGATGATTTATTTCAATTGACTTAAATTTTTAATTAATTATTTAATCATTTAATTAATTATTTAAGTGTTTATGAATATGTAATCAAGATAAATGAGAATATTTTGTTTGTTGTTAAAAAATTTTCACAATATTATCTGTACATTAACCCGAAGGTGAAGAAAGAGACATAGAAAATAACGAGTCTTCATAAAGTAAAAACTATTTATTTGACTAACAATATGTCAATTTATTATAGCACATGATCCTTTTAAGCTTTACTATCTATGGATAACAATGAGTGTAAAGAATGTAACAAAAGAAAATTTGTTTCTTTGATTGAAATGGTGTGTCTATACCTTACCCTATATTAACTCTTCAAACTCAAATAGACATAAGTGATTATGAGTTTAAATAATTGAATGTCATTATATTTTATGAGTATTTAATGGATTTTGGTGGTTATCAGGAGAGAAAATGTATTGTGCTCACAATCATCTCATTAAAACTATCTAACATTTGATAGATGTTGTAGTCACTAAAACTATCTAACATTTGATAGATATTGTAGTGATTGATATGATAGCTTTTATTATATATAAATAGATTTTGACATAGAATGGTGATAGACTATTACTTAGAATTCTAGTTCAAGGAACATTTGAATTGTATGTAGCTTTCAACAAATTTAGGTAAGAATGTTTTTTCTATAGAGCCGGAAGAGTTTTTGAGTGGAGAATATAATTGTTTGAGATAGAGTGTGATGGAAAATCATCGTGCCGCATTGGCCATAAAACAAGATAATGAAAGAATAATAAACAAGAAAAATTACAAGAGTTATGGCTAGAAGAATCCATGAAGGTTGGACCTCTACCGGAGATAGTAAGCCAAGACACTCTTATATGAGCCACCTCTTAGTGGTTAAAACATTGAGAGTGAAAAAATTAGATTTGTATTTGATCAAAGTAGTCTATTATTAGGCTTGCATTTGGACAAGTAGTCTAGGTTATTGGACTTGTATTTAAGACAGGTAATCTAGGATTGATGATGTACAAATTGAGCCTAACATGTAACTCAAATATCATTTTAATCTAATTAGAAAACTCTTTTAACATGTATCCATACATGGATAGAGTTATCTCTAATTAGACACTAAAAATATTTAGCACATGTTAAATGAGTTACATATAAAAATACATATTAAAGGAGTTACATCTAAAAGTATATGGGTCACACTTCTCACATTTAACATATGTTAAAAGTGGGAAGCATACATGGTTTTACACACATGCTAAAAGTGGTAATTCAAATTTTAGAACAATTATGATGAATGAAAGCACTTGATTAGTAACTTGCATCAATTGCAATGATTGGAATTTACATAAGCTTAAAGAAGGAATATGGATGATAAAACTAAAATGGTGGATTAATGCTTTTAAGAGAAAATGTGGAGACCTAATTCACAAGGAAGATGCCTTGTGAACAACCTTATGTAAGAGAGTGATTTTATATTAACATCAATTAAATGCTCATTTAAAAGTGTTCACCTGAGTGGTTTTACATAGGTATTTATAAACTTGGCCAACCTTAGTATGAGTGTGCACTAAAATTTGAATTCCAGCACCACCTAGCATGGGTGCAACACATTTCATGTGTTTGCATACTTACCACATTTAATATGTCTTAATGTAGGAACTTTGATCCATATACTTCTAAATCTAACTTAGTTAATATGTGTTAAATGTGAGATTTTCCTCCATGTGAACATATGCTAACCTAGTCTTTTAATTAGATTAAAATTACATTTAGTTTACATGTTCACAAACATCCAACTTGTTTAGCCTCATCCCTTTGATAATAGAATAAGATGAATCCTCATGGAGCAAGATTCTACAATTAAAGAGTATAATACTATGAGTTTCTTTTTTTCTTCTTAATCTTATACATATTGTATATGTTTAGTTTCTTTTGTAATTATTGTAGGTTTTTGTAGAGACATATATAGGCTTCCTTTGAACCTTTATTTAGGCTTGAAAAATTAGTCAAATAACCCTTAAAATTAGGACAAACATAAAAAGAGAAGAGTAACAATCTCACATCACCTAAAATAGACTATTTTTAGGCCATTTTTATAAGGGTTTTGTTTAGCATGTAGAGACTCCAGATTTTCTTACTTCATAACTGCATTTTGCCTTCTTTTTAAATCCAATATTCACTAAGATATTTATTAAGATATGAAGAGTAAGAGATTTATACATATGTAAATAAGATCTCTTGCCTCTTTGTACACTCACCCTTTAGTTGAATAAAAATTAAATTGCTTAAATATTTTCTTCTAGTTTTGATGGGAGTAATTTTCTCTTCATTCTCTCCAATGATCTTTCATTCGCTCCTATGAACTTTCATTGAAAGAGGAAAATACGAAAAGTTTTAATAATAATTTTGTCTTCCACTTTTAGTAAAGAAAGGTTTCCTAGGGAAGATTTTAATAATAATTTTGTCTTCCACTATTAGTAAAGAAAGGTCTCCTAGGAAAGATTTGACTCGAATTCAATCATATTTACTAACAAAACTATATATGTTCTAACTTATACTTTATAAAAAGATAGACATAAAACATCTGCATGCTTAAATCAACAAATAAAATATAGAACTCCTTGAAATCACGTATGAAAAGATCACATAGGATGAATCAAACTAGGATTTTGATTGTAACTTAGATGAAGAGAAGACTAATCTATTTCTAATGACCGACATAGATTAAGAAGAAAAGTCTATGTCTCTCTTCAATCTCACCTCAAGCTGTAATTTCTTATGCTCATTGTATGACCGTGAAGATGAGAATGATCTCTCCTATTAGGAGCTTCTAAATTGGAACAACTTTATATCTAGAAATACTTAACACTAAAGCATAATTTTAAAATTCAATTTTCATTTTGAAAACCAAAGAGGGTCTTGAAAATTTCACTCCAAGAATGATGAAAAGATCTGCTTGAATACTCTAAAACATTAAGAATAAAGTCTTCCACTCTAAAATATGTAGTGTTGAAAAAACCGTTCATGTAAAATTCAATTACGCTGATTCTTTTCCAGAATTAAACTTGTAGGAACAAGTCTCAAAAGACCTGATAGACAACTTACTTACGAATGTGAACCAACGGGACTAAACATCCAACCTATATGCATTATGACTACCGCCAGCAGTAAACACACCCAAATACAGTTTTTCCCAGGCTGACTGCAAAAATTTAATCAAATATACATTAAAATTGGTCAAAAAAACCAATTCACATCAATTTACAACAAATTTTAGTGTCATATTACAAGAATCAAAGTGAATTAAACATTTAAACAGAGTTAAACAAAAACACAGACATCACTTTAAGTCACTGAACCCGACAAATCCATTATTCCTTTCTGCTACAACCTGATCTCTCCACACTGTCACTGAATATTTTGAATTCTTCTAAGTATAACCTGGCCATAGAAATTTTTGGTCCGCAAAAACAAAACTAATGCTGTTAGAGAACCCAGAATAGTGGCAGATGCCATTATGAGAAATGATAACATAAAACAATGAGTTCCAATGCAAGTATTTCCTTCCGATGCTTCTTTGTCATATATATATCCAACTACTCTGACAGAGAATATATAAGAACCCACAGGACTTGCTATACTAATGGTGTTGAATATGCTGCCCATATTTACAACACCAAATATCTCAGAAGTGAGTGTAGGCATTAGGGACCACTGAGAGCCATAACAAATACCAACCAATATTGAACCAGCATATAAGGCACCTGGAAGTCCACTAACAATCACCACATGGCCAATGCTCATGACAAATAAAGTGATGACCATGAATAAAGGTCTTTCCCATCCTCTTGTGTGCAGATAATAATCTGACACATAACCAGCTCCAAAACGACCAAGAAAATTCCAAATGCTCCACAAAGAAACCAAGGAACCTGTCTCATGGCTTGTATAACCAAGAGACTCCCCTATTTGGCCCAAATTATTCACAGTTGCAAGTCCTGATCCCATGCCACATGCAACAGAAATAAATAAAATCCAAAAGTTCACAGTTTTCACTGCTTTGAAAAGATTCAGGTTTTCACCTAGTTGCAAATTAGTCCTTTGATTGTTCAAAGAATCTGGCCTTGCATCCACCTTTGATTGTTCAGCAGTATCTAGAGAGCTTGGCTCCACAATTAGTTGTGACCTTTCATGAAGCAAATTCTCTGAACTTCTTCTACCAGGGTACTTTTCATGTGCTTTAAATGCAATGCAGAGAAGTGAGGCAAGCAACAACACTAGAACAACAAATATAACGATACGCACCAATAATTGCAGGCTAAAGATGTTCTCTAGGATTATAACAAGCATAAGGTATGCAGCAACAACCAGAGCCATCACAGAAAATATATTCAAATACTTTCTTTCTTCATCCTCACAAGTGTTGTGGATTCTTACAAACCACATAAGCAGCGAAGTATTTATAGGTGGCAAGAGTGCTAGCATCAGAAGATATGACGCAGGCTTGTTGTTGAATATTGTTTTGTACACTTGAATTAATATTGCTCCACTTAGACCAAGAAATCCCTATCAAAAAACAGGAAAAACCCAATGGCCAAACTTGAACAAAATGCTAGACACCAAGGATTAAAGGGGCATACTATAGTTTGACCTTATATCTAATTGAGGTGAATCTCAACAATTTCATACTCTGGAGTGAGGTCTTTCATTTTTTGTTGGGGTGACTAACTATACTTATCTAACAAAAAAGAAAAAAAAAAACAATTTATTTAGAAGTAAAATAACTGAGATTATATAAAGAAAGAAACTCTAGAATAATAAGGAGAAGCTGTATAGTACCCTGACAACTTCCTTCTTAATCTTAGAAAGAATCATCGTAGTCCATGTTATCGAATAAGAAAAGATAGAAATAGAAGAGTGTATACAGTTTACAATTTTTACATGAATACATGCTTATGGAAAATAAAGAGTCAGGGTGGTAAAATGAGTAAGAGTACATTAGCCTTAAAATTTCAAAAAACAGAGTGTTTTTGTTTTAATAAAAACAATTTGGTGGCATTATTGTTTCATTATTTTTTTTAGTAATTTTTTTGTACAATTCAATTGAAAATCTTCAATGAATCATTATATCTACAGTAATCCAATTTTCCAATTTCTGCAGGGTTTTGGGTTTTGCATTTTTGGTACTCACATTAATCTAATTTTCCTTAAATTGTATTCAAAATAAAATAAATAAGATATATATTAATTTAATATTATATCAAGTCCAATACAAGGAGGTTTATATGTTTTTATTTTATTTTAGGTAGATCCAGTGTATCCCATCATTATAACATTATTTTAAAGATATTTTTAACATTATTTCTAAAATATTTTTATTTCAATATAAAAGAGTTTTATAATATCGACACTTTCATAATCTTTTAACTTAAAAATTAATTTTCTTTTACTTTAGTGGATCGTGCCTTAAATTTCATGCTTCATCTAACCATGTCTTAACGGGTGGCATTAACCTGAGGTGGGTGGTGGTTAATTAGGATTGTCCAAAGAGATAAACAGAAGAGACAAAACCTTCAAAATGCCGACAATGGTGCCGCTGTTGTTGGGGAAATTATGCACGCCGGTGACAACGTTGGAGGTGTTGAAAAAGCTCTGCGCGTGGGCAGTCAGCAACATGAAGAGGCACATGACAGCGACGGGGACGGGTGGAAAGAGGCCGGCGACGGCGGCCCACATGAGGAAATAGCCCAAGAAGCACTGGGCCGAGCCCAGGAAGTGGACAATCCAGGGCCCGGTTGTGGTTTTTCGAGCAAGGAAGTCGTAAAGGAGGCCGGAGAGAACTCCGGCGTTGGCTCCGATGTCCTTGAAGACGGAGACAAGATCGAGCGTAGACTGATCGTAGTGCTGAGTGGACTTTAGGGTTTGGGAGTAGATGGAGAAAGTATAGAGTGAGCCGCTGGTGCACTGAATCCATATGCTGGCCACCGTCGATACCCACTTCGAGTTAAGATACAGATTCAAGTTCGCAAACTCCATTCTGAGTTCCTTCTCTTTCACAATTTTCTGGTTCCTTCATCAAAATCACAGTTTTTCATTTTCTTACGTTTTTTTTTTTTTTTTCGTTTTTTTTTTTTTTTTCAGGTTGTCTCTAGTAAGTACACGTGGGATACTGTTCATGAGCCAGCTGTACCTTCTTGCCACCTTTCCTTTCTCTTTTTTATCCGGAATTAGATTGTTTTAATTTCACTAAATAAAGTTGTACCTTATAATAGGAGAATTTAAAATAAATAATGCTTTTAAGGGTTGAATTGTTGTTTACTGAAAGTTTTTTTTTTTCAATTATGTAATTTGAAGTTTTTTTACTTTTTAAATTAGAAAGTCAAAAGCTTTTTATTATGTAATTTGGAAGTATTTTTAACTTCTAAATTATGAAATATGAAAGTTATTTTTTATTTTTAAATTATACAAATCTAAAAGTTATTTCATACAAAAAAGTTACTGAATTATATAATTGAAAAATATCTTTTAAATTACATAATTTAAATATTATTTTTATATAAAAAGTAATTTTTAGATTAGACAAGATGAAAAAACTATAAATATTTTTTGTTCAAAACATTTTTTTTCTATAAGAGCACCACGACACGAAAGAATCGGCAAAGACAGAGTGTTAGTAGCAAAATAGGCAAAGTGATCTTTCCATCCAATAGAAGTATATATATAATAAACAGAACCATGAATGGGTATTTAGAATTTATGATCTTCTTTATAATTTTTTTTGTTTTCATTAATTTTTTGTGATTCAGAGTTTGATTATATTCTAGAATGTGATTTTGATTGATGTGTTAAAAGTATAATATATTCTTGAAAATTATAATATTGTTGATTGAACTGAAAGGGATCATAATATTTATTTATTGACGTTTGAAATTTTGAAAATTTATATCAATCGATATGATAAATTCTCCCAGATAAAACGGATGATCATTTAACTTAGAGATTTTAAGAGAAAGCTATAATTTTTGGACCAATTTTATCAATTTGAAAACGATTATATAAATGAATAAGTTGTATAAAAGGAGTACAACTTCATTACTCATAAATCATATCACACTTCAACATGACTTCAATAGTAAATCAAAAGTTATAAACTGATCACATTTCTTAACGATTTTCTAGAAACATTTTGAAAAAGTTATGAAAAATATATGTTTATTATTAATATGTTGTTGACTGATATATTGATTTTAGTGTAAAAATAATATATAGAAGTTCACATGATTTTATTATATATTATTTTTATATTCAGGTCTTTATATTCAATCTCTATGTCTAAATAATAATACAATGTTAGGAGTAATTAGGTCGAATGAATAATCAAGTTTTAATTAAGAGTAGTTGTGTATTTAAATAATACTTAATTATTAATTATGAATGGTTGAATAATATTTTATGTTTAGTTAGGAGTGACTATAATCTAAACATTACTTATCTTTTATCTTGTAGTGTTAATATTTTGTTAGTGAAACTTGACATTTGATTATAAACTAGATGTAATTTGAGTGTTTAGATGAATTAATATAAAAAATTTTAGTGTAAATATTTTTACCTTATCTCTTTGCATTGAATTTTATCAATTTGCAACTAACCAACAAAGGAGAAACTTGTTTCGAAAAGTGTTTTAATTCATTTGTAAATTGAAGTTGGATTTGACGATGTTCATCTAACGCAACTCCTATGAAAATTGTTGCTTGATAGTGTGTTTATCAAATTTAAACTTGGTCTAATCACTTTTACTAGACATTAATTTGCAAAAAAGAATTGAAAGTTCCAAAGACACAATTCAACCATTCTATGTTATGTATTTCTTTTATTTTTACAATTGGTATCAGAGCTCAACCTCAACCTCTAAATGGGTGAGTAACTTACAATGTTTAGAGGAAATATCCAACACATGGTTGACATCATATTTTTAGACTATTTGTATCTCCTTGTTTTAATTGTGATCTAATTCACTCATTGCAATTTTGCATGGTGAGGAACATTTCCTCATTTTCAATATTTACTTCATCTTAAATTTCATTATAAATATTTTCCTGCAATGATTTATTGGTTGGAAAAAAACTACACTAGTTATCAAGAAGTGAAATTTAAGTTTAACTCAACCTTACAAAACCGGCTTATAAAGTGAGATTTGCACCTATTTATAAACTATTAAAAGGTCTCATCTCTAGTCGATGTGGGATCTCCAACACACTGCTTCACGCCGAGACTGCTCAACTCTTGCGGCGTGAGAATATATTGTTTAAGAGTGGTCTAATAGCGGCCTGATAAGCCCAACAACTGTGCTAAGATTGACTCTGATACTATCTCAAGAAGTGGAATTTAAGCCTAACTCATCCTTATAAAACCGGCTTGGAAAGTGAGGTTTACACCCATTTATAAATTATTGAAAGGTCTCATCTCTAGTCAATGTGGGATCTCCAACACACCACCTCATGTCGAGACTGCTCAACTCGTGCATGAGACTTATTATTTAAGGGTGGTCCGGTAGCGACCCGATAGCGAGTGACCCAATGGGCCCTAACTCATCCTTATAAAATCGGCTTGTAAAGTGAGATTTACACTTATTTATAAATTATTGAAAGGCCTCATCTCTAGTCAAGGTGGGATTTCCAACACACCACCTCATGTCGAGACTGCTCAACTCGTGGGTGGGACTATAGTATTTAAGGATGGTCTGATAGCGGCCTGATAGCGAGTGACCCAATGGGTCCAACAACCATGTTAGGATAGACTCTGATACCATCTCAAGAAGTAGAATTTATGTCTAACTCATCCTTACAAAACCAACTTGTAAAGTGAGGTTTGCACCCATTTATAAACTATTGAAAGGTCTCATCTCTAGTCGATGTGGGATCTCTAACACACTCCCTCACTCTGAGACTGCTCAACTCGTGCATGAAACTATATTGTTTAAGGGTGGTCCGATAGTGGGTGGTCCGATAGTGGGTGGCCCGCTAGGCCCAACAACCATTCTAGAATATACTTTAAATGACTTTGATACCATCTCAAGAAGTGAAATTTAAGTCTAACTCAACCTTACAAAACCGGCTTATGAAGTGAGGTTTGCGCCTATTTATAAATTATTAAAAAGTCTCATCTCTAGTCGATGTGGGATCTCCAACACATACCCTCACGTTGAGACTGTTCAACTCGTGTGTGGGACTATATTGTTTAAGGGTGGTCTGATAGCGGCCTGGTAGCAGGTGGCTCGATAGGTCCAACAACCGTGCTAGGATAGGCTCTGATACCATCTCAAGAAGTGGAATTTAAGCCTAACTCATCCTTACAAAACCGACTTGTAAAGTGAGGTTTGCACCTATTTATAAACTATTGAAAGGTCTCAATCACATCGACTAGAGATGAGGCCTTTTAATAATTTATAAATGGATGCAAACTTCACTTTATAAGCCGATTTTGTAAGCTTGAGTTAGGCTTAAAGTCCACTTCTGAGATGGTATCAGAGTCTATCCTAACAGGGTTGTTGAGCCTATCAGGCTACCTACCATCGGGCTCTTATCGAACCACCCTTAAACAATATAGTCCCACATAAGAGTTGAGCAGTCTCGGCGTGAGGGGTGTGTTGGAAATCTCACATCGAGTAGAGATGAAACCTTTCAATAGTTTATAAATAGGTGCAAGCCGATTTTATAATGTTGAGTTAGACTTAAAGTCTACTTTTGAGACTAATGCTTGATTATTTTAGAAAATTATTCCTACAATCAACAAAAATATGTCTTATATTTTGTTTTTTTTTCTTTAAATTGTTATTTTAATGTCAAACACATTTAGTTAATCAACATCAATGGTAACAATTAACATCTTTAAAATAAAAATTTAATGAAACTACAAACAATTAAAAATTAAATTATTACAAATAGTTAACTCATATGATGTTTGTAAAAAAAACCTAGAGATTGCTTGAAAATCTTTAGATTCTTGAAAACCTTTAAATATATATGATGCACTTGAGTTGGAGATTAAGGATGACTTGGCCTTTTATCCATTTTTGAACTTTTATTTCCTAAAATGGACTTTAAGTTCAATTCAACCTCACAAATTTGATTTGTAAAGTAAGGTTTGTGTCCAATTATATATTATAATTTGTCTATATCTTTAGACGATATGAACCCTCCAACACACTCATTCAATTTGAGGATATCCAGAGTGACAATAATATGGGGGCTCAATCATAAATGACACAATAGAGTCAACAAACTTTGTTAGTACAAAACTAGCTTAAGGTTTACACCTACCTATATATTTTTAATTTGATCATATTTTTATTGAAATCATCAATACACCTCCTCATGTCAAGAATATCAAGAGTTAAAATAAAAAAGAACTCAATAATATATAACATAATAGATTCATCAAATCTCCTCAAGATAAACCATTAATACACTTTAGTATCATATATTATAAAAGTGAACTTAAATAATTTAAATTAAGTATATTTGCATACCTCCGTCACCTCTTCAATGTGTATGATATCACATATTAACATCTTCTTACCTTCCTCATAATAAAACATGACTTTTGCACAAAAATAATGCAATTTTATCCTGTATTTACGAATAAGTAAAAATCTTATAATTATGTTTTTGCACAAGTATGTTTGAGCTAAACGACTTCAAAAGAAAAAAGTAATGCTTAAGTTGCACAAATTTTGATCCTCCGAAATTTATAAACTAAAATCATAGTTGAAAAGCACAATTTTTGTATGGGATAATAAGAAAGTCGTTCAACTGGACATGAGTTTAATTAAGAAGAAAGTTATGAAAGGATTCACAAATTCAATATAAATGTGATTACATCTTTGCATAGATAACTTTTGTGTAAGTATTTTCTAATTATTTAGTAATTTAGGATTAAAAGAATAAAGAATTAATATATATGGTGAATAAAATTTTGTGAATAAGTAAGATTTATAAAGAAAACTATATATAAATTTAAAGATTGAGTTGTTAAATAATTAAAAAATTTGTAAGAAATAATTATTTGATTAATTTAAAAATGATTAAAATTGTTATTTTTTTTTATTTACAAAATTAATGAAAAACAAAATTGACATAAAAATTATCTAACAAATTATTTAATTAAGTTCTGTAATTTTAAAATTTACAATAAAAAATTGTTTGACAAATTTGTACTAAATTATTATTTCTAATTATTTAAGTAATTTTTTGTTAAGACATATGTGCAGGAAATTTTAAGATTTTTTTGTTTTAGAAATTATTTAATAATAAAATATATGTTTTTATTAAATGTTAATATGTTTTAAGGTTGAGTTTGAGAATGTGGGAATTTGGTTTCTCACTCGATTTTATTTTATTTCATGTCTTATTTGAAAACAAATCTTACGAATTTCTAGACATATATTAATAAAAAATCACTTAAATAATAACTCAATACATATTATATAATTTATCAAACAATTTTTTTGTTATATTTTAAAAAATTACATAGTATGATTCCATTAATTTGCACAATAATTTTAATATCATTTTTATTTTTTATGCATTTCTCAATTGAAAAGAAATTATTTTATTATTTCTTAAATGAATCAATTAATTATTTCTTAACAAATTTATTAAAAATTTAACAACTCAATTAAATTATTCCATGTTTCAATTAAAAAAAACAACATTTTTTACCTCTTAATTTTGTAATTAATCTAACAATAATAAGAATAAAGAAAAAAAAACCTGCAAACTTGAAATCCTATACCCAGAACACAATTATAGTGTCAAACTTAAAATTAAAGTTGTCACTTTCATACTTAAATTCTTATATAAATTTGACATTAAAATCGTACTCTTCATGTACAACTTTAACTTTACAAGTTTTATTTTCAGGTTATATTAATAAGGTAATAACTTCACTACTGATTAAAATTGTTATAAGACCTTACAACATTCAGTTCCACATCAAAGCCCTGATGTGAGAATATGATTTCAATTCAAAATATGCTCTAAAACAGAAGTCTTGAAATGAAACACGACTTTTATTGTATAAAAATAAAGTTGCTCCAGTAAAATATAACTTACTCAAACAAGTAAGTTTAATATTATAACAAATATAAGATAAAATTATATCATTTTAATGAAAAAGCCAACAAAAACATGTACTATGTATGGAGGGCTACGCCAATAGAAAAAAATGTAATTGAGATACATGAAAAGGGCTGATTCTGTCTTATCACCGACACCCACCAATCCAAAGTCAAAGACAAATGAGACACAAAAAACGCGGTTTCAGTTTCATTTTCCAATGTTCATGCACACATCCAATCCAGCTGTGATCATGAATAATATCAATTTTATATTCTGATGTAGGAACCTTTTTATTTTTTATTTCAACATAATTTTATGCGTAAAGTTATGTAGATCTATGCTACAGTGTCCACATTTTATTTGTCGTAATCTTAGATCTTCAGATGTCAAACAAAAAAAAAATAAACTTCCTCTTCTTATGTGTTTGTGAACTCGAGTTTTAGTTTTTGTTTTGGTTCCAAGATTTTTGATTTTTGCTCTCAACTCTTGTGCTTCTTCTGGGAAGGTTCTTGGGTGCAGCTCCCTAAGACAAGACCAGGTTTCTAAATTTAGATAGTGTCAAGAGACATCATCGGTATTGGATAAGTTTCTAGAAATGGAAAGTTCCAAGAACAATAGAGTGGAGAAAAGAGGGTACGAGCTAGTTGAGGAGGGTGACGATGCACAAAACCGTCTTACACAGTCAAAGAAACCAAAACTACCCGGTTTAGCCAGGTATATTCACTTTACAAATATTTGTTCTCTCATCATCACTTGTATCTTTTAATTAGGTTATTTTGCTTCAAAGTCCTGTTTCTTGTTTGACTTGATTTCCATTTGGGTGGTATGGTTAAGATTGTTACTAGATCTTCGATAACATGACATCACTTCGCAGATTAATGTTTTGTGGCTCTTAATTGTGAAACTAATTAATGGGACTTTGATGGGAATATCAATCTACTTTGGATTCTACAAGGAATCTGGTTTAATGGAAGTGATGGTGACATTGGATATAGCATGAGTGTTTTCAACTGATGAATTTCCCAATCTGTTTCTCAGTGTTGGTTATCTTCAGTTTGTCGTTTGTTAGTTGGTAGTTATTTTTTGTGCCTTTAAATACAAATTAAGTGACACTCACACCAATTTATTACTGGAATCGTGTTTAGTGTGATTGTCGAAGCATTAAAGGTGGACAGTCTGCAGAGACTTTGCTCATCTTTGGAACCTCTTCTCAGAAAAATTGTGAGTTATTTTTGCTTTCCTTATATTATATACAGCATAAGTTTAACGTTTATTTTTTCACTTTACCTGCAATGATGAAGCACTTTTCTGTATAATAGTGGCCCTGTGCTTGCTCGAGCCTTGAGCACTTCATCACTAAAGAAGTGACATTAACGTAGTCTGTGATATGTAATTTAGATGCACTCTATGATTTAAATTTTCTTGCGTGAAAAAGAAAAGAAAGAGATTCATAATACGTAAGACCTACCTAAACATGATGGTAAAAATAAGGGCGATGCTCTTATAGAGAACCCAAAAATAAAATGTTTACTTACAACCCTATTAATGGTTTTGTTAGAGCTTGATATTTCAATAGTATGTTTGTTACTTTCATTTAGAAGTAAGCTATATGTAGCTAATTAAATCAATAAAGATCCTATTAATCAAGATATACAAATTTATAATAAGGCTAACATGTTAATCCTTCAAATGCCATGACCTTGTAGGTCAGTGAAGAAGTGGAGCGTGCTTTGGCAAAATTGGGCCATGATAAATTGACTGAAAGGTGTGTTTCCCTGTCAAATTGGAATTTGGAAAGTCTATTTCTAGTCATAAATGTTTGTTTAGCACGATACTGATAGCTGATGATTGATATTCAATTGAATAATTATCATACCTTAGCCATGATTTGATCAATGATATTCTGACTATCAGATCACTGCCGCCAAGATTAGAAGGACCAGTGGCAAAGAATCTGCAGCTTCATTTCAGAACAAGAATGCCGCCTCATTTGTTCACTGGGGGAAAGGTGGAGGGAGAGCAAGGATCGGTAATCCATGTTGTGTTAATGGATCCCAACACTGGCAGTGTGGTTCGTGTTGGACCAGAATCTGTTGCTAAATTGAATGTGGTGGTACTTGAAGGTGACTTTAACGAGGAAGTGGATGATGATTGGACAAAAGAGCACTTTGAAGGACATGAAGTGAAGGAGCGGGAGGGGAAAAGGCCACTTCTAACTGGAGATTTGCAGGTTAGTCTGAAGGAAGGGGTAGGAACCTTAGGTGATCTTACTTTCACTGACAATTCTAGCTGGATAAGAAGCAGAAAATTCCGGCTTGGTGTTAAGGTGGCTCCTGGTTATTGTGAGGAGATTCGTATTCGTGAGGGAAAGACTGAAGCCTTTGCTGTTAAAGATCACAGAGGAGAATGTGAGTTTTCTAGTACTTCATATTTTTTGCTTATGACTATTCAAATTTGTATGTTTTGGCCAGATTAGGAGATATTAGATCACCAAAAGTATAACTGCAACATTTTCATATTTTGAATGACGTTTTACATGAGGAGAAATTATTTAAAAGTCTTTAGAGTTGATACCATATAGCAGATAACATGTTCATGGATGTTAATCTTCTGTATCCAGCTAAATACATACTGAAAATAGAAATATTGTCTCTATAGTTTTGTTTGTTTCCTAGCATGGTTTGCTAAGGCAACAATATTTTCAGCTACTAAACAAATTGTTTTCTTTAACTTGCAGTATATAAGAAACATTATCCACCTGCTTTGAATGATGAAGTTTGGAGATTGGATCGGATAGCTAAGGATGGGGCACTTCACAAAAAGTTGATTCAAGCAAAAATAGTAACTGTAGAAGATTTCCTACGACTTCTTGTCCGCGAGCCACAGAAGTTACGAAGTGTAAGAACTCAATAAAATCATTTCATAAGCATTCACGTCGTTCTTCTCTAATCCAAATTTTCCAAGTACTCATTTCTAGAAACTACTATTTTCCATCTTTGATACAGATACTCGGTAGTGGAATGTCCAACAGAATGTGGGAGAGTACTGTGGAGCATGCCAAGACATGTGTCTTGGGTGGCAAGATCTTTGTTTACTACACTGATGAAACTAATACCGCTGGCATTGTGTTCAACCATATATACGAGCTGAGAGGCCTCATTGCTGATGGCCAATTCTTCTCTTTGCAATCACTTACTCCAAATCAGAAGGTTAATTTTGTGTTAATTGAAAGCAGAGTTCCTAGTATGTGATTGACATGTGTTTACTTGACCCGTAACTACATTAGCTCATTTATTCAGAGTTTGATTTGCAGATGTCCGTGGACTCCTTGGTGAAGAAAGCATATGACAATTGGGACCAAGTTGTAGAATATGATGGAAAAGTTTTAAATTCGCTGACTAATAATATGAAAAAGGGCTCAAGTGCTTTAGCCACTCAGCCAATGCACCATAACAGTTTCCCAGAGCAGCAGTATTCCTCAGCAAAGAACAAGGTGTCATATGTCTCATCAGAACCAAATCAACACTTGCAAATAGCAAATAACTACTCAGCCGGTCCCGGCTTGACTGATTATCTATTTGGGAGATCTGACAGTCAGATGGTAGGAACATCTTTAACTGACTCTCAAATATCATTGTCTGGCAGCATGAACTACATAACAGGTGAAAATCATGAAAATGGTGGTACTTATTTTGCTGGAGACTGGTCCCGGCCGAGAACTGGACAAGGGTTGGAAGACATTGTTGCTGAAGAACTTCGTCTGAGAAGTTCAGAGATGTTGGAGAGTGATGATATGCAGAGGTTACTTAAGACAATTAATGCTGGAGTGAACATGTCAGCTAATCTTGGTCATTCTGATGAGGGTTGTTACACCTATAGCCTTCAGTATGAGCCTCAGATGTATGATTCATTAAGTGAGGATCAAGGGAAGCCTTCAGGTAAAGCTGTAGTTGGGTGGCTTAAGCTCAAAGCTGCTTTAAGGTGGGGCATATTTATCAGAAAAAAAGCTGCAGAAAGGAGAGCACAGCTCACTGAGTTGAATTGAGTTATGTGCTTGAAAGTGGGACATTTTCAACTCATTTCAAGCTGACATGCAATGCAATAGCTAGCTGATATTGCTTTCGGAATGTGACAAATTTACAATGCATATAACACTTTGAGAAAAAGGTTAAATAAGTTGTACAGATGTGGCATTCAAGGTTTAAACAGCAGTAACATATAATTGGAAAAGGCAACCTAAGACTTGCTTCAGCCGTCACACACAACACAGCTTGTGAGATTATAGATATCAGGCAGCGCTGTCATGTAACAGGCTCTCTTATTGTGGCATTTTATATTTCTATTTTTATTCGGTAACTAGTTATGAATTAATTTTCATTTCTTACATTTTCATTAACTGATCAAGAGTTTGTATCTAATGGTTCTTGTTTTTTCATTATTTTCTGATATGTACCATGACTTATTTGTGAGCACTTACCACATGTAATGAAATAAATTCTACTGAAGAATCTTTGACAATTTATGTTCATAAGATGGAAATGTCATCCATCTCCACCTAAGAAATGAGAATTGAATTTTATTTTTTTTTTCGACAGATTCACATTCAATTAATTTGTTTCAGTAAACAAAGTTGAATTTGGTAGTTTGACTTAGATGTTCTGCAAAATTCAAATTGAAGTAACTGTTATTATCAGAGCAACGAATAAAAAACTTTAAAGTATAAAATAATATTTATATTGATAATTATGATTGGTTTATGTCTTAAGAGAAATATTGATCACGTAAAAGAATGTTAGTACTTGAATGTAAATATTTTTATATATGATAATAGATTATTTTTTAATATTTGTAGTACTTTTACCATTTATTCTAAATTTATATCAATCAAAAAAATATTTTCCATTAACATATTGCTACTTTGTATTAATTTTTAAATGTGGATATTTTAATATATAATAATGCATAGTTAATTATATAGAGCAAAATCTCTGTATGATTGTAGTTAATAATAACAATATTACTATTGAATATTAATATTTTAAAATTAGAAAACGTAGTTTGATTTAATTTTTTAAAAACCAATTAATTCAATGAGTTTAGTTAATAAAATGTTAAGTGTACTAAAAAAATTAACATATTAAAAAACTTTAAGTAGTTATGCTTTCTATAGTATCATAATTTTCATCTTTAAATTTATGTAATTAGTATATTTTACTCATAGACTATTGCAAAAAATATCATTTATTTAATTTAAAAATAATTGATTTAATTACAAAATATTTGTCGAATTATATATATATATTCAATTGAAACATGTAAATATATTTTCAAGTTTTTATAATAGAAGAAATTTTCACTTATATAATAACAATCATTCTTCTCCATTTTTTTAATGTAATAATTTTATGATTAAATGTAGAAATTATAATAATTATTATCATTATTTTGAATTCAAAATCCAAACTTTGAAATATTTAGTTTTAAATTTTGAAATAATCATGTTTATGCATATTTATAATCCTTTTGAAGATAATGAGTTGCGTTCAATTTTAAAATAGCATTATATAAATTACCAAAGTTTTATATTTTATTGTGGTTACAGTATCTTTTTAACTGGTTGGTGGTGGTTAAATTACTTCACAAATGATTGTACTGATGTAGCAAAAGAAGAAATAAAAAAAAATGTTAAACAACGATGAATTCCTATACAAATAGGAAAAATATAATAATTTCTTAATTTATGTAAAAAAACAACAAATAACATGAATACGATATTCAAGTTTTTTTATTCACTTTTCATATGTCCTTATTCATGTGATTTCGTCGTTTACAATTTTCCTACTAAACATTGTATAAATATAAAACTAATTATGTATAATAAAACAGTATAAAAATTTAGGGGGAAAATATATTTTTTTTAAAAAATAAGAGAAAATGTAAACAAAAGAATACTATGTAAACCCAAGCTATCAACAAAAAAAAAAAACGCTTTAACAAATATTCAATTTGCGATATAGTTTTGAATCATAATTATAAATATATAATTTTTAAACAAATAAGTTAGTAATTAAATACGCATACTTTGTAGTAATTATGATAATTATTTAAAATTCTAACTTTAAAATTCAAAAATTCAAGAGAATTCGAAGTTTTAAATTTTGAAATAATTGTATTTATAATATGAACAAAATATTTTTAATTACAAAAATGCATTATAGAATGAGTTTTCCAAAATATTTTTAATTACAAAAATGCATTTCAAAATGAACAAGAGATGATCCAAAAAAATTATGAGATACAGCAGAAACATCCATTAATAATTGATTGAAGCCTCTTACGTGAACCTACAAGAAAAACGTGGCAAATCTTTGAAAAGAAAAAACTAGAAAAACGTTTTTTTCTCAAGAAAGTCATCTTACCTACTTCGTACATAAAAAAGTCAAGTCTATGAAATGGAACCAGCAAACTATTTAAACTATAATATCAAGTTTTTTCTTTAATTAAATAGCATACCGTGTTGTTTTCGCTAAATTAGTTCACTAAAGCAACCCCATTATTATTTCAGTGTTAAAAATTTCTGAAAACAATCTTGAAATGTATAACATCATTTTTCTATAGACTAAAGATTGTGGATATTAAGAGCATTTAGCCTTTTGTTAGTACTAAATATATGAATTATAGAGTTCAAAAGACATTTAAGACAAAAGTAATATTCAATGCAAACTTTCCCATTCCGAAGTCATTGAACTATAAAACTCTTGTATTATTATATGGCTTAAAATGGAGTTCCTTGTTTTATATTTGTTTGGCTTTAAAGGCAAAAGATAAAAATGCAACAAACAAGGAAAGAAGTAATTGAACATTATTACTATAGTATTATGTCTTAATATGACGTTTCTTGTTTTATATTTGGTTGACATTAAGGAGGGAAAAGATCCAAAATGCAACAAACAAATAATTAGAAGTCATTGCATCCCCAATACAGGAGAGAATGAATTTGATTCCAATAAGCAAGTTGAACATACATATGGGTTCCTTTTCTATTCTTCTGACATAATCTCATATACTATGAAGTGTCTATGACCACATTTACAAGAGGATCCTATAGTTCATAAAAACCTCATCCAAAAGTCCATGAACTTAACTTTAGAATTAGTTATGTACTTGGCTAAATATTAAGTGGGATTTACTGCTAGGAAATCTCTTTCCCCTTGGCTTTCTACAAATCTTTCCCCAACTTATGTACCCCATTTTCTCAATGGCAATTTCAGTGTCAATATTTACTTCCTTCAAGTTCAAAAGCAAGTCTGTGATGTTAGAGGATGAACCACAAGACCTTTTCTTCCCCCTCACTACTACATTTCTGCTGGCAGTTCTAAGGCAACCTGTTGCTGGGGGAGTTCTTCTGGCTGCTTCCACTAGACCTCCAATGGTTTGAAGATCTTCTGTCACCTCATACCGTGACAAAGAAGCAAGGCTTGGGAGAATGTCACTTTGGAAGTCATTACCCCGCCTCCTCCTGTTTGTGCGGCACTTTCTTGGTTGACTTGGTGAAGTAGATCCACCTTCTTGCTCATTTTGGTCACTACTCTTGTAGTGGCAATAATCTAGGTCCTTGGTGTCAGACAAATTTAAGGACATGAACTCAAAGTAATCAAAGTCAGCAGGCAGAAAGTCCTCAAGATCCTTAATGGTACAATTGAAATCCTCCTTAACCTCGTACTCTGCATGATCCACTACTGTAGAAACAATTCCAGCAAACCAGTGGAGAGAACTACCTAAAGAAGGTTCAGATGATGGGCCATTTTTCATTTGGATACCATTGTAAGTTACAGCTCCTGATATGGAAATCAAAGCCTCAGCCGCAGTTCTGGTTTGCTCTTCCCGTGCTTCTGGATCCTCCTGCTCTTGGCCTGCCAATTGCAACATCTCAAGCTGGTTTTCGTCAGATTCTCCTCTGGGTGGAGAACATTCCTTGTTTTCTGGACTTGCAGGAGCTTGTAAATCAATATCAACTGGCATATTTTCATCTTCATTTGTGCATGAATTTAGGTCAAGAATACCGGACGAATGTTTGGGCTTCTTCTCATTCTTCATTAAGTGTTCACTGGCACATGCCTGTTCGCCCATGTCAGGAGGCGAATTTACAATGGATATCTTCTTAATTTCTTCAATCCAATGATTTTTGGACAGGCTCTGGACGACTTTAGAAGTCTGAGGTTTTCCATTAAGGTCAATTGCAAGAGTCTTGTCTCTACACAAGTCACTTCTCTGAACCTTATTCAACTCCAAATCAGAATGTATACACCCTGATTTCAAAGGATTCAGAAAGGAAGAATCAATAGGGGTTGAGGCTTGACATTCATCATTGGGTTTTTCTTTGGGTACAGGCTTTTCTTTAAGCCAAGGCAATCTTGAATCCTGAAATTTATCATATTCACCTGAAATCCGAATGCTTTGAAATTCTGCAGCTTTTGTTTCAGGAAAACCAACTGGCATAATATTCAGGTTTATGTTCTTGTGAGTCTCCACATATTCTGAATCCTTAACACACTTCCTAAGCTCATGGCCAGCTGATGATGAACCACGATTATCACAGCAGTTTGCATCATCAGTACTAATTGATGGTAGATCCAACAGATTGGACCTGCTGCAAAATTTGCTATGAAGAAGATAGTTTTGACAATCTAAATTAGAGCCAGATGCAATACTTTTCCATATCACTGATGGTGAAATCCTAGAACATTCCATGTCAGACTCAGAAACGAGCTGATGAGAAGCACATGGGCATGAAGCATAGCCTGGTCCAAGCCAGACACCACTGGTGACGTCACTATTGTTTTGGCCTGTACAAGTAATAACTATATAAGAAAGAGGTATACCAAAACAAGATGTACATTACAATAACTACAAGGCAATCTCAGAGACAAGTTCTCACCAGCACCAGCACCCAAGGGCATTCGTCCGTGTTTTTCCCCCTGATTTCGTAGTGGGGGATCAGAGCAAGCTTGGAGATCCTGTTTTCTTTTCAAATTCTGGATGATATTATTGGGAAAACTATGAGAGCCCGGTCTCATTCTCCTGGGCGTATCATGAAAGGGATAGTTTCTGTGATGGATTGACGTACCAAAATCATCAGACTTCACACATGTCTCTTCTTCAAACTTAAATGGTAAATTTAAGTCGGAAAAACCATTAAAATTGGTTCTAAATGGTTTCTCAACAGTCTTATACACAGCCTTAGAAATCCCATTTGAAGTATAAGTTGACAGTGCGGGCTCTTTGATAACCCTTTCATTTTCACAAGATTCACCTTCACTATCAATGTATTCATCAGCTGGAAGTTGAAGATCCAATATTTTCTTACCAACTTTTCTGTAAGCTGATACTGATAGTGTAGGATCTTTTGGAGATTCTATGATTTCAGCTGGAGCAGGAGCAGGAAGAGGAGTAGGGCATAACGGCCTGCTCTTTTCTTGCATAGAAGCCAATGGTAACTGGATGCCTTCAGCATTTAAAATAGAAGATTTACTACTGAACCAATGCAAGTTTTGTGAGTAATACAAAGAGGAACTTGACGATGATGTCTCCAACCTTAAACTGTGTTTATGTAACTCAATCCTTTTAATTTCGTCCATTAATTCTCTTTGTTTCTGGTAAATGCGGTGAAGCTCGTGAATCTGAACAGCAAGGCACAGGCCAGAGTCATTAAGAAATACAGTTAGATCTTTATGAATATCCATGAATATTCAAGAACAATTTTGCCACAAACAACAAACCTCCATAATTTTATCTTTATTTTGGATGAAATAAGGACGGAAATAAATTCTTTTATAAATATAAATGGTGAAATGAATGAATTTGACCAAATTTTCAGAATCATTTGTTTTTTCTACATAAGATTCGTATTTTGCCCCTCACTTTTATAACCAATAAATAAACAAATATGATTAACATTCTTCTCATAGAACCTAGTTCTGACCCAAACAGGTTACATTTGAACATCTTCATTGCCATTTCAAAATGCCTCAGAGTCTAGAGTTACACGACTTCAGGATTTCAGGAACCAGGAGATGATAAATGTTTTATCTTGTGTTTGATGAAGACTGAAATAGGAAAGCCTATGAAACATTATTACTTTGTGTAGATAATGGGTCAAACTTTCACATGAAGATGTTTGCCTTCCACCACTAGTTACAATTTTAATAAAACATAAAATAAATTCTTCTTGGCAGCTATATGCAGAAAAGATAAACACAATAAAACCATGAAGCTAACATACTTGGTCCCTGAATATGGCTTCATGCTTGAGTATTGTCTGTTTCAGAAGTTCCTTGTTGTATCCTAAAAGATGACAAGTTGCTGACAACGGCAAGGATCCAACTCCATAACAGTCATTCTCACGTTCACCATCATAATTCCATGTGCTGCCTTCTGCACCGAAGACAAGATCCCTCGGGGAATGATATCCTGGGATATAACCATTGTTTTGCCTGTTTGCACTCATGCCCAATAGTGCCATAGATGATAATGCAAAGATTTCAATGAAGCAAAATATTATCAAGTATCCTCATTTCTAAGGGAATGAAAACCTGCAATCAAAACAAAAATAAAATGATTATTAGTTAAAATTGCTTATTAGTTAAATAATAATTTAAAAGAAATATTGGATAAAGAATAAAAAAAAAAATACAATTTAAGCCCATAAAAAAAGGGACACCTGCTTTACTTTGGCTTACATGGGTTTTTATTTACAAAGAATACAAGATTGTTGGCTAAGGAGAAAAGTGATTGTTCCAAGTAATATATATGTGCACCAAAAAAATAGAATAATTAGATTCAATTGGACTGTTTTGTAAATTGCTCACATGACCTACAAGGGAATTTCATTCTACAGCTAAATTGTCTGACAAAAAACAGTGAAGACAGAACAATTCTAGATCATGACATTTCCATATGATGTCATAGTAATGAAGACCTGCAAAGAAATGTGAGTCCATCTGCACAACAAGAAAATAAAAAGAGAAAATAAAAATTGCAACAAGCCAACTTTAATCATTGCGTTCTTCACTATTTTGCAATTTGACATCAAATGTTAAGCACTCGTGATGAATATACATTGCACATATTTAATCTATTATAGTATGTATTTTACATAAATCTATAGACAACTTATTACTAGAATTCACAAAAAAATCAATCTCATCAAGCAGTATATATTCTCAGAGACTAATTTGGCCCCAAACAATCTCCTCCATCACCCAAAAATGAAAATATATAGGTTACACGACAAAAGGTGAAGAATAGACAAGAGTCTATAACCGGCTTCACAAAGGGAAATATTGAACACAAGTAATGCTATGCAAGAGGGCCAGAAATTAAATTCCTTTCATCCATGTCCCTCAAAAAGAAAACATTTAAAGTTTTAAGAAAGAATTTGGTTACGGTTAAAAGCATTTTCTAAATGGACAACAGAAAGGAATACAAAACTACCTTGCTTGCAGAAGCATTTAAAATTGAACTGGATAAGCACAAGCCCCTGAAACAAATAACCAATTTTGTCACAATTGGCTTTCTCAGAGAGGGGATTTGCACTTTTAAGTCATGACAGATATCAAATGGTTTCACTTCAACAGTCCACAAAAGAGTGAAAATATTTCCTAACCCAGAAATTAAGAAACCCTGAAATCAACACTCACAAGTATCATTGAACCGGGAAAGAAGAGCACTGTGCATACACTGTTAATGATAATCAGAAGAACATATAATGATAAGTACTGCATAAACAGCAGGACAAGCGCAGAAGCACCAAGGATGATCAAAAGAATTCTCTGAATAAGATAGAGTTTGGCCAAATATTACGGTATCAAGTCAATCAGAAAATTCTGTGAGACAAATCTCACAGGCAAATCATCTTTTGCAATCAGAATCAGATGCTCCAGACAAGGGTATCATATCCATCCATCAGATAACCAAGCCAACGACACGAAAACAAAACAAAACAAAATAAAAAAGTATTTATTCTCAAAAACTGAAATAAGTCCATCAAAATCATTTGATGTACCAAAAAGTAACAGGAAGAATACTCAAGACTATCTCATTCACAAAAACTTGGAATGAAGGGTATAGAACTTAACCCAATTACATCCACCACTGAATCACACAGCTCAGTGAGAAAAGAACAAGAAAAAAATACAGTCAAATTCAACACTTGAAAGAAGAAGCCAGTGAAAAGTAGTACAGAGAGGAAAATTTAAACACAAAAAAAATGGGAAATTGAACATGAAAATGCTGAAGAGAAATAAAATGAACTCATTCACTCACCGGATGAGCCATTGTTAGAAGAAGATGAAGGAGAAGAAAGGCATTAATGGTGAAGCGAAAAGAGAGAGACCCAGAAGAGGTTGGGAATCAAAAAGTGATCTTTTGCTTTCTGAGATGCCTTAGAAAAGCAGAAAAGAATGGGGATTTGGATCCGCAGTGCTGGGCCATTCTCTCAATGAAGATTTTGCTTTCTCTCAGAGAGAAAGAGATAGAGAGAGAGAGAGAGAGAGGAAAGACCCCCAAAGTGAAACCCACACAACAAAACGAAATTTACATCAAATTGGAAATTAAAGTTGTCAATAACTTGTCTCTCTCTTCTCGGTCTCTTTCTCATTAATGTTTTTTTGGTTCTTACAAGTTGCTTTACTTTAATATTCCCTCCATTTTATATTTATTTGAGTTTAAGTTTTTAGATTAAGAAAAACAATTACTCTAACATAATAGCATTTTTTAAGGTCAATTTTATTCAAATATTTATATTCTCTTCCTTGATTTTTATCATTTTGTCACTAGCTATTATAAGAGAATAATACTTATTAGAAACAAAAATAAAATATAAATTTTGATATTTTATGAATAACTGGAAAAGATAAACATTAAAACAATCATTATAAAAATTTAGAATAGGTGAAGAAAATATGGAGAAAACTCACCAAAAATCATTTAGCAGATGTTGTTTTATCCAAATGATTGGACATTCTCTTCTTTTAATTTAATCTCAGTGTGGAGATTTCAATCACAATATTTTGAGAATAATTTATTTTGAGTGTTCTATGTAATATGATACGAGAAAAGATTAAACCTACAAGTTTGGATGTCGTTTAACAAATTAATTACATAAAACCATTATTTTTTAATAAAGAAATATATTGTTAATGTAATTATCATTTATTGTTAACAAAAAGGAGAAAAAATCAAAATTAAAAAAAATGAATGACTAAAGTTAAATTCAATCGGAAAACATTTTGTCGTGATAAAAATATGCATACATCAATGCTAGATGTTATTTGCTTTTTGAAAAATAATAGTTTTTATTATCAATTTTATAGATATTTTTAAACAATCAAAACCTATTATATACGTTCATAATTGAACCATTTTATAAATGATTATTTTCTTTAAATTTTGTTTATTTAAAATAAGATAACTTAATTCAAGCATACACATGAGTACTTCATAAATAAATAATAATAATAGAAAAAAGGTATTGGCATTATTTGAAGTAGCCCTAGTTATTGCAACAAGGAATGATTGAGAAGCTATGTTTCTAAAACTACCTTGATCTTTCCAATTCAATATTTTAATTGGGTTTGGATTGTTACATTCTCTTTGGTATGTTGTTATTTTTATTAGTTTCCCAAGTGCAAGAGTCAGCAGTGGGGTCCCCTACCCTAATTTCGAAGTAAGAACCATGCAAATTATGGCACCTTTATCTGCCTATCCACACACCATTACTACAACCATATTCTTTCTCTCTCATGCCCTCAAAAAGCTTCTTCTCTTTCTTTTTTTTAAAGTTAAATAGTATATTCACTACAATAAATATTAATATATTTTACTTTTAATATAATAAAATTATAAATTTAAAAATATTCGATTATAGTAATTAATAAATTCAAACAAAATAAATAAAATTGAAATTATTTTATTAAAACTTAATTTTTTTACTGTACTAAAAATGAAACAAAAAATATATACGATAATGATGAATCAAATGTTTATCTCTAGAAAATAATAATAATAATTTATTTTTTATTTTTAAAATATACTGTTAAGTTTTTTTGACAAATAAATAAATTTAGATGAATTAGATTGGAAAATTTTCAGAATGAGAAGACAGACCTAGGGTCCACAAATGAATGGTAATTTTACTCTATTAATTCATAGGATTAATCTAATAGGAGGACAACTAGCCACTCGAAGATTAGTTCTACCACCCCATCTGAATTAAAAGAAAACAATTATACTAAATAGTTAAATTTAAAATTTTTACTTGTAATATTTTTAAGATTTTCACATTTGTAAGAAATTAAAATATTATTTGTTTGTTATTATTAGTAATATAATTTCTATAAAAGTTAATATTTAAATCAAATTTGGATTAAATTGTTAATATATTTCACATTTTTCACTAAAGTTTATCTACTTAAATTAATTTTAATTTTATAACTTTACTAAACAGTAATTTATAAAATAAATAATAAATTAAAAAGGTTAACATATCAGTTCACTAGCCGCAATTAGAGAACATGTCAAATTTTTTAATGTATTTTAATTATAAATCAATTAAACTCCACCTATTTTTATGGATTGGTGACCAATCCTACCTAAAGATGTAATCCTAAAATGTTTACTAAAGTAAAAATAAATAAAGAAAATTCATATATATTCATAATGAAACTTAAATTTAAGATCTGAGATTATGAGTGTGTGTATTATTCACCGAACAAATTCACCCATAAACAATTAAAAAGTAGGTTAATTAATGGAATGGAAGGTGAGCCATTATAATCAAACCCTCAATTAGTTTATTGAAGCTATGACATCACTGTTGAGGAGTTAATTCTGTCTTATCATTCATATATGGTAGTTGGATTTTGTATTAAGTCACTTTGAGTTTCAAACAGACATTTTTATTCTCAGAATAAGCATCTAATTTGAAACCTTTACAATTTATATTCCACTATTTCAAATTTTGGACTCCTATAGAGTATATACGAGGGTATTTTTTACATAATTGGTCGGAGTTTTAGTTGAGAAATACGGATTTGAGCAAAAATTATGAAATTAGATTTAATTGTCATGCCCCCACACGACTTTGAAAATAAAGATCGTCACGGTAGGGATGATTCTTGTTCAACAGATAATTTCTTTTTATCTTATTAGAAGTCATGTCACCGTATCATCTAAGACGATTTTTTTTTTTTAACTCGTAGCACGACTTTAGTATAGTAAAGTTTTTTTTTTATTTTGTCTAATTTTATTGACATGTAGTTGTTTTTTTTTTCTACAACCATAATCTTCTTATATAGCACGATTTTAGTGGTGAATAATATTTTTAATTGTTTTTCTGACCATTTTTTTTTTCCGACAACCACCGTAGTCTTGCTTTTGTTAGTGAAATTTTGTTATATTTTCTTAAAATTAACTCTATTTTAAGAAATTAGACAATGCTGCAAGAATTTAATTTCACTAAATTTTCTTTAAGTTTTCATAATTGAGTGACTTCATTAAATAATAAAATACTCTACTTATTCATCTGGCGTTAAATTTACATTATAATAGAAAATTAAATATATTGAACTAAGGAGAGAATAAATGAGGAAAATAAAATTCATTCCTGATATTATGTTATTTTACAAATATGTTTAATTAATTCCATTATGTAAAACATGCATGCAATCAAACATGATCATTGTAATTTTCTTTTATTAAGTCATAACTTATGCTATCAAGCATAATTTTTAAAAAAATTTATAACCAATATCGTATAATCAATACCATCACCCCCTTTATCTATAGCAATTATTATCAAAGAAAAAAAAATTAACTACATTAAAAAGAATTAGACAAAAAAAAACTTCACTACACTAAAGTTGTGCTTGTGCTTCATATGACAATTACAATTTGGAAAAGAAATAATTGCATAAAAAAATTAGATAAAATAAAAAAAAAAAAATCACTATACTAAAGTCGTGTTACCTAACACAACTTTAAAAAAAATCATTTAAGGTGACACGACTTCTAATAAGACAAAAAATATTTTTTTGTTAAATAAGAGCCGTTTCTAGTGTTATAACTTCTAATTTCAAAATCACGTGGGACATGATGATTAAACACAGTTCCGTAATTTTTAAAATTTTTGCCCATATGTATTTGTCAACTAAAACTACACCAATTTTGTAAAAGAATGGTATATGAGAGACTGATAAAAAATGAAAATAAAGTTGTTTTAGATTAGGAAGTAGATCTGGAAGAATGGGAAACGAAATAAAATAAGATAATACGAATGAAAAACGGAGTTAATTAAATTAACGAGAAGAAATGAGTGGAGGTCAGAGAAAAATTTGTAATTATTTTGAGTGATGTGATAGATTACATAATTTTTTAATTGATCAAAATTAATAAAATTACTGTTTTGTTTTTATGTTAAAAATTAAAATTAATATAGATAAAATTTTATGCCTACTAAATTTTGTATTAGTTAAAAAATTATTTACGTTAAGATATAGGTATCGGGTCAAAAATACATGCAAAAATATATTCTGTGAAACTTTTTCTAGTCAAGAGATTATTTCGTTGTATTGATTTGTTTCTTCGTTTTTATTTTTATTGAAGATTAAAATTAAAGTGTTATATGAGAAATATTTTTTAAATTATTGTTATTAGCATCAATCATATCAATATATATTAAATTAATATTAAAAATAAATTTAATTTAATATTAGTTAAATCAATAATATTTTTTAAAAGTTTTAAAATAAAAATACATTATTATCGATTTGACTGACATTAAACTATTTTTGTTAAAACTCAATTTAAAAGTGAGTGATTAATTAACATCAATTTAATTAATGTTTCTTCAAGTTAGTCATAAAAAAATCATCGTTTATATATAAATTAGTGTACATGATTTTGAAGTCTGCTACATGTGACACAAATATAGTGTTATTGACTAATTGGCATCCATTTTCTATTTGTTAACGTTGATTTTTGACAATGATATATATATATATATATATATATATATATATATATATATATATATATTCTTGTAGTGATCTATACTAATTCATTTGTATAATCTTAATTAGTGTAAATTGCTCTATTTTATGTTGTGCGTAGCCCAGAGAATCATCTCTACCATTTACATTATAGTATTGTTGAAGAACTTAAATTTCCTTAAACTAGCATCTTTGGAAATTTTGCAAAATTGTTACTTTGATAATAAATGTTTCATTTTGCACCTATTCATAATAAGAAATGTGTAAAAGAAGGAAACTAAATGTAACTTGACTCCATTTAATATTATTAGATTAGAACAAATAAACATTAAATATATTTTAAAGTGTAAACGTTGATTTTAAAGATATATTTTGTATTGACTTAAAATTTTCAGGATCAATATTATAAGTATTTAATATGAGACTAGCACTCTATTAAAAATGACTTTTAACCACGATAGACTAATTATTTGACATTTGATCTAGTAAGATTGGTGAAAAACTTGTAATATAGTATAAGTTTTATATGTTAGTTGTCTTGTAAATGATGATGAAATGTGATTAAAACACTCCCTTCCTCGTCCTACAGATTACAAGAGAGTGAAATCATTTCTTTTTTTTTTTTTTACTACAGCTCTGCACAAACACAAAACAATGTCTCTCTTTTTATTTTGTCAATTCTTGTCGTTTCAGTTGTGATGGTGTCATCTACTCACTCGTTAAATTACACGAACCTCTTCATGAAAGAGTTTCATTGGTTTCTCTCTTCTCTTTGAACCCATGTGCACCTTTTATTTCTCTTCCTTTAGTGTTGTGGTCGTGGTGGTGTCTCAGTGTTTCCGTCAGTCCCATATTGAAGTGTCGTTGATCCTTTCTCCCTCTCAATTTTTCTAGTTTGGAATGATTTGTGTGTTGGTTTGTTCGTTGTTGATATAATTCACATGTAGAAATGCATTCTCCAAGTGTTTTTGTTCTTCCTTTGATGTGTTGAATTTTGTTTTGGATGATGAAGTTGTGCAATGGAATGATTGATGTTTGCAATGGATTGAAGTGTTTGAGATGAAGTTTGGATTGAATTTAGTGTGAGGTTAAATCAACACACTTAAGAGAAGATAAGAGTAGAGTCTTGAAATTAAAGACTACTCAAGGGAGAGGTTTAGAAAAGAGGCCAAATTGGGACAACATAACAATCACCTATTTAATTACAGGAGTCACCTATTTATAGGCTAAAATATGACTTGTCTTACAAGTTTCTCAAAAACCCTCTAATAGAAGTTTAACAGATGGCAAGTAATGAGTAGAGGATCCTTTTCATTGGAAAAGTTTCATATGTCCAAGGTGACTTGTAGCCCGAGCTTCATATCCTCTCTAATGAGATGAGGACAAATGAAAAAAGAAGTTGGGAAGACAAGCTTCCATATGTTGCCTACTTGCCTCACATGTGGCCTCTTAATAAGCTTATTTGGCACCTTCTTAGAGTATTTGGGAGCCTCAAAAAGTTAACACCTTATGTAACTTTGATACAAGGCCTAAGGCCCAAAATCTTATTTTACTAGGTCCAAAATACAAGGTCCAAAACCTATTCTACTCAGCTTAAATACAAGGTCCAAAATAAATTTTACACTATACTATATAATTTTTACAAATAGATATCTTATAATCTTGAAGCTTTAAAGTCTCTACATAGATCTTCATCAAATTTAAACTTGGGTTCAAAAGTTTGTTTAGAGACCCAAACAAATTTAACTAAGCTCACACTCCACTTAAATTTATGAGTAAGACTCTAACTCAATGACTCTTTATTGTTATTTGTATTCTAAAATATGGGTTTGCATAAATTATTGTGACTTTGGATTATTTTGTGTGTATATATGTATAAATTATTGTGACTTTGGATTATTGTCTGTGTATGTGTATGCATATACCTGCGTATGTGTATTGAAATTGGTTAAATACCATATTTGGTTCCAATATTTTTCGCAATTATTCAATATAGCCCCTCAGCTTTTTTCTCCAACTTAATGTAGTATTTAACTTTATTAAAATAACTCAATTTGGTCCCTTTGTTATATTGTTGTTAACGTTGTTAAAAAGGTAATATTTTTACAGGTGAAAATTGACACATGACAGACACATAAAATCATGTCATCTAAGCCAAACTTTTTAAATAAACAACAAAAATTAAACATCTACGAATAAGCCTCATGTGCTATTTTTATTTGTCAAATCATCATCTTCTTTCTAATGTTGAATCAATATAATGGAAGAGACTAAATTGAATATTTTAGCAAAATTGAAAATATATTAAGTAGAAAAAGACTAAAGAATTGAACTGAGTAATTACTAAAAATATTAGGACCAAAAGTGATATTAAACTTATTAAAATTCACGAAGTTTTATTAACAACGAAATTGTGTGTAAAAATGTTATCTCATTCTTTGATAGTTCCATTAGTTACTCAAATATATGAAATTATCAGCAAAAGTTAATATTTACTTATTTAATTTTAAATAAATATGAATATGATATATTTACTGAGAAGCTCTTATATATGTGCAGACAGTTTATTATGTGCAACTGAAAATCTGTTTCATTAGCTTCAAGTTTTATATAAAGTAATATATTAGCTGGTGTCTTATGCTTTTCAATATATATATATATATATATATATATATGTGTGTGAGAGAGAGAGGTTGTCTGTGTATCTGATGAAACATCGTAATAGCCTGTGGCTTTCGCTTTTTATTATATACAATTTCTTGTATGATGAAACATTATAATGAAGTTTTTTCCGAATTCTAAATCTAATGAGTATAAATTAAAGTAAATTTAGTAAGGATAAATGGTAATTTTGTTATTTCAAAATGTAAATCAGTATCAATTTAATTTCTTGTGTGGATATTTTACTTGTAGTTCATTGTAGTATCCATAAACAGTTTCAACATTTTCCTATAAACCTTTCTTTTTACGTATAGGCTTAAGTGCCCATGATTAGACTTGAAAAATTAGCATGTAGACTTGTGAGTGTCTCTTGGCACGAATGCCTTTGTCTGCATTTTGAAAGTGATATTGAGTTTGAGTTCACTCCTGTTTACTGATATTTGAGTTCTGAGATTCTTAATAACTGCAGTTACCTTTGATTAAGAATTAGAAATCTTATGGACTGATTGATGAAAGAAATATTTTACATTGCCATTGATAACAGAGGTGCTTAGTATTCATGAAAAGGATTTAAATAAAAGTAAAGTCACAAAGACAAGTCCGAAGGATACTGAACAAAATTGAGCAACTTCTTCAACATGAATAATGAGTTTCTTTACACGAGAAGAATGAACTGTGTATGACATGTGTTCTCTATGTAAACTGTATTGGAACTTACACTATGCACAATTCTTTTATCTAAAGTCTACACAAGGTGTCCATAATTTGAGTCCCCAGTGGGATCGTATATCTTAACAAGCATAGCTAGAACCTCCTTCATGTTAGGCCTAGCATGTGGTGCATCATGTGTGCATTTCACTCCAACTTGGAGCAACTCACCCATCTCCTTAGCACCCTCAACCACCTCACTTCCCTTCAACAAGACTGCCACAGATTGGCCTAACCCTTGTCTTCCAGAATCCATCATAACACGCCTAGTCCATTCCACCAAACACTCTTCTCCTCCATCCACTGCTCTTCTCCCAGTTGCTAGCTCCATAACCAACACCCCAAAACTGTACACATCCCCTTTTGTGGTGGCTTTCCATGTTTGTCCATATTCTGGTGCAACATACCCCACTGTGCCAGCCACTATAGTACTCACATGACTGTCTCCAGCATCAACAATCCTAGCAAGTCCAAAGTCTGTGACCTTGGCCTTCCCATTCTTGTCTAGCAACACATTACTAGCCTTCACATCTCTATGCACAATAGAAGGGTAGCACTCATGGTGTAAATACACAAGTGCCCTGGCCACATCAATTGCCACTTCTAGGCGCCTCCTCCATCTCAATCTTTTTGTATCAGTCACAAGTTCCTCCAAGCTTCCACCTCCTATGTACTCATAAACAAGTATCTTCTGTGAACCATAGAGGCACCAACCATACAGTGTCACAAGGTTTGGATGAGGCCAGCTGAATCCATGACCACTCAGAACCTTCATTTCAGCTCTGAATTCTTTCTCACCCTCAGTTCCTTCCCTTTGAAGCTTCTTCACCGCCACCTCTCTCCCATCTGGAAACGACCCTCTGTATACTGTTCCATAGCCACCCCTTCCTATGACTCTCTCCTCTGAGAAGTTGGAGGTTGCTTTCAAGATGTCTGCATGTGTGAAAACTGTCTTGTTCAGGTGGAATATCTTAACTGTGTCAGAATACCATGGTGAGGATCCGGAGCTGCCTGAATCATGTGCTTGCTTCTTTATATTATTCATGAGGTATCCTGGTTCCACAGATGGACTTTTCACCAAGAAACATATTACAAGGAAAATAAGTCCAAAGACCACGATAGCCAGTCCTAGAGCCAGAACCAAAGACCATTTCGTGGGATTTTTCAAGACTCTGTGTAAAGTGCTATTTCTATTATCAGAGACGTTAAAGAACTTTGGGAGGTGCAAGAGGGGGTCACCCAAATATGAATCTTTGTCAAAAGTGAGTAAGTGTCCAGATGGTGGGACTGTACCAGATATGAGGGGATTGTATGAGATGTTGAACCTGCTAAGCTCATCCAAGTGTGCCAGACTTATGGGAAATGTCCCAGAGAAATTGTTACTAGACAAATCAAGATCCTGTAGACACTTCATGTTGCCAATTTCACTTGGAATTTCACCAGAAAAATTGTTTCTGGTCATGTTCAAGACTACAAGTGGTAAACCTACCATCCCTGGAGGAAATTTCCCTGTGAACTTGTTATCTCCAAAATGCAACATGCTAAAGTTTACCATAGTCCCAATTTCTGAGGGAATCTCACCACTCAAATCGTTCCCACTTAGCTGAATATACCCTGATATGTGCGATGATCTAGCAGAGGGCTCAGATGAACACATGGGGAAGATACCAATTCCTTTGAGCAATTTGTCCCAAAGGGACCTACAATTCTTCCTTGTCAGGATGGTATACACAAAGCTGAACGGAGGGTAATCAGCAGGTATCCATCTCTTCATAGCTGAGCACTCACTATTGCCAGCAACAACTCCCCCGAGAGTCCTTTCATTTGATTCAAATGTGGCCCTTGCATTCCTTCCAATTCTTGTTAGATCGGGAGGAATTTTTCCATATAGTTTGTTGTTTGCAAGGTTTAGCCATAACATGCTTGAGCAGTTTCCCAACTCTGGTGGGATTTCTCCGGTTAATGAATTATCTGAAAGGGTTAGCCATAAGAGAGAAGTCAAGTTTCCAAGGCTTGGTGGGATCGGTCCACTGAAACTGTTGAAGGCAAGATCAAGCGCCATAAGGCGATTCAACTTGCCCAATTCAGAAGGAATAGGTCCAGAGAACTTGTTGTAGGTTAAGGTTAAGAAAGCGAGTGCAGACATTTGTGAGATTTCTACAGGTAATGGACCAGAAAAATTGTTGAAGCTTAAGTCCAAGCGGCTAAGATTTGTTAATGTAAAAATGCCTGATGAGTTCAACCCTCCAGTGTAAGAATTTGAGTGCAGCAAAAGAAACTTCAGTTGCTTAAATTTCCCAAAAATCTCCTGCACCTCCCCACCAAATTTGTTTCTGCTCAAATCCAAGATGAACAAATTGGTTAAGGTCAAAAGGGTATCTGGGATATCCCTTGAGAAAGAATTGTTCTCCAAGAACAATCCCTCAAGACCAGAAATGGAACCGATTTCACGGGGAATATCTCCGGTGAAATTGTTACTAGAAAGGTTGAGAACCACTAAATTCTTGCAGTTAGACACTTCCTTGGGGGCCTTACCAACAAATTCATTCACTGAAAGGTCCAGTTTTTCAATGCTACAGTTTACTGGAAAAGCCTGGGGAGGAACAACCCCAGTTAGAAAATTCTCTGAGATTGAAAACTGTTTCAGCCTGGAAAATCCAGTCCACAAGGTCCCATTTAGATGGTTGGTGCTCAAATCCAAGTACTGCAGCCTCAAGCATTGATCAAAGAAGCCATGAATCCCACCACTCAAGTGATTATCCGAAACATTTAAAGTCACCAAACTGTCACAAATGGCAGGGAAACTCAGCCCAAGTTCCCCATGGAACCTATTAACAGACAAGTCCACTGTTTGCAACTGAGTCAATCCCTTTAGATTCAACTCCCCCTCGAGAGTATTATGGGAGATATTGAGATACACAAGCTTGTGGCTCATCCTCAAGTCCTCAGGAATCCCCCCAGAGAGAGAGTTCCAAGAGATGTCAAGGTGTCTGAGCTCAGTGAGATCAGAGAAGCCATCGAATATGTTACCATATATGTCACTGTAAGAGATGTCTACTTTCACAACCCTCCTTGTTGTCCCGTTCAAGACACTGCAATCGATTCCTGACCAATCACAAGGATTTGAACTGTTCTTGTTCCAGCTTATGTACCTTCCTCTATCTGCAACAGTTTGGGCTTGCAAATAAGATTTCAGCCTCAGCAGAACCTTTGCGTCAGTGTCCAACGAATCCCCAGCAACTAATTTACCTGTCAATCACCACAGCCTCTGTAACCGTGAAAGACAACTAATAAAACAGAATCAATGATCAACCTAGGAAAAAATCTTAATAAACAAAAATAAACAGAGAATCAACAACACCCCACTACAAAGCTCCGTATTAAGGTGTCTTAATTAACCAAAAAACAATCATGAAGGTCACTCATTATCACTAAAGCAACTACTATTATTAACCCAAAAAGGAATTTGAGGCAAAAAAAACTTACCTTTTCTGGAAAAGATAAGCAACAGAATTTTAGGTTAGTTAGTACCTGAGAAAAGGATCAAGAAACAGACAAACAGGAAGCCCCATGAATCGGTTTCCTGCTCTGACATTAATGATGATCTTCCTTCTTTTCTTGTGCTCTGTGTTCTTTGTCTTGTTTTGGCCAAACTCATGTACTTGATAACTGTGGCAGGGAATAGAACAAAAGGAAATCTTTGAGGGACTCAAAACTGGTGCGAGGACGTTGAAGCCATTGGGGTGTGTTGTATTGTTGGAAGTTGGAATGGTCTACCTGTGCCAGGTGGTGGTGGTGGACATAAAAACAATTGAACTCTGAACAACACAGTGACTCGTGTCTTTATTTTCCATTTTCACGTCTTGTGATATCACGCTGAGGGGTTTATTTTATTGAATTCAAAATATGAGTGAAGAATGAACCAACGATTGTCGTTGTAATTAATATAAAGAAAACTGTGGTTGATGTGCTTTGTCCCCGAACGTGAATGTGAATGTCAAATCGCCTGTGTTTCTAATCCGGCTACATACACATTTTTCTAACATTCCAATTTTACTATACTCTCTTCAATTTATATTGGGTTTTAATTGTTTTACTAATATATTGACTGATAAAATTATATAAGAATTTAAATACAATGTTGGGGGAATAAACATTTTACACTGTTTTTTAATTTTAAATTATCTGTATTCTTAAATTAATATATATTATAGTATTTTTTTGGTTTTTGTGTTTGATTATTATTTCTCAGAGGAAAAAGATGTGGGTGTATGAATGAGAAGAGGCAAAGAAGAGAGAGTTTTGGATTTGGTGGGAAAGGGGTGGTGGAGCCGCCATTGCTGACCGGTTGGAAGAAGATTGGCTCGCACGGGTTTGACTAGATTGCCACCACGCAAAGACTACTGCCTCTTCTTCTCTGCTCAACCATTCGTAAGTCACTACTCTTCTGCGACAACTATTTATTCACGCACACACCAAAAATTAGATAAGGATGTAAAACAATGACTATGAGGATAGAGTTCAAAATTTATAAGACATGTAACACGTGAATTAATATATAGTAAAAATTAAATAAATAAAATAAAAACATCAATGTTTCACAAGTCACCTTCACCTGTTACTACGGGAAAATAAGAGGGAGAATAAATAAAAACATAAATCTTAAATTAAAATAAAACTACCAATGTTTCACAAGTCATCTTTAATTATTGTTGTGGGAAAATAGGAGGGAGAGTAATATTTGCGAAATTTTTATCAATAAGTTATAGATCAGTCGCATAAGTAAATAAGAATGGATTTTGTTTAGTTTAGTGATTAATGTGTTTAATAACTGTACATCCAACATTGCATTTTGTTTTTTTGTGACTTAAGTAGTTAATTTTGAATTTGATATTTGGAATTTTAATATTATTATCATATTACTAAAATATTAATTAATCATCTCACCCATAATATATAATAATATATAGTAATATTTATAAGATGAGAATAGATTTATTAATCTTTTATTTTATTTTATTTTTAATCTATTTATTAAAAGTTCAAAAACTTATAAAATACACATGGATTGTATAACAAGTAATTATTTATTACTTATTACTCAATCCTTTACTATATACTTTACTATATTGTCCAAGATAGAAGAGTTTTTATTAACTCAAATATTAAAGATTTTTTTATGTAATTTTTTTTTTAATCTTCAATAATAACCTGACGTCCAGATTTAGATTAATTTTGTAAATGATGTTAATTCTTCTATCTTGGACAAACAATATTCTTTCTTGCAATAAAAACATTTGGTGTATAATGTAAGATTAAGGTACAAATTTTTCCTGCCTATTTTATGGGCTTTATTATAAGTTATATTATAATTTCATATTTAAAATGGATCCCTTTTTAGTAAACATCTTAAAAGCACACATGGAAATTTTCCTCCAAAAGAATGAAAAGATGATTTATGAAACTCTAATCGCATCAAGTTTTTCAAACAAAACTAAACTCCTTCTTCAAATGTAATACATAGACTAACCTAGGTTGAATCCTGATAATATATAACATACTCTTTCTTTTGCAAATTAAAATTGAGGATTTGAATGAGTTTTGAGATTAAAAACAGATAACAAAATAACAATAGAAACATTAAAAAAATTATGAAACAAAAAACACAATAATGATTATAATGAAATAAGTTACCTATCAATAATTAAACTATAGAAACTGAGATTAAATGAAAATATGTAAAAGAATTAAACGAGAACTATAAACATAAATCAAAAATTGGAATTAAAATGAACAGAAACTAAGCATGTATTAGACAATTCAAGTAAAACTAAAATGAAAAACTAGACTATTTAGAGAATACATGAATATAAAAAAATACATTAAACAATATAAATACAAATAAAATAAGTAAATTCACCAATTAAACAAAAAATGATTTTACCAAACTTTTATCAAGATCAGGCTATCTATCAACCATTGTATAAGAATTTGTCTTGATACTTATTATAACATAAAGTGTAAATGTAAAATTGAATCGTAAGTGATAGAAATATAAAAATAATCAAGTGTAAATGGTAGAAATTGAAAATAACACAAAACAGAGGAAACGATGAATTCTTCAAATACAATAACAAGAAAAATATAACTAAACAGTATATCTAAATCAATCATCTAATGAATTAAAAAGCAGAATAGAATTGAAATTTAAATCGTAATTGAGATCATCTAAAATTGAAACGAATTTCAGGGTGTAAGAACTGAAATGTAAAATCAATAATTAAAAGGAATGATGTAAAGATAAAAAAAATTCCTTAGAAAATGTAATTTACTATATATATTTGAATGAATTAAAAGGTACAAGTTTCTCTCAATATAAATTCTTAAAATTTTATTTTTAATTTTTATGTAAACTAATTTTAATTTATAATTTATTGTAACTTCTAAAAATCAGAAAAATTTATCTAAACATATTCTTAAGAGAACTTGACGAGAGAGAAAGAAAACGAAAGAAAGAAACAAAAACAAAAACAGAAGAAGAAAGACAAATACTGCAGCCACAAGAAGAGGACAAATGCTTGGTGTCTGTGCGTTCTGTTAAATAAAAGACAAGTCCAAGGATAATGCAATAAATAATTTGAAGTGAACATGATTTTATTTTATTAGTTTTTTTCGTAATCTTCCTTACACATCTTCCTTTGCAATGATAATCTCTTTTTTTCTCAAAAGTTAAAAAAAAAAGCGAAATTAAGGGTTCAAAATTATACTCATAAAAAAATAATATTCAATTATAAATATGCAAATACTTATTTTCACTTCATTCTCTTGCATAACAATCTAATAACATTAAAAATGTGTGCAAATATTTCCTAGTCCAGTGCTCTTGATAACCTTAAAGTATTTATAAACAATAAAAAAAAATTAACCTTAAAGTATTTATAAACAATAAAAAAAAATTAAAGATCAAAATAGGATTTTAATTCTTTAAAACCTTTTAAATTTTGTTTGGTTTTCTAGAATATTCTTATTTTTGTCTTTAAAGTTTAGAAACACAATAGGAATTTTAATAACAATTAAAACTATCCTTTAAGAATGGATTTAGAGTTATTATTGATTATGTCATTATTAAACTTTTATCTATAATTTCTTTTTTGAAGCTTTTTTTATCTCAAGATTTAACATAATATAACTTTTATTCTTTAATTTTTCTTCTTGATGAAGGGCTTTATATTGGTATGAAAGAAAATATCTATTGAGAAATCAATACTTATTTCTCAATACTTATTTTCTTAAGTAGTATAGTCTTTTATGTCAATTTATTATAAAAATACATATTATACATGACAAATAAATGAACTAAAGTTAAAATGTTCTTTGTGTCGAAAAGTTATTCATTTGATGTTAACTTGTATTGGACCATGAACGGATCTCTTTGATAGACAAAAATACAATAGACTTTTCCTACATTAGAAAAAATAAGAACACAGATAATTGAATAATACAACGTTAACTTAAACTAGATGTGTATCATTTGCACATCAATTATGCTTATTAGACATAAAAAAAAATACACATTATTATATAATCTCTCAAATACAATGAAAACACCTCCATCTTACATGATATGTTATTTAAACTAAACCTACATTATGTAAGATATTTTATACTTTATTATATCTAAACACTTAATCAAAGTTGTGGAATATTAAATGTTTTCTTAACATTTTATTTCAAAATAACGTATCTATTAACAAAATTACGCCAAAGTACATTATTACAAACTAGCACCTTCCTTTACCAAAATATATAAAACATAATAATAAAGTTGAATCAATACTAAAATATTAGTATTTACTCTAATAGAGAATATGTTCAAGTTATCTTCATGTACTAGTTATTTCCCTTTCAAGAATATAATATATTTTAGACTTAAATTACTCAACTTTAACTTTAAAAGAAAATATAGAAAAGCTTATTGAAAACTATTATAATTTATTTATTTATAAAAATTATACCTATAAAGAAAAACCCAAGTCACTAAGAGACTTTTATATGCTAGGTTTGGATCATGCGTTTAATTTATCCTTATGTATTAAAAGTTATATATATATATATAATAAGTAGTATAAACTTTCTTCAAAATTTTGAGAAATGTGTTTTAATCCTTAATATTTTTAAAATATACAAAGCAAAGAATCCATTAAAATTGTAAGTACCTAATTTTATTAGAAATTTATCCTATTACTTATAATTCCTTTGTCTTCCTCATCATGTATTTCACATATTATACTAATTTTTCGTAAAAAAGTATTCATTAATTGTTAATGCCCTTCCCCTAACCCATCATGCAATTTTACTATATCCTTCATCCCTTTAAAGTCAATTTTGAATCAATAAATATTGTAATTTGGAAACATCACATGAAGAATATGTTATCACTGTCAAACAATAATAAAATATATTCGGTCCTCAAAGATTGAATTTTATTTTATAAGAATAAAGAGATAAAATCTTTTGTAAAAAAAATTAATGTAACCAAAGTAAAGAGATAAGATATTTAAGGTTTGAGAATAATTTAACTGTTAATCAATTGATATGATTTGTCAAATTAACTATAAATTTATAGAAATAGAAAGCTTTGGAGTTAAACTACTATCAGTTAAAATTAAAGCAAAAACAATTAAACGAATTAAGAATTATATTAAAATCGTCAAGAGTCTCAAGATTGAAAGTAAACTAAAAATAATAACTGTCAAGAGTGGGAGGACTCAACTTTAGTATATTAAAATTGATAATAAAATTAATAAATTATATATTTTGTACACATGAAATAAATTTGTATGTATTTTTAACATGATATTTGTTGGGAGGAGTTTGGAGATTTTATTTGTTCCCAAAGGAGAGAGTGCTGAGAAAAATATGACATAATGGTGAAAAGTAGTAAAAAGAATGTGAAAAAGAAAATGAAAAGTAGTAGAAAAAGATGTAAAGTAAGAGATTGAAAAAGAGATAAAGAAAACGAAAAAAAAAACAATATATTTTTTTTAAATATACAAAACTGTTAAATATCAATTTCTTTTACTAATTATTAAAACATCTACTTATTTTCTTCTGTTATGTAAATTCCACTTCATGAATTACACATTGTTTTCTACTTAAACATAACATGGGTAGAGAATATTTTGATGTTCTCTAATAAGATGTGGTCCAAGACCAATAACCAGTGGCTTTATATAAGTGAATTTGTCACTCTCATTATCCCTTTTCAAAGAACTTAATTCAACAAATTAAAATTCCCAACAAAAACACCATCAGTGGTTGGTGGGTCACAACAACACCACACGTGCTACCCTTACATCACATTATTCAATCTCACCTTACACCATTCTTAACTACACTTACTAATATATATGATTATCTTAACAGGATTCCATAAGATTGTATTTGAAGAAAAATTCCAAAACAAATTTGAATGAATAAAATGTAATTGTATTTTTAGTCACTTATTTACTGTATTTATTTATTTTCAGTCTCAATTTTGATTGTATTAATTAGGTTATCTAATTATCATATTTTTTGTGGCAATTATGAGAGGCAAAAGTATAATTAAGTTGGTCCCATAAGTGAAAAATATGTTTATTGTTACGTGGTTGATAGGTTTTACATTAGTTAAGTATCTAATGCAATCAAAGAAACTCAAAAATTGTACAATTATAACAATTTTAGTTTATATGATTGGAATATGAAAATTAAAACACGTCCCAGCACTATGACACTCTATGAGAAATGTGAAAAAATAGATATAGAGAGTTTTATCTCATACTCAAGAAATAAAATAGATTTCTCAAATAATAAAATTAAATATTATGAATCAACTTAATTGAGATTAATGACTCATTGAGTAAATATATACAAATTGAAAACATAAAAATAATAAAAAAAAATATTAAAAACTACTTCTAATACACACTAACAGTTTATAACTAAGAGTTTAAACTAGATAACAACAGAATAACTATTCAGTTATACTAATAAAAAAATTAAATTCAGCTATATACTAACATGTAAAACTAATTCTGTTAATATTCATCTTCTAAATCAATGAAAAGTTATGTGTCTGTTTAATTTTGAACTTTAAAAAATAATATATTTTTTTATTTAATAATAATTTGTTACTATCAATATTATTACCATTAATTATTTTTATTATATGATCAGCAATGTTTATATTGTTCATCATTATTACAGTTATTATCCTTATTAATATCATTATTATCACTATAATAACATTATTATTGTTGTTTATTATTATATAGACATATCTTTAAATAAATTTTAACAAAATAAAAAAAATTTAAATTAATTTATTTTGAAAATAAAACTATAAGAGTAAACTAATGTTTAAAAAGTTAGCCTGTTTAAAAAGTTAGCCTGTTTAAAAAGTTAGCCTGTAGTTGGTAACAGTTTTGAAACTTATAACTAAAAATAACTCCAAACAACATGTTGGAAACTAAAAATATAGTTAAATCTATAAATAAATAATGTATTGGAGGGTCTCCTTCACAGCCCCCAAAAACAAAATAGTTATTAAGAAATGATATCAATACCTGCAGCACACTCGTGGCTAATGATATGAATTGATATTATGAACGTGTGACATTGATAGCCTAGTTTTATTATTACTTTTAATTTAATTTAAGATTTGAATCTTCTACTGTTTCTAAAACAAATGGAGTGATTTGTGTAAGGTCCTTTAAAATTATTTTTATGTTTCTTACTTTCTAGAATATGAAGACAGAAAATTAATACAAGAGAACCAATATTATAATTAATATATATTTATCGTTATGATGTAGTAGCTGAGATCATTATGCTAGTTTTTTCTTTATGAAAACAGGGTAAAATGGAGACCTAGTCAAACTACATGTTATTATTTATATTTGAAAATTGATTAAGAATTTGTTTCTTGTAATCTAGTCTTTTCAATTTGCATTAGAAAATATAAACTTTAAAAGTTAATGACATGGACGTGCATGTTATCTTCCGAACATAAAACATATTTCTGATGTATGTTATGAAATAAAATATGGTTACGTTACTTGGAAAATTGGGGTAATTATTTTTTAATGAGATATTTTGAATATTATTGTTAAATCTCCAATTCGAAATAATATTTGTTGTGTACTCACTTGCCAGAGGTCAGGAATAAAAATATAAAATGATATCAATTATTGATTTTTTTACCGACACAACTTATTTTAAAAAATTACAAAAAAGCAAACCTTTTGAACATTGTAATATGAAGTGTGATTTTACAAGTAGGTATATAATTATTGGAAATTTTAAATATGATTATAAAAAGTTAGAGGGTGATATATTGAATTGATTGAATTGATAGTTTGGAGTAAGGAAAACCTAATATAGGTATAAAAATTGAAGGTTTATATTATATAATTTGTAAAATTTGTGTTTTTGAACTTATATTATTCGTGCGTTACTATCCAAAGTGACGCAGAATTTGAAAGTTTTTATGCATACTCTCATCGTAATATGTTTAAGTTAGAGAATATATTAATTGAAGTGTAATTTGAGATTTGAGTAAGGTTGTTAAATAGATTATTATTTTTTTAAATAAATGATGTTAAAGCAATAAAAATTTTTAGTATTTATAATAATTTATAGAGATTTGAGTATTTATTATAATAGTTAGTTAGTTAATTAGTGAAAACTTTTTTAATTAGTTTGTGAGAAAAAATTAAACTTAGTTCAAGAGCTGGAATGAATCCGTACAAATTTTATTATGTTGTTCTCATATTTTTTTTTATATTAAAATATTTATTTGTTGGTCTTGTATTGTAATAAATTAAATTTAGGTTCTATTCACTTTCTTTTGCAATCATTTATTCTTATAAAACTCAATCAATTGACTGAGAATTGAATATAGTCTGTATTATCAAACAAACCAATATAAAAAAAATCAAAGAGTAATTTTTTATTTTACTTATCCTTGATTCATTGTACATTATTGTATTGTATTAACAAAAACAATGAAAGATTTGCAAGCAAATCTTTAAAATTGACTTTTGAAAGATGGTCTAAAAACCAAAAAATATCATTTAACTATTTGTTATCACAGGATACTCAATAAAAATTAAAAATAAAGGCTAATTCAACTCTATCTTCTAATGTTTTGAAATATTTTTTATAAGTACATATATCAATAATCAACTTATTTACTTAACAAATAAAATTTTACAAAAGGAGTATAAAAAAAGTGTAACACAATCTTATCTAATGTTTATAATTCATAAGACAACACTCTTACTCACAATAATCACATTCAAGATGTCACCTCCACCATATGCAAATACTAATAATACAAAACATATTTTTTAACTTTTCATGCAAATGGCAGATAAAATCTACTTATATTAAAAATAAAACACTGGACCATTTAGTTAGACCTCTTTTTTAAGAATGAGCACACATATATAAATCTTCCATTTAATAAAATTAACTTATTGTAAGAATATATCATCTTTCTACATTGTCTCAGTTGAGAATTTATCTCCAGTTCTTCAAACTCTTATTAATAGGAGATAAAATATTTCACTAATAAAAACATTCATATAAGCCAAAAATGACATCAAACAATAATTATTTATAATAAATTTATTATAATAAAACCTTTAAGTGTTTCTTAAAAAAATCTAAACATTAATCACTTAGTATAAAATAAGTGTTTATATTTTTTCTATTACACTTGTAACCCTCATTACTTATCTTCAATACACACATCTTATAAAATATACATTAAAAGAAATCCATTTTATTTACTAGTTTTGTGAAAAAAAAAAAGAAAAAAACTCTATTTCGTCTTCTTTTCTAAAAATAACTTATTACTTCCATACGTAAAAGATTAAACATAATAAATCTGTGAATTAAATAAAAACACAATAGTAAATCTAAGAATTATATAAAAATGAATGTTCTTTTAAATGCTATTAATTTTTAAGATAAGATACTAAAAAAAATTGAATGTTAGAGACATGAAAATCACAAATATATAGATGAAATAATTGAAAATGATAAACTTAATTAATTTGAAAATAAAATAAAATATTTAATTTCATAGAAAATAATATTTTAAACTTATTACTTAATAATTCAAAAATACTTATTAAAGTCCCCTTTAAATTAAAGTATAGATATTGTAATACCCATAGAATAAAGTTTAATTTTAGAAATAAATTTAATAATAGTTAAATATTTAATTTTAAGAGAAAAGTTGTTTAAGTAAATAAAAATTAGTTATATAGATTTTATTTTATAACAACCACCAACTCTCTCTTTCAGAAGATATTTTATCTCTAAAAAGATATTCTATTTTATTTTTGTAAAAAACTATCAACTCTGTATAAGAAGATATTTTGTTTTATTCTAATAAAAACCACCAATTATCTCTAAGAAGATTTACCAAATATCTCTCTCTTTCTTTAAGAAGATTTACAGTTTCATTCTTATGAAAATCACCATCTCTCAAACAATTTCTCTTTAAATATTTTTACCTTCTCTCTAGATTTGTGATATCATAGGTTATGAGATTGACAATAAGAAGACATCCCTAGATTCCTAGGATTGAGTAGATCAAAAGTGTCCGATTAGATTCTTGAACAAAGTTAGGTTGTTAGTGATTTTAAGGTTTTTAAGTATCTCTACTGAAGCTAGTTTGAATGTTTTTAATAAATATTATAATTACTTGTTTTGTGAATTCGGGTGAGAGAAGTTAGTTTGAATGTTTTTAATAAATATTATAATTACTTGTTTTGTGAATTTGGGTAAGGAAAATTAGTTTGATTATTTTTCATAAATATTATAATTATTTATTTTATTTTATTTGTAATTTTACAAAAATATTTTATTAAATCTCATGTGAAGAAGTATATTTTAAAATACATGAATATATGAATTTTTATAGTCAAGTTTATTATATAATTCTTTTATATAATAAAATTTCTATTATACGAAAAATATGGAACGTTACATATATTTTCAAGGCAAAAGATATTGTCTTTCATTAAAATTTAAATTATTATATATAATGAATTAATTAAATTTAATAATTATTATCTTAATGATTATATAAATTAAATTTATAATTAATTATGATTAGTTTTTTTTTGTCTGCATTAGCTCCTATCAAATACCACTATTTGTAAAAATAGTACACCTAAAAATATTCTTCTTTCTCAGAAAAGTATGCCCACACATTTTTCTGGTTTGCCCCAAGGGTCAATCCATTCCCACGTGTACAAAGATCACACCAATTGGGTTGCCAGGAACATTGTCCGTACCATTCTCGAAAGTCAGATCAAATCATAGCTATACTAACCTTATCATTTAAAATGTCTAACTAAATCACTAGATATTTTAGGTTCATATATTTTGGGGAATTTATATATCAAGTTTTATTATGTTTAACTTTTATTGTGCTTCAAATTTGTTATATCAATTATAATATTGTTATAAATAATCGAATGATGATAAATGAACGCGTTTTCTAAATATTATTTGATCGTGTGTAAAACTTTTTGTATGAATGAATATGAATATGAAGACGGATATTATATTTCAAATTAGATATAGAAATTATAATAAGTATGTATGTATATCCATTCCGTCCTAATATTGATCATTTTTATATTTATCTTGGTTTAAAATATTAAAACATATTTAATTAATTAAGTAATTTAAAAAATTTATATAAAATTTATTTTTATAATTATTTGATATTTATTTAGTTGTTATTTGATAAAAGAAAATCTATATTTTTAAATTAAATATTTTATAATATCATGTTTTTTAATCATGTTTTCTTATTGTAATTTTTTTAAATAAATTATTTAATTAATATTTGAAATAATAAAAGATAGGTACGAGTATAGACATTTGATGATAAGAATGAAACAAACAGTTTATATGACCTCAAATCCATTGAGATAATATAATTATATTAATTATTATATCTAAATATTATTTTTAAGAGGTGTATTTAAATTACTTTATCGTCCATACGATATTATTGGACATACTAGAACAAGTCTCTCAATAGAATTAAGACCTTCAATAGAGAGTTAAGAGAACTCAAGAAATTTATTTTTAAAACCATTTTTTCATCTCTTTAATGTTTAAACCTCAACTCACCTCAACTCAATTGAGATAGTGTGGGAAGTGCAAAAGGTGATTCATTTATGACCTGAAAATATAAATAAGTATTCAAAAAAGATCTAACTAAGGAACCCAATCTAAATACTAAAAACTATTATTTTCTATAACCATATTTAAATATATACATTTATATTAATTTATTAAAATTTAGTACTGAATTATTAATAATAACTAAATTAACTTTAAATTCAACTGCAGAATTATAAAAAAGTATAAATATGAGATACTGAGACATGAAAAAACATTTTCTATTTTTATTAATCAACGGATAAAAAATCTCAACAGATATAATAACAAAAATTATTTAAAAAAAAATAATAATCAAACTTTGTTGTCGCCCCATTTTTCATCCTTACTTGTCAACGTTTCCATCAAAATTCTACCCATTGTTTTCATTTGGAAATGAGAGACTAAATGCTGCGTAATTTCCAATAAACGAGTTTGGAGATGGGGAAACACTTGCATATAGATACAAAATGTGAATACGCAAATGTTGACTTTAACATTTAATTTGCTCCTCTTCATCGGAACAATGTATGTATGGTAAAGTGAAATTTGAGAAGAAAAGATTAGTCTATTTTTAGCACTTCACTAGCACACGTTTGTGGAACTTCAAAACCTCACTTTCACTCATTCATACTTATGCATGATGCCACCCATTAACCTAAAGGAATATTTTGCTTTACCACGTCAAAGGGGGACCAAAGACTTTCCAACATGAGTGGAGTGTCTAACTTGCCAAACATAATTATGGAGACCAAACAATTTCCTACACATCAATAAAAGAAATCAAATTTCTTCTTTATTTTGTGTTTTTTATTATCATATTCTTCGTAATAACTAACTTTCAATGAACCATCTTTAGTGGGATATCTTTTTCTAATTACTTTTTACTTTTATAAAGTTTAGATTTAAGACATTAATTGTTTGAGGGAATTGAATTCAGTAGTGTCACTTAAACCAATAACATATTAATTATATATTTTTATTTTTAAAAGGAGCAATGGTTATTTTTTACATGATATGACTTAGAGTTATTTTTAATTATAATTTATTTGCATTAGTATGATGGATTGACTTAAATTGCTCATAAAATGAGCTGCCTCTGAAAAAATAATAATCTAAATTGAAGTAAAGCAATTTTAGTTTGATCCATTTAATTCGCTGCTGAAATGAATTTAAACTACGTTGACCCACTTTTAAATTTTTAAAAATAATAATTATAATTTTAAAGAAATATGATTTTATTAAAACATATGCACGTGTTAGAATATATATATATATATATATATATATATATATATATATATATATATATAAATAATTTTTTTTAGTTTAGATCTTTTTATAATTTCATAATTTTCTATCAATCAGATCAAAATGATTTGTTGATGTGATATAAAGTCAAGTTGTGTACAAACATTTATTCATTTAAAACATAAGTCAGTTTGAATTGAAACAATTTTTCATTTGATTTGTGGGATCTAATTCTACTGAACCAAGATGTCCATTTTCTAAATTTGGTTCATATTTGGTAATTTAAAAAATTGTTTAACAAAAAAATAGAAGAATGTAGTGAGAATAAACAGTTATGGTAAACAATAACGTCTAATCGTGAAAAGGAATATGCGATACAATTTATAACGAGAATACAAAGAGGTCAAATTTATATTTGGGTAACCTTCTAATGAATATTTAAATATTTATTCTAAATATTCTTATTGTCATGTTCTCAAAAAATTAAAGAAAAATGTCATGAAATAAATACCCCTAAATTGTTGCTATTATTAAGCCGATTCTAAAATATTATGATGTCTATGACCCCAAGAAAGCTATAACTTTGAAAATTTGAAGATAGGTTATCGTGAATGGAAGAGTATTTTTTTTGTCCATTAAAGGTATTTAAGGGATTGGCCTCATAGTAGCTTTTTATGCAGCCTCATTAATAAGCCCAAGCCTGTCCAAGCCTCGTAGTAGCTTTTTATAACCTGGGGATTGCTTTTTACACCTCCCATGATTTTCTCTAGCACGGACACCAATGTGGCAAAAATAAAATTGACCCTAATGAAAAACTTACTTTTATTTCTCCCTCTCCACTCTCCAACTCTCGGTTATTCCTTCCTCTGCACTACAATGAAAAATCCTATATTGAAAATATTATATTTAAGCTTTATTATTTTATTATTTTAAGCATATTAAAGAAATAAGACGAAGATTGTTTTAGAAAAAAAATCCAACAACTTATATCAAGATGTAAACCTTACTAGAATGAGAGGAAATTAATCAAAGGTGTTAAAAGAGAGAAATTAATGAATTTTGAAAAAGCATTAGTACATAATTCATTGAGAAACTTATTTATTTTTGTTTTGTATTAGTTTTAATGTAAAAAAAAATATTATTATAACTAATACATATTTAATATTTTTTATTAATAGTTAAATTTTAAAAAGTGTAGAGTATATTCATACATATTTATTTATGAGTTAAGCTAAAAATAAGTCAACTCAAATTTTATTAAATTTTTTGTGATCTAGAAATTTGTAACGAAGACTAGACTCACTATGGATTGATCAATTGTTTCATTTAAGTATATTTTGTTTTCTCCAATCATTTTACATATATTTATTGTAGTACAATAAAAATGGATGGACTCAACCCACTTTTTTATAATAGTATAATAAAAGTGTTAACATATTTCATTTAACATTAAATACATTTAAAAAGTGATAAAAATAATAGATAAAAACAAAATATTAACTTAAAAAGATAAATTAAACATACATATGTTTTTAATAATATATTAATTCTAAAAAACCAAAATTATTATGGTGAAATAATTTAAAAAGAAAATCAAGAATTGTTGATAGATTATGGATTAGGTGTTCAAACTCATTTAATATGTATATTAAGTAAGCGATTCAATTTATCTCATATTTAAAAGGTTATATTTTTCTAACTCAATCTAGTTCATCCATTATAACATATCTAATAGTGAATAAAAATGACTTATTTTATTAAAAAATTAATACAAAATTTATAATAATTAATATATTTATGAAATTACATAAACAAGATCAAACTTGTTTAATTTTAAAACACGAAAACTATCATAAAATTAAATTTTACATGAACAAAATTATACCAAACACATAGATTTAAGCCCTCATTAATATACTTTTACATTGTATCTATACCCTGATTTAAAAAAATATACTTTATGGTGTAATATTTTAATTAAACAAATTCATATTTTAATAAATAAAAATAGTTATTTATTTAATAAAATAAATGTTATTTTTAAATAATTTAATATTTTTTAAATAACAATTATACAACTTTGTAATATTATTTTATAAAATTATACATATTCAATCGTATTTTTTTAATTAATTATTCATTAAATCAATAAAACTATAAAAATAAATAAAATTATAAAATTATATATATATATATATATAATTTTTTAATATAATAAAATATCAATAGATATTATTAAAATTAGCATACAGAAAAGAAACAGTTCCGAAATTTACTGAAAACGGAACATAACAGAAAGCAATCATATAAATCCATATCCTTCCTCTAAACCTGGTCTTCTCCGCCCCCATTCACCCTCACACCCCTCTGAGTCCGTCCACTTGAATCGCTGAGTCAGTGAACGAGTCAAGCCATGTCGGACGAGGAACATCACTTCGAATCCAAGGCCGATGCCGGAGCCTCCAAAACCTATCCCCAGCAAGCCGGCACCATTCGCAAAAACGGCTACATCGTCATCAAGGGTCGTCCCTGCAAGGTAGTGCTAGCTTTTCATCTCATTTTTAGGGTTCTTCTGTCGTTGTTTCGTTCTTTCTCTCCGTTAATTTTGTTTTATATAATTACTGTTTTTTTATTGTGGTTTTGGTTTCTCGATTTGGCTTTCGAGATCTATTGTTCGTATCTGCCGCCTTGTTTGTGTCGATGATTTTTGCGATTGGATTAGGGGTTGTGAACTCTTACGGCTCATTTGGTGGACTTTTGGGGACAAAATTAGGTTTTTATAAGAAATTATTTGGTTTCTGTTCTTTTTTTTGTCGTGGGCTCTGATTTAAGGAACTCTGGTGTCTTTTGGACATTAATTTTGAAATAATGGTATTTTTATTTGTTTATCTATTTTAGGTTTTTTATTGATTGTGATTGATGCCTATGAATGGGTTTCTCTGTGACAGGTTGTTGAAGTTTCTACTTCCAAGACTGGTAAGCACGGTCATGCTAAGTGTCACTTTGTTGGGATTGATATTTTCACTGCCAAGAAGCTTGAAGATATTGTGCCCTCTTCCCACAACTGTGATGTATGTTCCTGTTCATATTTTTTTTTCCAGTTATGTCATTTCTTTCTGAGAGCACTTTATTGGAACTTTTTTCTCTTCTGAACTTTTGTTTGTTTGTTTTATCATATCAGGTTCCCCACGTGAATCGTACTGATTACCAGTTGATTGATATTTCTGAGGATGGATTTGTGAGTTTCTATTTCTGTTGACATTTCGTTTGATTCACCACTTACTAAGAAGCTTGGGTTTTGTGTAGTTTATTATCTCCTGTTTTGTTAGATAATTGTAAAAACATGTCTTGTTTTTAATTTATAATGTTTTTTAATATATTTAAACAACATCAACAATAAGTATTATTCTATTTGGTGAAAGTTAGTTCTAGTGTTTAAAGGGGAGTTTAACTTTGCTACAATAGCAGGAAAAGACTGTTATGTTGTCAGCTAGTTAGGTGAAGTTGCCTATGTTTCTTGTATTTAAAAATGATTCTAATTTTGATACACTGTTAGTCTAAAGACTTTTTACACTGTCAACCGGTTAGAAAACTTCCTTAAAGTAATACTTCTATTAAAGTCTGTAATCTTCAATTATTTAGCTATCTATGATCGGATGATAGTCACTGTCAGTGTATTCATTCAAATTAAATTCTTTGAAGATGTATTTTAGAAATGATAAACTAACCAAAATGTTGTTTTCCCTGAATCTTGTACAACCTTTGGACATAAAGGCCCATGGATGTAATCACATGTAAACATTGACAATGAAAATAAAATATTCATCTCTCCAACTAAAATGCTCTAATCTTCCTACTGTTATCTGAATTTATATTTGAATGGTGTTTAGGTTAGCTTGCTTACTGAAAATGGCAGCACCAAGGATGACCTGAGGCTTCCTACCGATGAGAATCTGCTTACTCAGGTCTGTAGAAACTTACTGTTTTGATTTGTGCATTTGCAGTCTGGAATATTCTACTTTGAATACATTAACCCTGATTGGATGAATGTATCCATCAGTACTTGTAAAAGAAGAAAATTAGAAGGTAAAATGAATTAAACTTCTCATCAGTTGAAATCAACTTGTGCACAACTTCTATAGAAGCTTCTTATCTAGGTTTTCCAAAAATGAGGGTGCATAAGTTTCTTTGAGGCTATGCAAGGTTGATTAATTTTGCTTTTTATTTCCTTTTTCTACATGTTTTGGTGAAGAAGTTTATTCAGATAGTATCTACACTAAATTCCCTTGTTATTCCAATATTCTATTCACCTCTGTGATTGTTATTACTCCTCTAATCGTGTTAATGATGCCATTTATTTGGCCACTGCAGATAAAGGACGGATTTGCTGAGGGTAAGGACCTTGTAGTTTCAGTTATGTCTGCAATGGGTGAGGAGCAGATCAATGCCCTGAAGGATATTGGGCCAAAGAACTAGCCTCAGTTGCCCATAGTTTGTTGTTTTCATTTAAGCAAAAGTTATATATTTTTGTATGATCTTTGTTAAATCCGAGTTTATCGACTCTAATTAGACTAGTTTTGCCAACCGTAATGGATGTGACTGAAACTGTTTAGCAATTTCTGTTCCCATGCTGTCTTAAGATTTTTCAGATAAAATATGAGTCTAATATCAGAAACCATCTTTGTTTTAACTTATTTGCTTTTAACTCGGGATAATTTTGTGCGTGTGATAGGTACAACAAAATTCAATAAAGCAAACCAATTTTTGTTTTTGAAAAAGATTTGAAGATTGTGTAACTGCAAAATATTCATAGTAACAGGTTTCAATAAAGTTACCAGTTTGGCTTACGAGAAAGATTTTAAGATTGTGTAACAAATATTCGTTAAAGTATATTCTCTCATCCTAAAATCGCTTTCAACTTGGTTCAAAGTTCGTTTTTATATATAAAAATTATAATAGTCGTTCTGAAGTTGTTTTGGGCAAAGCATGTGAAAATTTGGATAAGCTTAAGGATATTTGAAGCAACCACAGCTAAAGCTTGGTCAGAAACAAATCTCCAAATCCAGAATCTAGTGCTTTCGAGGGGGCAATTCGCAAGTCCTTCAGCAGTAAGAAACAATGTTTGCAACACATCCCCATTAAAACTTTGACATAGTTTATCAAATATCTGCAAGAAGTTGGAAGATCAGTTACAAATTAACAGTATAAGTAACATTTTGAGAATTATGATTCACAACACTTATGCAATCAATAGGGCACTAAAAAGAAAATGCTATAACATTATGTTTAAAGAAGGCTACTGAATATCCATATGCATGTTTCAAAAAGCTATTACAAAATGATTTCACAGCATCTTCATCACATTTTCATTATCTCATCTAGACCAATACAACTCTGATATTTAAGGAGAGAGTAAAATTTTCAAATACAGCAATATTTTATCTCATCTGATGTCAGAGTTTCACGGTTTACAAATTAATTACAAAGCAAAATTTTATCATTCCATATTCTTTGAAATTCCTTTACTTTGTCAGCATATGATCTTGCTTCCACAAACCTTTTATAATATATGATATAAATATAAATAAAACTCAACTAGAATGAACTGAGATTTTTACACTTTCATCCAATCATGGATTGCTGCATATGGTAACGATTATTTACTTCTGAAATTATATTATTTTTGTTTTCTAATAATAATGGGCAAAGCTGTTGCTCGGGAGCAACTCGTTGAGGGAAGACGGTTTTGTATCTTACCAATTTTGTTTGATCATATTACCGTCATAACATAAAATATAATCGGAGAAAAAAAAACATGTGTACCTCAAGGATATAATACTTAATGTTAGGACACTTTACCGTGTTTGGTTGAGGGAAAAGAAAAAAACTAAAGGAAAAAAAAATAAGTTGATGAAAAAAATAAAAGATAAAATTATTGTTTTCTTAAAATAATTAAAATAATATTACAAATAAATTTACCCTTTTTTATTTTACAAGTATGTTTGATGTGATGTAATTGATCAAAAATGACCTATATCATAATCTATTAGAGATCTTGACATTTTGTTTTGTGATCTTATAATTAATTATGATGTTGAGAACTGAAGATAGAAAAGAGAGGAGATAGTGTTGGTTCATTCAGACAGAAAAATTCATAATTAAGTTTTCCTTTAACCGACATTTTAGAAGATGATATACGCTTTTGAGAATCAGAACAACTGTTCAGCTTACTAAATTAATTTCATTCTTTAATGACTTCCCCCTCCTTGAGACTCTTCTTTTTTTTCTCTTCCTTCCAAGCTTCACTAATATACTGTTTTAATCCTTATGTTTATTGATCTTCAACCTTATTAACTCAATACAAGTGAAAATAATCAATTAAAAACAAATTTCCCACCCCTTAGTTTTTTCTACAATTGAAACAACCAATTTAATTTTTTTTTCTAAATTGAAGCAAAACTTCAAATGAGAACAAGAAAATTTTGATTTCGGTCAAAAGGATTTAAAGAAAATTATATAAAAATGAAGAATTATGGAGAGGAATGGTGATTTGTACTAGAAAACGTGACAACATTCAAGATATGGAAAATTAAGACAATGTATTTTCTGAGTGGAATCAAACAAACTAAAATATAAGAATTTCCTAAAAAAATAAAGAATTAAATTGAAGAGACAATAATCACAAATCAAAACGGTGAAGGAAAAATATAAAAAGAAGATAAATATGATAAGGGAGAATTTGAAAGAGTTTGAGAAAAGCATCATAAGCTTACAATAAAGAGAAACTTCTTATGAGAGATGGATAAACACATAACAAAGGATCGTATTAATGTCAAAAAAATAGTTGCTACTTTTTTATATTTTTATTTTTTATTTTTTTGATTTTTTTTTTCCAAATTATTAGACCTTTTCCCAAGCTTCACTTATACATACAGATTTGATTCACATGTTCATACAGAGAAAAAGAGTAAGAGTAGGTTGAATAATCTTTCGACTTCTTAAAAGTCTATGACACTTTTAATCAGTTCTCAAAAACGTTAAAATAAAAAATGAGTACTCTAAAATATGAGTTATGTTTCACTTAAGTTAATCCTTCCTAACAACATTAATATAATAATGTGGCACATCAATTAACACGTCAGCTATCACCTTATCCTCAACTTGGCATGTATGTTGCAGTTGATATGTCACTTAATTTGCATATCAACAAACTAATACTATTAGTTAATATCATTAATGTAAAAGATTAACATGAAAGAAAAATCTTATTTATTTTATTTCAATATTTTTAGGAATTCTAGAAACCAACATACACTCTTAAGACTGCGATTGTGCTTTTTTATAAATATATCTAACGTTGCTCACAATTATAGTTATAAAATCATGTCAACCCAACCTTTTAAACCTATTCCACCTTCTGAAGAAATTGGTTATACTCACTTAACACCTAATTCTAAAAATATTAATCCAATCCAATTACAAATTAGTGGATTAAACACTTGATTCATCTATTCTTTTGAAATAGTTATTTTTAAAATAAAAAATAACTCTTTTGTAATTTTTATGTATTTAATAAAACATAATATATGAAAACTAACACTTCGTAATTACTATCAATCGTATGATATAATATATAATGGATTAAAGAATTAAAAATATCAGAATAACTTACTCTTGAGTTCTATCAACTTCAAGCTTTCCACAATTTAATATTACTTTTGTCCATTAATTCCAAACTTTGAAGTTTACACATAACAGATAACGAATTAACAAAATTAAAATTTTAAGATCATATTTATGTTTAGTATTTTTTGTATGTGGATTAACTCGTTGCACCACGCGTTGAAGGTAGACGCGTAAGACCGTAGGTACATTGGATCTAATTTTTTAACCCACTATAAATGTTTTGTTTTTTTCCCAATCTAAATTGAATCTATTTAGTCGTAGATTTGAACTCGATTTTACACTTGTACTTGCAATACACAGATACACAATGTCAAGAGTAATATCATAATTAATTTATAATTATACAAGTTGGTTGGTAGAACTTGACAAGAAATTAAGTACTCAAATTAGTCTTCTAAAATTTTAATTATAGTAATTTGACCTTCAATTAGTGGACAAAAATTATTGGAGAGGGAGGGAAAGAGAGTCTGAACTATGACTGTTTGTCTCACTTTCTTTGGACAAAAGGGCAGAACAAATAGACTTTAGCATGCATTCTAATAATATAATAGTAATATAAGGTAAACGAATACATTATTTGTGTAGAAGAATCATGTTCAAGAGTCAACCACTATGCTACTATAGTTATAACGATGTAATTAGGATTCTGTGAATGATGACAACTGGCCAAGACCATTAATTGTTTTCAGAATATTCTACGCTATAAATACTTCTACTATACACACCATTGATCCAAATAATCTAAAGTCGTCTTCAAATTTATTTAATTTTCGATTTGAATGGTTTTAAATAACTGAAAGAGTATAGAGATATTGAATTCACAAAATTTAATCATTGAAGGGCATAATCAAGATAATATTTAATTATTATTATAGATATTCTTTTTGTTAATACTTCTTTTAGGTTTTTTTTAATAACATTATCTCTAGTGGCTTATTTAATAAGATTTATTGTACATTCATTACTTATTATATTAATTGTCATTTCATGATATAATTTCTTTTACTTGAGAAGATTTTCTTCTATATTGTTTATGTTGTTTTTCTATGAATTTTATGATTTTCTTACAAATCTTTTCATACATAAAAATATTTTGTAAATGTCGGTTAAAATTTTGACAAAAAGTTTTTGAAACAATTTTTTTTTCCTTTTCTCACACAACTTTTAATTTTCCGTGCAAAATTTTTTTTAAGAAAATAATTGATCAAATTTTCAATTTCTTTTATGTTAACTAGTTAATGGAAAATAAAAAATGATATGATTTCTCATCATTTGATATATTAATATCTCTGATTTAAATTATAAAAAAAAGTAAGGATATCTTATTTTCTTAATGAGTTTTTCTATTTAATATTACAATTTTAATGAATTACAATATCATTCCAAGTACCCTGACATAACCACAAAATGTCATGATACTATTTTAGATACCCACACACACAATATATAATATCATGTTAATCATTTAATCATATTTCATCATCATCCACAAACACATATTCATATTTATTATGTTCATAGACAAATGTATTCACAATCTCAATGGTAATGACAATCAAGGTTACATTTCTTGAACGACCTAATGTTGTTTAAGCAACACTAGCTCCAAAGGAGAAAGAATTGATATGACATTTAACGTTTGAGTATTTACTTTTTGTTTAGGTGACCAACATTGCTCCTCATACCACTCAAGTATCACAACATTGTTTGAGAAAAGTGACTAGTAATATAGGTCACAAGCATCCAGAACACTCCTAAGACTTCTAGCTCTTCACCACTTCAGTGACCATTTATCACTTGAGTGGTACTAATTCTTGAGGAGAGAGAATCAACACTAAATCTTTCTTGCTCCAGTGTCACTTTATTGCTTGAGTGATGTAAGTTGTTGCACACTTCACCAAGTTTCAGAACCTCATTCAGAATTCTGATTTTCTATTTTTTGAACAACCATTTGTCGATTGAGTGATGATAACTTAAAAAGAAATAATTAAATATTAAGATAATTTTAGTTGGCTAAAAATGTTTTTAGTTATCAAAAATAGTTTGTGAGGTTTGCAAACTAGAACTTTTTAGTTGATTAAAACTTTATTTTAGTTTACTAAAATCACTTAATCTTTTTAAGAAAAAAAGTTTATTATGTCTTAGTTAATTAAAACACACTTTTAATGGACTAAATAACTAAGACACTTCTTTAAGAGATTTTTATCCGCCTAAAATGTCATTTTAAATAGCTAAAAAGTCATAAAATCTTTATTTTGCCCTGTTTTAGTTGGCCAAAATGTATTTTAACTAATTAAAATGATTAATAAAAAGCGAATATTCATACCATTTAAAATGTGAATTGATTTAATACTTTTAACTATTGAGAAAAAATTGAAAAATTATTTTAACTAGAGTTTTAACCACTTAAACACACTTTCTTGTCCTTTAAAGATTGAAATAACAAGATTCTAGTATTGTTCTATTGCATTAGATATCACCTTTTATGATTTTCTATAAAAAGAAAAGTTGAAGTTAAGTTATTTAGACAATCTTGTTCTAATTATTTTATTTTCTGGAGTTTTTGTTTTTTTTAAGATGGTGAAGATGTGTTGTGATAGGATTTTACAAGTAGTGTTACAAGATCTCGTAGAGTTAAAGATCTTATATTGAATTATATATTTTCTTGTTTTCTTGAAAAATTATCCTAAAACTTGAAAATTAGTTTATTAGCTTAATCATAGTGATTAAACAATTTGATGTATTTTTTTGATTATGGTGAACTAATATAATTTTATGTGCTTTTTATTTTGCTCTCATCTCTATTATTTTTGTTAATATATGCAAACTCCAATCTTTACATTCGTACCATATTATACACTATTTTATTTCAATTCTTAGATTTCTTTTTATGTTCCACATGTTAGTAGATTAAAAGAAAAAGATATACTCATAAAAGTTTGACTTAGAATATAAATATAACAAATCAATATTAAAATCACTAGCTTGGTCTAGAAGAATTAAGATAGTAAAAATAAAATATTATAATTGTAATGTTTTTGTTGGGGATCTCACATGAACTAAAGATATAACAAATTATAATATATATGTGAACTAATCTCACCTTATTCAACCAATTTTGTAAGATTGAGTTAGACTTAAATTTTACATTCTTACTATGATATCATAATCATTCAGAGTCTATCATAATCAAGTTTGTTGTGAGTATCATGTTTCTTGTTATCAAATTCTTCCATCTAATGTTTAGTCCTTGTATTGTAGATTTGACATTGACTAGAAATATGTCAAAATTATAAATATAAATAAGTATAAACATCATTTTATTAGGTCGATCTTATAAGATTGAATTAAATTTAAATTTATTTTTTAAAAAATTTAATAAAATTTAACAAATCAAGATTGGACTCAATTTATTAAATAACTAAGTTTCTTTTATCTATAGTAACCATGAATGATAAAAACAAGTGAATTTAGTTTGTTTTGTCCTATTACACAATCATTTAGCTAAAATCGAATTGAGTTTGATTAAGTTTCAAATTCAAAACAAATTACATTTTTATTTGTCCACTTTAGAATAAGTTGTTTGATTGATGCATGAGACTAAAAAAATAATAATTTTTTTCTAAATGATTTCTTTTTCTAAATTAATTTAAATGAACAATTTTAGTTAAAAGATGTAAAGATATTATTATAATTTACCATAACTTTCATTTAAATATTAAATTTTATTAGCAGTGGAGAAATTCAATATACAAAATAACATAATATTTTTTTTATTTTTTTACTTACATTAAAATCTTGGAAAAATATAATAAAAACTCTAATAGTTGTAATGCAATTTAAAAACAAAAAAATCGCATAAGTAACTCGTTGAATTGACGGATTTTTTTAATTGCAAGCTACCTTATGAGACCTAGGCTAGTTTTTTCTTGAAATAGTAACCACTATAGATTAGTTACCTATAATGGTAAATATTCCAATTTATGTTTTGAGTTTCACTTAAGTTAAATAAACTTGCTAGTATTAAATTGTTACAGCTATATAGTGGGGTGTCCTATCTCTGAGTTAGCAAAAAATACTGAAAACAATGTAAAGAGGTCACGTGCAAATCATTATGTTTTTCATCTTTCACTGTAAATATATAGATACACCATGCTTAATCATTTCTAAAGCTTCCATAACATTCACCATTATAAACTCTTGATGATTGTATTAACATTCTTCAGACCAACTAATGACCACACAAATAATTGAAGTGCAAACTCTCCTAATATTATAATAACTGGTCAAATTAATGTTGAACTATAGGGAACTAATTAGCATGCACCGGATTTAAAAGTAGCTTTTCAAAGTTGCTTTATTCATGAAACATCTCCTCAGCAACTAAAGGAAATCTGTATGAACAAAGTGATCAATATTCAATAAATAAAAGATAAAATAAAATGGAAATATGTACTTTAGCTGGAAGAAACTACCAAGTTTGTGATTGGGTGCCAAATTGATTTCAATTCAAAGTAACATAATTTTTACTCAAACTTTAATATCTATCAATTGGAAGCATAAAATTGTTATAATATTAGCCAAGCATAAAATTATTATTGGTTCTTTCAAGACACTTGTTGTTATTGTCTCTATCTCTTTTTAAGTATAGATAGTATTAATAACACCGATCCACCCATCTAGCTTTTTTATTTAAAATTTACATATTTACTTCTGGTATGAATCTACTAAATTATTATGAAGTATAAATGGAAAGTTACAAAATAGAATTTCAAGAATATTTTATGAAAAAGTATTACATTTCTTGATTCGTGTTTACAAGTCTTTTGAAGTACATAAAAGAAAATAGTAAAAACTTAAAGTCAAGAAATTACTATTTGAAAGGTGTTTTTCTCATTGGGTTTATTAAAACGTTGCTTAATAAAATTTATTAGCGGAACACATTACTTGTAATTGTTTATGCAAACTTGTGACTTGTGTGAACAACTGTCCCTTAAAAAAAATGATGTTGTAAAGAGAAAAGATCAATATATAGGTTAATTATAGGATTCACATAATTAAGTTAAGCACACATTAGCAATCTTAGCATTGAAGTAATTATTTTATGTGAAGTATATATTTAAATATGTGTGACAAAGGGTAAGAATTTAAAAGTACACAACTTGTTTAAGCAACTGCACCGTTCCTGATGTAATTGAATAACAATAAATAATAATAATGATAAAACTAAGTACAATAAGGCACATATTATTTGTTATCACTTCTAAGATAAATATAACTTTTAATTTTTATAACTACCATAATATTTCTATAACAAAAAATCATTATTAAAAATAAATGCAGCCCCTCCACCAACCACGCAACAAATAAAAGAGATGATTTAGGTGTTGAACTTTAACAGCATTCATTGCTGCTTTGTGAGAGGAGAGTTAATGGAAGTGGCAATGGCATTAGTTAGAGATTAATTTCCCACAATCAAATTAGAATGAGATGAATTGGACTAATTTTCTTGGTGACATGATGGACCCAAACTATTGATTCAGTGCGCTTTCATCTTCCAACCCTAATCACTACCCTTCACACTCACTTTTTGAAATATCCCAAGTCCCACATCTCAAAGCTTTAGATGGTGTTAGAAATTAGATTTGTTTATAAATGAATTCTAGAATAAGAGTTTTAAGGAGTTGTGGGTATTTATAAGTACAACTAAGTTGAATGTGAACATGGTGGTGGAAGTTAGACCATTTCCAGAGTGGCACCACACCAAGAAGAATTTGGTGCATAGAGATGCTTGTCCCACCATTGTTGGTGTTGTTATTATTATTTTACCTTTCAAGATGAACTCAGTAATGTGTGGGCCATGAGAGTGATGAAAGTAAAGAAGAAATGTCAGAGGTAGGGAGAGAGAGGAGGTTGAAGAAAAGAAGATCTAGAAAGGTAAAGTCTACACCTCATCACACCATCAATCTCCTTCCTTACCTTTCTTTGCCCTTTTTCTTTCTTTCTCATGTTTACAAAATCAAATTACCAATTTAACCATTACATTATCATTTGGATGTTTCTGAAATCACCATCAAGATGATGTGAGTGCATGTCATGATAATTCTCCTCTTCTTGCTTTCTCTTTCACACCCCCACCATGGCGTGAAGTGGTAAAACCTCCAAATTTTAAATTAAGGAAGCCAAATTAAGAATTAGGGAGCAAATCAAGTAGCCTTCAAGTCAACACAGACGAATCGATGAGTTACAGGATCACGTGACACGCGTTTCACAAAATCCAAAGCAATAGAAGAAGAAGATGCCCACAACACAACACAAGCCAAGTCTCTCCCATGCAGAGTTTCTCCCTTCCCTTGGCCGTTTGGGAACAACCCAACACAACCAACGAACGTATCACCAAACAAAACACGAGTTCAAACAAATGCAGAGAATATAAGGTCTTTCAAACACCATTTTTTGCACTTTAGATATAAAAGAAATGAAGTTGTTTTATTTTTTTATTCTAAAAAGTTATTACTGCCATAAAAAAAGTATAGTTTTTTAAGTAAAACTAAATTTTTACCATTAAGATCTATACAATAAAATATTTCATGAAATATACATGTGTATCCAAATAAAACTTTAGTTGTGATCTAATAAGATTTCCTACTTATTGTAGGTTAACTTTATCCAATTTTTCTCCAATTTTTTAATGCACATTCAAGACTCTAAATAGGTACCAGTTGATCCACTTTGTAGTGTTTCTATTTATTTATTTAAAAAAAAAGATTTGAAATTTATAATCCTCCTCCTCATTAAATCTCTTTTTCCCAGTCTCCCGCAATTGGCGCAGCACTCAGACGGAGACGACACTCACTTTCTGCGTTTCGCTATTCGAATCGCTTTGCTTTGCTCAGCTTCTCTTTCTTGCTTTGTTTCTTTGTTTCTTCGCAGCAGTATAAAAAACGCGTAGCGTGGACTGCGTGTGGCAATTTGAATTGGGTCGAGGATCCGACCCGGATCCATGGGGTGCGTGAGCTCTAAGCAAGCGGTGTCGGTCACGCCGGCGATTGACCACTCCGGCGCGTTTCGGAGCAATGCTGCGCCTTTGGGAGAGTCCGAGCGGAAGGAGAAGAAGAGGAGCAAGAAGAGGACCGAGTCCGGGGGAGGGAGTCAGAGCGAGGTAGGTGAGTCGGGGAGAACGAGTTCCAATTGCGACTCGCTCAGCTTCAGGTTGGGGAACCTTCACAAGTACGTGCAGGGAGAACACGTGGCCGCCGGCTGGCCGGCGTGGCTCAGCGCAGTCGCTGGCGAAGCCATTCACGGCTGGGTCCCCCTCCGCGCCGATGCCTTCGAAAAACTCGAGAAGGTGAACCGTCACCAAATAAGCAAAAGTTAAACTAACCGTATTGTTAATTTTTTAGTATTATTATTCTAATAATAATAATAATAATAATTATTATTATTATTATTAAGGTGATGATGATGAAGTTTTTGATTGGTGGTGGTTGATGTTGACAGATAGGGCAGGGAACGTATAGCAGTGTGTTTCGGGCGAGGGAGCTTGAGACGGGGAAGATAGTGGCATTGAAGAAGGTGCGGTTCGACAATTTCGAACCAGAGAGTGTGCGGTTCATGGCGCGTGAGATATTGATTCTGCGACGCCTTGATCATCCCAATATAATAAAGCTTGAGGGCTTGATTACTTCGAGGCTTTCCTGTAGCATTTACCTCGTCTTTGAGTACATGGAACATGACATCACAGGGCTCTTATCTTCCCCTGATATCAAATTCACTGAACCACAGGTAATAAACTAATCATATTTTCAAAGAAACACAGAAGCAGGTTTCTTTTGTGTCTCGTTTCTATCGCATATCCACCTGTGAATACGGGTAAAAGAATATATGTATATATAAGCAGGGTAATTTTGATTATGACTCTATCAATTAGTTTTTCGGTTAAGTCAAAAACTATATTCTAAGATTATAGGTCGTCATCAGATCACTCGTAGATGTGATGTTCACTTTTACAAATTTTACTGTTCAAGCTGTTGAATCTTTGAAATGAGGATGTACGTTGCATATTCTATATTGATTAGTGATGTAGCAAAATAGTTTATATAAGTAGAAGACAACTTTTATCCCATGAACTAGTTTTTACAGTTGAGTAATATTAATTTACAGTATTGAGTGAAACTTTAATTTTAACTAAAGTACCAAAAGTAACTAAGATACTTTATCTAAGGTTTTTTGGGTAATAATAATACTTGTAATTAATGTATTGTTGTGTGGTGTGATATGATTTGTGGTTCTGTTGTTGAATGGTTGGAATTATTTTGTTGTGTGAGCAGATTAAGTGCTACTTGAAGCAGTTGTTGGCTGGTCTTGAGCACTGTCACTTGCGGGGAGTAATGCACAGGGATATTAAGGGGTCGAATCTTTTGGTAAACAATGAAGGGGTTTTGAAGGTAGCGGATTTTGGGTTGGCGAATTATGTCATTTCTGGGCACAGGCAACCTCTGACTAGTCGTGTTGTTACCTTGTGGTACCGGCCGCCAGAGCTTTTGCTCGGTTCCACGGACTATGGTCCGGCCGTGGATCTTTGGAGTGTAGGCTGTGTGTTTGCGGAGTTGCTTGTTGGGAAGCCTATACTTCAGGGGAGAACGGAGGTATTAGCCTTTCCAAAATATATGAATTGCCGTGTTATGGTGCATGTTAATGCAGTGAAGTTGTTACACTTTTGCTAGAGAAAAAAAAAATGGCTAATCCATTAGTATGAGTTAAAGGTAAATCTTAAATAACTTTGATTTGATAATGTACAAGAATGAAGAAATATGATAATGCCTCAACATATAAGGAAGCAACTGATATGAAAATGCTGCTGTAACTTTTGATATCCTCTTTCTTCCTATGATAAAGGTTCCGTTTTCTTTTTAAGAATAGAGATGTTTTATTTTCCGACATGCCTTCATGTTTTCATAGAAGAAGCTTTTTGGTATTGTAATTCAATTAGGAAACTTTTATAATTTCATATTTTTGCTGCCATATATTTAACAGAGCTGTAGTGTAGTTCCCATACATACCTATTGCAAGAGGTTTCGTTGCAATCCGTTAATAGGTTCATTTAGAACTTGCTATCATTGCCTGCTCAGTACTTTAGGGTTTCCACTGTTCTATATATCAAATAGGTAAAGGGGAGAATGTAATCAAACTAAAGAATATGATACCTATTAGCATTAATCTTCAGAAAAGTAAGTGATTCAATCTGACAATCCTCCTTTAAATGTTAGACCGGATGCTAATCAGTTGTGGTTAATAAATGAATTAGCTGGAAATGAAAATTCTGACAGTTTGATTCGTTATTTTGAAACTATTCTAAATTCATTATGTTACCTATACAGGTTGAACAATTGCACAAAATTTTTAAGCTCTGTGGCTCCCCACCTGATGAATACTGGAAAAAGACTAGACTTCCTCATGCAACGTTATTTAAGCCACAGCAACCATATGATAGTTGCCTTCGACAATCCTTTAAAGATTTGCCAGCGCCCAGTGTACATCTGCTACAAACTCTTCTTTCTGTAGAACCATACAAACGTGGGACTGCTACATCTGCTCTCTCATCGGAGGTAGGTTAATTTTGTATTTGTTGGAAATTCCTGAAATACATTTTATGGTTTAATTGGAAATACTCAGCATATTTGGTTAGAGGAAGTGGTTCCTATTTCATTTCCTTTTAACTTAGATAATGAAATTCAATACATTTTGTGGTTAATTGGAAATACTCAGCCTATTGGGTTAGACAAGTTTTTTCCTATTGCATTTCCTTTTTCCTTAGATAATGGGCCAGATTGTTTGCATTGTTTTAAAAGGTGTTTATTTAATAAAATAGACAAATTTATGCTTTATTTTAATGAGTTTGTTTATTTTTTTTAAATAAACAGTTTTCTGCTTATTTTAATAGGCAAATTCCTTCTGCATATTAAGTAAGTGATTCTTTTAAAAATCACTTACTTAAAAAATATATTTAAAGTGAAAACTGATCCAATTACAATATATATATATATATTTTTTTTTCATTTTGCTTCTCATTTTCAAATATTTGTAGGAAACCGTAAACACAAGGATTTTGTTTACATTCTTTCATGTACAAATCTTTGAAATCCAGAAACAAGGTGAAAATAATCCGGCATTCTTTTGAATTATTTATGAAAACAGAAAATAAAAATAGATGTTGTATTTTAAACCAAACAAACCCTGATTTATGTATAGCATTAATCTTTCTTGCATTTTCTGTTGATTTATTTCTCTTGGCAATATTTTTGGGGGATATCCATCATATGAATCAACTTGTTTTTATGACATTAGTCCCAGATACAAAGCCATTCATCATTTATCTACAAAATTTATGATTATGTGAATCATTGAAATATGATATGGACTCTTTCTAAAACTCTACTCTGATACAACGGCCTTAACACTTTCAGTATTTCAAAACAAAACCTTATGCGTGTGACCCATCAAGCTTGCCGATATACCCACCTAGCAAGGAAATTGATGCAAAACACAGGGAAGAGTCAAGGTGAGAATGATATTAACTGCACATTTTATGCAGAGTTATTCGAAAATAATGCTTTAGTTGTTACATATTCAACTGATGTCTCTGAATTGCCTCTTATTCGGCTGGTGTAAACAAGGGAATGCCTCCATGTGCATTTAATTTGCTTGAGTCTACTGCCATATTTGGATTTCGTTTACCAACCTGCGAGAGAACATTGGTTTTAGTTTGAAAACTTGATCAGGGTCTAGGTGGCCTCAGGGAGAGATTAGGAGTGGTTGTTTACTAATACTCCACTGATCATTGGAATGCACATATACTTGTGGTGCGGTAAATTTAAATTATGCTATCAGAGAACGAAGTAGTGTTTTTGTTGTCCGAATAACATGAACTCATGAGAGGACTAATACCTGTTCCAACTTCCAAATGTGAAAGGAATAATCCTTACTGTTTATATAACCTCCATCTTTCTTCTCTTCAACTTCTAGATTTTTCCATGGGTTGTTTTACTGAGATGAATTTTTGAGGAAAACCTTGGCACCGGAGTAACGGAGCTAGAGAATATTTATTGTGATATCCAAACTCAATGATTTATGAAAATATAAAAAAATGAAAAAGTAACAATGTTATAGAAGTTCAATTTGTCAATATTGAGCATTCACAAAAAAAATGAAGTCAATGAAATTCCTGGTAGCCAATAAATTTTCTTTTAGGTTGCCAGCTATGTTTATCTTAATTAGGCTCAAATGTTTTCTAGAAACGTCATAATTTAGCACTGCTGTCAGCTGCTTTGTGACTTGGAGAGTTAGAGGTCACGGGTTCAAAAATAGTCTCTCTGCATGGCCAGGGCAAAGCTATTACTTCTACCATCCTCAGACCCACTAGCTTGGAGCCCAATGCACTAGGTTGCTTTTTTGATATATCTTTAAAGGATTTGAAATTGAAAAATTCAGTGAATCAACAGTCTTGGACAAATTAAAACGAACAAAACCTATTCTTCACAAATTCCATTTTCATAAGCATTATTTGTATATTGTTCTTGATTTTTTTTCGTGAAATCATAATGGACTTTTAGGAAAAAGGTTAGTGGACGAGTTCGTGGAACTGAAACAAGAAAACCATCCAGAAAGCCACTGGGATTCAGTAAACTAGCCCCCGCAGAGGTCTGTCTTTAATTTCAATTCTGCAACTTAGCATTTCTTCTGATGTGCATGGACAATGATTTACAGGAATGGGCTAATTATCGTAAACCAATTATCACTTGTTGCTCTTACAGGATTTGGCAAGTCAAACTCAGACTTCCCAGAAGGTCAATGGTAGATCTTTCCGCAACCATGAAGAAGAGAAGATTAAAATAGATGACAAAGCCCAAAAGTCATCCAGTGGTAAAGTTGAAGATGCTTCCCATATGAAGAATGCTTCTCAAGGAGATATACCCCTTTCTGGACCATTACAAGTTTCAACATCAAGTGGATTTGCATGGGCAAAAAGCCGAAAAGATGATGCCTCATTTCGATCCCATTGTCGAACTATTTCAAGAGGACATATTTTCAATCCATCAGAACCTTCTACATTAAATTCAAGGAATAATTTGGATACCACAAACCAGGAAAATAAGGAGTTTTGTGGGGGATGCGTCAATTCCAGGGGCCATCAGCTGCTTGAAATTTCTAAGCTTTCTATGCAGAATCAGTGGAGTAAGTTTGATCGCCCAGATTCATTTGATGCTTCGGATGAGTACCATTCACAGGAACTGTCTATGGCTCTTTATCACAGAGAAGACTCGGCATCCAAGAGAAATAACCTGGTAAGTTGGCCATATTTTTTATATGGTATTAAACGTGAGATCTTATCTGCTGTGAGATGAAATGTAACTTAACTAGCTAGCATATTAATTTTTCAGTGTAGAGATTGATATGGTTTACTATGAGAAAGTCGGAATTAGGAATTTATACAAGGCAGAGAATTAATTGGAACAATAAAATATGGAAAGAAGAATGACAAATTTTGTTGAAATCAATTCAAAGTTTAATGGTTAATTAAAATAAATAAAAAAATATTTAAAATATATAATATCATAATTTATAATGATAAAACTACAAAAAATATAAATGTATGGGTTCTTAACTTTCAAAATATATATAACAGTTTAAATAATATTTCTACATAAATTAAAAATGTAAAAGTTTAAAAATATATATCAATATTAATTAATAATAACAAGTTTATATATAAAATAGAAAAGAAAATATTAATATTTTTTGTTGATTTTTATTTTTAAAGAAAAAAAAGTTAAATTGTGATTTATTAATTTTAATTGAACTGTTTTACTGGTTTTGTCCGGTTTTATCGCTTTGATGCTGGTTTTAAGCATCATCAATTTTGAACCACCACAATCAAACTAGATAGGGGACCGATTGCTGGTCGAAACGGCCAGTTCGGTCCGGTTTTATGAACCATGGCTGAAATAATGACACTGTTTAAAATTTTCAGATTTCTGATTTTTTTTGAATTAAGTGATTTATTTTGTTGACATTTTTATTTGTCATAAATTTGGGCCAGTAGCATAGGTTTGGGACCAATTTCAATCTTGGAAAGCAATAAATGTTTGAATATAAAATCGTCTTGTGTATTTGCTATCATATGATCATAAATGGATGGATAAGAGGTCATTCTCTTCAGTTTTGTTAAGAAATTTATTTACCTTACTGTGCTTTGCCCTACCTGTATCAAATACTTGGACCAAATGTCAACTAAGCAGTAGTCTCTGAGTCCTTGCATTGACATGATTATTATTCATTACTATCCTTGCAGAGTTTTCAAGATCAAGGAGAAAGGGTTGAATTTTCTGGGCCCCTTCTATCTCAGATGCACACTGTTGATGAGCTCTTGGAAAGGCATGAGCGTCACATCCGGCGAACTGTCCGGAGATCATGGTTTCAGAGAGGTATGACGGCCATAAGTCAAGCTCAAGCAATTTGTTGCATTACTGTTATCTCTTTTCTCCCTGACTTTTGTGCCTAGGCTTTCTTGAAATCATTCAAAGAATGTTAAACTTACACCATTCTAAAGTTAATCATGGATTGACACGGCATTTCTTGTTAACATGTGAGCTCTGGATTGCAGGTAAGAAGTCCAGGAAGTAAATCAAGAAATTGCATGAATGGATAACCTCGAGATCATATCAAAATGATACAAGTCCTACTCTGAAGCCTATCTCCATTCCCCAACCACACTCCTTTGACCAAACAATGAACATCAGACTTATACAATGACACTGGTATATTGAAGCGGGGAACTCACTCAACAATTTGAGACCAACACCATTCGTCTTTCAATTTACAGAAATCCGGTGACCAATGCAATCAAAAGAATAAATTATAGATAATTCGTTTTTGTATGATCTAAACTCCTCCCTCTGCCAGCCTTTGCTAATTGTTATCTACATTCAAGTCTCTTCCGGCAATTGTATATATTTCATATGCCGTGACTGACTTCAGAATATAGTCTAGTCACCATTATTCAATCATTTTTAAGGTTCTTAATGAATCAGCGTTCGCAATTTATATATCTAACAAGCAATTTTCTGGTAAGGAAGGACCCTAATTTTGCATCATACTATCTTCTCCCAATTTCTACTGCTTCATCTTTGGCTCCAGAGTTCTGAGTTATCAGTTTTCATTCTTCATCGACTTATTCAAATGTCACATGCGTCATACATATTCACCACACGATTCATCGATAAAATTCCAATAAAACGTTGGAGCACTCCTTTGTGTAGCTTTTTATACATAAATAGGGTTAAATGGTAACTTCTGTCCTTAATTTGTACAACATTGTTAGATTAGTTCTATTGATTGAAAGAGAATTAAACGTATTTTGAAAGTTTAAATTAATAATCATATTCATCCAAAATTAAAAGAATATATTTAACAAAAATAATAATATTAATATACATTTAAGAACTAAAATAAATAGTTAATACAAGCTTATATAACATTATAGTATCTTATGTTACTATTTTTTAGTTTCAAGAATTAATGACAATCGTGTTCACTTTCAGACTAAAGTTGTTTTCTCAACAAAAGTATGCTGAACAACCTTTTTTTAGTTTCGGTTTACGAGACAAAAAGTACAAATATTTATAAATTACCTTTTATTAATAATATCTTAAAATTGTAATACAAAATTCATGATGAAGGGACTGAAGTAATAAAATGAAAAAAAAAATTAAAATATAGTAAAGGAAAAAGAAAAAGAAAATAATAGTGGAAAGAGACTCCCATAAAATTGTTTTTCTTTTATCCTTCCTAATCTCTTTCTAAATAACTGTCAGAATTATTCTTTCTCACTCATTCCAATTTTTTTCATAAGTTCTAAGTATTTTATTGTCACAAAGTTTATTTGTCCTCTTCTTTAATAGAGGCCTTCGAATTTATATAATCTTAAATTAAATATCTTAAATAATATTAACTTTAAACAAAATAACATAAAAATAAATAAATATATATATTAAAAATATTTACAACAATTAAGTTTTAATTTAATAAAATAAAATAATACAATAAAGATGTGGACACATATGTACTAATGCATCCATGTTCTCACTAGCGGTAATAAAAGTATTCAAATTGTTTGGGAAAGTATCAAAGGCATTAAATTTGCTGGTATTTCTTCATGCATTCACTGATTTCTTCTGCAGGCTTGGATTCATTTCGGAATAGATTTTTTAGAATGTAAAAAGTACTTCTTCAGCAGTAGAATCCAAAAGTAAATATAAGGTGAGATAAGAAAGTAATGAGATGTAAAATGTTGGATCTTAAATTTTGTATGGAGCTTCATTACACATTTTTGTACATCTTCATCAGAGATATTTAGAGAATTTGAGTGTGATAACAGTTTATATGAAAATAAATAATATTTTCAAAGATAATAAACTTGCTTTTAGTAATATTGAGTTTAACACAATGAGATATGTATATATTTATCATTTTCATCATACATATTAAGAGTATTCAAGTACGATCAAAGTTAAGACTGGTGATAAATACAAGTTAAAGATACAAATAATCAAAATATAATGAATTTAATTTCCCTAAGTGAAAAGTTGGAGTTTAAAGGATAAAAGTAATTACAAGATTTGAATATAAATAAACTATATGAGAATGGGTAAACAGAATAAAGTTCAGAGTAATTATCTTTTTCACTTCACACCTTGCTTGCATTCTTATATATCAACATACAAAAAAAGTACCCTTCCAGAAACCTAAATTTTGGAAATAATATACTACAAAAATAATAACCACAAAGAAAATAAGTTTTTGTTTAAAAGGAAAGAAAATTTTCAGTGTGTTCAAATTGTCCAAAAATAAATTAACTATATCAATCATCAGCTGAGTATTTGACTAGTTGGAACTAATTAAACCAGTATATTATTTATTAAACTAACGAGTTACTGATTAAATCTGGTGGGCTATATTATATATTTCAGACAATATTTTAACTCAGTTTTTAAAAAAAAAATAAAATATCTGTTTGGTATGGTGGTTGCATTGCTTTTATTTTAACTTTCAAAAGGAACATGATTAAAATAAATGAGACCAAACTTTTTTAAATTATGTGTATGCAGGTCGACAGCTTTGCTTGACTGTGACTTGTTTACTAATAAAAATTCAAGGTTGACCTAAATTTCTTTTAGAAGTTTGAGTTGTCATAATATTTTAATAATTATTTTTAGTAGTTCGAGTTGTTTTTTTGAAAAATAATTATTTTATAAATTCAATATAATATTTGTAATATTATTCTAATCATATTCATACTATATCTACTAAAGCATTAATTGGACATATTACTAAATATGGATATTTTAGTTTAGAAATGAAATCATTAATGTTTTCTTAATAGATGTGGAATATCTAAACAAGTATAGTTCTGGAAGGGATGAAGTAATAAGTTTATACCACCTTATAAGCTAATTAGATTAAGTATTTATATATTATCTTTACAGAGAAGCATTTAAATAATCTCAAAATAATATAGTTTTAAAATATTAAACTAAAACTGATTACAATAAAAATAAGAAAATTACTACTGATAGTTAAAATATTTCTAATAAATGCTACATTTTTTTTTGGAATGGTATGAAAGATAAATTTATTTTCAAACATATAGTACTTAACTAGTAGGCTTATTTATGGGTTAACTTCTAGGTAATAATTGAAAAAATTGCATACTCTTTCTAAGTATTTTAAAAAGACATGTTCCTCGTATAGTGAAAGAAATTATTGATAAACCCGAAATATTATTAAAAGAATAATGAAATAAATAAGTAATTATTTTTACTCATTAGCCTAAGTTGAAGAGTGTTGCCTAAGAACGAGATGAGGTTACTACGAAAACGACGTGCTCTTTCTGCACCTCCATATTTTTTTTAAATAACCAAAATATTTTTACCAAATCTTACAATTTGTATACAATTTTAATTGGATTATACAATCTCATATATAATTTTTTTTATATTGAAGTACATAATTTGATATACAATTTTTTTTATATTTTAAATTATATAATTCGGTATATAAATTTTATATATTAGATTTTATAATTCAAAATACAAAAATATATTTTGAATTATATAATTTAATATATAAAAATTATATATCAGATTATACAATCTAAAATAAAAAAAATTATATACTAAATTTTACATATTGATATATAAAAAAGATTATATATCAAATTGTATAATCTAATAAACAAAAATCATATACTAAATTACCTGAAGTACAAAATGTTTAGAAAATGTATGATTTATTTTAATTTTTTTATTAAAAATATAATACTGTGTTTATGGAGGTGTACGGAAAAAGTATGGAGACGTAGGAAGAAGGCCTTCCGCCAAAACTGCCAAATCACAACTTGTATCTTATTAGGGGTTTTGATTCTTACTAATGTGTAAGAAATTTTTTACACTTAAATTCACTTTTCATACTATAGTTTTATGACGTATAATTTTGATCTTATAAATTTTTAATTATAAACACGATTATCTCATTTTTCAAATTTAAGTAATTTTGATTCATCATTAAAATAGTATCTAATAGAAAATGTTATATGTCTCCAAATGATAATAGTATGAGGGTCTGCATTCACTAATAAATTATTAGAAAGTCTTATCTTTATTTAATGTAAGATCTCTAACACTCCACTTACGCCGAGACTATTTAACTTAATCATGATTTTATAGCAGCTCAATAGTAGGTGGCCTGATAGGCCCAACAACCTTGTTAGGATAGACTCTGATACCACAACAAGAAGTAGACTTTAAGCCTAACTCAATTTTACAAAATCAGCTTGTAAGGTGAGATTTCGGGCTCACATCGATTAGAGATGAGATCTTTCAATAGTTTATAAGTGGGTGCAAATCTCACCTTACAAGCCGGTTTTGTTTTGTAAGGTTGAGTTAGACTTAAAGTCCACTTTTTGATATGATATCAGAGCCTATCCTAGCAAAGTTATTGGGCCTATCAGGCCACTCACTATCGGACCGCTATCAGACCACCCTTACATATAAGTTTTACGCTTGAGTTGAGAAGTCTCAGTGTGAGGAGGTGTGTTTGAGATCCAACATTAACTAGAGATAAGGTCTTTCAATACTTTACAAGTGAGTGCAAACCTTACCTTACAAACCGATTTTGTAAGATTGAGTTAGACTTAAAGTTCACTTCTGATAAATAGAGCCGATTAATTGTAAATTTTGAAAATTAACTATGTTATAATTAACACATATTATTTTTTTTTCTCATTAACAATATAAAAAAATAAATGACTAAATTTATAATTAAAAATTTAAACGAACTAAAACTATATATTTACAAAATTAGTATTTAAATCATTAAAAAAAAACTGAATTTTGTATAATGATCTCTTACTTTTCAAAAATAAATAATATCTAATATTGATTGGAAGTCAAAAGTAAAACAACAAATTTATCTAAATGATTCGCTAGGATTGAGTTAATTGTAAGAGATTTGAAAAGTAATCACGATATCTAAGTTTCCTCTCTTTAAATCCTATCTTGCATAATGCATAATTTTTTAAACTTTCACCAGTTTTCTAACTAATATTTCATATCTTTAATTCTATACATAAACTAATTTTAAATTATGCGGAAGTTGATTTTATTTCTCTTTCATAGAAATAGTTATGAAAAAAATTCTTTCAACAGGTTTCTAGTAAGTTTTGTTATTACTTTATTAAGATTAAAGTTCTATATTATAATTTTAACATTTTTATATATTTAAGGTGAAATAAAAATGTATAAGCTAACACAGTGTTATTCCCATTAGATGTCATGTCACAGAATTGTATGAGTATGATGCAGCATTTATGAGGAAAATAATAGATAGAGGGATCCAAAGTTAGTAATAGAAAAACATAATGTGATTGATTATGTCTGAATCCAAGGAGAAAAGTTAGGGATTATTGGGTTGACAAGGCCCATTTGTCGCCTTCTGATTGGACTTAAAATCTTTCATCAATCGCCAATACTTCATTATAAGGTAGTCCTGTGCCTAGAAGAAGAGGTGTAAAAATGAGTTTACAAATGTGAACTAACCAGATTTTAGCCAAGTTTTGGTTAAAAAATATATATTTTTAAATATTATTCAAATTAAATCTGACTTATTTAACCCACGCATCAAACATGTTGAACTTAGATTATAGGTAGATTAATCCGTAATCTATTAATAACAATCTTTTATCATTTTTAATCATTTTTTTATTATAATTGTTTAGTGTTTCTAATTATGTAAGTTGATATTTGATCTTTTTAAAGATTACAATTTTTTTAATATTTAATTAATTTAAATCTTTTATTTATAGACATTGGATTAAATTTTTTAAAAATAAACTTTAAGTCTAAAATAAGACTACATATATTAAGGATGGCTCAGATAACTAATCCAATAGACTCAATAATTTTATTAAAATATAAAAGACTTTGATATCATTTTAAAAAATAGACTTTAATGTTAATTTAATATTACAAAACTAGTTTATAATATCTTGTTTATACTCATTTATAAATTATTAGAAAACTTTATTTCTAATGAAGGTAAGATCTCCAACAAATTAATTTACATTAATTTATTATAATAATATATTAAATAATTTTGGAGAATAAAACATGATTAAGTGAATTAATCTATCTAACCCATCATCCTGTGGTGGATCAAATCCACTAAAAAGTAAATTAGATTAAATTAATTATCTCTAATTCAATTGATAGAGCTAGCTTGAGTTAGTTAAATGTGAGTTACGCTATCAATTGATGCTTGAAGTTTGGAACTTGGAATTGAAGGTAACAATTGAAACATATAGACTAGGTCCCGGGAGAAAATACCCCTTTTACACTGAGTTTGAAAAAAATGAGTGGTTTTCTTCATTTTAATACGCTTATTTTCTATTCAGCCCATTAAATTGTAATCAATAAGCATCAAACCACCAATTCGGTCATACACCATATGAAACCGATTAAATTGACTTTTTCTTTTCTTTCTTGAGAAGCTTAATGAGATTGAGTTTAACTTCATATCACCTGTTAACCCATGTAAGGCAGCTTTTTTTCCTTTTTTTTTTTTTTTTTTTTTTTTTTTTTTTAACTAGCCTCAGTTGATGTGATTACGATAAAATGTATTCAACCCTAGTCACATGCTTTGAAGATAAACTAGAGTGCAAGTCACATGCTTTGAACCTAATTGAATATTTAAATTGGATCAATAATAGTTTTTTACCATATTTCAAAAAAGCTGCTTTGATCTCCTTTTAAAGGCAAAGGAGAGCAATATAAAGTTCTTTTCTTTACTTTTGTCCTGCCAATACTTTTTCCTAACCTACTAGATCACGTAATAATCTTGTTCGGAATATTATAACTGTCATTAGTTTGATGAATTTTCACATACGAGATCTTAATTTCCATGAAATTGTTAGAATGAGAAAAATATTACCTCACCATAATGTAGAATCCTTATTACATGTGGTTGTGTTTTGAAAATTTAGTTGTTCCTGACACCAGCATGCCTTTGTTTTAGGGTTGTTTTGGACACTTGGTGATCCAAACAGATGATGAATAGAATGAGGTGCAAGTTGATGATTGAGAATAAAAATGGGGTAGTTAACGAGGCAATGTCAATGGAAGAGGACATTGATTTTGGACAAGTATGCAGTTTTCGGATTTGCAAGAGATTGTTGGTATGTCGAGTACAAAGACAATTGGGTAGTAGCAAAAATTATGAATCATTGTGTTTTCTTTGTAGATGACTTCTAAGATGGGGTATGTGACCATCATGATGAAAGTGTGGAAGGGACCACTACCACAGGAATTGAAAAAGGTAATTAAGAAATGATTATAGGGTCTTGGAGGTCCTATATTTTTAGGATTCTTCTAGACTTAATTTCACCTTAAGACAAAAATTTGTATGGTCAAAGATAATTAGTGAACACATTTAAGTATGAGAGAAAGAGAAAACATGATCAATATTAGCAATAACAAAGCCATCAAGGTACAAAGAATGATGAGATTTAAAAGAAATAAAGGACACCGAAACAAGAGAAGTAAAAGGGAAAAAATGAAATATAAAAGAACATCAAAGAGTTTGTTTGAGAGTTTTAATAGTTTTGTTTAGAATTTAGAATTTGTTTGGGAGAATATGTTTTTTAAAAAGTTATAAAAAACTCTTTTCAGATATATATTGTTCTTAAGAAATTATTCTCCACATATATTTCTATTCTTATTTGCATGTAAAAGAGTGAGAATCTTATGTTATCATAACAATAACTTTCACTTTTACCTTATTACATTTTTATTTTTGAATTGAAAATAAATTTAAAAGTATTTTGAAGAACTAGACAAATTTATTAAAAAATTATGAGAATAATATTTTCAGTAATAATAATTCCAAAATTATTATTGTTACAGAAATATAACTAAATCCGTAAAACAAACACTTTTTAAAATTTTATAGATCTATTGAATGGTAAAAAGAATTAGAAACTTCCTTTTTTATAAGTATGTTATTGAAGTTATTTTCTTGGATCACTGTAATAATATTTAAAAATTCATTTGGCCATAACTTTCAAAAGGTGAATAAGTTGTTAAAGAATTTATCTAAGGTATAATCAATTTAGAAAAAAGCTTTTTAAATAAATTATTTGACAACTAACGTAATATTACAAAAATGTTATTTTCTCATTACTAAATGATTATCTTGAAATAGATATAACTTGTCGATGTAATAACTTTTTTAATATTGGCAGGGCTTTGTCCTAATTATTACAATTAAAATTTAAAATGTTTCTATCACATCTAAAATTACGTTGAATGATTGTTTGACGCAAGATATGGTTTAATTTTTAGAAGAACGATGAACTACATCATCTATAGTATTAAAATTGTGAAGGTAAATGAACATATGAGCTGAATTTTCCACCACTAATTTATTTAAAATATTCAATGAAATCTAATGCGTCAAAGTTTCGAAGGTGTATAGTGTTATTTAATTATGTGGTTAAGATTAAGATGTGTTTCAAAGAGTTCACTCTTGCATTGTAGAGCATGAAGATTTTGTGGTTTGGTACAATGGATCTGTCCTTTTACAACCTTATCATTCATCTTCTCAAAATAATGAGTTGTAAATTGTTAACAAATTTCAAAAGGAAAAGTTTGAAATTTTCTACAACGGAAATGATAGAAAGTTGAAGGGACAGATGCACCCTTTATATATATACATTTACATAATAGACAGATAAAGTAAGAAAATACTTAAATAATTACGAATTTATTTTAGTAAAAATAAATACAAATATTTGTAACAACCTAGTTACACTAGATAAATTTACAATCTTTGTAACTAATTTGAATAATAATTCTCATCACTGTTCACTATATTTATGGTGTAAGATTGTATTATAATTATTGAAATTGTGATATGTATAAAAATTATAATATGAAATGAAATTTTTTTTATAATTTTGTTCCTTTCATATGTTTTGAATTTTTTTATATAACAACTAAAATATATTTACAGTTTTTGTCTACAATTTCATAAAGTAGTAATTTATTAAGAAACATTTGTGAGAGAAAAAATTCTACACAAAATAAGGAAAATTCAGCCACAAAAAATATTAATAATGAAAGTTAAAATAAAACGCGATATTGGTACAAATTTTGACATCACAAAATATTTGGGATGGAATACTGCACTCCTCATTGATAAGGACAGAAAAAACTCATTAATATTTTTTTTTTCAAAAAATAACGATAGTCATTACATTCCATAAAAAATATTTTTCTATTAATTTTTTTAAACAAAAATAACTTATATACGAGTATAAGGTTATTTGAAGCAACAACTCTTTCAACAATCCAAATGTCACTTTGAAGTGTGTAAAAAAAAAAAATCCCTAAAATCACAGTCAAGTGGATGTGAATTGGTTTAAAAAAATTACTTCTTGTAAATAAATAAAAAAAAATCTTCTTGAAAGCTTGGATTCGAATAATTTCATTGCCCAACTTTCTATGACTATTAAAAAGTTGAAAACCAAGACTATATAAGTAAAAAATAAGAAAAAAAATGACAAGGGTTGAATTATTTTTTAACATCTTTATAAAATGTTTTGTAAGTATAGTTTAATATTCCAAAGTTAAACAATAGTTTTATAAGACAGGTGATCTGTAAACAATTTTTTTTAATAAGGATTGCATCTAATAAAAATATATCAAATATAACTTTAAATTAACCAATTCAATTGTTTAAAGCTATTTCAGATCTTGTTTTGAAAATTATATCTTCTTATGTATGTTAGTATGTTAGTATATGTAATCAATAACATGTAACAAGAGATACATAAGATATTTTAACAAGGATTATTTAGTCTCGTAATTATTTTTAATTAATCTTTTTGAATATTTTTGGAAACAAAATCACTTTTGACGAATTCTTTATAAATATAGTTTGGACTCTTAGCGACTTTTGTCCTTAACTCTAAACTCTAACTTAATTTGTGACTTGGATACCTTCTTACCTATACTTATTTATCTGTTAACTATTTGGTTGCGTAATTACATGTCACAACCAGGCTCATCGAGTATCTTGAAAATTGTAAAACCACAAACCTTAAACTCTAAAACCTAACATAAAAAACCCAACACCCAAAACTCTAGTCCCGAATCCAAACTCCAAACCTTGAACCCCAACCCGAAATCGTCAACTCGAAACACGAAATGAGATATAAAATGAAGTAACCAAATTGCAACAAATTATGAACATGCACAATGTCGAAAAGAGAAAGAAAACAAAAAATATATAAAGAAAGAGAAAACTCAAGCATATATAATTGGCAAAACAACACCCACACAAAAGAAGAGAAAAATAAATCTCTGAGTGTTTTCTAGTTTTTTTCTATCTTCTTTACATCTCTTCTTTACTCTTTTTTTGTTTTTTAGTTGTTGATCACCTTTTACGTCTCTCTTTTCTTTCTCTTTTAGACTCTCCTTTTTGTTTGTGACATACTCATTGTTTCTTACTTTTTGTTGATTACTCACTTTTTTTTATCTCTTTTTGTTGCGTGTGTATCGAGAGTAGCGAACGAGCAGAAAAGAATGATTCGTATGTGTCCAAAGTATAATACGATAAAAATATTTTATGAGTGTGTGAAAATGTGAGTATGTAAGTGTATACAAAAATGTTGTGCCAAATGTGCGTGGGTGTGATGTTTTTCTTTTCTTTTTTATTGAGTGGGGGGCTGGTTGACGAGATGAAAGGTGAGAGGAAAAGTAGGTGGTACAAGAGTGAATAAGAAGGTAAAGAAAGAAAAAGTATGTTTTTGATTCTTTGTTTGTTTTTTACTTTCTAGAAAGACCTAATTAGTTGGGCTTGGGCTACGTTTTATATTTTGCCTTTGATTTTTTTTATTGTTATTTTTTAATAAACTAAATTGGTTAAGCCCAGACTATACTTCTAATGTAAATAAGCGATCATATACAATAGTATATAGTACTAAAGCATGCAGGACTTCTAACTAGCTAGACTTCGAACATATATTTGTATCTTCTAAAGTAGAGAGCAAACGAGGAAACATGACAATATTACAATTTTTAGTGATTTATAAATACAAATATTAGTAAAGTCCCATCTTCAATTCAAATAGAGATCATTACCATTATAAATCATGTATAGTATGATAATGAACACCGAACAAAATCTTAAACATGAAACACTACATATTAGCAGCTCCCTTAGTATAAAGTATTTGTCACCATAATATGCAAACTGATAGTGAAAAAAAAAAAATTGATCATGTTTTTCTTTTACTGCATTTTTTATTTTTTTAGAACATAATAGATTTAACCCAAACTCTATTTTTGTTTTGCTTTTGACTTTTCTTTATTTTTACTTTTTTTTGTAAAACTTAATAGGTAGGACTTAGGTTGTATTTTTGTTTTGCATATATATTTTAAAAAAATATAAATAAAGACCTAAACTAAATTCTTTTGAATTTTTATTAAAGAAAGTATCATGTTTTAGTTATGTAATATTTATTTCTTTTAAAAGCTATTTTTTATTTTTTCTTAAAATTAATTGAGTACATATTTTTTTTTCTGGAAATATCCTTATTTATCCAGACGAAATCAAGTGTTGGTACCTTAAACCTTAAACCACTAACCCTCTAAACCATACATCTTGAAAATCCAAAATTTTATATTAGGTGACCTAGTTGATAGGTGACTTGTGACTTTGTGACCTAGTCAACAAGTGACCTGTGACTTGGTGACTTGGTCAACGATGACCTGATCAATGTGTGACTTGGTGAATTGGTGGTGACCTTGAGAACAGGTGACGTGATGAACAGGTTACTTGGTGAATGAACAACTGACATGGAGACCTGATGAACAGGTGACCTAACGACCTAATAACATCTGACCCATGACTTAGTGAATAGGTGACTATACCTGGTGAATAGGTGACCAGTGACCTGGTAAATAGTGACCCGTGACTTGGTGAACATGTGACCTAGTCAATAGGTGACCTAATGACCTGGTCAACAATGGAGTTGTTAAAATTTTCGCTTCATGGACTCTGACTTTCTCATCATGGGTCTCGTGGGGTTGGACTGGGATGTAAATATCATCTTGGTATTGAAAAATAGTGTTTTATTCCAAATTTATCACAAAACTTTTCAAACTTTCATTTTGAAATTCTTTCCCATTATAAATTTTGATAATAGAAATGTTACAATTTTTCTCATTTTGCAAAATTCTAGTAAGTCTTTTGAAGGTTGTGAATGCATCATCCTTGGTTACAATAAATAATGTCCATGTAACCTAGAATAATCATCTACAATTACCAAAGCATTATTGTTGCCACCTAGGTCCATGGTCCAAAAAAATCCATATGAAGTAGATCAAGAGGTCTTAAAGTTGAAACAATGTTTTTATACTTAAAACAACTTTTGGATCATTTCCCCTTTTGGCATGCTTCACATACCCTATCCTTCTCAAACTTGAGTTTAGGCAGTCCATCAATCTATTTAAATGATGCATATGTATGTGTCCAATGCACCTATGTCATAACCATGATTCATCACTCTTAGACAGCAAACAATTTACATTAAATTTGATGTAGAAAATGTTCAGCATATAAACATTATTTGTCTTGTCCTTTTACCCACTAGCGAAGTTTTCCCTAAAATTGAATCTGAAATAAGGCATAACTCATGGTTCAAAAGTGACTTAAAGTCCTTGTCACACAGCTAACTAATGCTAAGCAGATTATGCTTCAATCATTCCATTAGTAGCACATTCTTAATGATCAAGGAGTCTTAAACACTAACATCTCCATGCCAAGGATTTTTCCTTTATTGTTGCCTTTATAACTCACATATCCTTTATGTTTGAAGGTCAGGTTAGTTAGCTTTAAAGCATCTCCTGTTATATGCTTTGAATAACAACTATATAAGTCATAACTAGTTCTTGGTTGTCAAAGTGTCCTGCAAAACAAGTTAAATTTCAAGCAATGGTCCCCTAATAAATTTGGGTCCAATATTGTTAATAGTACCCTTAGGTACCCACCTAACTAAGCCTTTTGGAACATCAAATTTCCTAATACTACAGTTCCTCACAATGATTCGACAAAATTTCCAAACTAGTGTAATTTTTTGTTTTGAAATTTCTAAAATGGTGCATTTTTTTTTTTTTAATTTCAGATGTGGGTAAATTGTGCAAAAATTGCACGATTTAGGGTTTAATTTAAGATTACGTAAAATCGTAGAAAGAGAAGATGATTTTAGTTGATTGAATGAAATTGTACAATAAAAGTACGATTTTAATTAACTAATTAATTGATTAATTAAAATTCGTTATTGTATTGGGTTAACATTTCTGTTTAGTATTTATTTATGTATACAACAATGATTATTTTATAAAAGAAAAACAAAAATGCGGAAGTAGTTTGAGAATTTTTATAAAATTACAGGTCATTTTTATATTAAAAAAAAGAGTAAGAAGAAAAAAAAATATAAATAAGTTTTAAAAACTACATAGTTCAAATAATTTAAATTTTCACAGCAAGTAATTATTCTTCCATTCAAATTAACTTCACATCAATTTCAATTATTTAATGACAATTAATTTCAATCATTATATATTCAATAAAATTTCACTATGAAATAATTTTATTAATTTTATATACACAATCCAATACAATATAAAAAAAACAAAAGATGTAATAATTTTAATTAATCAAATAGAATAGAAGCATGTTACAAATGGGAATTTGCCTTTTGTTATAATTAGAAAAACTGTTAAATTTGTTCAAAATCAGTTTTAAGAATCTCCAGATCTCTTCTAATAAGTTGATTTTATTTTTTAACCAATTTTTTAAATAATATTTTAATCTATTGTTCGACAAAAACAATCTATTTACTTTTCCGTAGGTTTCTTTGAAAACTTGAAGCATGATAGTGTAATTCTTATAATTGTTAGAACTTACATTGTTGACTCACATTAGTATTCAACCATCAATCATAGATTTGTTTCCTCGTCCTCTTTTAGTTGAAAGATGTATCATTGTCCACACCTTAAAACTGGTAAAGTAAGATCAATCTACAAAATTTCAATAACTTCTATTTTCTATTATAGATATAATTTATTATAATTATATTTACCAGTATAATTTTATACCACGACCCATAATTATCCCACGTATTATAATTAATTCTAACAACATATACCCATTTGTCTATTACTACTGTCTTTCATTTACAGTATATATCAAAATTCAAAAATGTATATTGATTACTTAATTAAAGTATTAATACTTATACTTATTCTCTCATTATCAAAAAATAAAATAAAAATACCTCTCCCCATTAAATAGACAATTATCGTACTTACTATTATATTTTTTCATATATATATATATATATATATATATTATTTTATATTATTTTTCTAATAAAAATTTAAGTATGAATGGATAGTTTCACACTAAATAATAAGAAAGATAAATAATATATAATAAATAAAGATTTATTGTTGAGATTCTTTTTAAAAAAGTTCAAGAAATATAAAAAAAAAAGTAAGATATGAGCTGTACCTTAAACTTAAAATCTTAAAATTTTATTTTTATTTTATATATCACCTGGGACTTTCATCTCTTACCGTTAAAAAAATAGTATGAGTTATTTTAATTGAATTACTCTTGAGTTTAAATCTCACTTTCTTATAATTGCATTGAATATTATAAGAAAATTGCCTACTGTTAATTTTTTATTAAATTCAAACTCTATTATTTTCTGTGAAAAATACGTATAGTTTGTTACAGTTATGTGTTTTTAAGAAAGAGAGTACTTACATTTACAGTTTTTTTTATTAAAATGGTACAATTTATTTATTTATTAACTAAATGCGTAAATTTTTAAAAAATTATGAACATGGTAAGTCATCTAGAATGTTATTCAGAAAATTCAGAAAGCAAAAACCAAGATTCAAAGCTCGATTTTACTTTACTATAATTATTTTAATTTTTTAAAAAAAGCACCTGCTAAAAGACTTGCACAAATTGCTTATAAACTGTCATAAATTTCTTCATAAGTAAACACAGAGGAAATCTTCCATGTGGTTCAACATGTAATTTATGCAAATTGTTTAGCAGTATAAAATTTTCAAAATAATCTGTAGAAGTTCAAAACTCGATTTTTATATTATCGAAATAGTATCAAACAGTTTTTATTTCCAAAGAAAAGGGCAACTTTATTCAAATAATTCATGCAAAGAAAAAAGTACGTAAATATTATTTGAAAGAAAGAAAGCATTTTAGCTTATTGCAGATTATATATCACCCTGTCACATAAAGAGAAGACCTTATCAGGAACTACGAACGTATGATGCAGTAGAATAATTATATATACATGCGTGTGTGTGCATGGACATAAGCGAAATGGATGAAGATGGTTTTCCGTGAGAAAGACTCAAAGAAGTGATTTGACATTGATGAGTGATATTGTAATGGTGTTGTTGTTGTTGATGATGATGATGATGGATGAGTTTACTTACTATAAAAAAATCCTTCCTTTAATTTAACTATAACTTACCAAAACCAAAAGCAAAGCCGCATGCATGGCCCAGTTCCAACCCAACCAAGTAGAAAGTAACACTTTTTTCATACTCAGAAGTACATTCCATTCCCATGGCTCTCTTCCGAAGGTTCTTTTACCGGAAACCACCCGATCACCTCCTCGAGATCTCCGACAGACTCTATGGTCTCTCTCTCACATTCACTTCCTTTTTCCTTACTTTACCTACTTACTTACACCCTCTTCTTTAACTATGTCTTTTTCTATATTTCTACATTCTTTTTTGTAATTTGAGTTCTTGGGAATTGAAGCATATCTTTGGTCACTGGTGGCTGAATTTTGACCACGGTTACTGAATTTTTTTTCTAGTGGGTTTATGGTAATTCAGTGACAATGTGGACTTTCTCTGTTTCTGTTTCTGGGTTTTGTCTGCCGTTGAGTTTGGTCTATTCCAGTTGGTCCATGTTTTTCAGGGTTGGGAGGATGTTTTGGTTAGGGGTTATTCAAGGTGTAACAAAAAATGAGGAACGAGAGGGTTGGATTTGGAGTAACTGGAAAATAGTAGTCTTGGTAGTGATTCGTTAGTTCAGGATTGTTGTCTGGAAACCCAGAAAGGAAGGTTGGTTTTGTGTGGAAGATGTGTTTTGAGTGAGACTTTTGTACTCGTCCTCAAGGTTTTCGACTGTAGTTTGCAGTCACAGTTTTGTCAGAATTCTTGATATTGTCAAACAGACAAAATTGTCACCATCACTAAATCCAGAAGTTGTGTGCTAAATCGGGTTTGGAGACCCTTTTTTTAAAACCTTGATTCTTGTTACTGAGACTATAGTTGTAGTTGTGCCTTGCAATAACAGTTGTTTGTGTTTAGTGTCAGAATGAATTTGTGTGGTCTTTTGGTATTTGTTTAATACTTGACTATTTATGCAGTTTTTGATTGTTGCTTCTCCAAGAATGTGTTGGAGGAAGATGAGTACAAGGTTTATATTGGGCGGGTTGTGGCTCAGCTTCAGGATCACTATCCGGATGCTTCTTTCATGGTGTTCAATTTCAGAGAAGGGGATAGGCGCAGTCGAATTTCAGAGATAATGTCTCAGTATGAGATGACAGTTATGGAGTACCCTCGGCAATACGAGGGTTGTCCCCTTTTGCCATTGGAGATGATTCACCACTTCCTTCGGTCCAGTGAGAGCTGGTTGTCTTTGGATAACGTGCTTTTGATGCACTGTGAAAGGGGTGGTTGGCCTGTGCTTGCGTTCATGCTAGCTGCTCTTCTGTTGTACAGGAAACAGTACAATGGGGAACACAAGACTCTTGAAATGGTGTACAAGCAAGCACCAAGAGAACTTCTCCACCTTCTCTCCCCTTTGAATCCACAACCTTCTCATTTGAGATATCTTCAGTACATTTCCAAGAGGCATTTGGGTTCTCAGTGGCCTCCATCAGAAACACCCTTATATTTGGATTGCATTATTCTCAGGGTCCTTCCATTGTTTGAGGGTGGAAAAGGATGCAGACCGGTTGTGCGTGTCTATGGTCCAGACCCTTCAAAACCTTCCAACAGAAGTTCTAAGCTTCTTTCCTCAACTTCAATGGGCCAAAATCATGTTCGCCACTACTTGCAGGTGACTTTAATTAGACACAATATCTGTGCTATTCATAATTAATTGTGAATTGATTAGAGAGAATATCATCCTAAGAAGTTTTAACCACAGGCAGAATGTATGCTGGTGAAAATTGACATCCGTTGTCATGTTCAAGGGGATGTGGTTCTTGAGTGCATACATTTAAGCGATGATTTTGTTGGTGAGGAGGTGATGTTCAGAGTCATGTTTCACACTGCGTTTGTACGGTCAAATATATTGACGCTGAGCCGTGATGAAATTGATATTCAGTGGGATGCAAAGGATCAGTTCCCCAAGGATTTCAAATTTGAGGTGAGTTGTTGTTTTCCTTATGTCATTGTTTTCTGAAGCAATAGGAGTTGAACACATAGTTGTATCTGTATCAGGTGCTTTTTTTGGACGCTGATGCTGTTATACCTAATCTAAACACAGTCGATGCTAGTGATGATGAAAGTGACACAGAATGTGCTTCACCTGAGGCTGAGGAATTCTATGAAGCGGAAGAGATCTTCAGCAATGTAATTGATGCAGTGGAAGGTAAGGGAGATTACGATTTTGCAATGGTTGATGATGGAAGTCATAATACTCATGCTGTCAAAGATATTGGAGTGGATTATGGGATAACTTTTATGACAAAGGGAGTCACTGTGAATGCTCATGATAAGGTGGCAGTTAAAGAGACAACTCTTCAGTTAGCTAATCAAGCACCACAGAGCTATGATCAAATGTTACAACTTCCTTCACCTTCACCTCCACCACCTCCTCCTCCTCCTCCTCCTCCTCCTCCAAATTTTGGGCAAAATAGAGGGAACTTTATGACTCCTATCCATTCCAAATCTGTTGGACTAAATCATGAGGCTTTACCTCCTCCCCCTGCTCCTCCCATTGCAAATGGTGTAATTACATCAAAAGTTACACCACCACCACCACCTCCTCCTCCTCCTCCTTTATGTAATGCTCCACCACCACCACCTCCTCCTCCTTTAAGTACTGCTCCACCACCACCACCACCTCCTCCTCCTTCTCTATCCAGAGTTTCTCCTCCACCACCACCTCTTCCTCCATCAAGTGGAGCACCACCTCCACCACCATCTTCTTCACTGTCCAGAGCTCCACCTCCACCGCCTCCACCAAATCGTGGACCGCCACCAACAACAATGCCTGGAGGCACAGCTCCTCCACCACCTCCAGGTGGTCGAGGCCCACCTCCTACTGGAATGCGGGCTCCTCTTGCTCATTCTCCTCATGGACCTCTAGGTGGTGCTCCTTTTCCTTCACCAATTGGAACTGATACAAGAGGGAGAGGTCGTGGACTTGGACGTCTTACAGGGGCTGGTGCCATGGGAGCTCGGAAATCCTCCTTAAAGCCTCTGCATTGGAGTAAGGTGACAAGGGCATTGCAAGGAAGTTTATGGGATGAACTACAAAGACGTGGAGAACTTCAAATGTAATTTAACTTGACTCTTATCGAAAGATTTTATTGATTCATTTCAATTCTCTATAATTATACACTTAATTACTGTCTGCTTTCAATCCTTCATGTTTTAATGATTGGTTTTACATTCTATCTTAGAACACAAGAGTTTGACGTTTCAGAGATAGAGAAGCTTTTTTCTGCAAATGTTGCAAAACCTGCTGATTCAGATGGTAAATCTGGTGGGCGGCGCAAATCCGTTGGATCCAAAACTGACAAAATCCACTTGGTATTTCATATGAATGTTCTTGAAATTTGATTTTTGAAATAAACCTTGGCTAAGGTAGTCTTTCTTTTGTACTTCACAACAAACAAAGGTTGCTGATGTTCATGGATTCATTATATTATAATTGGAATTTAGTTCCATTGTTTTGTATGCTCAGTAATTTGTTCACAAAGAAGTCGTTTTCATTGTGGTCTGTTTGAGTCATTAGGGAATTGCTCCTTAACTGTGAAGGAAACAAATACATACTTTACTATAGTTTTGTTATTTAAGGAAAAATATCAAACATAGATGACTATCTTGACAATATTACTGTGATGTTGTTATTATATGATGTTCATTTAGTATTTTCCTAGTATCTTACCAATATGATTAATTGTAGATTGACCTAAGGAGGGCCAATAATACTGAAATTATGCTCACAAAGGTTAAGATGCCTCTTCCTGATATGATGGTAAGTTGATAGTTTGAAATTTCTTAATTAATGCGAGCAATTTAAAAGTGTAATTATGCAAGCTAAGATTTTACATTAAAGCATATCATAGTGAACAATGGTATTATTTTTTCATGAAGCATAAAATATAATTTTTTGAATGCAAGTTCAGCAAGACATGTGGCAGCTTTGTGCATGAAATTCGTCAATGCTTCTAGTGTTATTGATGACTATAAAAGTTGTCTCTCAAGCTCAAAAGAAAATGTTACTATATCTATCCAAAAGACTGACCATGTCTTGGGGTACAGAATGTTGGACAATAAAGTGTCAAAAAAATTGTAAGCCAAGTCTTGTAGAGATTGTATCTTGTAGTGGATGAGAGAAGAGGACAAACAAGAAAATATAAGACGATGACTGAATTCGACAGAGATAAATTAGGAGCAGCACTTGGTAATAAGGAAAAGATTATAGAATCTCACATAATTGGAGCCCCAGTAAGAAGAGTGATTTAATGGAGGAGAACCCAATAAATAAAGGTAAAGAGAGAAAAACTCTTAAGAGAAGTCATTAAAAAAGACTTAGATATAAATGTCCTTTTGAAAACTTGGTTACGAAAGAAATAACGATGTTTGATGTCTTTGATCCATGGAGGAGACCTCACCTAGTGGGAAATTGCTTTTGTTGTCGTAGTTGTTATAGTTGCATTTGAATTAAGATGATTCTTAAAATATTTTTGGATGTGCGTGTAGTTATTGGTTAAGACTAACAGCTTTTGATAATAGATATTCTTGGAAACAGTTTCCTGCCTTATCATATATCCGCAAAAGTATCAAACTAAATCTCCTGACTGTAACTTATTCAATTTACTGTGTAACATGACGAAATTCATACCCAGGCTGCAGTACTGGCTATGGATGATTCAGTGCTAGACGTTGATCAGGTGGAAAATCTCATTAAATTTTGTCCAACCAAAGAGGAGATAGAGCTTTTAAAGGTGAAGCTTAACAAATTTATACGTGATTCTTGCATCATGATTGACAATTAAGGGTTTTCATTTCTAGAAATTTCTTACTATGAGTTGCAACCTTTTATTATAATGTTCTTGCTTTTCTAATTTTCATGCATCCTGGTTATGACTATATAGGGATACACCGGTGATAAGGAGAAGTTGGGGAAGTGTGAAAAGGTTTGTGAATGATTTATTTAAGCCATAATATTATATAGTTCTTGAGAAAAGTATATGTAAGCTCAGAAAATAATGCGCGATTTCTGTTTTGGCATATCCACATACCTGATATATGTGTTGGTGTCTTCAAGTTTGCATGAAGTAGATATACTGGTTTTATCTTAAGCAATGGTTGGTGTAAAAATAGCCAATATTATTGATGATGAAAGAACAAGAGTCAGAAGCACAAAGAGAGAAAGAAGAGTACAATGTCAATAGGATTTCGAGATCCCCATTGATCCAATTGCCCCCACTTTCCTTTTATCTCTCTATTTATTAATTACATAGATTCTCAGCTATAGGCTCCGGCCTAATTGTATTGTTGGGCTTCCTCCTACGTTTCACCTTGTCCTCGAGGTGAAAATGTGGAAACTGCTCTTCAATTCTGCTGATTCCCACGTGGCTTCAAAGTTTGAAACAATTGATGGAATACGAATTTATGAAACTAAATAATTGCACAACACTGCTCATGAATAGTCACCCCTACTCTAACGTTTGTGAGGTTATTTGGGTTATGTTATGGGTGCAAAGCCTGTATTTTATCTTTTTAAGTCCGTGGCACCACATAGTGGGCACATTCCTCTACTGTTGAGACGTGGATCATAAACAAATTATTTTGGTGTTTGTTAATTCAACAACCTGTGTAAGTGTAATATTCTCATGTACATTGGTTATGTTATATTTCAGTATTTTTTGGAGCTGATGAAAGTGCCAAGAGTGGAGTCAAAACTTAGAGTATTCTCTTTCAAAATTCAGTTTGGGACTCAGGTTTGCTGTTGTCTGCAATGATTTTCTAATTTTGTTGTGGATTTGGTTTCTTGAGAATATTATTTTCAATCTGCAGATTACAGAGTTTAAGAAGAATTTACACACAGTGAACTCTGCTTGTGAAGAGGTACTTTGCTTATGAATCTAATAGACACATATGGCTTGTATTTTTTTAAACCACGTGCTTTTTCTTTTATCTTTGCCTTAGGTCCGAAACTCATTCAAACTAAAGGAGATCATGAAGAAAATTCTTTATTTGGGTAATACATTGAATCAAGGAACAGCAAGGGGTATGTCTTTTTTTACTAACAAAAATGCTTTTATTATCATTCTCTTCTGGTTAGGGGAAATATGTATGGTGTACTTCTCTTGGATTTTTAAAATTAGATAATAATTGGCTCTTAATATAAATTTGTTTTTTATATCTGTTCTCATAGAACTTGAGTGTGAAATGTTTCCACTTTGTACAGGATCTGCTGTTGGATTCAAGTTAGATAGTCTTTTAAAACTAACCGACACTCGTGCTTCAAATAGTAAAATGACACTCATGCATTTTCTTTGCAAGGTAATTGTCTCACTTGATTTAGTTGAAGATATTATTTTGGTGGTTTAACTTTGTGTTTTCTTCTATTTGAATTCCAGGTCCTAGCTGAAAGGTTTCCTGGACTCCTTGATTTTCACCTTGACCTTGTTAGCTTGGAAGCAGCCACTAAGGTAACAATTTAGTTTTTGGTTATTTATATACAAAAGAACAAAGCTTTGCCTTACCTTGTTACCCTGATGTATTGGTCCAATGCACTTTTTACCCCTTATTTTGTTAAAAAAATAACACATTCCTTCCTTTTTCAATTAATTTTTGGCAATGCACCATATTGAAATATGGGTGTAAATATTGGAGATTGACTCTACAATAATTATAGATGATGGGATGACTTTTGCATTCAGTTATATATTATGAATTGGTCTTTATCTCTAGTCAATGTGGGATTCTCAACACACTACACTTATACTTAAAACATATACATCTCGGTACGTGAGATATTTATAGGTGGATTGGATATTATAATTATTGCTTAGTACCTATACAATTTTCACTCACCCTTCCATATTTTAAATGCTCGTGCATACCAGTTAGTACTAATTGGGAAATGAGTCCATCCATCATGTAACTTGTAAGTTTCAATCATGGTCAAAGCAACTGTACGACTAGGAGACAAAAATCACCAGTTTTGGCGGTCATTTTTTCATCCTTTTTTTTTCAAACATTCGCATTGGACTTTGCAAATGCCATGCTAAACCCAAAGTGCTTTACTTCAGACTGGAAATTATGGGAGAAATGCAATTGGACTGAAAAATTCGGGAAGGAAAATACTGACCTAAATGTAAAAGTCCTAATTAGCATCCTTCAACTTGGCCCTTTCATAAATATCCACTGTAATTTCAATTTGGAAATTAATCCTTTTAAACTTTGTGAAGAAAATAGCCCCTCAATCATAAGTGTGCAAATTTAGAAACCATAGATGAAATTGTAATTTCCCATAATCATAAAATCAAGAAATTTCGCATCAACAAAAGTCCAAATTGAATGGGTACTAATTTTTAGTTCTATGGACTACTTGATCAATAGAACTAGGTGTTGAAAGTTTAAGAAGTTTGGTTGCTGAAAATTAAAACCTTAATATCTGCACTTGTAAGGAAAAGAAAATGATGTTTGTACAGGCTTACTGTTAGTATTAGTTAACGTGATTTCGATGAATAGTGATCATAAACTCATGATCTTGCAGATACAATTGAAGTCATTAGCAGAAGAAATGCAAGCAATCATCAGGGGATTAGAAAAGGTTAAACAGGAGCTTGCTGCATCTGAAAACGATGGCCCCGTGACTGAAGTTTTTCGTAAGGTGCTTAGTATTCTTGATTCTTCATTAAATCATTTAAAGATCACAATTCAATGCAAAGAAAGTTATGTGTCTAAACTTAAGTCTTAATACTGGTTTCCTGCATCAAGAAGGTATCATTTTAATCATCAGTTAATTCAATTCTATAGTCAATCCCAAGGAATTCTACTGTTGATGTATCGATTAAGGCTCCAACAATTTTTTTCATAAATTTTGTTTGTTCATTGTATTTATTTGGGTGCAGTTTTGGTCTCAATCTTTTTCTTTATACATTTTGAGATTTAGACTTCTCTCTGATCATTAGTAATAAGCCTATGCATTAGCAACAGGCAGTTAAGTGTTCTCTTGTATTCTGTTATGTTTCTTTCAGATCAGTTAGCTTTGGTTTAGATCGGTTAGTTAGATTGCTTTATATACTTCCTGTACTCGGTTACTCTTCAGCAATTACAAATTCATGTTGACATAAATTCTAAAATGTCTTTCTCTTCTCTCTCAATCTTAATATCTAATGTGTATTTTCAATTCATTTGACTCACTTCTTTAATTCAGACATCGAAGGAATTCATTGCTGTTGCAGGGTCAGAGGTGGCATCTGTAACAAATCTATATTCTGTGGTGGTAATATATACTTAGCCATCCTTTTGCTTGATTATATATATGTATAAGGAAACATACAGATTGTGCGATTTATTTGTGGACAGGGTAGAAATGCAGATGCACTTGCCCTATATTTTGGTGAGGATCCTGCACGTTGTCCTTTCGAGCAAGGTTGGTTTAGCGTTAATACTTTATTCTTGTTGATGGTAGGACAGAAAAGCATAGGATAAGAGAGGATAGTAGACAAGGAAAGAAGGACAGACTGTAGTTTCATCATTCTTGCATGTTAATGATTTGTTTAGCAAAAAGAAGTGACATGTTTTGTCATCTATTTTATAATGCTGATGCCAACTTGTTACTGTTGCTTTTTTTGTTTGCAGTTACTGCAACTCTATTGAATTTCACAAGGTTGTTTCTGAAGGCACATGAAGAGAATTGCAAACAAACAGTGTTAGAGAAAAAGAAAGCTGATAAAGAGGCTGAAATGGAGAAGGCTAAAGGCATTAACTTCATAAGGAAGAGTGGAAAAGATGAAGAAGAAGAAAGTTGAGAAGGAGATTGAAGTGTAGAAGGCTAAGGAGGAGAAAGAGGGCAAAGATAGTTGAAGACTGGGTTGTCAGCTCCTTTGCACCAACGTCATTCTCAAGCCAAAGAGCAGAGATCTATCTGTGGGTAGAAAGGGAACTGCTTCCGATATCAAGTTAAGTATCCCACTTGTGAGATCTTGGTGAGACAATTAGCCTTTCAAGGTGATCTAATGAAGTGAAATGGCATATTCTTTCCATCTATGAACATACAAAAAGTCTTGGGAGTGGACTCATTGATGACATGTTGAATCAAATTTTTGTTGATCATTCACAGAAGAATACTCGGGAAAGGCCAATCTAGACCCAGCATGAATGCTTCTCATGATCACTCATTTCACCAATCGAGAATCATCGGCTTTGATCTTTATCGTTCATTTCACCAAAGCCTGTGTTGTACCATGAAACCTTTTGTACAAACCTTGAAGCCTCTTCTCTAGGATTCAATTCTTCTCATGTAAAATAGAAAGTAGTTTCCCTTATTTCTTTTAATAGAGATTTTAGTGGGACAACCGAAGATCATGTTGTAAGCTGTCAGGTTAAGAAAAGAATTAGAAATCAGGTCTCTGTACTGTAATTGTATTACAAGCCTGAGATAGAAATCCTAGTTTCAGTTAACTTGTGTAATGCTACACATATTAGTGAAAAAGCTTCTTGTTGGATTCAGTTGTCCCAGGGATAGTAGAAAATCACTTTTCAAATTCACTGATAGGATAGCTATTTAATGGTCCTGCCTGGGAAGGTACCTCATTGATAGCATCAATATATGCATCTGCAGAGAGACATTTCCCATTTGTAAGCCATTTTGTAATACATAATACGATTTCATTTGGTGTGGACATTCAGAATCTTTTACTTGAGATATATCACGATAAAATTTGCTAAAAAACACTTGATTGTCGGCTAGGTAGTTGGTTAAAATCCCCTTGCAAACCAAAAAATGAAACAATTTATGCTTCCACATTCCAGAATGACCAATCCAAGCCTGTTTCTTCCCCACTTCCATATTTTTGTCCTGCACCCAATAAATATATAAATTTCCATTTTGTTCTTTTCAGATTACATAATCCAGAAGTTTTTTTTTTAAGAAGTTTTTAGATTACATGATCTACCGATTGTACAATCCAAAAAGGACAAAATAGGAACTTTCATATTTATGGGGTGCAGGATGAGATATATGATGGTGGAGGAAGTAATGCCCCCAATCCAAAGAGTCACGTTTCCCATGCCTCTCAATCTCAAGGTTAGGCCCATTAGATGAATTGACGGATCCTGATTTTAGTATAGAAAATTACCCCAGCATTTGCATTTCCTCTGTTTCTCAGCATTGTTGTCGTGAACACCTGGTTAACAAGCTGGAAATATCTACAAGTTTGGTTTAAAAGCACTAAATTTCAGTTGAACTTTATAGAAGCAATTCAGTTTTTTCTTCTGTAACTCAATGTAGGTTCTGTGGTTTGGTGTCCATATATCATGATTTGTCGAGACTTGTTTCCATTCAATGATCATATGTACTGGGATCACAATATACTAATACCAACACCCTATCATTCATTGGTTGACATTTAGATGCTCTCATGCATACATTTTGAAAAATAATTTAGAGGCTTGAGCTGATGTAAAATGAACATATTCTTCATGGGATCCACAACTCAGGCAAATCCTATACAGTTACAACATAATTTGTCTTTCATGGGATTCTGAACGTAATTATGCTAGAAACATCAACAATAAGAAAGTGCGTGACCCTTTAAGATGTGAGTATTCATATCCATAAGTAAACAAACAGCAACCTTTGTATTATTCACAAGGAAAAGATTACGGATAAATATACAAGGTAAGAGAGATGGAATAAAAGTAAGACATGGTTTAACAGTATAAAAGAAAGACATCAAAATAAAATGGTGAATCAATCTTCAGCTTCTAGCTTTTGCACATAGCTGAGCTGAGGTTCCTCTGTTGAAAACCTTTATGCCTTCCGAAGTTGCTCGACTTGGTTCGAGTAACATGAATGAATTTTTGAAAAGCATGCAAGATGGTTGAAATAACTTGTAGTACCTTATCTTACTTAAGGTAGTTCTTCAAAATTCTTTAATACCAAGTAACCACAATTGTCCTCCTCTCCCGGGAATTCAATCCTCAAAAGAATCTTGTCTTCATGATCATCCATCAACCCCATCTTGCAGTATTTGTAAAACATGCAGCTCACAATTGTGTCAATTATGATGAAAAGTGAGTACAAATAAGCAATGAAAATGCCCTCTAAAGCCATAAAAGGCCATGATGAAATTCCACTATTGTGAAAGGCTCTTACAATCCTGAACTGGAACAAGGCCTCAATGGCTGCAAGGCCTACATTAGCAGGCAGAGCCAGGAACAAAGCCATTGATGTCTTCCCCCTTAGCATAACACAGGCCTTGAGAATTGCCATGAACCCCCTATGTTTCTCCATGCCAGATACAGTGAGTGCCATGTTGCAAATCACTAATGCATTGGCAAGGATCACAGAAAACAGAACTGCACCTGCAGCTGACATCAAACGTGTGCTACTTGGTGAAGAGTATCCAAATCCTTCAGCAAAGGTGAAGGCCAAGAACAGGAGGCAAAAGCAAGATGCATTGGCGGAGAGAATAAAGAAAGAATTGTAGATGTAGGTGAGGAGGAGAGGCTTGTAGTGGAATAGGGTGGAAGTGAAGGAAGATGGAAAAGTTGGCTTGTGTTGATTTAGAGCTTGAATTACTGATGCTTTTGCAATGAGGAGAAAGGTGAGAGTGAAAGGAAGGGTGATGATTGAAGCAGTGATTGTTTGAGAAACCTTAAGGTTGAGAATGGTAAACAACTTTGATGAGGAAGGAAAGCCAGCAGCATCAAAGAGAGACCTTAGGTGAGTGTGTATTTGAGGCAAGAGGGATGAAGAGGCTGGAACTAAAGCCTGTGATAGGAGTATTGCTGCTGAGAAAGGAAGGGCCAGAAAAGCTACAGTTGAGGTGAAATAATGATAGTTTTGAAGAAAACTGTGAATTGATCTTCTCAAAATTTTGCATGAAACCCCCATTGGAATTGATCTTTTCCTTGCTCCTAGGAGAGAAAGAAGAGATAGAAGGTGATGAATTGAGTGGCTTCTCAATTCTCACTAAAAGGAGACCCTTTGACACAGGTGGTGTTTGTTTCTTTTCTTCCAAGTTTTCTCTTTTGATTTTGCTCTTGATTTTTGGAAGGGTTGGTTAGAGAGTTTAAAAGGTTGGTGTTTTTAAGGAACAGATAGGCCAACAAAAATAAACTAACTCCTACCAAGGTGGAGTTGTTCAGAAAGTTCAGACTTTGTTGTTGGTTTTTGCTTCAGAATTATATTTTTGACTCTTCTTTGTGTAGTGAAAAAACCCCAACAAGAGGTTCTTAAGAGGGCAAAGGCAAAGCACCATCTTCATGGCGTCACTGAGTTGATATATTAGCATTTTGCAATTAGTGATTTGGTATATGACAGCCTTTAAGTCTTTGTCTTGATTATGAAATGTCTCCTTACTTAAATTGCACATAATTCAGTCAGTAGCTTATTATTGATGCCTAGAATACTTTTTTGCAACTCTAAGTAATATATTTAAATCATACCAAATTGAATCATTCAATTTTGACCCCTTATCTTGTATTTCAAGTGTGATTTTAAATATTTTTAGTACAACTCAACACTTGATTGCAAAAATAAAAAGAAATAATTTAATGGTTATGCAAACTCAATACTTGAGTGCAAATATAAAAAGAAATCATTTAAGGTTATGCAATGACACTTTACACTATTATTAACTAATAAAAACCATTATTAATATAACTTTAAGATAATTAACTTAAAAGTTAATTAAATTTTATAGTAATTTATAATTGATTGATTGATATTATAATCGTTCACAAAGAAAATGAGATATTATTTGACTTTTCATTATGCATAATGAATATTATGAACTATAAGAAAATGAGATACTATTTTGCAACCCTTTTGAACACTTTTCTTTCACGTGGCATAAGAAGTGAACGTGAATTGCAAGATATAATAGCAACTATGAAAATAGCAAATACGACAGAAGAAAGGAAAGGTAAACAAAAATGGTGTAACTTCTACTCCCATCAACAATTATTATTAGAAATATAAAAAATAAAAATAATAACACATCAAATCATGACCGTCAATTTGATCAAAATAACATGCACATCTAGCATTATGGATGGATGTGATGTGATGTGAAGAGGTTGAACTCTATGCTTAGGTGGAGGCATGGTGGCCAATGAGGAAAAAGTATCATTCAGTTGGTGAAGTATGTACTAATGTAGTTTGACTTGGTTAGTTAGGGAGTTTTCCATTTGGGATAAGACCTTATCATAATATGATTTGAATTGATTTGGTAGGGTACAATAATAATAATAAATAATAATAATAATAGTTTAATTAAACAAGTTTTATTAGTATTTTAATTTTGGTGTTGTACCTCCTTATTCCCTTGCTGGGGTGGCAACACATTTGGTGACATTCTAACTGAAATTTAATTGTAATTAGGTGATTGAAGACAATGACCATTATGGAAGGTTTACTTATCAAGGATTCTTTTTTCTTTATCCCCTTCTTCAGCATGGCATAGAAAAGAGAAAACGTAGGAAGAAAAAAAAAATAATGGGATATATATATATTAAGTGTCGGTTCCTTTTTTTTAATTATTATGGTTTAACATTAATTTTGTCAAATCTTATTTTAAATATAACTTAATGAGTTTTTATCGTGGTTACATAGTTATATGTTGGTCACATAATTGATGTAGTAAAAAAAAATCGTGTTTAATCTCACTTAGGTTTCTTAAAATGCAAGAGTTATATTTAGGGTTTTACTTTATTCTAATGTGAGTTTCACTATGCTATATTGTTTTTATAATTTTTACTTTAACAAAATAGTTTTATAAGATTTACATTTTAATATTTTTATTTATACTTTTTAACATTTTATAACTTAAAAATTTATCTTTTAAGATTTAAATTTTTTTTAAGATTTAAGGTTTTAAATTTTAGATCACCTCAACATACTTTAATAAGTATTTTATAAGATTGTGATGTTAAGATATGACCATGTCTTCTGAATTACAGATGTGATTATGAGCAAATAAATTTTGAGAAATTTGTTATAGAGAAAAAGAAAATCTAATTTTGAAATTAATATTTATAGTGTATATGCATGTACCACACAACCTTCAACGTCGTTTTTCTTGTAAATCTTAATCATATCAAATCTTCATGTCAAGTCTATCTTAACTTCCTTAAATTCTAACAGAATTTCATGTTGTTGTACAAATAATGGAATGACTTTTGGACTAATAAAGCGGGATTACCTAACACGTAAAGCTATCTCTTTCCATATTACAAATTAAAATGAGGATAACTTTACTCTTGTTTTATGTCATTTTGGCATTCATCTTAATGGAGTTAGTATATTTATCTCTTTTTTTTCTCCTTCTTATAGATATTCTTTTTCAAAAAGATATTGTTCAATATTGGACTACTATGTTTATGCGTACATATGATAAAATGGGATAAAAATAAAAGAAAAGTCTCATTAATAATATTTTAAGTTTTCTAACATTCCAATTAATATTTATATATTTTTAAATATTTTTTAACAAATGCTTAGACCCGACATAATTCATATGGAAATGAATTTTTCATTAGAACTATTAAAATTCAGACTAATACTTGATGATACTTGGTGGTGATGATAATAAATATAATTAAGTGGGAGTGATTATTATTTATTGGTAATTTATTATATATTTAAATATTTGTATGCCTATTTGTTAATTAACACTAATAAGTATTTATGTTTATATAGAACTTTCTATATAAGTAAACATGATTAAATGATCTAACAGCTCATATTAGTAAAGAAAAGTATTGCAACCCAATTTTTTTAATTATAAAATTAATGATTAATTATTATAGTATTATTTGAATTAATCAATCATTTGAATGAAACATTCAAAGTGCAGCCTTTTATTGAAATAAAATATACAATAATTATTCATAAGTACAAAGAAAGTATATATGGAATGCTTGTATCATGGTAATGTAATAAAGGAAATATATTTTCTGATATTATATCTTGTACAGTTTCCGGTTTTACATAATTAATACGAACAAAAGGAAATCATACCTTTTATATGAAGACAACGGCAATGTCACATTGATAATAGTAAGTTAGTATATTTAGACTCAAGAGATATCTTTTTAGAATGATAATAAAGAAATCAAGATGAAAATTAATACTTCTTGTTTTCAAAAGAATAAAGACCTGAAAATAAAGTAAAGAATGTGATAATTCTTTGAATCATATTTTAAAATTTCATACTTGTTATGTCTGATAGACGGAAGGGTTGTATTATTTAACAAATTAAAACATTATTTGAACAGCATCTTTCAGATGATATTTGTAAAAATATTTTAAATTTAATTAAATTGTAATCTAATTCTCTCTTATTGTGATTTTTCTGTTTTTCATATATTCTCTAAGAGTTATCTTTGTTATAATCTTTTATGTGTTTGTAGTTAGGATAGTCAAAATGAATTCTTGAGTTATCAATCTTAACGAAAGATTCAAAAGAAATATTTAGAAATGATTTGTATACTCATAATTGTAATCAAGTTTGATCAGTGGAACCTCTAATAAGTTTTTTAGAGGATAATTAAACACAGTTTTGAAAGGTGTTCAAAAAAAAAAGTAACAAAACTTTTAATGATTAAACAACAAAGTAAATTAACCTATCAACAAAGAACATAGAACATATAAACAAAGTAAATTAACCTAACCTCAAAAAATTATGAATAAGACAAAAAAACTACAGAAATTTAAGTTTTTATAATTACAGAAAATTAAACATGTATGTTTAATTTAGTTTTAGAGATTATGTTAAGAGAAGGTATTTTGTCAATATATAAGAAATTTAACAAATTTAAATTGATAATTATAATATTCCTAGCTCAAACAAAAATAAGCCACAATATTTAGTTATTGACTTTCGAAAATTTGCATCCATAACAAATTCTCACCGAAACAAAATCCATTCGGCTGCACTATAAAAGCTTGTGTTCGATAATATCTGAATTATGGTTGGTACCAAAGACTTTTGTATTATAACTTACAATTCTTCAGAAAAAAGTTATAAGAACATGGGTGAAAATTTAATAAATAAATAAAAAAAATAGAAAAGCAAACATTAGAAGTCATATTAGATCATTTAATTTAAAATTTTCCATAAAAATAATTTATTATTTATTCATTAGCCAATGCCTTAAAAAACACTAGATAATATTTTAGCCTAAATTATATAGGTTTGAAAATTTTTAAAAGACAGTAAAAACCCCCCAATTAAAATATATGGTATTTTGTGATTTAGGGTGAACTGGTAAATCATGCTTGCTAATTCAAAATATGATTTAGTTTCTTACGTCTGTATTCCGCCAGCATAATAACTCAACCATTAGCAAGAATAGATGGCCAACAAAAAATGTGTTGTAGAGGATTAATTATATATACTAGAAAAACTGGGTTCAACCCTATTTTACAACAAAAATGACCTCGTTAACAGTTATTTACGAGGCCGAAGAATATGGAGTGACTTGTAAATGAATTTGCAATAAACAAATGTTCATTTACAATAAACAAATATTCAATCGCAATAATAATGGTAGCCCTCCAAAGCTTGTCTTACTGAATTCTGCAGCCTTGTTCTTCTTGTCGGAGAAATATCAGGCCCCGTCTAAGCCTCTACAAAGAAAAAGATCAAGAAATGTTTTTTATATGGTACATGAACTACATTCAGAACCATAGAATTAAGCTGCTGAATAAAATGCATTATAAGATCAAATTCAACAATACAGCTCAGATTATTCCTATATGTTAAAAATGGCCTAATACCTCGGTGGTATCTCTGATGCGTAGGAGATCTAATCTTTCCGCAGGCCTCCTATTGGAGAGGGTAGTCAGCTGCAATCAAAGCCAAAATTAGTACAAAGCAATGAAAATAGTAAAAGGTGATGTTTTCACCGACAAAGAAAGAAAACGTTACCCAAAAACTAAAGCGCTCAGGGTCTTTCAATGAGGGCATCATTACTTCAACACTAGCGAGTCTCTCAAGTTTTCTTTGATCTGTATCATATTTCAGTAGTTTAGTATTGCAACAGTTCATTGTAATTAGTAAAGGTGCAAAGAGGAAAAATAAGGTCACTCTCACATACTAAAATAGGATACCAAAAACTATGGCATCAGCAGAAAAAAGAAAACAAATTTCTGTGAGGGTGAAGGAAATAATGGTTCAGCTTCTGCCCCCATCCCAAATTGTCAAAAGGAAAGGGAGATGACCAATACATCTAGGTTTTCATTATAACCAAGGTACAAAGAAGTTCTGGGTAAACATCATATACTTATGGTTTAGGAAATACCATGTCTTGCTGCTTCTTTAGCTCTTGCTATCCATGATCGAGCACTTTCAGCCGCATTAGACGTCAATTCCAGTAACTGAGACCACATAACAAGTTATTACTTAGAATGATGAATTCATTTGTTGCTGTATAATTCATTCCATATAAAGAGTCATCAGAATTATGGCTAAGCCTTAGCATTTAAAAATAATGCATCGAGAAATATAATCAAAGATCTCTTAATTCAAACCACTATGGGTAGTTTGCATGATCTTAAGTTCAAACACCGTTTCCTCCGTTGTACACCCAAAAAATAAATAGACCTAATCATTCAAGTTTCCATGATTTCACAATTTGGTAAGAACAGAAGGAAAACTACCTGTTGCAGCAAAGCCGAAGTCAAACAAATTACAAACAATTCATTAATTAAAATAAATTTATAATACTCGAGAATGAAATTTATACATTTCATCCATAATAACTTGTGAAAGCTTCTTTACTTGAACTGTTAAATTTAAGTGTCTATTAACAGGAGTATTATCCACCACTCTACCCTATGAAGCGCATTCACTTCAAGCTCTATACATATATGGTGATAGTCCAATAACCTAAAATGCTATCTACATGACAGTGAGCTTACAAACAAATTCATACCAAAATTTTAGTGAACTTACAGTCTCTCTTTCAGTAGTCCCTTCCGGTGGCAAAATATCCTGTATCCATTCAACCTCGGCAACACGATACCTGCACAAAACATTAAGGAATAAGCCCATGTTTCCATGAAAGAGAAACAGCCATATCAACAGCTAGAATTTGTGAAACATAACACCCAGAGACAACGCACCCATCTTGATCCCACGATCGGATGATACGAAATCTCCTACGACTTTCAATCTGCAGGTAGCAATACATTCTAAGACATTTAAATATTTACGAATAAAATTAAATAAAAAAACAAGTCTACTGTAATAGAATCCAGGTTAGAATAGAAAATTCTTAGGAGCCTCCAAAGTATCCTAGAAACACTAATACCAGTCCAGCAGTGACAAAATAAAATGAGAAACAAACGCCATGACTACTGACTGTTAGAGTGAACTAGTACAACTAGCCAATTGTCCACAATATACTCAAGTCCTTCGGGCAAGCATATATATATAAACAATAAAAGTTGTAGATTTCAATAAAATGCTTTCAGCATTTATCAAAATTCTCAGAAAATTTACAATGTGAGAACAGTGTAAACAGTCAGAATCATGACAAAATCTAGATTTTTTGCTTTGTAATCAAGAGTTGCTAATTTTTACAATCAACTAAAATCATTCTAACTCTTAGAATTTGGACTCAAGATCTAACTAAACCTGCAAAAGACTTGTAAGGTAAAGACTACCCAAGCCTTATATGCTCTATTTCATTCTTATATCTAGTCAATGAAACGAAATGAGCACCCTTGAGGCTACAATTAATACAGCCCCAAAAGAGACCACAATTACAGCAAGCCGATGACAAGAATTAAGGCAGCTTTCCAACACTCCCCACCACCCCTCCCCCACAGACTTACTGTTACTAGTCTGTAGCGTGGAAAATGCAGGAAAGCCAACAATGGATCTAGGATAGGTTCTACTACTATCTAAGAGTTCGAACTTAGGTCTAAATACAAAACCGCTTGAAAGATAAGGATTGACCAAGCCTTATAAGCTCTATTTTGGTCAGGTATCTGTGAGACTAAACCACCATTCTCAAGGCTGCAATTAAGGTAGATTACCAAAGAGGCCACAAATAAGGCAAACTAAGGGTGACTGTAATAAAGGCAGTTCCAACAGTAACAAATCTCTGCTTAGTTTCAGAAAATGATTGCTGGATATGGTTTAGCCTAATTCAGCTCACACCAGTAAAGCAATATTTCATCATTCATGAAACTCCATTGACAGAAAGAAATCCTCCTAAATAAATCTACACAGCGAAAATCCAGACAAAATGTTGACATAACAATGAGATTGTATTGTTGAGATTGTGATAAGATTATTGATATTTTGAGATATAGGCTGAAATTGAGTTAAAATATTTCATTGATTTTATTTTAAGGGTAATTAGACTAAAGATATTGCTATGTTCTTTCCCTAATTATAGGAGATATCTAGCACAAAACTTCTATGTAAATGATAGGTCTAGGAGGCCCGCCTATGCAAGTTTTTCACTAAAATATTTTCGTTTTCTTTGTTACAAGAAAAACCTATACCTTTTCAGTTTTTGATTTTGGAAAAAGAGAATTTAAAGATGGGAATTGTTTGATATTTAGTGAATCTCATCATATTTAGAATCACAGTAGAGAACTATTCTTAGAAAGTAGATAAAGAAAGAAATCCCACCAAGAAAGATAATAGAGAGCAGTTTCTTGCTATTGAAAGTTGAGAGAAAGACACAAAAATACTTCCAAATTTCATCTTCACTAATAAAGTATCATAACTAGAGCAAATAAGGATACATAAGTACATAGAGAAATCAGTTAAATTTTCACCTCTATATAAAAACGACCATCTGGAAGTGGTTCACACCTACAGCATCATAAAAAATGTTATTTCAACCAAGTGACATACATGAGAATGGATTTCATATGGGGAAGGAGATATGCTTTTGCGATTTTTTTTTTTTTTATTTTGACATGAAAACTATGCCAAGCACCTACTCGGTGATTTCCACTTCACAGGCAAACTCAGCTAAGGAACCTGACGAAGAATCAAGAACAGCCTACAAGATGAAAAGACAAGTCACACACAGTAACAGATAGCAATGGCCAGTGCTATATAGCAAAAAAGGGGAGAAAAGGGATAAGTGAATAATCTACCATTCCCATCCGATGATTGCCTTCCATTATTCTTCTTACCTGTTTTATTTAAAAAATATATAATTAATAAATCAGAGATATGATGCCATTCAGAGTTTCATACTATCTGATATTAGTAGTTTAGTACCATTTATAATTAAGTTAATGGATTAACTATGCCAAATAAATCCCAGATTAGTATCCACTGACAGCTTCAGTGCAAATTTGAAAACGATAAATATAGCTCAGACAGCATATACCCAGTTACCAGTCCATTCACTGCCCCTTCCAAGTGTTGCAATCTTGCACTGATGTTCGTACAAGAGTAGAAGAATAATATATTGAGAACACAATTTGTCCTCTATTCTACAATTATTTAAAGGGTAAATTACACTCTCCCTAACAGATTTACATCTTCAACTTACCCCAATACTTTTTGCACAACTGAACTCCTCAAAGGTTTGGGTTAAAGTGAAAATTGTTATACCCACAATTAAAACCATGGTTAACAAGCCTAAAACAATACGTAAATTATGCAAAGAGAATTTATATTTTCACTTTAAATGAAACTTCAGGAGGGTTCAGTGATAGAGAAAAGAAAAAGGTATATGAAGTAAGTAAAGTGTGAAATTACTTAGGATTAGTGTAATTTACTGTTATTTTAACTAGTGAAGAGAGCCCTAAGTTCCAACTTTCTAATTAAGTGCTTCACAGTAGTCCATCCTAAAACAATATTTGTAATTCAAGACAAAATTATAATACATTATAAGAAACTGTTTCGTGAAAATTTATTATGAATAAGAATATTTTCAGTATTTTCACAGAAAAATGTTAATTTTCTTCATACATTTCGATGTGTAAGAAAATAAAAAAAGAACGTCCCACTAAAAATGTCCACCAGCATCCACCAAGCATAGTTAAACACAAATAAACATTTCAATAAACTCATAAGACTAGTAAGTAAACACTTGGGAGGCATTCGTAACTACTACTGCCCCAAATACAAATTGGCAAATTGCATACAATCAGGTTGGGTATGAATGAACTTCACTTGATCATCAGATTTTAGATTAAAGTTCATATGCTAGTCCATACCCATTTTGGGTGATACAAATCCACTAATTTTTTGATTTCAGTAACATAAGAGTTGAACTAAAAAATAGATTTTAGAGTTTAAAAGGGGCATGGTGAACAATTTCAATGATAAGGTTCATTGACATTCCTAGCACTGTAAATGCTATCATGCATACATTTGTACTCAATTCGATGAGGTATTTATTGGTTTTGTCTTGTAAGCACTTCTGAGGCAAAGTTAGCCACCATTAGACATTTTAATAACCTCATAACACTATTCCACAAGTACAGTTTGATAATTGATATTTGTAAGACATAGTTAACTACAATTAGACATTTCAATGACCTCATGACACTATTAACCACTTTTGAGACTTTTAACAATTAGTTCCATGAGTAGTCCAGCACATTCAGATCATTGTCTACGATAACAAAGTAACCATTTTATGGCAAAGTACCATATTTACACTTGTGATTAAAACCAAACGTGATAGGTGGACATAGATAGGAGGATTCCTAAGAGTGAGTTGATCACTAGAGAAAAATAACTAGTATATGTTTTTTGAGTATTTATAATAAATCAAATAGTTTAATTGGTGTATCCTCCGTCCCAGGTCCCAACTACTCACCAACATTAGGCAGATGTGCTTGAAAAGACCCTACCGTTTCTTAATGACGAACCACTAGAAAACTAATCACCAACTAGAACATTTAAGATATATTATATTTCATTTTTTTCTAGTAACTATCAACATCTGTTACCAACTCACCATGAGTCTATACCGAGGTTCAAATATATTGAGTGGAAACTTTTGACATGGTATGACAACATCCATGACAAAAAGAGGGAGTAAATCAACACCAGCGTTGATTAAACCATCCTGCTCTTGCTTCCTTTCAGCATATTCCTCAGGAAAGTTCTTTTGTATGATGTTCTTCAATGTCACACTAGAAACATTTGACAAGATATATTAGAAAAGTGAGAGTAAATGAAATCTGTTAGAACTTTAATTCGACCAAAATATCTGAAGATTAAACTGAATAACACATACTCATAAGCCCAGAAGAATTGCATGTTATAGGTACCAAAGGGCTTCACCCTAAACCAGAATGGCGTTCGAATCATATGCATTTTATGTCCTATTAATTTGGAGACAAACGTTGTCTCAATTTCATTAAGTGACTTCCTACTGCCATGTGATTGGCTGGCTATCAACATATTATAGCTATAACAGTGACTGACTATCCCACTATAAACTACAAGAAAAATAAAGTAACCCAGAGCTTTCACGCAGTTTCCATATAGCATTAGGGCATTGTAGAGACTATAGACAACTCACCTGATGGAACATGTTCTGGGACTAATAAACAAAACTGTCCTGCACAATGGGCATCTGTTTCCTAACACATGAGGACAAGAATCAACACAGCATAGAATACATAGATCACTGTATAAAATACGATCACCAGAATATATCACTAACCACGATCCATTGACTGAAATAGACATGAACGACAAAAAGAATGTCCACAAGGGGTTGTGACAGGTTCGTACAGTAGCTTCAGGCAGAGAGTGCAATCAAAATCATCGTTACGCTCGGTTTGTCCATGTGTACTCATCCCTGTTGAACTAGATGAAACTCTTTCTAAATTTTGAAGAGAAGCCCGAAGAGAATTACTGCATGATATTGAAAGAAATGAAAAATTCAGATATTCCATCTAAATTTAGAAAACAGGTATACACAATAGAAATACACACACACACGCACATAGATAAAAGAAGCCAAGACTTGCAAATATGTAATACCTAAAAGGATCAACTTGAAGGCCTGAAAGAATAACATCCCGGGCTTTTTCATATTTCTCTAACTGTGAATTTAAAACAATATCATATCAAGTTACATTCAAAATGAACATCATAACATAATAACATAAAAGTAGAGAAGAGAGGCATATGTTGGGACTTCAGAAAAGGATATGCAATTGGCCATGGGCAAACACGCACGACATGACTTCGTGTATTATATAGAAACTTAAAAATCCTAAAGCACATACATAATAGAAGTCACTTATGATATCTGGCTTTACACAAACTATGCAGGTTCCACTTCCACACCTTCTAAGTTTAAACTCACAACAAAGAAGCATAACAATAACGACTCTAATTAAAGTTATCTATATAAACCATAGAGGACCTAGAACTTAAGAAAAGCACATTGATAGATGTATAAAATGTAAAGAGGCATCTTTAGAAACACAGTTGCACAGTTTATTTGGTTTATTTGAAGAAAAACCCAAATAATTTTAATTACTTTCTGTCTGGTAGGTTTCTGAAAGAATTTAGCACATACTGTAATGGTTCCTTCTATTTCAAAGAATTTCCCAGAATCACAGGCTATGAGTTATAACCAAAAACATTTGGCAATATCCCTTGTTCTTTTTAATCACATAACATCATGTCCATCTCTAAACTTGCCCTTCACTTGAGTTCCCCATGAGTTAAAACACCAATGCATAGGAAGGAGATAACAATTATAGAATAATATACTTCATTAAAAAACATCAGGGGCTACCCCTACAAATTCAAAAAGACAGATTAAATGGTAACACCATGAGAACCTTACCAGGAGAAGAGCATTGGCCTTTAAAAGATATGATTTTGCTGCATTACTTTGGAGTTCAACAAGCTTCTCAGCATCCTTCAAAGCCAACTGGAAATGGTTGTCACGAATCAGTTTAACATGAGCATATTAATTTAGAAATACTATCATATATCCACTCAGATAAACATTATGCAAAGTGGACATACTTCAGCAAGGGTTGTGGGTTCAAGCCCACTCAATGGCCTACATTCTGAAGATGATGGTGTTCTACGCATGAAATATTGGCTAATCCTGATTGGAAAATATCATGATTGCCATGAGACCACTGAACTATACGAAACTGAAGCAAAATTATTTGGAAGATGATCAAGCAATTATGTTTGTAAACGAGATATTCCAAAGAAAATTGTTACACTGTGCTTAACCTAATATAAGCTGCACTTCGATTGCTGAGGATGATTGGATCACCTGATTTGATGTTATTGGCTCTTGAGTAAAAATTGATTGCCTGAAATAATGACGAAGGCAAACATTAGAAAGACATTGTCTAAGCATTAAATTTCGTTGAGTATGAAATATTTCCACAACATCCCTTTATTATGTTCTGCAAAAGGGCTAGTAATGAATGAGAGATCTTTGTCCAAATTTGAGTAGTGTTTTCAGGAATAAAGCATGTATGAAGTGGGAAAACATAAAGAACGCCCAAAAAGAGGAACGGACTTAAGCATGACACTTAATGTTTCCCAAGCAAAGCATGAAGTAAAAGTCGTGAATTGACTAATGGACTATATATACTATATTATATTATGCAGGGTTTGTTGCCAACACCAATTCAATTAACTTCCATCTAACAGGCCAGCAGGCATGAGAATCAAACTCTAGAAAAGTTGCTTACTGAAACCATGTAATGTGTGCAGTAGAGAGAACGTCAACGGAACCCCCTACCCAACTCTCCCTAAAAAAAGTGTACATATTAGCAAACGAACCTCTTCCATTCTGTTCTCTCGAAAAGCAGCATTGCCATTCTGCACAAGCTCGTAAACGTAATGTAGTGTGTCCCATGACAAACCTTCTGACTTATTTTCCTGCAATCCAATCAGAGTTCAGAGTTCACAATCAAACTATAAAACAGTAGTGAACCTATGGCCCTAGTTAGATGAATTCCTCCACAACAACAGAAGAGATAAAACAATTAAAATGAATTAAGTTTCTCTTATGAATTAAAATGAACTAGGAATTCTCCCATTTAACTTCTTCAAAAAGTAACTGAAATTATAGGTTGATTTCCTCTTAATTAATTTTACGTTCTTATTTTCTACTCCTACAAGTGCTCAATCCAAACAGGCCAACATCAAACAAAGAAGACAAGACATCTCATCTGATTATCAGAAAGTTATATTAAAAACACTGTCATTGCCACACACCAAGAGTGCGAGGAAGGAACCAACGTTTATTGAAAACACAAAATTAAGCATGTTAATAAAACCGAATAAGATACAAAAAGAGTTAAAAAAAATAAAATCGAAATCACATTTCGAGTGTCTTTTCCTGTCCTCGGATTCACCACCTGAGAATTAGGAGTTAAAGGGAAAAATGTAAAGTGAGGAAACAAGAGTAGTTGTCTTTTGGCATGCTCATGGCAGCAAGTGGACGCGAAAAGAGGAAAGAGGCAAACGAAAGAAACAAGTCCGAAGAAAAAAAGCTGTGCACAGCTACAGAGAGAAGTAAAAACAAGCAAACGAAACGGAAAAAAAAAAAAAAAAAAAACAAGAAAAAAAACAAGAAAAAAAAAAAAAAAAAAGAAAGCAAGAAAAAAAAGAAAGAAAGCAAGAAAGAAAGAAAACAAGAAAGCAAGAAACAAAGCAAAAAACAAAGAAAGTAAAAACGCAAGAACGCAAGAAACAAAGAAAGCAAGAAAGAAAACAAGCAAGAAAACAAGA